>Ga0210395_10000004_pt1 | contig 396819 bp, 292 predicted proteins | sample IncBWH4OmetaG_FD_150861 | JGI IMG/M metagenome (GOLD analysis project Ga0210395, IMG submission 150861) | Forest soil microbial communities from Barre Woods Harvard Forest LTER site, Petersham, Massachusetts, United States - Inc-BW-H-4-O ... | reverse complement strand
GCATCATTTTTCTGAGATGGGTCACGGGGACCTCCTTGTGACCCAAATTTATCTTAGCGGAAAGGCAACGACCCCTCCGAGCGCCTCACGCGTAGCGTCCGCCGCGCGGGCGGCTTCGTTCAAACGCGGTTATCGTACAAGTGAAAACGGCCTAAATCCCATTGTCCGGTAAGGCACATTGAATCAATGAACACGCCCCGCAATTCGACTGTGGTTGCGGACGCTACAACATCGCTAGGTCCTTGCCTGCCTCATCCAGAAAGTGGAGCTCGTAAGTGTCGGGCGGTACGGATTCGCTTTCGGGCACGACTCTCGTCCGGCCTGGATCGCCCTTGCGGGCAAAGCGTCGCTGGACCGCTACCGCGAGAATCAGCTCGTCTTTGACAACGCGATGGCTCGCGCCGGGATGGGCGCCATCGTCCATGAATTCCTTGTGCACTAAGATGTCGATCTGCCAACGGCCGTCTGTCATTATGTCGCTGTAGTTCAAGCTGGTGTGTTCTCCCTCTTTAGAAAACAGCTCAATCCTCAAGGTAAACGGTTTCTTCTGCACCCACTTCTGCCACACCCAGTCACGCCCCTCACACAGCAAATTCTCGGTACTTTGGCCGGGCCGCTGAAATAGAGTCATTCGGGGGTTGTTGCCCTCAATAACATTGAAACGCTCTGCCTGCTCCGCCCGGCACGCGTCATCTGCCTCCATGTACGCGCGGCCATCAAACTTATATTGGTGCTCGGATGTGTTTCCCGTAGATGCGAATCCGATCTGCACATCCGGGAGCCCATTCGTCTTTGTGTCTAGAAATTCGAGGTGGTGTGCTGCGGTGGCCAGCAGCAAATCGCAAGATTGCCCAGGCCAGCGCAATATCCAGAAGGGATTTATGTTTGCTCCGCGCAACTCGCCCGTACCCATAACTACCAATAGCTTTTCATTTGGCTTTCCCAAGTTCACTGCACCAGCTGTAAACCACTCGCCGGGGAGTTGCGCCAGGGACAAGTGCAGCCTGTCGAGTCGGCGAGAGACGTGCGCATCTCGGGCGAGCCATGTACGCGCACACTCTGGCAAGGCCACCGTACCGGGCATTGAGTCCTCCTCGGAACTGAAAACCGCCGGTGAATTCGCCTGTTGGGTATTCGCCTGAACACTAGCCAAGCCAATAGCGCCGAGAAAAACTACACTTGCCCCACGTATTAGTGAACGCATTACGCCCATCCTATCACCTGCTGCTTTGTCGTCGAAAACGCAGCCAGCTCTTGGTTATACGTGAAAGTGAAACGCGCGCCCTCGGCCACAGGGGGTGGTCCCTTTTTTCCGTGCGTATACGCATACCCTTTGCCGCGTTGACAGGCGAAGAAAAGGCGGCAATACTGGCCTTCCATGATTGGCCAGCTTCGTGGACGCCTCGCCGAAAAACGCCCGAATCAAGTGCTCGTCGATGTCAGCGGCGTTGGGTACCTTGTCCAGGTCCCACTTTCCTCCTACGCTGCTCTTGGCGAACTCCATACCGAGGTTACTCTTCTCATCCATACTCACGTGCGAGAGGACGTGCTTGCCCTCTACGGCTTCGTCTCCTCTCGGGAGAAGCATCTTTTCGAACTGCTCCTTTCCGCTTCCGGCGTCGGGCCTTCTCTCGCGCTGAAGATTCTCTCCGGTATGAGCGTCGAAGAACTTGTCCCCGCCATTCGCGGCAGCGATTTGGGCCGCTTGACGAAAATTCCCGGCGTCGGCCGCAAGACAGCCGAGCGCATGGTCGTCGAGTTGAAGGACAAGCTGGAAGCCGTCGTTTTGGAAGCGCAGAAGCCGGCAGCCGCGTCGGCCGAGGGCATTGAAGCCGACGTAATTTCCGCGCTGGTCAATCTCGGCTATGAGCCGCGGGCCGCCGAATCTGCCGCAAGCGAAGCCAAACGCGAAGCTGGCACATCGAGTTTCGAAAAATTGCTCCGCGCTGCTCTGCAGTCTCTAGCCGCGCCCAAAGGACGCGCTACGCATGGCGGCGTCTAAACGTGCATTTGTAGTGGCCGCCCTTTAGGTCGGTCAGCGGTCTAAGTTTGTAGAGAAACCGAACAATGCCCGACGCCAGCGCAAAACGATCCATGGACCGAAACGAACAACGCAGAATCGTCTCCGGAGCCCCTTACGACGAAGACGCCCGCATCGAAGCCAGTGTCCGCCCCAAACGTCTCGACGAATACATCGGCCAAAAACGCGTCAAAGAAAACATTTCCATCGCCATTGAAGCCGCCCGCAGCCGCGGCGAAGCCCTCGATCACGTCTTGCTCTATGGCCCTCCCGGCCTGGGAAAAACCACTCTTGCCCAAATTATCGCCAACGAACTCCAGGTTCCCATCAAAACCAGCGCCGGTCCTCTTCTCGAGCGCAAAGGTGACCTAACCGCAATACTGACTTCTCTTGAAGGCAAGGAAGTTTTCTTTCTCGACGAAATTCATCGCCTCCAGCCAGCTGTCGAAGAAATTCTCTATCCCGCCATGGAAGATTTTCGCGTCGATCTGATCATTGGCCAGGGCCCCGGCGCGCGCATTCATCCCTTTCAGCTGGGGCATTTCACGCTCATCGGCGCCACCACGCGCGCCGGGCTGATCACCGCGCCCCTCCGCTCCCGCTTCGGCATCGTGCACCGCCTCGATTTCTACGAACCCGAGGATCTGCTGATCATCATCCACCGCTCTGCCAAGATTCTGAACATCCTGATGGACGAAGGTGGTGCCGAAGAAATCGCCCGCCGCTGCCGAGGGACACCGCGCATCGCCAATCGTCTGCTGCGCCGTTCACGCGACTTCGCCGAAGTCCGTGCTGCCGGCCGCATCACCCGCGCCGTAGCACAGGAAGCCCTGGCGATGCTCGGCGTGGATGAAAGCGGCCTCGACGAGGTCGACCGCAACCTGATGCTCGCTCTTCTCGACAAATACGGAGGTGGACCCGTAGGCCTCGGCACGCTCGCCGCCGCCCTCTCCGAAGAAGAAGACGCCATCGAGGAAATCTACGAACCTTATCTCATGCAGATTGGATTGATAGACCGCACGCCGCGCGGCCGCGTGGCCACCGCCCGTGCCTACGAATACTTCGGCAAAGAACTTCCCAAGCGCCAGCCGCGTCTCTTCTGAACGAATGATTGGAGTTTTTTCTTAAAGTGCGGGTTAAATTCGTGTCGGCCTATGGCGGTTTGCTAAACTGTTTTGGCCATGAGCGTAATCGATGAAGTTCTCCAAGCCAACGAGCTCTATTCCCGCACGCACGAACTGCGAAAACTCACGCCGCGTCCCGAGCGCCATCTCGCCATCCTTACCTGCATGGATACGCGGCTTTCGATTCGCACTCTCGGCCTAAAAACCGGCGATGCTCACATCATTCGAAACGCCGGCGGTATCGTCACGGAGGACACTCTGCGGTCTCTGGTTATCTCGCACTACCTTCTGGACACCAAAGAGTTCATGGTCATCAACCACACGGATTGCGGCCTGATGCATACCAGCGAACAGGATTTGCGCAACAGAATCCAGAACCGCACCGGAACCGCGGCCATATCGCCCGCGTTCTTCTACGCCTTCCAGAACATCGACGAAAACGTCCGCCATCAATTGCAAAAGCTGCGAACACACCCGTGGGTTCCCAAAGAAATTGCCGTGCGAGGTTTTGTCTATGACGTCGCCAGCGGAAAACTGCGCGAAATCACACACTCCTGAATCGCAAATCGCTCCCCAGGCGAATCAAGGAAATCCGATCGGTCCGCTTAATCTATTCGTATCGCAAAGCCACAATCGGGTCCACGCGCATGGCCCGCCGCGCCGGAATGTAGCACGCCAGGAGCGCCACTCCTGTCAGCAGAATGGCCACTCCGCCGAACGTGATTGGATCGGTTGCTCCCACGCCATAAATAATTTTCGTAATCAACCGAGTCAACCCCAGCGCGGCTGCCAGCCCAATCCCCACGCCCACTAGCGTGATCCTCATCCCTTCGCCCAGCACCATGCGTAGCACGTCCCTGCTCGACGCACCGAGGGCCATGCGCACGCCGATCTCATGCGTCCGTTGTCCCGCCAAATAGGAAATCACTCCGTAAATCCCAATCGCCGAAAGCACCAACGCCAGTCCGGAAAACACGCTCAACAGCATCATGGCCAGCCGCTGCGTGGCGATCGACCCGGCCACGACGTCCTGCATAGCCCTAACTTCATACACCACCGCGCTGGCATCCACTCCTTCGGCTGCTTCGCGAATGGCCTTCACAACTCCCATAGGCGTCCCCGCTGTTCGTGCAACATATTCGCCGCCATTTGCCAGCAGGGTCCAGAACCTGTCCGGAACCTGCCACATCGGCAGATAAATCTGAGCCTGCAGGTTCTGATGTTGCTTCGAGCCCAATCCCCAATGTTCCACGTGGCCCACCACGCCTACGATTTCGACCTGCATATCCAAAAACACAAGGTTGACACGTTTTCCGATCGGATCCTCCCCGGGAAAATAGGTGTGCGCGAAATCTGCGTCCACCAACATGACCATCGGAGCGTGCTCGTCGTCCCGTTCCGTAAACGCCCGCCCGCGCTCCACTGGAATCCGCATCGCTTCCTGATACTGCGGCGTAACAATATAGAACAGCGCAACTGGCATTTCTTGCTCCGTCGCCGGCTTCGGCTTCCCTTCCACCCAGAATGGCAGCTCCGAATCGCCGGTCATTGGCAGCGAGCCGCCCGTCATGGAAACCGCTTGCACTCCTGGCACATTTTGAACTTGGCGCAATGTCTCCCGGTACTTGGTGCGAAGCTGATCCGCCGTCACGCCCGGAGCGGAAGTCGAGGAGATGCTGAACTCCAGAACATTCCGTGGATTGAATCCCGGATCAATGTTCCACAGTGCTGCCAGGCTGCGGATCATCAATCCCGCGCCGATCAGCAGCACTACTGCCATCGCCATCTCCACCGCAACAAACACGCTCTGCGTCCGATGCCTTGCTCCACTCGCCCCTCGGCCTCCTTCTTTCAGCGTCTCGTGCATATCGGGTCGCATCGTCTTCAGCGCCGGCACAAGTCCAAAAACGATCCCTGTCAGCACGGAAATCCCTAGCGTGAACAACAGCACGCGTCCATCGATCCCGATCTCTTCCGTTCGTGGCAGAGTCTCCGGCAGCGCCGCAAGAATGGCTCGCGTGCCCCACTTCGCCAGCAAAAGACCAATCGCACCGCCGGCAATCCCCAGAATCACGCTCTCCGTCAAAAGCTGGCGAATCACTCGACCAGGGCTCGCCCCCAGCGCAGACCGGATCGCGAACTCGCGCGAACGCCCCGTCGACCGCGCCAACAACAAATTAGCCACATTCGCGCACGCGATCAGCAATACGAAGCTCACCGCCCCGAGCAGCACCAGCAATATTCCTTGCACGCTCCCAACTACGTCTGTTTTCAGCGGCACCAACGTTATCCCCGTGTCTTTGTTCGAGTCCGGATAAGCTGCCGCTAGATTCGTTCCAACCGAGTCCATATCCGCGCTGGCCTGTTCGAACGACACTCCCGGTTTCAGTCGCCCAATCGCGTTCATGCCCATGCCGATACCACGATTCAAAAATGTGGGATCCGTCCACTGTCCAACCGGCACGTATACGTCCGAGGGGCTCAAGTCGGTGATTTGCTCTGGCGCGACGCCGACCACTGTATACGCCTTCCCGTTCAGCGTGATCCTCTTTCCCAGAACTTCACGCGACAATCCAAACTTGCGTTTCCAAAGTCCGTCGCCGATCAACGCCACCGGCGCCGCCCCAGGTTTATCCTCTTCCGGGAGGATGTTTCGTCCGAGCAGGGGATTAATACCCAACGCCGGAAAAAAATCCGCCGAAATCATGTGGCCGTGCAGCCGTTCCGGCTCCCCTTCGCCTGTCATGTTGTACTCTTCGGACCGGAAAGCCCCCAACTTCGAGAAGCTGTGGTTGTTTCTGTTCCAGTCGAGAAAATTTGGATAGCTAATCGAACTCTCCTGGAACTGATGTGTCTTCGAATACAAGGCAAGAAGCCGGTCCGGATTGGGAAAGGGCAGCGGGCTTAGCAACACTCCATTCACAACGGAAAATAGTGCCGTATTGGCGCCAATCCCCAGGGCCAGCGTCAACACCGCAATCGCCGTAAACCCCGGATTCTTCAACAAAATCCGCAACCCGTATCGCACGTCTTGCCAGAAATTCGTCATGAGCCACCCCCGTATCACACTTGTCGCGTGCCCCCGTCTTCCTCCAAGAGATACGCGCCCCATCCGTCTTTTGTTCCCGAACTAGGACAGACATTCCTGTCTGTCTCCCTCGATCCCCGAATTTTGACACCCCTCTCTAGGTCCCTCACTCAAGAGACGCCATTCGAAAAAAATTCTTAACACCGCCCGCTTGAGCTGCCAGTTGAATCCAAAGGAAGGACAAACTAAAGTTCTCTCGTGCGTGCGCAGTTAACGTTTCCAGAGGCGTCCGCGCACAAACCATCCATGCCCACAGTCTATTTAGCGTTAGGTTCTAACCTGGGTGACCGAGCAGCCAATCTTCATGCGGCGATCGCCGCGCTCCCCGAGGCCGGCGTCCGCGTCAAACAACCATCCTCGATCTACGAAACCGAGCCGCGGGACTTTCTAGACCAACCCTGGTTTCTCAATTGTGTAGTGGAAGCAGAAACGAACCTGGAGCCGCGCGCGCTACTCGAAGCGTTGCACGCCATCGAAATGCAACTAGGCAGCAAAAAAGAGTTCGCCAAAGGTCCGCGCAAAATCGACCTGGACATTCTCCTCTATGGCGCAGAAACGATCGCCACACCTGACATACAAGTGCCCCACCCGCGAATGCTCCAGCGCCGCTTCGTCCTAGCCCCGCTAGCCGAAATTGCTCCCCACCTGAAGCATCCGTCCTGGCCAGCCGCCGCCGCAGTTCTCCTCGATCACCTGACCGATTTAGGCCAAGTCCGCAAGTTGTAGGGACACGGCGTGTTTACGCTGCTTGCCCTGAGATAGGCAGGAAGCTTCGAAGTGCCGCGCCTGTCTTCTTCCACCATCACCGAGCCGCCTCACGAGGTCCGGTGCAACAACAACCGATGCAATGTCATCGCTTTCGGCGCGATCGAATCCAACTCAATCAAAGATAGCCTGCCCTCGGTAATCTCCCGCCAACGGTAAACTCCCGGCTCGCTTTCCACCACCTCGCGTCCATTCAAATTCCGCAAGAACTCCCGCGCATCCGTAATTGCCGCTGTCTCCCTATAACTCGGCCGCGCCAAAGCCTCCACTGCGTAACTCCGAAGCAGTTTGCTCCAGTACTGCTCAAATAACTCCCCGGATGCGAAAATGTCGCTCCAAGCCACATCCCCGCCATACGCCACCACCACGCCCACTACGCGCTCGCCCTTCAGCCCCAAAGTCGCCCGGTCAAACCGCCGCCGCAACTCCTCGACGAAGCTATCTACAGAGGCCCCAGCCCTGCTCTGCTCATAGATTTTTGCATAGGACTGTGTAGGCGCCGACGTCGCAATGGCATCCCCGATGACCTCGACGCTGAGTGTTGCCGGTGGCGGGGGTGGCGGAAGCGCATCCGATCGTCCCGCGACTCCAGCAGGTACTGCCTTTGGCGAAGCCAAAGTCCCGGAGCGCACCGCGCTCCACACCTCATTCTGGTTTTGCGCCACCGCCGCCTGCTCTCGCACGCTTGGATGCACAATCGTTTTAGCCTGTCCAAATTGCGAGCTCGCCCCCGTCCACCGCCCATGCTCCACGCAGAATACATCCAGCGGCAAAGGCTCCGATCCAACCGGTACAATCCGGTCCTTGCCAATAATCCGGTCCTGCTTTCCCCCGCTCACCAACTCGCCCGCCAGTAGCAAAAGCGGCCGCTTGCTGCGGTTGATCAAAACTAGCTGGTTGACGCTCGCGCCGCTGTTGTACTGCGGCACCGGCACCGGCCGCCCGTCCCGTGTCCGCGCCAAACCCGCCGCACCCTGCTCGCTGACAATGACGTCCCCGCTCGAGAGCCCTTCATCCAGTGTCAAAAACGGCGAAGTGTCCTGCGTGGAGGAACTTACGACCGGAAAGATGGTGATGTTCTCGTAGGCGACTGGATCCAGAAGCCGCCAATTGCCTTCTGGCTTCCCTGGCACGGAGTTCGGCGCGGCCCCAATAAACGCCAAACCTCCCAGCGCACTGATTCCAAACAAACTGCCGAAGATGGCCCCCAACATCGATCGTTCCATAAACCCTCCTTCGCGTGACCCTTCCAGGGCGCGCCTCGGGCTTAGAACGACTAGTGCCGGATTTCTTGCACCTGAAAATGGAGGATGGGGAGCTGATTTATGGAAGTGGTAAACGGCATTCAGCTTTACTACGAGGCGCAAGGGGCGGGAGAGCCGCTCCTTCTCTTACACGGCGGCAGCGGTTGCCACGAGGATTGGGCCCACGCTGGCCGCGAGGAATTATTGCGCGAGTACACCCTTATTACTCCCGACGCTCGCGGCCACGGTCGATCAACAAACCCTGCTGGATCCATTACCCACCGCCAATGCGCTCTCGACACCCTTGCGCTTCTTGACCATCTAGGCATCGAAAAATGTAAGGCCATCGGCATAAGCATGGGCGGCAACATCCTCTTGCACATGGCCACTCTGCAGCCAGACCGCATCGCCTCGATGGTCGTCGTCAGCGCCGCCATCTATTTCCCGGAGCAGGCCCGTGCCATCATGCGCCAGGTTTCCGTTGATTCCCAGCCACCAGAAGCATGGGAAACCATGCGCAAGCGCCACAAGCACGGGGATGAGCAGATTAAGGCGATATGGGAATGGTCACGTGGGATGGCCGAAAGCTACGACGACATGAATTTCACGCCGCCGTCGCTGTCCAGAATCACTGCCTCAACCTTAATCGTCTACGGCGACCGCGATTTTCTCTATCCGGTTGAAATGGGCGTGGATATGTATCGCGCAATCCCGCGATCCGCCCTCTGGGTCGTCCCAAACGGTGGACACGGCCCGGTCTTCTTCGATGCCGCTCCCCAGTTCGCCAAGACCGCCCTCGCCTTCCTCCGCCAGTAAGCCCGCGCTCACGGTAGGCTGGAAGTACGAACTGCTACCCGGCTCGTTTTAGACGCTCCAATCCGCAAACCCCCATGTATCTATGGAGTCGGCGGGTGCAACTCGTATTCGTGCGGTGGCTCCGCACCCAGCAGGTAGCGCACGAAGTAGTCCCATCGGCGCCGCGTCATATAGAGCGTCGCGCTCCCATAGCCGTGGTGCTGGTTGGGCAAAAGCAACAGATCAAAATCCTTGTTGGCCTTGATGAGTTCGTCCACCACCAGCAGCGTGTTGTACGGCGGAACGTTGTCATCCAGCGTGCCGTGCGCCAGCAGCAGGTGTCCCTTCAAATTCTTAGCGAGGTGCTGATTGGCCTGATCATCGTAATTGGTAGTCCCGTCGGCATTTTTTACCAGCAACCCCTGATACCGTTCTCCCCAATCATCTTCGTATTCCCGATTGTCATGGTTTCCGGATTCGGAGATGCCAACCTTGAAGAAATCGGGATAGCGGAACATGGCGTCAGCGGTAGCGAATCCGCCGCCGGAGTGGCCAAAAATACCCACTCGGTCGATATCAATCCACGGATATTTCTGCGCTAGCTCCTTTATCCCGGAGATTTGGTCGGGCAGCGTGTTGTCTCCCATGTTGCCGTAATAAAAGTCGTGGAATTTCTTCGATCGCAGGGGATTGCCCATCCCTTCGATTTCCACCACGACGAACCCAAGCTCGGCCAGAGACTGCGCATCGCGCCGCGATAGCGAAAACGACCAGTTTCCAACGCTCCCGCCCTGCGGTCCCGGATAGATGTAATCCACGATCGGATATTTTTTTGTGAGATCGAGCGTTGTGGGCTTGTACATCAGTCCATAAAGGTCGGTAACGCCGTCGCGCGCTTTCACCGTGATAGGCACCGGCGGCTGCCAGCCGGCAGCGAGAAGCTGCGAAATGTCCGTCTTTGCCACGGTCGAGATCAGCTTGCCTGCGTCGTCCCGCACCACGGCCACTGCGGGAACATCGGGTTTGGAGTAGCTATCGAAAAAATACCTTCCTGAGGACGAGAAGCTGACTTCGTGATTCCCATTTTCCGGCGTCAGCAAAGTGAGATTCTTGCCGTCGAATCCGATGCGGTACAGGTGAGCGAAATAAGGATTCTCCCCTTTCTCGCGCCCGAGCCCCAGAAAATAGAGCACGCGATTTTTTTCATCCACGCGCAGCAACTGCGTCACTACCCAATCACCCGACGTAATTTGGTTTTTCAGCTTCCCCGTCGAGAGGTCGTAAAGATACAGATGGGCCCAATTGTCGCGCTCGGAAAACCAAATAATCTCGTTCGAGCCAGGCAGATAGCGCCAATTCACCCGGCCCCAGCCGGATTCGTACTGCGTAGCCGCGCTTTCTTCGAACACGTCCCGCACGGCGCCAGTCGCGGCGTCTGCCACGCGCAAGTGCTCGAGCTTATGGTCGCGCGAGGTAGAAACGAACGCGAGGTGCGCGCCGTCGGCGCTCCACTCGACATCGTCCCAATCGCTGCCTCGGCATGCCACGTCGTCGCATAGAGTCGTGCGGTGCTGATCGGGAGGGAGCTGCAAGCGAATCACTTTGTGCGCCTCAAGATCAATCACCACGCGCTGAAGAGTCGTCACGACGTCGTCGCCCGGAAGCGGATACTTCCACGCCTGAAGCACCGGATGTCCGACTTTCGTTTCGACGAGATACATTTCGCCGACGCCGCGCTGATCCTGCTGAAACGTGGCGATCTTTTTGCAATCGGGCGACCACAAAAGAATCGGCCGGTCGCTGTGAATCCATCCAGCGTTGTCGGTGGCGTAGCCGAAGTCCTTTGCGCCGTCGGTCGTAAGTTGCGTCTCCTTGTTGCTGGCGACATCGCGCAGCCACAAGTTGTTATCGCGAATAAAAGCCGCACTCTTGCCATCAGGCGAAATGTTTTCGGCGTGGCGTTCCGCTCCACCATTGGCTGGTTTTGGTGCGGCGGTGCATTTGCTGCCCTGCAAATCGCAAGTCCAATGCTGGCCCTTCGCCTGAAACGAGATAGATTTGCCGTCAGCAGAAAACTCGAAGGTCATGAATGGCAGGCGCCGAGCGTTATAGGTTGCTCCCGCTGCCGAGGAGAGAGCAGCCGCAATCCTAGCGTGGTCAAATGCAGGTTGACGCGTGCCATGCGCGGCGTCGAACACCACAAACTCGCTGCCGTCCGGCCCGGTGTCCCGAAACAGATAGCGATCGTCCGCCAGCCACGTGCCTCTCCCATCGTGGAAGACGAGCGGACGCACGTTGTAAACCATGAACTTCTCAGCCCGCTTGTAATCATCGGCGGTGAAAGCGCGTTGTCCCGCTGAATTGGTTTCTTGCGCGTCACTTGGAAACACCACGCAGCAGGCGATAACTGCCAGCAAAGCAAATCGAAACAGCAGAGAAGACATTGTCGCTCGCAATCGCATTCGGTTCCTCGTTGTTGTCGACCCATAACAAAGGCGTGCTCGACAGTTTGGACGCGGTAGCATCGCGCTTGCATGGCGTGGAAGTCAAGCTAAGCGCGCAAAGCGTGTCAAAGCGCGGCGGAATTCCGCAAGGGACGGTGCGACGAGACCCGGGTAGGGGAAAAATAGTGGAAAAATTTCAGAGAGCGCAGGCTAGCGGTCGGTCCCGCCAAGGTTAGTGCGAGGCTTGCTTCTTCCGCTCTTGGAAGCTTCGCTTTCCTGTTTTTCGTACTCGGCGATCTCTTCGTCGCTATACGAATAAGAGTCCCGCGAAGCGAACATGGAATTCGAACGCCCGGCCTGTTTCTTCTTCTTGCGAATCGCGCCAAACTCGTGGCGCACCTGGCGAATCGGTCCTTCGATGGCTTTCACTTCGACCAGCAGGTCGCTGACCTTCTCGAGAAAATCGTGCAGATGGAAAGGCCGCACGACATACGGTGCGCGGGCCTGTTCGAGGGCCGCCACGTATTGGCTGCCGCTCATTTCCGGCACCAGATAAAGGGCACGTATGCGCCCACCTTCTTCATGCGAAACGCCGGCCAGCTCGCGCAGCGTGATGAATATCGGGGTGTTGGTGCCGGCCAAGGCGATGTTGGCGATGACCAGAGACCATTCGCCGGACTTTAGCTCGGTCAGGAGCTGCTTGGGGTCCTGCACCAAGCGGACGCGCCAGCCTTCCGAATCAAGGATTTGGCGCAAGGCCCCCTGGTTATTGTCGTCATCATCCAGGATAAGAATGCCGACTTGCCGCGGCTGGACGGGAGTAGGGGTCGCCATCAAACAAGTATAGCCTTGGGCCGAACTTCCCTGGGGATCGAAACAAAGGCCTGCGGCGTATCGGCCAATGCCGGACCAAATCAGTCCTAGAGATGAGGGAGAGCTCCGGGGGCAAGCCGCGCAGAATGTCGTCCTGCTCGAAAAATCATCCTAGAGCAGGAACTCCGGCGCGAAAGTCCTATTGGCCGATGACCAGGTCGTATCCTTCTTGGACTTTAGTCTGGCTGGTCCCGTCCCAGAACATCTTATAGATAGTCATCGCAGTGGCGGAAGGCTCGCGTCCGGTGAAGAAAATCTGCAGGCCGTCGCGAGACCACTCCGCGAAAGTGCACGTCAAGTTGGGCGGACTGAGAAGCACACGGCGTTTGGATTGGATCTCATAGAGAAAAAAGGCTTGTCCCGGCTGAACCCCAGCCTCCTTACCCGCGCCCGGCGCATTCTTCGAGGCCGTAGCTGGCGGCAGCATTTCAGCCGAAACAAGCAGCAAATCGGGGTTGAGCGGATGAACGCGCACGGTATTGGCACTGGACAACCGGAACAGATCCTTGCCGTACAAGTCGGCGCTGGAAAGAGTCTGTTTCACAGTCCCGTCCTGAGCGATCCAGGAAAGGGTTTGCAAATCGCCCGCAAGGATCGTCTGCGCGTCCACCCAACCCTGCAAGCTTATAGCCTCGCCAGGATACAAAAGAGCCGCACTTTCCGGGGCCTCGACCGGCATGGTCCATAGTTGCCATTTGGAGCCATCAGATTTCAAGAATGCAATGTGTGTATCGTCCGTCGACCAAAACGGCTGCTGAACGGAGCCCCTGAGCAACTCCGTAGATTTGCCCGTTGCCCAGTCGTAAACGGAAATCGTGCGCTCGTCAGTCTTTTCCGCGCCCTTTTCCTCGGTGGTGTAAAGCAGCCGCTTCCCATCGTGCGAAAGCGCAGGCTGGTAACCGCCTTTGCCGGGGACCGCTCGGGCGGCGGTGCCGCGCTTAACGATGAACCCGCCGGTAGCCTTGATGTAGGCCACGGCGAACGGCGGCTTGAAATGCGTGATGGTAGGAGGGGCGGGCTTGTTTTTTGCGTCGTCATCGTCGTCCGTCGGCTGATTGTTGATCTTGGGGAAAAGCTCCGTGGCGACTCGGGCGCAGCCTTGCGCGGAGCCGATCTGGGCGTGGTCGACCGAGGCAGTGAAGGCAAGTTTGGCGATTGCCGCTGGATCCGTGCAGGACTCTCTCGTTATGTGGACCGAGACAGCAGCCCCGGTCTGAGAGTCCTTGGCATGGTAAGTCCATGAGTCGGTTATGCCTTCCCGCACGACGTCGGAAGGCTCCAAGGGTATCGGGGGGTAGCCGGCTCGGTCGAACCGCTCTGGCCCCTTAAGGCCAATGCGTACGCTCCAAGTCTTGCCGTCGTCCTGAGTGGGTCCTTGGACCAGCAGCAAGATGGGGTAATGGGTGGATTGAGGAGCGGGCGGCCCAGCGGCGGGCTTCTTCCCTTGAGAGGAGGGAGAGGGCGCCTGGCCGGGTGGCTGCGCCGGCGGCTGCTTCAAAGGCTGTTGCTGCTGAGGCTGAGAAGGTTGCTGTGTTCGGCCAGGGGTCGTGCACAAGGAGGCCGAGAATACGACCGCGGACGCACCAAAAGCCAACCGTGCTAGCGGGGACTGTCGCACGCCGTTCCTCCCGAGGAAACAGGATACCCTGCGGCACACAAGCACACAATCTGGACAAGCGGACGGTGAAACCGGCGGGATTTCGTGGGCAAATACCAACGAACAAAAAGCGAATATCGCTTGACATGGCGAACAAAAAGCGAAATACTTGGCCGTGCTTCGAGGTGGGCTATGTCTCCAGTTCTTTCCTCAACGGCTCGGACCTTTGGTATCCGTCGCCGCCACGCAAGACAATCCACGGCAACTCTCTTTCCTGTTAGCCCCTATGCGACAAGCCCAACACCAAGAGCCGGTGATCTGCCTGGCGGAGTCCACAATGCTCATGGCAAGCATGACAAAGTGGAAGCCTCCCGAGAGATGGCCGGTTTAGGCGGCAGCACTTCGGGTTACTCCACGGCGGATTGCCCCCCGCCGACCTCAGAAGAGGCGGCTTCGCGCGGCGCTGAAGGCTGCGCGGATCACCGGACCCAAGAGGCAGCCGCACCGCTGGTGGGCATTGCCCGCCTCGCAGCATCCTCTCCGCCTGCCAAGAGCCACCGCAAGTCCGCCGAGCGCCCCGAGTATTTCTTGCTTCCGGTGAAATCGATCCTCAACAGGTGCGATTCGGCGCGCGTGCCCTTCGACTGGACCATCAATCCCTACCGCGGATGCGAATTTGGCTGCCTCTACTGCTACGCGCGCTACACCCATGAGTACATGGAGCTGGACGGCGGCGAATTCGAGCGCAAAATCTTTGTGAAAAAAGATGCAGCGCCGTTGCTGTCCTACGACGTTAATCACAAATATTCGTATGCTTCGGAGAGTTCCCGCGGAGAAAAGCCCGAACACATTGCCATCGGCACGGCGACGGATCCTTACCAGCCGGCAGAGCGCGAATACGGAGTGACGCGCGCTTGCCTCGAAGAATTGGCAAAGCGCGAGGGCCTCAGCATTTCGGTCATCACCAAATCAAATCAGATTGTTCGCGACATCGACATTTTCAAGAAGATTGCCGAGCGTTCCGAACTCTCTCTGAACATCACCATCACGACGCTTCGCGCAAGACTGGCGCGACTGCTCGAGCCGCGTGCTCCGCGCCCAGATTTGCGAATTGCGGCTGTGAAGCAATTGCGAGAAGCCGGTCTCCGAGTCGGAGTCTCCGCCTCACCGCTCATCCCCGGCATCACCGACCGCGAAGGCGAACTCGAAGCGGTAGCCGAAGCCGCCCATACTGCAGGCGCTCAATGGTTTTTTTCTGGCGTGCTTTTCCTAATGCCATCTTCCGCCAAACAGTTCTTGCCCTTCATACGCGAAAAGTTTCCCCGCCTCACGAAACAATACGAGGAGTGGTACACAAAACAAGCCTACGCGCCCGAGAAATACCGCAAACAGATCGCAGACCGGGTAGCGCGCCTAAAACAAAAATACGGCTTCGATTCGCGCCCCCAACGCGACACTCAGCGCACAACGCCCTGCGCCCAAATGAAGCTAGGCTGGGATGCGGCAGCGGCCAGTGCCACCGGGGAGTTGCAAGGCATGCGATCCTGCGCCGGCGGCTAGGATAGTGGGTAGCCAGACGGTCTCTGCTGCTTAGCTTATAAGCGGGCGGGCGGTTCTCAGGGAGCGGCGGTAGCTGCCGGGCCAGGCGGCAGGTGGGCTTCGAAGTAGCCGAGAATATTGGTGTAGACGTCGATATTGGTGCCCCTGCCTTCGAATATCCCGTGCGTGCGGCCGGGATAGACGCGCATATCGAACCGCTTGCCGAGCGAGATCAATTTGTTGACCAGTAGCTCGAATCCTTGGAAGTGCACGTTGTCATCGCCTGAACCGTGCATCACCAGCAAGTCTCCGTGTAGGCCATTGGTAAAATTGATGGCCGAGCTTTCTTCGTAAGCTTTCGGACTCTCCTGCGGCAATCCCATATACCGCTCTTGATAGATGCTGTCGTAGAGTCTCTGGTCGGGCACCGACGCGACCGAAACGCCAACACTGTAAGTTTCGGGATAGCGGAATATCAGATTGAGCGTCTCTGTCCCTCCGCCGCTCCAACCCCACACTCCGACGCGCTTGGGATCGATATACGAATGGGTTTTCTCGAGCGATTGAAGCGCAGTTGCCTGCTGCTGCGAGGAGAGCGGGCCTACATTTCCGTAAACGACCTTACGCCACTCCCGGCCGCGCGGAGCTGGCGTGCCCTGGTTGTCAAAGCTCGCCACGACGTACCCGGCGCTGGTCATTGTGCGCAGAAATATAGACTGCCAGCGGTCCTCCGTCGTTTGCCCCGCAGGCTCGGAATAGACATACACAATCAGCGAATACTTTTTCGCCGGGTCGAAATTCGGCGGCTTGATCAGCCACGCGTCCACCGTCAAGCCGTTGCCCGCATCCACTTTCAGAAATTCCGCTGGGCCGCCCGAGAGCGTTTTCACGCGTTCGGCCAGCGCGGAATTTTCCGCCGTGTTTCGCATGACGCGGTGATCGGGCAGGTGCACAACTTCAAAGGTGGGCGGCACATTGAACGAAGAGTAGTTGTGGAAAGCCCACTCGCCATTCGGCGAAATGGTGTAGGAGTGCGTGGCGGGCTGATTCGGCGTAATGCGCTCCGGCGCCGAAGAGCCATCCAGCTTCGCGCGATAGAGATAGCGCTGCGTCGCATTGTCCGGAGACGCGATGAAGTAAATCCACTTTTCATCGGGGCTGACCCGCTCGAGGCTCACCACGTCGAAATCCCCGCCCGTAACGAGTTCTGCCTTGGAGGAATCGCGCGCCACACGATACAAATGCCTCCAGCCGTCCCGCTCGCTCAGCACAAGAAATTCGCGCCCCTGATGGATCCACGAGACGGAGTCATTCACGTCCACCCACGCATGGTCCTCGTCCACAAACACCGTTCGCGAGGCGCCGGATGCCGCATCGGCCAGAAGAAATTCGTTTTTATTCTGCATGCGATTCATGTGTTGCAGCAGCACGTGATTGGCGTCAGCCCAGCCCATCCGGGGAATGTAGAAATTGTGCGGATCCCCACCTGTCTCGATCCAGACGGTTTGTCCGCCGGCAGCGCTTACAACCCCCACCCGAACCGCCGAATTCTGCGTTCCGGCGAGCGGATACGGATATTGAAGTATCTGCGGATACACGCCCGTGCCCGGATAGGGAATTCCAGTGACGATCGCGCCGCGCGGTGCGCCGAGATCGTAAATCAACGTGTAGATCCCTACACCGCCAGTATCGAATTGCCAGAAAGCGATGGCGCGGCTGTCGGGACTCCATAGGAAGCCGTCACGAATATCAAATTCTTCCTCGTTCACCCAATCGGAAGTGCCGTTGATGACCGTGGACGAGCCGTCCTGCGTCAGTTGCGTGATTTTTCCGCCGGCCACATCCTCCACGTAGACATTGTTGCCGCGCACGTAGCCGACTTTGGTGTTGTCCGGCGAAAATTTGGCAAACATCAGGCTGGAGGCGGGCGCATCGCCGCCGAGTTTACGCAAAGCGCCGCTCTTCAAATCGAGAAGCCAGTAATCGCCGCGCGTGTTCTGACGCCAGACGGTTTCGGAATTTGTGAAGACGAGAAGTTGGCGTCCATCAGCTGAGAACGCGTAGTCTTCGATCGGCAGAGGCGTTTTCCCGCCCGCGGGAATCAGGCGGCTGGCAGAAACCAGAATGTCACGCGCGCCACTAGCCGTCTGGTAGCGAACGAGGTCAGTGCCGCCCGCGGTGGCGGACGGCTCCAAATCGAGATAGAAATCTCCGCTACCCAGCCATTCTCCTCCGCGAAAAGTCTTCGCGCGAAATTCTGGATTTGCCATTGTGCGCGCTACGAGTTTTGCGGCGGACTCCCGTTCCTGGGCGTGTGCCCGAAGAGGGCCGGTGAACGCGGCTGCAACACCGAGCGCTATGACAAAGGCTTTTCCAAGCGTGCAAATTCTTCTCTGGGTTAGAACCGGCGTGCCGAGCCTGAGGTTTTTTCGAAGCATTCCTGCCCTCCGTGAACCAGCCTCGGAAGAAAACACTATCAGATTCCGGTCCGCGCGTCTGAGAAGGCCGCCCAATCGATCGGAATCGCCGGCGCTTCCGGGCGGGCGGTCGTAAGTGGATTGGATTTGCCGGGACTAATTCGTGCCGCGTGCGAAGACTACCATTCCGTTTGCGGGGATTACGATGTTGGCAGAGGCTTGGAAGCCATGCAATGGACCGCCGGATGCAAAAATTCCTCCGCCATTGCCCGCCACCATCGGATTGACCCAGTTGTCGTAGACATCGCTGTTGAAAACTTCCGTCCAAGGGCCGGGATATGGGAAGCCGACGGCGTAGTCATACCAGGTTGTTTCCGATAGCGTGGCCACTACGATTACGTCGTTTCCCGTTCCCTCGAGCCATCTTTGAAACGCGATGACACGGTTTTGGCCGTGGACGTGGAAGGCGTTCACGTTTTCGCCGCGCAGAGCAGGTTCGTTCCAGCGCAGACGGATCAGGTCTTGCGTGAAGCGCAGATGATCCACCATGGCCTGGTTGCTTCCAGTATTGAGGCCAGTCCACGAAATGAGATGGGCCGAGTCCGCGGGATCGCAGTTCCACTGATTCGGTACCAGGAACTCCTGTCCCATGAAGAGTTGCGGAATGCCTGGAGCGGTCAGCAGCAGCCCGGTGGCAAACCTCGTGCGGCTGCGGGCATACCAGGAGCTGGGGTTCGACCCGTCCGCCAGAGTGGGAATGCGCGGGTCGCGGCCGGCTTGCACCACGTCGTGATTTTCCACGCAGGTTACCGCTTGCCATGCGTGCGGAAGGTCCGGGGGGAAAAGATTGGCGGCGATCGAGTCGAAGTTCACGGAAGCACTCTGGCCTTCTGAAGCTTGCTGAACGGCGGTGCGGAGCGCGATGCGCAATCCATCGTGTTGCAAAACGTCGAAACCGGTCCCGCCGCTGGATGTGGCAGCCACGATTGAGGAACGTGGCTGCGTGTACTCGGAGGGCCAATACTCGGCGTTTTGCAAGAAACGCGGTTTGAGGAAGCGCAACGTACCGGTGAGATTGCCGCAAAAGTTCCAGCCGGAATCTTCATTCATCGAGAGCAACGCGCTGATTTCGTCGTAACGGAATCCGTCGACGTGAAATTCGTTGATGTAGTAGCTGGCGCTGTTGATGATGAACTGGCGAACATCGGCATTCCAGAGCGCGAACGAAAGGCCGCCCGCGATTCCCACGTTGGTGAAGTAGAGGCTCTGGTTGTTATCGGCGGTATTCGCCGCGCGATCCCAAAAATAGAGGCTTTGATCATCGCCCTGGAATCCGCCGGCGTGGTTGTACACCACGTCGAAGGCCACTGCGATGCCGTAGAGATGGCAGAGATCGACCATGGCCTTGAGTTGCGCGGGGCCCGGAGTGATGTCTTGAATCGCCAGTGGAGAAAAGCCTTTTGCCGCTAACAGTCGGTTGATTGTGGCCAGGTATCCGGAAAGCGCTGCCTGTCCCGAGACGATGTACGGGGTGTCAGGAGAGAAGTAGTCCGCGCCGTTGTAGCCCATGGAGGGATCAGTCTCGAGCTCGTCGACGGGCAGCGGTTGGAGCAGGTTGACGCCAAGCGCCGCCAGATATTCGATCTTGCCGATCACATCGAGAAAAGTGGAGGCGAGGCCTGGTGTGCTGGGTAGGTAGGTTCCGACATGCAGCTGATACACGATCATGTTGGAAAAATCCGGCGTGACAAACGCCGAGTCATGCCACGGGTAGGCGGCGGCCGCACGAATCAGGCAGCTGCAGGACGGGAACGGAGCGTCCTCAGCCATTTCACGTGCATACGGATCGCGTTTGTATCCGCTCGAACCGGCGCCGTTAACCCAAAAATGATAGAGATCGCCGTCCCGCGCCCCGGGAAGGAAGCCCGTCCAATATCCATCCGCGTCCTTGGCCATCAGCAAGTCGTCGGTCTGCCCGGTCTTAGCCTGGCCTCCAAAAATGCCGTTGACGTAGACGGCGGTGGCTCGTGGCGCCCACGCACGAAACGTCGCGCCTCCGCTCACCAGGGTTGCGCCCATGGGAGTCGTTGGCAGGATATTCGCCTGAGAAATCATGAGAGCTCTCCTCGGGGTCAGGAGTCGGGGCTGTGGCTTCGCTGCTTCGCGGATCAGGAAGTTAATTCGAGAGTATAGTACCGCGAGCCTAAAACACGATCACGCGCAATTTTCGCCGCGCGCCAATTGGTTTTTCGATTCGGGCCGCCGCACTTCAGCTCGCCCGCGATTGGCACTTCCGAGGCGGCATTTGCTGTGCATCTCGACGGGTTACGGCACGATGATGCGGGATTCTTCGCGCTTAAGTTCCGGCGCGGCGGGAAATTGGCTGCGGAGGAATTCGACGTAGCGGCGCGCGCGCGGCCGGCCGTTCGTGCGCAGTAAACCCATGCGATAGAGAAAAACGAGCAAGGAGAAAACCTCGGAATCCCTGACGGGCGTCGCACTCTGGAAGGCACCTGAGCCGGCGCCTTCTGTAGAGTGCTGCTTGGTTTCGTTCAGGAATTGCGCAAGCGTGGCATACAGCTCGCGTGGCAACGCGGCGTCCGGAGGTTTTTCGTAATAGATGCCGGACCCGAGCGTCTTGTAGGTTTCGGCGAGAGCTTGTAGCGCGGCAAGCAAATCGGGGTCGGTTGTCGCGGGATGCGCGGCGGAGAATTTCGCGGCGGTGAAGGCTATTCCAGAAAGCACATTTTGGTGAGCGTAGATGACGTCCTGCGAAACTTTGACGTCGAGAAGCGGCGTGTCCTCGGGCAGCGAACGCTGGTGTTCATCTTCATAGCGATGCGCGGCAACCAGGTAAGTACAGTCCGGCGGACAGTCGATCGAGACCTCGCGCTCCTTGCCGCAGCAGACGGCGCAAATTTTCTCGCCTTTCGCAGGACAAAATCTTTCGGCTTTTCGTTTTTCACAAATTGGACAGGACACAGCAGCTCCCGGAGACACGAAAGCAAACCAGCAGAGTACCCTGCGGACGGTTAAAAGACAAAGCTGCGGCGCACCATCGTTTGGTCGCCAGTGTGAATCGGCATCGAATCGGCCGGCCGCGTGGGAAAAGTCGCCCCCGGAATAGTGGGAAGCCCGCTCGAGCGATCCACCAAGACGACGGTGACCGGTCCACTCGCTTGCACGCTAAGCAGCAAATCGATGCCTTCGGCCGGAGGATTGGCGTAGTCGAAGGCCCAGTGGCCGGGCTGGCGCCAGCGTGCTTCGGATGGCTTCCCGAGATCCTGCCCATTGACGCTCGCGCTAAGCACTTCCACTTGCCGAATCCCCACGTGGAGCGTGCGCGCGTGACGCGGCGTAGTGATGCGAAGGTGCAGTGTGCGCGTCGCGCCGTCCGAGGAGTCTTCAAGAAGTTCGGCCAGCGGAGGGACTAGCGCGATCGAAGGCGCTTCGTGCTGAAGAAAATCGATGGGGTACCAGTCGGGAATGAAGTCAGGGAGCTTGCCCCGAGAAGCAGACGCGCCCAGGTATTGAGCGGTCCACGCATCCACGCGGCTGGCCGAGCTGGTCCACAGAGCTCTACCCGAGTCGGCGTCCAAGGCGTAGGAGAGCAGGCTGGGTTTCGGATGCGCTGCGGAGTAGCGAGTGATTTTCGCGGCGACAACGCACAAAGCAAGCGCAGCAACCAGCGCGGCAATCGGAAGAAGTTTGCCGGCGGATTCGAGCACTTTGTCCAGAAAGGGGAAAAGCATGAGGAACAGCAAGCCAAACGTGACGCTCAAGAGCGGAGCGCCGATCGTGGTGAAACCGAGCGCGGCGTAAAAGCCTTTCAGAAGCGGAACGAACAGCAGCAGCGCGGGAAGACTCAGCGCGCTAAGAAGGAGAGCGGAAAGAATCGACAAATCTCCGGGGCGAAAAGCGGCGATGGCCGTTGCCAGCAGCCCTGCGAGCAGCGGCCACGCGAACGTGTAACTGCCGCCCGCAAGCCATTTTGAAGTCACTAACACCAGAACAAAGAGCAAAGCCGCGCCGCCGAGAAAAAAAGCAGGCGGGGTAATTCTCTTGCGGAAGAACTTGTAAAGCAGCGCATCCACCGCGAGCAGCAGGGCAAAAAGACCAAGTGTGTAATAAGTGTTTTGATCGAGGCCGCCTTCGGAAAGCGCGTGCAAGTGCAGCCAGCGCACGCCGAACTCAAAGCCGAGGCCAATGAGCAGCAGCACGAGCAGCGCGAGAATGTGCGCGAAGAAGCTGCCAAAAATGGCCAGCACGCTCGTCTGCCACGCGCCGTTGGCATAAAAGATCACGCCGAAGAGCAGAACGCCGCAGACAATCGCGAGCGGCCAGACAAAGCGGCTGGAATAATGCGCGAAGAAATTTCCAGGGATGGAAAAATAAACCGAGTCGCGATCCTGAAGCTGCGTCAGGTCCGTATTGCCGAACCTGCGGGCGAGCGAAAGCGCGTTTTCGCCCTGCTGCTGCAGGCTGCCGCGATCGAGCAGCTGTGGATTGTCGAGCGGCGTGTGATACGCCTCCCAATGTCCAATGAATGCAAAGTTGAGACCAGCCGCGCCCGACTTTCTGAACACTGTCATATCCGTATCGTTCGGCATGCGCTTGTAGATCTCGTAGGTGAGTGAAGAACCCGAGGGATGCGGCGCCGCTCCGGCGAAGATCCGCACCAAGCCGCCGTTCCCCGCGCTGGTTTCAAACATTTGCGATTCGCCGGCGTTGCCGCGAGCCTCGAAGTTGACGACGACACGCACATCCTTGGCTGCCGGATTTTCGGCGACAAACGCGGAAGCCCCGAGCAGCCCGTCTTCTTCGCCGTCAGTAATCACAAAAAGAATGTCGTTGCGCAGCGCAGGCCCGGCGCGCAAAGCGCGAAGCGTCTCGATCAAAGCAGCCACCCCCGCACCGTCGTCTCCGGCGCCGGGGCCGGCGGGAACGGAGTCGTAATGCGCGACGAGCGCAACGGCGTCCGTCGTGCCGCTGGTGCCCTTCAAACGAGCAACTATATTTTCAACCGTGCCGGCGACTTCGTACCGGGGCGTGACACCCGTGGTGCGCTGAACTTCAGGATGGAGTCCAAGACCGGTTAGCTGGGAAACAAGATAGTCGCGCACACGGTCGTGCTCGGGGGAACCAATCGGGTGAGGCGCGCTCGCGAAAGCGTTCAGATAGACGAGGGCGCGCTCTGCGGAGAAAGCTTCTTGCGAGGCGGTAGCGGCCAGCGGATCAGGCGTTCCCTTGTCGGCCGCGCACACGCCCGCGACAATCAAAACAAAAAGAAAGATCACCCAACCAGATAAACGATTCTCCACGAATGATTACCTCGCCTCCCGACTGGAACGCCGATAGTAGTGCGCGACGGTTCAGAAGGGCAAGCCGAGATTCGCGCTAAGCCATGATGACTTTGTTGCGGAAACGCCGGGCAGCGATGACCAGGAGCATGGTACCGATAATGAAAAGAGCCAGGCCGTCGGTCCAAAGATGCTTGATACCGGCCCCGCGGAGGATGATGCCGCGAGTGATGTTGATGAAATAGGTGGCAGGAATCAGGTAGCTGATCGGATAGAAGAGTGCGGGCATGGTTTCGCGCGGGAAGATATACCCCGAAAAGAAAACGCTCGGAAGAATAGGCAGAAAAGCCAGTTGCATAGCCTCGGCTTGCGATTTGGCTTTGCTCGAAATGAGGATTCCCAGCGAGAGAGCCGCGAAGAGATAAGGCATAGAAAGAATGAAAAGAAGCAGAACGCTGCCATGAATGGGAACAAGGAAGACGAAGCGCATGAAGAAGAGAATGAGGCTGAGCTCGAAAAAGCCGATGCCCAGATAAGGCAACAGCTTGCCGAGAAGAAGCCCAAAAGGGCGGACGGGCGTAACGAAGAGCTGCTCCAGCGTGCCACGCTCTTTTTCGCGGACGATCGAGAAGGCCGTCAGGAATGTGGTGACGTTCAGGAGCATGATTGCGGTGAGTCCGGGAAGAAAGAAATTCGCCGAGCGGGAGTCCGGATTAAACAGCAGCTTAGGCCGCATATCGACGGCGAACTCAGCGCGATCTTGCAGGACACGGCGGAGAGATTCATCCAGTCCGATAGCATTGGTGACGTTAATGGCCTGGCCGGCCACCGAAGAGTCCGAGCCGTCGATTAGGACCAGGACCTGCGCGCTCATGTTGTGGATAAGACGATCAGAATAGTCGACGGGAATCTTGATGCCCACGCGCGTTTTGCCGGCGATGATCATATCGTTCAAGTCGTGGTCGTTCTCGACGTAGCGGATAATATGGAATGTATCCGAGTTTTTCAGGCGGTCGAGCAGTTCCCGGCTTTCGCGCCGGCCGTCGGCGTTGTAGACGACGGTATTGATCTGCCGGATGTTCGTGTCGATGCCGAAACCCAGCAGAAACAATTGCAGCAGCGGCATGGTTAGCGAGAAAAACAGCGTTCCCGCGTCTCGCCGGACGTGCAGAACCTCCTTATAGAAAACCGCGCCAAAACCGCGGAATAGGTCAGGCACGCGACGCCTCCAAAATGGCCTGATGCTTATAAGTGAGTTCGACGAAGACGTCTTCCAGGCTTGGAGCGAGCGGCCGAATTTCAGCGACCGCAATGCCGTTTCTTAGAAGCTGTTCCTGAAGATCGTGAAGATCGAGATGATCATCCATAAGCGCATGGATGGACTGGCCAAAAATTGTGGCGCTACGAATGCCAGGGATCTGTCGGGCGAAACGTAGCGCGCGAGTGACTTCGGGAGTCGTAATTTCCACGCGTATGGTCCCCTGCGGCTGAACGTCCGGCAACTCGCGAAGTGTATTTGGCGTGCCATCGGCGATGATCTTGCCGTAATAGATGTAGGCGACGTGGCTGCACCGCTCCGCCTCGTCCATGTAGTGCGTGGTGACGAAGAAAGTGATGCCGTGCCCGGAGAGTTCAAAAAGGAGATCCCAAAGCTGACGCCGCGCTACGGGATCGATTCCAGCTGTAGGCTCGTCAAGAAAAAGAAGCTTGGGCTCATGCAGCATGGCACAGCCAAGAGCCAGCCGTTGTTTCCAGCCGCCGGAGAGCTGGGCGGACAGGCGATTCATATAGGGAGCGAGGCCGTTGAGTTGCACAACTTCTTCAATGCGGCGTTTCAGGCGAGCTGCATCGAGGCTGTAAATGCGCCCGTAGAACTGCAGATTCTCCGCGACCGTTAGGTCGTGATAGAGACTGTAATTTTGCGACATGTACCCGATGCGCTCTCGAACGACTTCGGAATCCACGCGGACGTCCAGCCCCTCCACATAAGCGGAGCCACTGCTGAGCGGCAGCAGGCCGGTAAGCATCTTGATGACGGTGGTTTTGCCGCTGCCGTTGGGTCCGAGAAAGCCGAAAATCTCACCTTTCTCGACGCGGAAACTAACGTCATTCACGGCAGTGACGTGGCCGAATCTCCGGACAAGGTGCTCGGCGGAGATGGCAGTCTCGGCTGGATTTTGCGGAGTGGTAGCCACGACCTAATTTCCCGCTTTCAATTTCACGTCTGCGGCCATGCCAGCGAGGACATGTCCGGCGGGATCGTTGATGCGGATTTTTACGCCGAAGACCTGATGTACGCGCTCCTCGCGAGTTTGGACGTTACGCGGAAGAAATTCGGCCTGTTGATTGATCTGTTCAACGACCCCGTCGAACACGGTTTTCGGAAAAGAGTCGACGCGTACTTCAGCTTTCTGGCCGACCTGCACGCGGCCGAGCTCGGTCTCCGGAATGTAGATGCGCACATAAATCTGATCTTGCTCGAGAAGCGTGGCTACAGGCGTGTTCGGGGCGATGATGTCTCCGGGACGTACGTCGAGGACCTCAACGGTGGCGGCGGAGGGCGCTATCACCTCGCGCTCGCGGAAACGCGCTTCGTCGTAGGAGTAAGCCGCTTTAGCAAGATCGACGTCTTCACGGCGATTGCCGCTTTCAAATTTTTCGAGCGTGGCTTGCGTTTCGCGATAGTGCGCTTCCGCTGAAGCAATTTCTTCGGGACGGTAGCCGCGCTTCAACTCGTCCAGCTTATGCTGGTAATTTTGCTGCTGCGCCAGAGCCATCTTCCAGTTCGCTTCGGCGGTGTCGCGCTGTTGTTTGGACACAAGATCCTTCTGCGCCAGCGCTTCGTAACGCTGAAAATCCAGTCGCGAACGAACTTCATCCGCGGCGGCGCGATCCACGTCGGCCTGCGCCACAGCGATATCTTCCTTTCGATAACCGTTTTTGCGCAGCTCGTAATCGGCTTTGGCTTGCTCTGCGGCTGCACGCGCTTCGGCGATTTCCTCCGGCCGATAGCCGCGTTTTGCCTTCTCCGCCGCGGCGCGGGATTGATCGAGAGAGGCCAGCAATTCCTTATCGTCGAACGCGATCAAGGTCTGGCCAGGCTGTACGCGATCGCCTTCGCGCACCAGAACTTTGTCGATGCGCCCTCCCACCTTCGAGCCCACGCGAATGTCGCGCGCCTCCACGGTTCCGGAACCTTGCAACGCGTTGTCGCTCCGAAACCATGTGGCGTAAACGGTCGTGCCGCCCAGAATGATGGCAACGAGGATTATCAGGAGAATGCGCTTGCGACTCATAAAATCAATCTCCACAAGTAAAAAGCGGAACGCTCACAGGCATTGCTTCGGCCTGAGGGATTTCTGCTGATGCAGCACCCAAATTACGCGGAGCCAGCCCGGACCAAAGCACATTGAACGCCGACTCCATGCGCGGGTGCAAAGTTGCGTCGCCATAAAGCGACCAAAATAAAAGCGTTCCAAAAATAGTCTGACGGAAAACGTGCGCGATTTCGGTCGCCGGAAGATCCTTGCGGATTTCGCCGCGTTCCTGCCCGAGCTCTACAATCTCCGTGTGCAGCGCGTGCACACGTTTTTGTAAATCAAGCATTGCTGCACGCACCGGAGTGGTTGAAAGATATGCTTGCAGCAGCGTGCGGATAACCCCGGGATTGCGGATGGGCTCCTGCGTCATGCGCACACCGAGAGACCGCAGGAACTGAGGCATCGGTTCGCCGGTGCGGCGTGCTTGCTCGACCGCGGCTTGGAGCTTGGCAAGTTGCATTTCCCCAAAAGCCAGAAGGATGTGGTCCTTGCTGGGGAAGTAGTTAAAAAAGGTGCCCTTGCCTAGATCGGCCGCTTCCGTGATGTCCCCCACGGTCGTTTCCATAAACCCTTTTCTGGCAAAGAGATCGAGAGCCGAGCGGAACAGACGTTCACGGGTTTCCGCGCTGCGGCGTTCGCGGCGGCCATGGGAGGGAAGCCCCGGAGCGTGGCGGGCTTTTGAAGGCCTTGATGGAATCTTCTTGACCATTGTTCATAAATGACCTTAGGTCATGTATAGGTCCATGTCAAGTCCAATTTTCGGCCCAATCGCGCCCTTAAAAAGCGATGGCCCCGGCACTCGGCAGTCTGTTATGGGAAGAAGAAGCTACAGGCGAGAGATGCCCGCGCTTTCGCGCGGGCATTCTTTTCATTTTTCTACAATTCTTCAAGGAAGTTGCGTGACAGACTGCACTTGCCGGGGCCTTCGGTACTCCTTAATTTTGCTATTGTTTCGCGCTATTCCTTCAACGAGTTGGGATCGGAAGTGTTCTTCGGAGACTTGCGGTTGAGATAGGCGATCAATTTCTGTCCCGGCGGAGGTACAGCAACCGCGCCCTTGAAAATGATCTCCTCGGCGCTCACCTTTCTTGCGTAGACACGCTCGTTGGCGTCATTGTCGGGCCGAACCGTGGAGCCCTCGAGGGAGATGCCCGCAAAGAGGCCTCGCGAGCGCGAATAGCTCAGCACCTCGGCACGCAGCGTGGCATCTGTCGAGGCATCGGCCGCGCGGCCCTTGGGACCCGCAGCGACGGAAGCGTCCGCTCCGAGCTTCACCTTGCTCTTCAGAATGGAGTGTGCTCCGCGCGGGTTCATCACCAGAAGGACGAAATCGGTGGCCTGCCCGCCGATCTGGAAACCTATGCTCCCGCCTTCCAATGCCATCATCGAAGGTGCGCTCCACGGGCCGGTATAGTGTTCCCCAGTGCGGCAAGTCATTGTGCCCCGGCCGTAGCTGCCTCCAACAACGAAAGCCGCCTTCAAGACCGAAGGATAAATGATCACGCATTCTGCTTTGTCGATGAGATCCTGAGGAATGTCATCGGGAATATCCATAATTTCCTTGATCACCGTGCCGCAGTTGTCGAGCCGGTCGGCTTCTTTATCTTGAGAGAGAAGAGCCGGGGCGATCATCGCCAGCGCCATGAGACAGGAGCTAATTCGCTTGATCAAATTTCACCTCGCTGAAATTTACTGGGCAGATTAATCATAGGTTGCTAAAGGTTTGCGCGCAACCTGCACTTTTTGGGGGGGCCGACTTCGATTCCGTGTGACACAGGAGTAGATGCGGCCTGCCGAGAAAATGTTGCGCGGAGTTTCGACTATACTTTCACTTGCGGCGGTTTCGAGGCAGAGAAAACATGGGCTTAGGAAAAGCGTGTGGATGGCGGTTGCCACGATTGGCTGTGGCTTTGGTTCTATGTTCTGTGGCTGCAACCGGCAATCGTGCTCAAACGACTCCGGGACAAGACCAGGCGTGCTGCGCAACAAAGCACGACGGGAAACGAACCGGTTTCACGCCTGCGCGCGCGGCCGCAGGCAAGCGCTTTGGCGCGCTAGCGGAGACGCTGCTTGCCGCGGGGCCTTCCGGCAAAGGCGACTGGGGACTCCTGATCGTTGATGCACAGACGGGAGAAACGCTCTTCGAGAAAAACGCCGACAGTTATTTTGTTCCGGCTTCGAACATGAAGCTTTTTACCACCGCGCTGGCGCTGGCCAAGCTGACGCCGGATTACAGATTTCACACCACTCTCGAAACCCGCGGCACAATCTCGCCGGAAGGCAAGCTCACCGGCGATGTCGTGCTGGTGGGGCGCGGAGATCCGAATCTCTCAAACCGCAAATTCCCTTACGAGCTGAAGGAGGAGTTCGACGGGCCACCGGAAAAAGCGCTGGCCGAATTGGCCGACGCGCTGGTGGCGCGCGGGGTGAAGGAAATCTCCGGCGATGTAGTTGGCGACGACAGCTACTTTCCGCGCGAGCGCTATCCGAACGGCTGGGAAATTGACGACATGGTCTGGGAATACGGCGCGGCAATTTCCGCGATCGTCGTCGACGACAACACAGTGGCAGTGACGCTTAGGCCAGGCGAAAAAATGGGGGATCCGGTCGAGGCATCGGTTGCTCCGCTGACGCCGGACTTTGCGCTGGAGAACGATGTGACCACGTCCGCAGCGGAAGTGAAATCCGATTTGACGCTGACGCGCGAGCCGGGAGCAAATCTCGTCGTCGTGCGAGGCACGATGCCGGCCAGAAGCGTGCCGCGCAAGCTGGTCCTGGCGATTGAAGAGCCGGCACAGCACGCGGCATCTGTGCTGGCAGGTTTGCTGGCCGAGCGCGGCGTGAAGCTCGATGGAAAAGTGCGGGCCGTTCACGTTGCTGAGATGGATGTAACTCCGCGCACAATTCTTGTGGAACACGTGTCCGTGCCGCTCGGCGATTCCGTGAAGCTCATCAACAAGATTAGCCAGAACCTGCACACGGAAATGCTGCTGCGAACCGCCGCGCGGCAAAACGGTGTGTGGAGCACTCCGGACGAGATGCTGAAAACTCCGCAGGATTTTTATGCCGCCGCGGGAATCGCGCCGGACGACGTGATCCAGACGGATGGCTCGGGACTCTCGCGGCACGATTTGGTCACGCCGCGCGCTGTCGTGACTTTGCTCAAGTATGCACAAGCGCAGACGTGGTTCGCTCCGTACTACGCGTCGCTCCCGGTGGCCGGCGTGGACGGCTCGCTCCAGGACCGCATGAAAAATACGCTGGCTGCCGGGCGAATCCACGCAAAAACCGGATCGGTCGAGCACGTAAGAACGCTATCCGGTTTCGCAGAAACGCCGAGCGGCCAGCGGCTGATTTTTTCTTTCCTGAGCAACAACCAGGGCGATAAAAACCATGGAGCCGCCGATGTGCTGAACGGACTTTGCATTGCGATGATCGAAGAATTTGACGCCGGAGCCGCGACACTCGCGCCTTCCTCTCCGCGCGAGCACAGAAAGCAATAATGAAACACGAACAAAACAATCGGAAGCAGAGACTGTACTAGCGAAAGAGAAAATGGCACGGACGGCGCAGGACGTACTTGAGTTTGACAAGCTGCGGGAATTGTTGCGGCTGAGGACGACGTGTGCGCCGGGGCGGCGGGCTGTGCATGCGTTGGAGTTTGGGGCGGATCGCGCGGCGCTGGAAGCGGCTTTTGCGTTGATTCGCGAGGCACGGGAATGGCTGCGCGGCGGCGGCGAGTTGGGATTTGGCGGGCTGGCCGATCCACAGAGATGGCTCGAGAAAATCGAGGGCCCGGGGATTGTTCTCGAAACGAAGGAATTTCTGGACGCGGCCTCCCTGCTCGAGACGGCCGCGTGGTTGCGTGGGCAATTTCGGGAGGATGCTGCGAAATTTCCGCTGCTAGCTGCGCGCGCCGCTTCGCTCGGAGATTTTCGCGAGGTGCTGACAGCGATCCGGCGATGCGTCTTGCCGAATGGCGAGATCAGTGAGGATGCCACACCGGCGCTGCGGCGCATTCGCGCGAGCATTACCCAGACGCGCGAGTCGATTCAGAAAACGCTCAAGCAAATCCTGCGCTCCCGCAGCGCGGAAGCCGGCGAAGATTACGTCACGCTTCGCAATGAACGATTTGTGATTCCCGTGCGCTCGGAAAATCGGCGCAGCGTTCCGGGAATTGTGCACGGGGCGAGCGGAACAGGGCAGACCGTTTTTCTCGAGCCGCTGGAAACGGTGGAAGCGAACAACGAACTCGTGCAGCTTTCTGAAGAGGAAGCGGCGGAGATTATCCGGATTTTGCGCGGGCTTACGGAGCGGCTGCAGGCCGTTCGCGAAGCGCTGCTCACGGCGGCGGGGACAATCGCAGAGCTCGACAGCGTTTTCGCTCGCGGGCGTTTTGCCCGCGATTTTGATGCCGCGATGCCGGAATTTTCCGACGCGGGCGACTTGAGGTTGCAAGCGGCTCGTCACCCGGTGCTCGAGGACAAGCTGCGCCGTGAAGATCGTGCGGTCGTGCCGATGACGCTCGCGCTCGGCGGCGCGGAAAAAGTTCTGGTCATCAGCGGCCCAAATACTGGCGGCAAGACCGTCGCCCTGAAGACGGTAGGACTCGCGGCGCTGTCGGCGCAATCGGGCATTCCGGTGGCGGCGCAGCGCGCGCTGCTGCCTATTTTCGACCGCGTGCTTGTGGACATCGGCGATGAACAGTCCATCGCGGCCGACCTCTCGACGTTTTCGGCGCACATGTTGAATTTGAAGTTCATGCTCGACCTCGCGACGCCGCAGTCATTGGCGCTGGTCGACGAAATGGGCACCGGAACGGCGCCGGAAGAAGGCGCGGCATTGGCAGTGGCTCTGCTGGATGAATTTCGCGCCAAGGATTGCATCGTGCTGGCCACCACGCATCACGACAGGTTGAAGGCCTATGCTTCGACGACGCCCGGTGTGGTGAACGCCGCCGTGGAATTTGACGAAGTAAATTTGCGGCCGACGTACCGGCTGATGGTCGGCGTTCCTGGCGGATCGAGCGGGATCGCCATTGCGCAACGATTGGGCATCGCGACCTGCATTATCGAGCGAGCGCGTTCCTTGCTGACGCCGGAATCGCGCGAAGCCGCCGACTTGATCGCCTATTTGCATCGCAGCCGCGATGAACTCGACCGCATGCAGCAACAAATGGCCGCGGAGCGGCAGGCCCTCGAAGAGGAACGTAAAAAGCTGCGCACGGAGTGGGTCGAGCGCCAGCAAAAACGCATCAAGGAACTTGAAGCGCAGTTCGCCGGGATGCAAAAACGCTTCGATGAAAACGTCGCTCGCGTCATCGAAGCCGTGAAAGAACGGGAATTGCGCGCCTCGCTCGAAAAAACTGCGCGGCGCAAAGGCACAGACATTCGCAGCCAAGCCCGCGAAGAACTCAACGCCGCGCTGGTGCAAACCATTTCCGATTCGCAAACGGATTTAGGCACGGCTTCCTCAGGCCAGGAACCGATTCGCGCAGACACTTTACAGCCCGGCGTGCGGATTCGCGTACGCGGCTTCAGCAAACCAGTCATCTTCCGCCGGCTCGACGGCTCCTCCGCCGAAATCGAGGCCGGTCCGCTGCGCATGAAAGTTGCCGTCGATGAAATCATAGGAGTGGAAGGGGCCGTCGCTGCGTCTAAGCTGGCCTCTGCCGCTTTCAGCGGGTCCAACGTGACCGTCACCGCGCAGCCCAGCGAAGCAACGGCCTCAGGCGAGATAAATGTGATTGGGATGCGCGTAGAAGAAGCGACAGAACGCGTCGATAAATATCTCGACGAGGCCGCGCTAGCCAATCAAACGCGTGTGCGGATCATTCACGGTCACGGAACCGGCGCACTTCGCAAGGGTCTCGGAGAATTCCTTAAGTCGCATCCGCTCGTTCAGCGCACCTCGTTTGAGACCGAGGAACGCGGCGGCAAGGCCATCACCGTTGTCGATTTGCGGCTGTGATCGCCGCGAGTTCGTCGATGCCTGGATCCGCAGGCACCGGATCTAGACATGGGTCTATCTCTACGCGCGTCCGCTGACGGACGCCAAGCTGATTCCTGCCGGGATATATTCCTCACACTAGTTTAGTTACAATCCTCGAGGAAGCCATGGCGGAAGCGGGATCATTCGCGGAGCGGGTGAAGCAGCAGGCGGATATTGTTCGCGTGGTGGGCGAATATGTACGACTGAAAAAGACCGGGAAGGATTTCTCGGGGCTTTGTCCGTTTCATCAGGAAAAAACTCCCTCATTTACTGTCTCACCGATCAAACAAATCTTTTACTGCTTCGGGTGTGGCAAAGGCGGAGACGTTTTTAATTTTGTGATGGATATGGAGAAGTCCGCATTTCCGGAAGCTGTGCGGACTGTCGCAGAAAAGTGCGGGATTGCGATTCCTCGGCCCAGGGAGCGGTCGCCCGAGGAGCGGCAGGAGAATCAACAGCGGTCGGCGCTGGTTGAGATGCATCGCGAGGCTCAAGCGTTTTTCACGAAGCAAATTTCCGGGACGCTCGAAGGGAAAGCGGCGCGGGCTTATCTCGAGGACCGCGGGCTCGATAACAAGGCGATTGACCGGTTCGGGATCGGCTATGCGCCGAGCGACGGAGATGCGCTGTTGCGATTTCTGAAACAGAAATATCCGGAGAAGTTGCTGGTTGAGTCCGGATTGATCTCTCGCGGCGAACAGGGCGGCCGAATGTTCGACCGATTCCGCCGGCGCATTACATTTCCCATTGCAAATGACTCGGGGAAAATCGTGGCTTTTGGGGCGCGCGCACTGGGCGATGACCAGCCGAAATATTTGAACTCACCCGAAACGGCGATCTACTCGAAGAGCAACGTGCTCTACCACATGGATCGCGCGAAGGAAGCGCTGCGGCGGTCGGACTTCGCGGTGCTGGTTGAGGGCTACATGGACGCGATTGCCGTGGCGCGCGCGGGAATCAGCAATGTTGTGGCGAGCTGCGGGACGAGCCTTGCGGAGCCGCAAATTAAACTGCTGAGCCGTTTTACGAAGCGCGTGATCATTAATTACGACCCGGACAACGCTGGCCAGTTGGCGGCAGAGCGGTCCGTGTCGCTGTTGCTGGAGCAGGATTTTGAAGTTCGCGTGCTGGCGCTTCCTCCTGTGGGCGACAAGAAAGCCGATCCGGATTTGTTTATCCGCGAACGAGGCGTAGAGGAATACACAAAGCTGCTGAAGGATTCTCCGCCGTATGTAGACTACTTGATCGCGCGCGCACGTAAGATGGATTTGACGACAGGGGAAGGGAAGCGACGCGCGGTAAATTTTCTTTTGCCCTACGTTCAGAAAATTCCCAATACGATTCTCCGTTCGGAATGGGCGACGCGGATCGCGCAGCAGCTTCATCTGGAAGAGCCGGTACTGCGTGCCGCTCTGAGCAAAGCCGCCACGCAGCGGCACAGCGAACTAAAAATTCAGCCGGAGCTGGTGGGACGGTCGGCCAAGCCCGTCGAGCGGCGATTGATTCGCATGCTGGCTGAGGCCGAGGGATTCCGTCGCGAACTGGCGCAACGGCTCGAGGTGGCTCAGCTCTATCTTGGGCTCGAGACCGAGAAAGTGTTCGCAGCTTTGATCGTTCAGAGCCTGGCCGAACAGCCGATGCCGGTAACCGAAGTCGCTACGCATCTCGAAGAGCGCGACCGGCGGATACTCTTCGAGATTCTCTTCGAGGAAGCCAGCGAGCCGACCTGGGAAGAGGCGGTCAGCTGCGTCGAAGCGTTACAGCACCGCCAAGCCGAGCGGGAGCTTGCCGAGGTGCAGCGCAGCATCGAGGCGAACCCGCCCGTGACGGAAATGCGCGGGCTGCTCGAGAAGAAGCAGAATTTGATGCGGCGGCTGGCGGCGGCGAGGTAAGCGCCCGACTGCTCTTTATTTGTCGAGTGGCTCAGTGGGCGGCAAGTTTTTGCCTCGCCAATTCGGCGCGGAAGTCTTGTTCCTTTTGGGTGATAAACCTTTTGTAACCATCCGGATCAACGAACCGCTTTGCGCCGTCCTCTTTGCTCTCAAGGTATTTTTCTTCGAGGCCGAAATAGCTGCCATGGGCACCGAGGAAAATGTCGCATGGCAATGACTTCAGAACGCGCCACATGCGTTCGTAGTCTTCGGCGATCTGCGGATAGGCAGGGTTGTCCACAAGTTTGTAGCCGGGATTGACATTGGGGCTGCCAACGATCACCACATCGTATGTTTTGCCGCCATCGGTAACTTTCATCGTCCACGTGGTGCAACCTTTGGTGTGGCCGGCGGTGAGGTGAGCGACCAGCACCGTGCCACCAAGCTTCACTTCGCCGCCATCGTGAAGTATGCGGCCGACTTTGGCCGGCGGATAAAGAGAACCGGGTGCATTGCCGTACTGAAAATCGGTTTTGCCGCCGGATTCGACCACGGAAACGTCCGCATCCATGACCATGTACTTTGCGCCGGTCATCCGCATGATCATGGCGCTGCCAGCGTCGTGGTCCCAGTGCGCATGGCTAATGAGAAGAATCTTTGTGTCCTTGAAATGGAAACCGAGTTTTTCGATACTCGCGGAGATCATCGGCACATTGGCTTCGAGATCGCTGTTGATCAAGATGTTGCCTTCCGGGGTGGTGATCAGATAGCTCGCAAGGCCCTTGCTCCCTACGTAGTACAGATTGCCCGCGATGCGAAACGGGGGGAAGGATTCCGTCCAGTCAGAATTGGATTGGGCGGACAGTCCTCCGGCGAGGGCAAGAAGGAAAACCAATAAGCAAGCGCGGATCGAGATTTTTCGCCGCATGGGCGGAGTATAGGCCAAAGGAATGGGGTGAAGCGAGTCTCCCTATAGCGGATGGATAGCCAGCCGATCTTCTTCGGTCCGATTGAGGGAGTGCAGGCCGTCACCGAGGAACGACGGAGCAGAGCCCTCTTGCTACCAGACGCGCTTCGGGCTGCCGGACCGGTAAAGCATGCGCCGATGCCAAACGCTGCCGCCGCATGTGAGAAAAACAGATGCCATTTTGAGCGAGTCGTTTTTGGCTGCCGAACATCATACCCATCAGGATCGTTTTTCGGCGGAGCTTGCCCGGTTCCAATACGGCGGTAAGGAGTGTTTCTTGGTTGTGGATTTGGGGTGCCAGAACCGGGGTTAAATAAAAATTCCGAGGACAGATACTATTCCACAGATTTCCACTGATTAAATTGTTGACGAGGGCGGACTTAGACGTGTAGCGTAATAGGGTTTCGCGAGTAACGAATTCGCGTCTAACTGCATCTATATAGATGTACTTAGAGGCGCGGGAACGTACTCTGAGAGCGGGCAACGGGCGAAGTGCAGGGCGAACGGCAAGCTGGCGGCGCAGCGTACCATAAAGGAATTCACAAAAAGACGAGTGACCTGGTGGGGGATTCCCCACAGTTCTTTTCGGTGACCGCAGAGGAGTCTGCTGCGCAAGCGTGGCATACTGCCCGCGCCTTTGGTGGAAAAAAGTTTTGGCGGGCTTGACCGGCAGTACTCGGGATTGCGCTTTCATAGCTGGAGGAATTCGTGGCAGCAGTAGGGCTTGAAGAAAAATATGATGCGGTAAAGCAGCTCATTGCCGTGGGCAAAGAGCGTGGCTACCTGCTTTACGACGAAGTGAACGATTCGCTTCCGGCGGAAGTGCATTCTTCGGAAGAGATCGACGACCTTCTCACTACATTTGAACGGAACGGCATCGAGATTTACGAGGACCAAGCGTCGGCGAAGGCCGCGCGGGCGGTGGAAGTCTCCTCGGAGAGCGGCGATCGCGATGCGGCTGTTAAGGACGAGGCTCATTCGGACGAGGGCGGCAGCGATCTGGATTTGACGCCGGGCTCTCTCGAAAAGACGAACGATCCCGTGCGCATGTATTTGCGCGAGATGGGAACCGTGCCGCTGTTGACGCGCGAAGGCGAAGTGACCATCGCGAAGCGCATCGAGCGCGGGCAGCTGGTGGTGATGAAGTCGATCACGCGGTCGCCGATCGTGATTAAGGAATTGATTGCGGTGGGCGAGGATTTGCGCAAGGGCGCGCGGTCGATCAAAGAGATCGTGCAGTTTGACGACGAAGAGCTGACCGAAGAAAAGATCGCGAACAAGACGAAGCAGACGCTGAAGTACATCGACAAGATTGCGAAGCTGTACGACCTGGCGTTGAAGCAAGCGGAGAAGCTGGAGAACACGCCGAAGGCGAAGAAGCGCCCGTACATGAAGGCGAAGTGGGCGGTGTCGCGGACGCGCGTTGAAATTTCGGTCGAGATTCGCGGGATCGATTTCAACCCGTTTGAGAAAAAGCGGCTGATCGACAAGATGCGCGGAACGGTCGAGCGGCTGCAATCTTTGGAACGCGAGGCGGGGCGGCTGGAGCGGCGCGTAGATGCCGCGAAAGGCGACGTAGCGGCGGAAGCGCGCAAAGAATTGCGCACTCGCCGGACGGAGCTGAAGGACATTGAAGAGGCGAGCGAAGTTGGGCTCACCGAACTGAAGCGCACGCTGACGTTTATTCACCGCGGCGAAGCGGAAGCCGAGCAGGCGAAAAAGGAATTGATCGAAGCCAACCTTCGGTTGGTGGTTTCGATTGCGAAAAAATATACGAACCGCGGGTTGCAGTTCCTGGATTTGATTCAGGAAGGCAACATCGGCTTGATGAAGGCCGTGGACAAATTCGAGTGGCGCCGCGGATACAAGTTTTCGACCTATGCGACATGGTGGATCCGCCAGGCGATCACGCGCGCGATTGCCGATCAGGCGCGCACGATTCGTATTCCCGTGCACATGATCGAAACGATCAACAAACTGGTGCGCACCAGCCGCCAGTTGGTGCAGGAACTGGGACGCGAGCCGACTTCGGAAGAAATTGCCAAGCGCATGGATATTCCAGTGTCCAAGGTGCGCAAGATTTTGAAAATTGCGCAAGAGCCGATTTCGCTCGAGACGCCGATTGGCGAGGAGGAAGATTCGCATCTTGGCGATTTCATCGAAGACAAGGCCGTGGTTTCGCCGTCCGACGCGGTGATCAACCTGAACTTGAAGGAGCAGACCTCTTCGGTGTTGAAGACGCTGACGCCGCGCGAGGAGAAAGTTATCAAGATGCGGTTTGGTTTGGATGACGGCAGCGAGCACACGCTCGAAGAAGTCGGGCAGTCTTTTGCTGTCACGCGCGAGCGCATCCGGCAAATCGAAGCGAAAGCGCTGCGCAAGCTGCGGCATCCGTCGCGTTCGCGGAAGCTCCGCGCGTTTTTGGAAGGGCCTTCGCGGGATTATTTGTAGAAAGATCGGAAAATCGTAACTTGAATGTCGAAACGCCCTGGCGATCGGGGCGTTTCTTATTTGGGTTTGAGCTCTTTAAAGGGACTAAGAGCTTCAAAGTCTTTTTCGGCGTGTTCGAGTTTACGCGTTCCGGAACCGGCCGTGCCTAGCCGTTTTCCCGTCCCGTAGACCAGGAATTTTTCACCCACCCTGAAGTAGAGGCCCGAACCCGTCCTGTCCGTTTCCACATTGATCTCGCCGGACTTTTGATTCTGCAACGGCTCAGCACGGTCGACCGCCCATGCTTTTATTTGGGGGCGAAGCCTTCGCGCGGGACGCGGGCGAAGCGTGTTGCCAGGCGCGTAATCCAGATTGCGACGAAAGCGGCGAAAGCGAGGACGGCATACAGCATTTGGTCGGGGTCGGGGCGCTGGTCGGGATGGAGGTTGGATTGGACGGCGTAATTGAACGTAAAAAGAAGGAGCACAAGAGCCGCGCAGCCGAACCACGCGAACCAGGTGCTGAAGAATTCCAGCGTGGCTTCCGAACGCTCCGGACTGAGCCAGTATTGTTTGTTGGGGAGATTGATCAATTGGAGGGGCATGCTCTTGAGCAGGCGCGGGAGCCCGAGGGCGAGGAACGCCGCCAGCGCCAGCGCGCCGGCAAAAAACGCGAAGAAAATGGGTTTGGATTGCCAGCCGTTGGGAAGGCCGCGCATGTTGAAGCGAGAAGCAAGCTCATCGGGCAGCCGCGGATAGTAGTAAGAAAAGCAGATCGCCGCAAAAACGGCGAGCAGGACGAACAGCATTTTGGGCAGGCGCGAATCGGAGTTCAAGGAAGCCTCTTTTTCCAGAGTAGCCGAGAGCGTGAGGCCCGGGGTAAAAATCAGCCGCAGAATTTCGAAACAGTTAGGGCGAAGATGCGCGTTTCGTTGAGCCTGGGCGCGTATTAGAATGTGAAACCAACCCTGCCTGGCGAGGAACGATGAAAACGCGAACAAAGATTGCGACGGTTGTACTCGTGGTATTGCTGGCGGCGACGGCCTTCGGATTGTACCGGACGGCCAAGCCGTTCGTGGGGATCCGCGCCATCCTCGCGCCGCTCGGCATGGTGCAAGCGCAGAGTATGGTGGACCAGAGCCCGCTGACGACGGCGCAGAATCTCGCGCAGCTATTCAACAGCCCCGCGGAACAAAAGTTAGCGCAGGAGGCTTTGCGGCTGGGTGACCATGAAGTGGACCTGACTTTTGCAGCGGCCCTGCGGGATGTCACCGAGCACCCGCCCGTACTAAGCGCCGAGGCGAAAAAGATTCAGGACCGCTTGACGAGATACCAGAAGGCGCTCGACGCCGACAATCTGCAGGTGGCGCAACTGACGGAGACGGCCAGCAAAGCGAGCGGAGCGAAGAAGGACCAGCTTACCAACCAATTGAATCTGGCGAAATCGCAGCAGGAGCTCGACCAGGATGAAGTGGATGACGCAAAGCAGGACTTGATTCGCGCCGGCGGCGATCCCGAGGCGCGTATCCTGGCGCTTGAGCAGGAACACGAGGCGAGCTCCCATAACACGGCTGCCATAACAGCGGCGCCGGCCCCGGCCACGGGAAGCGGGCTCGTCAGTCTCTACAGGCAATGGTTGGCGCTGCACGACAAGGATTTGCAATTGACGGTGGCGAAGCAGGCTGCAGAATCTGCCGTGGGTTCCATCACCATACTGCACAATGCGCTGGAATCGAAAGTGGACGTGGAGAACACAAACCCGCCATCCTCGGCGGGAGCGAGCGAGGCAGCTTCAAACGGCGCGACGGCGGCCCCAACGAACCAAAACGTTGGAGACGCTTCCGATTTCGTTTCGACGACAAAAAAGCGCGCGGGCGACCGGCGAGCGTTGAGCACGTACGGCAAGCGGATTGACGACGAGAAGCAGCTCGCGCAGGTTTACGACAACTGGCAGTTGCTTGTGGGGGCGAAACAGCGGGCCGTGATTCACCGCGTGCTGATCGATGTAGCGGTCATCCTTGGAATTCTCATCTTCGGGCTTTTCTTTGATGATTGGTTCGAGCGGTTGCTGGGGAAGACTTCGCTCGATCGCCGGCAGGTGGAGACGCTGCGGACGGTGGCGCGCGTGACGTTGCAAGTGATCGCCGTGCTGATCGTGCTGCTGGTGATTTTTGGACTGCCAAGCCAGCTAGGGACTTTTCTTGGACTTGCCGGCGCGGGGCTGACGGTGGCGCTGAAGGATTTCATCGTGGGATTCCTCGGCTGGTTTGTATTAATGGGGAAGAACGGAATCCGGCTGGGCGATTGGGTGGAAATTAACGGAGTGACTGGGGAGGTTGTCGAGCTGGGGATGTTTCATACCGTGCTGTTGGAGACGGGAAATTGGACAGATTCAGGGCATCCGACCGGGCGGCGCGTGACGTTCACAAACAGTTTCGCGATTGAAGGCCACTACTTTAATTTTTCGACTTCGGGGCAGTGGTTGTGGGACGAGCTGCAAGTGGTCTTGCCTGCTGGACGCGATCCTTACCCCATCGTCGACGCTATACAGAAGAAAGTGCTGGAAGCGACAGCAGAGACGGCCAAGCAGGCGGAGAAGGAATGGCAGGGTGTGGCGAGGTCGAGCGACAAGGCGCATGCTTTGACGGCAGCACCGGCCATTAATGTGAAACCGGTGGTCGGCGGCGTGGAGATCGCGGTGAGGTACATCACGCGGGCGAATGAACGCTATCAGTTGCGCGCGAAACTGAATCAAGCGGCGGTGGATTTGCTGGGGCAGGATTCTGCCACTCCGCCCGCGCTAAAGCCCGCCTGAATTTGGAGTGCGCCGGCTCTGCTGCCGCCTTTTTCAGCAGCTCGCACGACTCTCTGTTTGGCGAAGCTCGATAGTATTCTGGGCGCGCCTCAATCGATCACGCTGCGGGCGCGAACTTCTTCCGAGGTCAGACCATAGAGCGGCGGCGTTTTCACGCCAAGCATCGCCAGATACATGTAAATTTGGCCGCGGTGGTGGATTTCGTGCTCCGGCATGAGGCGAAGCCATTTCCAGGTGGTGATAGGCGCGTCGTCGGGAGTTTTGCATTTGCGCTGAAGGTCTTGCTCGGTGAGGCGCGCGAAAATCTCCATGGATTCGGCATGGAGGCGTTCGACAAGGGCCATCACGTTTTCGTAACCGTCGGCTAGTTCCTTGCCGTGCGTTGAGTAACGAGCGGGGCGGCACTGGACGTTTTCGGCCCACATGTAGCGTTCCGCGACGGCCAGATGCCGCAAGATGTCGCCGAGCGTGAATTTGCCGTCGGCGTACGCCCAATCGATTTTGTCGGGCGAAATGCAACGCGCCACGCGCATGGTGCGCTCGCGAACATTTCCAAAATAATGCAGGAACGGCTGAATCGTGCGGATTTCCATAGCGGCCTCACACGGTTTATAGGATGGTGTTCTGAAGTTTAATCTATGAAGCATCCGAACCAAGCGAGAAGCGTCAGTAGTCGATGGCTGGATGCCAGCGGACGCGGCATTGATTCGCTGCATTCAATACTCGCTCGAACTCCGAACGGCCGAGCTGTTCGATTGCAAATATTACCGCATGAGCTGGCGAGCGCGGGAGGCGGAGAGCGTGGCGCCGGCATAGAGGAGCGCCAGTAAGGTGTAACCGGCAATCAGGCTGACGCCTTGGGCGACCACGCCGAGCGCGATGCTCATCGTGAGCTGGACGCACGTTGTGAAAATGGCCATGGCGGATTGTGTGCGGCCCATGAAGTGGCGCGGGACGATGGACATGAGTCCGGACTGCGCGGTGACTCCGCCGATGGCGCGGCAGAGTCCGAAAATGGCTTGCAGCACGACCGCGCCCACGAGAAAAGCGACAAACGGCGTGGCCATGTGGCCGATGGCCAGCACGGCGCAGACGGCGACGTAGAGTGGCATGCGTACCGCGCCGCGTAGCTGGCTGACGATAAACCCGCCGGTGATGGCGCCGACAGCCCAACCTGCTTCGAGTAAGCCGAGGCCGCGCGCGCCGGCGTGCAGAATGTCATTCACCAGGGCGACCAGCACAACGTTGCTGCTGACGACTCCTGCCATCATGATCGAGTGCGTGACGCCGAGCGAGCGCACCAGCGGCTGTTTCTTGAGATAGGCAAAACCCTCTTTCAGATCGGAATAGACGGCGAGAGAGAGGCCGGCTTCGGCGACCTCGGGATTTTCGCCCGACTCGAGCGCTTCCGCGGTGGCTTCCGTCGCTTCGGAATATTCGCGCGGGTATTTCAGATGGTCGCGGGGCGAAACGTAACCGCTGCGGATGCTGTAGAGACAAAACGCAGAGACGAAGTAAGTGAGGCCGTCAATGCAGAGAATCCCCGCGATGCCAGCGCTATCGTAAATAAAGCCGACGAATGCGCCGGCGAGCAGCATGCCGCTTTGCACCCCGACGAGGACGGCGGCGTTTGCGCCGGTGAACTGGCTGGGTGGAATGACTTCCTGCACGAGCGCGTTGATGGTGGCCCAGTACATCGCCGAGCCCGTGCCGGTGATCAGCGTCATAGCGTAAAGATGCCAAAGCTGAAGATTTCCGTGCCAGGCAATGTAGGCGGTGGCCAGGACGAAAACGCCGCGAGCCAGGTCTAACACAACACCGAGATAGCGGCGGTCGAAGCGGTCGATGAGCACGCCGCCGAGGAACGGAATAAAGAGGCCGGGCAGCGTGACGACGATGACCTGCAGGCTGACTTTCACCGTCGAGTGCGTGGCGGCCATGATGTACCAGCTCACGCCGACGAAGTTCATGCCGCTGCCGAAGAGCGAGACGAACATGGCGGTAAAGAAATAGCGGAAGCCACGCTGCGCCCAGATCAGCTTCCAGTCCACGCGAGGTGTCGTTGCGGTTGCCATGGCGTTGATAAGCCCTCCATTTTAGCGGCTTCGCGGGATTGTCAAAGGGGCGATGCCACAAGTTGTGCTCAAGGCAGAGCCGAGGGGTTCGGTTCTCTTGTCCTTGACCCGTTCCCTGTCTTTGCCCGAAGGCTCGGCAATAATAATTTGACAGGCAATAATAATTTGATTTGACAAATCAAATTAATATTCGCTATCGTTGGCGGACATGCAGAACGACGCGGTCCGGCAACTGATGGAGTTTTATCCGATAATTTATTTTGCTTGCCACCGGCGTCACGTGCGGGATCCAAAATCGAAACAGGTCTTGAGCGCGCACCAGGGAAGCATTCTGGATCATCTCGATGCGCGCGAGCCGGTGATGTTGCTGGAACTGGCGCGGCACATGGGAGTGACGCCGTCGACAATGTCGCTGCAGATCGAGCAGTTGGTGCGGAAGGGCTACGTGACCCGCGTGCGGGATGCGCGCGACGGGCGGCGGTTGATGTTGAGGCTTTCCCCGAGCGGCGTGCGCGTGCGGGAGGCAAACTCCGTGCTCGATACGGAGCGGGTTGGGAAGATGCTGGCGCGGCTTTCGCCGGAAGAGCGAACGGCGGGGATTGCCGGTCTGGCGCTGCTGGCGAAGGCGGCTTCTGAGCAGACCGGAGAGCTTCAGAAGCGAAGAAAGCCGCGGCGAGGGCGATTGCCGGTTTGATTGCCGGGCCGGATTTTGGCAGCGAGGTGCGCGATGAAAATTGTTTTGTGGGTGTTTTTGCTTTTGGCCGGAGTGCTGATCCTTATCACCGTGATTGGCTGGCTCTTGCCTCGCGATCATGTAGCGACGCGCATCGGGAGGTATCGCCAGCCACCCGAAGCGATCTGGAAGGCGATTACCGACGTGGATGCGATGCCGAGTTGGCGGGACGGATTGAAAAGCGTGGAACATTTGCCGGACCGCAACGGTTTGCCGGCTCATCTCGAAATAACCAGCGACGGGAAGATTCCGTTCGAGACCATTGAAATGACGCCGCCACAGAAGTTGGTGACGCGCATCGCCGATCCGAAGCTGCCGTTCGGCGGGACGTGGACTTTTGAGATTGCGCCGGATTCCGACGGCGCGACTCTGCGTATTACGGAACGCGGGTACGTTGCGAATCCTTTTTTTCGGTTCATGTCGCGGTTCGTATTCAGCCAGACGAGCACGATGGAAACGTATTTGAAGTCGCTAGCCAAAAAATTCGGAGAAAAGCCCGGGATCGGAGAGTGAGCCGTGGGAAGCGAATTGAAATGCACAGTGCGATTCGGAAAGGAAACGTCGGAAGGGAAGGCGCTGCTCGAAACCAGCGAAGTGCTCTTTCGCGGCGCTTTCCGCCTGAAGATTCCATTTGCCACGATCAAATCGGCCAAGGCGGTTGACGGCGAGTTGCGTTTGGAAACCGCGAATGGTTTGGCGGTTTTCGAACTGGGGCTTGCGGCGGAGAAGTGGCACGAGAAGATCCTTCATCCGAAAACGCGCGTCGAAAAGATGGGATTAAAGCCCGGAGCGAAAATTTCTCTGCTTGGTAGCTTCGACGAGGATTTTCTCGAGGAACTTAAACTGTGTGGCGGCTCTGTGTCCAGGGATAAGATTGCCGCTGGTTCCGACACGATTTTCTTCAGAGCCGAATCGTTGAAGGCACTTTCTTCCGTCGCGAAAATTGCGAGGTCTCTGAAGGGCGCAACCGCTCTGTGGATTGTCTATCCCAAGGGGCAAAAGAGCATCACGGAGAACGACGTGATTGACTCCGGGCGAAAAACAGGATTGAAAGATGTGAAGGTTGTGGGCTTCTCCGCCAGCCACACGGCCCTGAAGTTTGTTATCCCGCTCGACAAACGATAAGCCGCTGAAACCATCGGCAGGGAACAACCGCGCAGTTTCGCGTTTGGAGTTGCGAAATTCAGTTCTAAGATGGCTGCGTGACACCTTTACTGGATGCTTCGGGTCTGACGGTGGAATTGCCGACGCCAGCGGGTTGGGTACGGCCGGTGAACGACGTGTCGCTGCGCATCAACGTGGGCGAGTCGCTCGGGCTGGTTGGGGAATCGGGGAGCGGCAAGACGATGTTAGCGCTGGCCTTGATGGGATTGCTGCCGGCGGGCGCGCGGCTTCGAGGAGAGGCGTTGTTGAGCAAGGATGCCAATGAGCTAGAGGAGGTTAAGGAAGTAAAGGGGGCAAAGGAAAAGAGCAGCGGCCTATCAGAGGCCGGAGCGCGGAAGAATTTGGTGGAGCTGAATGAGGATGAGTGGCGCGAGGTGCGCGGCGGCGAGATTGCAATGGTGTTTCAGGAACCGATGACCTCGCTAAACCCAGTGATGCGCATCGGCGCGCAGATTGAAGAGGCGATTCGCGCACACGAGTCGGGGTTCGCTGCTGGCGAGGTCAAGCGGCGTGCGGTGGAGGCTTTGCGGCGCGCGGCGGTTCCAGAGCCTGAGGCGCGCGCGGAACAATTCCCGCACCAGCTTTCCGGGGGCTTGCGGCAGCGCGCGATGATTGCGATGGCTCTCGCGGCGGGGCCGCGACTTTTGATTGCGGACGAACCTACGACGGCGCTTGACGTGACCGTGCAAAAGCAAATTCTGGATTTGCTCGATCTCCTTCGGCGCGAGTTGCGGCTTGGTCTGCTTTTTATTACGCATGATCTTGGCCTGGTGGCGCAAGTCGCGGACCGTGTGGCGGTGATGTACGCCGGGCGAATCATCGAAGAGGGTCCAGCGCGCGAAGTGCTGGCGGCACCGCGTCATCCCTATACGCAGGGACTGCTAAAGGCTTCGCCTACGCTCGAGCGCGGCAAGCTGTCGCCGATACCGGGTTCCGTGCCGCAGTTAACAGCGCCGCCGTCCGGCTGCGCGTTTGAGCCGCGCTGCTCGTTGCGCCGTGCCGATTGCACAGTTGCTGTTCCCGATCTGCGAGCCGCGGGGGAAACCCATACGGCGCGCTGCGTTTTGGTATGACCATGCAAATGCCGCCAATACCGAGTCATGAGACTGCGTCCACGGAGATATACGGCGGCGAAGTGCTTCTCGAAGCGCGCGACTTGAAAAAATCCTATCGGCGCGGGGGCGGGGTATTTTCGGATGCTGCCGAAGGCCCCCGGTTTACGGCGGTAGATGGTGTGAGCCTTGCGGTTCGGCGCGGCGAAACGTTTGCCGTTGTCGGGGAAAGCGGCTGCGGAAAAACGACTTTGGCGCGCATGCTGCTGCGGCTCATCGAGCCGGACTACGGCGAGCTTCGCTTTGAAGGGAAAGACCTCCTCGGATTAGGCGGCGCAGCGCTTCGCGCGGAGCGGCGGCAGATGCAGATGGTTTTTCAGGACCCCTTCGCGTCGCTCGACCCGCGAATGCGCGTGGGAGAGATTGTTGGCGAGCCGCTGGCGATCCATCATCCGGAACGGAACAAAACAGAAAAGCAGGAGCGCACCGCAGCGATGCTGCGACGCGTAGGGCTTGGCGCGGATGCGTTGAAACGGTATCCGCATGAGTTTTCCGGCGGGCAGCGCCAGAGAATCGGCATCGCCCGAGCGCTCATCCTTCGGCCGAAGCTTGTGGTTGCAGACGAACCCGTTTCCGCGCTGGATGTTTCCGTGGGTGCACAGGTCTTGTTGCTGCTTCAGGAGCTGCAAAGCGAGTTCGACCTTACCTACGTTTTCATTTCTCACAGCCTGCCGGTGGTGGCCCAAGTGGCGACGCGGATCGCCGTCATGCGCGCGGGCAAATTCGTTGAGGTCGCCCCGGCGGAGCAAGTCCTTCACGCGCCTGTAGATGCGTATACCCGCGAGTTGTTGGCCGCCGTCCCGGCCCTGCCCGCGCGCTAGATCGCCTCGTCCTCCTGGGGCCCGGACGCACCCTCAGCCCGACGATGCTGGCCAGGTCGTCCTGACAACCTCGGTCCGAATAGGCTAGAATCCGCACATTGAAATATTTGGGTAGGGCCCTGCGTAAAGTCTTAACAGAGTGTAATACGCAACCTAGTGGTGGAGGATTTTCCGATGGCAACGACAACTGCCGTTTCCCCGGCTGCGCCAGAGCCGCAGCCGCAGATGAGCGCGATCAGCCGCATCTTCGGCGTCTTGTTTTCGCCGCAGAAAACGTTTGAAGATATTGTCAGAAAGCCCGGATGGGGCTTAGCTATCGCTCTGCTGACACTCTTGAGCCTTGCCGTCAGTTTTGGCATCAATCAGCGGATCAACTGGCGCGAATTCATGAGCCAGCAAATCGAGAAAAGTCCCCAGGCGGCCCAACTCTCAGCGGAACAGAAGGAGCAGCGGATCGAAGGCGGTGCCAAATTCACGCCGATGTTCACGTATGCGGTTGGTCTGTTAGGTCCAATCATCGGCGCGCTCGTTTTCGCTCTAGTGATGTGGGGGGCTTACGCGCTTCTTGGCGGCGTCAGCACGAATTTCACGACGGCAATGGCGATAACTTCGCACGCATTCATGACTGGGCTCATCAGCAGCCCTCTCTTTTTACTGGTGCTCTATCTGAAGGCGCCTGGGACCGTCGACTTGGAAAATCCGGTGGCCACGAATATCGCGGCCGTTTTGCCCGAGGATTCGGCCAAATGGCTTGTGGCGCTCTCGAAATCATTTGACATCTTTACTTTCTGGACGCTAATTCTCATCGCCATCGGATTTGCGGTTATGAACCCGAAAAAGCTCAAGGGCGGGAAGCCTTATATGATTGCCTTCGGCGTGTGGGCGGCTTACGTGGTGTGCCGGGTGGGAATTGCGTTTGTCTTCTCCTGATACACTCGCAGGGTGAGTTTTTCATTTGAAGTAACAAAAACCGACCCGAGCGGCGCACGTCGCGGTGTTTTGCACACCCCGCACGGGGCGGTCGAGACGCCTTGCTTCATGCCGGTGGGTACGCAGGCGACGGTGAAGGGCCTGCGCAACGAGGCGCTCGAAGAGTTGGGCGCCGAGATCCTTCTCTCTAATACCTATCATTTGTACTTGCGTCCAGGGCACGAGGCCGTCGAGAGGCTCGGTGGCTTGCACCGGTTCATGTCCTGGCCGCACGCGATTCTTACCGACTCGGGCGGCTTCCAGGTGTTCAGTCTCGCCGCATTGCGCAAAGTTACCGACGAAGGCGTGCGCTTTCGCTCGCATCTGGACGGCTCGGAGCACCTGCTCACGCCGGAAAAAGCCGTGGAAATTCAGCTGGCCCTCGGCTCGGATATCGCCATGGTGCTGGATGAGTGCATTGAAACCCCTGCGCCGCGCGAGAAAGCCGAAGCGGCGGTTAAGCGCACCGCCGCATGGGCCGAGCGCGCGCGAAAATTTTTCCTCGACGAAGCGCGCCGAAACAACGAAGTTCTGCAATGGCAATTTGGCATCGTGCAAGGCGCTACCTTCGCCGATCTGCGCCGCGCGAGCGCCGAGCAACTCCTCGAATTGGATTTCGCCGGATACGCCGTCGGCGGACTCGCCGTCGGCGAACCGCATGCCGTAACTTGCGAAATGACCGCCGAAGTCACCGCGCTTCTCCCGCGCGATCGTCCGCGCTATCTGATGGGCGTCGGCAAGCCCGAGCAAATCGCAGACTACGTCGCGCTCGGCGTCGACATGATGGACTGCGTGCTCCCAACGCGCGCCGCGCGCCACGCCTGCCTCTACACGAGCGGAGGCCGCGTGCTCATCAAGAACGCGCGTTACGCCATGGATCAGCGGCCGCCCGATCCGAACTGCTCCTGCTCGGTTTGCCGGCGCTATACGCGCGCATATCTTCGTCATCTTTTCGCTGCCGGAGAACTCACTGCGGCAATCCTGGCCACCCACCACAATGTCCACTTTTACCTTGACTTAATGAGACAAATCCGCGAGGCTATCGAGTTTGGGAACCTAGCGAATTTCTCATCTGAGATGCACGCGCGCTATGCTGTAGGCCCGGCCTGAACGTTGGACCGGAATAGCGTCCGAGATTCTTCAAGTGCGGCCCGGCTTGGCCGAGGCTGACCTGCGCGGCAACACGAGCAGAGAATCCGGCGGGCTGTGAGAGCGGGCAGCTGGTACCCGCCGGGCTGATTCTATCTTCGGTGACGCTGGACTGGCCCGAAATTGGTGAAAGGAACGATGCAGCTCTTGACGATCATGGCGGCAATTTTCTTTCAAGCTTCAGGACCGGCGAGCCTTCTCGGGAATCCTCTTGTAATGATGGTCGTGGTGATGGCCATTTTCTACGTGATGCTGATTCTACCGCAGCAGCGGCAGCGCAAAAAAATGCAGGCAATGATCGCCGCGCTCAAGTCCGGCGACAAGGTTGTGACCAACAGCGGCATCTACGGCACCATCAATGGCATTGACGGCGATACAGTCATCCTTAAAATTGCCGACCAGGTAAAAATCCGCATCGCGCGCTCGGCGATTGCACAGGTGGAGGCATCGGAAGATGCGAAATAAACCCGCCTGCGGCCGGAGCGCGCGCTCAACTCTCTGACCATGAACCCCAATCTGAAGTGGAAATTCGTTTTCATCGTTCTTGTCATTCTCGGCTGCATCTACGGCCTCGTGGGGCTGCCCACCTTTCCTACGTCCGGGGCGCAGCTGAAAGATAACTTCTCTCACCAGATCAAGCTCGGCCTCGATCTGCAGGGTGGCACGCACCTCGTTCTGCAAGTGCAGACGCAGGAAGCCATCGCGCAAGACACCGACCAGATGGTCGAGCGCATCACGAGCTGGCTGCGCAGCAAAAACATTCACTACGATGAAGTGCGCCGAGTGGACGACACGCACATCCTTGTGCGCAGCGTGGATTCCGCGCGGCTTGCGGAATTTCGCGACTATATCAGCCAGCAATTTTCAAACTTCTGGGATATGTCGCCCGCCGCCGGCGATCCTTCCGGTTACACGCTGACTCTTCGGGGCGCGGCCATCGCCCAGATTCAAGAAACAACCATGACGCTGTCGCTCGAAACCATCGATCGGCGCATCAATGCGCTGGGTCTCACGGAGCCCACGATTCAGCTTCGAGGCGGGCAAAACAGCAACGAAATCCTTGTGCAATTGCCCGGCGAGGGCGACCCTACACGCGCCAAGGGTGTCATTCAACAGGGTGGCCAGCTCGAACTGACGCTCCTTGAGGATCCCGTCGTCTACACTTCAGAAACCGACGCTTTGAGCAAGCATAGCGGGGTGTTACCCGCCGGCACGGAACTATTGCCGGGAAGAGCGGATACCCGGTCCAATGCTGCGGCTTCACCCGAGGGTGAGGGATGGTATATCGTGAGCCGCGCGCCAATCGTCACGGGCCGCGACCTTCGCAGCGCCACGGAAAATCGCAACACCAACAACCCCGGCCAATGGGTTGTAGACTTTACGCTTTCTGCCGAGGCCGCTCGGCGGTTCGGACCCTTCACGCAGCAGAATATCGGCCGGCAAATGCCTATCGTGCTCGACCATCGCGTCTATTCCGCTCCGACCATTAATGCACGCATCGATGATTCCGGAATGATCGAGGGCAATTTCAGCCAGGAATCCGCTCATGATCTGTCGCTCGTGCTGAGCGCTGGAGCTCTTCCGGCATCGATCAAATATCTCGAAGAGCGCACCGTTGGCCCGTCGCTGGGCGCGGACTCTATCCGCCACGGCGTGCAGGCCTCGGTGCTGAGCTTGCTGGTGGTCATGATTTTCATGCTGTTCTATTACCGGCTTTCGGGTGGTAACGCGGTTCTCGCTCTCATTCTGAACTTGGTCATCCTGCTTGCAGCGTTGGCTTTTTTCGGCGCTGTACTCACTCTGCCGGGTATTGCTGGCGTGATTCTAACTATTGGCATGGGTGTGGATTCCAACGTTCTCGTTTTCGAGCGCATTCGTGAGGAGTTGCGCAATGGCAAGTCTGCGGCTTCGGCTGTAGATGCGGGATTCGACAAAGCCTTCCTCACGATTATCGATACGCACGTTACTACCGTAGTCTCCGCTTTTTTTCTGTTTCTGTTCGGGACTGGGCCGATTCGCGGGTTTGCCATTACCCTGACGATCGGTTTGATTGCCAACGTGTTCACCGCCATCTATGTATCCAAGACGATTTTCCAGTATCACCTGGCCAAGATGGACCGCCAGGGTGAATTAAGCATCTAGGCTGTACTAGGACGTATAGGGCCAATGGCTCTTGAGCGGGAAACGAGAGAGTCATAGCAATCTTCTCCAACTGCCCATAGGGTAGAGGGAGAAGAGGCGGGAACTTATCCATGGATGTTGGAGTCTAAAGAAGGGAAGTAAAAAGCCGTATGATCGAGCTATTCAAAGAGCCCAACATCGACTGGATGGGCAAAGCCAAGTATTTCTATGCCCTTAGCGGCATTTTGCTCATCGCCGGCTGGACTTCCGTCTTTCTGCACGGCGGCCTTCGTTACAGCATCGATTTCAAAGGCGGCACCAATGTGGACGTCCGCTTTGCTCAGCCCCCTAACGTCGACAAGATCCGGAACGGCTTAAACGCGCAAGGTCTTGGCAATAGTGAAATCCAGTCGGTAAGTGACATCACCAACCCCAACTCGAATGAAGTGCTCATTTTCGTCGAACAGAAGAACCAGGGGGACGAAGCCGGTGATGCCAGCAAGATCCAGGTCATAAATGCACTAAACGCGATCTACGGGGTAACCAACTCTTCGAAGCCCGATCTCAATTCCGCCACGCCTTCCACTCTCGCCGTTTTCCTCACGCAACACGATCCACTTCTGCTTTCGACGAATGCCGGCGACCGTTATCAGCAACTCGCAAAAAAGATCTTGGATTATCGGGACACGAACAGCCAAGGCGTGCTCACCAGTTTCGATGGTCTCTCGAAAGTAGATGGCGTTACCCCCGGCGTTCTTTCCGTCTTAAAAGATAACTACGCTCTGGGATCCTTCGCGATTCGGGGTGCGGAGATTGTCGGCCCCAAAGTGGGTGGCGAGCTGCGCCGCCAGGCTATCGTTGTTACCCTCTATGCTTTAGGGGGCATGCTGTTATATATTGCCTTTCGATTCGAGTGGGTCTACGGGGCAGCCGCGGTCCTTGCCGTGTTTCACGACGTTTTGATTACCCTGGGCTTTTTCTCGCTGTTGCATTTCGAGATTTCGCTGACGGTTATCGCGGCGCTTCTCACATTGGTTGGCTATTCGATGAACGACACCATCGTCATCTTCGACCGCATCCGAGAGAACAATCGTTTGCTGCGCCGTGAGCCGTTTCCGGGCGTCGTCAACAAATCCATCAACCAGACGCTTTCCCGGACGATACTAACCAGTGGATTGACTTTCCTTACCGTGCTCGTTCTGTTCCTGATGGGCGGCCAGGTGCTTCGTGCATTCTCCTTTGCTCTGGTGGTGGGGATTGTGGTAGGAACGTACTCCAGTTTTGGTATTGCTGCACCGCTTGTGGTCGCCTGGAATCGCTGGCGCGGCCAAAAAGGGGTCGCAGTTGGCACCGGACCCGCAGCCGGAAACAAAACCCGCGGAAGCGAGGGCGTCGCAGGGCGTCTAGCTCCTTCGGGGAGGAGGTAGGAATTATGTTTGAAGATATGGTGCTTTCAGGCGAGACGAAGCGGACGAACAAGCCATGGACGGTCGTTCTGTCCATGGTTGTGCAAGCCGTTCTCGTTGGCATCCTGATCCTCATTCCGCTGATCTACACAGAAGCGCTGCCGAAGACGATGATGGCGACCATGCTCACTGCTCCACCGCCACCGCCTCCGCCGCCTCCCCCGCCGCCTCCGGCGGCGGTCGTTCACGTCAAGCCGCAAGTCCATCTGATGGACGCCGGCAAACTCGTGCAGCCGAAAGCTATTCCGAAGGATGTAAAGATTATTAAGGAAGACGCGCCTGATATGGATGCCGGTGTACAAGGCGGCGTGCCTGGCGGCGTGCCGGGTGGTTCCATGGGCGGCGTGATTGGCGGCGTCATCGGTGGAATGGGCGGAGCTCCGCCACCGCCTCGGCCGACGCAAACGCGCATCAAGCAGGGCGGCCAGGTACAGGCGGCGATGATCATCAACAGAGTTCAGCCGATGTATCCCCCGCTGGCTCGGCAGACGCGCATCTCAGGCACGGTGCGGCTGCACGCGATTATCGGCAAGGATGGCTCGGTGCAGCAACTCGAAGTCATCTCCGGGCATCCACTGCTGGTACAATCCGCGCTCGATGCGGTGCGGCAGTGGCGCTATCGGCCGACGCTCCTCAACGGCGAGCCGGTCGAAGTCGACACCACGATCGACGTGATTTTCTCTCTGAACCAGTAAGCGGTCTGGCGTGCCGGTCGTGGGACAGGCGCGCTGGTCCGGGCGGCAAAGCTTGGCAAACTCTCGCGTTGGCCCCGGGAGACTCGGGGACCATCAGAACTAAGGAGCAAAACGAATGGTAGCGACCCTGTTTGTGAATGTGGCCCTGTTCCTGCAATCCCAGGCTACCTCCTGGGATCTCCGGAGCATGTGGTCTTCAATGAGCACCCTTCCCAGGATCGTCGTTGCGATCCTCTTTATTCTTTCGATCTATTCCTTCGGCGTGATGATTGACCGCGCCCTGATGTACAGCGCGGCTCGCAAGCAGTCGCGTGTTTTCGTGCAGCAGGTTGCCGGCGCTCTTAAGGAAGGCAAACTGGATGAAGCGATCGCCATCGCTGAGCGGAACAAGAAGAGCCACATCGCCAAAGTCGTGGCGACCGGCCTTTCTGAATTCCAATCGGCTTCCCAGCAAGTCACCGACTCCGACGTGATTGAAGCGGCCAAGCGCGGTCTCGAGCGCTCCGTCGCCATCGTTCACGCGGAAATGAAGCGCGGCCTTTCGGCCCTGGCCACCATCGGTTCGACGGCTCCCTTCGTCGGACTGTTCGGCACGGTCGTCGGCATCTTAAACGCGTTTAAGGGAATTGAAACGAGTAAAGCAACAGGTCTGTCGGCAGTCGCCGGCGGTATCGCTGAAGCTCTCGTCACCACGGCTCTCGGTCTTCTCGTGGCCGTCCCTGCCGTGTGGGCCTACAACTACTTCACGAACAAAGTCGAGGCTTTCGACGTCGAAATGGACAACTCTTCCATGGAGTTGATCAACTATTTCATTTTGCGTCGCGGCGCGAAGAAATAAGGTAAACCATGGGCTACAAACCAAAAGTCGGTGCGCAGATGGCGGCGCCAAACGTCATTCCGATGGCCGACATCATGCTCGTTCTGTTGATCATCTTCATGGTTGTCACGCCGATGTTGCAGAAGAGCCTGCCGGTGGATATGGCCAGGGTCAACAATGCGCACGAAATGCAGGATGCCGATAAGGATGACGCGATTATCGTGGCAGTTACTCGAGACGGAACGATCTATCTAAAGAACACAAAGATCACCAAGGATGACATCACCGGACAGATTAAAGATATGCTGTCCGCCCGTCTCGATAAAACTGTCTACGTGAAGAGCGATGCTCGTGCCAAGTATGGCGACGTGGTTGCCGTGGTGGACGAAATCCGCTCTGCCGGCGTCGACCAGTTGGGCCTGCTGACCGAGCAGAATCAACAAGAACGAAGGACACCGCCTCCGCCACCCAACGGTTCCGCTCCATCGGCTGATTGAAGCCGCTGGAGCTCGTTCGGCTGGGGCGTTTACGATTAGCACCATTCGTTTGCTGAGTCAGAATGGCCGCGCCGGATCCCACCTGGCGCGGCTTGATGGCCTGCAAAGTTCGCGAAATGCAGGCTGACAGGAGATTCTCAATGGGAATGTCTGTTGGAGATAATAAAGGCGGTTCGATGGCGGAGATGAATGTCGTCCCGCTCATCGACATCTTGCTCGTGTTGCTCATCATTTTCATGGTCATCACTCCGCTCACTCCTCACGGGCTCGATGCTCTTGTGCCGCAGCCCAATCCGAACCAGAAGCAGGATGTAGAGCTGGAGAACAAGACCGTTGTGGTTCAAGTGCTCGTGAACAATAAGTTGAAGATCAACAACGAAGACACCACCTGGGAAGGCCTCGGCCCGCGTCTTGAAACGATCTTCAAGGAGCGCGCCGAGAAAATCGCTTTCGTCAAGGGCGACAACGATGTACTGTTCGCGGAAGTGGCGCGAGCCATTGACATCATGCGCGGCGCTGGCATCGACAGAGTCGGCTTGATCACGGCCAAGCTCGAGGCCGGGCAGTAAGCAGCAAGAATTTTCTTTTCACGGCGGCCGCATCTCGGCCGGCAGGGTGTGAGAGTCCTCCTCGCGGGGCAATTTACTTCGTGCGAGGTGACTCATGGGAATTTCGCTGGGCGGTAGAAAGTTCGGTCTGGTCTCGGAAATGAACGTTGTTCCGCTGATCGATATTCTGCTGGTGCTTTTAATCATCTTCATGGTGGTTTGTCCGCAGATGCAGTATGGTCTCTCTGCGGATTTGCCGCAGCAGACGGAAACCGGCCCCAAGACCTTGGCGAGTGTCATTGTGGTGCAAGTTTTTAGTGATGGCACGCTCCGCATCAACCAGGATCCTGTCGAGTGGCAGGATCTCCAGGGCCGGCTTGAACAGATTTTCCAGATGCGGGCAAGTCGCGTTGCTTTTGTCCGTGGAGACAGCGTTCTCGAGTTTGGTGTTGTCGCCCGGGCCATCGATCTAATGCGTGGCTCGGGAATCACGACGGTGGGCCTGATGACGCCGGAACTCGAAAACGCGCGCTAAATAGTGTAGATTGGCCCCTCGCAGGGCGGATCTGAATCCAAGCAGGGATGGATGCTTCGATGACTTATGCTTCAGTTCGTAATGCTCGCCGGACCGCTTCTCTGGCAGCGCTGTTGATCCTCACCGTCGGCGTTTCGGGCTGCAATAAGCTCAAGGCCCGCGACCTCCTGAACAAGGGCGTGAATGCGTTCAAGGCCGGTCAATCGGACGCGGCCATCGAGGACTTCAAGCACGCCACGGAACTCGATCCTAGTTTGATGATGGCTCGCGTTTATTTGGCCACTGCCTACGCGAGCTTGTATATTCCGGGCGCCCCTTCCGCGGAAAATAAAGCCCGCGGCGATCAAGCCATCAAGGAATTCAAAGACATCCTGGAAATCGATGCTAACAATCTGACCGCCATTGACGGCATCGGCTCCTTGCTCTTTCAGATGGCAGGCACGCCGCCGGTGGACGAGAAAGGCTTCGAGGAATCGAAGACCTACCATCAGCGCCACATTCAGATCAAACCAGATGATCCGGAGCCCTACTATTGGATCGGCGTGATTGACTGGACGCTCGCCTGGCGGGCGAACGCAGCCATGCGTTTGGACTACAACAAGAACAATATTAAGAAGCAGGTGCATGACGACCAGCCGATGCCCACTGCCGTCCGCACGGACTACGCCACCAAGGACGGTCCTCTGGTGGATGAGGGCATCGCCGACCTGCAAAAGGCCATCACGCTGAAGCCAGACTACGACGACGCTATGGCCTACCTCAGCCTTCTCTACCGCCGCAAGGCAGACATGGTGGAAAGCGCGGATGAGCGCGCTTCGCTGCAGAAGCAAGCCGACGACCTGCTCGACAAGATCAAGGAGATCAAGCAGAAGCGCCTGGACCAGCAGCAACAAACCTCCTGAGTGAGCTTGCTCAATCACCTGTAGTAAATCGATTTTCTAACGAAAGGACGCCCGCCTAGGCGTCCTTTCCTTTTTACCCCCTCTCGCGCCATTGCCCCTTTCGGGCGTATACTAGAACATGCCGTCTCCTAGTAATGTTCCTCTAAGCTTCCAGCGGGATCGCGCCATCCGCCAGCTGGAGTCTCGCTTCGAGGAACTCCTCGAAAAACTTCGTAAAAACCGGCCTTCGGAAGATCCCTGGGTAGTTCGCCGCGCCTACGAAATTGCTTCGGAGCGTCACCGCGACCAGTTCCGCAGCTCCGGCGATCCGTACATCTCGCATCTTCTCGAAGTCGCCCACATTCTCGCCGACATGCGCATGGACGCCACCACGCTGACCGCCGCGCTTCTTCACGATGCCATCGAAGATACCGAATATCCTGTCGCCCGCATTGAAGAACGTTTTGGTCCGGACGTGGCCCGGCTCGTCGAAGGCGTCACCAAAATCAGCCGCCTGAATATGACGGCTCCGGAGACGCGCCAGGCCGAGAACGTCCGCAAAATGCTGCTGGCCATGGTCAATGATGTTCGCGTCGTGATGGTCAAGCTGGCCGACCGCCTCCACAACATGCGCACGCTCGAATTTCTGGGGCCTGAAAAACAGCAGCGCATTTCGCGTGAAACTCTGGATATCTACGCGCCGATCGCTCACCGCCTCGGTATGGGAGTGATCCGCGGCGAACTCGAGGATCTATCCTTCCGCTTTCTCGAACCGGAAGCCTTTCTCGCGCTGCAAAAAGAAGTCACGGAAAAAAGCCCCGTTTACCAGAGGTTTTTGGAAGAAGTGCAGGGCACGATTCGCACCAAGCTCGTTGAAAGCAGCATCCCCGCGGAACTGGAAGCGCGCGTCAAAGGCCTCTATTCGTTGCACGGCAAAATCCAGCGGCAACAGAGCAGCCTCGAGCAGGTCTATGACTTGCTGGCCGTCCGCGTGATCACGGATTCCGAGCGAAGCTGCTACGCCGCGCTTGGCGTAATGCATCACATTTGGCGGCCGGTTCCGGGCCGCTTCAAAGATTACATAGCCATGCCGCGGCCAAATCTCTATCAGTCTCTCCACACCACCGTCCTGCATGGTGGCCAGCCTTTCGAAGTCCAAATCCGCACGCAGGAGATGCACCGCATCGCGGAGGAAGGCGTCGCCGCTCACTGGAAATACAAGGGTGGCAAACCTGCCTCCGGAGATGACGATCAGCGCATCGCCTGGATGCGCCAGCTCATCGAGTGGTCGCAAGAGCTGCAGGAGCCCGGAGAATTTCTTTCCACGCTGAAAGTCGATCTCGCGCCCGTCGAGGTGTACGCTTTCACGCCCAAAGGGCGCGTTCTCGAGATGCCGCGAGGCGCCACTCCGGTCGACTTTGCGTATTCCGTGCATACCGAAGTCGGTCATCAATGCGTGGGCGCAAAAGTGAACGGCCAAATGGTGTCGTTGCGCCACGAAATTGTCAGCGGCGACGTAGTCGAAATTCTCACCAACAAGGGCCACACGCCGAGCCGGGATTGGCTCAGTTTCGTCAAGTCCTCGCATGCGCGCAGCAAGATCCGCCAGTGGATCAATCTGCACGAACGCGAAGAAGCCACGGACATGGGCAAGAAGCTCCTTGAGAAAGAATCCAGGCAATTCGGACGCGGCCTCAAGAAAATCCCCGAGGCCGATTGGGAAAAACTGCTCGCTGACTACGGTCTATCGAAACAGGAGGATCTCTACGCCGCCGTCGGTTTCGGCAAATATTCCGCACGGCAAGTTCTCACGCGCTTGCTTGGCGAACCGGAAAAGGCCGGGGAATCCGAAGAGGAAGATTCCAAGCCGACGCTCGTCAAAACCGTCAAGCGCATGCTCGGCTTTGGCGAAGCTCCGCTAATCGTAAAAGGCCACGACGACCTGCTTGTCTATCGCGCAAAATGCTGCAATCCGATTCCCGGCGACGACATCGTCGGCTACATCACGCGCGGCCGTGGCGTTGCCGTGCACACCCGCGCTTGCCCAAACGTGCAAAACCTCATGTACCAGACCGAACGCCGCATTGCTGTCGAGTGGGGCGGCGAAAGCGCCGCGACTTTCCCGGTGCAACTCTCCATCCGTGCAAAGGACCGCGCCGGACTTTTGGCGGAAATCACCACGGTCATCAGCGGAGCGGGCTCCAATATCCGCAGTCTCGAGAGCCGCCCCGACCGTCAAAATGCCCGCATCGAAGCCAGCCTCGAAATTATCGATCGCCGCCAGCTCGAAACGATTCTCGCCAACATTCGAAAAGTATCCGGTGTCTTCGGCGTCGAGCGCGTCTACCAACTCTGATTTCGCCGCTTTTGGGACCTGTACTTCCAGCCGGGTATCAGCCAAGCACACTTCCTCATTTCCTGCTTCCCGGACCCTACAATATAAGTATGCGGCACCAACGATTGCTTCTCGGCGCGTGCGTTCTTCTAGCGGCAGGCTGCCATCAGCATCCCCTCACGGACTATCGTCCGCTGGACCAAGCGGGGATGTTCTCCAGCGACATCGAGCAGCTGAAAGGGCTCAATGTCTCGGACCCGGAAATCGCCCAAATCGTCAAATTGAAGCACGCTGGCCTCAGCGATGACACTTGCGTCGACTTGGTCAGCACTGCCCATGTTCGCAAACATCTTTTCATCAGCGCGGAATCCGCTTCCAATTTGGCCGGCGCCGGTTTCACGGAACAGCAAATCCTCGACATCGCCCACGCCGACCAGCTCGACGCCATCAGCATCGACGCTGTCACTCTCAAGCTCATCCGCCTCTCCGATTCCACTGTGCAGCTCGTTCTTCAGCGCCATTTGGATGGCCTGCCGGTTATGGCCAGCGCCGAGATTTCGCGGCTCATCAATACCGGCTTGACGGAGCGCCAAATCCTCGAGCGTATCAACTCCGGAATGACCGACGCGCAAGCCGAAAAAGAAATTCACGCTCGCGAGAGCGCCCGCAATCACAAGGACACGTCCTTTGTCCGCGTCCGCGGCCGCAAACCCGGCTGACGCCCGTTGTTTCCCGCCGCTCCTCGAACGAGGTTCTCCCTTTTGCTTCTTCCGATTTCCCCCGTTACAATCGAATCGCTTTGCCGCCGCGCTCGCATCTTCGCTCGCTTCTCTGTTTGCTTCTCGCCCCAGTAGGTTTTTGGGTTTCTGCCTGCGCCGTCGCGCTCGGGCCGGGCTACTCCATCGAGAATCAGGAAATTCGCGTGCAGTTCTTGACCGGGCCGGATCCCAGGATTCGCGTCGAGTCGGACTACCAGCTTCGGAATATAGGAACTCGGCCTCTCTCCTCTCTGGAGCTGCGGCTGCCCGGGCGCCGAAGTTTTCACGTTGCGGAGTCCCATGCCACCTGGGATGGCGCGTCACTTGCCGAGCAAAGGTCGTTTGCGAACCCCCGCGACACTTCCCTCGCTCTTCCCCAGCCCTGGAACGTCTCGGAGCGTCACACTTTCCGTCTCTCGGCTGAATTTCAGAGTCCACCTGCTGGATCTGAGGGTTTCAGTTTTGCTCCCGATGCATTTTTTCTGCCCTCGGAAGGCTGGGCGCCAGAGTTGCTCCCCTCCCAGGGTCCATTTGCCACCGGCGGAGTTCCTCCAAAAGAGTGGAACTTGATCGTGCGTGTGCCTAATGGTTTTCTGGTGCACACCAGCGGGCGCTCTCTAAAAACTTCGCGCAATGGAAAGGAAATCACGGCGCGGTCCGTGCAATATCCGGAAGACCGTTATCCTTTCGTCGTTGCTGGCCTCTACAAAGAGACGTCGCCCGAGACCGGCACGGGCAACAAAGTCATTCTCTGGACACGCGCTAAAGAAGAATCTCCGCCCTTGCGCCAATCTGCGGATGCTCTCGTCCGCGCCATCCAGGCCTACGACGCCACGTTCGGTACCCGCAACCAAAAGCCGCGCCCCTTTTGGATTGTGGAATGTCCCTTGGCAGCCGGCTGCTTTACCGCCGCGGAATCTTCTTACGCCAATCTCTTGAGTGCTGAGCCTCGTGCCGTTTCTTCTGAACTTGCTTCCCTCGACACCGTGCTCATCAATTTCGCTGGCGGCGCTCCTAAGCTTGCCGCCGCTGCGCCGGCTCTTGCCGCAAGTTGGCTGGGGTACGGCCAGAACCCGGGCTTTTACGAGCAGCAACCTCCTCTTTCCGCGCTACCTGCTTTCGCATCTGCGTTGGGACAAGAAGCCATCGAGGGTCCCTCTTCTCGCACCGAGACAATCCGCCGGGCCTTGCGTATGATTCCGAGGAGCGCCGGTGCGCGCAAAACGGAAGACGAAAACGTTCTGCGCGCAAAAAGCTTTCTCTTCTTCTACGCCCTCGAGGAGCGCTATGGGCGGGATGCTTTCCGCCACGCCATCAACCACGTGCTCTCGGCTCGCCATGGACGCGGCTTCAATCTCGATGATTTGATTGCCGCGTTTGAAGAAGAGACCCATCAGAATGTCGCGGAGTTCGTCCGGCTGTGGATGAAGCGCCCCGGCGTACCTGATGAGTTTCGCGCACGCTACGAAAATGCTTCTGCTTCCATCGCCATCACTTCCAAGGAGACCATGCCATGAGAGAAATTGTTCTGACGGATCGCGGCCCAAAACCGATCGGGCCTTATTCGCAAGCTGTTAAGGTGAACGGGCTTCTCTTCGTTTCCGGACAAGTTTCCATCGATCCGAAGTCCAACGAATTTGTTGCCGGAAACATTCAGCAGCAGACCGAGCGCACCCTGGAAAACGTGAAAGGCATTGTCGAGGCGGCGGGAAGCAAGCTGGGCCATGTCATCAAAACGACCGTCTTTCTGAAGAATATGGGCGACTTCGCCGCGATGAATGAAATTTACGCGCGATATTTTAACGCGACGCCTCCGGCTCGCTCGACCGTGGAGGTCGCGCGCCTGCCCAAAGACGCCCTTATTGAAATGGAAGTTATCGCAACGATTTGAATTGCGCGGGAAAACGAATTACGGCCGGTCGGGGCTTTCCAGGGCTTTGTGAATCGCAAAGACGGTCAACAGGACCACCGCTGCGGTTGCGTACCAAACAAACCTGCTCCTGGCTGCCATGAGCGGCGGCCGCCCTGTTCCCTTAGATCCCGCGCCCTGTGGCGGAGGCTGGTCCTGCGCTTCCTCAGCGGACGGATCCAAAACGATGCGGTAGGCACTGCCTTCCGGGATCACACGGGAATCGTCGCCGACAGTAATCGACAGCGCGCCACGCGTGCACGCCACCAGCAATTCCTTTTCGCCCAGCACGGTCACTTGTCCTACTGTCGGTTCGTCCGACGTCGGCTTGATCACGGCCGTAAGAGCATTCAACGCAAACGCTTTTGCGCTGGCCGTCGAGAATGTACCCGATCCCCGCAGCAGCGTTACCGTGGGCATCCCTCCATCATCAGCGACTGTCGCTGCGGAAGACGCAGCAAGTTGAAACCGCGCGTTCCCCGTTCGCAACTGCACGCTCCCGAGGTCCGCTGTGCTCACCGTATCGCCGCTAAAAATGGTCGTGCCTACGGCTGCCCCCGTTCCGCCAACACTCGCGCGGTCCGACGACACGACTGTACCTAGAGCACCAGTAGAAGCGCCCCAGACAGGAGTCATCAATAAGCAAGATGCTAAAATTCCAGCAATAATTTCGCGCGAGCGCGCCATTTTGCAGCCTCCAAGAGGGCTACTCGAAGAATACTCACAGCCCTTCCCGCAGTCAATAAAGAATCATCCTCAGGGGCAAAATAGTCTTTTGCCACCATCCACTCGCCTCCTCTGGCTGTCGCGCGCTTCCGCTGCTACAATGCAAGCCAACACATGGCTGACTGGAAGCAGATCACCGCCCGGATTCGTCGGGCCCGTACCGGCAAAGACCCCGTCGGGCAGCTCTCCAATTTGTACGAAAAAACTCGCGATGCCATGGTGGCGTTTGAGCTGGCCCGCTATTTCGAAACCGCCGGCCAAAATCCTGAAGCCGCCAAATGGTATCTCGCGGCAGCCGAACGTTTCCGCAGGGCCGATTGGAAAACCAAGGCGCAGGAAGCCGCGGTCCGGCTCGGCGCGGAAGTTTCCGCCGTTGATCCGGCTCACTCCTCCGGCGACTTGATGGTGACGCCGTCGCCCGTTCCCGAAGCCGAGCCGGCTTCCGCTCCTGAAGAAGATTCCGCTGTATCTGAGTCTTCGATTGCGTCTGCTGAATCCGAAATTATGGCCGAAGACGCCTCCGCGAAATCCGTTGCGGAGTCCGTCGATTCGCCGGACAAAAAGCGCCGCCGTCGTGGCCGCCGGGGCGGCCGCAATCGCCGCAAAGGCGAAGCTCCCAAGGGCTCCGCCGCCGGTTCCGCATCCCGTACCGCCGAATCAGCGTCTCCTACTCCCGCAAAAGGCTTGCCTCGGCGCGTTTTCGACGAACCGTCTGAGCCGAGGCATCCAAGGTCCGCGGATAGCCGCCCAATCCCTTTGCTTCCTGTCGAACCGATCGGCGATCCCGGCGGGCCCAGCGTCCGCGGCCGTTCCGGCGATCCCGGTCTCTCCTCGAGACTGTCTCTGCTCGAGATGCAACTCCGGCGTTTGTTGACCTGTCCCCCTGTAAAACTTAGCGAAGCCGATCACGCGCCTGTCGGTCCAGGCGTTTTCGTCCTCACGGATTCCGATCTTACGAGCTACTACTACGTCGAGGCCTGCCAGACTCTGCGCATCGCCGTCGGAAATCTTCTGCGCGGAGGGGCCAGCCGCCGTGGCGCCGATTCCCTCAAGCCGCAGCTCGCCGAGCATCTCGGCATCCCGGAATCACGCGTCACAAAGTATCTCGCCGATCACTGCGTCGTCCGCTGGCTGCAGCTTGATGAAGGCGCTTCTCACTTCGCCCATTTTGTGACCGCCGTAATACGCCCCACTTTGAACGAATAGCCCCAGACCGAGATTTTCCCTAAACGAAACAGGTCCTTTCCCAGAAAGCGCAAAGTTCTAGCCCATTCGCTCTAGAAGTAACCCCCCATCCGGCCCCCTCCGAACCGCCGTTCACTGCCCCTAACTGCCGTTCAACCCCTAATTTTCACCGTTCGCCGCTTCCTTCTGGCGTCCCCCCCCCTTTACCGTCAAACTATAGGCGCACAAAGACTTATTGGTCGTACCTAGCTATAATGGTACGGTATTCCGAGCCCGGGGGGCTGTGAAGGGCTCGTTTTCATCCAAATAAGTGAGATGTTGGGCCGCATTTTTTGAAAGTGAGGGTAGAGCTTTATGCCGAACCGTGTGGGGACGCAGATTCTGAGAACGATCGACTGGGCGCTGTGCAAAACCGCAGCTGTCACTTTTAACAGCTTTCAGTATTTCAACAAGCGCAATCCGAATCCTTCCGTCACGCCGCAGTGGTCAGACAAGCCGCTGCTCAAGTCCTGGGAAAAGACCAAGCCCACGCTCGGCTTCCCGCGGCAAACCGATTCCTTGTGCCCTGCATGCGTCAAAGAGGCGCGTGAAGCGATCATCGCCGGCAAAAAAGACTGGCGCGATCTGATGAGTGAGAAAGTCGGGGAAATCAAGGCGCAGATCATCGAGCGCGACAATCAGATTTGGATGATTAAGGATTGCCCCATCCACGGCCACTACGAAGACATGATGGCCATCGATGCCAAGTTCCTCGATTGGATCGAAAAACAGTTCCCCGGCCGCGATATTCCCGCGCACAACGACGAAGATCTTCACAAGCACGGCTCTTCGACCGTGCGCTACGGCCGCGGCTCCGTTCTAACCGTCGACCTCACCAATCGCTGCAACATGATGTGCGATCCCTGCTTCATGGACGCCAACCAGGTCGGCTACGTCCACGAACTCGGCTGGGACGAAGTTAAAGAAATCTTAGACAACGCGCTCAAGATCAAGCCGCGCCGCCAGATGTCCGTGCAGTTCTCCGGCGGTGAGCCCACCATGAGCCCGCTTTTCCTCGACGCCGTCGCCTACGCTCGCAAGATCGGTTACAACAGCGTGCAAGCTGCCACCAACGGCATCGAATTCGCAAAGAGCAAGGAATTCTCGAAGAAAGCATTCGACGCTGGTATGCGCTACGCCTACCTGCAATTTGACGGCATCGGCAACGACGCCAACAGCCATCGCCAGATCGGCAACCTCTTTGACGTGAAGCTCCGCGCCATCGAGAACATGCACGAAGCCGGTATTGAAATCGTTCTCGTCGTCACCATCGTCAACAACGTGAACAACGACCAGGTCGGTTCGGTCGTCAAGTTCGCGATGGAAAATCCCAAGAAAATCGCGTTCGTCAGCTTCCAGCCGGTTTCGTTCACTGGCCGCGACGAAGACATCACTCCGGAGCGCCGTCTCCGCCAGCGCTATACGCTTTCGCACCTTGCGAAAGACGTCAGCGCCCAGGTCGGCAAAGTGGAGCCCACGCGCGATTGGTTCCCCATCTCCTTCATCAGCACCTTCGCTGGTTTCGCCGACATGGTAAAGGGCACGGAATCCACCTGGGGTTCTTTGAGCTGTGGCTGCCATCCGAACTGCGGCGTCGGCACCGCCATGATGATCAACAAAGAGACGAAGGAGTGGGCCCCTGTTCCGCGCTTCCTCGATGCAGTGCAATTGACGAAGGACGTCACCGCCATCACCGACGCGGCTCGCGGCAAGAAGTTCTCCAACTTCATGATGGCCATGGCCCTCCTGAAGAACTATCACCCGTTCCGCGGACCCAAGGGCTTGACGCTCACCGCTCTCTTCAAGAAATTTGATAAGACTTGGGCGCTCACCAAGCGCTCCACCACCAAGTACGGCCGCACCTCCCCGGATCGCAAGATTGACGACGCCATGAAGCGGCGCCAGGATCCCTGGAACTTCCTTTTCATCGCCGGTATGTGGTTCCAGGATCTTTTCAATTACGACTTCCGCCGCACCGAAATGTGTATCATCCCCTACGCCACGCAGCAGGGCGAAATTTCCTTCTGCGCGTACAACACGGGCGTAGGCTGGCGTCAGATCATCGAAAACATGCACAAGAACGCGACCGTCGCCGAGTGGTACAAGAACCACGGCAAACACGAAATCTATGCCAAGGGAAAGAGCGTCAATCTGCAAAGCTTCGAACACTCCTTGAAGATCGACGCGGATGACGCGGCCCGCGTTCGCCACCTCGAACACGACATTCCGCAAACCGCCGCGGAAGAAGATCGCGCGCGCCGCAAGAAGGCCTTCGAGGAACAAGCCAAAGTCCGCGCCATCTACGAAGAACTCGTTCTCAAGAAGCCCCAGCCGACCGTCGTTCAAATCGGCACGGTCTCTGACATCGCCAAAGCTACTCCAGCTAATTTCGCCAATGCAGGCAAGCCAGTAACCATCGCGTCTGCCGCAGGCAATGGCAACGGTCATTCGAACGGCAACGGCGCTAACGCAGCCGCCGAAAAAGCCACCGAAGCCGTAGCCGGCGACTAATTCCATTTAACGGCATCCTGCCAACTCCGCAGATTCCAACGGCTCTTCCCCAAAAGGAAGGGCCGTTGGCTTTAGAAGCAGTTTTATTTTTTGATGTTCCTCTCGCCCTGAGTTCCGGAATAATTTCATCCGGTTCTGTCACAAATGAGCTGGACTCTCTTAAGAATAGGAATCTCCCAATGAGCGTACTCTCCGGACGAATCGCCTTAGTCACCGGCGCAAGCCGCGGCATCGGCAAAGCCATTGCATTCGCGCTAGCCGAAGCTGGCGCCGACGTAGCGGTTAACTATCGAGCGCAAGCCGAGGCCGCCGAGGCCGTCTGCCAAACCATCCGCTCCGCCGGCCGCCAATGCATTGCCGTCCAGGCAGACGTGTCCCTCTCCGCCGAAGTGGACCGCCTCGTCTCCACGACCGAAACGCAACTGGGCCCCGTCGGCATCCTGGTCAACAACGCCGGCATCGGCAAATTGATTCCTCCCGACCAAGTCACTGAAGAAATCTGGAACGAATTCCTCCGTGTAAACCTCACCTCCGTCTTTCTCGTCACGCAGCGCGTCCTCCCAGGAATGCGCGCCGCCCGGTGGGGCCGCATAATCAATCTCTCCTCCGTCGCCGCCCAGTACGGCGGCGTCATCGGTCCGCACTACGCCGCCACCAAAGCCGGCATCCTTGGCCTCACGCGCTCCTACGCCTCCCAATTCGCCAAGGAAGGCATCACAGCCAACGCCATCGCCCCCGCCCTGATCGAAACCGACATGGTCGCCGCCCTACCCAAAGAAATAGCCGCCCGCATTCCCGTCGGCAGGATCGGCGCCCCCGACGAAGTCGGCCGCATTGCGGTCATGCTAGCCCAAAGCTCCTACATCACCGGCCAAACCATCAACCCCAACGGCGGCCTCTACATGACGTGATCCCGGCCCGTGTTTTCTGGTCGACCAATACCAGATTCCGGGCTTTCAGATCTTGTCGTTGAATATCGCGATGCTATTCATATCAATTGCGAACTAGCATTGCCTGACGACAATTGCGATCTAGCCTCACAAGACCTGCTTAGGACTCTGGATAAACTTCCGGCGGATCTCGCGGATTTTGCTGCACCTGCGGTACAATAACGGTTTGATTGTTTGACACGGAGCCGTCATGCCTATCTATGAATACGTCTGCGACGCTTGCCAAGCGCAGTTCGAAAAAATCGTGATCAACAAGCAGCAGGAAATCTCCTGCCCCAAGTGCGCCAGCAAAAAAGCGACGATCCAACTTTCCGTTTTCGCCACGGCAGGTAACGGCAGCTCCTCGACTCCTTCCGGTAGCTCCTCCGGCGGCGGAGGCGGCTGCTGCGGCGGTGGTTGCGGCTGCCACTGAGTAGCACAGACACTCTTGTCTCTGCGCCTTTAATTCTTGCTCCTACATTTGCAATTGAGGCGACATGTCCATCACCACCGCCGAACAGCTTGAAAAACTTCGCGCCTGCGGCCTGATCGTCGCCAAAGCTCTTCGCGCCATGTCCGCCGCCGTGCGCCCCGGCGTCACCACCGCCGACCTCTCAGCCATCGCGACGCGCATCCTCGCCGAGAACGGCGCCCAATCCTCGCCACCTCTGGTCTACAATTTCCCTGGCGACGTCTGCATCAGCGTCAACGACGAAGTCGTCCACGGCATTCCCGGCCCGCGCACCATCCAACCCGGCGATCTCATCAAACTCGACCTCACCGCGGTTAAAGACGGCTACCACACCGATTCCGCCGTCAGCATCCAAGCTACGCCCGCGCAAGAAAAATCCCGCGAACTAGCCCGCTGCGCCGAACGAGCTTTCCGCCAGGCCCTCACCGCGGCCCGCCCCGGCAACCGCACCAAAGACATCGGCCGCGCCGTCGAACGCGAAGTCCGCCGCTGCGGCTTCCACGTCGTCCGTGAACTAGGCGGCCACGGCGTTGGCCGGACCATCCACGAGGAGCCCCGCGTCCCCAATTACGCCGACCCCGGCGCCCGCCATCTCCTCACTGAGGGCCTTGTCATCACCATCGAGCCCATCATCGCGGCCAGCACAGGCCGCGTCTCGCTCGACCGCGACGGCTGGACCGTCCGCACCGCCGACGGCAGCCTCTCCGCCCACTACGAGCACACCATCGTCATCACCAAGCGCGACCCTATCCTGCTCACCGCCGCGTAGTGCCCCGTCTAAACGTCCATGTTTCCCAACCACACTTCTCTTCTAATTTTTGTCAGCGCCGCCGCGCTCCTCCTCGCTATTCCTGGCCCCGCCGTCTTCTACATCGTTGGCCGGAGCATCGGCCAGGGACGCAACGCCGGCCTCGTCTCCGCCCTCGGCATCGGCGTCGGCACGTTGATTCACACGCTCGCTGCTGCCGTCGGCCTTTCCGCGCTCCTCGTCTCTTCAGCCACAGCATTCAGCGTCGTCAAGTATCTCGGCGCCGCCTACCTCGTCTATCTCGGCATTCAGCGCCTGCGCAGCAAGCAACCGCTAGCAGCAGCATCAGATACAACAGCACCGCAAGCCACACTCGCTCGCGTGTTCTCCCAAGGCATCGTCGTCAACGTTCTCAACCCCAAGACCGCCCTCTTCTTCTTCGCCTTCCTCCCCCAATTCATCGACCCCGCGCGCGGCCACGTCGCCACGCAAATCCTCTCCCTCGGGGTCCTCTTCGCGTGCATGGGCACCACCAGCGATTCGCTCTGGGCGCTCTTCTCGGGCAGCGTAGCCGGCTGGCTCCGCAACAACCAACGCTGGATGCGCAACGAACGCTACGTTAGCGGCGGCATTCTCATCTCTCTCGGAGTAGCCACCGCCTTCGTCGGCCACTCGGCGAAAAAGTAGTTTTTGCTCGCGTCATCTTTGGCGTAGCAAAGCGAAGCCAGGATAAATAATGCGACCGAGGCAACGACGATTTTGGATTTACGATTGCACGGAGTGTGCCCGTCTTTTATCTGAAGAATCAATCCCGCAGCGCGCGTACTGGATCGGTCCGCGTCGCTCGCCATGCCGGAAAAAAGCACGCCGCCAGCGCCGCAATCGTCATCACCGCAAACGCCGCGCCAAACGCCAGCGGATCGCGCGGGCTCACCTTGAACAAATAATTCCCCAGCAACCTCGTCAAGAGCAGCGCCGCCGCAGCGCCCAACACCACGCCACCCAGCGTCAAAGCCAATCCCCGCGACATCACCAGTCTCCACACATTCGAAGCTTCCGCGCCCAGCGCCATCCGCAGTCCCAGTTCCCGCGAACTCTGCGATACCGCGTACGACATCACGCCGTACAATCCAATCGCGGCGAGCAGCAAAGCCAATCCGCCCAACACGCCCACTAAAGTTACCGCCACCTTCTGCGCCGACGTCGACCGATCCACTTGCTCCTGCAGCGTGATCGCTTCGTATGGCGCCAGGTTTCCATCGAGCGCGTGCACTTCACGCGCGAGCCCTGCAGCCATCGTCTCGGGACTCAGCGGCGTCCGCACATACAAGCCCGCGCCCACGGAAAAATTCTGCCGCCTCGGCACATAAAAAAACGGCTTCGCCGTCTCCCGCACGCTTTCATATTTCGAGTCCTTCGCCACGCCGACCACCTGCATCCATCGCCCCTTCACCTGCATACGCTCGCCAATCGGGTTTTTCCCGCGCCAGTACCGCTCCGCCATCGTCTCGTTGACCACCGCCACGAGCGCGGAGCGTTCATCATCCGCGCGTGTAAATTCGCGCCCCGCCACCAGCGGAATCCCCATCGTCGCCAGGTATTCTTCGCCCACTTCGTTGTACTCCACCGTCGGCTGCTCCTCCGGCGGCGCCACATAGCCATCCACCGCAATCGGCGACGAAGAATACGTTCCGTAACCCAGCGGCATGACTCGCGCAAACGTCGCCAACTCCACACCCGGCAACCCCTTCACGCGCTCGATCAGCTCATCTTGAAGAGTTCGCGCCCGCTGCGCGTCATATCCCGCCGACACCAAATCCACCGACGTATAGATCACCCCATGAGTTGAAAATCCCGGGCTCGACGTCCGTATCTTCTCTAAACTTTGCAACAGCAATCCGGCTCCTACCAGCAGAATGAAACTCAGCGAAACCTGTACAACCACTAATCCGGATCGTACCCAACCTTTTCCCCGGCTTCCGACCACTCCCGCCGAATCCGCTTTCAACGCCCCTGCCAGATCGATCTTGCTGCTCTGGATGGCGGGGACGAGGCTAACTACGAGCGTCGCAATCATGCAAACGCCGGCGCTTACCGCCAACACGCGCCAATCGATTTCTCCCGGCAAATGCATCGACACGCCCGCTCGCGCCGGAAACAGCAGGACCAGCGCATGCCGGCACCAATACGCTACGAGCAATCCACCCACGGTGCCAAAAGCCGAAAGCACCACGCCTTCCGTCAAAAGTTGCCGCAACAACCGCCCGCGCCCTGCGCCGATCGCCAGCCGCACCGTCATTTCGTGCCGCCGCGCAAACGACCTCACCAGCAGCAAGTTTCCAACGTTCGCGCAAGCAATCAGTAACACAAAGAAAACGACTCCGAGCATAATCTCCAACGTTGGCAAAAGCGTGCCCGCATTGTTGAATGGCGTTTGCCACAGCGGCCAAAGTTGCGCGTTGCGCCCGCGATTCGTGTCCGGATAATCGGTCTCCAGGCGGTTCGCGACACCAGAGATTTCCGCCTGCGCCTGCGCACGAGTCACGCCCGGCTTTAAGCGGACATACGCTTCGGCCCACCGCGCCCCGCGATCCTCCAGCTTGTAACCACCAGCTTCAAAGATGTCTTCCATCGAAGCCGGTGCCCAGAACTGCATGCCCCAGCCCACAAACGTCCCGTAGAAGCCTTCTGGCGCAACGCCCACAATTGTGTGCACCACGCCATTGAGTCTCTGCGTTTTTCCGACAATCCGCGGATCGCCTTTGAATCGCCCCTGCCACAGCTGATAACTGATCACCGCCACCGGATGCGCGCTCCGTCCCGTATCCTCGCCCGGCTCAAATCCGCGCCCGAGGATCGGGTGAACGCCAATCGCATCAAAATAATTTGCCGATACAATGCTCCCAATAGTGCGTTCCGCGCGGTCTCCGATGCTCAGGGTCGTTCCCGTAATTTTGCTTACAAAAAAACTGTCCATGAGCGTGCAGTTCCTTTGCAAATCCAAAAAGTCCGGCCACGACAGCTCGGTCGCTTCTCCGGTCGCGCCGCGCGCCGTTCCCGTCAGCGCCAGCAATCGCTCCTGGTGTACCACCGCCGGGTAGGGACGAAACAAAATCCCCTCCACCCAGCTGAAAACCGCCGCATTGGCCCCAATCCCCAATGTCAGGCACAAAATCGCCAGAGCGGAAAAGCCCGGACTCCGCCGCAGCATCCGCAAACCAAATCGCAGGTCTTGCAGTGTGGTCTCAATCATGGGCAATCCTCTCTGCTCGCGATAAGACTCTTTCGTCTGTTCCACTCCGCCAAAGGCGCGAAGCGCCTCGCGCCGCGCCTCATCCGCGCTCAAGCCTTTGCCCAAGTTCGCGGCAGCGGCCATTTCCAGATGCGAGCGCAGCTCCGCGTCAAGATCGTGTTCCAGGCGGCGGTGGCGGACAACTCCAGCGACGCGCTGGACAAATGTGCGCCATTGTTCTCGCATACCCTGGTTCATCTTCCATTCCGCCGATCCTAACTTCCTGCTGGGAATCTAGTTTTGGACAGATGCCGCGCATTCCTTTAGACGGTCAACAGGAGCAAACGCGAGCGTATCACACCCCTGTTGAGCGTCAACAGGAGCTTTCGGCGGACGGCGTTCGCACTCCCTGTTCCGGAGTCGGCGTTCTTTAGGAAGCAGCCTCTGCACTATCGTTTATTGCGGACGGGAATAGTGCTGGACGTTTTCTGGGACGGGAATCGTCCGGTCGCCGCGCGGATCACGTATCGGTTCTCCCGGCGTCCACTTAAATGGCAGGACTCCCGTCCAGGCCATTCCGTCGTACTCTTTGCCGTCGTCCACCGCGAAACCCGTGCGCACTTTTGCGGAGGCCTCCACCAGCGGCACCGCGAGCACCATCGTGCCTTTCAGTTCCTGCTCGCTCGGCGGGCGAACTGTGTCCCAGCGGCCCCGCAGCACGTACTCGACGAAATCGCGCATCGCCGCCAGCTTCGCCGCGGGTTCTTCGATCGGCTCGGCTTTGCCCATCACCACGACGGAGCGGTAGTTAACCGAGTGGCCGGTGGCGGTCGGCGAAAAAACGATTCCGTCCAGCAGCGTCACGCTGAGGCAAAACGGCTGGCCACTTCCAAGCGTTTTCATCAGCCGGCTAGCCGTCGAGCCATGCAAAAAGAGTTTGTCGCCTACGCGCACGTAATTCGTCGGCACGACAAAAGGCGTTCCGTCCACCACGAACCCAACGTGGCACACAAACGCCTGGTCAAGAATGTTGTAAATCGTCTCACGGTCGTATGTCCCACGGTCCGGCTTGCGCCGCACTTTCGTTCTGTCAGTAGGAGTAAATTGACTCATGCATCGAGACTATTCCGCCCGGCCGCAACCCGCAAGTGCCAATCTGGCTTGCGTGTTGCTGCTCGACCGATCCATATCGCCGTCATTTCGAGCGCAGCGAGAAATCTCTCTTCGATGTTTCGCGATCCGCCTACTTCTCCGGAGCCGGCTTGGCTGCGCCACGCACGACGCGGAAACCAATGTATTCCGGCGCAGGCGTGCAACTTGATTTTGGATCAGCGGGGCAATCGGCACTGCCGCCAATCACTTTGCCTTTTCCGTCGCGCAGTAACACCCACTCGGCCACGTTTCCGCCGAGGTCGTAAATCGGCTCCTCGTCTTCTTTGCCTTGGGGGTGAAAGCTTCCGACTTCCTTCAGCAAGGGAGCTGTGCCACCAAGTTCCTTGGCTTTTTCACGAAGCCGCGCGGCATCCTCCGGATTCGCCGCATAATCGGCCCAGTAATCCAGTGTGTTTTCGCCGTCACGGTTTTCGTAGAGATCTTTCACTTCGTCTTCAAATGGAATTCGCCATGTTTGGCCGGTGTTCTTGCTGAGCCATTCGACATAGGCTTTCGCATCCTCCAAAGTGACTCCGCTTATCGGATGGTTTTGAACAAAGGCGTCCACGCTCGTTGCTTTTCGGAAGTCAGCATATTGGGCGACGGTTACTTCAAATCGCCCAATTTCGAGTTGAGGTCGCTTTACAACTTCCGGGATGAGGATCGCCGCTGAGCCTTTTCCAGAGCCTGGCTTGACCCATGAAACGCCAAATCGAGAACCACCATGCAAAATGCTCTTTCGTTTCAAGGAATCGGCAAGAGGTGAATCCTTCTTAAATGCTTCATTTTCCGGCATAGCGGTTTTGAAGAAATATTTGTCGAACCAGGCGGCTTCGTCTTCTACTTTGCGGATCTGATGCGTCAGCTTCTGTGGGCCGTGTGGCTCGCCGGGAAAGACCACAAATTTCACAGGAACCTTGCCGTAATACTCCAGCGCGCGGAAAAACGACCAGCTTTGCGCGGGAGGCACATTGCGGTCCGCGGAGCCATGGAAAATCAAAACGGCGGCCTGCACCTTATCCATTTTGAAAAACGGTGACTTCTTGATGTACAGCTGCGGATCTTCCATCGGTGATTTGCCGAAATAATACGAATCGAAAGAATCGCCGAAATCCACGTTGCCCCAGTCGCTGATCCATTCCACATCGCCCGCCCCAACGCTCGCCGCTTTGTACCGCGCCGGATACGTGGTGATCAGGCTGATCGAAAGAATCGAGCCGTTGGACCAGCCGAGCGTCGCAACCTTGTCCGGATCCACCAGGCCCTTGGAAATCAAATAGTCGACGCCCATATTTATGTCCGGCGTCTCGAGGTCGTAATACTTGCCGCAGCAAATCGATTCCACCCACTTCAGCCCGTAATTGGAGCTGCCGTGATAATTCGGTTTCAGCACGAAGGCCCCTCGTTGCGTAAATAAATTGACCGGATACGCCCAGCTATCGTCCCACCCGTCGAAGTCCGCGCCCGCTGGTCCGCCGTGAATCGCGGTAATAACGGGATATTTCTTTCCGGCTTCATAGTTCGTCGGATAGTAGAGGATGCCCTCGACTTCTTCGTCGAGCGATCCTTTCCAGCGAATGACTTCCGACTTCGCAAAGGTTCTGCCGTTGACGAGGCCGTCGTTCAGTTTCGTGATCTGCACCGGCGAGACGATTTTCGTCCCCTCGAGCTGCGCACGATAGATTTGACCTATCTTGCTGGCGGTCCCGTGCTCGTAGACAATCGTCTTGCCGTCCTCGCTTACCACGAATCCAAAGATATTCTTCGCGTGCTCGCCGGTGAGCGGCTGCCGGTGCCATATCCAGCCGGTAGCCGCCTTTTCAGCACTGTAGCGTGCCATCTCGAAACGAGCGCCAGCCGCGAGCTGTGTCACGAACCCACCGGGCGCACGAACCAGGCCAAATCCAAGACCGTTTTCCCAATCCAGAGGAACTTCCATCGCCTTGCCCGAAGCCACTTCGTAGAAGTAGGCCTTGTCGATCGTGGCAGTCAGAAACTTCGGATCGGTCGAATAGGGGACTGCCGCATAAAATCCGGAACTATCCGCAGACCACTCAAAACTGGAAGGACGCGTGCGCCCTTCCGTGAAAATCCGCTTCTCTGTGCCATCGCTCAAATTATGCAGAACGGCTATCGGTGGAACTTTCTGGTCGAATTCGTAGTGCAAACTTTTGGCATGGGAAGCGGCGACGTATTTTCCGTCTTTCGAGACGCTCCAGCTCTCGATCCAATCCATGTTCGCCGTCAGCCGCGTGATTTTCTTGTCTTTCACGCTGACCTTATACAGCCGCACCGGCGCCGCGTGATCAGCGTCATCGACAATCTCCGAATCATCCTTCTTTTTCTTCATTTCTTGTTCGTAGAGGGCGGGCTCTTCTTCGGCGCTGAAGAGGATCGTTTCTTTGTCCAGCCAGTCGATTTGACGGGGCGCGCGAGATAGTTCGGTCAGCACCCACGGCTCGCCGCCATGCGGGTTGATCAGCCAGATTTGTACCGGTGCCGTATCCGGCTTGGCCCCCGGGCGGGCGCGAGAGCTGACAAACGCAATGAGCTCGCCGTCCGGCGACCATCGCGGCCCAAAATTGTTGTCGCTGCCACGCGTGAGCTCAATCTCCTTGCTGTCGGTGAGGCTCGACAAAAAAAGATTGGAAACACGCGCGTCTTTTTCCTTGTCGGCTGTGGACTTCACCCAGACGAGCCACTTCGCGTCGGGCGAAATCCGTAACTGCGCGGCATATTCCTGAAAAATCTCGTCTTCCGCTTTCCAGGGCTCCGTTTTCGCCGCCGGCTTTGGATCGTCCGCTTTCACGATCGCTGCTGGACGCACAAACGCCATCGCCGCGCCCACTCCCACTAGTAAAATTCCCTCCAAAAGCCATTTCCGTTGGTTCATCTCGTCCTCGTTTCGCATCGAACTCAAATCACGTGCGACTGTCACTCATCTCGGCAAGTGGCAAAGCATAGTCCAATTGACCCTGATTGGGAATCGTGTACTCTTGTCCCCGCCTAACCGCACCGAGGGTCACCCATGGGAAAAGCAGAAACGATTTTCACGCGCGCGACGTTTCAGTTTTTTCGCGATTTGGCCCGCAACAATAAAAAAGTGTGGATGGACGCGAACCGCGAACGCTACCAGGAATCTGTGGTCAAGCCGTTTCGCCGCCTGCTCGAAGAAGTCAGCCCCAGCGTTCTGCAACTCGATTCACGCTTCGACACCACCGGGCGCGCCGGTGCGAATTTCTCGCGCATCAACCGCGACATCCGTTTTGCAAAAGACAAGACTCCGTATCGCGCGCAAATGTATTTGAAATTCTCCGCGCCGTTTCCCGGCGAAGGGGAAACGGGCCAGCTTTACACGGGAATTTCAGCCGATGCGGTAACAGCAGGCTTCCGTATTTATTGCGGATCGAAACGCAAAGAGTCCGCCCTCGGACTGATCGCGGATGCGCGCTTAATGGCCGAACCGAAGTGGATCGCAGTACAGAAGAAACGTCTCGGCAAGCGCTACGAAAGCTATTGGTACAGCTTGGAGAAAAAAGAGTGGAAGCAGCAGCGCGGCTGGCCAGTCGGGCCTGAAGATTGGAAAAAACTTCAAGCATGGGTCGTGCGGCGCAAGCTGAGATCCGCGGACGCGACGAAAGCCGCTTTTCCGTCAGAAATAGCAAGAATATTTCGCGACCTTTATCCGTTACTGCGATTCACTTCCTTGGATGATTGAGAGTCACAGCGAATTGGAGAATCGATGAAAAGAAGACGCGCACATTCTGTAAACGAGGCCAAGCTTACTAGAAGGACAGCCCTGGCGCTCGCGCTATGCGTATTCTCCGCTTCCGCGATCGCGCGGGAAGCCGGGGCTTTTAAAGACTGGCCGAAGGGAACTCCAAAGGAGTTTGGCATCGATCCGCAAAAACTCGCCGCGTTCGACGCCGATATTGCCGGCGGAAAATACGGGCTAGTAGACAGCATGCTCGTGCTGCGCTGTGGCACGGCCGTCTACGACAAATCCTACACGCACGATTACGGCCAGATTTACGGCGAGCGCGCCAAAAAAGAAGGCCCCCTCAATCACGATATCCACGGCCCTTACAATTATTTCAGCACAGACTTCCATCCGTTCTACCAACACACGGACATGCACACGATGCAGTCGGTGTCCAAAACGGTCACATCGATCACGATTGGAATTGCTAGGACGCGGAATGAATTCACGTCCAGCCTGGACGCGCCCATTTTGCCGCTTCTCGGAATCCGTAAAATCGCGAACCTCGACGACCGGAAAAAACGTATTACCGTGCGCGACCTGCTGACGATGACCGCGGGCCTCGAGTGGCACGAAGATTTGCCCTACGACGATCCGAAGAACTCCGCCGACGTGATGGAAGCGAGTCACGACTGGGCGCAGTACGTGATCGACCTGCCCATGGCCAACGATCCGGGGAAAGTCTTCGTATACAATAGCGGCGCGACGATTCTGCTGGCGCAAATCTTCAAGAAAGTGACCGGCAAAAGTATCGACGACTACGCCGAGGAGCATCTCTTCAAGCCCCTAGGCATCCGCTACTACTGGAAACATTCGCCAACGGGCCTGCCGGACACGGAAGGAGGGCTGTACCTCTCCGCCCACGATCTCGCCAAAATCGGGCAACTCTTCCTTAAGGGCGGCATGTGGGAAGGGAAGGAAGTCGTCTCGCCTGCGTGGATCAAAGATTCCGTAGCGCCGCATGTTATCGTTCCCGATGGCACCTGGAAATACGGCTACCAGTGGTGGATGCAGCCGATCGGCAGTTCGCCTGAAGACATCGCGTGGTTCGCGCGCGGGTTCGGTGGCCAGCAGCTGATTGTCTTGCCGGAGTATGACATCGTCGCGGTTTTCACTGGCTGGGACATCCTGCCATCGGACGAGAAGCGTCCGCATGACCAACTCGCGCGCCTTCTCGATGCAGCAAACAGATTTTACGGCTGCACGGAATAGCTTAGGATCCCTGAACTAGGCGATCACGGCGTCCAAATGCGGAGGCCGATGAAGTGCCATGAGGCGACAAAGACGGTGACGACGCAGCAGGCCAGGGCGACGAGCAGAGAGTGAATGCGCGTTGCGCCGTTGATTTCGTTTTTAGGGACAAGCACGGCCAGAAGCAGCCCGATCAACGAAAGCAGGGGAAAGAGCAGACTCAGGACGAAGAACCCTCCATTCCAAAGAGTCAATTTCCCGGTGTCCCAGCTCAGCTTTGTGAAGCACAGAGCCAGTGCAAAGAAGGACAGGGTCGCGAGCAGTGGAATGGCCCTGACTGCCAGATGCTGAACGCCTTTCATTCCGCCAAAAAGTTTTCGCAAAACCCAGACGACCGCAAACAGTACCGACGTCGCCATCAGCGCGGTACAAAGAACTAACAGAGCAAGACGTACGTACGTCCAAACAATGCTGGTGCGCTCGCCATAGGAAAAGCCCTCTGTCTCTTGGCTGGAGAACACCATTTGGCCTGTCCTGTCGGTGGCGAAGACAGTGGTTGCTTCAGGGTCCTTTTCGCCGCGAAAGAAATTCTTGCCGACGGGGATCATCACTTCTGGTTTGCCAAAGAGACTGGAGTGCGTGAGCTGCCCATTGATGACGCGGATGCGGAGACCGCCCGTTAGACTATCCATGAATGCAAAAAGCTTCGAGCGTGGAGCGCGCGGAGCGTAAAAGCCGGCAAACTTTTCCAGTTCGGGCGCGGGAATAGAAACCGCCGGGTGCTGGGTCTTCGGGAAATCCTTGGAAAGAAAATCGATGGCTAGCGCGTTCAAATCCAGCAGCGCCTGAAAGGACTGTGTGCTGTTGAGCAGAACGACGTAGCCCCAATTTTGTTCCGGCATGTAGCGGTACGTGGAGATGAAACCGTCAATGCCGCCGTCGTGTCCGTGAGTAACCACACCGCCGACGACTTCGGTGTAATTCGCGAGGCCGTAGCCGAGGCGCAATCCATTTTTCGCGGCGAGAGTTGACTCGACCGTTTCCATGCGAATGATGGACTCCGGCTTCACAATCTGCGCATCGCCCGCTCTTCCGCGGCGCAGAAAAAATTGCACCAGCTTGGCCAGTTCACCAGGAGAAGCTTTCAGATCGCCCGCAGGTCGCAAGTAAATGTAGGGATATCCTGGCAGGGCGTGAGGCGGATTGCCATCGTAGGGGGTAGCGAGAAGGGGCTTGTTCGCGTCGGTGAACGGGAAATCGGCGTTGGCCATGCCGAGCGGACGAACAATGGTTTCGCGAATGTACTGGTCGAACGGTTTTCCCGCAGTTTTCTCGATGAGGTATCCGGCGACGCCGAACCCGGGATTCGAGTAAGACATGCGCGTGCCCGGAGGCCAGCGGACGTCTTGCGGCTCCGTAAAGCGCTTGAATACATCGAGCAGCGGATAAGCGTAAGAATCCTTGAAGTTATAAACTTCTGAAGCCTGCATGTCGTCAAATCCCGCGGTGTGTTCGAGCAAATTAACGATGCGCACCGGGTTGGTGGACTCCCACGGATTGTTCACAGGGACTTCCGGCGCGATGTCTTCTAAGCGCGCTTCAAGATTGATTTTTCCTTCTTCCTGCAGTTTCAGAAGCGCGAGCGCGACAAACGATTTGCTGATGGAGCCGACGCGGAATTCCGTGTCGCAAGTGATATCGCGGCCCGAGGCAAGATCCGCCTTGCCGAGTCCGCCGCACCAGAGCAGCTCGCCGTTCGAGACGAGCGCGACGCCGGCACCAGGCAGATGAGTCTTGTCGACAACGTCCTTCATCGCTTTTTGCAGCTCGGGAAGAGTCTTCGGATGGGGCAATTCTTCTTTTTGCTGCGCGCCGGCAATGGGCGGTAGCAGCAGAAGTGCCGAAAGGCCGAGGTACACAGTCAGCCGCGGGCGGGCTGCGGGCATGGATGCTCCTGGAAACAAATGTTTCAAACTCGTGCCAGCATTGTATAGCGGACGCGGCGAGGCACAAGCAAAATTGCAACCGATACCGGCGAGCGGCGAAGCCTGAGCTGATTGACGAAGCTACTGCACTCGCATACGATGCCGCGGGCTGTTGTGATCCTTCTGCCGCACGCATAAGAGGAGCGTATCGCCGATGAAATTTCGCCACCTGGGATTGAGTTGCGCCGCACTGGTTTTGTTTGGCACTTCGTTCACGCTCGCGCAGCAACCGGCGTCCAGTGCGCCGCCGGTGCCAAAGCCGGGCGAGAAAACAGCCGAAGCGCCGAAGGAGGCGGAGAAAAAAACGCCGCCTGAACCGGAAGACAAAGTGGTCGAGACAAAACACTCGGCGCGCATTGGCGGACAGGAGATCAAGTACACGGCGACGGCGGGAATGCTGGTGATGAAAGACGAAGAAGGGAAGCCGAAGGCGAGCGTCTTCTACGTCGCTTACACGCGCGATGATGTGAACGACATATCGCAGCGCCCGGTAATGTTCACATTCAATGGAGGGCCGGGATCGGCTTCGGTGTGGCTGCATCTTGGCGCGTTTGGTCCGCGGCGCGTGGCTATGGGAGACGCGGGCTCGCTCCTCCCGCCGCCATATAAATTGGTGGACAACGAGTCGTCGCTGCTGGACGTCACCGACCTTGTTTTTCTCGACCCGGTTTCGACGGGCTACAGCCGTCCCGCGCCCGGTGAATCGCCGAATCAGTTTCATGGCATTCAAGAAGACGTCCAGTCGGTGGGCGATTTCATCCGTTTGTATGCGACGCGCAACAAGCGTTGGTCTTCGCCGAAATTCCTTGCCGGTGAAAGCTATGGAACGACGCGGGCGGCGGGCCTTTCCGGATATTTGCAACGCCGTTATGGAATGTATTTGAACGGAATCATACTGGTTTCGACGATTCTGAATTTTGCGACGACGGAATTCGATAGCGGGAATGATTTGCCGTACATATTGATTCTGCCGACCTACACGGCAATAGCCTGGTACCACAAACGATTGCCTGCTGATTTGCAGGCGGATCTGCATAAGGCGGTGGAGGAGTCGGAGAATTTCGCCGAAGGCGAGTATGCCAGCGCGCTGATGGCAGGGGACGGGCTATCGAGTTCGAAGCACGCGGAAGTGGTGCAGAAACTCGCGCGGCTGACGGGACTTTCCACCGACTATATCGAGCGCACCAACCTGCGCGTAGAAATCGAGCGCTTCACCAAAGAGTTGCTGCGCAGTGAGCGCCGCACGGTGGGGCGCATCGATGGCCGATTTACGGGAATAGATAAGGATGCCGCTGGCGAAACTCCGGAATACGATCCCAGCATCGCGGCCATCATCGGTCCTTACACCGCGACGCTGAACGATTACGTGCGCGGCGATTTGAAATTCGACAGCGACCTGCCGTACGAAGTGCTGACCGGACGCGTGTATCCCTGGAGCTACAAGCCGTACGAAAACCGCTACGCCGATGTGGGCGAGACGCTGCGCAGCGCGATGACGCAGAATCCGTTTCTGCACGTTTTCGTGGCGAAGGGCTACTACGATTTGGCGACGCCGTTTTTCGCGGCGGAATATACATTTGACCACCTGGGCCTCGATCCTTCTTTGCGCGGTCATTTGACCGGGGCGTACTACGAATCGGGACACATGGTGTACGCGCACATGCCGTCGCTGGCCAAGCTGAAGCAGGACACCGCGCAATTCATCCGCGCCAGTTCAGGATCGGGAACGAGCCCGGCCAAATGAAGAGCCTCCTCAAATTCTTCGTTTGGCTATGCGTCGCGGTCGCCGGAGCCGGCGCTTTGGGCGGGATTGCGATGCACCGCGGAGAGCCGCTGAACGCTACCTGGTTCGTCGTCGCGGCGGTGTGCTCCTACATGGTGGCCTATCGTCTGTACTCCGCGTTTATTGCGGCGAAGTTGCTGGCGCTGGACGATTCACGCGCCACGCCTGCGGAGATTCACGACGACGGGCGCGATTTCGTTCCGACCAACAAGTGGGTGCTCTTTGGGCACCACTTCGCGGCGATTGCCGGCCCAGGTCCGCTGGTCGGGCCTACCCTTGCGGCGCAATTCGGCTATTTGCCGGGAACGCTTTGGCTGATTGGCGGGGCTGCGCTGGCCGGTTGCGTGCAGGATTTCATTATTTTGTTTTGCTCGATACGGCGCGACGGGAAAACGCTCGGTCAAATGGCGCGCGACGAAGTGAGCGCGCGGGGCGGATTCATCGCCCAGATTGCTGTGCTGGTGATCATGGTCATTTTGCTGGCAGTCGTCGCTCTCGTAGTCGTGAACGCACTGAAGTCTTCGCCGTGGGGGACGTTTACGCTGGCGATGACCATTCCCATCGCATTGCTACTGGGCGTGTATCTGCGATTCATCCGGCCGGGACGCGTGCTGGAGGCATCCTTGTTCGGCGTCGCGCTCGTTCTTTTCGCGGTGGTCGCGGGACAGTGGGTGGCAGAGTCGCCATCTTGGGCGCGGGCGTTTACGTTTGGCGGCGTATCGCTGACGTTTGTAATCATTGCGTACGGTTTTGCGGCTGCTGTTCTTCCCGTTTGGCTTCTGCTCGCGCCGCGCGATTATTTGAGCGCGTTCATCAAGACGGGGGCAATTTTTTCGCTGGCGGCGGGAATCTTGTTTGTTCGGCCACATATGATGATGCCGCCGCTTACGCGATTTATCGATGGAACCGGTCCCGTCTTTGCGGGGAAGATTTTTCCGTTTTGCTTTATCACCATTGCTTGTGGTGCGATCAGCGGATTTCATTCGCTGATTTCATCGGGCACCACACCGAAGATGATTTTGCGCGAGAGCCATGCTCGGTCGATTGGCTATGGCGCGATGCTGCTGGAGTCGTTTGTCGGCGTGATGGCCATGGTTGCGGCTTGCGCGATGCCCCCGGGCGTCTATTTCGCGATCAACAGTCCGCCGAGCATTGTTGGCCCGACTCCCGGCGCCGCGGCGGTTACGATCAGTTCCTGGGGATATCCTCTGGATGCCGAAACCATGGCGAGGCTCGCTCATTCGGTTGGCGAGCAGACATTGTGGAATCGCGCGGGCGGAGCACCTTCGCTCGCCGTCGGGATGGCGCAGATTTTTTCGAACACCATCGGTGGCGAGCGGCTTCTGAGCATCTGGTATCACTTCGCGATCATGTTTGAAGCGCTGTTTATTCTCACCGTCCTGGATGCCGGGACGCGGGTCGGCAGGTTTATGGTGCAAGAGCTTGGCGGACGCGTATGGAAACCGATTGGACGGACCGGGTGGATGCCCGGGATTTTGCTTTCGAGTGCGATTATCGTGGGGATGTGGGGCTACTTCCTTTATCAGGGCGTTGTCGATCCGCTGGGGGGAATCAATTCGCTGTGGCCGCTCTTTGGGATTGCGAACCAGTTGCTGGCGGCGGTGGCGCTGGTGGTGGCGACCACGATTTTGTTGAAGATGAAGCGGCTGCGGTGGATTTGGGTAACGCTCGTGCCCATGGCGTGGCTGGTTGCCGTGACGATGACGGCGAGCTATCAGAAGGTTTTTGATGCAAGTCCGAATCTCGGTTTTCTTTCGAAGGCGAATTCGCTTGCCGGGCAAATTGCCGCCGGGCAAATTCCAGCGGCGAAGATTGCCGAGACGCACCGGCTGATTTTCAACCAGCGTTTGGATGCCGCGGTTACGGGAGTGCTCGCGCTGATGATTCTCGTGCTGCTCGTGGAGGCGCTTGCGCAGTGGTATGCGATTTTGAGCGGACGGCGAGAAGCGGTGCTGCACGAAGCGCCTTATGTCCGGACGCAGTGGGCCGAAGGATTTACAGGCACAGCTCACGGAGACGATTGATACCCATGCAGCGAACGGTAAAATTCGCCGAACAATCGCTCCGCCGCTTCTGGCGGGGCTTGCGGGAATGGTGTGGCGACGCGGCGTACGAACGCTATTTGCACGCAAAAGGCAGGCAGGACGCGGGGCGCGGAGCGCTCAGCGCGGAAGAGTTTTATATCGAGCAGATCAATCGCCGCTATTCGCGGCCCAGCCGCTGCTGCTGACGGGTTCTTGCTTTCCCTTCCTTGAGGAGCCTAGAATCCCGTTAATCTCTCGGCCCACTTACTTTCTACCTGACGGAGGTACTTATGGCTATCGATATGGATAAGCTCCACGAATTTCTTGGAAGAGCCGTGGTTGATTTCGGCGCAACCTTTAACGCTGCGCTCGTCCGCATCGGCGACAAACTCGGTTTGTACAAAGGACTCGCGGCGGGTGGGCCGCAAACCCCCGCAGAATTGGCGAAGCGCACGGGGACTGCCGAGCGTTACGTGCGCGAGTGGCTGAGCGCACAAGCCGCGGGCGGTTACGTGACCTACGATGCGGCGGCGGGAAAGTTTCACCTGAGTGAAGAGCAGGCGTTCGCGATGGCCGACGACAACAGTCCCGCGTTCATGCCCGGAGCGTTTCAAGTCGCGCTATCCGCGATTAAGGCGGAGGAAGCGCTCACTGAGCGATTCAAGACGGGCGAAGGATTGGGCTGGCACGAACACCATGCAGAACTGTTCGTCGGCACCGAGAGATTTTTTCGGCCGGGATATGCCGCGAATTTGATCGCGGTGTGGATTCCGTCGCTCGAGGGCGTGGACGAAAAATTGAAAAGCGGAGCGCGCGTCGCCGATGTCGGCTGCGGTTTGGGCGCATCCACGGTCTTGATGGCGAAATCGTATCCCAAGTCCGAGTTTTCTGGATTTGACTACCACGACAAATCGATCGAGACCGCCAAACAACGCGCGCGCGATGCAGGAGTAGGCGACCGCATCAAATTTGAAGTGGCCAGCGCAAAATCCTTTCCGGGAAAAGACTATGACTTCGTGACGTTCTTCGATTGCCTGCACGACATGGGCGATCCCGCGGGCGCTTCGGCACACGTGCACAGCCGATTGAAGAAAGATGGGACGTGGATGATCGTAGAGCCGTTCGCGGGCGACAAACTCGAGGACAATCTCAATCCCATTGGCCGAGCGTTTTATGGTGCTTCCACACTTCTGTGCACGCCGGCCTCGTTGTCGCAGGAAGTGGGGCTGGCGCTAGGAGCGCAAGCGGGAGAAAAGCGTCTCCGCGAAGTCGTCACCGGCGGCGGCTTCACGCGATTTCGGCGCGCCACGCAGACGCCTTTCAACTTGGTGTTTGAAGCGCGGCCATGACCCCGAGCGCGCGGTTTGCTTAATTTTCTCGGCTATTGGCGCGCGTCATGAATCCTCGTCGTCTTCACCGTTTTGCTTGATGATCTTTGTTTTGTGGGTGATCCTTACGCTGTGAGCACGGATCCCGGCGATGATCGCGCGCCGCGTTTCCACCGGCAGCGTTTCTGGGGCGAACACACCCGCTTCGTCTCGCTGAAAATTCTTGATGAAGAGCGCTGCGACGTGAGCCGTGGCATACGCGACGGGAGTCGTAAAGCGGCCTTGCTGGCGGATTTGATAAAGCGTCGGGAACATGGCGTCGGTGCGAATCAGCAACTGCTGATCTTCCTTCGGACCACGCTTCACGCCGCGTACCAGCACCGAGGCGGAAAACCGCGCGTTCTGCAGCACGCCCTGGCGAATCAGCTTGGCAATCGCCCGCGGCGACGACGTCTGCGGAAAGCGATCCCGGACGATTCCACGCGACTTCGATAATTTCCCCTGCTTGTACCAGCGGCGCAGCCGGTCGAACTCATTCCCGCCGATCTTCACGTCCATGTCGCGCATCGGAATCGCGTAGGGCAGCGTCGCGACTTCATCTTGCGCTGCGAGAACGACGTTGGCATATCCAATGGGATCCGGAAACCGGAATTTTTCCAGTTCAGCGAAGCGCTTTTCCATGCGGAATCTTCCCCCGCGATAAACGCGCGGGCTGGAAATGGCTTCGTCAAAGGAAACTTCTGGCGACCATTGCGAAATCGGGTCGTCGCTCTCGGTGCTCTCGTACAGGCGGATCTGCACGGAATGGACTTCGTCGAGCATCTCCGCGGCGCGCTTGACGAGCAGATTCGTCAAGCCGGGAGCCGCTCCGGCATTGATCAGCGCCGTCCTGTTTTTTTCTTCAAAGCGTTTTGCGTAACAGAACTGCTCGGCCTTAAAAGGGTTGCGCGTGAGGTGGGAGCTCAGGTCCACGTAATGAGCGCGCATGCGCAGCGCCGCTCGCATCACGATCTGGTTAAAGACCGAAGCGGAGGCGTTGACAATGAGCTGGCAGCCGCGTGCCGCGCGGGCGATGCCGCGCAGGTTTCTGGCGTTCACCTCGGTAACCGCGATCGTGCTCCGCTTGCCCAGAAAACGCCGCGCGCGCACGGGATCGCGGTCGCCGCACCAGACACTATGTCCTTGACGTTCAAGAAGCTCTGCCAGAAGGGAGCCGGTTGCACCGGCGCCGAGAACGAATATCCGCATGGCGTGGCAAAAACTCTATCACACTCCCCGGGCCGGACTCAGAGAAGGCGCCCAGATTGCGGTGAATTGCACCCCACTGTTTCGCGGCGTAGACTAAGGAAGACGTCCGATTCCTCCGTATACGGGAGAGATAGTTCAAGGCGCAGGAACGAGGCTCCTGCAGGGCCGTCTTTGTGACTGCCCTCGCGAGGGGTTCGGGTGGAAAGGCCCGGTCCTCCCGAACCTGGGAAGGAGCGCACAAGCGGAAAACTGCATATTTCCGTCGCGCGCCCGCATCCAAGTATTCGGATCGGCGATATTCTTGGCAACGGAAGGCAAGACTTCACGCGGTCGTGTCCAGCTAGATGAAATCTGTCATGACTCTTCAAGACAAATTCGGACGGCAAATCACGGACCTACGTATTTCGATCACTGACCGCTGCAATTTCCGCTGCGTGTACTGCCGCTCGGCCGACCCGGAAAACTACCGCGACCATGACGAAATTCTTTCCTGGCCGGAGCTGGACCGGCTGGCGCACATTTTTCTTAGCCTTGGCATTCGCAAAATACGCATCACCGGTGGAGAGCCGCTGGTCCGCGCGGGCGTGGAAGACTACCTCGCGCGTCTTCACGCACTCGGCGTCGAAGATCTTTCCATGACCACCAACGGCCATCTGCTGGCGGAACGCTGCGAACGTTTGCTGGAAGCTGGTCTTCGCCGCATCAACATCAGCCTCGATTCGCTCGACCCCGGCAAGTTCGAGCGCATCACGCGCACAAAGTCTTTCTCGGCCGTGATGCACGGCATCGACGTGGTGCAGAAATCGCGGCTGGCTCCCGCGAAAATCAACGCCGTCCTAGTCCGCGGCCTGAATGACGACGAGGTGGAATCGTTCGCCGAATTTTCCCGCGAGCGCGGCGTGGTCATGCGCTTCATCGAGTTTATGCCGCTGGACGCCGACCGCACCTGGACGCGCCGTCACGTGGTGCCCGCGTCGGAAGTGCACCAGCGCATTCACGCGCGGTGGCCACTAGTGCAGATCCCCCACGAGCGCAGCGAGACCGCGCGCAAATACCGCTTCGCCGACGGCGCTCCCGGCGAGATTGGTTTGATCGCGCCTGTCACGCAACCCTTCTGCGGCCATTGTTCGCGCATTCGCCTCACCGCCGACGGAAAACTGCGCACCTGCCTCTTTAGCAAGGACGATCACGACCTGCGTGTGCTCCTCCGCGAAGGTGAGAGCGACGACGACGTGACGGCCTACATTCGTTCCGTGATCGACGAAAAAGAAAAAGGACACCGCATCAACTCCTCTGATTTCGTGCCCCCCTCGCGTACCATGGTGTTCATCGGCGGATAGTGAAATGCTTCCACATTGGCACGTTTTTCCAAAACGCATTGGGCTCGACCACGCGATGCGTTTGCGCTAGCATCAAATCAAGCAGCGATTAGGCTGGGCCAAAAGATGGAGAAAGAACGGACAGACCATGGCGGACGAAGACGACGAAGAGGGACAGGACGACTCGCCCGAGCCGGAGCCGCGGCTCTTCACCCTCACCGAGGCGGAGCGCGCCCGGCGGGAGCTGGAACCTTTTCTCGTGGAAGCCATGGATTGCCGAAAGAAATTGTCCGGCTTGGAGAACGATCTTTCCGCGGTTTCCGCGCGCATCATGATGATGGGCGGGGTGATCGTTCCGTACGAAAAACTGGCCGCTTTGCGAGTGGAGCACCAGCAGCTCGCCGAATCGCTCAAAACCTCGCTGAACCGCATTCTTGAAACCGGCTGCGTCATCAAGGATCTCGACGTGGGCTTGCTTGATTTTCCCGCCGTGATCGACAACGAAGATGTCTATCTTTGCTGGAAGCTTGGCGAAGACCGTATTCGTTTCTACCACAGGCAGGACGAGGGATTTGCCGGGCGCAAGCCGCTCGACCCGCGCGATCTCGGCCCCGGAGACGTCGTGCAGTAGTTTGTGCGCCTGCTTTTGTTCCTTTTGCGCGATCATTTGTGCGCTTTCCAGAACGGCGCTTGTCAGCGATTCGCCAACCGAAAGGGCTTTTCTTGCCGTCTCATCCTGAAAACCGTCTGAAGGATTCCGCCAGTCCGTATCTGCGTTCCGCGGCGCATCAGCCCATCGATTGGCACGAATGGGGCGATTCTGCTTTTGCGCTTGCTGAATCCGAAGACAAACCCATTCTTCTCGACATTGGAGCCGTGTGGTGCCACTGGTGCCACGTCATCGACCGTGAGAGTTACGAGAATTCCGAGATCGCGAAAATTATCAACGAGAATTTTGTGGCCGTAAAAGTGGACCGCGACGAACGTCCGGATGTGGATGCGCGTTATCAATCCGCGGTCAGCGCGATTTCCGGTCAAGGAGGCTGGCCGCTGACGGGATTTTTGCTGCCCAACGGAAAACCATTCTTTGGCGGGACGTATTTTCCGCCGGAAGATCAAATGGGGCGGCCCGGCTTTCGCCGCCTTCTCCTGGCAGTTGCGGATTCTTACCGGAACAAGAGAGCCGACCTTGTTAAGGCGGCAGACCATTTGGCCGATGCGGTCGCGCAGGCGGAAGTGTTCACCGGTGCGCGTGCGGAGTTCGACCCCGGCGTGGTCGACGCGCAAATCACCTCCGTCACGCAACAATTCGACATCAAGAATGGCGGCTTTGGCCGAGCGCCGAAATTTCCGCACGCCTCGGCCGTGGACCTTGTTCTCGAGCGTTACCAGCAGACCAAAGAGAAACATCTGCTAGCGATGATTGAAACGACCCTTGAAAAGATGGCCCGCGGCGGCGTTTACGACCAGCTAGCCGGCGGTTTTCACCGCTATTCGGTGGACGAACGCTGGCTCGTGCCGCACTTCGAGAAAATGTCCTATGACAATTCCGAACTGCTGCGCAACTATCTGCATGGCTGGCAAGTGACAGAGAACCCGCTCCTGCGCGACACCGCCGAAGGCATCATCGGCTGGGTCCAGGAAGTTTTGTCCGACCAGGAAAACGGCGGCTTCTACGCGAGCCAGGACGCCGATTATTCGCTCGATGATGACGGCGATTATTTCACCTGGACGCTCGACGAACTGCGAGCCGCGCTGCTGCCTGACGAAGCGCGCGTCATGGAGCTGTACTACGACGTCGAGCCGCATGGCGAAATGCACCACAATCCCGCGAAAAATGTTTTGTGGATTGCGCGCAGCGCCGAGGACATCGCCCAGCAACTCGGGCTCGACGTGACTTCCGTGCGCCTCATCCTGGCGAAGGGCAAAGGGAAGATGATGGCAGCTCGCTTGCCGCGGCCGACGCCCTTCGTCGATAAAACGATGTACGTTTCGTGGAACGCGATGTTCGTTTCGGCTTATCTGGACGCGGCAAAAGTGCTTGCCGGGTCAACGGTTCAGAGTTGCCGCACTTTTGCGTTGAAAACGATGGATCGCCTGCTAAGCGAAGTGTGGAGCGACTCCCGCGGTTTCGGCCATCGTCTGGGAGGCCCCGCGCTCGACGGTTCGCTGGACGATCAAGTCTTCGGCGTTCTCGCCCTTCTGGATGCTTACGAAGCCACGCTTGACTCGCGCTATTTCACCGCCGCGCAAAAGACGATGGACCTGGCGATCGCCCGCTACGGCGACGCGGAAGGCGGCGGCTTCTTCGATCGTCCTTCGGATGCCACGCCCATGGGCGGCCTCGATGTTCGCCGAAAACCGTTCCAGGATTCGCCCACCCCGGGAGCGAATTCCGTCGCGGCGATCGCTCTCATTCGCATGCACGCCTCGACCGGCGACAAGCACTATTACAGCTTTGCGCAGAAAACGCTGGAAGCCTTCGCTGGCATCGCGCCGCAATACGGCATGTTTGCCGCGACCTACGGCCTCGCCGCAATGCTTTTCACGCGCCATCCGTTGCAGGTGGTCATCACCGGGCGCGCGGATGATCCCGCCGCCCAAGCTCTCGAAGCCGCTGCGCACCGCGTCTACCGCTTGGGCAAGTCCGTCCTGCGTCTCACGCCGGGCGCCTCCCTCTCGAATTTTGCCGGCGCACTCAAAGAAACGCTGCCACATCTCCCGGTCGAAAAAGCTATGGCGGTTGTCTGTGCGGGACAAACCTGCTTGCCGCCGACCGGCGATCCGGTGCAGCTGGCTGCGCTGCTAGACGACGGCGCCGCTGGAGCAGCAGGCTCGTAGTCAACTCCGAAGAAGCATCCGTAGGGGCACTGCACGCTGCGCCCTCCGAGGGAACGCACGCATTTTTAGACGCGTTCTCTACCGCCAAAAGGAAAACGGGCACGACAAGAAAACCTCGTGCCCGTTTCAAATTTGCGGTAATACCTCTTACTTCTTTGGACGCGATTCTGGCGGCACCAGTCCGTTGATGCGGTAATACACGACGAGCTGACCGTAGTGTTCTCCAGAGTGCTCCGTCAACCCGTAGGCCAGATCATACAGCCGAGTCAAGGTCGGCCCGCCTGCCGGGACGCTTTCGTTCAAACCCTTGTCGCCCTTGGCCTTGATCAGGTCTGCGCCGTCCTGAACGCACTTTTTCACAAAGGCTACTATCTGGGCCTTCGTCTGCAGATCGTCGCGCTTCGGATCATCGGAAAAGCGAGGTTTCTTTCCCTGCGCAAGGTCCGTAAAGTAATACATGGAAGCGGAAACGTGGATCAGCTGCGCGACAAACGTCCGCGAGTCCGGATTCGGTTTGTAGTCGTACTTGTCTTCCGGCAAATCCTCGGCAATGGCAATCAGCTTTCTGCCGATATCATTCCAGGATTCGAGCACGGCTTGCGACGGACTTGGTGCGGGTTTTGGCGGTTCAGCTTTCTTGGCTTCCTGCGCCAACGCCGGCGTTGCCGCGAGCAGCAGCGCAACCAGCAGGGTCCCCCAGTTAGGAAAACTCTTCATCGTCTCTCTCCTCATCTTTGGCCGTTTCTGGATCTGTTTCAGGGCCTGTTTCTGGACCTGCTTTCGGGGCTGTTTTGGGCCAGCCCTGGCAGGCACACACTCTCTGACGGGCCGCGTGGCCAAGTGTTTCTCTGCTTGACCGGAGGAAACCTGACCCTTTGGCCGGTTTATCTTACGAAAGAGGTTCCTCGGCATCATGGAAAATCGGCTAGGCCGGGCATGGTAAGCTGGTAGTTCGTATTTGGGAGACATTCCTTTTGAACTGGACCTGGCTGTTGCCGCGCACCGTGATTGGCCTTGGCCTCGTGGGGCTGCTGTTTTTCTCACAGCGGTTCTGGTATCGCGCTATTTGGCGTGTGACCTCAAATTGGGGAAGCCAGGGGCTGCGCGTTGTTGTCCGCTTGATCTACATAGCTCTGCTGCTGCTCATCATTGCCACGATTGCCGACGGCTTCCGCATGGGGCGTGCCGGTCACATCCTTTCTGGCGTCAATCTGATCACCGTTTTTGCGGGGCTATGGTTTTTTAGCGCACTGTTTGCCTATCTCGCGGTCAAACTTGTGCGGGGCATCGATAAAGTCTGGGCCTGGCTGCGCGCCGCGTATCGTCTCAAGACCCATCCAGCGCCCTCACAAATGGCTTCCACTCCAGTAGCCGGAGCGCCGTACTCCCCTGCGTCTGCCGCTGCGGAACTCATTTCCAATCCCTCGCGCCGCTATTTTTTCAAGACCGCCACAGCGCTCGCCGGCGCTGGTCCGTTTCTTACCGCGGTTTATGGCTTCGCAGCCGAGCGCTTGGACTATCAAGTGCGCCACGTGGATATCCCGATGCCCAATCTGCCAGCAAGGCTCGAAGGCATGAAGATTGTGCAGATCAGCGACATCCATCTGAGCAGCTACATGCCGCGTTTGCAGGTGCGCCGCGCTGTGAATATGGCCAACGATCTGGGCGCCGACCTCGCTCTGGTGACGGGAGACTTTATTACCGGTGCGGGAGACCCAATCGCCGATTGCATTGACGAAGTGCGCGGCCTTCGCGCACCGCTGGGAGTTTGGGGCTGCAACGGCAATCACGAAATTTATGCGCGCGCGGAAGATACTGCCCAGTTTCTTTTTGCTGAGGCCGGGATGAAATTGCTGCGGCAAGAAAATGCCCAACTCACCTTCAACGGCGCCTCGTTTAATTTGATGGGGGTTGATTATCAGCGCGAGCGCACAAACGGCGGCCGGCGCATGCAATTGCTACAGCACGTGGAATCGTTGGTGCGGCGCGACATGCCCAACCTTCTCATGTCGCATAATCCCAATGCCTTCAATCGCGCCGCGGAGTTGGGCATCGAGCTGACCCTCGCCGGGCACACGCACGGCGGACAAATTCAGGTCGAGATTCTCGATCACCGCCTCAGCCCCGCGCGCTTTATCACCGACTATGTGGCGGGGTTGTATCATCGCCCGATGTTCGCACCCGCGCCCAACGAGCGCGCGTACTCCGCAAACTCGGCGTTCGAGACAAGTCACGGCTCTCTTTTCCCCGGCCGCTCATCGGCGCTGGCATCTATCTACGTGAATCGCGGCCTCGGCACGGTAGGAGCACCGGTTCGCCTCGGCGTACCCCCTGAAATCACGCTACTGACCCTCCGCCGGGCCTGACCGCCCGCATTCCGGAGGACTCTGGGCCATTCGACTTTTTCAAGAATTCACGGAATAAAACTCTACCAACTTCGGTATCCGCAGCGGTAGTTATCTACGGGAAATAGGAACGCCGTCGCAGTTCTCCCCAGCCCCGATCGACTAAGTTCCTTGTTCTCAACTACTGTTCAAATTTTGAACAGTAAATTGTAGTGGAATTCCAGTTGCAGTAAACGGCAGCTTACCCAGCCAATCAGACGTGAAGTCCATCGCCGGTCACGCGCGATGCATAAATCTCGATCTGGAGGGTAAAAAGCCATGGGGTACGTGTTTAAGTCTTGGAAATATTTCCCAGTACTTGCACTTGGGCTCTCTCTGCTTCCTGCTGTCACAAAAGCGCAACATTACACGCAAACAAATCTGGTCTCCAATATCGCCGGCCAGGCGCCTGTTCAGGACGTGAATCTTCAGAACCCCTGGGGATTGGTCTCCAGCCCATCGGGCAGTCCATGGTGGGTTTCAAATAACGCAGACGGTACTTCCACGCTGTATTCCATCGGCGCAACCGGCGCCGCTAGCATCGTCCCGATTAACCCCGCTCCCAACGAATTCGTAACCGTCCCGAACGCCCCAAGCCAGCCTGCGCCGGGTTCTCCTAGTGGAATAATGTTTAACGGCAGTGCCACGGATTTTCTTCTCGCACCGGGCGCGCCGGCCGCTTTCCTTTTTGTTACTGAAGACGGGACGGTTCAGGGCTGGAATCCGGGAGTCAATCGGGCCAGCTCGGTCATCGTGGTTGACCATTCCAAAGTCCCCAACGCTGCCAACGGGGCCGTTTATAAAGGGGCCACCATTGTCGATATTGATGGCCACTTATTCATCCTGGCCGCCAATTTCCGCAGCGGCAAAATTGACATCTTTGACACCACCTTCAAGCAGGTGCCTCTTTTTGACCACGCTTTCGAAGATGAGAACATTCCCCGTGATTTCGCGCCATTCAACGTACAGGGTGTCGGACCAAACCTCTATGTAACTTATGCCAAGCAGGATGCCGCCAGGCACGATCCCGTTCAGCCAGGCGAGCCGGGCGACGGCTTTGTGGATGTATTCGACCGGCATGGCCGGTTGTTGCAGCGGATGGAGCATGGCCCATGGTTCAATGCGCCTTGGGGAGTAGTATGGGCTACGCCGGGTTTCGGCGTGTTCACCAATACAATCCTTATTGGCAACTTTCGCGGAGACAACATCTCCGCTTTTAATCCGGTCACCGGCCATTTTCTGGGGAACCTGCTGAATCCAGATGGCAGTACCTTGCTGATTGATGGATTGTGGGCGCTTCGGTTCGGCAATAACGGCAGCGCCGGTCCGGCTACAACGCTATTTTTCACGGCCGGTCCGAACAATGAGACCAACGGATTGTTTGGAACGCTCACGCCAATAGCCGCAGAAAAGGACCTGGGCGCCCAACAATAGGAACAGCGGACTCTTTCCCGCGGCGCTTCCAATAGACTAGCAGGCAGCCCAGCTGAGCTTTCTAGTCGATAGGATGGCGCTTCTTCAGGCGGCGCGATGGATGCCTGGCGCGCTGCGAAAGCACAATCGATTGAGGGGGCAGAAGCCATACGGCTTTTGTCCCCTCTTTTTTTTGCCCTAGTTTAGACGTATGGCAGTTGACCCGCGGACGCCTATGGCCTGAGTTCAAGGGCCTCTCCTTATCCGAAAGCCAAATCTTGACTGGACGAAATGACCCCGTCAGGATTTAATGGCGACTCTACGGCCTAATCGAGGACGCGCATGGATGAAGCGCCGGAAATGGATCGTATCGTCGGAGAAGTGAACGATTTTCGCGAGCAGGATGGAGCCGAGCCCGCCAGCGCGGTCCAACTCGACGCCTGGCTCAAGACGCTAATAGCCCGTGGCGGAAGCGATTTGCTGCTTGTCGCCGGCGCTCCTGCCTGCATTCGCGCAAAAGGCGTGGTACAAAAAATCGATGCGCGTCCTCTCGATGGCCCCGAAATCGAGGCGGCCGTCCTCCCCGCGCTCACATCCCACGCGCTCGCTCGTTATCGCCAATCTCAAATCTCAGACTCTTCCTACCGCATCGCCGGGCTTGGCCGTTTTCGAATCAATCTTCACCGCGAACGCGGACGGGCTGCCGCCACGATTCGTGCCTTGCCTCAAAAGGTTCCCACACTCCGCGAGCTGAATCTTCCGCCGAGCGTCGAGACCCTCGCGCATCTCCCGCGTGGCCTGGTCCTGATCGGCGGCCCTGCAGGCTCGGGCAAGTCCACCACGCTTGCCGCATTGATCGACGACATCAACCGCCGCGAAGCGCGCCACATTGTCACCATCGAAGATCCCATCGAGTACGAGCACACCCACATGCGCAGCGTCATAGAGCAAGTGGAAGTTGGCACCGACGCACCTGATTTTCCGACCGCCCTCCGCGCGGCCTTGCGGCAAGCCCCAGATGTTCTCGTCGTGGGTGAAATGCGCGATCCGGAGACGATGCGCATTGCCGTGGCCGCCGCGGAAACCGGCCATCTTGTTCTCTCCACGCTTCACACCATCGATGTCGCGACCACCATCTCCCGCATCTCCGATTCCTTTTCCGACGAGCGACAGAACACCATCCGCCAGGAACTAGCGATGGCTCTCACCGCCGTTCTGACGCAAATCCTCTTGCCCAGCAAAACCGGCGAGCGTTTTCCGGCTGCCGAGCTATTGATGATCGGCTACGGCGCGCGGCAGCACATTCGCCGCAACGCCCTCCAGCATCTCCACCAGGAAATCACCATGACCAAGAAGAAAGGTTCCTTCGCGCTCGAGGAATCCCTCGTCCAACTCATCAACAAGGGCCACATCGACCGCGAAGACGCGCTCCTGTGCGCCATTCATCCCGACGACCTGGACATCCTCCTGAAAACCGGCAGCCGCGGATAAATCTGCAACAAACGTTTCCAAACTCGGCTCCGTTCAGGCAAAATACGTGCGCCAAACGAGGGGGTCTTATGAACCGCAGAGGTCTAGTCGCAGCCATTGTCTTCGCAAGCATTTCCCTGGCGCCAGTCGGCAAACACGTCGCCGCCGACGAGCAGCCGCTCGCCGGCTTTTCCGCCGAATCTTCGCGCGCCGAACGCCAGTGGGAAGAAAAAATGCGCGCCATTCCCGATCCCGACAAAATCCGGGCCTACATGGAACGGCTCGCCGCGCGCCCGCATCACGTGGGTTCGCCGTATGACAAGGACAACGCCGAATGGATTCTTGCGAAATATAAAGAATTCGGACTCGATGCTCACATCGAATCATTCGACGTGCTTTTCCCGACGCCGAAGGAGCGCCTCGTTGAACTCGTCGAAGGCGGCCCGAAGTTCACGGCAAAGCTGCAAGAGCCGCCGGTGTCAGTAGATCCGACGTCGAATCAACAGTCCGAGCAGCTCCCCACCTACAACGCGTATTCGATCGACGGCGACGTGACCGCTCCGCTCGTCTATGTCAATTTCGGCGTTCCCGATGATTACGAAAAGCTCGAGCGCATGGGCGTCTCCGTAAAAGGCGCCATCGTCATCGCACGCTACTATGGCTCCTGGCGCGGCATTAAGCCAAAAGTCGCCGCCGAACACGGCGCCCTCGGCTGCCTCATTTTTTCCGATCCGCATGAGGACGGCCCCTATCAGGGCGACGTTTTCCCCGAAGGACCGTACCGGCCGCGAGATGGCGTTCAGCGCGGCAGCGTGGCGGATATGCCTCTCTATTCCGGCGACCCGCTCACGCCCGGCGTCGGCGCGACAAAAGACGCGAAGCGCCTCGATCTAAAAGACGCTGAGACCATCACCAAGATTCCCGTGCTGCCGATTTCTTGGGGGGACGCGGAGCCGCTTCTCGCCTCCCTGAAAGGGCCGATGGCTCCGGCGGCTTGGCGCGGCGGCCTCGGCATCAGCTATCACATCGGTCCCGGCCCCGGCAAAGTTCACCTGAAAGTGAAATCGAACTGGATGCCCCTCAAGCCGCTCTACGATGTCATCGCAAAGATTCCCGGCTCGGTTTATCCCGATGAATGGGTGATTCGCGGCAACCACCACGATGGCTGGGTCAACGGCGCGGAGGATCCGCTCTCCGGCCAGTCTGCCATGCTCGAAGAAGCCCGCTCGCTGGGCGAGCTCGTGAAAGCTGGATGGAAGCCCAAGCGCACCATTATCTATTGTTCCTGGGATGGGGAAGAGCCCGGCTTGCTCGGCTCGACGGAATGGGTCGAGACGCACGCCGAGGAACTGGAGAAGCACGCCGTCATGTACGTGAATTCAGATGGCAATGGCCGGGGCTATTTCGGCCTCGGCGGCTCCCACACTCTTGAGAAATTCATCAACGATGTCGCGAAAGACGTTCAGGATCCCGAGACGAAGCTCTCCGCATGGAAGCGCGAGCAGCTGCGCGCCATTGAAGAAGCGCCTGCGGACAAAAAGCAAGAGGTACGCCAGCGCGCCGATATGCATGCTGGTGCGCTTGGCTCCGGCTCGGATTTCACGCCGTTCCTCCAGCACGTCGGTGTCGCCTCGCTAAATATTGGTTTTGGCGGCGAGGATGGCGGCGGAATCTACCATTCCATTTACGACGACTTCTACTGGTACACGCATTTCAGCGATACCACTTTCGTCTATGGACGCGCCCTTTCGCAGGCTGGCGGCACCGCCATGATGCGCATGGCCGATGCCGACTTGCTGCCCTTCGACTTCAATGATTTCGCGGAAACCATGCAAACCTATGTTCGCGAATTGAAAGACCTGTCGAAGAAAATGCAGGACGAAATTCGCGAGCGCAACCGCGAACTGGACGAGGGTGTTTTCACCGCCACCGCCGATCCGAAGAAGACCTACGTTCCGCCGAAAAAGGAAGAAGTTCCCCCTTACCAGAACTTCGCGCCTCTCGAAAACGCCGCCGATGCGGTTACGCGCGCCGCAGCGGACTATCGCAAAGCGCTCGAGCATGCTAATGCCAACGGCGGCGCCGCGTTGGCTGCGGCTTCCGTGGCCGACGTAAACCGCTTGCTCATCGAGAGCGAACGCAAATTCATCACTCAAGAAGGATTGCCAAACCGCAAATGGTACCGTCACCAACTCTATGCGCCGGGCTTCTACACCGGCTACGCGGCAAAAACGATGCCCTATGTGCGCGAAGCCATCGAGCAGAAAGAATGGAAACAAGCCGATGAAGGTGTGGTGGTCGTCGCGCGCTGCTTGGAAGACGAAGCCAAGTTAATCACTGACGCTGCTGCGAAACTCGCCGGCGCACATTAACCTGCGTTATCGTTACGGAGCAACGTTTCGCCTGCAAGGTGGGACAGACATTCTTGCCTGTCTCCCTTCAGATGGGTCGGACAGAGTTCCTTTCTGTCTCGCCTGCTTGCTCCCGGAGGGCTCATGCCGTCCTACAATCTCGCCATCGTCGGCATGGGCAACGTTGCCCGCGCGCTTCTGCGCCTGCTCATCTCAAAGGAGACCGACCTGCGCCGCCGCTACGATATTCGCTGGCGGCTCACAGGAGTCGCCACTCGCCGTACTGGCTGGATCGCCGACCCGGACGGCCTCAATCCGCTGGCGGCTCTCCACGGCCACAATCTCATTCAACACGGAAACACGTCACAACCGCGCAACATGCGCGAGTGGCTCGAAAAAACGCGCGCGGATGTTCTCTTCGAAGCGACCTCGCTGAATGTGAAAACCGGCCAGCCGGCCACCGAACATTTGAGGACCGCCCTCGAATTGGGCATGCACGCGATTACCGCCAACAAGGGCCCTATCGTTCACGCCTACCACGAGCTCACCGCGCTCGCGAAAGAGAAGAACCGCCAATTCCTCTACGAATCCACCGTCATGGATGGCGTCCCTGTTTTCTCGATGTTTCCGTACGGCTTGCCCGCGACGGATATTCGCGGCTTTTCCGGAGTCTTGAATTCCACGACAAACGTCGTGCTCACGGAAATCGAAAAAGGCCGTTCGATGGAAGAAGCAGTCAAGCGTGCGCAGGCCATGGGTATTGCGGAGACCGATCCCACGGCGGACCTGGATGGCTGGGATGCGGCGGTGAAGGTTGTGGCGCTGGCGATTGTCTTGATGGGGGCCAACGTGCGCCTCGAACAAGTGCAGCGCACGGGCATTCGCGAACTGAGCGAAGAAAAAATTCGCTCCGTGCGTGCCGCGGGCATGCGTTACAAGCTGGTCTGCCGCGTCGAACGCCGCGGCGATGGCGTGGAGTGCAGCGTGCGTCCGGAAATGCTGCTCGCTTCGGATCCCCTCGCCAATCTCGAAGGCAGCAGCTCGGCGATTCGCTTCGACCTCGACGTTTTCGGCTTGTCGCTCGTCGAGCACAATCCTGGAGTCGAAGCCACCGGCTACGGCCTGCTTGCCGATTTCCTGCGCGCCGTGCGCCAATGAACTGCTAGCCGGCGCGGGCACCATTGGGAACGGGCCGCTCCGGAACTGCGAGCGCCGGAACAATGCCATCGGCGTAGCCAATATCGAAAAGCATGCCTTCGGAGATTTCTCCGGCCATCTTTCGCGGCTCCAGATTGAGGACAAAAAGCGCCTGGCGGCCTTCCAGTTCGCGTGAATTATCGCGCTCCTTCTTGATCCCCGCGAGAATCGTCCGCGTGCGATCGCCGAACTTTACCGTGAGCCTCATCAGTTTTTCGGAGCGCGGCACTTCTTCGACGCGCTCGATGGTGCCGACGCGAATATCGAGCGCTTCCAGCGCTTCGATGCTCACCAGTGGTTTTAGAGGCGCGGGTGTAAATTCACTCACAACTCACCGCCGGTACTCGGCCGCATATGCCGGCAGCGGAATTCCAAGATCGCACCGTTCATCGCGGATCGGCGCACCTGCGACGAGGCGCACAGGAATGACGCCCGCCCAAACGGGAAGCGCGTAGTCGGGAGCATCGTCTTCGGGCGGCCCGACGCGCACTTTCGCGGACGCTTCCGTCAGCGGCAAGCGGAGAATGCTCGTAGCTTTCAGCTCTTTTTCGTTGGGCTGGCGCGCGTCATCCCAGCGCTTCGGCAAAATCTTTTCCGTGAAGCCGCGCAGCGCTTCGAGTTTTTCCTGCGGCGCATCGACGAGCGTGGCTTTGCCGAGCGCCACGACGCTGCGGTAATTCATTGAGTGATTGAACACCGAACGAGCGAGCACGATTCCGTCCGTGAGCGTTACTGTAAGGCAGACGTTTGCGCCTCCCGTGACGCCGCGCAGCATGCGGCTCGCGGCCGATCCGTGAAAATAGACAGAGTCGCCGACGCGCGCGTACAGCGTCGGAATGACAAACGGCTGGCCGTCCGCGGAAAATCCCACGTGGCACACCAGCCCTTCATCGAGAATCTTGTAAATAGTTTCGCGGTCGTAGACGCCGCGCTGCGGTTCGCGCACGACACGCGTGCGCTCGCTTGGCGTGAAGGATTCGGACACTGTGCACCTCATGGAGAAACGTGGCGCGGAGCCGGCCGGTTCGTGGCCGCTCATTTGATTTGTAGCCGGCGCCAAAGCGGCATGAGTGAGGAACAACCGTTTAAATGCTAACACGTCTCGGTGCGGCTTCATCCCCGGCCCGCCCTGTGAGAAACTAGCTGCCGGAGAAAACGATGGGCACACCCGCGATGCATGGAACAGAAAACAAACCGCTCGAAGTCGCCTGGGTGAGGGCGCAATTCCCGTCGCTGCAATTGCAGGTGAACGGGTACCAGGCAGCCTTTCTCGACGGGCCTGCCGGCACGCAAGTGCCGAAACAGGTGATGGACGCGGTCCAAAATTATTATCTCAAGTCGAATGCCAACACCTGCGGGGCGTTTGCCACTAGCCGCAGCAACGATGCCATGATTGCTTCCGCACGCGCCGCCATGGCCGACTTTTTCAATTGCGACAAAGACGAAGTTATCTTCGGCCAGAACATGACCACCATCACCTTCGCGCTGGCCCGCGCCATCGGGCGGACGCTCGAGCCTGGCGACGAAATTGTAGTTACCACCCTGGACCATGACGCGAATGTCGCCCCCTGGCGTGCCTTGGAAGAGATGGGCATGGTAATTCGCCAGGTAGACATTCGCGAATCGGATTGCACCCTCGACCTCAAGGACCTGAAACGGAAGATCAACGCGAACACGAAACTCGTGGCCGTCGGCTACGCTTCAAACGCCGTCGGCACGATCAATCCCGTCGCCGAAATCACCAATCTGGCGCACGCGGCAGGCGCGCTGGTGTTCATTGACGCGGTGCACTACGCGCCGCACGGCCCGATTGACGTCCGCGCCCTCGATTGCGATTTTCTCGTCTGCTCTCCTTATAAGTTTTTCGGCCCGCACATGGGAACACTCTACGGCAAGTGCGAGCATCTCCTGCGCTTCAAGCCGTACAAAGTCCGCCCCGCGCCGGATACGCTCCCCGATCGTTGGGAAACCGGAACGCAGGTCCAGGAATTGATCGCCGGAATCGGCGCAGCCGTGGATTATCTTGCGGAACTGGGCAAGCGTTGTGATCGATCGGCGCCGGATCGGCGCAGCGCGCTGCTCACTGCTTACCGTGCGACGCGCGAACATGAAATGTCGCTGTTCTTACGCCTGGCGGAAGGGTTGCTTGCGATTCCTGATTTACAGTTTTTCGGCATCAGCGATCTGAAGCGGCTGAACGAACGCTGTTCGACAGTCTCCGTTCGTCTCGCCAATCACACGCCTGCGGAAGTGGCGGCGTTTCTAGGCGAGCGCGGCATCTTCACCTGGGACGGCAATTACTACGCGCTGAATCTGACCGAACGCCTGGGCGTCGAAGCCAAAGGCGGCCTCCTGCGTATCGGCCTGGTCCACTACAACACCGCCGAAGAGGTAGACCGCCTCCTCGCTGCGTTAAAAGAGATTTAGTAGGGCTGACATTCTTGTCTGTCACTCTTCTGGAATTTAGAACCAATAATTGAAGCCATTAAGCTGAAGAAGGAACAAAGACAGGCAAGAATGCCTGTCCCACAAACCATGAGCAAACGACCAAAGCCAGTTGTACTAACCGTGCTGGACGGCTGGGGCTACCGCGCCGAAACCAAAGGCAACGCCATCGCACTCGCCCGCAAACCGGCCTACGACGCCTTGCTGAAAAAATATCCGAACACGCTCATTCACACTTCGGGACCCTACGTCGGCTTGCCAGAAGGCCAAATGGGCAACAGCGAGGTAGGCCACATGAACATCGGCGCGGGCCGCATCGTGCACATGGATATCACGCGCATCGATCTCCTCATCGCCAACAAACAATTGCAAAACGTCCCACTCTTCCAGCAAGCGATGGAGCGCGGCCGTCAGCACCAGCTGCACTTCATCGGACTATTGAGCGACGGCGGCGTGCACTCCCACATCCAGCACCTCTTCGCCCTGCTCGAAATGGCCAAGCAACAGAAAGTTGAGCGCGTCTTCGTCCATTGCTTCATGGACGGCCGCGACACGCCTCCCAACAGCGGCCGCGACTACGTCCGCCAGCTCCAGCAAAAGATCCGCGAACTCGGCGCCGGCGAAATCGCCACACTCACTGGCCGCTACTACGCGATGGATCGCGACAACCGCTGGGAACGCGTCGAGCTAGCATATCGCGCGGTAGTTCACGGCGAAGCCGAAACGCATTCGAACGACCCCATCGCCTCTCTCCAAAAAAGCTATGAGCAGGGAACTACCGACGAGTTCGTGAAACCCATCGTCATCACCAAAGGGGAAGGCGCTTCTGCCTCTCCTGTCGGAACAATCAACGATGACGACGCCGTCATCTTCTACAACTTCCGCGCCGACCGCGCCCGCCAAATGACCCGTGCTCTCGTCGAACCCGCCTTCGCCCAAATCACCGACGCCAATCGCCCCAAAAATCTTCTCTATGTCGCCATGACCCAGTACGACAAAAACTGGCCCTGGCTGAAATACGTCATCGCTCCGGAAAAACTCGAGCACATCCTCGCCCAGGCTTTCGAAGAGCTGCAATACAAAAATCTCCGCTGCGCCGAAACCGAAAAGTACGCCCACGTCACCTATTTCTTCAACGGCGGCGTCGAAAAACCCTTCGGCGGCGAAGAACGCATTCTCGTCCCCTCACCGAAAGTCGCCACCTACGACCTCAAGCCAGAAATGTCCGCCGAAGGAATCACCGACACGGTAGTAAAAGCCATCGAAAAGGGTGAATTCGACGCCATCATCATGAATTACGCCAACGCCGACATGGTCGGCCATTCTGGCAATCTCGAAGCCACTATCAAAGCCGTCGAAGCCGTTGATGCCGGTCTCGCCCAAATTTATCAAACACTGAAATCCCGCGGTGGCGCTTGGCTGATCACCGCCGATCACGGCAACGCAGAGACGATGATCGATCCCGCCAACGGCGGCCCGCACACCTATCACACAACAAATCCCGTCCCGCTCATTCTAGTCGGCGACAACGATGAGCTTCAGCTAAAGCCCGGCGGCTCCTTGCGCGACCTCGCACCCACTATTCTCGCCGCGCTCGATCAACCGCGTCCCGCCGACATGACAGGCCAGGACTTGCGCGTCCCCACAAGGCGGTAACATGACACTCAGCTACGAACCCGCGAAACAAAAACCTCCGGAGCCCGGCCAAAATCGCGCGCGCTCTTTTGGCACCATCACGATTCCCGGCACGCCCGTAGGCGCCATCGTTTCCGCAGGCCTGGTCGTCATTTGCTGGTTCGCACTTCCACTCTCCCACCTCTTCATCCTCGGCACTGGCGGCCTCGGCCTCATCGTTGGCTTGCTCCTATACTGGAAGCACCGCAACCCACGCGAATGAATCGCACCCGTCCAGCAGAAACAAAACTAGTCATCTGCGTCTGGCACCCCTTCACGTTCTGGCGCCCGCAGTCCGTCATGCCGCAAACCATCCAAGCTCGCTGGCCAGAAATGCGCGTCGTGCATTTGCCCGGCTACGACCGCCTCCCTGCTGAACTCCCCGACACCGATATTTTCGTCGGCTATTCTCTCCGCGCCGAACAGCTCACGCGCGCCAAAAAACTGAAGTGGATTCATTCCACCGCCGCCGGCGTCGCGCAGCTCATGTATCCCGAACTCCGCGATTCCGGCATCGTCGTCACCAATCCCAGCGGCGTTTTTTCTCCGCCCATGGCCGAGCACACCATGGGCCTGCTCCTCGCCCTCGCGCGCAATTTCCCCGATTCCACGCGTCACCAAGATCGCTCCCACTGGGGCCAGCAAGCCATCTGGGACCAGCCGCAGCGCCTCACCGAACTCAGCGGCAAAGTCCTGCTCATTGTTGGATTCGGTTCAATCGGCCGCGAATTGGCCAAGCGCGCCAGCGCTTTCGAAATGCGTGTCTGGGGCGTAACGCGCTCCGGCAAAGGCGACGCCACGCACGCGGAAAAACTCTTCTCCGTCCAGCAACTCGAAGAAGCTCTGCCTCACGCCGACTATGTCGTCATCGCCGCGCCGGAAACCGCCGAGACGCGCCGCCTCATCGGCGCCGCACAAATCGCCCGCATGAAGCCCGGTGCGCGCCTGATCAACGTCGGCCGCGGCTCGCTTCTGGATGAAGCCGCGCTCATCAACGCCCTAGAAACGGGTGCTCTAGGCGGCGCCGCGCTGGACGTGACTTCCGTCGAGCCGCTTCCCCCGGAAAGCCCGCTCTGGAGCGCCCCGCATCTCTTCCTCACGCCGCACACCAGTGCCGTAAGCGACCGCCTCTGGCATCGCGAAACCGCTCTCCTGATGGATCTGCTGGAACGCTGGTTTGACGGCCGCGAAATGTTCAATCAGGTAGATTTCGCCCGCGGCTACTAGCCGATCCACGCACTGCACAAACGCTCCAGGAAAGCACCGCCGTCATTCCGGCGAACCGGGAACTCAGTCTCCCGTCCCGGTCTTCACCGCATCGTACCCTTCACGTGCGTACACCACATACTTCTGCTTCTTGCCCTTCTGGTCCAGCACTTCCAGCGGGCTGCCATCCGGCTTCACCAGCTCGATCTTCACTTTGTGAAACTTCCCGTCTTTCGCCCCTGCTGTTGGGGTGTAGGAAATGCTGTACTGGTGCCGCAAAAAAGAGGTCACCGACTGAAAGACGCCGGGCATTTCCCCTTCAAATTGCGGGAACCATGCTTCTCCCCCCGTTTCGTGCGCAAAGGTCTTCAGTTGATTCTGCGCTTGCAGATAATTCATCCGTTGCATGCTGCCCATTCCGCCCACCCTGCTCACATCAGCGGCGTTCTGAAACACCTGTCCCAGTCCCACGCAAAAAATCGTCACATCACTCTGTCGCAGCAGTTTCATGGTCTGGTCGAGGGTGTGCTTTGAGAAGGTATCCACCCCGCTGGCCATCAGCACGATGGACTTCTTGCCCTTCACGTCTTTCAGCTGATCCGTGGTCTCCAGCAGCGCATCGAACACATTCGATTCGCTGAACCCTGGAAAATACAGCCGCCGTATTCCCTCCATCACTTCTTCTTTGTTCTGCGTGAAGTCCACATCCACGCGCGTTTTCATGTCGAAGGTTTCCAGCGCCACCCAGTCCTGTTGTTTGAGCTGGGGAAACAGATATTGCGACCAATACTTCGCATATGCCGCGAAGAATCCTCCCCATCCCCGGCTGCTGAATTCCAGCAGCAACACCATGGTTATCGGTGCATCTGTCGGCCCGAAGTTTGTGATCGTCTGCGGCACGCCGTCGTCGGTCAGCCGGAAATTTTCTTTCTTCAGCCCCGTTAGGATGTCGCCTCGTTGCGTCGTCGCGATCACGTCCAGCGTCACCACCGGCACTTCCACCGCGATGCTGACCCCGGCTTGGGGAGCCTGTTGCTGCGGCGTAGCCGGAGCTTGCGGCGCCGCCGTCGCGCCGGTCGAAGGTGGTGCGCCGCCTTGCGGGCCTGTGGGAGCCTGCGCCGTTGCATGCTGCTCTGCCAGCGGCAGAATCGCCGCCGTCGCAAGAATTATCGCTAAGACTGCCGAAACCATCGTCTTCATTTCACCCCTCGATTCGCCCTCTAGATAAACCCGTTTGCCTGACTTCTGCTTTCGGGCGGGCTTCCCCGCCGTTTGAATTTACGCAACGCCCCGCCAAGCCCTCGGATTTGCCCCCACACCTGCATGTTAGTATGAAGCGCGTTAACTGCAAAGCGTTGCAGAGCCGGTCCCAATGGGCCGCATCTAAGACGGAGGAAGTCTTCGTGAATTGGAATCGTAGAATGCACATTCTTGTGCCCGCCATGGCTCTGCTAGCGTGGTTTTCGCCCATCGTGGCGCCGCCCTCAGCCGCGCAGGTGCCTTCGACGGCCATGCCCATGGTCGAAAACACGCGCTCCCCGGCCGGCGATACGACCGCTCTCGCCAAGGAAGCCGAAGGCTGGCTCGCCGATCTCATCCGCATTGACACCACGAACCCCCCCGGCAACGAGCAAGCCGCCGCCAAATACATCGCCGCCATCCTGACGAAGGAAGGCTTCACTCCTGAATTTCTGGATCTTGCTCCCGGCCGCAGCGCGTTGGTCGCGCGCCTCCGCAGCGCGGCCATGCCCGATCCCTCTCGCGCCCTGCTTCTGGTCGCCCATATGGACGTTGTCGGCGTCGACAAGTCCAAATGGACCGTCGATCCCTTCGCCGCCGTCGTCAAAGACGGCTACATGTACGGTCGCGGCTCGGTCGACGACAAAGGCATGCTCGCCGCCAACCTGGCCGCTTTCATTTCCCTCAAGCGTTCGAACGCCCGCATCAACCGCGACGTCATTTTTCTTGCCACCGCTGATGAAGAGCAAGGTGGCGAAGCCAGCATCCGCATGCTCATCGCCAAATACTGGGACAAATTTGCCGCCGGCTTTGCCCTCAACGAAGGCGGCAGGGTCGTGCTGAACCACGGCAAGGTCCAGTACGTCGCCGTGCAGGCCAGCGAAAAAGTCCCCGTGGATGTCGCGGTAATCGCCCGGGGCCCGTCGGGCCACGCCTCGGTTCCGACCAAAGACAACGCCGTGGTCCACCTGGCTGCCGCTGTCGCCAAAATCGGCGGTTACACCGCGCCCGTCCGCTTCACCACCATCGTTCGCCGCTATTTCGAACAGCTCGCCCCGCTCGAAGACGACGAGCTCGCCAAGTGGATTCGCTCTCTCGACACTCCCGACCGCGGCGAACACGCCCAGCGTTTCATCTCCGATGCCAACCCTCTTTGGAACTCCATGCTGCGCGACACCATCGCTCCCACCATGCTTACCGCCGGCGTGCGCGCCAACGTTATTCCTTCCGAAGCCCGCGCCATGATCAACGTCCGTCTCTTGCCGGGAGACACTATCGACGTCTTGATCTCCGATCTCACAAAGCTGGTCAACGACCCCGCCATCCGCTTCGAAGTTCAGCCGGACGCCGGCCTCGCCGCTCCCCCGTCTTCGCTGGAGTCTGATTTCTATGCCACAATCACCAAGGCCGCTTCGCAAGAGTTTTCCGGCGCCCCGGTTCTCCCGTTCCTGTCGGCGGGCGCGACCGATTCCGCTCAGTTGCGGCTGCACAATGTGCAATCCTACGGTGTCTCCCCGTTCCCCATGACCGACGAGGATTCCCGCCGCATGCACGCCGACGACGAGCGCATTCCGCTTGCCTCGTTCGAAAAAGGGGTTGATTTCCTCGCGCGCATCGTCACGGAATTTGCGGCCGCAAGATAACCGACCCGTTGGCCTCGAGGTCTTCTGCATTCTGGGGCGCAGAAGGCTGTAAACTCCCTTTCAAGAGCTAGTATGGCTTTTCGACATTCAAAAATCGTCTGCACCATCGGGCCGGCCAGCCGCTCGCCGCGAATGATCCGGCGTTTACTAGAAGCGGGCATGGACGTAGCTCGACTGAATTTTTCTCACGGTACTCACGCCGAGCATGCCCAGAATATCGCCGTCCTGCGAGCCGCCGCCGTCGAACAAGAAAAACCGATCGCCATTCTCGCCGACCTTCAGGGCCCAAAGATTCGTACCGGCCCGCTCGCCGGAAGCCGTCCGGTCATGCTGCGCACCGGTCAGCGTTTCGTCATTACCACTGCCAAGGTTTTGGGGGATTCGACGCGCGTCAGCACCGTCTTCCGCCCGCTCCCGCTGGAAGTTCATCGCGGAGACCGCATCCTTCTTTCCGATGGCTTGATCGAATTGCGGGTCGAGCAAGTGCGCGGCCCTGAAGTCATTTGCGAGGTTGTGAACGGGGGATCTCTCGGCGAGCACAAAGGCATCAATTTGCCCGGCATCAAGCTCCGCGTCCCCGCTCTCACGCCGAAAGACCGCGAGGATCTTGCGTTTGCACTGAAGCACGGAGCCAATTACCTTGCCGTAAGTTTCGTCAGGCGCCCCGAAGATGTGCTGCTGGCGAAATCGCTGGTCCGGCGCGCAGGCAAAAATACGCCGGTCATCGCCAAACTCGAAAAACCCGAAGCCATTGAAAATCTGGACGCCATCCTTCGCACCGCCGACGGCGTGATGGTCGCTCGAGGTGACCTCGGGGTTGAAATGAATCCCGAGCGCGTCCCTGTCGTCCAAAAAACAATTATCGCTCGGGCCCGGCACTTCCGACGCCCGGTCATCACCGCCACGCAAATGCTCGAATCTATGACCGAAAATCCCCGGCCCACACGCGCGGAAGCTTCCGACGTCGCCAACGCCATTTTCGACGGCTCCGACGCCGTCATGCTCTCTGCCGAAACGGCCTCGGGAAAATATCCCGTCGAAGCCGTCAGCATGATGGCGAAAATTATCGCCGAGGCGGAGGCCAGCGACTGGAAGACGCCGCCGCGCGTGCCGCTGGAAAAGTTAAAAGTTGCCGAGACTGTGGCGGAGCTCGTATGCCACGCTTCGCATGAACTGCACATGAAGCTCATCGCCGTCTTCACCCACAGCGGCTTCACCGCGCGGCTGGTCTCCTGCTACCGCCCCGCGGTCCCCATCATCGCCTTCTCGCCAGAAGCGGAGACGCGCCGCCGCATGGCGCTCATCTGGGGGACCTTGCCGCGCCATATCCCCGACGTCCAAAAAATTGACGGCCTCGCGGCCATCGCGGAAAAACGCCTCCTCGAAGAGCGCCTCGTCCGCAAAGGCGATGTCATCGGCATCGTCGCAGGCACACCCATGGGCATCCGCGGAACCACCAACTTCATGAAGTTCCACGTCATCGGCGGCCCCGCTTAGAAAATTTGACAAGAAAATTTGCCGCGGTTGCGATTTCCCCGTGACAGCGGATCCTCATTCGGCCCTTCTTCAGCCGGAAATGCCTCGAAAGTCGTCCCGAGAGTCCATACGACCTTTCCATCGGGTTGCGCGGAATGCTGGTCTCTATGACTTCTTGAATCACGAGTGACAATAAAATGAAATTGTTTAATGGCTAGATGCCAGCAGCGATCCAATTCCGGGCTTATAGCCATAGAAATCCGCAATCTCGTGCAAGTGCGCGATTACCCGCTCGTCGTAGTGCTTCTTCAGCGCGCTCGTCAGGATGTCGTGCTGGCCATTGGGATCTTGAACAAGATCATAGAGATAGCTCTCGGCCGGCGAATCGTAGGTGGCATAGAAATATCGGGCATCGCCGGCAAGAATGCCATAGGCCGCGCGCACGTCGGACGCTAGGAACAGCTCGTCTCGATGATAGCTGTGCAGCTCCTCGATAGTTTCGGCGAACAGCGGATGTCCGAACAGCGGATTCCCTAGGACGGGCCGATGTCCGAGCAAATAATACAAAGAGGGGGTTATGTCGATGAGTGCGGAAACGCGGTCATCGTCATGGACAAATCCTTTTTGCATCGTCTTCGGCAGATGCACGATCAGCGGTACGCGCATCACTTCCGGGTAGATCACCACCGAATGGCTGCTGCGGCCAAATTCGCCCGTCGCATCGCCATGATCCGATGTCACGACGATAATACTGTTGTCATAGAGCCCACGGGCTTTCAGCCAAGCGACAAAACCGCCCATGCAATCGTCCACCTGATGCAATTCGAACGAAATTCGGTAATTGAATCCCGGCTGAGCCGGCCAGTTCGCCGCTTTTGCTTGCGGCAAGTCATTTCTCGCGAACTGGTGTACGTTTTTCGGCTGTGCGTAGAAGAAAATCGGTTGCGCCCGATCGGGACGATGATCGATCGCGTTCTCGGCCTGCTGCGCCGTCGAACATACCTCGAGCTGGTTCCAAAGTTTCTTGTCCGTATCTAGCTTGATGAGATCATCGGAAGGCGAAAGTATTTCGCGCAAGATTTCGTCGTTGCTTACGATCATCTGATAGCCGTCGGTCTCGACTAGTTTTTCAAGACTGTTCACGCGTTCGAACGGCCGCATGAAATGCGCGTGCAATAGCAGAGCGCCAGCCCAGATGGCCGGTTCGGAAAGCGAAGTTCCTGCGTAAGGAGTCCAAACGTTTCGCACCACAACGCTGTCGCGCGCCAGCGCGTCCAGATTCGGCGTAAACGCCGCCTTGGAGTTGTAAGCCCCCAGGTAATCCGGTCGCATCGAATCAATCACAAAAAGAAAAATGTTCGGGCGTTCCCCGCGCGAAGGGACAAGCGGGTCAACAAGCTTCAAATCAAAGCGCGCCTGCGCGCCTCGAATCTCGGTATATTCCCGCAAAATCCGGCAAAGCTCCCCGCAAGGCTCGCTGCGCGGGCCATCTCCGAGCATGTGGTAAGCCATGCGGAAGGATGTGTCGTGCGCCGCATAATTTTCCAGCGAACGCTGAATGTCGTCGTCGGTCGACCCGAGCGGCTTGGCCCAGAAAATATCCGTAGCCGCCAGCGCCTTGTAGGAAAGAAGGCTCAGGACGAGAACCGCGAGGACAGTTTTGATTGGATAGGGGCTCCTCCGGGGCCACAAACGAAAAATGCAAAAGCTCAGTACGATCCAGAAGAGCAATGTGAACGTTCCCTGAAGAATTCCATTCCAGTCCCCGCCTCCGACAAGCGTAGGCAGCACCAGCGAAAAGAGCGCGAGGAGCGTGGAAACGGCGAGGTAGGGTATTCTGCGGCCTGCGAGACTGACGCGCGAAGCAGAGTCCTTCGCGTCAAGAAACAGGCCAGCCACGGAAAATCCCAAGAGTACAAGCGCTGCAGCCAGCGAAGCGGCGTAAAGATGCGCTGGCCATCCTTCGAAGCTGAGAGCGTTTTCCAAAAAACGAACCGAGAACGCCCATAGCAGACCAAAAATCAGAATCCCTATGAGGCTCATACTTACGATGCGCGAATGCGCCGATGTCGAAGCCGCAATTCTTACTAGATTCAAAATCGAAATCAGGACGATGGCGACAAGAACATGTGAAACCGCGCTCCAAAATGTCAGATAAATGTCGCCGGCGTGAAACGACAGCGTTCTCGTCTCGGAATAACTTCGAAGCCGCTCGCCCGCGACACTCAGCAGAGCGATGCCGGCAGCCAGCAATATCCCCGCGGTGTAGGAAAGATGCGCTTCCACCGGCGTTGCGCTTTTCTCGCTAGCCGCATTCCGGAACTCGCCTGACAAGACGGTCAGAATGATCGCCCACAGCGCCACGACGCTCCCCAAGTAGGCGGTTCTGTTACTCTCCAAGCCTGCAAGGAATGGCCGCACAGAAAGAAAAACACCAACGCAAGCAAGAATGCCAAAGCATACAAAATACGCGGCGCGCTTTCTGCTAGAACGGTAAGCAAACGCCGCAGCCGGCCACGCCACCCAAAACAGCAGAGCATGATGCCGCGCGAACCACGGCACCCACGAATATGCCGGCGATTTGATCATCGAATAGTAGGTGTAGGGTAGAAACACCAGCAGGCAATAGAGCGAACTCAACGCGAAAAATGCGCCGAAAAATATTTTCAAGAACGAATCCATCCACTTCCGCAAAGGAATCCTTTTCCGCAAAGGCGATGACGGAAAGCCGAGAAACGGCGTCCAGAAGAGAGTTTAATTGACCCAGCGGTCCGGGCGGGAAGGAGGTTCGTTCTTGTGCTTGTTAATGTACACATCGAAGCGCTTGCGGTTGCGCTTGTGCTGCCAGTCTGAGACGCTGTTGCGCACGCTGTACAAAAAGGACCCGCGCCGCAGATAAATGTACCCGACGAGCATTCCGCCCAGATGGCAGACGTGTGCAACGGCGTCCCCGCCCGATCCGAGCGTGCCGAAAAACTCAATCGCGCCCATCACCGCAACATATGGCCTCATGGGAATCGTCACCGGCAACGGGAAAAGCCAGATGCGCCGGTCGGGAAACAGGATGGCGTTGGCCATCAAAATTCCAAAAATTGCGCCCGATGCCCCGATCGTTGGAATGTCCGACGGCCGGTGGCCCCAAGTCAGCGGAATTACTTTGACGAGAATTTCGATGAGGCCCGCGCCGACGCCGCACAGAAAAAAGAAATTCAGGAAACGCTTTTTACCCCAGACCAGTTCCAGCTCGCGGCCAAACATCCACAGAAAAAGCATGTTCATCAGCAAATGGAGCAAGCCGCCGTGGAGGAAAATATATGTGAACGGCTGCCACAGCCGGAGACCGGGAATTGGTCCCAGGGCGACAAGACCGAAGTGGTAATTGATCCAGGCCGTGGCCCACGGGTCCATAAAGATGGCGACGAGGGTCTGGACGAGGAACACGCCCGTGCAGATGAGCACCAGGAGCTTGACGCCGGGCGTGATGAAGCCGCGCCAATCGAAGTTGTAGCGGCGGGCGCGGAACGAAGTCCCCATCCCTGAAGTTTACGGCGTTGCTGCGTGCGCGTCAAAGCGGCGTTTTGGCCGGTATTCGGGAATTTGTGTTGAAATTTTGATTTGTTCGATTGGTTCCTTAGTTGAGTTTTTTGCGCGCGAAGTGGAAGAGCGAGGCCGCCAGGAGTACGAACATCAGTACGCCGAACAGCGACTGGACGTGAGTTGGCACCGGCAACTGGTCGTTGGGCGCGAGCGAAGCCCAAAGCTTGGGGCCGAGGGCAAAAAGATCCGGGCGCCACGGTAAATTCAGCAGGCGGCCAAACCAGCCGGGGACGTGGGTGGCGATTTCCGGGTCCTGGAAAAGATTGATTACGATTCCCAGCAGGCCGAAAACGCCGCCGGCGGCGATCAATCCGCTGGAATAGAGCGCGCCGGGGCTGGCTTCGCCTTCCTCTTTTTTCTCCTTGGAGGTTGCTTCGACGAGCCAGCGGACGAGGCCCCCGGCAAACATGGTTGCAGTGGTGGCGATCGAGAGATACGAACCGACGGCAAAGGCCAGCGAGCGCACGCCGAGAATTTCGACGGCGATGACAAGCGCAACGCCCATCAGCACGAGTCGCCACGGAAGTTTCTGGTTGAGGATGCCGTTGATGACCGTGGCCATCAGCCGGGCTTGCGGAGCGGGAGCTTTGTCGCTGCCGATGCCCTGCGCCCACTGGATTTCGATTTGCTTTGTGTCGCTGTCGTAAAGATATTCGCCGTCGGGAATGACGCCAGAGCTGAGCGCGTTGATCAGCGTGTAGTTCTTGCCGCGGTAGACGAAGCCCTCGCGTTCGATTTTTGCTCCGGACGGAAGCGCAGAAATGTTTACGGGAATTTGCGTCGGGATGTATTTCTCGAGGCCCACGTTCATCAGGTTGAGCGTAGCGCCGATAGCGACCGTGGAAACGGTGACGCCGATCAAGAGGCCCAATTGCTGGCGGTAGGGAGTAGCGCCAACGAGGTAGCCGGTTTTGAGGTCCTGCGAAGTGGCGCCGGCGATGGCGGCGGCGATACAAACGACGCCTCCAATCATGAGGGCGAGAACGGAATAGTTCGGAGCGGTCCAGCCAGCGAGGAAGAAAATCGCGCAGGTAGCCATGAGCGTTGCGATGCTCATTCCGCTGATGGGATTGGAGGAGTTTCCAAGAAGGCCGCTGATACGCGCCGCGACCGTGACAAATAGAAATCCGAACACGACGACGAAGATGGCTGCAAAAAGATTCTGCCACCAAAGGGTGCTCGCGCCTTTCATAGGATGGAAGGTCAGCAAAACCCAGAGCATCACAATGATGACGATCGAGCCCACGATTACGTTGCGCATGGGCATGTCTTCATCGATGCGGCTCGCGGCAGAGGATTGGCCGCCGCCTTGCGCGCGCACGTCTTTGAGGCCGGAGCGAAGGGCGGAAATAATCGTGGGCAGCGTGCGGATCAGGGTGATGACGCCCGCGGCAGCGACGGCTCCTGCACCCATCGGGCGAATGTATGTGCGCCAGAGCAGATCCGGGGACATTTGCGGAATAGGGATCGTGCCAGGGTAGATGGCGACATTTCCGGAAAGCTGGCCGAAGAACCTGATCGCGGGCATCACTACCAGCCAGGAGACGATGCCTCCCGCGAAAAGAATTCCGGCAACGCGCGGACCGATGATGTAGCCGACGCCGAGATATTCGGAAGTGATGTTGGCGCGGAACGAGGCTCCGGGAAACCATTTGGGCTGGCTCTCCGGCTGCGAGGTCCAGGACTGAAAAATGTTCATGAAGACGGTGTAGACGCCGCCGAGGCCGAGTCCCCAGAAAACGCGTCCTGCGAAAGAGCCTCCGCGCTCGCCAGCCACGAGGACGTCGGCGCATGCGGTGCCCTCGGGGAAGGCGAGATTGCCGTGCTCTCCAACGATGAGCTGGCGGCGCAACGGAACCATAAGCAGCACGCCAAGCCATCCCCCGAGGAGGGCAAGAGGGAAGATGCGCCAGAAAGTGAACTCCGAGCCGAAGCCGAGAAAGATCAGCGCGGGAATCGTGAACATGACCCCAGCGGCGAGCGATTCGCCCGCCGAACCGGTGGTCTGGACGATGTTGTTTTCGAGAATCGTGGAGCGGCCGAACGCGCGCAAGATGCTGATCGAGAGCACGGCGATTGGAATGGATGCGGAGACAGTGAGACCAGCGCGCAAGCCGACGTAGACGCTGACTGCGCCGAAGAGCAATCCGAACAACGAGCCGAGGATGATGGCGCGGATCGTGAATTCCTTGGGACTCTCCTCGGCGGAGATGTAGGTGCGGAATTCTCCTGGAGGAGCCGTGGAACTCCATGGGCGATCAGTCACTGAATCCTCCCCGTGCAAATTGGATTACGGATGGTGCCCCTGTGCGGCGGGATTATGCCGTAAATCCGGGGCGGGAGGGTAGAAGTTCTCAGAGAGGGGAGGGTTGACAGCGGCGGCAGGACGATATCCAAGGGGCGCTTGGCCGATAGGAAGACTACAAGCAGCGGAAAGAAGGGGATTAAATGTAACTCCTAGCGGTCTATTGACAGTACAGGCGCAGGCTAGTATTGTCCGCCGCAGCACGTAACACAGGTCGGTAACACTGCTTATGCGCCCAGACCCTTCCCAGCGCGGCGGTGCAGGTCTCAGGTCTTTCCCTGCGCATTCTAGACTTGCGCGCATTCCTCAAACGCAACCCCGGAGGTGGACTGTGTCTCTCGGCCGATTAGCCGTGATTACGGCGGTGGTTTTGCTGGGGGCGGCGGCGTATCGCGTGGGGTCGAGCAGCGCGGCCGAGGAATGGCTGCCGATCACGCCGGAAGAGCTGCAGATGACGAGCGTGCCGGAAGCTCCGGGAGCGCCGGCGATTTATTTGTACCGACAGGTGGACCGCAGCGATGAGCAGGGGAGAGCGAACGAATACAACTACGCGCGGATCAAAATTTTGACGGAGGAGGGGCGGAAGTACGCCGACGTGGAGATTCCCTACCTGAGGGAGCAGGGAAACATTACGAACCTAAAGGCCCGGACAGTGCGGCCGGATGGTTCGATCGCGAATTTCGAGGGAAAGCCCTTTGACAAAACAATCGTGAAAGCGAGGGGGCTGAAGTATCTGGCAAAAACATTCACGCTCCCGGACGTGCAAGTGGGGAGCATCATCGAATACCACTACACGTACATTCCGCAAGAGGGCTTCGTCTTTGATTCGAGCTGGATTCTGAGCGAAGAGCTCTTCACGTTGCACGGGAAGTTTTCGCTGAGGCCCGACAGCAGTTTTACGATGCGCTGGGGCACACCCGTGGGGTTGCCGCCGGGGACCGCTGCTCCAAAAAGTGACCACGGAACCATCCGGCTGGAGGCGCAAAAGGTGCCCGCTTTCCAAATCGAAGATTTCATGCCGCCGGAAAACGAGTTGAAATACCGTGTGGAATTCATCTACAGCGACAGCACGAATATGGAGACCGATCCAGAGAAGTATTGGAAAAAGGAAGGCAAGAGACTCGACACGACGGTGGAAGCGTTTGTCGGGAAGCATAAGTCGATGGAGCAGGCCGTGGCGCAGATCGCTTCCGAGGGCGACACGCCGGAATTGAAGCTGCGGAAGATTTACGCGAAGGTGCAGACGCTGCGGAACACATCCTATGAACTGGAAAAGACGGAGCAGGAGAAGAAGCGGGAGAAGGAAAAGGATACGAACAACGTCGAGGACGTGTGGAAGCGCGGGTACGGGAATGGAGTGCAGCTTACGTGGCTGTTTCTGGCGCTGGCGAGAGCGGCGGGGGTCGAGGCATATCCGGTGATGGCGTCGGCGCGAAGCGTTTATTTTTTCAATCCCGCGAGAACGAATACATCGCAGTTGGACACCAACGTGGTTTTGGTGAAGCTGAATGGCAAGGATGTTTATTGCGATCCGGGGACGGCGTTCGCGCCTTTTGGATTGTTGCCATGGTCCGAGACGGCGGTGCAAGGACTGAGGCTGGACAAAGATGGCGGAAGCTGGGTGAAAACGGAACTGCCGGAGAGTTCGGTGTCGCGGATCGAGCGAAAAGCCGATCTGAAGCTGGACGATACAGGGTCGCTCGAGGGGAAACTGACGATCACGTTTACGGGGCTGGAAGCGCTGTGGAGGCGTCAGGAAGAAAGGAACGTGGACGAACCGGATCGCAAGAAATTTCTCGAGGACCAGGTGAAGGAATATATTCCCGTGGGAATCGACGTGGAGTTGACCAACAAGCCGGATTGGGGGAGTTCGTCGGAAAAACTGGTGGCGGAATACGATTTGAAAGTTCCAGGCTGGGTGTCGGGTGCGGGAAAGCGCGCGCTCCTGCCAGTCGCGCTGTTCGGAGCGACGGAAAAGCAGCTGTTCGAGCATGAAAACCGCGTACATCCAATTTATTTTGAATTTCCGTTCAAAAAGATAGACGACGTGACGATTGAGCTGCCGCTGGGGTGGCAAGTGAGCAGCGTGCCGCCGGCAAAGAACCAGGACGCAAAGTCAATTGTATATACGTTGAAAGTGGAGAATGACAAGGGGACATTGCACCTGAATCGGGAGCTAAACGTCGATGTTCTTTTGCTGCAGCCGAAGGTGTACCCAACGTTGAGGGCTTTTTTCCAGATTGTGAGGGCGGGAGATGAACAGCAAGTGGTTTTGCAGCCGGGCGGAGCGGCGGCGCGGAACTAGGCACGGGACCGCGGCGCGATTCCTGGCAGTGTTGACATTCGGAGTGGTGTGCCTCGTTTGCAGTGCCAGAGCGGCTGCGGACGCCCCAGGATGGGTGCACGCGCTGGTGAATGCGCCGCTGCCGGCGCATGACGAAAAAACGGACGCCGTGCTGCTTTATTCCGAGAAGACGGTGACGGTAGTGTCCGCAGACAAGATCAAGACCACGGTGCGCGAAGCGTACAAGATATTGCGGCCGGGTGGGCGCGATTACGGAGTCGTGGTGGTTTCCTTTAATGCGCACGAGAAAGTTACGGCCATCCGGGGATGGTGCATCCCCGCGCAAGGTAAAGATTACGAAGTAAAGGACAAGGATGCGGTAGAGATTTCGCTGCCGAAAGTAGAGGGGAGCGAACTGGTCTCGGACGTAAAGGACAAGGTGCTGCGCATCCCGGCTTCCGATCCGGGAAACATCATTGGGTACGAATACGAGCGGGAGGCACAGCCGTACGTTTTGCAAGACGTGTGGTCCTTTCAGGAGACGAGCCCGGTGCGCGAGGCGCACTACTCGCTGCAGCTTCCGCAAGGATGGGAATACAAAGCGACGTGGCTGAACTATCCGGAAGCCAAGGCGTCGCAAACGGGAAACCAGGCGCAATGGGTGGTGAGCGACGTAAAAGGAATCAGGCACGAAGACTATATGCCGCCGTGGCCGGGAGTGGCAGGGCAGATGATCGTGTCTTTTTTCCCGCCCGGCGGATCCGCACAGAACAAAGGGTTCCAAGATTGGCAGCAAATGGGAATTTGGTACCAGGCATTGCTGAGCGGGCGTTCGGATGCTTCGCCTGAAATAAAGCAAAAGGTCGTGGCGCTGACGGGATCGGCCGGGACGCCGCTCGATAAAATGAAGGCGCTGGCGGGGTTCGCGCAGAAGGACATACGTTACGTAGCGATCGAACTGGGGATAGGAGGGTGGCAGCCGCATGCCGCGGCGGAGGTGTTCACCCACCGATACGGAGATTGCAAGGACAAGGTAACGCTGATGTCGGCGATGCTGCGGGAGATTGGCGTCGAAAACTACTACGTGGTGATCAATTCGGAGCGAGGCTCGGTGATGCCTCAGACGCCAGCGCACATGGGTGGGTTCGATCACGTAATTATTGCGATTAAGCTGGCGGCGGACGTGACGGACAGCTCGCTGGTAGCCACGATGGTGCATCCAAAACTCGGAAAGATCTTGTTCTTTGACCCGACAGACGAAATGACGCCGTTCGGCCAGCTATCCGGCGCTTTGCAGGCAAATTACGGATTGCTGGTGGCGCCGGATGGTGGAGAATTGATCGAGCTGCCGCAATTGCCGCCTGGGACAAACGGAATTTGGCGCACCGCGAAGTTAAGCCTGAGCGCGGCAGGGACTTTGAGCGGCGATGTGGACGAAGTACGCGTGGGAGACCGGGCGGCGGCCCAACGGTGGGCGCTGCGAACGGTGACAAAAGACGCGGACAGGATAAAACCAATCGAGTCGCTACTGTCGCAATCCCTGACGACGTTTCAAATCACCAAGGCGACGATCGGGAACCTGCAACTGACGGACAAAGCGTTTATGTACGACTACTCACTGGTGGCGCAGAACTATGCGAAAACAGCGGGGAATTTGCTGCTGGTGCGGCCGCGCGTGCTGGGGAACAAATCGAGCGACCTGCTGGAGACAAAGGAATCACGGAAATTCCCGGTGGAGTTCGACGGGCCCTCGCGGGACACGGATACCTTTGAGATTACGCTGCCGCAAGGGTATGAGGTGGATGATCTGCCGCCACCGGTGAATGCGGACTACAGCTTTGCAAGTTATCACAGCAAGGCGGAAGTCAGCGGGAACACGCTGAAATATACGCGGACATTCGAGGTGAAGGAACTGAGCGTGCCGCTGAGCAAAGTCGATGACCTGAAAAAGCTCTACCGGATCATCGCGAGCGACGAGCGGAATACCGCGGTTTTGAAGCCGGCGGGCAGTAAGTAACGGAAAGATTGGGCCTGAATCTCGGGTGGGGCCCTTACAGGGTAAGCAAGCGCCGCTCCCCTACTAGGGTAGTGCGACGAAATTCCGAACATATGTGAGAGAAGCGCAGTACCTAACCCGTATACCCGCACACTCCAACGCGAGGAGAGTTAACTACCGGCAGGCACATCTCGCTGCCGCAGTCATGTGCGACGGCGCACGCTTCACAAAGCCAGCCCTCCCCATTCCATGCGCATTCGGTACAGATTTTCGTGGCGGGCTGGATGCTACACCGCTGGCAGCTTACCTGCGTTGCCTCGTTTCTGGCCAATAGTTGCACGGTGCCTTTCGGCAAGTCTTGCTCACGAAGGGCAACAACTCTTAGCACAAGAGCCGTTGTAGAACCGTAGTCATATTGATAAAACAGCTTCATCCCTACCTCGAGCACTTCGCTCACCCGCGTTCTCATGCTCATTTCTTCATCCATGGGCTCGGAAGCATAACGCTTGCCGCCAATCTCAAAAGCGCTCAAGTGGCCGCAGCATTCAAGCCAGGTATGGCGGAGAAAATCGTCGAGTTTACTCAGTGGGGCGGTTGCCGGCACTGCAACATGCATCCAGTACGCCTTGTCGTCACGTCCTTCGATGGCTAAATGGAAACTCGGGGCAGGCGGTCGTTTTTTAGAAGCCGCCAATAGCTCGGAAGCTTTCGGTTGACAGCACGCACTCAGGTGTCGGGTCATGGAAGCGCGACCGACTATCTCCTCGCAGAGATGACACTTTCCCATCGATCGCGGTTTGCTCATGGCTGAGCAATATTACAGTGCTTCATAAATAAAAACATTTATTATTCGCTGTTTCCGAATAGGAGGCATCGGCGCAGGACTTCAGGAGATTTGTGATCAAGAAAGCTTGGTGCGGACACGGTCGCTTAGGGCTTTGCCGTCAACGACTTTGCCTTCGAGGTGGGCTTTGGCGGCTTTGACGACGGCACCCATTTGCTTCATGGAGTTGGCGCCGGTTTCAGAGATGGCTTTGGCGACGGCGGCGTCCATTTCGGCTTCGCTGGCGCCGGCGGGGAGATAGGACTCGAGGATAGCAAGTTCCTTGGTTTCCTTGTCGACGAGGTCCTGGCGATTGCCTTTGCCGAACTGGTCGATAGACTCTTTACGCTGCTTGACGAGGGTTTGGAGGATTTGGATCGTTTCCGCTTCGTCGAGCGTTTTGATTTTTTCGGTTTCTTTGTACTTGATGGCGGATTTGACGCCGCGCAGGACGCTCAAGAGGAGTTCGTCTTTCGCGCGCATGGCGTCGGTGAGGTCTTTTTGGATTTTCTCGGCTAGAGTCATGCAAATCAATATAGCAAAAGGAAGAGAAAGAATTAACACCGAGAGGGCAGAGACACAGGGGTCACCGAGAAGAGGGGAGCATTTGACAGGGTGAGAGTGGCTCGCTACCGTTAATGTTTTAGTTTGGGCGGGTTTTGCCCGCCTGCGCGCAAGTCAAATCAAACCAACCTGGACGAGGCCTGATGAAAGTCATTGTTGCGGACAAGATAAGCGAACGCGGCGTGGAGCTGTTGCGGAAGGCGGGATGGAACATCGTTTTGACAACGAAGGACAATCTGAACGCGGAGATCGCGGATGCCGACGCCTTGATCGTGAGGAGTGCGACGAAAGTTACGGCGGAATTGCTGGATAAAGCGCCGCGATTGCGGGCCGTAGGGCGCGCGGGCGTAGGCGTGGACAACATCGACCTCGACGCGGCTACGACACGCGGAGTTTTGGTGATGAGCACGCCGGGGGGAAATGCCATCAGCGTTGCAGAGCATACGTTTGCGCTTCTTCTGGCGCTGGCGCGGCAGGTGCCGCGGCTGGATAAGGCGATGCACGAGGGAAAGTGGGAGAAATCGTCCGCGGCGGGAACAGAAGTGCGCGGTAAAACCCTTGGATTGATTGGACTGGGGCGCATTGGGAGCGAAGTGGCGATCCGCGCGGACGCCTTTGACATGCGCGTTCTGGGGTATGACCCATACATCAGCGAGGCGGCCGCGAAAGAAGTGCAGGTCGAGCTGGTCCCGCTCGAAAAGCTGCTCGCCGAGAGCGATTTTATCTCGTTGCACACGGCGCTGAGCCCTCTGACGCAGAATTTAATTAATGCGGATACGCTGGCGAAGATGAAGAAGGGTGCCCGGATTGTGAACGCGGCGCGTGGGGAACTGATTGATGAGACTGCACTTGCGGAAGCGTTGAAAAGCGGCCAGCTGGCCGGGGCGGCGCTGGACGTTTTCGTGCACGAGCCGCCGAAGGATTCGCCGCTGCTCGGTATGGCAAACGTGATTGCAACGCCGCATGTGGCGGGGTCGACTGCTGAGGCGCAAGAAGAGGTGGGGACGCAAGTGGCCGTGCAGGTGAAGGATTACCTGGCGGAGGGCCTGATTCGCAACGCCGTGAACCTGCCGGCGCTATCGGCGGACCAATACCGGCGCGTGCGGCCGTATCTGGCGCTAGCGGAACGACTTGGGTCGCTGGTATCGCAGGCGGTGGCGGTAAGGCCGGCGCGGATAAGGATTCGCTACGCGGGAGAGGTGGCGGAGGTGGGGACGCACCTTTTGCGCAGTGCGGTGTTGGCGGGGATGCTGAACGCGGTGCTGGATGAAAAGGTGAACGTGGTGAACGCACCTGCAGTGGCTGCGGCGCGTGGGTTATCTGTCGAGGAAGAGACCCGGCGGCGGGAGCGCGGGTTCCCTAACACGTTGGAAGTAGCGGCTTTACCGGAAAAGACTGGTTCCGCCAAAGGATTCTCCGCGGAGGGCACCGTTTTGCACGACGGTTCGCCACGTGTGCTGCAGATAGACGATATTCCACTGGAGGCAGAGCTGGCAGGTACAATGCTTTATTTGCGAAACCGCGATGAGCCCGGGGTCATCGGGCAAGTGGGAGCGACACTCGGCAATATGGGCGTGAATATCGCAACGTTCGCCCTGGGGCGCCGGGATGAGAAGCGTGGCGCGGAAGCTGTCTCGCTGGTGCGGCTGGATGGAGAGGTTTCGGATTCGATCCTTGGAGCGATTCGCGGAATTCCAGCGATTACCGTGGCCAGGCTGCTGCAGCTTGGGTGAAGCCCTTTGAGGCAACCTGCCTCGATGTGAACCAACGCACTGTTTGTGTCGATCTCATTATCTATAGCTAATATTGATGAAAGGTAATTAACTAGCACCTTGTGCGTAGCGATAAGCGATCCCTTGGCCGCTGAAGTCGCGAGTGCGTCGGCGACGATCCCAGACGAGCAGAGAAAACTTGACTTAGTGTCTTTTGTATCTTAAAAGATATGTAGTTAGGACATTGAAGCGAGCGGTGGGCACGGTTGCCCAGGTTTCAAACCTTCTGAAGCTGCGATAATCGCAGCACTTCAGTGTACCGTGTGCGTCGAACACACGGCCTCCCTCGTGGTGCACAGTAAATCCAGATTAGAGGTGTGCATACTCGAAAGGGGTTTTATGGTTTTCCCGTTATTGAAGCGTAGTTGGAAGGTTTTCCTGATTGTGGGGCTTTTTGTGTTCGGCACTGGGGGCTTTTTGCATGCGCAGGATCCCACCGGCAGAATCATTGGAACGGCGAGCGACGCGCAAGGCGCCGGAATCCCGGGTGTGGTGGTGACCGCTACAAACGTGACTACACAGGTCAGCAAACGAGCGGAAACCAACAAGGAAGGCTTTTATCAGATTCTGGATTTGCCGATTGGCTCCTACAAAGTAACGATGGAGCATCAGGATTTTCGCCAGCTTGTCTTTGAAAATCAGCTCTTGCAAATCAATCAATCGCTGCACATTGACGGCAAAATGGAGTTGGGGGCGCGGTCTGAAATCGTGGAGGTAAAGGATCAAGTCAGCGTAGTGGAAACCGTGGACCCCACGATTGGCAGTTCGGTGACGGGTCGCACCCTCACGGACATGCCCTTGAACGGCCGCAACACCTTGAGTCTGGCGCTCCTCCAGCCCGGTGTGACTAACACAAATGATGGGGATTCGGGTTCCGGGCAGGGATACAACATCGCCGGTGGCCGTTCGGACTCGGTAACGTTTCTCTTGGATGGAGGCCTGAACAACGAAAACCTCGGCAACGGAGTGGTGTATAACCCCAATCCGGACACCATCGCTGAATTCCGCATTCTCGAGAACAATTACACTGCGGAATACGGGCGCAACGGCGGCGGCATCATTACGGAGGTAGTGAAATCAGGTACGAACGAATGGCACGGCAGCGCCTTCGACTACATCCGCAATGGCGATTTCAATGCCAACTCCTTCTTCAACAAAAACGATCCCAACAATCTGCTGCCACGCGATACTCTCAGACGCAACCAGTACGGCGGTACCTTTGGCGGACCGATTACGATTCCAAAGGTCGTGAACGGGACGGACCGCTTCTTCTTTTTCGTGGGCTATCAGGGGCAGCGGCAGTCGGACAGCCAATCTTCGTCTGGGAATGTTGTGTTCACTCCCGCCGAACTGCAAGGCAATTTCTCGACAGCTGGGAACCAAGGCGTGCCAGGGCCAGCGCAGTGCCCGAATAGAGATCCCGGGGTCGCCAATTTTCTCGCGGCTAACCCATTCTTCGTAGGCACCACGGGAAATGCCGCCTGCGCCATAATGGATCCCACAACGATCAACGCCGTGTCTCAGAAGTACATCGCCGCGGGGCTGATCCCCACTTCGCCCACCGGGATTCTCAATGTCCAGGCGCCCGCCACCAATAACGACAATCAGCTGACCATGAAATTCGATTTCAACGCCACGCAGAAGGACAAGTTTTCCGCCACACTAGGCGGAGATCGCAATCCTACATTGTCGCCATTCGCAGGCTCAGGCTTGCTGGGCTATGCAGATACGACTTCCGTTAAAAATTACTTCTCGAACTTCGCCTACACGCGCACCTTTACCCCTAACGTGCTAAACGAGTTCCGAGTCACCGTTCAGCGGCAGAATATTTTACAAGACACGCCTGCCCAAACGATCCCGACGCACGCCGACGTTGGTGAAATCGGTATCACACCTGATTTGGAAACAGGGGCGGCCAATCTCTCTTTTGCCGATCAGGGAACATTCCTGGGTACCAGCATCCAGGGACCCAGCGCGCTGATCAACAACACGTTTGCCTATAGCGATGTTCTCTCGTGGACCCGAGGACGTCACACTTGGAAATTTGGCGGAAGCTTTGCTGCGTACCAGTTCAACACAGCTTTTGATTTTATTGGCTCGGGAATATTTACCTTCGCGGGAGCTGGCGGGATTGGTTCCGGGAACGACTTTGCCGATTTCCTATTCGGGATTCCAGAGAACTTCCAGCAGGGGCCGAACGCACGGACAAATGCCCGGAGCAAGACGTACTCTGGGTTTGCACAGGACGAATGGCGCGTGAACAAGAGACTCGTGCTGACGCTCGGCGTGCGGTACGAGTATTCCACTCCGAAGCTGGACACTCACGGTGACACGTTCAACGTCATTCCCGGACACGCAGAGTCTACGGTCTTCCCCAACGCGCCGTCGGGGCTGGTCTTCCCGGGTGACGCGGGTGCGCCGCGAGGCGTGAATTTCCCAGACAAAAACAACTGGGCGCCGCGCTTTGGTTTTGCCTGGGATCCGAAAGGCGATTCCAAGACGAGCATTCGCGGTGGCTTCGGGATGTTCTACGACATCCTGAAGGCCGAGGATAACTTCCAGGACAACGGCCAGCCGCCATTCTTTTCCGCTGGTTTTGTTAACTTTTCATCCCTTACGGCCAATCCGACCGGAGACGTTCCCTATTTGGCCAATCCCTACACCAGCACCGGCGCCGTCAATCCGTTTCCCTCAACGCCTCCCAATCACGACATAAATTTCTTCGACGCAGGATTGACGCCGTTTGGGAGCACATCCATTTTCCTGGACGACCCGCATCTGAAGACTCCCTACATCTACCAATACAGTCTCAGCGTCGAGCGGCAGATCGCGCTGAACACCTCTATCGAATTCAGCTACCTGGGGAGCAGTTCTCATGGATTGACTTCGCTAGTGGACATCAATCCATTCATTCCGGGCACCACAAACCGCATTCTCAATCTCCTTCCCGGAAATAGCAGCTGTCCGGTAAGTGATGGAAACGATTCCTTCAATTGCACGTACAGCCAGTTGGCGGAGTTCCAGAACGTTGCGAATGCTTCCTACAACGGCTTTACCGCCAGCCTAACAAGGCAAGTGACCGATGCTCGATTCATCGGAAGAACTTACTTCGTACTGGGCTATACCTTTGCTCACTCGATTGACGACGCTTCTGGCTTCCGTAACAACAGCTCCGCCGTTCCCACCTTTGATCCTCAGTTGTACCGCGGATCATCGGATTTCGACGTGAAACACAGGATCACGTTCAGCGGCGGTTGGGACTTGCCCTTCACAAACATGTGGGAGTCCGGGCCGAAACGTCTGACCAGCGGTTGGAGTCTCTATCCAATCTTTTCCTGGCGGACAGGTTTCCCGCTGACCGTCTTTAGCGATGTCGACAGTTCGGGCGGTTTCACCAACCCGGGGGTCACGGGAGCAGGCGATTTAGTATCGGCACGCGCCAACCTGACGGGGCAGCCGCTTACGACGTTCAACCCGCGCGGGGTACAGACCTTGACCGGAGATTTCGGGGCAAATACGGGCAACTTCTATTTTAATCCTGCCGCGTTTACTACGGCACAGGTCGGGTCTTTGTCGGACCCCTGTGCTACGCCTTCGCCAACGTGCTTCCCTTCGACTGCGCAGGTAATCGCGAACTCGTCTCTGCTGACCTATGGAACCGGGTCGCGTGGGTTGCTGCGCGGCCCAGGAAGAACGAACCTCGACATGTCGCTAGTGAAGAGCACGGCCATCACGGAAAAGCTCCACCTGGAAATCCGTGTGGACGCCTTTAACCTCTTCAACCACGCGGAGTTTGCTGACCCGGTTACGAACATCGCCTCCCCTGAGTTCGGCCAAATCATAGCCACGGGGAGTCCCAGCACCAATCAGCCTTTGGCGCGCATACTTCAGCTCGCGGCCAAGTTCACCTTCTAGCGCGACCGTGCCGCAAGGAAAATAGGCGGGAGCGAGGGCTCCCTAACACGTTGGAAGCAAGCGCGTAACCGAAAAGGGAAAGCCGTGCCAGGAGCTTTTGCTCCGAGGCACGGCTTTTGCTTTGCACGACGGTTCGCTGTGCGTGTCCAGACTGACGACGTTTCCCTCGAGGCGCAGCCGGCCGGGGGCGTTGGTTCCTTTCTGGTGCAAGGACGGCCCCTAGGTTCGTGTGGCGGTCAGCTCGATACTGGGAAGCCGATACGAAAACACCGCCACATCAGCCCTCGGAGTTGTTGGCGAGAAGCATCGCGGGAAGCGGTGACGCTGGTGCTCCTGATGGAGAGCATCTGATTCGACTCTAGCCAACGTTTGTCCTGCTACGACAATTCCAGTCGCAAGACCCCTTCTCCTCACATGAAAATTGGTTACCTTCCCGCCACTATGCGGTACTAGTTCTTTTAGCCCTTCCGTCTATTTCTGAAGAATTTAAAATTTAGATGATTCAAAGTCGAAAGCCGAAATAAAAGAACTTCCCTTGACACCGACCCTTAATTTGGCCTAAAAGCTACGTCAACGGTTGCTTGCGTGGTGGGGAAGGTTGCCCAAGGTCGAATTTTTTCTCCAGGTTGAGACCCGGCAAAGCGCCACATTGTTTTCGTGTCGGCTTGGCGCTGCCCACTTGCATACAAATCAACTTTTAGGTGGGGTGCGCGAAAGGAGCTGTCCATGGAGTGCGATTTTGTGAAGCGCAGCTTTGCGGTTTGCTGCTTAGCACTGATTTTTGGTCTTACATGCGCATGGGCGCAAAATGGCACTACATCGCTGCGGGGCACTGTCACAGACCAGAAGGGGGCTTCTGTGCCCGGCGCGTTGATCACGCTGGACAATGCAAGTCTTGGTATTTCTTTGAGCATGAAGACGGACAAGGACGGTGGATACCAATTCCTGGAGCTCCGACCAACCACTTACACCGTCACCGTCACGTCCTCTGGTTTCGCTACTCTTCGGCAGAGTGGATTGCAATTGCTGGTCGCCACGCCTCGAACAGAGGACTTCAAGCTGGAACTTGCCAGCGTATCGACCACAATTGAAGTAACAGGTACAGCGCAGACCATCAACACTACCGACGCCACCCTCGGCAACGCATTTGGCTCGGCACAGATTGGAGCGCTGCCATTTGAAGGGCGCGATCCGGCCGGCATGCTGAGTCTTCAGCCAGGCGTTGTCAGCGTCGCTGATCCTCAGATCCAAAGAGACAATGAAAGTTTCGACAGCCGGAGCGGATCTGTTAACGGTGCGCGGAGCGATCAGACCAATATCACGCTGGACGGTGTGGATGACAACGACCAGCTGTACGGATATGCCTTTCAAGGTGCGTTGCGGGCCACCCTGGACTCCATCGAGGAGTTTCGCGTGACCACTTCCAACTCAGGCGCCGACCAGGGGCGTTCGTCAGGTGGCCAAGTTTCATTGCAAACCAAGAGCGGTTCCAACCAGTTTCACGGGACGGCCTACGAATACAATAGGCCGACGGATCTGGTCGCCAATCAGTATTTCAACAAACTGGCGGAACTTCAGAATGATGAACCGAACAAACCGCCCTTTTTGCTGCGAAACACCTTCGGAGCAACGTTTGGGGGGCCGATCATCAAGGATCGCTTGTTCTTCTTCGTGGCCTACGAAGGGCAGCGGTTGCGAGAAAATAGCCAGGTTACGCGAACCGTTCCGAGTGCGGCTTTGCGCGATGGCGTTATTCAATATGCTTGTGCGCCAATCACGAACTCGAATGGTGTTATAACTGAACCAGCCACGCAGGTCTGCCCCGGCGCAACGGTTCAGGGTTTGAGCGGTGCGTCCTATTCGGCTCCGGCGGGATTTAATGTCCTTTCTCCCACCCAAATTGCCAGCATGGATCCAAACTGCACCGCGTTGGGTACCTGTCCTCAAGGCGCGGGGGTTGACCCCAGCGTCCTTAAGACGCTGAACGAATATCCGCTTCCGAACAGCAACCAGCAGGGCTATGGCTACAATTACCAGGCTTTTACTTTCTCCTCTCCGGCGCCGCAGAAGGAAGATACCTATATCGCGCGGTTTGACTACAACATAACCTCGAGCGGCACACAGCGCTTGTTCGCTAGGCTCGGCCTACAAAATGACCACGCCGACGGCGTCGAACAGTTTCCCGGGCAGCCGGCCTCAACTGTGGATACAAACAACACGAAGGGAATCGTTGCTGGATACCTCTGGACCATCAGCCCGACGAAAATAAACAACCTTCATTACGGCTATATCCGCCAGGGAATCGGACAAAACGGGATTTCCACAGAGCCGCTGGTATTTCTGCGCGGGCTAGACGATCCGACGGCGTATACGCGAACCACCAACGTTATCGTGCCCGTGCAGAATTTTACCGATGACTTCACGTGGACCATGGGCAAGCACGCTGTCACGTTCGGCGGAAACTACCGTCTCATAAACGACATTCGGAATTCCGACGCGGATTCCTTCAGCGATGCTTTGACCAACACGGGTTTCCTGGAACCCACAGGCATCTCAAACCAGGGCGGCAGTTTCGACCCAGCCGCGTTTGGATTTCCGGCTGTCGACACAAATGCGCAAAACGCCTACGACTACCCGATGATCGCATTAGCAGGGATTCTTACAGAGGAAGATAATACGTACGTTCAGAACAAGAGCGGACAATTTCTGCCGCAAGGCTCATTTGTTCCGCGGCACTTCCGCGACAACGAAGTGGAATTTTACGGCATGGATGCGTGGCGAATTAAATCCAACCTGACGATGACGTATGGCTTGCGTTATTCGCTTCTGCAGCCGCCTTATGAGACGAATGGCAACCAAGTCTGTCCCAGCATAAGTCTGGACCAGTTCTTCCAGACCCGCATGGCCGACATGGTGCAAGGTATTTCTTATTCTCCCAATTTCAGTTTCGATCTGTGCGGCCCGGCCAATGGCAAGCCCGGGTACTGGAGCTGGGATCGCAAGGACTTTGCGCCAAGATGGTCATTGGCGTATTCCCCCAGTTATAGCCAAGGGTTGCTTGGAAGCCTTTTTGGAGGTGCGGGAAAGAGTTCTATAAGGCTGGGAGCCGGTGTGTATTACGATCACTTCGGCGAAGGGATTGTAAACACCTTCGACCGCAATGGATCCTTTGGATTCGTGACCACGGGCGCTTTGCCACCCGGCACGGTCAGCCTGGACACGGCGCCGCGCTACACGGGAATCAACGATCTACCGCCATCTCTAGCGTATCCGGCGCCGACGGCGGGATTCCCCGTAACGCCAGGAGGCAACTTCCTGATCTATTACGGTCTTGACGACAAGCTGAAGACGCCGTATGCGTACGGATTCGACGTATCTTATACGCGCGAACTGAAAGCGGGTTTCACGATCGAAGCTGCCTACGTCAATCGTCTGGGACGCAGGTTACTGCAAGAAAGGGACCTCGCACAGCCGCTAAATCTCTACGATCCAAAATCGAAAGTCAGTTACTTCCAGGCGGTGACCGCCCTTGCAAAAATCGACCGCACGGGTGAGTCGGTTGAGAACTTTGCCGCGAATCCGAACCTGCCTGCCAATATCGTGCAGTATTGGACGGATGTGATGCAGCCCCTTCAGGCTGGCGGGGCGTATAGCATCGGAGGCAGCTCTTGCGTCGATAGCGGTACACCTAAGAGCACCATGAGCCCGCTTGTTGCAGCCTATGCCTTGTTTTGCGGTGGAATTTTTAATGAGACGACGCCACTTTCTGCCTGGGATCTCGGCGGCATTCCCGACGCGAATCTTCCCGGAGTGTCGTACTTCCCCGTCAACGGCCCCAACTCTTTCTTCCAGAATCAATTTGCCTCTTTGTACGCAGAGAGCTCGATCGGCCGGAGCAATTACAACGCCGGGCAATTCATGATTCGCCATCGGATGACTCACGGCTTGACTTGGGATTTCAACTACACCTATTCCAAGTCGATTGACGAAGGCTCCAACGCGGAGCGCATCAGCTTGGCAGAGGGATTTGGTTATGCAAGCCAGCTCATCAACGCCTTCGACCCAGGCCAGAACCGTGCCGTCTCGGACTGGGACATGACCCACCAGATCAATTCCAATTGGGTGTATGAGCTGCCTTTTGGTCGCGGTCAGAAGTGGGGCAACTCGTCGAATCGCTTTACAAATGCGGTGTTCGGCGGATGGACGATCTCCGGGCTTTATCGTTGGAGCAGCGGACTGCCCTTCTCCGTCTCGAATGGATTCCAATTCCCCACCAACTGGGACCTCACCGGCCAGGCCGTTCTGGTTGGTCCGAAGCCCGCTACCGGTGTTGGGACCAATTGCTCCAGCGGCACTTGCAACCCCAACGTCTTTGTAGGCGCAACGGGCGGGACGGGCAGCGCCGTGAATTCCTTCGACTATCCGTTCCCCGGAGAGTCTGGATCCCGCAACAACTTCAGAGGCCCAGGTTACTTCGACATCGACGCCGCCATCCGGAAAACTTGGAGTTTCACTGAGAGTGCAAAGCTGGCGTTTGGCTTTGACGTTTTCAACTTGACGAACTCGGTACGGTTCGACCCGGGCTCAGTCACGTACAACGGGAATGCTGCCATCGACAGTGGCTCAGCGTTCGGTAACTTCGAGAGCGTGCTCACCGGATCTCGCCGAATTGAGATTTCGTTGCGGTTCATTTTCTAGCAATCGTTTCACGAAGTTCTCTACATCTTCATTGCCCGCCGGAGAGGAAAGCCTCTTCGGCGGCTTTCCTTTGGACCGCATGCAAAGCGCTAACTTACGGGGCGCTATGCCGGCGACATCATATAGATGTCTCTGGTGGTCATCTGTTCAAGGGGTAGAAACGGTTCCTGGGACCATTCGTGAGTTTTACAAGGCCGTCAATACACCAAGATTTGTATGGTGTAAGCTTGCATGGAACGAGCATTTTACCTGTGCTATTCTTTAGTTCCACGCAATTCAGCTATTTGTTGCGTATGTACATTGTCGGGGCGTAGCGCAGCCTGGCTAGCGCGCCTGGTTCGGGACCAGGAGGTCGATGGTTCAAATCCATTCGCCCCGACCACTCCCATCCCGTGAAATCAACAACTTACTTACACCCTAGGTTGTGAAGCTCCCGCAACTTGAGTCCGATTGAGTCCAAATACGAGCGCTTCGACGCCCGCCACGGCCCGGCGCTGATCTTCCGGGATAGCGTGCAGATAAACTTCTCGAGTGATGTCCGATGTTGAGTGGCCCAGAAGAGCCTGAACGGTTCCTAGTGGCGCACCTGTTGCGTCAAGCAACGTTGCATGGGAATGGCGACTATTTATCATGATAAATAGCCGACACTATTCCGCGTCCCGGACTATTGCCGAGTGACTGGAGACCTGTCGCGTTTAAGCCGAAATGACTGCTCAAACCGCAGATGGACTCGCCAACCACTCGGCATAGTTGTGCGCCTCTATAGGTTGTTAAGGAAGCCAAGGAGTTGGTCCCCTGGTCGATACCGTTTGAATTTGCCCTTTAGCGGTTTCGTTTTGCCGAGGGCCTTCTCCTTCATCGCCAGTGTGGCCTCCAGATAGATTTGGGTTGTTTCGACGGATTCATGCCCGAGCCACAGTGCGATGACGGAGCGGTCCACGCCCGCTTGCAGCAGGTCGAGGGCCATGGTGTGTCGAAGGACATGAACGGTGACGCGTTTGCCTTTCAACGACGGACAGACTTTGGCGGCGGCCTTGACATGACGGACCAACAGGTAATGTACGCCGTCGGGGCTGAGACGCGTGCCTCGGGCATTGGGAAACAGAACCTGCCCGTCACCGCGTGGCGGCTCGCGTAGCCAGGGTTTCAGCACGGCAACCGTAGGCTTGGCGAGCGGTACACAGCGTTCTTTGCGGCCCTTTCCGATCACACGGACGTGAGCACCTATACCGAGCGTGACATCCTTGCGTGTGATCCCGGTCATTTCCGACAGACGGAGCCCCGTCTGCGCCGCAACCAGGAGGAATGCGTGATCGCGCCGGCCAAACCAGGTGCGTTGATCGGGCGCGGCGACCAATGCCTTGACCTCCGGACGGGTGAGAAAATGCACCTGGGTCCGCGTAAAGCGCTTGCTGGGGATGGCCAACACGCGTTGGATCTGGGCAGCATGGTCGGGCGCTTCGAATGCGGTATAGCGAAAGAAAGAGTGGATGGCGGTCAGCCGAAGATTCCGGCTGCGTGCGCTCAGACCTCGATGCTTCTCCAAGTGATCGAGGAACCCCACGATCAACGGGGCATCGATGACCTCGAACGTTAGTCGCACGGGCGGCGTGTGCAACCGCTGCTGTGCAAATTTCAGCAACAAGCGGAAAGTATCGCGGTACGAACTGATCGTATGCGGACTGACCTGCCGTTGTTGCATGAGCCGTTGAGTGAAGAACCGTTCTAACAACGGAGCGAGGCTGGTAGTGGTTTTCATGACTGACCCTCCCAGCAGTGCTCCAGGCGCGACATCGCCTCGTGCATCAGTTCTGGCCATGCACTGAGGTACCAATACGTATCGCTGACATGGACATGGCCGAGGTAGGCGGACAAGTAAGGCAACTTTCGCTCGACGTCTTTGCCGGAGCGGTACCACCGCAATAGGGTCATCACCGCGAAGCGGTGACGAAGGTCATGGATACGCGGGCCATGGCTGTCCGATGGACCGCGCAGACCGATCTGGCGGGATAAGGCGTAGAACGTTCGGTGGATCTGGCCGTAGTCCAACCGATTGCCCCAGTTGGAAACAAACAGATAAGAGAAAACCGCCCGGCGGGCCCACTGTCGGTTCCGTCGCGCGAGGTAGTCGGCCAGCACGCGACGGGTCGACGGATGGACTGGGATCAAACGAGATTTGCCGAACTTGCCACTCCGGATCGTCAGCACACCCGTCTTGAGATCCACATCTTGAAGCTCGAGATTGCACGCTTCGCCGAGTCGCAGGCCCGTGACGCTCAGTAATCCGAACAGGCAATAGTAAGTCCATGGTCGTAGCCCGCCACAGGCGGGCAGCGAAAGCGCCGCACGCAACAACCTCCGGATCTCCTTGGCCGTGTAAAGGTACGGTCGAGCTCTCTTGGGGCGATGTGGCAACAAGCCTTCTGGCGGAATCTGCGTGCGTGGATCAGTCGCACTACGATGGCGTGCGAAGGTGCGCACGACACTCAGGCGGCGCGTCCACTCCGCCGGTTGCACGGTCGACGGTTGTTGCGCCCAAACGAGCGCCAACTTGGTTGTGATGTAGGATGCGCGGCGCTGCTCCATGAACTTAACGAATGCGAGCAACAGTCTGCCGGCATCTCGCAGCTTGAATCCCAAGCTCCGGCGCATGGTTAGGTATTCCTGCACGGCCTGACGAAGTGTGTTCATCGCACACCTCCCGGCCAGGGCAAGGTCAGAGCGCGTAACGAATCGAGATCGACCTTGGTATAAATCTTCGTAGTTTCGGGGCTGCGATGCCTCAACACCTCGCCAATTTCAGCCAGTGAGGCGCCGTGGCGCAGCATCTTGGTGGCTAGCGCATGGCGAAACTGATGCGCACCGTAGGTAGGCGCCTGGATGCCCGCGCGTATGAGGTTATGCCGAACGACTGATGCGATGGCCTGAGCACCGAGAAAGCCGCGAATGGGTGCTTTGGCCCGTAAAAAAACGTGACGATTGCTGCTCCGCGGCCGTCCGTGCCGCAGGTACGCAGTGATCGCGGTTCCGACGTCTGCTGGCAACGGGAGGTCAGCATGTTGACCGCCTTTTCCCTGGACCCGCAACGATCCGACGTTCCAGTCAATGTTGTCGAGTTTGAGTCGCACCACTTCTCCCGCTCGCAATCCCAGTCGAGCAAGCAACAGCAGAATCGCGTAGTCGCGACGGCTCGTCGGGCTACGCCGATTGATGGAGGCCAGCAGCCGGTGCACCGCATCTGCCGGAATCGCGCGGGGGATCGACGGCATCGACCAGTTGGCGACGGTAGGAACGGCAGCGGCCAAATCACACGTGATTTCTCCACGATAGCGAGCGTAGTGCAGGAACGATCGCAGCGCAGACGTTAGGAGTTTTGCGCGCTTCAAATGCAGGCGCGGGGCTTGGCGCCGAACAAATCGCACCACATCGCCTGCACACAAGCGTGACAACCTCACCGGTCCGTCGTCGAACCGATCGGCAAGGAACTTGCGGACGAACGGCACGTAATTGAGGACTGCCGCATCCGACAGAGCGCGCTCATTACGTAAGTAACGCTCGAATGCTTGTACGACTTGCTCGATCGGGTTCAGCCGGCGTGGTGGGATCTTCTCTATGGGAACTACGCCCTGGCGGCGCAAGAAGTCCACGAACTGTCTGAGCGCGGCGGCATCACCGCTGCGGATCATCACCTCACGCGGACGAGATCGCAGATACCGAGCCTGATGCTCGTAGGAGACAGAGCGTACGCTCACGGCATGCTGTCCGAGCCATCGGCTAAAACGCGCCGCGAGCAGAACTTGTCGACACCGGGAATGCCGCGCGTAACCTTGTTCGCTTACCCACTTCGCAAATGCAGTAATGTGCGCCGCCAGTGGACCCTCCAGCGGACGCGATAGGACAACTTCGTCATCGATGATGAATTTCATGGTTGGCTCCTTTCGCCCCTCAACAGGGGCTGAAGGAACCAAAACTATGCCGACTCAGTGCGGATTACTTGCCGGGAAAAACGGCAGAAACGAAATTACCCAGTAATAATCCGGGACGCGGAATAGTGACGCAGCGAGTGCCAGGTGATTCCTGACAACCCGAGCTTCTTGCATGCAGGTCGCAATTGGCGCCGCAACAGGTTATGCCGGTCAAGAGGCGTGCCTACTTCACTGTGAAAGACGAGGCCGTCGGGCTCCGCGTGCCCCGGCCTCCACGCCTTGAGCACCGCACATGCTTCCTCTCCGAGTGGAATTAGCCGCGCACTTCGCTGCGATTTCGGCGTGTCAAAGTGGCCGTCGTAAACGGTTTCTGCGACGCGCAGCGTAGGCGAGTTCAAATCTGCGCACTTCCATCGAAGTGCGAGGAGTTCGCCTATTCTGAGGCCAGTGAGAACCAACAACGTTGCAATCGAGCGAGCAGGGTCGTCCAGTTGATTTCTCAATTGCCGAAATTGATCGGGCGTGAGAATTGCTTTTGGCGTTGGCCTGATCGGTCGTCGTGGAAGTTTGGTTTTCAGAGCAGGATTATGAGTGATGTATCCCCAATCCTCCGCACTTGACAAAGTCCGGCCCAAAACACCGCGAATATGCTTGACAGTCTTCCATGCGAGTCCTGCCGCGAGCTTCACTGCAAGAAAAGACTGAATCCATTCGCGTTTAATGTCGGTGAGGCGAGCCTTGCCGAACGCGGGCACAAGGTGAACATCGAGGATGTAGTTGTAATGCTTCTGGGTTGCGTACTTCAAAGTGGGCAGCACCACAGGCGCCCAATCGTGCGCAATGTAATCAGCGTAGCATCGCGTGGATTGGGGCCGATGGTTGCCGCTGTTGATTGTGTTGAGCCGTCTCGACAGAACCTCCATTGCGCGCGAGCGCGAACCGATCTCAGCAATTGTGCCTAAGACCTCTCCCCGCCTACTGCGTCCAATGGTGCCGTCAGGCTTGATAACTTCCTCCCACCAGCGAGCAACCCAAACTTTATGGCGGGTTCCTCGCTGGAATAACGAGCCCTGCTGAAAGCGTCTACGAGCCATCCTGATTCCTCCATAGATGGCCCGCTTAGCTTGTTCTGCGTCAGTTATGAGTGTACCGCCTGCGTCAAGACCCATGCCGGCCTCCAGCTTGACGTTCCACCCACGCGAAGATTTCGTTTTCGCGGAAGCGCCAGTATTTGCCGAGTCGGTAGGCGGGTAGTCGTTCCAGCGATCTTTTGCGCATGCGGCCGTAGACCCAAGAGACCGGCACGTGTAGCAAGTCAGCTACTTCCTCGACCGTCAGCAGCCGACTTGAGGCTTGCCCTTTCTCCCGTGTGGCCCCGGCAGGGGCATAACCGAGTGGCAGCTCGAATGTTCTGTGCATTCGAGCTGCGGTGCCTGGTGGCGTTTCATCGGCACTCTGAGATTCTCTCTGCGCGGCATTCGATGTTGTATTCACTGCGATGCGCAAGCCATGCACTCGTGGCGAGTCTGGGTTCTTGCGCAGATCGAATTGGAGATCGCTAGGGGTCATGCAAGTTTGAAAGTGTCGACCAGGGACTCTTCTCCTTTAATTTCCACGTGGTGGTTAAAGTTGGTGTGTTGGCCTGTCCAGCGCTTGAACTCTTCATCGCGTTTGAAGAGTAGCTTGAGCGCCTCGGCCACGACGTAGGAAGGTGAGGATTGGATGAATTCGGCATACAGGTCGAGCCTGTGCCGAACCTCCGTATCAATCCGCACCTGCAAGGCTGCAGTCTTTGCTTTCTTCGGTGGTGGTTTCTTCTCTGTCCCTTAGCTTTCCGCCTGTGTGACTGGATGGGTGAAATCTCCGGGGAAATCCGTTTTGCGGGCACTTTTCCAGGGAGTTTTCACCAAAGAAGCGGGATGGCGTTCAAACAGAGCGATTTGACCGTTCACCGGACTGAACGTGAACGAGACGCTTCGCGGCCTGCGCAGCCGATAATATTCGTCACGGACCTGCTGGAAGTGCCGCTCGCCAGAGCGCCATTTCTGATAGAGGGCCTCGATCTCCGGCCGGTTGAATCTGGCCTTGGCCAGGCTCAAAGCAGCGAGATCGGGGGACGAGAGCTTGTGAAGTTCGGTGGTTTCAGCCTGCTTGCGCAGGCAGAAATAATCGACGATACCTCCCGGGCTGTCGGGATTCCAATGACGCTCGAACAAGTCCATAAAGAGCCGCTTCGCGCGATTTTGGTGCGTTTCGCGGGTAGCGATGTAGTGGAGATTCAGCTCGCGAAGCTGCAGAAAGAGCGGCGTGTAGGCCTCCAGATAGGTTTTGAAACTGTCGATGCTTTCGAGGCCCGCGTCGACAAAAGAGAAGGAGACCACAGGTGGGGAGGAAGAAGTCGGGCGCACGTACATGGGGAACTTGTCCACGAAATAGCGGTCCGTGAAGCCTTCGCTGATCGCTCCCAGGTAGCGTTTGGCCGGCAAGTATTTCTTGTCGATGCCCAGTTGCTCGGTGAAGAGGCGAACCTTTTCATCTTCCGTTTCGAGGAAATGGAAGTTCAGTCTGCCCAGGATGAAATCGAAGGCCGCAAGACGTGTGCGGATGTATTCCGGGGAGTGTTTGCGGCGGAAGCGGACGTTGTCTTTTCCGATGGCCTCGTAGAGATTCCGGGCGAACAAATGATAGAGCTTTCCGTTTCTGAGGCATGGGCGAGCCGTGGCGTGACCTCTTTCGAGCACCTTGCGCACGAAGGAAAGAGTGCGTTTGCCGGGCTTACCGTCGATGAAGCGGACGAACTGCTGGCAGGTGAAGTACCCGGAATGAGTAGCAACCAAATAGAGAAAATTGGCTTCGGCCTCCGTGTAGCCGAACGCTTGGAGGGCAATCGTGTACATGCGAGGGATACTCATAGGGCGAAAATCCTTGCCGTGATCTCCTGCTGGTCCATGACACGCCGCAAGCGATCGACATCCTGATGTCTCGCGTAAAGGTGGAATCCGGCGCGGGCTTTTGCGGCGAGCCCATGCGAGCGGTATTCCCGCGTGGCCAGTTCGAGGTCAATTCGCTCGACTTCGTGGGCATCGTTTTCGTACTCGATTCGGAGATCGGGAATGGGGATGCTGTTGTCCACGAGTTTTAAGCCGTGCTTCGCAGCGACTTGGGACTGATGCTGTTCCGGGTCTTTCGGCGAGGCCTTGTTGAGATCGCGATAGAGTTGCTCCTTCAATTCGTAATCCAAAATGATGCGGCGGATGGAGCCGCCATTCGTCTCGATTTCCGTGGCGATCCGCTGGTAGAGCCGATAGAGCTCCGCGTCGTGGGCCAGTTCTTTGGGCTTGCGGAATCCGTCGTAAAGGGCCTGCTCTCTTGGCACGAGATTTTGATGCCTCAGAAACCGCTTACCTTCTTTGGTCAAACTCATCACGCGAAAATTGGGTTTCTCCGACGTTTCGATTTGTCGGTCTGAGATGAGGCGTTGATTTTTTAAGTGCTGGAGGTCCTGGTCCAGACGGGCTCGATTTTCGTCATAGCCGAAGCGGCTCAAATCTTCGAGGGAAACTACCCGAAATTTGCCAAGCTCTTTGAGCGTGAAAATCTCGGACTCGCGGAGGGCATAATTTCGTGAGTCAATTTGATAGGTTTTTCGGTAGCGATTTGCGAGGCGTTCTTGGATGACATCCTCGCGGTCGGGACGCGCATCGTTCCTCGCGCGCCCGGTGCTCCAGCGGCTGCACCCGAGAGGGCGGTAATCCGCATACTTTTCAAGCAAGCCAGAGAAATCAGAGAGATCGTAAGAACGCGACATGACCAGCAACCTCCCGAATCGGAAGCGCGGCAACTCGTCCGTGTTGCGGCTTTGGGATTTTTCCCGCGGGTGAATGGGGCGACACCCGTTCTTAGTTAAACGCAGTCTCTCGCGAAAAAGTTGCTCCAAAACCTGAAAGACTCAAAAAATATCTGGACAATTTCTCTACTCTTGCACGTTCTTGGTCGTTCTTGGATCGTTGTCGCTGGCTCTGCACGGTGTTGGTGGTTATTCGGAACACGGGATGCCAGAAGGGGCGGCGAATGGAATCTGGGTTCATTAAGAGCCTCGTCACGCATAAAGAGGCCCCGTGTGCGGTAAACCTTACGAGCAGCTACAAAGTTTCTGGCACGACTGATTTATTGTCATCGCGTCGTTCCGACACGCGTCATTCTGGCGGCGCCCCACCTGGCGTGGCTAATCGGCCGTCACCGAGCGCTGAGGGTTTCGGTCACGCTGGTGGACGCAAGAGCCACCTTCGCTTCCCAGCGTTACGGTCACGAAGCAGAAATAATCAAGCTCATTAAGTACTATTGACAGACGGTACCGTGGGCCTATAATGCGCCAAAATTCTTGCCGCGTGGAGGTCCCCCGATGCGAGTGGCGCGGATTCTCTTCTTTGGTTGTTTCGTTTTTCTACCTTCTGCTCAATCTAATTCCCATCAAGCATCCGGAGCTGTTCAGCGCGACTCTGCGGCGCTTACTCTTACCACGCTTAGTGTCCAAGCACTCTTAGGTAACCAGAACCTAACCGACGCGACCCTCCAAGGCACAGCAAACTATACCGCCGGTTCTGACGCAGAAACTGGTTCGTTCACCTTGGAACTCAAAGGCAACAACGAAAGCAAGCTTGTGATGAATCTCAGCGGAGGGACCCGCCAGGAAATCCGCAAATTCCAGGCTGGAGTGTGGGTCGGGCCCGACGGTCAGCATTATCCCATGGCGCTCCATAATTGTTGGATCGACGCCAGTTCGCTCCTTCCAGCTTTCACCCTCACGGCCGCGCTTTCCAATTCTCAAACAGCAGCGCTCTATCTTGGTCAGACCACAATCAACGGAGCAAGCGCCGATCACCTGCAATTCTCACAGCTGGTCGCCGGCCAAGGCCAAGCTATGACTACGCAAATTCAACAGCTGAGCGCCATAGAAGTTTACCTTGACGCGACGTCTCACTTGCCGATTGCGCTCGCCTTCAATGCCCACCCGGATGACAACCTCCGGCTCAGCTTTCCTGTGCAGATACAGTTCTCAGCCTACCAGCGATTCGGCGGCATTCAAGCGCCGACCCACGTCCAAAAGTTCCTGCAAGGCACGCTTACGCTCGACTTGACCGTCACAAGCGTCGCAACCAACACCGGCATTTCTGACACGGACTTCAGCACCCAATAAACCGCCTCACACACCGAGATAGTTTACACGCCGACGACAGGAGGTATTGATGATCACCGACAATTTCACTAACACACCAAAAGTCCGAACCTTGGGCCACCCTTTCCTCTCATTGCTCCTTTCGCTTGTCTTCGTGTCCGCTGCTTCCGGCCAAGTGGCGACCGGGTTTCCCCCGTTTGCGTCGTACTCGGGTGGCCCGGACGTTGTTGACAACGCTAACGGCAACGTCCACATCAATATCCCTATTTTCAGCAGGGCTGGTCGCGGCACTTCCCTCTCTTACGCGCTACAGTATGACACGTCCGTCTGGACGCCGTATGGTGCGGGCGGGTATTACGGGGCGTGGGGAATGTCAGGCGGCTGGCTAGCAGGGGCCTTTCCACTTGGCCGTTACAACTTCAACCAAGTTCAAGAATGCTGCCCTGGAGTGAAATGCAACCCGGACCAAGGCACAGGCACGTACTATAACCAATACTCGGGGTGGCAGTATATCGACCCTAACGGAACCACGCATAACTTCGGGATGATCGTGAACGACTCTTCCCAGCTATGTCCTTACGGAAAAGGCAGCTTTAGCGAAACCGGAGCGACAGGGGACGGGTCGGGCCTGACCATGTCCGTGGACGCGACGCCGGAGGCAACCTTCGTTTACGACATCCACGGCAACACCTACGAATTGCAGAATTCAATCATCGAAGACAGAAACGGAAACGAAACGTCTTGGGGATCGTCTATTTACGACACCCTTAGTTCAACAACCCCAGCGCTCACGATTTCGACCTCTGGCAACCCGGCGACCTACACCTACAATGCTCCCTCTGGCCAAGCAATCTTCAAGGCCCACTATCAGACTTTCACTGTTCGCACCAACTTCGGCTGCAGCGGCGTCACGGAGTACGGACCGACCTCCCAGGGCCTCGTTACCGAAATCGATCTGCCTGACTATAACGCCACCAGTAACCCCAATGCGAAATACACTTTCACCTACGAGGCTACTCCAGGGTATTCGGGCGATGTGACCGGGCGCCTTACCTCGATCACGCTCCCTTCCGGCGGAACCATCACCTACTCTTATTCGGGCGGGTATAATGGCATCACCTGCGCAGATGGCTCCATTGCAACTTTGAGCCGCACCACCCCTGATGGCACTTGGACTTACGCCCATTCCGAGTCCGGAAGCGCCTGGATCACGCTAATTACCGACCCCCTGGGAAATCAAACGAACATGAGTTTTCAGGGGATCTATGAAACTGAGCGTCAGATTTATCAGGGCTCGGTGTCGCCAAGCCACCTGCTGGCGACCGTCTTCACTTGCTATAACGGAACCGCGCCGCCCTGCAACAACACAGCGGTTGGGACCATCACGCAGAAATCGGTTTACCTCCAGTGGCCGTCTGGGCTCGAAGCCGAAACGAACATTTTCTACAACAGTCTCGGCTTGGCGACAGAGGAGGATGATTATGACTATGGTTCTCCCTCACCGGGCAGCCTGCTTCGCAAGGTGCTCACTTCGTACGCGAGTTTGGGAAACTACATCGCTGACAAGCCCTCGTCCATTACGATCCAAAATGGTTCCGGGACGACAATTGCCGAGACCACGTATTGCTACGATGAAGCTACGCCCAGCGGAAGTACCACCTGTGGGGCCACAGGCCCCCCAACCCCTACTTCCGGCACACCGCAACACGTTGCCGTGACAGGTTCCCGCGGCAATGCTACGACTATCAACACCCTCATTTCTGGCTCGACATTCTTGGCAACCACGACCACGTACTTCGACACCGGAAACCCGCAAACCGTAAGCGACGTCAACAACGCGCAAACAACTTACAATTACTCCAACGCTAACCTGACGTGCGGCAACGCGTTTCCCACCAGCGTTTCCGAGCCACTTACCCTATCGAAGTCGATGACGTGGAACTGTAGCGGCGCAGTCCTAACGCAGCTGACGGACGAGAACGGAAACAATTCTTCTGTTTCTTTTACGGATCCGTACTACTGGCGGGCCGCATCAACGACGGATCAAACTGGAGTAGTTACAAACTTTTGTTATGGGCTCCTAAGCAGCAGTACCGGCGTATGCACCGCCAACCCCAGCCAGGTCGAGTCCACTTTGAACTTCAATTCCAACAATTCCACTGTCGACATACTCACAACCGTTGACGGCCTGGGGCGGATGCATGTTCAGCAGAAAAGGCAATCGCCGTCGGCGACCAGTTTTGATTCGATTGAATCGGACTACGATGCGCTAGGCCGCCCATCACGTAAGACTCTGCCTTACAGCGCAACTGCGGGTCAAACCAACTCTAGCGGTCCGGCCGTTACGACCACTTATGATGCCCTCAGCCGCCCCTCGCAAGCTACAGACGCCGGGGGAGGAACAACGACATACAGTTATTCAAGTAACGACGTGCTGGTAACGGTCGGGCCTGCACCTTCAGGCGAAAACACCAAGAAACGCCAACTGGAGTCCGATGGCCTCGGTCGGCTGACTTCGGTCTGCGAGATCACGGCAGGGACAACAGCGTGGCCCGGAGGAACCTGTGCGCAAAATACTTCCCAGACCGGCTACTGGACCAAATACACCCACGACGCGCTCGGCAACCTGACGGGCATTACGCAAAACGCGCAATCTTCGAGCAACCAGCAAACGCGAACCTTCGCTTTTGACGCTATGAGTCGCCTCACCTCTGAGACTAACGCGGAGTCAGGCACTAGGACCTACAGCTATGACACTATTTCTTCGGGCTCATGTGCCGGAACTTACAAAGGCGATCTTCTTAAGCGCGTGGACGCAATCGGAAACATCGTGTGCTTCACGTACGACGCGCTTCACAGGAAATTAAGCGCTAGCTATCCGTCCGGGTCATACGCCTCGGTAACCCCAAGCAGGTATTTTGTCTACGACAGTGCGACCGTGAACTCCGTCGCGATGGCAAACGCGAAAACCCGTCTCGCAGAGGCCTATACCTGCACCACCTGCCCCGCTACCAAGATCACCGATCTCGGCCTCAGCTACACGGCTCGCGGAGAAACATCAGACGTCTATGAGTCGACGCCGCACTCTGGCGGCTACTACCACGCCACACAAACCTACTGGCCGCATGGCGCAGCATTCCAACTCAGCAACCTTCCTGGGCTTCCTACCATCTCCTATGGTGGGACAATCGGCTCAACGGTGGGTCTCGACGGCGAGGGCCGCATAACTCAAGTTACGGCGGCATCGGGCCAAAACCCGGTCACGGGCGTCAATTACAGCAGCGCGAGCCTTCCTACCCAAGTGAATTTGGGTTCCGGCGACTCGGACACTTTTGCGTACGATTCCAATACGCTCCGCATGACTCAGTTCAAATTCAACGTTGGCACGCAATCTCAGTATCTAAATGGAGCCCTCACCTGGAACGCGAATGGCACCCTCGGCCAGCTTGCCATCACCGACCAATTCAGCAGCTCCGACACGCAGACCTGCAGCTACACGCATGACGACTTGACGCGCCTTGTCGGTGCCAATTGTGGCGGGGCGGCGAGCCAAACGTTTTCTTTTGACCCTTTCGGCAATATCAACAAACAGGGCAGCCCCTATACATTCAATGCTTTTTACTCCAGCGCTACAAACCAAATCACCTGCATCGGCGGCTCGGGCCAAAACTGTACAGGGGGCGTCATCCCGACGTACGACCTCAACGGTAACGTAACCAGCGACAGTAATCACACTTATTCATGGGACGCCGACGGGAATGCCATTTCTATTGACACTGTCGGGCTGACATTCGATGCCCTCGAACGTATGGTCGAACAGAATCGTTCAGGTTCCTACACACAAGTTCTCTATGGTCCAGGCGGCGGTAAGCTTGCCTTAATGAATGCGCAAACGATGGTGAAGGCATTTGCTCCCTTACCCGGCCGATCCACGGCCATCTACACAAGCGGCGGGCTTGATCATTATCGTCATTCGGACTGGCTTGGCAGCACCCGGCTCACGTCATCTCCCTCGCGCACGTACATCTACAGCGTCGCGTACGCTCCTTATGGCGAAACCTACGCGTCTAACGGCGCCGCCGATCCGTCCTTTACTGGCCAGAATCCCGACAGTGTCTCCTCAGATAACGACTTCCTCCATCGCGAATACTCGAACCAAGGTCGTTGGCCGTCTCCTGACCCTGCAGGTCTTGCAGCCGTCGACCCGTCCAATCCCCAATCATGGGATCACTACGCTTACGTCCGCAACATGCCGGACGCGCTGACCGATCCTTTGGGTCTCTTCAACTGCATAATGGTGCATCAGAATGAGCAATGGGATAGTGAGCCCGCGGACCGGTCAGGTGGTTCCGGACCTTCGCTAGACGGCGAAGTTCGTAATCCTGAACCACAAGGTGGCAATTGTCACCTGACCCCGATCTCTGACGTCGTATATTCAATTGATGGTGGCGGCTTCTACTCCGCCGGCGATTACAACGGTTTCTCGGGGCTTTTGACGGCGGGCTCCGAGTCCATGCTCCAATGCCCGGATTCGGGATGCAGCACTGCTCGCTGGACGACTTTAGACGGCGGCCAAACATATGGATGGCAATACGTACAATTCGTTGCGTTCGCGTGGGGAAGCGGTGGCTATTACGGAGTCTACGGCCCCGGAGCTCTTTATTTCAGCGCGGATGAAGCTGGGGTGGCCGCGCTTCACTTCTTTGCGCCGCTTTCAGCACAGTCCGATGCAGATGACTCTAGGCACGAGTATGCCGGCAACCTTTATGTCGACCAGAATGGTATCTATTCCTATACAGGAGCACTCGCTATAGGCCCCGACTGTCCGGAAAGCGCGGGTACCTGCACGTCGGGGCCGGTTTCCAATTGGGTGCCTGACGGCTCTCAAATGGTGGCGGACTGGCACACACACCCGTGGGATAACGGCAGCCTTGGTGGTCCGCTAAGCATGACCGTCACCATTGGCGACATCTCATATACCACCACCAGTTGGGTTGGCGACCGCGCCGGTCCAAACGCCTATCCTTCCTACGTCTCACAGCCCGTAGGCAATGCCCTCGCGATCTTCATCCTTGGAACCGGAGCTCCGCGGAGCACCTGTCGACTTTCGGGGCCCGCACCTCAATTAGCGGGATTCGCTGGAATAGGGCCATGCTAAAAAGGAAAGGGCGTTGCCCAGCGGTTGCCTGCGGAAAGAGAGGACTCAAAATGTCGGCAAGCTTCATCAAATCGCGGCCCTGGCTGCTCGTGGTTGGATATTTATGCCTTCAGTCAGTGGCTGTCCGAGCTCAAAACACGTCTCCCGTGCCTCCGCCTGGGAGTCCGAAGGAATTCCGCACGCTGAAGGAGTTTAAGGACATGGTCGCCTCGTATTTCGCGCCTGGCACCTTCAAAAAGCCAGACGGTTCTACAGACGACAATCGTGCCGAAGTGCTCGCTATTTATTTGCGCGAAATTGGTGAGCCGCCTCTACTCAGATCGGACAACAACCTGGAACCACACGCGTATCGACTGCATTGGACAGGCTTTCCAGCAGGAAAGACTCTGGTTATCCGCCTGCAAATAGACAGCCTGGGGTCCGCCAAGGTATTCGCGAAAAGCACCCCTTTCAATGGAACAAATCTTCTCCTGAATAAAGAAGAAGGCGTAACGGTTGAAGGAGTGGATCGATTTCTTGAATGTGTTGAGCGAGCCGACTTCTGGCACTTGCCAACTGTAGAGCAACCTGAGCCGCAAATGCCCGACGGATCATATTGGTACCTGGAAGGCTCGCGTCACGGTGAGTACCACATTGTTTATCGCAGGAATCCTGAACTACATCCAAATCCATTCACCGATATTGGAAGGTATCTTGCCAAAGACCTCGCGCAGCTCCCGGACTCGATAATCTCGATTCCCCGAGCGGATCGCTCCGAGCCGGCGAGGCGCGTGGCGCACCCTTAATCGCTACCCCGGCTGATCAGGCCTGAATTAGATGAAGGCGTGGGCTCCCTTGACCTGCTCCATTTCTCTGCGCACGGAATCATACGACGTTTAACCTTATGAATACGTAAATACATACATAACTCCTTCCAAAGGGTGTTGCTGTCGTTGGCGTTGTGGGAAAGTAGAAAGTGGAATCCCGCCGTCAAAACTTGGGTCCGATGTGAGTCCATTTGCTGCCGAACATAAGCCAAAAAGAGCAAGCGCGACGCAGAACAAAACTAAACGGGCCAATAAGATAGTGTCTCTACTACTGGTTCGGGACCAGGAGGTCGAAGGTTCAAATCCTTTCGCCCCGACCACTCTTTTAGAATCAGCGACTTATATCACACGAATATCGGAAGAGCGTCTGGTCGGAAACCAAGCCCTCTCGTTTCATATCCGTCATACGCGCGTGCCCTTTCTCCTTTGAGTTCATGGCCTAGCAATAGGAGGGTTGCGTTACTGAGAGTCCGATTCTTGGGAAACTAGGTACAAGATCGCAGTTCTTGGAAGAAAAATCAAATTCCAAAGTCCTGTGGTTTGTGAACATCTTGGTTTTGTTTGGAGTTCACCGCGCTGTCCCAACCAAAACTCAGCTGGCGGGTGAAAAGTGAGGCAAGCTGAGCTCGGCGGAGTGATGCACTGGTGAAAGCGCACCTGGATTTCCTAAGCCTTATTCGCTGTATTCGCCCATTTGGCTTTGCCAGTTCGAATGTTTGTGGCACACTGGCTCAAAAGCGATCGATAGACGCAAACGTCGGATGAAGACCAAGCCACGCAGCAAGGCAGATCCAATCGAGCGGCAGATCGAATCCGCCTTTCGCCCGGAAACGTTCATTCGCGATGGTGAATGCTTCTCGTTTGTGAGCGGGCTTGAAGAGGTCGCCGCCGTAATCGATGCGCTCGCTGCAACCGACCCCGCTCGCGCCGTCGCGCTGTATGGGGCTTTTCTTGCGGGTTGCCATGCCAAGGCCGATGAACTCGATGACTCCAGCGGCAGCTTCGCGCAATTCTACCGGGATCTCGTCTGCAAGTGGATCAAGTGCCGCCCGGCCACTGGCGCCGACCCGCACAAGACCGCTTCCACCCTGCTCGTGTGGATGGCAGACGACCCATACGCCTTTTGCTATCGAATTGAGAAAGATGCCGCAGCAGCTTTCGACAAGGCCGGATTGGCAGCGTTCGAGATGCAAGTCCGGGAACGGTTTGACGCTGCTGCGGCGGACCCATCGAGTTGGACGTACCGGCGGACGGCCCAAATCCTACGCGAGATCTATATCGCGCAAAAGGACATCCATGCGTATGTCGAGCTGGCCGAGCAGACGGAACTCAAACCGGAAGACTGTCTCGCGATCGCCAAGATGCTCGTTCGGATGAAGCCGAATGAGGCTCTGGGCTGGGTCGAGCGAGGACGCATCCTTGACCAGGAGACGCAGTTTCGGTCCACGGTGGCGTACAGCTTGGACGAGCTCCACCGCGAGCTGCTGAGCAAACTTGGTCGAGCCGATGAAGCGCTGGCGGAGGCCTGGGACGATTTTCGGAAGCACCCCTCGAAATTCACCTATGACGATCTCATGAAGTTTGTGCCGACGACAGAGCGCACCACATGGCACGAGAAGGCTCTGAATGCAGCGAGTGGAGCGGACCTGCATTCGCTGCTCGAACTATTCACCGAAACAGAGGAAATGGAGCGGTTGGCGGACCTGGTGCGCAAGTCTTCGGACGAGGCTCTTGAAAAGGTGAGCCACTTTGCCACCGAGCTCGCCGCCAAGCGGTTGGAGAAGAATCATCCCGGACTAGCCGCGCGGCTTTGGCGTGCCCAGGGCATGCGCATCCTTGATGCCAAGAAGAGCAAATACTACAACGCCGCGCTCTCAAATTTCGAGCAGGCCCGAGACTGTTATCAGCGGGCGGAATTGGCGACCGAATGGGAGCAAACGGTGCGCTGGGTTTGCAGATCGCATTACCGCAAGACCGGCTTCATCAGTGGGTTTCAAGCGTTGGCTGCCGGCTCGCAACGCAGCGAACCACCTTCGTTCTTAGAGCACGCGAATACGCGATGGGGCGAGCGGCACGGGAGAGACGCTTGTTGAGAACAGCGAAACAGCACGACCCGGTCTCTCCGGATGAAATTGGCGGGGAACGAACCGAGGACACGGTAGTGGCGATCAACCTGGCTGGTCCGGTTGAGCTGATCGTATTTTCGGTGAAGCAGAAGACCGCGCGCTGCCTTCTGCGTGGAAGCGCCCACACAGTCATATTTCGCACAGGTCGCTTGTGGGATGTTGTTCCCGGTGAGATCGCGGTCGTCCGGCCCGTCAAACAATGGAGCTACTTGCGCAATTCTTGTCTTTCCGGCGAAATTCAATCTACGCGGCTCGACGTGCAGGCGCTAAGCCTTGCCCCGCTCAAACTGGAAGAGAGGGGCATGTGGGATCCGTCCGAGCACTACTGGGGCGAAGAGGACGAGCCAATCGAAGAATGGGCCAAACCACTCATCGCGTGGGGATCACGTCCGCAATTTGAAATGGAACAGGTGTTGCCGGGAGCGGACGCGGAGGAGCTGTTTTCCGACCCCATCATAGAATCCAACGACCGGAAGGACAGCGGCGATATAAAAGGCGCAAACAATATCCTGATGGATCTCTGTTGGACCGATCTTCGCTGCCTCGATGCTCATGCACATCTAGGGAACATTGCTTTCGATCGCAGGCCCGAGATAGCGATTCGCCACTACGAGGTGGGGTTTAGGATCGGCGAATTGTCCCTCGGCGAAAGCTTCGATGGTCTGCTTCCGTGGGGGTGGATCGACAACCGGCCATTTCTTCGCTGCCTGAGTGGATTTGGATTGTGCCTTTGGCGGCTGGGCAGGTTCGAGGAAGCCGGGAATATTTTCAAGCGTATGCTGTGGCTAAATCCTTCCGATAATCAAGGCGCGCGATTTCTGATCGATGACGTCCAAGCTGGCCTGGCATGGCAGAGCGGCGGCACCGAAAGAGAATAGCGCGCACCCTGCCATTAACACGCTAAGCTTCAGAGTGTCGTCGAGGATCTCAATTTCCGCAACCCTTTCATCCACAGCCACACCCTGGCGGTACAAGACTGCGCACATGTCGTCTGGTCACGCGAGTGATCGATCTTGACATCATGATGTCTACTCTGCGATCATCAGTGTGTGCGAACGACCCTTTCACTTGACGAGGATGTCGCCAAGCTGCTTCGCCGCGAGATTCGCCGATCTGGCGCTTCCCTGAAGGCGGCGGTGAACCACTTTCTTCGGCTGGGTTTGATGGGCTCCGGGAAGCCGGATCGAAAGCAGTTCTCGGTTCATCCAAGGGAATTGGGTTTGCCTCCAGGGTTGAGCTACGACAACGTGGAGGACTTGATCGAGGCGATAGAAGGTACAACGCACAAGTGATTGTCCTCGACGCAAATATGCTTTTATACGCGTACGACACGAGTTCGGAGCATCATGCTAAGGCGCGTGTTTGGATTGAGCAGATTTTCTCTAGCGGAGAACCGATCGGATTGCCTTGGCAGACAGTCGCCGCCTTCCTCAGGGTTGTGACGAACCCAAGGCTTCCTGGCAAGCGATTCACGCCCCAAGAGGCAACTGAGCTTGTCGATCAATGGCTGGAGCAGCCGAACGTCCGCTTGTTGGCTCCTGGTGAGCAACATTGGGTCTTGCTGCGTCAACTTTTGCTTGATGGCCAAGCCCGGGGTCCTCTCGTGACAGACGCGCAACTCGCCGCGTTGACGACTGAGTACGGCGGCATTCTACATACAACGGACCGCGACTTCGCGCGGTTCTCCGGATTACGCTTTACCAATCCGTTGCAATCGGCAGTTCCGTCAAAGTGCGACGCCAAACCGTGAAGGCATGATTTGGCTACTACTGTGAATCAAGTCGACGAAACCCGAGCACCATCCTGCACATTCCAGGACCACCTCCTCCGCCTTTCAGCAGCCAGGTACAAGTTAGGTACAACTAAGAGAGGGGAAATAATGCTTCTCGTCCCGTAAGCGACGCGAGAGAAAGCGTTTATGGAATTGGTATTCATAGTTCGGGACCAGGAGGTCGGTGGTTCAAATCCACTCGCCCCGACCAATTTTTTTAGAATCAGCTACTTATAACTTTCGCAATTCAAGAAAAAGCGCGATGAGCGCCTGGTACGAAACCAAGCGTAGCTGTCTCCGATTCGTTGGACACGAGCGCTCTTTGTCCTTTGAGCTCATCACCTTGCGATAAGAGTTTTGCTTTACTGGGAATCCAATTCTCGGGAGACTTGGTACAAGAGCAGCCCTTTGGGAAGAAAAACCAAAGCCAAGCTCACGTTCTCCGTCCCGCAAGATGCGATCGTGCTACTCCGTTGATTTTGCGCGCAATCATCTGAGAACGTGTCTACCACAGCGAGGGTGCCAGGGTCAGATACTTCTCCCTGCAACGCGACCTAGTCCAGAAGGATTGTCTTCGAGTGTCCCGTAGTCCGGAGGCAATTGGCGGCAAGCGGCAATGGAACCTCTAAACTGCCAGAACCGGACTTCTGACTCGGGATAACTTCCGGATTTGCTCGTTACTCGTCCACTAGCCCCGCGCGGAACAAGTAACGGTGGCAAAAGTTGCTTGACTTTCGTGATCTTCCTGCCCTTAATATGTGGCGTGTCCATATATGGGTGATGCTACTCAAGGAAGTGAATGGAAGAGAGGCAACGCGGAGTTGCTGATTCTCTCGTTGATAGAAGCCAGACCCCGGCACGGCTACGAAATCTCAAAGCTCATCGAGCAACGCTCAGAAGGCGCGGTGCGCTTCTATGTGGCTTCGCTCTACCCTTTGCTCTATCGCCTGGAAACCCGTGGTTGGATTCAGGGCCGGTGGGTTGAGAAGAGCGGGCAGCGCCGCCGACGCTACTACCGATTGACTCGGCAGGGACAAAAGGTTCTGGCCTCGCAGCGACGCGGCTGGCAAATTTTCGTCGAGGCCATCAACCGTATCACGGAAGTTGAAAATGCTTGATTGGGAACCCGAAATTCTCAGGCGGCTTGCACCGCTGGAACTTACTCCGACGCGGGAGTCGGAAATCGCTGAGGAACTCGCGCAGCACCTCGATGATCGTTATCAGGAACTCATCGCCAGCGGCCAATCGCAGGACTCAGCATTCCGCACCGCACTTGATGAACTCGAAGGGGAGGATTTGCTAGTCCGAAGCCTCAGACGTCTAGAAAGAAACTTTGATCGCGAACCCATCGCGCCCGGAAAGGACGCCGGCAATTTTTTCTCGGGCATCCTCCAGGACGTTCGTTTCGCCTTTCGCATTCTCCGCAAAACTCCGCTCATCACCGGCGTTGCACTGCTTTCTCTCGCGCTGGGCATCGGCGCCAACACAGCCATTTTCAGCTTGATCGACGCCGTCATGCTCCGCATGTTGCCTGTGCAGAATCCTGAACAGCTCGTGCAAATCGGGTTGAAACCTCGCATGGGGCAAAATGCGAACACCACCGTAACGAATCCGATTTGGGAGCAGGTGCGCGATCATCAGGACGTTTTCTCCGGCGTTTTTGCCTGGTCGCCGAGAACTTTCGACCTCGCCAACGGCGGCGAAGAAAACGATATCAACGGCATTTACGCCAGCGGAGATTACTTCAACGTTCTCGGTGTGCGCCCAGCCGCAGGACGCTTGCTCGCTGCTTCCGATGACATCCGCAGCTGTCCCGGCGTCGCCGTGCTCAGTTACGGTTTCTGGCAGGAGCATTACGCGGGCGCGCAATCCGTGATTGGCAGCTTCATTCGCGTGAATGGCCATGAATTTCCCATCATCGGCATTGCACAGCGCGGCTTCACTGGTACGGATGTTGGTACGCCATTCGGTGTGGCGATTCCGATCTGCGCGGCAGCGATTTTCGGAAGGTCTCTCGACGATCGCACCGCCTGGTTCCTCTCGATGATGGGCCGCCTCAAACCCGGCGCAAACATCGCGCAGGCTCAAGCTCGCATGAAAGTCCTGTCGGCCCCACTTTTTGGCGCCGTTGTCCCCCAGGATTCCAGCGCCAACGCGCAGGACTTTTTTCGAAGGAACACGTTCGCCCTAACTCCCGCATCCACTGGGAGCAGCAGTGTCGATGGCGTACGCGACCAATACAGTCAGCCGCTGCAAATCCTGATGTTCGTCGTTGGACTGGTTCTGCTCATCGCCTGCGCGAACATCGCCACCCTGCTTCTCGCTCGCTCCGCGGCGCGCCAGAAGGAAATTGCTCTGCGTCTGTCTTTGGGAGCCTCGCGAGCCCGTTTGATTCGCCAGGTTCTCACCGAAAGCATCGTGCTCTCCGGCGCCGGTGCGATTCTCGGCGTTTTCTTCGCGCGATGGGGCAGCGCGCTGCTTGTTCGTTTCGTTTCCACCGATCAGAGCCAAGTCTTTCTCGATCTGAAAATGGACGGCCCGGTCCTGGCCTTCACCATCGGCATCGCCGTGCTTTGCGGAGTGCTCTTTGGGATTTTGCCTGCCTTCCGCGCCACACGCGTCTCTGCCAGTTCTGCGATGAAAGAAGGCCAATCGCAAGGTGCAGGCGGGCGCTCGCAGTCGGCTCTAGCGCGCTGGATTGTCGCCGTGCAAGTCGCTCTCTCCCTGATTTTGCTGGTTGGCACCGGTCTCTTCGTCCGTACATTCGCCAATTTAATGACCGTTGATCCGGGCTTCGACCGCAACAATGTCCTGTTGATCGACACGAATGTTCATAGTGCTGGACTGCCCGAGCCCGCTCTCGTGCCGCTCTACGGCCAAATGCTTGCGAAATTGCAGGCGCTTCCCGGGGTCGTTTCCGCCAGCCAGTGCCTGTTATATCCGTTCGACTCGGGCGATGAGTGGACCTCCGAGGTTTCAGTGCCGGGCTATCAGCCGCCGAGCGGCGTTGTGCCGGGTGTTTATTTGAACTGGGTCACGCCTGGATACTTCTCCACGATGCGCACGCCGCTGGTCGAAGGCCGTGTGTTTGCCGCTCGCGATTCCGCAAACTCCACGCCCGTTGTCGTCATCAACCAGTTGCTGGCGAACACCTACTTTCGCGGACAAGATCCCATCGGGAAGCATATCCACCTTGGAGGGCAGGAAATCGGAGACAAACCACTCGAAATTATCGGCGTGGTGCAGAACGCCAAACGCGATTCGCTGGATCAGGATTTTCTTTCAACCGCATACGTCCCTCTTGCCCAGATTCATCGTGTCCGCGAAGACACCACGTTTGAGATTCGCACGGCGACGACGCCGGGAGCGCTGATTCCCGCCGTACGCGACGCCATGGCCAACATCAACAAATCGGCTTCTTTGCAATTCAGCACACTGAAACAGCAGGCCGACGACTCCGTGATTCAGGAGCATCTGATGGCCGTCCTCTCCGGCTTCTTTGGCGGCCTCGCGCTCCTGCTCACCGCCATCGGTCTTTACGGCGTCATGGCCTACGTAGTCACGCAACGCACGCACGAAATCGGCATTCGCATGGCCCTCGGCGCGGAGCAGACTTCGATCCTTTGTCTCGTCATGCGTGAGGCGGCGATTGTCCTCGCTGTTGGCATCGCCGCCGGTCTCCTCAGCTCCATCTGGATTATGCGCCTAGCCCGCCAACTCCTCTTTGGTCTCACGCGCAATGATTCCTCAACGCTTGCGCTCGCCATCACCGTACTCGTCGCCGTCGCACTCGTTGCGAGCTACGTTCCCGCGCGCCGCGCCATGCGCGTCGATCCCATGGTGGCGCTGAAATACGAATAGTTCTCGACGGTTTCTGCCCTATTCCAGCAGCAATCGGACGTATCGTTCGCAGACCGGAAGTTGCTGCAAAGCCCCAGAGCAGTTGCCTACCGGCGCAGAAACGGAGTTCTGGGGAATTGCTCGACGAATGCTTGCCTCACGAACGGGCGGGCCTATAGAAAACTGCGGCGGCGACAGCTCTGCGCTCTTGACTCTAGATAGCTAGGTACAGGTTAGGTACAACTGTAAGAGGGGAAACAACGTTCCTGGCTCCGTAAGCGACGCCAAGATAAAGCGTTATGGGATTGAACTGATTAGTTCGGGACCAGGAGGTCGAAGGTTCAAATCCTTTCGCCCCGACCACTTTCTCTCTTATTTTCATTGGGTTATTCATTACGCTGCTACTGTAGCCTCCAGAATTTGTAGCCCACGTAGCCCAAATAACGATTCTTGAAGCTCCAACCGAGTCCAACTCTTTTTACTTGGTCTTGCCGATAGCCAACATCTTCCACCAGTTTGCCATAGCGGTCTCCCATGCTGGGAAACAGCCCCCAACTTTAGTAGCACATGATCCGGCCAATCGTTGAGTGACCAGAAATCGTTGCTTCTGGTGCACCGCAGTTCCCTGCATGGTCACGGTTTCGGAATCTCGCGAATTTCCCACTCGTCCACACCCGAGATTTCGACCAGTTTGTTCACCAAGAAATTCTCATCGCTAGATTCCAAGATGTACGCGATTACGGGTTGGACACGGTCCCATTGTTCGTCGCGGGTCAGGCCGCCCTCGCGGAGGACAATCAGACCCGGGTGCACCTCGACGTTGAGAAGCCGGATAAAATCGCGCGCGTTGCATGTAACGACGACAAAGTCATTTTCGAAAGCGTAGTTCCAGATTCTCGCGTCCGGTTCCCCAGACAAGCCGACATGTGTTGCGGCCACAGCAAAGATTCCCTTACCACCGAGTTTGCCGACCAAAGACGGCGAAACGCGTTCGTCAAGCAAGATGCGAATCAACGGCGGGCACCGGGCTCCCTTTCGATTCGCAAGTGCTTCTTTGGCCGTCCTGGTGGCTGTCCAAGTCGTGCCGCGAGCCGCGCATAGGCCAAGTCTCTCTCATCGAGAGCAGGGAAGTCCTCGGCGATCTCTTCGTCGGCAACGTGCTTTCGGAAGAGTGCCACGACGTGTTCCAAAGGGATTCGCGTGCCTCGGAAAACAGGTTCCCCGCCGAGAACGTCCGGAGACGAAGTGATTCGCTCCTTACCCCAGCGATACGCGGTCACGTTTCTCTCGACGGTTTCGCGGTAATGCTTGCACTCAATGAATATCTTCATGTCACCCGAGCGAAACACGATGTCCGCCCCGTCAGAAACCCAATGCCTTGCAGTCTTGCTTCCATGGGCGAGTACCTGAGCTAGGGAGTCTTTGTCTTCCTTGGAAAGGGGGAAGGGGAATTCCGCGAGGACGAGAAGAAAGAGTACATCGCCCTCGGAGAAACGGTACCGCACGGCTTTGCCCGCTTTGATCTTGCGAGAAGGGGTTACAGCTCTCTTTTCTAGCGCGGTTCGAACGGTGTCAGGTTCAATCTCCGCAATCGCGGCGGCTTCGTCGAGTGTGAAGAGTTCTGTCATCTCGTTCTCCGATGCTAAATATACCACACCTAGTGGTATATTTACAATTGAATGCGTCTTTAAGCTTGCGTGTAGCGCGGAAGAGGGCCGCTCTAAGCGCGTGAGGCGGCGAGGGTTTCTGACGGAACTTCCGCAAGAATTGCGGAGGCTGTGTGTGGATGACCTAGATTTGCTGCTTTATATTGCGAAGACGCTTGCGAATCGCGGGTTCAGGCGCCGCCCGGGCCGTGGGCAAGCACCCCACGACCCGGATAACTGACAATCTTCTCAGTGCGACTGGGGCCTGCCCCAACTGTGGAATTGAAAGTGCCCCATCAATCTGCGCTTCTATACCACCAAAAAACGAGCGCCTAGTGCCGCACCAAGCTGTCAATGATGGTCAACTATTAACCCAATAGGGCTGTCACGGCGAAGCATCCAGCCAGCGCATCGCATGGTCGGGCATTTTCTGGACTTCCGTGCGTTGATTCGGGACCAGGAGGTCGAAGGTTCAAATCCTTTCGCTCCGACCAATTTGTTAGAGAATTTCGTCACCTTTTCGAGGTGGTTGTTTGCCCGTTCGTTTCAAAATCTTCCGTGCTTTTTCTATATTTGCATGGGCTCCTCGCTCACGAAAGAATTCTTCCGTGCGTAAGGCAGAAAGTTTCTCTGCGACCGCTAGATTGATGAGTTGATTTAGGGATACGCCTTCACTCTCGGCTGTTTTGCGAGCCTCCTCCTGTAAGGACGAGGCCAAACGCAATGGAAAGCTGCTTTGTCTCACAACACTTCTCCTTGGGTCACTCTTTCGCAAGTGCCCGTAACCGTTGCAGAGCTTCGGACGGTGGCAATATCTTCAGCGCAAAACTCCTCGCTACGGCCGCGAAATCTTTTTGGTTGAAGGTGACCAGCAGATCGGCCCGACCGTTGACGGCGGTTTCTAGCACCATATCGTCAGCCGGATCGGACAGAAGCGGTCTCCACAGGAACCTTATCTGCACTGCTTCGCCAACCCTAACGAGCGAATTAATGACCTCGTCGAGTTCCTGCACGCTAAGACGGTGTACTTTTCTATGTTCCTCGCGCGTCAAAACAGCCTCGTACTCAAGAACCAGAGGCACCGACAACAGAAGTGTAAACTTTCTAGCCAACGCTCGATTCACTAGTTGCCATGAGGCGCCTCCACGGCTGCGCATTGCGGCGACTAGGACGTCGGTATCGAGCACGAGGCACAAAAGAGATGATATCGCATATGACATCACTTTTTCAAGGGAGCCTGGGGCGAGTCTCCCTCTGTGCCAGATTGCAGAAGCTAACTCAGTATTGAGGCCGAAGTAGGAATTGGCCGCTTAGGGGTCCAACTGATGGCGGCGCCTTGCTCCGCGGGACGAGAAACGTTGATTACCTCGGCTGCAGAGCGAATGCTTTCGGCTCCGGGCCGGTGGGTACCACGTACAAGCTACGGACAACTAAAGGAAGGGAAATAAGGGTCCTCGTCCCGTAAGCGACGCCAAGTAAAGCGTTTACGGAATTGGTCTTCATAGTTCGGGACCAGGAGGTTGAAGGTTCAAATCCTTTCGCCCCGACCACTCTTTTAAGGTTTACGCCACACGAAAATCTGAGGAGCGCCTGGTTGTGGGCTAGGCATTCTTTTTTCGAATCGTTTGCTCGCTACCAATCTTTCTCATATGAATTCAATGTCTTACGGTGCGGAGTGCGCCCACACGGCGAGTCCTAATTTGGGGAAATTAAGTACTGACAATCCGTTTTTCGAGAAAGTAGGTACAGGATCAGTCACTGGGCCCCAGCCAGAGCCTAAACGCAATATCATTTTTCCTTGAATGAAGTCCCGGTAGCAACAATGTTGACACGCTAAGAATATTTGGGCATCATGTTGATACAATGTAGTTACAAGGAGATCATGCGACATGAGGGCCGTGGTCAAGAAATGGGGAAACAGCGCTTCGGTGCGGATTCCGGTCGCCGTTTTGCAGGCGGCTCATTTGGACCTCGATGAGCCCGTTGACGTGCGCGAGGAGTCGGGACGCATTGTCATCGAACCCGTGAGGCGCAAGGAATATGATTTGGCCGAACTTGTGAAGGGGATCACGCGCGAGAATCTTCATGCGGAGGTCGCTTTCGGCGGTCCTGTTGGCAAAGAGGCATGGTAAATGGCGCGGCCCTATGTGCCAGATGCTGGCGACATCGTTTGGATCAGTTTCAGTCCGCAAGCGGGACATGAGCAAGCCGGACACCGGCCAGCGGTTGTGCTGAGCCCGGCCGCCTACAATGCGAAGACGAGTCTGATGGTCTGCTGCCCGATGACCACACAGATCAAGAACTATCCCTTCGAGGTGCTTGTTACCGGCGGCAGTCCGAGCGCAGTGCTGGCGGATCACGTGAAGAGTCTCGATTGGCGGAAGAGACGGGCCAAACGCAAAGGGACAATATCGCCGGCAGAACTGGCGGAAGTACGGGCAAAAATCCGCGCGCTGATAGGTTAAGTGTCAGGTGGCTTCGCAGGCTTACGAAGATTTTTATCCACCTTTTGGATCGGTGGCTTTGCAATGCCCTTGAAGTTCAAGTCCCAGTTCCAATCGAGTCTGCAAACCAGGAATCGACGGCGGAAGAATGGCTCCGCGATTCCTTCGTTCGCGAAATATTTATACTCTTTCGAAGCCGACGCCTGCGCTGGCGAAATGCGAATCATGCTCTGAGTGTGGAATCTTTGTTTTAGCTGGCGCGAAGTCTAGGACCACGCGCGACGGCACGTCGCCGTGCTCAAGACGGTCGAAGATCTGATTGATAGAAGATAGTGGTTGTAGCTCGATATCCGCTTTGACTTTGCCTTTGACGGCAAAGGCGAGGGCTTCGGCCATATCCTGGCGCGTGCCAACGAACGAACCGCGGATCGTTATGCAGTTTGCAACAACATCGAAGAGCGGAACCGGGAATTCGCCGGGCGGGAGCCCAACCAGGACACACGTACCACGCTTCCTGGTCATGCCAACGCCTTGCTTGAATGCGATGAGCGAAGGCGCTGTGATCAGAACTCCATGAGCTCCACCGCTGGTCGCCTTCCTCACGGCAACTGCCGCGTCTTCCGTCTTGGCATTGATCACGAAATCGGCACCCAGACGCGTGGCATGGGACAGTTTGCCGTCATCGACGTCGATCGCGCAGACGAGCAGTCCCATGGCCTTTGCATATTGCACGGCCAAGTGACCGAGTCCGCCAACGCCAGAGATAGCGATCCAATCTCCGGGCTTCGCCGTAGTCTCCTTGATCCCCTTGTAGGTCGTGATTCCAGCGCAGATCAACGGCGCGGCATCCGCCGCCGCAAGACCGGCAGGAATGTGGGCAACATAATTCGGATCGGCAAGTACAAATTCAGCAAAACCGCCGTTCTTAGTATAGCCGCCGAACTGTGCCTGAGCACACACCGTCTCCCAGCCAGTCAGGCAGAACTCGCAGTGACCACACGCAGAGTAGAGCCACGGCACCCCGACTCGGTCGCCCTCTTTTACATCGGTCACTCCCGATCCAACGGCGGCTACCAGGCCGATGGCCTCATGGCCAGGAATAAATGGGAGAGTGGGCTTCACTGGCCAGTCACCGTGGGCCGCGTGGAGATCGGTGTGACACACTCCGCAGGCTTCGGTCTTCACAACTATTTGGTTTGTTCCAGGAGAGGGAATGTCCCATTCTACGTGTTGCAGGGGCTTTCCGAATTGTTCGACAACCGCAGCGTGCATCTTGATGGGCATGGATGTCTCCCTTGGACTTTTTTGTCCCTAGTAGAAGGTTCGAGCTTAACGACGGACTTCTCATTTTTCTGACCAATAGAGAACACTTACGGCAAGCCTCAGGGGTGCTCTTTCGGCCAGAGGAACTTATGGATCACAATGAGTCAGTGCGAAATTGGAACATTTGATGTTGAAACAGGCCGACTACAAGCGCAAAGCGGCAATTGATCCTGAGGCTTTGGTTTCGCTGCTGCCGAGCGAGAAGTCTCGAGAGTTCGCGCGCTACTGCAGGTAAAGGCGAGTCACAAACAAGCCAAGGAGTTTCGCGAACTCGCACAGAAAGTCCGCGAAATTTAGCGGCACAGGCGGTCGCATCTATGCAAGCGCGGTCGGTCGATGAGGTGTTCGCAGCGTCGCGGGGGCCCCTCATCGACACATCACGATCTCGTGGTTTCTTTAGGATCAGACAACGGGAGCCGGAACGTCGGCCTCACGCAAGAGTTTCTTGTTCACGAACTCCCGGATGCTCATGTTGCCGAGCTCGCGACCATAACCGGAGTATTTGATTCCGCCGAATGGCAGCTCGGCATCCGGCCAGTCAATGTCGTTGATGAACATTATGCCGGTGTCCACACGGTTGGCCAGGCGTTTCCCGCGCGCAGCGTCCTTGGTAAAAACAAAGCCGCCCAACCCGAAGTCAGAATTGTTGGCAAGCGCGATCGCTTGACCTTCGTTTTTCAGGCGGAAGAACATCGCGACCGGCCCGAAGAACTCGTCGCGGAAGGCCGTGTCGTCAGGCTAGACATCCGTTGTCATTTCCTGGAGGCGGACTCTATTTAGAAGGCCTGAACAGCAGAGACGAGAGCACTGCTCGGCGCCGGAGCTTTCTTCTATAGGGGTTGCCCTATCATGCTTCGGCAGTGGCGCGCGATCTGTTGTTCTTCCTCAGCGGGGACAATTTTGATCTTGTCTCCAGTAAGGCCTAGAAATTCGAGGCCATTTGTAACTGCGGAACGAACATATTCGCTGTGTTCTCCGATCCCACCGGTGAAGACAAGGAGATCCACGCCGCCGAGCAGAGCAACGTATGCACCGATTGCCTTGCGCACGGAAATGACGAACACATTCAACGCAAGCGAGGCCTGTGGATCTTTGGCGTGGGCGCGAGCTTCGAGCGACTTCACATCGCTTTCGCCGGAGGAAAGACCGAAGAGGCCACTCTGATGATTGATCAGGTCCTCCATCCCGTCGGCGCCTAGCTGCTCCGTCCGAAGAAGATAGACAAAGACCCCAGGGTCGAGATCGCCGGAGCGTGTGCCCATGGGGATTCCACCGGTAGGGGTCAGGCCCATGGTGGTGTCGATGGATTTGCGATCGCGAATAGCGCAGAGACTTGCTCCGTTGCCGAGATGCGCGAAGATGGCTCGTTCGGGCAACTGGGCGCCGAAGTGATGGACGAGCGACTCATAGGAGAGGCCATGGAAACCATAGCGTCGAACACCCGCATTGAAGTAGCGGTGCGGGATTGGTAGATGCGTTGCGACTTCCGGCATGGTTTGGTGAAACACGTCGTCAAAACACGCGAATTGCGCCGCCGAAGGAAAGAGCGACTGCGCGGAAGCGATAAGAGACAGAGCCTGCGGGATGTGTACCGGCGCGAAGTGTGTGGCGGAGCGAAGTTCGTCCAGAACTTGCGGCGTGATGAGCTGATGCGTGAGGAGATGGGGCCCTCCATGCACGACGCGATGGCCTACTGCTACTGGCGCGGTATGAACATGCTTCCGGATTTCCTCAGCGATGGTGACGAGGGCATTGTTTTGCGACTCGAGGATACCTTCACGTCGTACGAGCAGTTTTCCCCCGGAAGAACGGACGTGTAACGTGCCATTGCTATGTCCGACACCATCAGCGCTTCCGGTCAGCAGTGCATCTTCGTCGCTCGCTCCCCGGTGATATATGCCGAACTTGAGCGAAGACGAGCCGCTGTTAAGCACGAAGATTAAGTTGTCTTTTCGGGGCAGCTTCTCCTGCATGTCTAATCCGGCCATTTCCAGTTGCGAATCTCTTCTTTATCGATGCCCTCGGTGTGGGCGTAGTTGATGCTGTCGACGATTTGGTCCTTTAGCCACTCCTTGGCGTGTGCGCCTATCGAGCTTAGCCGCGAAACGCGGTCGACAACGTCAATAGCAAGATTAAACCGATCGACTTGATTGAGGATGGCGAGTTCAAGCGGCGTGTTGATATTGCCCTTTTCCTTATATCCCCGTACATGGATGTTGTCGTGATTCTTGCGGCGGTAGCTGAGTTTGTGGATGAGCGAGGCATAGGAGTGGAAGTTGAAAATGACCGGTTTATCGATCGTGAAGAGCGAATCAAAGTCGCGGTCGGAGAGTCCGTGTGGATGCTCTGTGGAAGGCAACAGGCGAAAGAGATCGACGACGTTGACGAAACGTATCTTTAGGTCGGGGAAGTGCTTCTTGAGAATCGCGACGGCCGCAAGTGACTCCATAGTCGCTATATCGCCGGCACAAGCCATCACCACGTCGGGTTCCTTGCAATCGTCCGTAGAAGCCCAGTCCCAAATGCCGATGCCCTTCGTGCAATGCGTTACGGCATCTTCCATGCTGAGATACTGCAGATGATCCTGCTTGTCAGCGACAATGACGTTGACATAGTCCCTTGACCGCAGGCAATGATCCGCCACACTCAGCAGGCAGTTAGCGTCTGGCGGCAGATAAATGCGCACCACGTCGGCGCTCTTATTGGTCACCACATCAAGGAATCCTGGGTCTTGATGAGTGAAGCCGTTGTGGTCCTGCCGCCATACAAGGGACGTGATGAGGAGGTTGAGGGACGGCACCGGAGCGCGCCAGCCCAGTTCTTTTTTCGACTTCTCCAGCCACTTAGCGTGCTGATTGAACATCGAATCGATCACATGCACGAAGGCTTCATACGTGGAAAAGAAACCGTGACGGCCTGTCAGCACGTAACCCTCGAACCACCCCTCTAGCGTGTGCTCGCTGAGCATTTCCATGACCCGTCCCGTGACGTCAAGCTCACCGCCGTCTGCGTCTTCCGGTTTGTATTCGGCAAGCCAGGTCTTCTTCGAGGCGGCGTAGATCGCGGTGAGCCTGTTGGAAGCCGTTTCGTCCGGGCCGAAGACACGGAAGGAGTTCATATTGCGGCGCATAACTTCAGCAAGAAAGTGGCCAAGTACGTCAGTTGGCGGTGCGTATAAAGTGCCCGGAGCCTTCATGGTGACCGCATAATTACGAAAGTCTGGAAGATCAAGCTCTTTGCGCAGCAGACCACCGTTCGCGTGCGGGTTGGCCGAGATACGGCGTGTGCCGGACGGCGCAAGTTCCTGTAGCTCGGGGATGAGCGTTCCGTTTGCATCAAAAAGCTCTTCGGGCTTGTAGCTGCGCATCCAGTCTTCCACTATTTTGAGACTTCTTTTATTCGCGACTGCGTCAAGCACGGGAACCTGGTGAGCGCGCCAAAAGTCTTCTACCTTGTGATCGTTTACCTCTTTTGGTCCGGTCCATCCTTTCGGCGAGCGAAGTACGAGCATGGGCCAGCGCGGACGCGTGGTGTCGCCCGTTGAGCGGGCATGATGCTGATGCGAACGAATCTCGAGGATGCAATGCTCTAGTGTTGAAGCCATTTTCTGATGCATCGTGAGCGGGTCATTGCCTTCAACAAAATAAGGTTTGTGCCCGTAACCGGTAAGCAGTGCTTCGAGTTCTGCTTTCGGGATGCGCGCGAGGATGGTGGGATTTGCGATTTTGTAGCCGTTGAGGTGCAACACGGGCAGGACGGCTCCATCGCGAATCGGATTCAGAAATTTATTAGAATGCCAAGAGGTAGCAAGCGGACCAGTTTCTGCCTCACCGTCGCCTACCGCGACTGCGACGATGAGGTCAGGATTGTCGAAAGCTGCCCCGTACGCGTGCGAAATCGAATAGCCCAACTCGCCGCCTTCGTGAATCGAACCGGGCGTCTCCGGGGTGCAGTGCGAGCCTATTCCTCCGGGAAACGAGAACTGGCGGAAGAACTTGAGCATGCCAGCTTCGTCGCGACTCTTGTCCGGATAAATCTCAGAATAGTGGCCCTCGAGATAGCAGTTGGCAAGCGTGGCGGGCGCACCATGACCGGGCCCGGACACGTAAAGGATATCCAGGTCGTATCTCTTGATCAGCCGATTCAGGTGGACCCAAATGAAGGATTGGCCGGGATCGGATCCCCAATGGCCAAGGAGCCGGTTCTTGATGTGCTCTGGCTTTAGCGGTTCGCGAAGAAGGGCGTTTGCGCGAAGATAAATCATTCCCGCTGACAAGTAATTGCAAGCTCGCCAGTAGGCATCCATATTTCTTAGTTCTTCGTGTGAAAGGGACGTCAGAACTTGAGGGGTAATAGCCATGGCCGATCTCCGAGATTGAAGGTGCACTTTTGGATGCAAGCATCGGGCCCGCCGATGCTCCTTCCTAGAGCGTAGACTTTCCTGTGGAAGAAAACATCTGCGAAACAAACCCACAATCGCACGCGCTTGTCCCGAAGCAAGTTGCGGGAGCTGCTTTGAGAAATTTTTGACCGAACTCCCGAGACCAAATCGTTTGCGGCTGTGAAACCTTACTAGTGTTCCGTCCGTGTCGCCAGTCTTAGCGTGGCTGGACTAACACCCGCTGTTGGCCACTAACAGCCTTCGAAGAGATCTCTGGCGATTTCTTCGAACCGGACTTCCGGGGGCGAGCCAGAAAGTCACTGGTCCGATAACCACGTTAATTACGAGTTTTCTTACAATACGAAAACTCCCACCGGCGCTTCGGGAATTCACGGGCGAGAAATGTCATACCAAGTTGAAGTGTGACCTTGCCTCTCGGAGAACTAATGAGAGAAAACCTAAGACTTCTGTCGCGCCCGCTTTAGCGAGCTTAGAGGAAAAACGCCCTTCTCCATTTTGGTTCCGGCGAACCAACAGCACCACACTGATCTGACTCCGTCTTCGCTACCGATACCGGTCACGGTCATATCCGGTCCGCCAGAATTGAGTCGAACAACATCTTCCGGGTTTATTTCGCCATCATCATCATACTTATCCATTTGCGGGACTCCTAAGCTAAGCTCATCATGCCGTAAAAAAATCAAAACAGAATATCTCAAAAGAGACAGCATTGCAGGGATGGAGGCACGAGAGCTTGCGGAATTAGTTGTTTCTTATTTACTCAAACGAGCACCTTCCCGACCAAGCCGCTCTCCTTGTAAGGTTCAAACTGAGCCGGATCCGACGCGTTTGCCTGGACGATAGGTGAGCCGCTACTCGGCTGCCTATGGTAAGTCTTAGTACCTGCAGAACTTCCATTTGTTCGAGCAGCGAGTTGTCGTCAAACCCTGACGCCGGAGAAGCGAAGCTGCCAGTAGTGGATTTCAATTCAACCCCACTCCGACAGTGTGGATTCTTTGCTCAAGCACGCGATGTACAAAAATCGACTCGCGCCCAGCTAGCCAAGCATTCCTCGCCGGGGCGCCGCTCCTAGACTATCCCGAGGCGATTAAATACAGGGACTTTGGCAATATCCACCAGGAAGGCAAAGACAACTGCGGCCGCAAACGTTCCTCCCACCACGACCAGAGGAAGAGGGGCCATGGCGATTCCGCGATTTGCCAATGTTGAAGCGATCAACAGGTCAATTACTGAGGAAAGGATCAGCCAGAAACTTGGGCGGGTCGACCACAGGCGCGTACGAGTGCGATTTGTATAGGTCGTAGCTTGATTGCCAAACACGATGAGCACGAAGGCAAGAGTCTGAAGGGCTTCGATTCCGAGACTCAAGCGGAACTTGCCAATAGCCAGAACGGCGGTGCAAAACAATAGCTCGGCGATACCCATGAACACGCCAGCGAGCGTCAAATTCCCGACTCGCCAAGCACTTGGCGTCGGAGATGGCCGAACGTTGTCGGTCGTCAAGGACATGCCCAGGAAGTCACCGGTAATCATGATAATGACCATCAACATGGGAGTCAGGATGGCGTGTCCGGTTATGATCAGGCCCACCGCCAGGAAGAGCACCTGTACGATCTTCTTTGTGACGGAATTCAAAGAGTAAGTCAGGATGCGCTGGAAGGTCACCCGGCCCTCTTTAACAGCAGAGACGACGCCCTCAAGTCCCGGCTTGGTCAGCACGATCCCGGCCGCCGACTTTGCGACATCGGTCGCCGTCGAAACGGCAATTCCCATTTGCGCCTGGCGAAGAGCGGGCGCATCATTTGCGCCGTCGCCGCACATTCCCACAGTGTGGCCCGTCTTCTGGAATGCTTTAACGAGGTGATACTTATCCTCCGGAAGAACTCCGGCGAAGACCGCGAAGTTTTCCGGGCGAACACTCTCCGGAATTGGTCCGGGCGGGCAGATAGCTCCATCGAGACCTACAGTTCGCGCGATGATCGCCGCTGTCGCCGGGGCATCGCCGGTAACCATGACGGTGCGCACGCCTAAATCCTTCAGATTTTTGATAAACTCGCCAGCATCGGCTCGAGGTTGATCGCTCAGCGCGATCATTCCTGCAAGGCGCATCGGCGCCGGCGTTCCTACGGCAACGGCCAAAACGCGGAAGCCCTTCTTTTCGAGTTCATGCGCCATCGCGGCCGCGGTTGTTATTGGTTCGGTCAGTTTGATAACCGCCGCGAACGCTCCCTTCACTGCACGCAGTGCGCCGCCGTTCGCATCCACCGCCGTCGCCTCGGACATTTTTGTCGCTGAATCGAATGGAACGAACTTGGTCAGTTTCGGCAGGCTCGTCGTGCTTCCTTTCGCTGCAGCGGAGCGGATGGCTGTGTCCACCGGATCCTGACCACCGTCGGAACTGGTTAGAGCCGCCATGGCCAGCACGCGCGCTTCATCGAAGCCACGCTCAGGACAGACGGCAGTAACCGCCAGTTCGTTGAGAGTCAGCGTGCCCGTTTTATCCGAGCAAAGGACGTCCAGAGTTGCGGCCTCGTCCACAGCCGACAATCGCGTCGGAAGTACACCCAAGCGTGCGAGGGCCTTCGCACCCACCGCTGCCGCAAGCGTAAACGTTGCAGGTAGCGCGACAGGGATAGAGGCCAGAACGGCTGTAAGGACAAGTGGAATAATTTCCCCGATCGGCATGTTGCGCGCATGGGCGTACGTCACCAGCAAGACGATGATGCCGCCGTTGAAGATGGCAAGATTTCGCACCACGCGCACCACGGTTTTTTGCTGGGTGCTCTCGACGTGCGCGGTGCGGACTAGTTCCGCGGTGCGTCCAAACTTTGTGTTTGCCCCAGTTGCGGTGACAATCGCTACGGCTTCGCCGCGCCGCACTAGCGCACCTGCATACGTTGGCAAGCCCGGTCCAGCCTCGATGGGGACGGATTCTCCCGTGAGCATGGATTGATCGAGCAGGACGGAGCCCTCGGCTAGCTTTACGTCGGCTGCGACCACTCTGCCCACCGACAACTTCACTGTGTCACCTGGCACCAGTTCCGTAGCTGGTATGTTCTTCCAGGCGCCGTCGCGGCGCACCGAAGCCGTGAGCGCGAGCCGCGATTTGAGCGCAGCAAGGGTGGCCTGTGCGCGTCCTTCCTGGAAGAAACCGAGGGCGGCGTTGAATACCAGAAGAGCACCGATCACTGCGGCTTCGATGTATTCGTGGAGCACTAGCTGAAGAATGACCGCGGCTTCCAACATCCAGGGCACTGGTGCCCAGAATTTGGCCAGCGCCATGCGCAATGGCCGTATCGCCGTGTCTGGCATTGCATTAGGACCGTACTTGGCGAGTTCCGTTCGCACTTCACCGCTAGTCAGACCGTTCGACGGCCTGTCTTCAACGCTGACTTGTGCTGCTTTCGTCGGAATGGACGGGCTGGCAATGGTGGGTAGCATCGTTTCGCAAAGCCCTTCGAACCGCGACATCTATAGACTCATACTATCTTGCGGGCGGAGGATACGTTGCTGTTCATTTAAGTACACTGGGCCATCATGATCGGATTCACCAGGGCTGCAGTGCGCTGAGTGGGATGGGTTCCTGAGTCAAGAAGTGGACCGGTTCGGAATGAACTGTAGGCTATTAAATGCGAGCTGACCTGCGGCACGACGTAATCCACTAGACAAACCCAGATTCTGACAAGTCAGCTAACCGGACATCGGGCGCTCGCGGCCCAGAAACGTTAGAGCTTTAGCGGACGCGCGTTTTCTGCGAGGGGCGAAGTTGGACGCGGTGCTCTGCGCGCGTTTGATAAAACCGTTTGAACGGAGCCGCCCGCGCGGCGGAAGCGGGCCCCATGCAAATTGAATGTAGGGAGGGGTTGGCGTTGGGATGCGTGGGGACTGTCGCGCTGAGCCCAGTAGATCAGTCGGCGCGTCCGGCGCCAATCTAGTTTGTGCGCAGGGCTGCCATGGGCAACCTCTATGGGATCAGCTTGGAACGGCAAAATAGCTTCAAAAAATGAAGACTAAAGAAGCGAAAGATTTTCTCGTGCAGCAAACAGCTGAATGTGACCCCCAAAGAAGCTTCTGCATTCGTGATGGTGTCGTTGATTCGTTTCTTTTCCTTTGCCGCGCTTTCGATGATCTCTGCGGCCAGCATGTCTCGGTCCTCGTGGCGGAGAAAATCTCCGGTAATCCGTGCTCACCAGGCAAGTGGAATTCAATCGGTAAACACAAGCGGGTTTTACGGTACTTATGTGTCCTCGACTCGTTCGGGTAGTATTGGGGTGGAGAAGTCACTTGAGCTTTACAAGAGGACTCAATCATGACGAATAGAGAAGCCGGAATCAATGTAGTCCGCGAAATTATGGGCGACCAGGCGGCCGCAAAACTCAGCGCTTCCGCTGACTCAAACACCTTCGGTGCCCCGATCGCTGCCTACGCGGTCGACCAGGTCTTTGCGGATATCTGGACTCGTCCCGGGCTGGACAGGCGCTCCCGCAGCCTAGTTTCGATGTCCGTCATGATTGCCATGCGTCAGCCCCATGAATTCGCAATCCACATGGGGGCTGGGCTCAATAACGGCCTCACATTGAAAGAAATCGAGGAAGTTCTCATCCAGGCGCTGCCATACGTTGGCTATCCTGCTATCGCAACAGCACTGGCTGCTGCTGCCGAGGTTATCAAGGAGCGTGGTCTGGACGTCGACGAAAACTACGCTGGCCACCGCGGCCTGCTTTGACACTAAACGGCATCCGCACTGCCGGTCTTGAACGACGCTTGACTGTGCAACCCAAAGCTTTTGTCTCGTGAACCCGCGGTTACCGTGAAAACGATCCAAACCACGCATCTCCGGCAAGGCGACTCCTGATAGTTCAGCGGGGGACGATTGGCTCAATGGGTTCGATACGTTCCGCTAGTTCGCCTGGCTTCTCAGGAATCGGTTCTATAATTCGGTCGGCTTGCGCGAACTCCGCCACGGGTAGCCCACCCGAGAGCTAAGGCGCGGCCACAGAACTAAAAGGAAATTCTATGAAAAGGCTCACGGAAACAGATTAGGCGTTTCGACGCTCTTCGTGATGACCAGATCAATACCACGGACACGCCGGAAATCACCGAAGAACAGATGCGTAAAGGCGTCGTCGGCCACCTTTACCGTCCGATTAAGAGGTCCGTCACCATGCGGCTAGATGCCGATATCATCGCATGGCTAAAACAGGGTGGCCCAGGCTACCAGACCAAGGCAAACCAGCTCTTGCGAAGGGAAATGCTGAAATCTCGGAGAGCCTAGGGCGGCAGGTCATTGAAACACCTTGTGAATGCCAGCCGCACTCCCATCAGCCCTGCCGACCACGTGGTTCCCGTTGCGAAGGGTTTTCCTGAGTGGCTTACTGAAGCTCCGACTCACTCTCACTTCGTCACCAGTCGACAAAGTAAGCCTTGCATCTCCACTCACAGTTGGCGCTATTCGAACGATGCGGTCAAGCTGAACGATGGCAGAACGATGCACTCGAGTAAAGGCAGTGGGATCAAGTCTGCGAGCGAGTTCATTGATCGATGTTCGGATCAGATAGGTTTTATTCCCAACGTGCAACCCTGCATAGTCTCCGGTTGCTTCTATCCAGTCAATCTCTTCGCTCCGGACAAACGCCACGCGATCTCTTGTCTTAAAAGCGAATCTGCGAAGGAATGAGGCTCTTTGAGTATTCCGTTCTGAGTTGACCAACTCCTGAAGCTGCGCACATTTTTCCTCAAGAGATGCCAACTTGCTCGTTCGCCTCACGCGCTCCAGAGCTTCTGTAAACCTGATGTCGTCTATCGGCTTAAGCAGATAGTCCACAGCATGAAACTCGAAAGCGTCCAACGCATATGCATCAAAAGCCGTCAGGAAAATAAAAGAAGACGTGCAGTCTCTAGACCGCCTCCTCAGAACTTCCAGCCCGCTGATTCCCGGCATATGTATATCCAGAAACACGAGCGCTGGCCTCAATCGTTCGATACTTTGCAAAGCGGCCATACCATTTCCGCACTCGCCGATCAGTTGAAAATCCGGATGGCGCTGAAGGCGAAGGACGATTCCGCGACGTGCATGTGGTTCGTCGTCCACCACCAAAACTGTCATCATTGCAGGCACCTCCTCACTCCAAAATCTCAGAATGTAAAGCCGAAGGCTTGAAGGGAAAGGAGATTTTGCTGCGGTACTTTTGATCGTCACAGAAAGCCGCGTCCAGGTTGCTTTCAGTGCCAAACAGCTCGTTCAGCCTTTGCCGGGTATTGGTAAGGCCAATGCCATCTGTGGGTGAGACGACGCCGGAACCTGGCGGGACATCGTTCACTACCTCGATTTCCATGAATTCGTTCCGCAACTCTGCGGACACAACAATCGTGCCCCCGCTTTCGCATTGAGCAATCCCGTGCCGCACCGCATTTTCCAGTAGAGGTTGGAGAAGGAGCCGGGGGACTTCGGCGATAAGGGTACCATCGCCAATGATGAACTCTACGCGGAGTTGCGACCCGAAACGAACCTGTTCAATATCGAGATACTCTTTCACGCTCGCCAGTTCGTCTGCCAGTGGAATTAGGTGAAGTTCAGGTGTGTTGAGAGTGCTGCGAAGCAGATTGCCTAAGCGGCTGATCATCTGAAGTGCACCCTCTGAGTTCTGTTCAAGAACCAGAGTTCCTATCGTATTCAGGGTGTTGAAGAGGAAATGTGGCTGTAGTTGAAATCGAAGCGCTCTCAGTTGGGCTTCACGAGCCAACGATTCGGACTCTCGAACCCTGTTTTTTTCTCGCTCCAGGGCCCGATAATGCTTAATGCCGAAAAACATGGCGCTCCAAGCCACCAGAAAAGCCGCCCCGGTTGTCCCGCCTGTAACAACATAACTCATTCGAAAGAATATGGGCGCTTTACCTAAATAGATTTCAGCCCAGAGAGATGCAGCTGAGATCGCAAGGCCGAGCAAACCGCACGTTGAAACACACGCCGCAAGCGACAACAGGAAACCTGCCCGCGTATTCCAAAGAGCCTTGCAAACACCATAGACCAAAAAGCTGGCTAGGAAGCTTGCCGGGATGGACATGGCTCGATAGGCAAAGTAGCCACGCTGGTGCCACTCCGGGACGGACGTGCCTAAGACCGCAAGCGCATAAAGGGACCAACCGCCTAGCTGAAGGGCCCAGAACGATGGAATATAGGTATGTCTGGTGGCTTCCAATCGCATGCTGCCCACACGTGCTCGCAAAGGGAGCTAGAGTCATTCTAGCGGCAGTGGAGTTAAGGGTCCAGAAACCGCTATCGACAGTAATCTTATGCGCTGCTATTCAAATGACTCTAATATTGGATCGCTTCTGGATGCTGCATAAGTGCCATGAACATCCGTTCCCGTCCTGTCACCTTGCCGAACTCAGGAGATGACAGTTCGACTTCAGCATCCGACAGACACTCATCTGAGACAATCAGCCCGTGCTGGATAGTAGCTTTTCCGGACCAGTGAGTGTGCCCGCGCTTAACGGATACAGTGTAAGACTGTCCGCCCTTCATGACTACTGTTGTGTTGCCCGCTTGGTCTCGTGGTCCATCGCCTTCGCCATCTCGCGTGAGAACGACACTGCCATCCTCCGGGTCCACTGAAATCACGCGTATCGTTTGTTTGCCGGCAGGGCCAAACTCCCACGCATGACTGATCTCGACCGTCCATGAAATGCCTGTGTGCAGCGGACCCTTGGGCAGGCCCCAAATAGAGGCCTTCGCAACCATTGAGCTGGCGCTGTGTTCGGCGTAGCACTTTCCCTGGAAGCATTCGGTATCGGCGCCATCACGCAGCTCATAAGGAGCGTTCTCAACTTGGAACTGGCCTTCGATCCGAGCGGAGGTCGTCATCTTCAGATCGTTAGGGGTGCTTCCTGGCAAAATTTTGAAGCTGGCTTCGCTGCCCGATGGGGAAACGACCGAGCGATCCAGACCTGGCGCGCTGATAACCATCGTTCGAAATCCGATGTAATATAGTATTTCCCCTGGATGCGGCTGCAGTGTGAAATAGGCTGAAGCTTCGCTCTCGGCTGCCGGTTTAGTCTGACCGAAAGCATGTTTCCCCGCACAAAGTAGCAAAACCGGAAACGCGGACACGAGCATGATCACGGATACTTTCATGCCGCGAGGCTAGCCATTTTTCTGCATCGGCAGCAAGCGAAATGCTGCCAACCGCATTATTAATGCGCCGGAACGTGTGTCAGTCACCCTTTGCGTCTCCCTGCAAAGTTCCGCCATCGCCTCGCCGGCTAGCCACAAACTGCAGTCTTTCATCCATTGCCGAACACTCCTTCCAAGGCATCACTCCCTCCCCTTTACGGGGACAAGTGTCACCTATGTGTCCGGTACAATGTGTTACCTATGTCTCAGGCCGCTCATTGGGTCCAGTAATTTACGGACAGACTCATAGCCGCTGACCGCCTCGTGTCGGACCAGGAGGTACGCGGTTCAAATTGAAGCGCTCCGACTGCGCTATTTCCCGTTCTCTCATCGACTTGGCGGAATGCTTGCCAGCTAGACTGCGGCGCGTTCGTCAGCCTGGGCTTGCGCGACCTCCATCAATGCCTTCTCCAGTTGATCCTGCAATCGCCCACGGGCGGCCATAATGCGGCGGCGGAGGTCGTTCAGTTCGGATGGGCCTTTTGCCAACAGAGCTTCAATCTCGGCTCGCCGCTTGGCAATTTCGTGGTCCACACGTTGCATGTCGGCGGGGTCGATGCCGCGGCTGGGGTTGAACTTAAATGTGGCCTCCAAAGATTGGCGCCAGGTGATGAGCTGTATGATTAGGAACTGCCCGAAGCCGGGAACGGCTTCGAGGGCTGACCGCGCGACGGCCGAAGCATCATCTATTCCGTATGCAGAGAGCATCGCTTTTCGTCCTTCTTTAATATGGGGAATATCTGCCGACGCGATGTCGAATTGCTCCAAGTAGCGGCGCAGCTGAATTTCATACAATGCGCGTTGGAGCTCACGAACCTTTTGCTTCCGTCGTTCGGGCAGTTTCCGATACTCCTCGGTGAGGGTTCTCAGTTGGTCCAGTTTGGCGTTGAAGTCATCGCCAGAGGCCTCGCGCTGCCAAGAGTATTGGAGGTCTCGGAGGCGGCCTTCGGCAGCTCTCGCGGCTTGTCCGAACTCCTCCGGGGCGTCACTATCGAAGAATTTCTTCAGTAGAAAGACACCCAGACCCAAGAAGTACATGTACGCGAACCCATCCGGCGAGAACACGACGAATCCAAAAGCGGCAACTACGCCTACGACTACCGCGGCGATCCTGTAGCGTCTTTTGCGCGCCGCGGCCTTGGCGTGCGAGGAGGGCTCGACGGCGGAAATGTAAGTGAGCATCGAGGGTAAATTTCCCGCGCCAGGACTTGGAACGGCGAGTATGCGGGCCCAGATCAGCTCAATGCTGAATCCAGTGGCCGTATCTACGATTGTGTAGTCGACGAATAAGAGAACTCCGGATGACTCGATCGAGCACCAGGGGCAAGAAGAGAGACCATTGAAAAAGAGATGTGCCTTGTTGTTGGAACAGACGATCAGCCGGCTGGCAAGTGCATCCAGTTCAGCAATCCACCGTCTGCCTTCAGGCCTGCCGCCCCCGGGGCCGTCCGGACCGAAAGCGCTGATGAATAGGTCGCCAATTTCTTGAGGCAAGTGGGCGAGTGTGATGCAGGCAGGAGGGGGCAGCATTTGGGTACGCTGTGCGTCCCTGGCGAAGGCGAAGCGTTGCTCGGCGATCGCTTTCTCGATGGGCATTTCGCCCGTGCCGAGGAACTTGCCCGCGAATGGGTGACGGCCCATGAACAGAAGGTGGAAAAGGAGGACGGCGAGTCCAAAGTTATCGTGATTTGGCGTTCGGAGGACCTCCCTGAATTCCGTGTCCTGCAATTCCGGGGGCGTGTACAAAGGGACTCCGACTTCGCAAGGATAAATTTTTCCGTTTGTGGAGATCTGAAAGCTATCGCAATCGACAAGACTCACAACGGCCGTTTCTGGGGAGACGCGAACGTTGCTCTGGTTGACGTCGCCGATTACATGGCCAAAGTCGTGGACGGCGGCGAACGCTCTGGCGACGTTCGAAGCTGTGTGAATCAAGAATCGCCAGTTGGCTTTCGGAGGAAATTCGCGAGTCCGGCTTTTCGGATTGTAAAGAAGGTGAATATCCTTGAAGCGACTGACATTTTTCATCAGAAAACCGGCCATGGACCTGTTGCGAGCGATGAATAAGGTTCCGACTGGCCAGGCCGAGAAAGCCAGCAAGCGCTCGCTCTGGAGTTTGACCATTTGCGTGAGCTTTTCGGTTTTTTCCGCGCCGGGTGGCTGGTGATAGATTTTTGCTACGAGTTCGGGCTGACCATCGACGGAGTAAACAGTGGCTTCGCCACCATGGCCGAGTTCCGCGCCCAGGCCGACGCGTCTTCCCTGGTCGTCAAAGAGTGCGGTCGGTGGCATTGCTTAAACAGCCGGTATCGCCAAACCCGAATCGGTGCGACTGGCAAGCACCAAGGTTTTGTCGTCGTCCGTTTTTTCATTCACGCGCGGCGAAGTGAGAAAAGCCGCAAGAGACTCGGAAAGTTCGCGAGAGCAGCCTTCTTCCCCGATCCGCAGCGGTGCGAACAATCCTTTGAAGAATGGTTCGTGGGCGGTGCGTTGCTGATAGTTGAGCGCGATTGTTTGCAATCCGTCGGTAAGAAGAGCCGCTTCCACTACCCGCCGCTTGATGGATTCAAATTGAAGATGCTCGATGGCGTCGTCCTCTGTTACGAAATGAGTGGTATTAGCATACTCACCTCTATCCGGCCAGAAGACATGTCCGTAAGCGTGTTCCTCGGAATCTGCGAGGACGATCACGCCGTCTCCGACTTGAAGGCAGGCGGCACAAGACTCACTGACGATGAGACCCAGGATTGTACAGGCGAAATCCCGTCGTTCGCGGGAGACTGCCTGGGCTTCTTCTTCCAGAAGATTTTGAATGGTGGTTATCCAAGACCTGACCGTGTCGTTGGTGACTTGTTCGACGGTCCTGCCTGAATCCAAGTGGTCAACCATGAGGCCGAGCAGCGCGCGACATGTTCTTGCTGCACCTTCACCACTGCAAACAGCGCTCCCGGCTCCGTCAGCCACGGCTGCGGCCAGGATCTTTTCTCCAGCATGTGACGCATAGATCTGGCAATCATTTGCGTCCTGGCATGTACCGCCCGTTTTTTCGTGGGAAGTTCCGATCACGGAGGCGGCAACATAGCGCCAGCCTCCCATGCTCATACGGAAGCCCATCCTTCCGGCGTGGTGGGATTCTGTAGGGGGACCTGTTCGTCCACTTTGGAACGCGAGACCGCGCTCAGTGAGTTAGAAAGCCAGATGAAGAGATCCCGGAAGCGGAGTTCCTTCAGCTTTAACGGCTTGCGAACGGTGATTTCCTCGAGCGTTTCAAAGTTGGCGCCTTCGACTCCTACCGCGAAGAAAGAGAGTGCCTTAGCCTCTTCGCCAGCGCGTAACTTCTTGGCAGCTTCCTTCCAGGCGTCCGTTGGCGCGCCGTCCGTGACCAGGAATATCCACGGGCGATAATAGGAGATTCCATTGGATTTATAGGCTTGTTTGCGCTGATCCAAGATAGCCAAGGCCTGAAGTATGGCGGCGCCCATGGGAGTATCGCCGGTAGTCTCAAGGTGCGGAGGCTTAAAAAGGTCGGCGGTCTGAAAGTCAGAGTGGACCTGCACAGGGCCGAAGGTGATGAGTGCTACCTCGACGCGTTTCTGCGCGAGTGCGTCGGCCGAAAGTTCATCCTTGAATGTGACTAGCCCCTCGTTGAGCTGGGCTATCGGCTCGCCCTTCATCGAGCCAGAGGTATCTAAGAGCAAGATGCAGGGGCAGCGGGGTTCAGGGTTCTCCGCAAACTCGGCGCCTCCAAAGGGCACTTGATCCAGGATGTTTGGCAAAGGAGCCTCCACTCGTGTACGCCACGTATAACGAGTAGTAGTTAACATGGAAGAAATGGGATAGGCAAGCGCAAGCCTAAGCCCGCCGATTTTTTTCGATCTCCGATGTTTTGCGGGGAACCTTCAGCGCACGGCCGGGCAGAGCCGCAGCGGAAAGGGGGAGGCGGTATTCAGAGGTGCCGTAAAGCTAGAAGGCAACGGTGGCGGCGCGTGTCAACGACTCTGAGACAGTTGTTCTGTGAATTCATTGAGTTTTGTTATTTCAGTGGTAGCGGAGAATTCTAAAATCGGCTGCGGTACCATCACCGAATAATGTCCTCCTCCGTGATCTGAGATTCGACCTTTCCCGCAACCTCACGAAACCGTGAGTGTGGATGAGCAGCTTCAGTTTCCAGTAATCTTCGTCCGTCAGCTTGGAGCGTAGGGTCTCAAGATTCGGTTCGATTTCAGCGATGTGAGCACGGACGGTGCCTTCGGGATGACCAGTCCGCGCTTCACCCCAATCGAGGTTGCCAAGATAGTAGGAATCAGTCGTGACGGCTTCGAATGCCTTGCGGTGATAGATCACGTCTGTGCTCCTGACACTATCTCAAGCTGCGCGTCGGTGAGCGTGCAGATCAGTCCCGCCATCGCCCGAAACGGAGCGGGTCGAGAAGATTCGCGCCTGCAGCTTTCTTCGCTGTCGCTTCCAGTTCGGTAATCGCGGCATCCTGGGGGAAATGGTATGCGCCCATCACAATGTCCGTCTCCAGGCCGTTGACGATCTGTCCGATATATTGCTGATAGTCGGGGCAGGCCCGGGCGTTGTCGGCGGTGACGGGCTTCTTGAACCCGACATGCTTGCCGTAACGGGCGTAATAGTCTGTCGCCATCTCAACCGACTGGCCGTGCGATCCGCGATAGCTCAGGACATTAAACCCGGCTTTTTTCATAAGATCGGTCATGGTATAGAAGTCCGCCAATACGCCCAGCGTGTACGGGTCAATTGTGTAAGTTTTAGGACACAGCGTTTCTTCGCGAACACGATAGCCCGCCCAAGATTCAAGCAAGATGAAGTCAAACCTCGAAGAAAGCAGATGGAACTCTTCCTGCAAGATCTATGTCGGAATCGGCGTTCCAGCGTTGGTAACTCGAAGAGGAATCATGGTCTCTCTAGGCAGGCGGCGATGGTGGTGGATAGGCGGATTGGCGATAGTGGCCGCGGGTTTTTTAGCCGGCGCTGTCCTGTGGCAGACCTCGGGGGCGCTCAAGCTTTCGAAACAGGAACTTCGAGCGGAGCGCGAGTTGGGATTCACAGTCCGGCTGTTTTCTCCCAAGCAAAATCTTGACTATGAAACGGTGCGTTCGCCGGAGGTTTTCTCACAGGTAGCGCACTTCCAAGACAGCTTGTACGTCGCGGGGCCTGCAGGCCTGCTGCAATACGATTTGCGCGGCAATCTTGTCCGGGAATTCTCAGCAGGGCGGGACTTGCCCGGCTCGCCGTTAGTGGCAGCGGCGGTTGGACAAGTCGCAGGAGCAACGCAGCCAGAATTAATCCTGGCCACTGCAGACCAAGGCATTCTGCTGTTCGATGGGCAGAAGTTCCGGCAACTCTATCCCGCAGACGCGGATGTGCGCACGGTAACCGCGATCCTGCCGGTTACGAGCGGGCACCTCCTCATTGGCACGAAAAAACGCGGGGTGCTGGTCTATGACGGAAAGACCATTCAGGAGTTGCATCGCACGCTGGGCCATCTATATGTCCAGGCGCTGGCGGGCTCCGACGTGGACTTGTGGGTTGGGACGCTCGATCAGGGAGTCCGGCACTGGCACGCGGGGACAACAGATGAGTTTCGAGAGGAACAGGGGCTCCCGGATCGGCAGGTGCAAGCCATCACATTGGCCGGGGATAAGGCTTATGTGGGGACGCCACTGGGCGTAGCGGAGTTTGATGGGGGCCGCTTTTCACGCGTGTTGGCCAACGGTGTCCTGGTGACCTGCCTCCATGTTGAGGGCGATGAGTTGTGGATTGGTTCGGAGGATCAAGGCGTCGTTCGCATGCCGCTTGCCTCGAATCTTCGGCATTCCGCGTATCGAGACAGCGCCGGCATGGGTTCAGAGGAAGTCCGGCAAATTCAGGGAACTGAGCAAGGAGTAATGGTCCTCACGCGCAATGGTATTTTCCAGGTCAAGGCGAATGGCTTTGGATGGCAGGAGGTGCTCAAGCCGCGGCCCGCGGTTCTGAGCGACCGAAACATATCCGCTTTGGCGCACGACGCCCATGGCCAACTGTGGGTCGGCTACTTCGACCACGGCCTCGACGTTCTGCCGGACGGACCGGCGCGCCCGGTGCACGTCGAGAATGAACATGTTTTTTGCGTCAATCGCATTTGGCCTGATACGAAGAGCGGCGCGGTGGAGGTGGCGACAGCGAACGGTTTGGTGCGCTTCGGAGCAAGCGGGAAGCCGGAGCAGGTTTTAGGAACAGCGGACGGCTTGATAGCCGAGCACGTCACGGACGTGGTGTCTTACCGCGATGGATTAGCAATTGCGACTCCCGCCGGCATCACGTTTCTGGATGCTGAGGGCGCGCGCAGCATGTACAGCTTTCATGGACTTGTGAACAACCACGTCTATGCACTGGCAGTGGCGGATGACGATTTGATGGTGGGGACGCTGGGAGGCCTTTCCACAGTCGAAAAGGGATTCGTAAGAGCAAATTTCACGGCAGGAAATTCCGGATTGAAGCAGAACTGGATTACGGCGGTCGCACGCGTCGGCGACGAATGGATGATTGGAACTTATGGGAGCGGCGTGATGGGGCTTGACAGCACGGGAAAGTTCCACGCGTACCAATCGGCGACCACCGCCACCGAGATTAATCCCAACGCCATGCTGGTAACCAGGAACCACGTTTTCGCAGGAAGCCTGGATCAAGGACTCTACGTTTACGACCGCGAGAAAGAGCGCTGGACGGTCATTACGGAGGGTTTGCCTTCGGCGAATGTGACGGCACTTGCCGAAGGCGGCGGGTACATCTACGTGGGCACGGACAACGGCCTGGTGCGCATTGAGGAGAGCAAATTCTAGCCATGAATCGAACATTGGGCATTCTTTTGCTTTTGTTATTGGCGCCCTTTCCCGCTTTCTCGGACGGCGGCGTACTGATTCCGCGAGACAAGTCCCAGCCCGACCCCGCCATTCTTTCTCTTGAGGAAATGGAAATCACTGTTGAGATTGACAATGGCGATGCTCGCGTCTTTGTCCGCCAAATCTTTGCTAACCATACGGCCGGCATTCAGGAAGGGAACTACGTTTTCGCGTTGCCGAGCCGGGCGACGGTTTCAGATTTTGCCGTATGGGACGGGCCGGTGCGCATTCCCGCGGTCATCCTGGAGCGCAAGCGCGCCGGAGAGATTTACAACGAACTGAAGCAGCAATCCATTGATCCGGGACTGCTTCAAATGGGGGAGCGCGGCTCCGAGGAAGCCAAGCGCAGCGCCATTTTCAGTGCGCGGATTGTCCCTATTCCGGCATATGGCACGAAGCGTCTGGAATTCGAATACCACGAGACGATTCCGGTCGAGAATCTCAAATCGTATTTCGCGATTCCTCTGCGCCCGGATGCCTACCATGCGCAGATGGCGCACCATCTCCGAATCAATTTCGAACTGCGGTACGCGCATGTTCTGGCCAACTTTCAGGCGCCCGCGAAGACTTACCCGCTGCAGGTCGCGCAGAATACGCCTCGGGTTGTGCGTGGAGTGTTCGAAGGCGAGAACGTCAATCTCACCGAGGATTTCGTGGCGACGTTCGATCTGGATAAAGCGGGGAGCGACACGTTGGCGGTTATTACGCACAGGAATCCATTGAGCGGGCAGCCTTCACCCACAGAGACTGCACCGGTTCGAAACACAAACGAACCGGGTTTCTTCGCTGTCGATGCGCTGCTCGGTTCGGGAGCGAATCATGGTGCAACAAAAGATTCACCTCTGGGTGCCGCCCCAACAAAAACAGTCGTGATTCTGTTCGATACGTCGCTATCCATGCAGTGGGAAAAGCTCGAACGCAGCTACCAGGCCCTGGAGACCTTGCTGCACGCATTGAAGCCCGAAGACAAGTTTAATTTGATTCTCTTCAATAGCCAGGTTCAGCCGCTTCAACAGGCGCCCGTCGCTGCCGACACCAACAACGTGCAGCATGCGCTCGATTTCGTGCGCGCCAGCCGGTTGCGGGGTGGCACCGATCTTCAGAAAGCGCTGCGAGAAGCGCTGCGGGAATCCGGGGCTTCCGGAGGCAATCCATATTTGGTGCTGCTGAGCGACGGCGGCGCATCCGAAGGAGTCATCAAAAACAAGAAACTGGCGTCCACGTACGAAGCGGATTGGCAGCGGCTGCCCGAAGCGAGCCGGCCAAAGACCTACATCTTCGGCGTGGGTGACGACGCGAACCTGCCTCTCTTCAAGCTGCTGGCGCGGGAAGACGGTGTTCTGGAAAACGTGCTTTCTACAGAACCGCTCGAATTCAAGCTGAATTCCTTCCTCTCGAAGATTGGGCGCAGTCCGGTCGGGCAACTGGCGGTGACGGTTTCGCCGGAATCCGCAGTGGATGCTGTTTACGCATTGCAGGACGCGGCCTTCGCCGGGTCGGAAGCGGCCTGGGTGGGCCGTTATCAAAAGCCGGCGCAAGAGGTTGGCTTTAGCGTGCATGGCGTGAGAGACGGGGCGCCTGTGTCCATGTCGTCTAAAGCGAATTTGCCGAGCGAATCCGTCGAGCATCCACAACTTCCGAGGCTCTGGGCGCGGGCGCGCGTAGATGCATTGCTGGGGAAAATCGAGCGTGATGGTGAAGATGCGGCTTCCATTGAGGAGATCATCCGTCTTTCGCGCCAATACAAATTTGTGACGCCGTATACATCGTTCTTGGCGGTGCCGCGGGCGCTGCTGCGGCCGCGCGTGATTCGCCCGGGAGACCCGGTGATTCGAGTGAAGACGGACCCGGCGATTGTCTCAGTCGTGGCCCTGTTTCCGTTTGGACTTGTGAAGTCGTTGCGATATTTGCCCGGCGAAGACACTTGGCAAACACGCTTCCTGGTTCCTATGGACCTGGCGGATGGAACGTATCCCGTTCGCTTGGTGATGCGTGACCATTCCGGGCAAACCTACTGTGAAGCGAAGACCTTCGTGATTGCCAGCAAGTCGCCGACGGTGCAGATCAAGCTGCCAAAAACGCGCTACCGGCGCGGTGAAACGCTGGACTTGAAGGTTTCCGCGTCGCAGAGCACGCGCACACTTGTGGCGCGGCTCGAAGGCGCAGCGCCCGTGAGTTTGCATTGGGATGCGAAAGTCAATGCCAACACCGGCGAACTGCTCATTCCGGTTCAGATGATTCCGGGAACTTACCATTTGACAGTCACGGCGGAAGACATAGCGCACAACATGGGTTCTCAGGGGGTGGACATTGAAATCGTTCCGTGATTTCGCTCCCAATCGCATAGGGAGCATCGGCGCCGCGGTTCTTATTGTCGGCGCCGGTATGTTCGCGCTGACAGCCAAGGGCGAGTTGCCCGCCTGGATCCACAATATCGAGGCAAAAACGGATGTAGAACGGGCCTTTTTCCGCGCAATGCAATTGCCGTATGGCGAAGTGCTGTTTCGCAGGCCGGCGTCAGAAACGCGTCCTGCCCTCGGAAACTTGATTCAGCAACAGCCGGCAAACGCGGATTTGTATTCGCTGCGCGCACTCGAAGATGAGCAGCAGCTCGATTTCACAGCGGCGGAGCGTGATTGGAAGTCGTACGCCGACAAGGCGCCAAACAAGGCCGCTGCGGAACAAGATCTGGCGGATTTTTATCACCGCCGGCTGCGGCCGCAAGACGAAATCGCCACGTTGCGAATCATTGGTGATTCGCCGGCACTCGCGATCGAAAAGCTGGCGCCGTCCAACCAGCAGACTTCGTGGAGCGCCTTCGAACGCATTCTCGCCGTTATTCAGGCGCAAGGGCTGCCCAAAGAATCCACCATCAAGACCTATCGTGCGTGGATTGCACGCTATCCGAAGGAGGAACAGCTCTACGTCCGGTTCCTCGAGTACCTGGTGGCGCAGAAGGAGTTCGACGCCGCCAACCAGTTGATCGCCGGGTATCAAAAGCAATTTCCCAAGGACGAAATCTTTCCGGTGAAAGCCAGAGCCCTGGTGGAATACAAGCAAAGCTCCATTCAACAGGGGCTGGCGGTCTACGAGAAGAGCTTTCAGCCGTTATGGCAACCGGAGCTTGTGAAGGGTTATTTCGACCTCCTGGCACAGACGCAGGGCTTGCGCAAGTTCCTGGATGCGGCGCGCGCTGCTCTTAACAAAAACCCCGAGGACCTGAACGCAACCGCGCGCGTTTTCTATTACTACCAGCAACAAGGCAAGCTGGATGCCGCCGAGCAGGCCATCACCAGCCTGAGGCTGCACAAAGAGGCGGCAAATTCCGCGTGGACAGCGCAAGAACTCTACATTTGCGGGCGCCTGCTCGAAGACATTCACTCGTATCCAGAAGCCGCGCGCTACTATTTTGCGCTTTACAACAGCAAGGGCGCGCCGGATGCGCAGGAGCGCGCGGTTACGCGAGTAACGGACATGCTTCTGACTTCGCCAGAATCCCCGATTCGCCTGGGCAGCGGCGAATTGTCCATATATAAGGACATCGCCACGCTGGACCAGGGCCCTGGCTACTTCAACGGGATCCTATCGCTTATCTTGAATACAACGTCTCCGGACAGGGCTTACCCCGAGGAAGAACAGCGCGCGTTTTCTTACTTCCGGCGTTCACGGGGCGCCGAATTGCTGGCGCTCTTGGACAAGAGTTTTCCAAACGCGGCGGGCCGGCCGGAGTTGCACGTCAAACTGCTTGAATTCTATTCGAGCACCGGTCAGAGTGAAGCCGTGCTGCTGGGAGGAAAAGAGTTTCTCTCGTCGTTTCCGAAGTCTCCAGATCGCACGCGGGTTGCGCTGCTGATGGCGGACGCGGACGCGCGGCTGGAGAAACCGCAGGACGAATTCGCGATTTATGACGCAATTCTGAAGGAACTTGCCGACGAAGCGGACAGGATTCCGCTGGGGAGCCGTGTCGCGGACACCGGAAACTTTGGTGGTCCCGAAGGCTATCAACGCTATCAGCAGGCCCGGAATCAAGACAGGGAAGGCGAGACTGGCGGTGAAGAACAGGAAGGACCGCCCGCGCGGGGACAGGTTCCGAGCTCCGCAATTCAGGTGGGAAGAACCCCGGAGAGGCAGGAGACCGGCCCGCGTTCGGCGGAGTATTCGCGAGTCCTCGAGCGCTATCTGGCACGGCTCGTACAGCTGAAAGAGGTTCCGCAGGCGCTTGGTGTTCTGCGCCGGGAGATTGATCACAACCCCGACGATGCGGGCCTGTACGGGCGTCTCGCGGTTTTTCTGCAGCAAAACAATCTCAGCCAGGAAGAGGAGGAAGTGTACCGGCGAGCCTTCGCGCATTTCGCCGATCCCTCCTGGTACAGCAAGCTGGCGCGCCTCTACCTGCGCTTCCGGAAATATTCCGCGCTCGAGCAGCTGACGCAAGATGCAGTGAAGCAGTTCGACGGCAGCGTGCTGCAAACGTACTTCGCGTCGGTCGGCGGGAGTAGTGCGGCGATGTACGTGCGTGTGAATCAATTTGCCAACGCGCGATTCCCCCACAATCTCTATTTCGTTCGCAATTTGCTGCAGGCTTATCAATCGAAGCCTACCTATGACCAAGCGGCTTGGACGGCGCTCATCCGACAGCACTGGTTTGAAGACGCCGGATTGCGAAGCCAGTATTTTGAGTATCTTTCTTCCAACCATCAGCTGGAGCAGGAGTTGAGCTCTCTGCGGCAATCGGTGCCAGCGATGGGGGCTGTGGGGTGGCCGGACTTTGTGAAGAAAAACCCGGCGGCAGCCACGGAACTGGCCGACGCGGAAATCTGGCGCTCGCATTTTGAAGATGGCGCCCCGGTTTTGAAGGAGCTGGCCGAGGTGTATCCTGCCGAACAGGAACTCGACCGCACCGCCTCTTCGGTTTTCCGTTCGCTGGCTTATTTTGACCCGGCAAAGACAGCAGTAGCCGTGCATATTGAAGAAAATCTTCTGGCTGCGAATCCCGGCAACACGGAGATTCTTGGCCGTATCGGGGACATCTACGCCGATCGCGATCTGTTGCAGCAAGCCGCTCCGTATTGGGAGCGCATTCCGAAAGTGGCTCCGGGACAGCCGGATGGCTACTTGGAAGCAGCCACGATTTACTGGGACTACTTCGATTTCAGCAATGCGCTGCGGCTTATGGATGAAGGCCGAAAGAAATTAGGGAATCCGACTCGTTATGGATATGAGGAAGGCGCGATTTTCGAGACGCAGAAGGATTATACGAGAGCTGTGCGCGAATATGCGGACGCGGTGGTGGCGAGCGATATGCCGTCCGCCGAGGCGGATTGGACAACGGGAAACTCGCCCGCTCTGGGGCGTCTCCTGGAGTTGGCGCGCCGTCCAAAACTCCGCGACCTAGTGAACGACACGACCGAAAAGCTGGCGGTGGACTCGCATTACGCGATGCCTGCCGTCAATCTACGGATACGCGTTCTGGAAGCGGCGAACGAAGCGCCGCAGCTGGTGGCCTTTCTTGGTGCGTCGCTGGATCACGCCGAAACCATTGAACAGGCCTCGCAAATCGAGTTGATTGCGCAGCAGCGATCCCTCGAGTCCGTGCGGCAGAAGGCACTCGAGAAGCAGGCCGCGCTTGCGACGGATCCTGTGACGCGAATCCAGTTGCTCTATGCGCTGGTGCGGTTCTATGAAAGCAAAAAGGATTTTGCCGCAGCGCAGCGAAATATTGAGGCGTTGTATCAGGCCAATCCCAAGATTCTGGGAGTGGTGCGCTCAACGGTGGACTTCTACTGGCGCGTGAAACTATACCCGCAGGCCATCGCTGTGCTGCGGCAAGCTGCCAAGGACGCCTACCCGCAGCTAAGCACCCAGTTTACGTTCGAAGCCGTGCGCAAGTGCACAGAAGCAAAGGATTATCCGCAGGCGCGCGCGTTGCTGGACGGCCTGTTGAAGGATTCGCCTTACGACAGCCAGTATCTTGCAGCAATGGCGGACACCTACGCGCGGGCGGGCGACGCACAGGGCTTGAAGCAATTCTATCTGGATAAAATTGCGTTGTTCCGGAATGCGCCGCTGGGCGCCGACGACCGCAGGAGCCGGATCGCAATCCTGCGCCGCGGGCTGATTCCCGCGCTGACGCAACTTAAGGACTACCCCGGCGCAGTGGATCAATACATCGAGTTGATTAACAACTATCCGGAAGACGAGGCGCTTACCACGGAAGCAGCTCTCTATGCGCAGAGGTATCAGCACGAGAAGCAGGTGCTGGATTTCTATTCGAAGACTATTCAGCAGTCGCCGCGCGACTACCGCTGGTCCATGGCGCTGGCGCGCCTGCAAAGCAGTCTGGAAGACTATCCGGCGGCGATTGATGCGTATGGAAAATCGATCGCCATCCGGCCGGACCGGACCGACTTGCACATCGCGCGCGCCACGCTGGAAGAACGGTTGCTGCGATTCGACGATGCGGCCAGCGATTACGAACATCTCTACCAACTGGCTTACAAGGACCCGAAGTGGATGGAGAAGATCGCGGAGGTGCGTGCTCGGCAAGGGCGCAGCGCGGATGCTGTCGCTGCGCTAAAGACCGCGCTGATTGACGTGGCTCCGGAGCGGGCAGGGAACTACTTCGAGGTCGCCCACCGGCTGGAAGGCTGGGGCATTCTGGAGCCGGCAAAAGCCTTTGCGGAGCAAGGCATCAGCCTAGCTGGCGACGAACTACTGGCCACGCAGGAAAATCATGAAGCCGCAAAAATCTATGTGCGCGTAATGACACGCCTCCGGCAGCAAGACAAAGCCTACGCAACTCTGCAAAATGCCATGAACGCGGCCTCGAATTCGCTCCCGGTCCTGAAAGAGCAAGTCGCCAAGCAGGGAATCGCCGGTGTTTCCGACAAAGAATGGCGCGAGCACGTCCTGGCCACGCGAAAGCAAAACGCGCGGAGCGGTATGCGCGTGGCGCTTACCGAAATGGGCGCGACCGTTTCGCGCTACTTCACTCCCGAAGAAAAGGTCGCATTCGCGGCCTTTGCTGAGACACTGCGCGTTCCCATGTCTGACGCAGACGTGAGGGAGTTTGCCATACCACTCGCACAAGCAGCCGGATTGGCCGAGCAGGAAGCCGGTTGGCGCTATGGGTTGGTGACAACGGCTCCGATGGATCCCGTCAATTCGGGCCAACTCGCCGCGTTCGAGCAACTTCAGCGGGAAAGGCTGAAATTTACCGAGCTCGCCCAGCAACTGGAAAACGTTGTTCCGCGATTCCCGCCGCGATTTCGCAATCCGGTCGTCCTGGACGCGGCAGAGGCCTACCGCGCCGCGGGCGATACCGACAACGAGTTTCGTTTACTGTCCAGCGCGGGGACCAACAATCTCGTCGGCGCCAACCAGGCGCGGTGGTTCGCGCTTCTCTTGAAGAAGGATCCGCAGAAGCTCGCGCAGATCGCCGGAGCCTGGTTGCCCTGGGGGCAGGCGGCCGCGGACTTTGTTCTGGCAAACGGAGACGCGGAGTTGGCCAATGCCGTAGTCACTGCGCGCAGCAGCTCACGCCCGCCGGTTTGGGGCAAGTCGTACACGGCCCTGGTCGGGCTCTACTTTGCGGAAAGCGAGCCCGCCATCAATACAGCGTTTGTGAACGCTCTCGGAGATCAAACCATCGCGGAGCGGGTCGGTAAGCAGGTTGACCGGAACACTCAACTCGCGGGAGATATTTGGTTCTATTATGCCTCGCGCTACGGCGAATATCTCGCCGGCACGCGGCAAGGTATGCCCGAGGATTTCCTTCCCGCCGAATTGGAACACAGCCCCGCCTCGGCGGACCCTTATCTTTCTCTCGGCGACTACTACATGGACCTGGGAGACACCGGCAAAGCCATCGAGCAGTACAAGTACACGCTGGAGCTTGCGCCAGCGCGTGTGGATATTCACGACAAACTGGCGCTTGCTTATTTCAAATCCAAGAATCGCCCGGAAGCTGTCGCGCAATGGAAGTTGTTCTTTGCGGCAGAGTTGAATCAGGTGAACAACACGCGGTTGCCGGAGACTTTCTGGGCGGATTTCGGCCGTGCGTGTGAGCACGTGCGTACACGTGGTTTGTTTGCGGACCTGAAGCCTGAAATCGAGCAGCTCGTTCGCGCCTACCTGCATCGCAACGGGAACTATCGTTCCAACGCGGTGCTGCACAGTGTCTATGTGCTGCAAAGCGATCCCGCAGCGGCGACAAGCTGGTTGCTCGAGCTTTCCACCGCGGCGTCCGATCCCACCCTCGTTCTGCAGGACATCGTGGATATATCGTGGATTCCTCTCGTGAATCGCGGGCCGCTCTACAAGCGCATCCTCGAGCCTGTGCAGGCGGCGGCTGCAAAGGCGGAAGGACTGCAACAGGAAAATGCGCGAGCCGTTTGGTGGAGTTGGCAGCTTCGTTGGGTGAAGTATCTGGTCGCGACGAAGCAATACAGCCAGGCTGCTGACCTCATCGCTACGTTCGAGAAGGACCCAACGATTTCGGATTCCTCCCCCCTCGTTCCGTATGAAATGGAGTGCGCCGCGAAACTGGGATCGCTGGACACGATTATTTCCGGGTACAAGGCAGATCCGCAAACAGGGCCCGGGGCGGAGAGCCTGCGGACAGCCGCCCGGCTGCTTTTTGACGGCGGCGATAAGCAATCGGCAAGGAAGATCCTTGAATTCGTGTTTGCGCGCGAACTGGAAGGGCACCAACTTGTTGCCACGAATTTCCTGGGATTGGCCGAGATTCGCATCGCTGACGATGACACGCAGGGGGCGGTCACGCTGCTCAAGCGGCTCGTTCTGGTGGTCGGTGATGCCTATCAGAATATGGATTCGTCGGCGGCGTTGTTTGAAAAGACCGGGCATCCAGCGGAGGCGGTGATGTTCCTCGGGCCGCTTGCCAAGGCTACTCCATGGGAGCCGTCCTTCCAACTGAGGCTCGCCAGGGCGCAACTGGCAGCCGCACAGGACAAGACAGCGGCAGCGCAAAGCCTCGCGAAGCTCGCTGCAGCGTCCGAGAATCCGTACGCGCTTCGCGTGCAAGCGGCCACGGCCTTGACGGGTTTGCCGCAGTCTAGCGACTTTCGGAGCGTTGAGCTGAAGCTTCTGGGGACAGGCACGAAAGACATTACTCCGGCGGCCGCAGACCATCCTTATTTCTATGATTCTCGCTTGACTGCGGCGCAGAACTCAACTGACGCACACGCCAAGATGGAAGTGCTTGCGAAAGCGCTGGCGGATTCGCCGTCGAGAGAAGATGCGCGCGTACCTTTCTTCCGCGCGGCCGTCTCCATTCCGGAGGACGAACGCGCACTGGCTTCGATCGAGCAGCTGCTGCAAAGAAGACAGCTCGGCCGAGTCGCGACAGCCAAACCAGGCGACGAGGAGATTCTCGGCTCCGAGGAGACTGATGCCAGCCAAGGCGAAGTGGAAACTTCGCCGGGCCTTACGCTGCAGCCTTCTCAGCAAGCCGCGCTTGCCTACCAAGTCGCTTTGGCGATGCTGCGGCTTGACCGTTTGGATGAGGCGGCCTCTTACCTGCAAATCGCCGAGAAGCTCGAAAAATCGCCCGCCGAGCTGAAGCGCATCTCCGCGCAGTTGCAGGACGTCAGAGCACGTTTGCGACGTCAACACACAAACACGGCGCGCCAGCCGATTCTGCACGCGGAGTTGGAGCAGGATCGCCTGGTTCGGCCGCGGCTCGTTGTACAGGCTGCCGCACCCGCAAAAACAGCTGCGAAACCAGGAGGAAAGCCATGAAACGCGCTATCTTGGTTGCACTTTTGTCAGTCGGATTTTTTGGTGTGACCTGGGGAGCGTACCGCGTGGCGACCCCGGGCGAGCCTGAGCTCTCCCACTTTGTGCCTTCGGGCGCGCTCCTCTACCTGCAAGCCAAGGATTTTGCGTCGCTGCTGGCGGACTGGGACAAGTCCCAGGAAAAAGCGAGTTGGCTCAAGAGCAAGAATTACGATGTCTTCTCACAATCGCGCCTGCTGCTCAGGTTGCAGGATGCCGGCAACGAGTTTTCCAAGGCCGCGGGTGTGCCGGTGGGTGCGGATTTGCTGCATCAAGTGGCCGGCAAGCAGAGCGTTTTGGCCCTCTACGATATCGGGAAACTGCAATTTCTGTACATCACCCGGCTTGCTTCGACCGACTCCATGCAGTCCGCGCTTTGGCAAACACGTTCCCAATTCGAGACCCGCACGGCGGGAGGCGTCAACTTCTTCTATCGCCAGGATCCAGAATCCGATCGCGAGGTAGCGTTCGCGGTAACCGGCGACCATCTTTTGCTGGCGACGCGCCAAGATTTGATGGCCGGAGCCCTGCAACTACTGGCAGGCGACAAGGCGCCGAGCGTGGAAGCGGAGCCCTGGTGGGCGCGCTCGGTTGCGGCGGGCGGCCCACCGGGCGATCTGCGTATGGTACTGAACCTCGAGAAAATCGTTCCGAGTTCCTACTTCCGATCCTACTGGATACAGCAAAACATTACGGACATGAGGCAGTACAGCGCCGCAGTCTCCGATCTCACGCGCTCCGCAAAGGAGTATCACGAGGAGCGCGTCTTGTTGCGAAAGGACGTCGCCCACGAAGTTCCGGAATCGAAGGGACCGGCAGCTGTTGCTGAGATTCTTAGCCTCGTTCCCGCGAATGCCGGCATCTACGAGGCAAAGGCCGACCCCGATGGCAAAGGATGTCTGGAGTTGCTGACCGCAAAAATCCTCGCACCACATCTGGGACCCGCGGCGCCGGACAAGCTGGCTCCTCAGGTCCAACTGGGCGGCGGCGAAACGGGTTCCGCTTCGGACCTGGAGACGCGAATCGACCAGCCACCGACTCAAGATTCCGTCAAAGGCGATGGCAGCGCACCGTTGCAAGCCCTATTTGCCAAGAATCACGTTCTTGCGCAACTGCAACTGCAGAGCACCGAGCGCGATTCCGCCGGCGTATTCATCCGTATTCACTCCGCTGTGGCATTTCTCGCGGAAGCTGACTGGGACGAACAGGCAGTGCATGCGGCGCTGGTTGAGTTTGTTCGCCCGGGACTTACCACCGGACAGTTGGGCGTCGGGTGGAAAACCGCTTCCGGTTACAGTGTGCTGGATGGTCTTTGGCCGCTGGCCGTCGCTGTTCGTGGAAAATACATGATCGTGTCTGACAATTCCGCCTTCTTAGCCAGCGCTCTTGAAGGCATAAATAAAAAACCGCCAGCCTCTGCCGCCGTGTTTGTTGCCGCATTCGATCATCAACATGAGCAGGAAAACTTCGTCACGTTCACCAAAATGCTGGACTTGGGTTCCAGCGCTCCTCAGAGTGGCGGAAGCCCGGAGTTCTTCTCTGAAAACATGGCCAGCCTCAGTTTTACGCTGAAGGCCGTTTCTTCTGAGAAGATTGTTATTCACGATGCCGCCGACCGCCAGACGCAAACGGTCGTTTACGTATGGGCACAATAGCCGATCGAAAAAACGCTGGGCGTTTCCTCCTGTTCCTTTTCCTTGGGTTTCTTGTGGCCCCTGCCTTCTGTCGGCAATCTGAGCCCGCGAGCAGCGCCGCGCGCTCTCTATTCGCGCAATCCGCTGTCGAAATTCTCCAGCGTAACTACGCAAGAAGTGAAACATCATATCTCTTGCTGGATGCGCGGTCCGGCGCTGTCCTCGCAAGCCACTGGAAGAATTCCGATCAGCCCATTCCGCTGGGTTCTCTGGTGAAACCTTTTACGGCTCTGGCATATGCCGGAGGGCATGATTTCCGCTATCCCATTTACGAATGCAAAGGCAAAGCGAGTGGATGCTGGCAGCCTCAGCCGCACGGCAAACTTGACGTTATTTCCGCAGTCGCTGTCTCGTGCAACACCTATTTTCATCTTCTGGCGGAGAGGGTCTCGCCCGAGCAGCTTACTTCGCTCGTCCAGTCCTTTGGACTCGAATCGCCCGACGCTGAGTCCACAGCCGATAATTTCATGGGCTTGGGAGCGCGGTGGCGCATTTCCCCGCTGCACATGGCGCGGGCTTATCTCGAACTGTATCGTCGCAAGGATCAGCCCGGCGTGTCTCCACTGATCGAAGGAATGCGGCAATCGGCCCTGCACGGCACGGGCGCCGCGATTGGACATCAACTGAAACAAACCACGGCTCTCGTGAAAACCGGCACTGCGCCTTGCACGCATGCTTCCTGGGCTCCCGCGGATGGCTTTGTTCTTACACTAGTTCCCGCAGAGCAACCCGAAATTCTTCTCTTCCTCCGCATTCACGGCGTCACCGGCGCAAAAGCTGCGGAAACCGCCGGGCGCATGCTTCGGCAGATGGAGGAATGACGCAATGCGTTGGCTCTCGGCATTGCTTCTCTCGCTCGGGCTTCCCATAATCGCGCCGGCGCAGACCCACACGGTTCGCATCGGAGCGCTCGGGATTTTTCATACGCAACACCTTACGCTTGCAGCCGATCCCGCGGGAGAGTTGCTCATTTCGGCTGCCAATCAGCGAATCTTTTTGCGTGCGGGATCCACCTGCAGCCTCCTGCGCATCCTGTCCACGGGCGCAGACTTGCTCCTCAGTTGCGGCGGCAAAGAAGTCCGCGCAACCCAAATGCGCGCCTCCGGCCGCAATCAGCAAGCCACCGAGCTTGTTATCGCGGTGCCTGGCAAAATCAAACGGCGCTACTTCGGTGTGCTCGACCTGAAGGTCACCAACGGCGAGTTGGTCCCGATCGTCACAATGGACCTGGAAACCGCGGTAGCGTCCGTAGTGCAGGCGGAAACCACTCCGGGCACCCCGCTCGAGGCTCTGAAAGCTCAAGCGGTCGTCAGCCGTTCTTATTTTGTTGCCGGCGGCGGGCGCCACTCGAACTTCGATTTCTGCGACCTCGCCCATTGCCAGGTTCTTCGCGAACCGCCCGACGTCGATAGCCCTGCAGCTGCTGCTACAGTCGCGACACGCGATCTCGTGCTAATTTTCGATGAGAAACCTGTCACCGCCATGTTCACGCGAAGTTGCGGCGGGCACACACGCACTCTCGCGGAAATCGGCTTGTCTCAAACCGCTTATCCCTATTTTTCTGTGCTGTGCGATGTCTGTTACAAGAATCCAGTTCGCTGGACCCGCAATGTCTCGCGCGATGATGCCGCGCTACTGCTCCGTGGAGAAATCGGGCGACTGGCGATTGATCGCGTGCTCGGCTGGAACGCTGTTCCGAGCGACAACTTCATAGCGCACGAAGAGGATGGGGAAGTGATTCTGGAAGGTATCGGTCAAGGACACGGTCTCGGTCTCTGCCAGCGTGGCGCGCGCAGCATGGCGCAACACGGTTCCGATTTCCGCGAGATTCTCGAGCACTACTTCCCGAATACGCAGTTGAAAGTTCCCAAATGATTCCCATATGCTTCACGTTCCCGATCGCGGTCACCGCTTTCCACATGGCATCTGACTTATCCAACAGCACTTCTGGGAATTACGCGTATGGCCGGGACAGCCGGTTAAAGGAGGTAGTTTCCGAAAAACGTCAACTACTGGGCTTCTCGAGAGGTGGGGTGCGCCTATACGAATCGGTCTTGGGAAAGGGTGGGGCGGGCCGGGTATACCAGCATCGAACGATCGGGTCGCCGGCGTTCACTGCTTTGTGCGCCCAGACTAGACCGACGATGCCGGCTCGTTGCGCGCGAACAATTTCTGTGACCTCGCCAAAAACATTGCAGATCTCAGCGACGACCTGGTTCTCGGCGACGGCATCTCCGATTGCAACTTTCAGACGCACAAGTCCGGATCGAGAAGCCCGAGTGATGGCTCGATCCGTAGCAGTGATTTGCGGACCTGAGACGGAAGGCGCGCCGTCAATCATTTTGAGGTAACGCATGATATTGCGGATGCCGTGGACATGGACGTCAGCGTCGCCTTCTTCTAGAGTTCCGTTGCCGCCGGATTCCGCCAAGATCGACACGACGCCGCGACGCGAAGCCTCGTCGCAAATCGAACCGGCAAAAGGGGGAATGGTGCCGCCCTCCCGCGCCAAGGAAATAAGCAATGGCGCGAAAAGGCGGACGAGCGCCTCCCCGTCCGCGTCTTGTTCCGCGTTTCCAGAAAGTCTGTATCCCGCGAAAGGCATCAAGATCTCGCCGAAATCGCCTGCGTGCAGATCGACGTGATATTGAGATTTAGCGATGACTTGCGTCAGTAGAATATGAACAAGAATTTCGGTGATGGAGCCGGCGGCGCTGCCAGGAGCAATTTTGTTCGGATTGAGACCATCGATGGGCGAAACGAATCCACAGCGCGCAGCGAACATATGCATGCTGACGACAGGAACGGCGATCACCGTGCCGCGCAGCGTTTGAGGATCCAAGCCATCGAGCAGTCGGAAGACCGCTTCGATGGGAGCATATTCTGTAGCGTGCACCCCGGAAGTGAGGCAGAGAACCGGGCCTTCTGCAATGCCGTTCACTAACACAACAGGAATTTGGATGGGACCGGTGAGAGTCTCGCCAATCACGATAAATCCGTGGGCGATTTCGCCTCGAGCCGCGCGAACGTTTCCAATTGCAATGCTGCCCTGATTCGTCATGTAAGGCAGTCCCTTCGAGATTTATTTCTTCTGGCGATGCGACTTTGCGGGCTTTAGAGAACGATAAGCTCGTGCGAGCCGCGAAATCCCCTCATCAATCTCAGCTGGAGTGGCGTGGCTATAGGCAAGCCGCATATAGTTGGACGGAATCACAGCAGCCGAGCCAGTTGCGCAGCGAGCAAAAAACTTGCTTCCCGGCAAAACCACAGCGCCTTCCGTGAGCGCCAGCTTGGCCAATGCATCTGTGTCAGCTTGCACGGGAAAGGTGAGCCAAATGTAGTATCCGCCTTGCGGTTTATCAAAGGAAGCTTCCGGAATCTCGCGGCTCAGTGCGGCTGCCATGCTGTCGCGATGCGCGCGATACGTCCGCTGTACTACGTCTATATGGCTGGACAGCCGGCCGCTCTTGCAGAATTCCAGGATGAGTCGCTGCGTCAGCGGACATGATCCGCCGTCAGCCTTCAGCTGCACCACGCGATTGAGCAAATCCGGCGCGCCAGAAAGCCAACCGATGCGCAAGCCGGGAGCAAGCAACTTGGAAAATGTGCCGAGCGTAAGAACTCGTCCTGTGCGATCGAGTCCTTGCAGCGATGGAAGCGACTCGCCGTCGAAGCGCACCTTACGATAAGGACTGTCTTCGACGACGAAGATTCCGAACTCTTCCGCGACGTCGAGCAACGCTTCGCGGCGTGCGCGGGACATGGTTACGCCAGTTGGGTTGTGAAAGTCCGGGACGTCATAGATGAACTTGGGAAGGCGATCGCCGCGAGCTGCGCGTTTGCGGAGGCAGTCTTGCAACTCCTTAGCATTCAAGCCCTCGGAGTCTTGAGCAATCTCGATGAATTCGACAGCAAAGCTGCGGAAAATTGGGATGGCCGTGAAGTAAGTGGGCGCTGTGACGACGATGGCGTCTCCGTCGTTGAGTAACAGACGGCAGACGAGTTCCAGAGCATGTTTCGCGCCATTGGTAACTAAGATTTCTGCCGCGGAACGATTTGCGACACCGTCCGCTCGAAGATATTCGGCAATCCATTCGCGGAGTTCCGGAAGGCCCGGACGCGGCGCATATTGCAATGTTTCTGGACGGAAACTGCCGAGTGCTTTGGTCGACTCTTCCGATAAATCCGGAAGAATGCCTGGAAACGCGTGACCGGAATCGAAAAAAATGGCTCCGGGGGGAACCTTAGCCGCGGCATTTGGAGAAAGCGCCGCGGCGCGCTGCGAAAGCGATGCAGTCTCGACTTTGCTAGTGCTCATAGTGAGGCTCCCCTAATAGTGGTATTTCCAGAGGCGAGACTCCCGCCAAGAGATCGATCGCGTTCCATCAGGCTTTCGAGGCGAGCGGTCGCAGTTTTCGCAGCCTCTGTTTCGTTTGCGGCCGCAAACGCAGTCGCCAAGGTCCGCCAGTTCCACAAATCGTGGGGTCGACGGTCGGACCGTTGCATCAGCAGAGCGCGAGCCAGGTCGTAATTTACGGCACGCAACGCAGAATCAATCAGAAGCTGATCGAACGTATCGCGCTGCGCGTGACTGCCACCAATGCGATGGAAATAAGGCTGCACAGGACGAAGGAGCTCGGCGGCTTCGGCATAAGCGCGGCGGCGATGGCAAAGCAAGGCGCGGGCGACGGCAAGTCCGACCTCGCGCATGACTCGGGCTTGCGTGCCGCCTTTTTCCTCTGCTAGACGCGCACAAGAATGCACGAACTCTTCCGCTTCCGCCGGCGCTTTGGCAGCCAGCGGAAGGAGATAGTGCAGATCCGCAAAGACGAAGAAGTGGTCATCCCGGTGCGCGGAAGAGCGGGCGGCCAATTCATCCCAGCGCGATCCTACGTTAATGTCCGCTTGTTCTAGCCGCCAGAGCAAGGAGGCTGCGTTGGCGATATCGAGGTACTCGTCCGTGGATTCGGCGCGAACTTCGCGATCGTAGCACGCTAGAACGGCGTCATAGTCAGACAGGGCGAGATGAAACAGACAACGGTGCCACGACAGATGAAGCACGAAATTATTGCAACCGTTCCAATGGTGCTGAATATCGTCAAGCCAGGAAATGCCCTGGCGCGGACGGCCATCCATCTCCATAACGTGCGTAACGGCGTGCGCGGCCCAAAGATCGGAAGGATTTAGACAAATCGCACGCCGGCCGAATTGCTCGGCTTCCTTATATTCTCCGGCCTCCTCAAGACCATAGGCGTAACAACCAAGCACAAAACTGAACCCCGGCGATTCCTCACTCCATGCGGGAAAAACACGCGCCACAGAATCGCGAATTCCGCGGCTGTCGCCGAGATACGACGTCATGAATTGAGCGAGGCGCAACGCGAGAACATCGAGAGGCCAATCGCGCAAAATGGCTTCCCATCGGTCCCGGGCGTCGGTGTGCCTTCCTTCCATCCAGGCTTCCAAGGCTCCGACGTGGAGTCTCTCGCGCAGCGTTGCGCCGTGTTGGTCAGCGGCGGTTCCGGCGCGGAGTAGCGCATCCTTCGCGCATTGCGCGGATTCCAGTTTGCAAGCGTGCATCAACAAGTAGCCCACAAGCACGTGTGCTAACACGCAAGCAGGATCATTGTCGGAAAGCCTGGAGGCGCGTTCGAGCGTGTCCTGCCGAGCGCCGAGATAAGCAAAAACACTTTCATCGAACGCATCAACGGACGCTTCGCTGGAAACGGTAATTGGAAGGCCGCGAGAATCGAGATTCATGTTCTGTCGCTGCTCGATTAAAGAGCGCGAAACCTCAATTGCTTTGTGCGGGCGGCAGTTGCGTGGTGACCTTGCCCTGTTCATCAAGGAATTGCAGAATCGGCGAGCCGTCCGGCTTGACCATGATCACGATGCGATCGCGGCCCGCGGTGTCTTTTAGACGGAGAGCAGCGGAAAGATCGCGTTCACGTCCCAGACGCAAGCGGGGCTGCGGCTTTGGATGCTGTGTATAGAACTTGTCGATTTCCTCTTTTTGCTGCGCCTCTGGAAGCGATTTGATCCGCTGGATCAAATCTATGACCTCCATAATCGAATAGTCCGGATAGTCCACCAACGTGATGCCGTATTGGCGTTTTCCGTCGTGCTCATTTGCGTCGAGGCTTAGAACCTGGTCTTGCATGTATTGATCAAAACTTAGATGGCCGCCGCTGGAGACTTTACCATCCTTATCTTTCAAACCGCCAAACGTCAGGCCGCCGTTTTCCGTGCCCTCGTCGTTGAAGAAAAGAATGCCCGCAGTTTTGCGATTGGGATGAGGGTATTCCTTTCCCTTGACGATGATGCCGGGAAATTCAGGCGTATTGGAAATGACCATGCGCAAGGTGCCGTCAGGTTCGACGATGTTGATGCGATGAACATCAATCTCATCGAAACTGGCTTTCTTTCGCGTGGGCGCTTCCTGCCGGCTGAATCCACTCAGCAACGTCACGGCGAAAACAACGGTAAGCACGCCGGAGTAGATCATCAAAAAACGCTGAGCCCGTGTGGAATTCGGATCCTGATTCTGCTTGGTTGCAGCCATGTGGCCTCTGACCTGTTCGTCGTTCCCGCGAACCAACTAGAAATTAAACTTCAAAGCAAATTGAATTACACGAGGATTCAAAATAGTCGGGCCAACGATTTGCCCAAAGGTCGAGGTGGCAAAGTTCGTGTTTGGAGCGCCGAATTCCGGATGGTTGAACAAATTGTAGAACTCGGACCGGAACTCTAGGTTCGCCGACTCGTTGGGCCAATGGACCGCCGTCCTCTTCACGACGGAGAAGTCAAAGTTCAGTTCGCCAGGTCCAGTGATGATTCCGACCGGGCTATTGCCGAACGCAGTTGCGAGCGCCGGACAATTTCCGTCCGGCAAGGGCGTGGCACACGTTCCCGCAGGTTCTTCATTTCCGATGACAGGAGGAGCCGTAAAGCAGGCAGTATTGAAATATTCTGTAAGCTTGCTCGATGCAGCGCCGGGCATGCCGAGTTTGCAGCCCGAGACGATGTCAGGTCGGCTGGACAAGATTCCGTACGCGTTGTTGGGATCTTGGAATGTTACGGGAAGGCGCTGGCCGGATTGCGCGACGGTCACGCCCGAGAGACCCCAGCCTCCGAGAACGCGACCTTTCAAAGAGTCCAGCTTTGCAGGGTGCGGCAACTCATAGTAGTAGCTCACGACAAAGCGGTGTTCGCGAACGAACGGATCGGGACCATAGTCGCTCACGCGAGGATCAAATTGACTGCCCGAGATTTGTGCTCCGTTGGGACCGTTGCTGATGCCGTTCGCCGTTCCGAGCGACCTGGCGAATGTGTAGGAGACGAGGAATTGCAGGCCATTGGTGAAGTGCTTGTTGAGGCTCGTCTGCAGCGCGTTGTACCAATTCGAAGCGCCGGATTCGAATTCGAGCAGGCCATTGGTATTGAATCCTTCAATCGGCACACGTTCAGGAAGATTGGCGAGCGTGGTGGTCGTGAGACCGCGAATCGGGTCTGTGGGAGTTGCCAAGGAAGCCTGGTTAGTGAAAACGTCCTCCAATGCGTGCGTGGTGCGGTCTCCCACATATCCGATGTCCCACACCAGGCCCTTCGCCAACTCGGTCTGCAGATCGAGGCTGAAGTGCTGCACCAAGGGCGGCCGATAGTCCGGCGCAAAGCCGTTAAACACCTGGCTCGTACCGAGAGCGTACTCGGCGGGCGTGAACGACGGAAGAGTTGAGATGTCAAACGGCGGCAACGGCTGGGCAAGCGACGCCGTCGAGTCTCCGAATGCCGCGCCACCTTCACGCACGACCGCGAATGGAGGCGATGCTACGGACTGGAAGATGGCGTTGCCGGCAGAGCGCGAATGAAATGTTCCGTAACCGCCGCGAAGAACGAGCCGATGAGTGTGCGGCAATTGCCAGGCGAAACCAATTCGCGGGTTCCAAGTATTTTGTCCGTTACCCAAAAGTCCGAATTCGTTTCCGAGCCTCGTAACACCCGCCGGAACCGTGCCGGTATAATTCGAAGGGACGACGTAGCCCTGCAAGGTTGGAGTGGTGGCATTCGGGTTGGCAAGATTCGGGAAGAACGAGACGTTTCGGCCCAACGCATCCGCGATGTCGCCGACTCTTTCATAACGGAAGCCTAGATTGACCGTGAGCCTCGGCGTCAGCTTGAAGTCGTCCTGAACGTAGGCGTTACCCTCCCACACGCGATACGCGCGACCCGTGAACCCGGCGACGTCCTCCGTTTCAAAAACATCGCTCAACGGAAGACCTGTGCCGTTGGGGCTCGGGCCGGCCGGCAAGCCGAGCATGAAGTCAGCGGAGTCCACAAACGCCGCAAGCGCCAAGAATTGGAAGCCGACCTGATTGTCCTGGAGCCGACTGAGCCCGCCTCCGAAATGGAACGTGTGCCTTCCGCGCACGTAAGTCAGCGTGTCATTTGCGGTGTACGTGTTTTCTACGAAGTGTGAACTTTGCCCATTTCCGCCAACTCCGATATTCCCGATGAGCAGGTTCGGATGCGCATCGTCAAATGAGGGGACCGTGATTCCGAAGGCCGAGTAGTCGAAAGGAACCTTCTGTAGCAGCAGGACGTTCGTGCGGTTGTACCCGACGGAAGCCTGGTTCACGAGGTTCGAATTGAAGATGTACGTCCAAATCAGAGCTCCGTTACGAAACGCGTTGTCCTGCGTCTGCGGCGAGCCCGGCACCGCGCCGCCTCCGCTTGCGGTCTGATCGAGCGTCTCCGTGAGTGAACTCTGTGCGGCAAAAAATCGTCCAGTGAACTTGCTCTTCGAGGACTGCACATAGTCGGCGTTAAACATGTACTGATCTTCGTTGAAAGGGCACGCAACGCTGAAGGCGATGGAGCCCTGCGAATCGAAGGGCAGCGACGGATTGATACTCGTCGGCGTAGGAATCAGATACGTTCCATCCGCATTCTTTGCCTGCATGATCGCCAGCGCGGCTGGATTGATGTTGGAACCGTCCGCAGCAATCGTGGTGCCTTCTCCGTTGCCTCCGAGCAGCGCTGCATAGGAACCCTGACCGGCGTAGAGCTGGCCTAGAGCTGCTTGCGAGCGGTCGTTGGTCAACGGCGGTGTTCGCACGATGCTCGAACAGTTTGGATCGAGGCCGTTCAGCTGACGCGTTCCCTGATAGGAGCCAAAAAAGAACAGCTTGTCTTTCACAATCGGGCCGCCCAGCGTAAAGCCGAATTGGTTTTCTCGAAGGATGGGCCGTGGATCGCCCAGGGAGTTGCGGAAAAATTCGTTGGCGTTCAGATCTTCGTTGCGGAAATATTCGAACACTGTTCCGTGTAGTTCGTTCGTGCCGCCCTTGGTCACCAGGTCCACGTTTGCGCCGGCGTCTCTTCCGCTTGAGGCATCGTAGGGCTGCGTCACAACCTTGAACTCCTGAATGGTATCCGGATTGGGAATCGGCACGCCGCCGCTGAAGAAGCCGCTACCCTGAAAGTCATTCACCTCCACTCCGTTCATCTGGAAATTGTTGTCGTTCGTCGGGTTTCCGTTTGCAGAAAAACCGTTGCCCCCGGCATTTTGACTGCCATTGCCGCGCCCCAAATCGCCGGCATTGGTGAGCTCTGTGGAAATTCCCGGGTTAAGGCCAAGAATCTGCGTATAGTTGCGTGTCACCAGCGGGAGATTGTTGATGTACTGGCTGTCCGTCACGCTTCCTAATTCCGCAGACTGCGTCTGCAGGTCTTCGAGCGGAGCGTTCACGATGATCGATTCCGTCGCCTCGCCCACTTCGAATCGTACGTTAAGCCTGGCCGTCTCGGAGACCACGATGGCGAGGTGTTCATACGTCACACTCTTGAAGCCGTCCCTTGTAGCCGTGACGCGGTAGCTTCCCGGCAGCAGAAGCGTTACGGAATAGGAGCCGTCCGCCTGGCTTCGGGTCTCGCGAATCTCCCCCGTAGCTTCGCTGATGACTTTGATGCTCGCGCCCTGGATCACACCGCCAGAAGCGTCGGTGACCATGCCGGTTAGCGCGCCGGTCGAGGCGTTCTGCCCGCGAGCGGTTTTAACGCAGGCGACAGTCAGAAGAATTATTAGGAGCCTCTTCGCGATCCTGAGTCTTTTGTCAATCATCGTTTCACTCCAGGGGGAACCAGTAGACGCATCCATCGCTAGATACTCGCTTTGCCACCCTAGCGCCGATTCGGGTCGGGCACTCCGTCATTGCCGCATCTGTATCACACTTCTAACACACTGTGATACGAATGCTTCACAGGATCAACGGAGTGTAGCGACGCGCTCATTCGATTGTCAACACCAAAAGCTTCTCCCCAATGAGCATTTAGACGAGGAAGATGGGGATTCCGGTTGTCGTATTTTGACTCCGCGTTTAGTGGTATCGCACGTTTCTCTCCACATAAACAGTTCGTGTGCGATACTCTTAGGCAATCTACGGTGCCAAATGCCTTCCAAAAATAACGGTTCACGTTTTGCCCATGGGGATCGCGAAATCTTTCGCAGGCTGGAGTTTTTGCCGGCCCATCGACGCAAATCAATTCAGCCGGTGTTTGACAAGCCTCGCGACTATGTTCTTCTGAGTCTTCGTCAATTGGCCCACAATCTAAGCCTCGATCCGTCCACTCTTCTTCGCTTGCTGCGCACGCTGGGTTTCCGGCAGTTCGCTGATTTCCGCGCTTACCTCCACGAACGGGCGGTCGCTCTGGCCACCTCGATTGAAGCGATGGACCAGCACCCGCAGCACTCCGGTTTGCCCGGCTTGATTCAGAGCTCGGTCGACTGCGATCTGAAAAATCTCAAAGAGCTTCGCAACAGTCTGGACCCGAAGAAAGTGCTGTCGTTGGCGAAACGCATCTGGAGCGCGCGCCGCGTCGTGATTCTCGCCGGGGACATGACCGTTAGCCTGGGAAGCTACCTGGCATATACGCATTCCATGCTGGGCTTCAACATGGTCACTGCCGCCACGCCTGGCGAAATGATTCATCGCACGCGGCCGCTCAATAGACAGGACGTAGTTATCGCCATCACCTTTGGCCGCGGGCTGATTCATACGGTCGAAGCGTTGCGGCAGGCCTCGCAAAAAGGCGCTCACTGCGCTGGAATCAGCGATAGCTACCTGTCGCCCATCGTAGGCTTGTGCAAGGACTTTTTCGTGACGCCGACTGATCGAATTTCTTTCGCCAATTCCTACGTCAGCGCCATGGCCTTCATCAATGCTTTGCTGGTTGCTGTTGCGAATCTGAAGCGGCAAGCCATTTACGATCGACTGCAGGAAGTCACCGAAGAACAGCGGACCGGCGCGCGGTTCTATACGGGGGAACAGAATTCCAAGAAGAATCGCGAGTTGTCATAACCTTCCTTGCTACTCATCCAGCGACAGTGTTCAAGACGATTGGTCGCAGCTAGTTCTGCATTCGGTCATTGACACTTGCAACATTTGTATTGCAGACTGGCACTTCGCTGAAGCAAATGTGCCATGAGTGAAATGGAAAGTAGTCCAGGAATGCCTGAACGATTGTCCGCGAAGGCACTTTCTGATCGTGAGAGTGCTCAGTCGATCGAGCATGCTTCCACATCCGAGGAATTCCCCGGTTCGCTGCGCCGTCTGTTTCCCATTACGGAGCAGTACGTCTATCTGAATCACGCGAGCGTCGCGCCTCTCTCTAGGCCGGCTCGAGAAGCCATGGTGCGTGCCCTGGACGGATCGATGTACCACGGCCCACGCATCTCGGAGGAGATGGACGCTGTTCAAGCGGCGACTCGAAGTCGCGCCGCTAAACTCGTCAACGCGGAAGCGCACCAATTCGCGTTCTTACGAAACACCTCGGACGCTCTTTCGGCGGTGGCCAATGGAATTTCCTGGTGTCCGGGCGACAACCTCGTTACGACCTCTGTTGAGTTTCCCGCAAACGTCTATCCGTGGCAGAGGATTGCAGAAGCGCAGGGAATTGAGCTTCGCGTTCAGAACCAAATGGACGGCTATATCGACGTGGACGAACTTCTCCGGCTTGTCGATGGCCGGACCCGCGTGGTCACGATAAGTTGGGTGCAATTCTCCACTGGCCAGCGCCTGGACCTACGGCGCATTGGAAACTTCTGCCGCGAACGCGACATCTTGTTCGTTGTGGATGCAGTGCAGGGACTCGGCGCTCTGCAACTCGATGTGCGCGCAGATGCTGTCGACGCCTTTGCCGCAGGTGCCCAGAAATTTCTCCTCGGCCCCAAAGGTATCTCGTTGCTTTACCTCTCCGATCGCGCTCTTGAACGCATAAAGCCCACGGTGATCGGCTGGACCGCCGTAAAAGGCTACTCCGACTATCTCAGCCATGATTTGGATTTTCGAGATGGCGCCATTCGCTTCGAAGGCGGCACTCTCAACGTCCCTGGCATCTGCGGATTGGGCGAAGCGCTCGACCTTTTCCTGCGCGTTGGCCTAGAAAAGATCGAAAATCATCTGCTCGCCCTCAGTGATTATTTCGCGCAGGAACTCACTAGGAGAGGCTATCGCGTTACTTCCCCGCGTGCCCCTAACGAGCGCTCGGCCATTCTGATCTGCCGCCATCCGCAATTCACGGGTGAACAAATCTGCGCGCACCTCGATTCGCAGAACATCATTGTATCCGCGCGCCTCGAAGGCCTCCGCATCGCACCGCACTTCTACAACACACGGGAAGAGGCGGACGCGTTGGTCGCAGCTTTGCCCGGCTGACCTATGCATGGGTCGGGTTCAACTGTTTCATCAGCCGCTCCAGTCCTGATACATTCAACGAATCGTTCCGGTGACGTTGCGGATTCCGCATGACCTCTTCGCGAAAACAACTCTCGCAGCTGACTCTTCTTCGCACCTTAGGACCGGCCGCATCGGCCGCCATCGTTCTCGGCACGATGATTGGCACCGGCATTTTTCTCAAGCCAAGCGAAGTCGCTCGAGAAGGCGGTTCCATCGCGGTCGTAGCTGCTGCGTGGATTCTCGGCGGAGTACTCTCCATGTTCGGCGCGCTTTGCTATGCCGAGCTAGGCGCGACGTTTCCCGAAGCCGGTGGCGAGTACGCCTATCTGCGCCGCGCGTTTGGTGCGCCGTGGGGTTTTCTCTTCGGTTGGATGCATTCGATTGTTGCGCGCCCCGCATCAGCAGCTGCTATTGCCGCTGGCCTGCTTCGTTTCTGCGGAGTCCTCTATCCTTCTCTCTTTTCCGCACTATTCACAATCCATTTGCACCTGCCGGGCTTCGAAAACAAGAACGTCGACATCGTTTTCACTCCTGCACAGTTTTTTGCAGTCATCGCTCTGGTCGCGATCACGTTCATCAACTATCTAGGTGTGAGGCTCGGCGGAATCGTTCAAATCGCGCTGACGGTCTTGAAAGTCGCGTCTGTGCTAACGATTATTGTCGGTGGCGTTTGGCTGATTCAGCGCCATCAATTCTCCGGACGATTCACTCCAGTTCTGCCTCCCTCGCTCGGAGGCTCCACGATTGGCGGTTTTCTCGCAGCCCTAGCGGCCACGGCTTGGGCCTACGACGGTTGGAACGATTTGAACCTCGTGGGTTCCGAAGTAGAGCAACCCGAACGGACTTTTCCTCGCGTGATCGTCGGCAGCATGATCTTCGTCATTATTTTGTTTCTTCTCTTCAACTTCGTTTGCTTTGTGGCCCTGCCCTTTCAGGGCGTGGCTACTTCTCCACATGTGGCGTCAGACGTGTTTGAAAGCGTCGCCGGCCATCGGGCAGCGCTTTGGATTAGCCTGGCCATGGTCATTTCCGCGCTCGGCACACTGAACTCGTCCATTTTGAGCGGCGCGCGCGTAGACTACGCCATGGCCCGCGATGGCATTTTCTTCCGGCCTGTTGCCGTCGTTCATCCCAAGTTTCGCACGCCTGCAAACGCGCTGATCTTCCAGTGCTGCCTCGCCAGTGTTATGGCGCTCACCGGCACGTTCGAGGACCTCACCGCTCTTGTGATGTTTGGAAGTTGGACCTTTTATGCGCTGGCGGTTCTTGGCATGATGCGCATGCGTCACACTGAACCTCAAATTACGCGACCCTACAGGACTTGGGGCTACCCTGTTGTGCCGGTCCTTTTTGTCATCGGTGCCTTCGGGCTCGCTGGCACTTTGTGGTTTGGCAGGCCCATTCGTTCATCGATCGGCGTTCTTCTGATTCTGGCGGGACTGCTGTTCTATCATCGCTGGAATGCAAAAGCTCAGAAGCTCGCAGAATTGTACGCGGATCCGACTTCGTAGAATTGCGGACTCGCGGGAAGTGGAATTTGTCCGGAAGGAGAGTGTATGAAGCGACTCGCCACTTTGATTGCCGCGCTTCTCTCTAGCGTCGCGATGACGATCTTCGCCGGGCAGCCGCAATCCTCCGTGCCAGCGAATCAGGGTCCCGTCTATGTTATTCGCGCAGGCCGATTAATTGATCCCGAGAATGGGAGCGCGGCGTCTGACCAAACGATCGTTGTGCAGAACGGACGCATCGCCGCAATAGGAAAAAATCCTGCCGTGCCGGTGCAAGCAGAAACGATTGACTTGTCGCAACTCTCCGTTTTGCCAGGACTTGTCGATGCGCACACGCATCTCGCCATGAGCATGAAGCGTGGCGTGGAAAATTCTCTGCTCCTCACCTACATTCAGCAGCCGACTGCGTTGCGAGCCATTCAAGCCGTATCGAATGGCATCCAGATGCTCAGCGCAGGCTTCACTGTCGTTCGCGACATGGGCAACAACGGCCTCTACGCCGATACTGCTCTGCGAACGGCGATCGAACAAGGCTGGGTACCCGGGCCGACCGTCGTTAACGCCGGCATCATTATCGGCGGCTTGGGTGGCCAGTTTTCGTTCACTCCGGAGATGGGCAACCAGCACAATCTTGTCTATCCCGAATATCTCGAAGCGGATACACCCGACGAAATCGTTAAAGCCGTCCACCAGAATATTCTTTATGGCGCGAAGTTCATCAAAGTTTGCGTCGATTGCAAGCCTTACGTGTATTCGCTCGAAGATTTGAAGTTGTTCGTCAAAGAGGCGTCGAACGCCGGGCTGAAAGTTGCCGGCCACGTGCAAACCGAAGAAGGTGCCCGCCGCGCCATTGCCGCGGGCTTCTGGTCGTTGGAACACGACATCGCTATGACCGACGAGATTCACAAACTCATGGCCAAGCAAGGAGTCTGGCGCGTGGGAACCGAAGAGCCGTTCACTTCCTACACCGGCTCGCAAGCCGCATTCGACCGCACCGTCGCCTTGATAAAAAACGCCCACGCCAACGGAGTGAAAATGGCTTTCTCAACCGACATCGCATCTTATGTCCCCGGTATGACGCGGGGAGAGCGCGCTATCGATTTCCTGAAAAGCTGGAAAGCCGCTGGAATTCCCGACAAAGAGATCTTGAAGATCATGACCATCAACGGCTACAAACTAGCCACCATCGACGGCGAGCGGGGCCCGTTAAAAGTCGGATTTCCGGCAGATCTCATCGCCGTCAAAGGAAATCCTCTTGATGATGTCGACGCCTTGCGCAGCGTGGTTTTCGTATTGAAAGACGGCTTGGTCTTCAAGCGCGACGGAATCATGACCCCGGAGAAATTCTTTCATTCCGGTCCAGTCAGCAGCGCCAGCACTCACTGAGAAAAAACAAGCGACCGCGGGCTGAAGTCGGCGCCGCAAAAATTAGAACTTTGCCGACACCCCGCCTTCATTTCTTGCTGCTATCGGTCGGAGGTAGAGTGTATGTAGCCTTCCCATTTTCATCCAGGAAAGTAATCTTCGGATTGCCATCCGCATCCACCGCCACCGTCAACCGCGGCTTTCCTTTCGTGTCCGACAGCACCAGCGATGCACTTTTGTCCGGCAATTTACCCACGAACACGCGGCCCGCTCCCACCATGCCTTGATCCACCAACTTCTTAATGGCCGCTTCGCGCTCCGCACCTTTCAGCTCTCCAAACTTCGCATACAGTTCGTCCAAAGGCACATCCGCGCGGTCCCAAACGCGCAGACCCGCCGTGCGCTTGCCGTTGTTGTCTGAGTACAAAATTCCCACAGCCTGATCCTGGTTGTATTGATCGAACATGAATTGCGACGACGCCCGGAACGTCCCGTCCTTCTGCGTCTCGCTGCCGAAGCCCATGCCTCCGCTCTCATCTCCCTTTCCGTTGTAGAAAAGCATTCCCGCGCTCCGCGACCCTTCGCTTTTCATCGCTTTGCCATTCACGATCGCCGGCGGCATGCGCTCCGTATCAGAGATCACCAGGTCCAGCTTGCCGGTTTTTTCCACCACGTTGATTCGTTCCACATCAATCTCGCCGAACTTTGTCTTCTCCTCAGACGCCACGCTGAATCCCAGCAAAAAAAGAAGCGAGAACAGCAGGGTAGAAACGACCGCATAAACCTTCAGATGGTGAACTTCCCGCTCCAGCTTGCTCTCCATATTTTTGTCCTTTCGCGTTCTCAACCGTTGCAACATAGCCCGCTAATAGTTCCATTGCGCCGTATCTTCTCCGCTTGGCGCGTTCCGTTTCACTTGTTCCGCCATTTTGGCGATGTACTCCGCCCACGTATACGAGTGCCACGAATGTCCCTTCATCGGACGGCCATAGGTGAAGTCCGCTTCGTAGTGCGGGTCTTTCGTCGTCTTCAAGAAATCCTGAAAGGAATAGACCGCCACGTTGAGATAAAAATCGTCCATGTCGCCTGCGAAAAAGTGCAACTTGCCGACCATTTTCGGCCCGAGCGTCGCCCAGTTCCTTTCCGTGTAGGCGAGCAGGTCGTACCCATTCTCTTTCATGTAGTTGGCCACGTCATGGTTGATCTTCCCTGTCAACTTGTCCCATAGCGGAATGGGATAGCCGTCCGTTCCAACCGGTCCATATATCGCTTCCCAGCCCTCCAGTTGAAAATCGGAGCGGCCCTTGCTTCCCAACACGGCTTCAAATCGGCTCAGTTCACGTGCCGTCCACACCACTTGACCATTCACCGCTCGCCTAAACGGCCGCTCCGTACTTGTGAACGGTCCCGTCGGCACATTGAAGGCGTTCTCATCTTCATAGATATTCGCCAGCTGGTAGTGGCGGAAGTCGATCGGGTCTGGCTGCAAGACCCATGCGCCTCCAAAGAAGTCCGGATGATGCAATTGCAGCCCTAGCGTCTGCCAGCCGCCCGTGGACGCTCCTTCTAGCTGTCGCGCATACGCCTTCGGAATAATGCGGAACTGTTTTTCGAGCGCCGGAATCACTTCTTCGATCATCGCGTCGCCATACGGTCCTTGGTTCACCGAATTGATCGAATAGGAGTCCGGGAAATACGGTGTCTGCTGCTGAAAGCTGATCGCAATAAATCTCGGAAACGAGTCTGATATCCACGACTGGTAGAAGTCGTAGCCTGTTTCGAGCCCGGTCGTTTTCGTCGCTGCCGCTTGTCGTTCCGACGCCTTTTCCGTGCTGAAGCTGAAGGGAACGTTGTGTCCCATCGTGAAAACCACGGGGTAATGCGAATCCGGATGTTGTGCATAGCCTTTCGGCAACAGGACGGTCGCATAGATGTACATCGGCCGGCCCCAAAAGGCGCTCACCTTCTGGCTTTGGATTTTAAAATGCTTCACCCATTCCGTATCGCTTTCCGGTGGATGCGGCGCAATGATATGGTTCAAAGTGAGCTTCACCGATTCAGTCACGCCAATCTTCGCCGGTTGCATATCGCTGTACACATTGCCCGGTGAAGTATTGAAAATCTCTACCTGATCGCTATCGTCAAAATGCACCGCCACAGTGTGACCATCCGAGCGATGCGCTTCCGTGTAGACATTCACAATGGTCTGGACAAAGTAGTCGCCTGCCGGCATCTCCTCCAGGCCCTTCGGATACCCCAGCGCGCTTTTCGCGTCGAGTACGACCGGCTCGCCCGCTCGCCAATGGTCGACGTCCATTCCAAAAATCGCCGGCCCTTGCGGCGATACAGCCAGCCGCGGCTCAGGCTCCGCCTTCTTCGCCACAATCACGAACAGTCGTCCTGTGATCGGTCCAGCCAGAGTGTTCGAGGAATAGGTAATCTCAAAGCGTGTCGGCATTTGCGCCGAAGCGGCGAAAGCCGCGAAGCAGAGTGACAAGACCGCCAGTCCAACCCGCTGTAGAACGCGATTCATAACCCTCCGATTTTTCCATCATGTCAGCATGATCCGCGGAACATGGATGGCTTCCCAGCGGACGCGCCACGTGTGCGCTCCCGTAACGGCAGTTGTCAATATGCAACATTTGTGCTAACAATTTCAACTCCAGTGATACATTTGCTTCATTCAGGGCGTTTCAAGCTTCTCGGCAGATCGTCTCAGCGTATTATGGCCGCGGCCTGCGCAACGATGCTTTTGATTGCCACGGGCTATGTAGCCGCGCAGGAACAACCTGCCAAGCTCACACGCGGCCAGTTGGTCAGCGACGCCAAAGTCTTCTTCGGTGACCTCGAAGCGACTCATCCCGATCCGTACACGAATCTCGGCGGAAAAGTCGCATTCAAGAAGAAGGCTGAGCAACTGATCCGCGATTTGCCGGCAGACGGACTCAGAAGCCCCGAATTCACCGATCGCCTCAGCGCCTTCCTCGCGCCCCTCAAAGACGGCCATACGCGTATGCGTGGCGCTCGCGAGCGATGGCAGGATCCGGCGCCGAAGCTTGCAGTTCAATTTCAAATCGCTTCCGATGGTCTGCTGATTTCTTCGTTTGACTTACCGGAGTTGAACGGCACACGCGGCTACAAACTGCTCGCCGTCAACAGCCACTCGGTTTCTGGCTTGATGAGTCGAATGGCTGCGGAAGTCGCCACCGAAAATGATTACGGGACCTACGTTGGCTTGACCATCGCGCTGCGCAGCTCAAAGCTCCTGAAAAACCTGCTACCTGACCTGGATGGCGCGGAAGGTGTGACCTATCAACTCCAGGCCCCGGACGGCTCGGCCATCACTCGCAAGTTGAGCTGGGACGGCGAACATCCGGCCGAACCAGAGAAATGGGCCGTCAAGCCCGAGCGCCACTCCCCGTTCGAGCACTCCGACGAGGATTTCTACTACCGCTTCTTGCCCAGTGGCGAGAGCGCATACTTGCGCATTGCCAACATGATGCCTCGCGAAGGGTATGAGATCATTCAGAAATACCATGTCGGCAATCTGAAAGAATTTCTCGATCAATACTATTCATCAAGAAAGAAGCAGCAGCCTTCCGATCCCGAAGAAGCCATGCGCGGGATTCCTTCACTCTTCGAAATTGCAACAAATCTGCTTCACGAAATGAAAAAGAAAAACACTGCCAACCTCATCATCGATTTCCGAGGCAATGGCGGTGGTTCTACGCCAACCATCGCCCCGTTCTTCTACGAAATGTACGGCGACGCATACTTTGGTCGCCACTCAGAGGCCGAATTTCTCCAAGTGAAGTCACCTCTCTATCTGGCCAAGTACAACACCTCCGTCGAGCAGGAGAAAGAGAAAGACCCGAACTTCGAGCTGGGTGAGTACGAATTCACAGGCAACGAACCCGGTACGCCTCAGGAGAAGCGCAACAAAAAGCTGTCGGAGTGGAAAGAAAAGGGGATGTCCTTCGTTCCAGCGCTCGAAGCGCTAGATGGCAAGCCGCTCTACACTCCGAAAAAAGTGATTGTCCTTTGCGATGCAGGGACTTTCAGCGCCGCCTTTCAAGCCACCTTTATTCTTCACGAGATGGGCGCCAAACTGGTCGGTGTTCCGCCAGCGCAATCTCCGAATGCCTTCATGGAAGCTACCGAATTCGTCCTGCCCGCCTCTGGCATCAAGGGCTACATCTCCAATGGCATGCAGCTCTACGTTCCGAACGATCCTCGCGTCAACACCCTTCATCCCGACTTCGAAACCACATTCGCCACCTTCATCAAATACCAAGCCGACGAAGATACCCCGGTCCGCTTCGCCCTTGATCTTCTCGCAGCCGCTCAGATGTGATTGTAAAAAATTTTGTGTGCGGACGGTAAAATATGTCGGGCAATCGCTTCCGTCCATTATCCTTCACTGAAGTGCGGTCCAAGTTCGCGACGCCCTCCCTGCTGAATGCGGCGTCTTCAGGGAGGTGCGAGATTGATCGAATATGTTTCGCAAATGTCGGCCAGCTGAGGTGATAAATCAGGAGGCCCGCTCGGCAACCTGCCTAAATCGATGGTGCCAAACCCGTGCAGCACCGATGAGATTGGCGTCCTCTCCGAGGGAAGCAAGAACGAGTTCCGTCTTTTCAAACGGAACGAATCGGCAACCCTGGCTGATTACCTTCCGGATTCCGTCAAGAAAAAGCGCCGCGCTCTTCATCACGCTGCCACTTAAAACGATCACATCTGGCACAAAGAGATTGATCAGATTAGCCAGACCGAGACCGAGGTAATTGGCTTCGCGCTCGACCGCGTGGCGAGCCAACTCGTCTCCCTGCCTCGCAAGTTGGCAAATCTGTTTCGCAGTGAGATCTTTAGGATATCGCCGCTCGGCTGGCGCATTGCTTTTGAACCACACCGCCAAGGCGGGACCGGTGGCCAGCGATTCCCAACATCCCCGAAAACCGCAAGAACAGTGGGGCCCGGATAGGTCGATGACATGGTGACCAATCTCGGGATGAGCCATGTCCGTGCCGCGGTAAAGCTGCCCATCCAAGATGATTCCACCACCGATGCCCGTACCGACCGTCACGTAGACCAATCGCGACTTGCCTTTTCCAGCGCCCCAACTCGCCTCCGCGAGGGCCGAAGTATCAGCGTCGTTTTCCAGAGCCACGGTCACGTTGAATGCCCCCGCCAGATCTTCCACCGGGTTCTTCCCTCGCCATCCCGGGAGAAAATCAACGTCGCCGAATGCGCCGTTGATGGGGTCCACCATACCGGTGGATCCAATGCCGATGCCGGAGATTTCGACGCTGGCATCCCGCGCCGTTTCTCGCAGCATGCCGATCATCCTCTCCAGCCCGTTTGCGTAGCCACGATGAGCGTCGGTCGGAGACTCCAGTTTGGACAAGACCTTCCCGGATTCATCTACAATGCCCACCGCTATCTTCGTTCCACCGATATCAACAGCGCCAATCACGGTTTTTCCTTCTAGATCTCAACTCCCTCTGTTTAAGAGGCCGCAAGTTCGCGGCACTACTTCTGATCCGCCAAGCTTTTCGCTTCTTCGCGCAAAAGGCCATACTCGTTTTCGACAATGAAGGAACAAAAACGAAAAGAATCGCAATCAACTCCGGAGAGCCGCGCCAGCCGTTCGGCGGCGAGTTGCGCGGGGATGATGTCGATCAGAAATTACCAGCCGGTCGGCGTGGCCGGAACCTGGAACACAAGGTCCCCCGCATCCTGTGGCAGATCTCGGCCGATCAACATCACGCGAGCCCCCAGTTTCCCAAGATCCCGGGCCACGGCTAGGTCCTGCAGGCGCATATGCTCCCCATCAATCCACATCCCAAAACGCGCATCCCGAGTAACCATTTCCTGGGGACCATGCCTGAAAGTGCTTGTGCCTAGGGCGGTCGCGGGCGATTTGACGCCCTCTTCCCAAAGGAGTCTGGCTTCTTGGCAAGTCCCGAGACTCGAACCACGAGCCAAAAAGTAATAAACGGCTCCTGGCGCAAGCCAAGGCGCGTCGGCAATCTGTGTTTGCCAGGCCGGAATAGCCGCGGCGGTCTCTTCGACAGCGCGAGAGAGCGAGATTCCAAGAGCGGAATTCCAGGAGCCAACAACGGAACTCGCGAGAATCCCGGCGGTGGCCGCCAGAGTTGAGTAGGTATTGACGGAAATCGCGTGATCTAGCTCCGTGGGAACCACAATGGAAATTTGCGCTTCTTTTGTGAGCGGCCCATCCTCGGAATTGGTGATGCCGATAAAGGTCACGCCGCGGTTGCGAACTTTGGTGAGCAAATGGACAACTTCGACGCTGCGGCCGCTGCGCGAAATCAGGATGACTGCTGAATCAGGCGGAATAGTAGCGGACTCCAACAACTCGGCCACGTCGAGCATGTGGACTGGGCATGCGCCAACGTGAAACAGCGGCCCAGCAGTCAATGCTGCGTGCCAACTGCTGCCGATTCCCGTCAAGTACACATGACGAGCGCGGCGGATTGCGGCCGTCGCCGCGTCCAAAGCCGGTCGGCCCACTCCTAAAAGAAAGTCGAGCGTGCGTTTTAGAGCGTTCGGTTGTCGAAGAATGTCCTTTAAGAAGTGAGTCATTGGCTGTGGCGTCGCGTGCTGATCGGTGTTACTTCTCCGCGGGCGTGTTCACGCGGCATCCCTACTCTTTCTCTTTGAACCTGAGCAGCGGCCCGCAGGTCCCTCGCGCTTCCATACCACTTTGCAATAGAGCCTACCGGTCAGAAACCCTTAGGACTTGATCGTCTGCGAAACGGCATCCCAATACACTGGGCCCTTGCGGTAGTACGACTCATTCGCCATATGGCACGCCAGCGCCGCATGGTGCCCGAACACCACATCCTGAACCACCGGTTCGCGCGACCGCACCGCCTGGAAAAACCTCCACAGATGAGGGCGCAGATCGTCATAATCGTTGCCTTTGAAGCTCAGACTCTCCGGCGCCGGTTCTTGCCCTGGCTTCGGATCATGCTCTTCGTGCCATTTTTTGAAGTACGGATTCCGTAGCCGGCTCGGCAGCCCGTAGCAGTAGTAGCTGGGGGCAAGATCGATCCCTGCCTGGGGCGTGTGCGTGAGACCGAATTCGGTGAGCTCCAGAATCCCCTTCGAGCCCATGAAACGCGTCACTTCTGACGATTCCGTTCCGAGCGTCAGTCGCATGTACATAGGGATGCCGCCATACTCAAACAGAACGGGATGCACGTCCGGCATGTTGCGTCCGTCCTTCCAGCGGTAAATACCACCAAGAGCGGACGCTCGCTTGGGAGGTTCATTGATTCCAAGAACAAATTGCATGCCGCTGATCAGGTGCACCATGAGATCGCCCGCAACGCCTGTGCCATATTCTCTCCAGCAGCGCCAGCGTGCGAACGAGTAAGGATCAAACGCTTTCTTCGGAGCGGTCCCCTGCCAGGTGTCCCAGTCCAGATTCTCGGGAGACAGATCGGCTGGTGGCGGATACTCCCATGCTCCCGTGGGATCATTGCGTCCATAGGTCATTTCAACCAGGCTCAACTCTCCTATCGCGCCGCCCGCGAACAGCTCCTTGGCCTTCGCGCACAGCACCGAACTGGTGCGTTGCGCTCCTGCTTGGACAATACGATCTGTTTTTTTCGCTGCCTCCACCATTGCCACGCCGTCCGCCGCGCTGTGTGACATCGGCTTTTCGCAATACACGTCCTTGCCCGCGCCCACTGCATCCACCACAATCTGTTTGTGCCAGTGGTCCGGCACAGCAACGATGATGGCGTCGATTGTCTTGTCGTCGAGCAGCTCTTTGTACCGGCGCGTCGTTCGAATCGATGCTCCCGCAATTTCTTTTGCTAGCTCGTGACGCCCATCGTACAGGTCGCACGCAGCCACACACTCCACGCCCGGCAGCGCAACGGCAGTCGTCAGCAGTCCGGTGCCCTCCATGCCGACTCCCACAATTCCAAAGCGAACTCTGTCGCTCGCCCCGCTCAACGGGGACAAAGCGACCAATGGATCGGGTTCAAGCAGGACTGAACCGCCAACCAGCGAAGCTCCGGTTATTCCTGCGCTCTTCTGCAAGAACTCACGGCGCGAGTAATTTGACTTAGTCATACCGCAAACTCCTTTGGCGTTAGGTCATGAGGTCGATGCAACTCGCTCGGACTAAGTCTGCGAAATCTGGAAGGTATGAAACCGCCTGCTGAAACCGGTTTCACACTCCCCTTTTGTATGCTCTGCCTCTCGTCGCCGTCAAGTTCTTTTCTCCTAGCTCTGGAAGCCTGCTGCTGGCATTTTAAGTCCTCAGAAGCCAGGCGCGGCTCGACTCGTTTTTCTGCATTTTCCCTTTGTGGCAGACCAATTGGCGCACGAGTCTTGCGACGGATCCAATCTGGTCCGGCTCACCTCACTGCCGCCCTTTTGTATATCCGTTTATCGCGTTATCACGGCTCTACCCGAGCAGTTGTGGTCGACCTGCGAACGACGAGTTCTGTTTCCAAATAGTAGTCTGCACCTTTTCGCCGCTTGAGCTTCAGCATCCTATCTAATGCCTCGAAGGCGGTTGCGCCCACCCGCTCACGGGGAACTCGGATGGTGGTCAGGGGCGGGCGTGCCAGGAAAGCAAAGGAGATGTCGTCGATGCCGATAACGGAGATGTCTTCCGGAATCCCCGCACCCGCCTCTTCGAGAGCGCTCATGGCACCCAGTGCGATAAGGTCGCTGCCGCAGAAGATCGCCGTGGGCTTATCCGCAGTTGTAAGAACGGCCCGAACCGCCGAGGCTCCAGCATCGATGCGGTAGTTACTGCTGACCACCGCTATTGGAATGAGGTCTCTCTTTTTCAATCCGGCAACCAGCGCGTCCTTGATTGTAATGGCCGTCCGGTTATCGTCCGGTCCAGCAATGACCGCGATGCGATGGTGACCGAGTGTTACGACATGCTCGATGGCCTGCTCGATACCCCGCTGATAGTCTATCGAAATGGTGCTCACCAGCTTCTCGGCCGGGCTCACGTTGCAGAACACCACGCCAATTCCTGCGTCGATGAGTTCCGCAGCCGTGCTCTTGCCGATCGAAGAGGTCATCACCGCGACTCCGCGGACGTCACTTTCGATCAGCTTGCGGATGATAGATTTCGTCCGGGCCTGGTCATATTGGGTGTTGCAAAGTAGGACGTCGAACCCGCGATCCCACGCGGCAGCCTGGAATCCACGAATGATTTCGGGGAAATACGGATTGGCAATCTCCGAAATCACCAGCCCGAACAGATCGCTTCGGCCGGTGGCCAACCGCCGGGCATGTACATTCTTGAAGTATTTCATTTGCCTGACGACTTCTAAAACCCGCCTCTGGGTCTCGACAGAGATATAGGGGGTCTTGTTGAGGACGCGGGAGACCGTAGCGGGAGAGACTCCGGCGCGTTTGGCCACCTCTCTCATTGTGTGGCCCATGTCTTTTCCTCCGCGAACATAGTCTCTGCTGCCGAGGTGACGCTGCGGGTGCAATCCGGTCCAGGTGATGGGCAGCACGGGAGTGCTTCGCCCGACGATGGTCACTCGCGCGCCCAACCTATCATGATTTGGCGATGCAGACTACGAGCAGCGAAAAACAAGATTCAGAAAATAAAAAAACTTGACAAACCTCGGACGGAATTGATAAAGGAAGTAACAAGCAACCGGTTTCTGAAACCGATTCCATAAGGGGCTCATCGGCATCTTTGCCGGTGATGTGGCGGACAGTGCGAATTTCAATGGTTCGCTTGGAAGGCGAACAGCTGTTTGAGATTCGGTCACCGGCGAAGTAGAAGGATTGTTCGGTGGTCGGTGCCTTTTGGGGGGGGGGATGTGCGATTCAATGTGTCCTTGCTGAGGTGTGTTTCCTTTGGTCTTTTTCTTATAATCTCCGGAATAACGGCTCGAGCGCAGACGAACAATGGAGCTATTTCGGGTTCCATTCTGGATAGCTCGGGCGGAGCTGTCGCTGACGCGCAAGTCCAGGCCACGGGGGTCGAGACCCACAGCGTTTACACCACGGTTTCCACGGCTACCGGCGCCTACCGTTTTTCGGACCTTGTTTTGGGACACTATGACATTACCGTGACCGCAAAGGGTTTTAAGGTTTCCACTTTGACGGGCGTCGAAGTACAAATCAATTCCACTTCTTCGCTAGACATTACGATGCAGCCTGGAGACGTGAAGGAAACGATGACAGTGGTCGCCGACGCACCACGAATTCAAACCGAAACATCCGAAATGGGTACAGTGATCGGGTCCAGAGAGATTTTGGAATTGCCTTTGTCGTTGAGTGCGACCGGCCAAAGCTTCCTCCGATCACCCGAGACGTTTGTGTTTCTTGCTCCTGGAACGCAGGGACCGGGGACCAACCAAAATGGCAGCGTATCGTCGGGCATTTTTGAGTCGAAATTAAGTGGAGGCCAGAATTTTGGCACGGAAGTTCTGCTCGATGGTGTAAGCACCACGCGCTCGGATAGTGGTTCGGCATTCGACCAGACCGCACCCTCCGTCGAAGTATTGAGCGAATTCAAGGTCCTGACTTCCACTTTTAGCGCCGAGTACGGCAGGACTTCGGGGGGTATCGAGAGTTTCGCCACCAAGTCCGGAACAAATGACTACCACGGCACAGCTTTCGATTTGTTCCGCAATACGGCCTTGGACGCCAATTCCTGGGACAACAATCTGCATGGAGCTTCCCGGCCGGCGGATCATCAAAATGACTTTGGTGGTAGTTTGGGAGGCCCGGTCCGCATCCCGAAGCTGTACGACGGTCGGCAGAAGACGTTTTTCTTCTTCTCTTGGGAGCAGTATCGCAACAATCCGGGCACTACCAGTGTGGCGACCTTGCCTACTCAAACGGAGATTGAAAATGGCAATTTCTCCGCCCTTCTCGGCCCGCCCTTGATGAGTAACGGCCAGCCCGTCATTAACCCCTGTGATGGCACGCCCGTTCTGACAGGCCAGATCTTCGATCCTTCGACCACCAAAACCGTCGGCGGTGTACAGTGCCGCACAGCGTTCCCGGGAAACATTATTCCCACAGGAGATTTTGACCCCGTTGCAAAAAAGATTCTGAGCTATCTGACGGTGCTGCCCAATTTGCCAGGCACCGACAACGGCCTGACTAGCAACTTTCTGTTTCCCTCGAGCGAACAGGAACGCGATACCACCATGAGCTTCCGGATCGACCAGAATTGGGGAGTCAAGAACAAATTCTTCTTTTCCTACAGCAGCCGCGACCAGGGGACTCCGGCCGGAGCCAACACTCTGCCGGGAGTTCTGAATCCCAATTTCTTCAATATCAATTTCACCCACTATTTGCGGTTCGGCTGGGATTACACGATTTCACCTTCCTTGGTCAACACCTTCACTATCGGCTTCAACCGCCTCAACAATCTCAGTAAGGCGGACAGCGTGAATGGCACGGACTGGCCATCCACCTTGGGAATCGGCAATGCCAGTGGCTTGGTATTTCCCCAAATCAGCTTCAGTGGCAGCCCCCTCGGGATTGGGTACCAAGGTTTCAGCACGGAAAGCTTCAACGGCCACGTGCCGAACAGCCTCGTCACCGCCGATAACGTTCGTTGGATCAAAGGCCGCCATTCCTTCGATTTCGGGTTTGAGTGGAGAGCCTACCAATATTCTTTCATCGCCCTAGGCGATACTTCTCCGAACTACGGATTCAGCAACTTTCAAACTGCCTTCGCTCCCAATAATCCCTCCACCGGCGATCCCTTCGCCAGCTTCCTTCTCGGTCTGCCCAATCAGGCACAGTTGTCTGACACCTTTGCCAATCCCCGGCTGAGTTCGTATTACTACGCCGCTTATGTCCAAGACAACTTCAAGGTGCGGAGAGACTTAACGCTAAACCTGGGGCTTCGTTATGATGTTGATACGCCTCGACATGAAGACCACGGATTCCAGTCGAGCCTGAATTTGAACATCCCCAATCCGGGGGCTTCCGGGGAAAATGGCGCCCTCGAGTACGGCTCAATGTCGAATCAGGGCCAAACCTACTTCGGGGATGTAGGACCCCGCGTTGGATTTGCCTACGCTCCGACAGAAATGTTCGGGCACATCCGCGATCTTGTCATCCGAGGAGGGTATGCCATCTACTATGCTGCACTTTTCTATGATGACCTCCCGACGGGGACGATCCAATTCAGCAATGGGAACGTCGTCCAACCCACGTTCACCTCGCTGGACAACTTTACTCCGGTGCAGGCACTCTCGGCCGGTTTCCCTAGTTTCGCGCCCCCGGTGAATAGCACCGACCCCTCGCGCCTGAATGGCCAAAACGTTGGATACATCGCTCCCTCGTATGGACGTCCGGGCATGACGCAGAACTGGAGCCTCGAGGTGCAGAAACAGTTGGCACCGGACCTGATTTTGAGCCTGGGCTATGTCGGGGTCGATGGGAGCCGTCTTCATACCAATATTGCGCAGGTCAATGCCCTCAACCCGAAATTCTACGATCTCGGCAGCGCCCTCACAGACTCCGTAACTTCTCCCGCTGGCCAGGCCGTTCTTAGCACTTTGGGAGTAACGGTGCCGAGCTGGTTTGTCCCGCTCTATGGTTCAAACGCCTTAGTTGGCCAGTTGCTTCGACCCTACCCTCAGTACCTGGACATCGGCGGCAGCAACAATAATATGTGCTCGTGTCTTGAAAATCTGGGAGTCTCCACATACAACGCCTTCCAAGCAAAACTCGAACGCCGCTTCCGGAATGGTCTGAACCTCTTGGCCTCCTACACCTTCTCAAAGACCTTGACCAATGCGGACAGCGCCATCCCTGTTTTTTCGGGATTCCAGTCTAATGAGTTTGCGGCCCAGGATCCGTTTAATCCCAGATCTCAGAAGTCCTACAGTTTCCAGGACACACCCCACATGCTGGTCCTCAGTTACATCTACGAACTGCCTGTCGGACAGGGCAAAAAGTACCTGAACCATGGTGTTGCCAGCAAAGTTCTAGGAGGGTGGCAAATCGGAGGCGTGCAGCGTTATCAGAGCGGCACACCAACCATCTTGAGTACGAATGCGCCCTCGGCTCCCTTCACGGATGGCGCATTCCGTTACAGCCTCGTTCCCGGTCAACCGCTCCTGGCACCCAACCATGGCTCCTTTAATCCTATGCTGGGTAACAGCGGCTGCACAGAGAATGCCAACGGCACATTTAGCCCAATTCTCGTCAATGGGGTGCCAAGCACCAACAACTACTTCAACTGTGCTGCCTTCATGGATCCGAACGCCCCGTCACTAGTCGCCCAGCGCGGGTACGTCTATGGCGACGCTCCCTTAATCTTGGGCAACGTTCGCAGTCAACCATACTTCAACGAGGACTTTGCCATCCTAAAACGCACAGCCATAAACGAAAGGCAATCTCTTATATTTAAGGTTGATATTCCAAACGCTTTTAACCGCCATGTTTTTGGCACGCGTGACGGCGGCGTTACAGACAATACCTTTGGCGTTTCCGGGGGCAGTGGCTTTAACGTTGTAAGTCCGGTTCGCCAAATTCAGCTGACGTTGCGCTACCAGTTCTGAAGTTTGACGCACTTCGCCGCAATCCTCTCCTCCTGCCGCTCCACACCGCGGCAGGAGGACTTTTTTAGGAAGGGTCGCAAGCGCTACCGTTTTCGTGGGATGGTGTACCATCGAGCTGTGAACTGGACGCAAGCCATTCCCCGTGCTTTTACGCATGATTCTAGCCTTGTTTCCCGGTTTGTCCGGCGGATGCCATTCATTGTGTCCCCGATTTTGTTTTTGCTCGCCCCTACGGGGATTACCCACAGTCAAACCGTACAGACGAGCCCTGCGATTACGGAGCGGTTTCGACGGGCTACCGAAGCCATGCGTGCCGGGAATCTGGATCAGGCTGGTGACGGCTTCGCATCCATCGTGAAAGATGCGCCCCAGTTCGCCGAGGCCTATCTGAATCTCGGACTGGTTCGTGAAGAACAGAGCCGGCATGGGGACGCGATTGCGAGTTTTCAGAGGGCGCTCGAGTTGAATCCAAGGCTGCGGGGAGCAAATTTTTTTCTTGGAGTAGCGGAATTCCGATCGAACCGTTTGGATGCCGCAATCGTGGCCCTGCGAAAGGAAACAGCCGCCTACCCCAAGGATGCTAACGCATGGATGTGGCTAGGTGTCGTCGAACTTGAGAAGGGAAACGGAGACGCCGCCGCGGAGGCACTGGACAAGGCGGCAAAATTGGCTCCTGACAACGTTGACATACTTTACCATCGCGGCCGCGCACATCTTTTCGTCTCCAATGACAGTTACGCGCGGATGTTCAAGACAGACCCGAAATCGTGGCGGGTTCCCCAACTTCTGGCGGAGGCAAACGCCGGCGCCGATCGCCATATGGACGCCATCGCCGAATATGAGGAGGCGATCAAACTGGCTCCCAACGAACCCCGACTCCATGAGGCTTTAGGTACAGAATATCGCCTCGTTGGCAAGATGCAGGAAGCGGAGCAGGCCTATCTGAAGGAACTTGAGATCGATCCGGAAAACGTCACTGCGCAATACAAACTGGGAGTCATTGCCATTGAGAGGGGCGACCCCGCGCGCGGGAAAACATTAATCGAAGGCGCTTTGCGCGCGAAGCCAGACCTGCAACATGCAGACTACAACCTGGGTAGGGCGGAAATGCTTCTCGGAAATGATGCCGCCGCCGCTCAGCACTTGGAGCACGCCACTACGGCTGCCGGATCGGATCCCGAGGTCGTCGAGCAGTCCTGGTATCAGCTGGGAATCGTCTACCGGCGGCTCCATCGAATGGAGGAAGCGCAAAAAGCGATGACTACGTTCCAAAAGCTCAAGGACGAAGAAGCGGAGAGCTCGCAAAAAGCGCTGAAGCGATTCGAGGTCCAGCAGAATCCGAATACTGTGCAACCTCCTCCCTCGCCGGAGAATCCGCAATAAGCTGGACAGTTATGGGACATTTCGCAAAATAGAAGCTACGCGAATCGCTGCAAGATAAACCTCCAATTCCCTTCGTGTCATCCAAAGCCGAGGGGCTCACCATCCTCGTCGGAGACAAGTATAGGAACCACCTTCCCGATCCCGCCGCCGTTGCAACCTTTCGCCGGGCTTCGCTAGTGGAGACGCACTAGCGAGCGTTCCGTTCGGTCAATAGAGAAGACCTCTCACGGTTCGGGAGGACCGGACGGCCGAGACCCCGCCGCGCGGCTTTGTAGTTCCTCCGTGCGCTGAAACTCAATCGTGGCCTTGTCCATCTGGTGCTCTTGCTTGTAGATCCTTGCCAGTTGGTAGTGGATCGCCGCATTTTCCGGCTCGAGTCTCTCTGCTGTCTCCAATTCGCGCTGCGCGTCCGCCAGCCTGTTTGTTCGCAGATATGCCGTCCCCAGTTTAAGATGGCAGCTTGCGTTGTTTCCCCCAAGCTCCACGGCTCTTTCCAATGGCGCGATCGCTTCGCTAGCCCGGTCGAGCTCCAGCAAAAGGCCTCCAAGATTCAGGTACGGCTGTTCATTCCGGTGCGGAGTCCCCTCCTGCCATTCAATGGCTTTGCGATAAGCCTCCAGCGCTTCATTCGGTTTCGCCTCGGACTCCAGGATCAATCCAAGGTTGTTTTCCGCCCGAGCATTGTGCGGATCCAATTCCAGAACGGTCAGGAATGCTCTCCTGGCCTCCGGCAGAGAACTTCGTGAGTAATAAGCGCGGCCCAAGTAGTACCACGCATCCTCGTTCTTGGGATCGAGTTCTACCGCTTTTTCGAGCCACTTGATCGCGTCCGCGTAATCCTCCAAGAGAACGTAGTCCAGGCCCACGATTTTCAAGTCCTCTCCTGTGGGAGTTTTCAGGACCGCAGCCTTGGTATAGATTTCCAGCGACTCTTTGGGTTTGTTCTCTCGGTGCAGCACAAACCCGAGCAGATACAGAGACTCGTTCGAGTCAGGATGCAATACGATATAGCGACGAAGAGCGTTTTCCGCTGCGCCAAAGTTCTGCAGATGTATGAGCGACTTCGATCTATAAATAAGAGCGTCGGTCGTTCCTGGGGCAGCCATCTCGGCCTTGCCAAATAAATCTTCGGCCGCGGCATAGTCTCCCGCACGGAACGCGGCAATGCCGCGGACGTATTCGCTATCCGTTTGCGCCGCGCAGCCAAACGGAATCAGCAATAGCAGCAGAATCCGCTGAAACGTTCCCAAACGATCGCTGCCGGACTGATGCATCATTTCACCGGGACTTCGCGCTCGCAGGCGCAATCGGCTCGTCAATTTGCAGGATTTGGTCCGCCGGGATGTTCTTGAGTGTCTGTACAATCCCGCTCGGCCAGCGAATTTCGAGGGATTCTGCGCCATGCTCTTTTCCGAGCCCGAAGTGAACGCGTTTATCGCTGGAAGAGAGATAACTGCCGGCAGTTGTTACTGTGGCGAATTGCTGTCCGCTTGCGGTAACTAGCTTTACGCTGGCGCCGATCGCATCGCGATTGCTCTTATGTCCCACGAGCCTGAGCAGCAGCCAGTGATTCCCTGACACTGTTTCGTTGTGCAGGACGTATGCCGGTCCGTCATTCGTCGTCACCACGGCGTCGAGCCTTCCGTCGTTATCCAGATCTCCGATCGCCAATCCACGCGCCACCCAGGACTGCTTGAAAACTTCGCCGGAGCTCTGTGACACCTCCTCGAATCTTTTACCCGTATTCCGGGCCAGCATCAAAGGCTCACGATAGTGCAGATTAGGATTGGCCAGTTCAATTGTGTCGAGGTCGTGGCCCTGCGCAATCAGCAAATCTTTCCAGCCATCGTTGTCGAAATCAAAAAGCCGAACCCCCCATCCGGAGTGTGCAAGCGACATGCTGCCAAGCCCGGTGGGGGTACTTACGTAAGTGAATGTGCCGTCGCCGTTGTTCTGATAGAGCGCATACCGCTGATTTGCCAGATCCGTAACAACGATGTCCGGCCATCCATCGTTATTATAGTCGGCGAAATCAACTCCCATGCCTGCATAGGTGCGGCCGTCAACATCCACTGCCACGCCGGAAACCAATCCGACCTCTTCAAACGTTCCGTCGCCTTTATTGTGATACAGATATTCCACCATCGAGTCATTCGCAAAAAACAGGTCGATGTGGCCGTCGCGATCATAGTCCGCCAAAGCCAATCCAAGACCCTTAGCAGGCTTCAAAAGCCCCAGTTTTTCCGCCACTTCCGTGAACGTTCCATTTCCATTGTTGTGGTAGACAAGCGGACGGACCGGCTTGAAGTAGTCCGGATGGCAATAGGCGCGGTAACCTTCTTTATGTTCACCGCACCAGATGTCGTCAAAGTCCCACTCAAGGTAACGCAGCACCACAAGATCCAGAAGGCCGTCACCATCCAAATCTACCCACGCCGCACTGGTAGACCATCCACTGCCGCCAACCCCGGCTTTTTCGGTCGCGTCGGTAAATGTTCCATCGCCGTTGTTGTGGTACAGCTTGTTTCCGCCGTACGAGGTTACGTAGAGATCTTCGTAGCCGTCGTTGTCGTAGTCGCCCACAGCCACTCCCATACCGTATCCGGCCCCCTGCAAACCGGCCCTCTCAGTGACGTCTTCAAAAGTGCCATCGGCTTTCTGGTGATACAGGCGATTCCAGTATTTTGGTCCGGTTTTCTGGGGGATCGTTCCTTTGGGCGTGGGATCACTTAGCGGCGCGCCGTTGACGAGAAAAATATCCAGACGTCCATCGTTGTCATAGTCAAACAGCGCGACGCCGGAACCCATCGTCTCCGGCAAATACTTCTTCGAAGTGTGCGAGGCCTGATGGTGAAAATTAACTCCGAGACGCTGGGTGACGTCTACGAATCTTCCGGGACCCACCAACTCCGCGGCGTTTGTTGTCTGCGATTGTTCCGGGCCTCCCATCAACGATCCAGAAGCAATAGAGACTATCGCAAGAAGAGTGGCAAAGGGGAGGAAGGCAAAGTTCCCGCTTGGGGAGAGATTCTCGAAAGAGTGCTTCACCGTTCGACGATTCCTTTTCCCTCAACAATCGTGTAGATGCGGTCCACCGCGGGGAGAGTGACTTGTTCCCACGCTCCTCCCGGCCACTGGATTTCCACCTTGTCTACTTTTGTCGCAGCCCCCAGTCCAAAATGCAAGCGTTGATCGGAACTGGAAGCATAGCTGCCGCCGCTGAACACGTCCCCGCGCTGACGAAATCCACCGGCCGTCACAAAGGCCTTCGCCCCAATCGCATCGCGCGGACTTTTCGGTCCACCAACCAATTTCAAAGTGACCCAGTGATTTGAATTTTTCACGACATTTCTGAGCAGAGTCGGCGTTGAATCCATATTGTTGATCACGACGTCGATGTGGCCATCGTTGAACAGATCTCCGAACGCTGCTCCGCGCGCGGTAATCACCACGGCGAGACCGCTATTTGTCGCCGGCGGAACTTCTTGGAATTTCGTCCCATCTAGATTTCGCAGTAGCAGCGGTCTTTGCGCCCAAGTCGTCCCCCAATCCTGCTTGTCTACTCCGGGATACACGTGGCCGTTGGCCACGAAAAGATCAAGCAGACCGTCGTTGTCGTAATCCAGAAAGCCTGTGCCCCACCCGAGGAAGGGGATCGTCAGATTCGCGATTCCTGCCCGAATGGAAACATCCGAAAAAGTAGCATCGCCATCATCGCGATAGAGGATGTTGTAATCATCGGAAAAATTTGTGATGTAGAAGTCCACTTTACCGTCGCGGTTGTAGTCACCTACTGCGATGCCCATGGAGGCCTGCTCGCGTCCCTCATCGTTCAGCGCGAAACCCGATATATAACTCACATCCTGGAATGTACCGTCGTGTTTGTTCCGGTAGAGGTATCTCGGCACCGAATCGTTAGCCACGGCAAGATCAACCCACCCGTCATCATCCACGTCAACAAAGACCGAAGCGAAGCCATAGTAGCCCCGTGCGTCAGCGACTCCGGCTTTGACGCTGACATCCGAGAAGGTCCCGTCCCCGTTATTGTGGAACAGATGATCGGCCTCGCCTGGTAACCCGCGCGGTCCGCACATGACCTCGATTCCGCGGAACTGGCAGAATCCGGACGGAAGGCCGCCTTTTCCGGAAACTGGCGGATGATCCGGGTCAAATTTGGCATAGCCCGGAACAAATAGATCAAGCAAACCGTCGTGGTCGTAGTCGCCCCATGTTGCTCCCGTTGACCAGCCGCCGAGCGTTACACCGGCTTTCTCGGCAACGTCCGTGAATGTGCCGTCATGATTGTTGTGGTACAAGCGATTCTTGCCAAAATTTGAGACGTAGATGTCCGGCCAGCCATCGTTGTCATAATCAGCGACGGCTACGCCAAATCCCCAGCGCTCATTCGCCACACCGGCCTTCTCCGTTACATCCGTAAACGTTCCGTCGTGATTGTTGTGCAGGAGCATGGCGCGCGGCGCCGCCTCCTTGCCTTTCAGCGCCGGAAACGTTGAGCCATTCAACAAATAAATGTCCAGCCAGCCGTCGTTGTCGTAGTCCAGCAGAGCGACGCCCGACCCGGGTGTCTCCAGTATGGTCCTCTTTTCCGGATCTCCGGAACGGTGATGAAACTTGTCGAGCCCCGCGGCCTGCGTAATATCCACGAAGACTACAGGTGCGCCATCTACGAATCCCCCGGCGGTAATTGGCCGCGAAAGCGCATCCTTTACCGGGGCATGCGCGGCGCCTGTGCTCATCCCGCTTTGCTGCCTCGGGTCGGCCTCCTTTTCCGCGGGGTTTTGCTGGGACAGCCCTGAGCTCAGAAGCAGCGTCACGCAAATAACTTGTGTTGCGGTTGCGCGGAATAGTCGCCCAGATTGGTCGAATAGCGAGGACGGCATCATGTCCCAATGGGGTCGTTTTAACCCCGATGGGATCTTCGCATAAAGTCGGCGAGCCGGTCTAACTTATGAGGAGCAACACAAAACCACCGACGCAAACTTCAACGGCTTCCTAGACAGTGCATGTGACATCATACTGCTTCCAATCCGAGGCTTCCATGAAACGACTCGCACTCTTCGTTCTCGCATTCGCGTTCGCAACTGGTTCTGCGGCCGTGGCTGGCGCCGCTTCCTCCACACCAATCCGTTTTGTTCACGCCAGCGGAAAGTACCTGGTGGACCCTGAAGGACACGCCCTGCAGCTGCGGGGCATTAACCTCGGCAACTGGTTGGTACCGGAAGGGTATATGTTCGGTCTGGATGGCGGGCCGGCGTCGCCACGTGAGATTGAGACGTTCTTTAATGAGTTGATCGGCCCGGCCGAGGCGGCGCAGTTCTGGCAAGCGTATCGCGAAGCCTATATCACCGAGGAAGATGTTCATTTCCTTAGCCAAACCGGTGTGAATTCCATTCGTATTCCGTTGCACTACAAGTTTTTTGTTCCCGGCAACGACGAGGGCTTCGCCTTGGTTGATCGCGTCGTCGGATGGGCGGAAAAGTACCATTTGTATGCCGTTCTTGATCTGCACTGCGCACCCGGAGGCCAGACCGGCGCCAACATCGATGACAGTTGGGGCTATCCATGGCTCTATGAGTCGGAGGCCAGTCAAGCGATGACCGTTGCTGTTTGGAAAAGGATCGCCGCGCACTACCGCGACAATCCCACAGTTCTGGGCTACGACCTTCTCAACGAACCGATCCCGCATTTCCCGGCACTGAAGAAATACAACAACCAGCTGGAGCCGCTCTACAAGAAACTTACAGCTGCCATCCGCATCGCGGATGCTAACCATCTGATCATCCTGGGTGGTGCGCAATGGGATTCTAACTTCGACGTCTTTGGCGCTCCTTTTGACTCCAATCTGATGTATACCTTCCACAAATATTGGACCGCGCCGACCGAAGAAGTCATCCAGCCCTATCTTGATTTCCGCAACCGCTACAATGTTCCCATCTGGCTCGGAGAATCCGGCGAGAATACGGATGCTTGGATTCATGATTTTGTGCAGGTACTAGAAAAAGACGAGATCGGCTGGGCGTTCTGGCCCTACAAGAAGCTGGACTCGGCGTCGTCCTTCATAACCTGGCAAAAGCCTGCCTATTGGGACGAGATCATTGCCTATGGCAGGATGCCGGGAAATACTGGAGATACGGAGAAGCGGATTGCGGCCCGGCCCTCCCTGGAGCACGCTCGGGCTGCCTTCCAAAGCTTGCTTGAAAATGTCCGTCTCGCTCATTGTCAGACGAACGCTGGCTACATTCGGGCTTTGAATTTGACCGTGCCGTCCAACGAGTTGAACAAATAAGAAGGATCTTACCCGGCGCAGTTTTCTGAGGCATCGTCGGCGGCAGGCCTGTTAGCGGCAACGGCTCCGCTCGGGATTGCCATGCCGGTATCAGTTGGTGACACGGAGCAGGGAACAATCGCGGCCGTAAATTCGGCCGACGATTCGAAGAGGTGGCCAATTCCGTCGTGTGCTTGGAGGAGGCCCCTGGCATAAGCCCTGTTACGCCGGCAAACCCGGAAAAATGGATCCAGCATCTAGTCCTCCGCTTTCTCCGTCCTATCGGCAGCTGCGACGCTTGAGGAAGGTTGCGGTCCCAAAGCCGATGGACACAAATGAACCTGTCCTTCGTCTGAACTAGTGTTCAGGTTGTTCTAGCCATCGCGCGTTGCTACAAAGGACATCGTACCAGCGCCAGGATCTGAGCCTCTCGTTCAACCACATCTATACCAAGTCCTCCGGCGTGGAAAGATTTGGGAGAAACTATGCCGCCGAGATCCGTCCTGGGTGTCATCGCAGTGCTGTTTGCATTCTATATTTGCGCGGGCTGTGGGAGCGTGAGGCCTGCCGCGCCAATACCAACGTCTTCGGGCTTGATCATCAAAACCATGACTATGCCTTCCGGTGCAGTGGGCACCAGCTATTCCTATACGCTCGCGGCGCAAGGCGGTTTGCCGCCCTATTCATGGAGCTTAACCGCCGGAGCATTGCCGCCGGGATTGCAGCTGGAGGCCAATACGGGGCTAGTTGCGGGCACACCGAGCGTTGCCGGAACCGAATCGATAGGTTTCGAGGTCCAGGACAGCGGGCAACATTCGGCCAGTATGACACTGACGATCAACATCGCGGCGCAGACGCCGTCTTCGCCTCTCGGCATCAACACCACTACTGTCCCGGCCGGAACGATTGGAGCAAGCTACAGTTTTGCCCTCAGCGCCGACGGAGGCGTGCCACCGTATAGCTGGAGGTTGGCGTCCGGAGCGTTGCCCGCGGGCTTGGTATTGGGTTCCACCACGGGAACCGTCTCCGGTACACCGACGCAAGTAGGCGATCAATCGACGACCATACAAGTGGAGGACTCCGCCCACGCCGTGGCTTCAAAATCTTTCACTTTCTCAGTAAACGCTACAACTCCTTCCTCGCCATCCTACCGGGCGTACTACGTCGACTTCCTAAGCGGCAACGACAGTAATGACGGAACCTCCGAAGCCGCTCCGTGGCGAACCATCGCCAAGGTGAACTCCAGCAGCTTCGCGTCTGGGGACCACATCCTCTTTAAGCGCGGCGATACCTGGCGCGAGCTTCTAGCCATTTCTTCCTCGGGCGCTGCTGGAAATCCCATCGTAGTCGATGCCTACGGGAGCGGCGCGGCTCCGATCATTTCCGGTGCCGACCTCATTCCGCCGACGGCCTGGACGCAGTGCTCAAGTTGCCCGAGCAAAGTATGGCAGGCGCAGGTGTCAACACAGCCGAACATCGTGATGTTCAACGGGACAAGCGGCACCGCGGAGAGCTCGATGTCCGGATTGACAGCGGCGGGAGACTGGTATTGGAAAGCGAATGTGCTGTACGTGTGGTGCGCCACGAGTCCTGGAGCGTCTTATACCAACCCGGGAGTGGAAGCCGGGAGCCGCAAGTTGGTGGTCGACTTGTCGGGTTTGGCGTACGTCACTTTGCAGACGCTGCAGCTAACCGGTGGAAACGGGATCCCAACAAATGGCGTGATTTACGCGCACGAGCAGAACGGTGCCGTGCCGCACGATCTGGTGCTGAACAACCTGGTGGTGGCGAATGGCGCCGGACATGGAGTCCATCTGGAGGATTGCAACAATTGCCAGATGCAAAGCCTGAGTATTTCCGGTATGGGCAGCGACGGAATCTCGCTGGTGTCACTCGACGTCACACACCCGGTCACGTCAGGGTCCGTAGTGGACAACACAGTTACAACCAGCCACCACGACGGTATCGCGACCTACGGATGTGCCATCGGAGGAAGTTGTCAAGGAACTAGCGAGCCGAAGGGCCTCTTCATCTCGGGAATCAAGATTTCAAACAACATCATTCATGACAACGGCGAAGGCATCTATCTGCAGTGGACGAACGGCTCTACCGTTTCGGCGAACACGGTCTACCACAACACCGATACGACCGACGCTGCCGCAGAGGGTGGCGGAGTGGAACTGGAGGCTTCCAGCAACAACGTGATACAGGAAAACCTCATTTACACGAATCGCGGAGACGGCGTCGAGCTTTCCAATGACGCGGGCGCCGGGTCCACGTTGACCGGGGCTTCTGGCAACGTATTGCAATATAACGCGCTGCATGACAATGGAAGCGGCGGACTCTTCACGGACGCAGCGCCGACGCAAAACAATCAGTTTCTTTACAATTTGGTCTGGAACCATGTCAACGGAGAATGCTTTCTGGCTGACGGCGTGGGCCACACTTTCTATGGGAACGTGTGCTGGAACAATTCCACGGGGATCGACCTGTACACCTCTAGCGCCACACCGTTAACAGCGAATATCACGATCAAGAACAACATCATAGCAGGCAGCATCACAAGGGCCGTGCACATCGAATCCGGCGTCAGCTCTTCGACGCTCGTGTTTGATCACAACAACTACGATTTCGGCAGTGGCGCGGAATTTCTATTGTTCGATACCGCTTATAGTTTCGGGGAGTGGCAATCGGCCACAGGGTTGGATGCTCATTCCTTCGTCGCGAATCCCGGGTTCTTATCCTCCGCGCCCGCGACTCCGTCGGATTTTGTCATTCAAGCTACGTCGCCGAATGTGGGGGCGGGGGCCGCGCTGGGCTCTTCCCTGGCACTTGGTCTTACTCCCGGCTCGGCTTGGCCAGGCAAGGTAAGCACGACGAGTCAAGCTTCTGCGTGGGACATCGGCGCGTTTGTGGTTCCGTGACTCGTCGAGTGAGGATGGAGATAGGTGATCTGCCCGAGGAAGGGCTCTTAACGCGTGGCATTTTGAAGTAGAAATCAATAGGCGGTTTCGCGCAAGAAACCACCAGGGGACAGAGATTCCTGTTCACGGGCGACGAGAGGAACAAACTGTGTGGCTGAGAGTGAAGAGAGGAAGGCGAGAGGTGAGGTTAAATGACCTGGGGAGCACGGCGCTTTATTTTTTGCAGAGCAGGAATCCGCCGATCACAAGGGCGTCGACACCGGAGCAGTAGAAACTGCGCACAGCGTCGCGAGGAGAATTCACGAGCGGTTCGCCAAACATATTGAAGGAAGCGTTGATCAGGAAGGGCGCGGGAGAACGCTCCCCAAATTTCTTCAGGAGGGTCCAGAAAGATGGGTTGGACTCGCGGTTGACGACATGCAGGCGAACGCGATTCCTGGGCAGCAGAAACTCTCTGGCGAGCTCCTGCGCTCCCGGTTTTGCCCATCCGACGGAAGTCATGAAAGCAGCTTGGCGAGTGCAGTCGAAAAACTGGGCTTGATCTTCCGCGGGCACCGCCAGGGCAAATGGCCGGAAGTGCTCTCGGTGCTTGATGTAGTCGTTCAGATTCTCTTTTACGAAAGGCGCCCAGGGAGAAGCAAGAAGGCTGCGGTTCCCGAGAGCTCGTGGACCAAATTCCGTGGCTCCCTGGCACCAGGCGACAATCTTTCCGGCTTCGAGCAGGCGCACCGTCTCTTCGTTTCTTTCCTCATCGGTCCTGAACCAACGATATGGGGCTTTGCAATTGTCCAACACTTCCTTGATTTGGCCCGGCTTGAAGCTGGGACCCAGGTAGACATTGGACAAGCCGTCCAGCCGAGGATTCCCAAGCGTTTGATGCCAAGCCAGCCAGGCTGCCCCTAGCGAACAGCCGGCGTTGCCCGATGCGGGCTGAACAAATATCTCCTCAAAACCGCTACTCTTCTCCAGGTCGCCAACTAGCAGAGCATTGAGGAAGACTCCTCCCGCCAGGCACAGATTTCTTGCCCCCAATTGCTTGCGCCATTTTTGCAGAAGCCTGGTTAAGACGGTTGCGCAAGCCTGCTGCAGGCTGCAAGCAAGATGAGGGCCGATCTCGTCGCGCGCTTTGGGCCACTTTGCGGGCGCGAATCCGATGCGGCCGTAAAACTTTTCGGAGAATTGTGTTTCGTTGGAAGAATGGCGATTGAAGTAGGTCAGGTCGAGACGAAAACTACCGTTGGAGGAGCCGCTGAGCATGTCGACGAAGGTATTCTCGAAAACAGGTTCTCCTTGAAGACTGAGCCACTGAGTTTTCTGCTCTTCGGAGCGCGGCAGGAAACCCAGCAAACGCGTGACCTGCGAATAGACCCGGCCTATGGAGTGCGGGAACGCAATCGTCTGCAGTATTCGGATCCGGCTGCCCTCGCCGATAGACACCGTTCCCGCGAGCCCGTCGCCTCTTTCATCCAGAGTCAGAATGAGAGCTCGGTCGAAGGGAGATCCGTAGAATGCACTCGCGGCGTGGCATAGCTGGTGCTCAAAGCAAACGACCGCTGTGCTTGAGGAAAGCCGCCCCTGCAAGAAACGCTTGCTGGAAGATTCCGGTCCGGCACGGCATATTTCCTTCGCATGAGAGAATGCATTTCTAAGCAGGCCCAACGGGTTAGATGTGGTTTGTAGCCAGGCTTGCCGGAGGCGCGAGAGCCTGCGTTGTCCAGCTATCGCGACGATCGAAATGTCGGGCCAACTCAGACTTGTTTGGTCCAGGCAGGATTGAGCAGCCAAGCAGGGAACTCCGCTAAAGGCTCGCGAACGAACCAGTTTGCTCTCCTCTACGGCTGCTTCCAGCCCTCTGGCGCTCACGAGAGCTGCGGAAGCATCGTGGTTGGGAGCCGACAAGCCGAGAATAATCATGTGAGTAAACTAGACCTATATAAGTACTTAACAATGATACGCGTATTGTAACGCGAGGCGAAGCCTAGGTTCCTCGCCTGGGCGATGGCCTACGAGCGTCGGGCAGCTCTTCTATGGGGAATGGCGAAATGCGCCGATATCCCAGCGACCAGGTTCCTGAGTCAGAAGTTTCACTTGTGTGGGCCAGCTGAGGGTTGGGGAAAGCGCCATCTTATCCTCGTCGCCGAGATCCTTGCCGTGTCCGACAGCCTCGGAGCCAGGCAATAAAGCGAAGTCGTGCGGCAGGCTGGGCGCGGAAGAAGCGAGTTGTGGATCGGCGACGAAAGAACTCCGGTCCAAACCACTCACAGACTGCCAGCCAGCAAAGCTGGTCGCGGCATCCTTCCAGCCAAAACTGGAATTCCCGTCCGGGAAATAGAGGTTGTTTGCAAAATCAAAGGGTCCGTCGACACCTTTTTCAATCAGAACCTGAAACTGATAACTGCGAAGAATCAGATTGTTTTTGACCGAGATGTTGCCCGTTTTTTGTGTGGTAGAACTGACGTAAAGATGGATGCCGATTTTGCTGTTGTAGCAAGTATTGTTGTAAATCTCGTGGCCCATATAGTTGGCCATGATGCAGCTTCCTTGCGGGTGATTGTAGATGAGGTTGTACAGGATCTTGTTGTTTTGACTTGGGACGTAGTTGGTGAAAATTCCATGGGTGCCGTCGTCGTGGACGGAGTTGTAGCGAATGATGTTGTTGCTGGAGCCGAACGGCGGTTTCCCCGTGTCGATCGAAAGCTCGATGCCCGAAAGGCGCGCTTGATAGCAGTTGTTTTTCTCGACGACGTTGGAGCTGGAGCCGGAGAGACCGACGCAATAACCTTCACCCCTTCGCGAGGTGTCCGTGTTGGAGTAGGCGGTGTTGCCGGCGATGAGCGAATCATTTGTTTCGTGGAAATAGATTCCTGCACCATTATCATGAACCGTGTTTCCGGTCACCTTGACTCCGGTTACGACCAGACCATCTGGATAGACCATGGATCGGCACCGCTCCGCCCGGGGGCAACCGACGACGAAGATTCCATTGAAACCGTTGTGGTGGATCTGATTGTTCGAGATGGTGCCCGAAGTGATTGGAAATTTTCCATTGCTATGATAAAGCTCCACTCCGGCACCGTTGTTATCGTGGACCACGTTGGAATCCACATTGCAGTGGTCCGCGTTTTCGATGTGAATGGCGTCTCCGGCCCCGTTCACGACAGTCACGTTGGAGATGTTCAGGTTGCCGGGCGTCGGTCCCTCGAGATGGACCGTGATGGCCCAGATTCCTGCACCTTCACCGTACGGAATGGCATTGGCGCCGCTAACGGTGACGTTTTTGAGCGTGACATACGAGATGCCCGTGAGATTCACTCCGCTTAACCGGGCTCCCACCTCAACGCCGGGATGGATGTAGGAAGTTGCGGGATTTGCAGAAGAAAAAATATATAGAGTCTTGGCATCCCAGAACCAGTCGAGAGGGGCGGACAACTGGGCGAGGGAGGATTGCCTGCGCCCTTTTGCGCCGTCGATAATCACGACATTGGGCTGGATGGCCGCAGCGGCCTGCCAGACGTTTGGCCCAGAATTCGGAGCTTGGCTCCACGAAGAATTGCCGATCAGGTCGGCACCGCTAATGACGGGAGGGTCTCCCTCCGCATAGGCGTCGATGGTGATCGGAGAATTCGGAGAGCCGGAGGACGGGAAGTTCAACTGTTCGCGCCAAAGCCCTCCGCGGTGGAGCATTACTACATCACCTGGGAGAAACTTGGATGAGTTAATCTTGGCGAGGGATTGCCAAGGCGCGGACGCGGAGGTGCCGCTGGTGTTGTCGTTGCCCTTCGCCGAATCGACGTAGTACGTCGTCGAGCGAGCGGAAGGGCAGAACAGAAAAACGGCACATGTAAAGTAAGCGAAGCGCAACCTCATTCGTACTCACTCTCCAGTAGATTTGACAAAGGTTGCTGGGTCGACCGGGGGAATTACGGAGTTTTTGCGATGGCCACTACATGCAAGATATTGTGATCGGAATCCAGCCAACCGGTGATGCGAACCTTCTTCCCGACGAAACGCTGCACGTCCCACGTGCCTACCAGTTCATACGAGGCCCTGGTGAAGGCTCTCTCGAGATAGTACTTTTTGTACTTTTCCGAAATCGTGCCGGGAAAAGACTCGGTCTCCTTCTGCTGAAGATCTTGCATCGTACTTTGCGCCTGATCGCGATATTGATCGCGCTGCGTGCTCTGCTGCTGGGGCTGCTGGCTGGCTTGTTGCGCCGCGCAGATAGAGCCCATGGTCATAAGGTTCAAACCCAGGCTGAAGCGTAACAGCGTTTCTGCGGTGATTGTTTTCATGACCAGCCTCGACAGGGACACAAAGACAGGCTAGGCAAAAATCTGAGCAGCGTTTTTCTTGGCGGCAAACATCCCGACATTGAGACTGAGCCACAACGGCAATCTCGCCGGCTCGACTGACTCCAGATGAGTGTGCGGAAGGTAGCGGCGAACGAGTTGTGCCATTGCCGCGTAGTCGAATCCTCTTCGGCCACGAATGGCGCGCGGGACGCGGTCCATGCGTCCGAGCAGAGCGTTCCAAAACTGCCTGGCATTGTATTCACTTCGCGGCACTCCTGAAAGCTTCGAGCCAAGAGCTTTGAGAAAAAGGGGGATTCCCTTTTCATTGGGCATGGTCGAAAGGATGCAACCGCCGTCGTTCAATTTGCTAGAAATTGCGCGTACATAGGACTCGACTTCGGACGGTACGAGGTACTCGAAGGTCTCGAGAGCGATAGCGACATCGAAGGTGCCTGGCACTTGATCCACATCTTCGTGCCGGTCGGAGCGGTGAAACTCAAAGTTTGGGCTGTTTTGAAAGCGCAGACGGGCGGCATCGAGGCCGTAAGCACGGCCGTTTAACCAGCCGCTGCGCCAACCTGCGTCGAGGCCCACGTAGCGTTTTACGGGCACGGGAACGTAGTCCAGCGACCGCGCGTCATTGCAACCGATCTCGAGAATCGTCACATCCGGCTTGTTGAGCGAGGCGAGTTTGCTCTTAAGCCATTCGAAGCGCCTGGTGTGATGAAATGCGTAAACGCGGCTGAGCGACCGCATTTTGCGAGTAGGCTCGAAGGAAGGAATTTCAGTCGCGTCAATACCAGGCCGAACGGACATAGAACGAAATCTCCAGTTACGAAATGTTGAATCAGAAACACCACATCGTCTGGGCTGCCAAGGTAGCTGGCCGGTATGTGGCGCCGAGAGCGAGAGGATCATACGGCTATCCATGGCGAAAGGGCGCGGCTACATCAGCCTTCTGCCAGGACCTCGGGGTTCGTGCGGAATCCCTGATTGAGGACGATTCTTTTCTGAGAAACCGTATCAAGCGCAGTCGAGGGTTTCAGATACATCCGGGCCCACGCTTCCAGTGACAACCAGCGGAATAACAGCGTGTGACGTGCGTTCGGCTGCGCGAGGAACCGGCGCCAGGCGCGAAGCGCCGCCGGTTGGTCAATCCAGCCTCGCTCCCGAAACGCGCTGGAGTGCAGGATGCTGTCAGCCCAAGGACGAAGCGGTCCGTGTAGCCATGCCGCCTGCGGCGTTTCGAATCCTTTTTTGTCTGTGCGATTCAGAACCTTGTCTGGCAATCCTCCGCGCATTGCCTGCCGGAGAACAAATTTCGTGGTGGTGCCCCGTACTTTCTGCTCTTCGGGGATCGCAAAAAGATATTCGACGACATGATGATCCAGAAATGGAAGGCGGACTTCGCGGGAGAAAGCCATAGAGCTGCGGTCCGCAAAACGCAAAAGCTTCGGCAGCATCGAGCAGCGGAGCTGCTGATAGAGCTCGTTGTGGAGCGCGCTCTTGAACTTCGCTGGACTCCGCGTTGGCGGTGCGAAAGCCATTCTGGAAAACTCCGGAACGAGACACGGCCGATTCGCGCTCAACGATGAGAGCCAGGCGCCGGAAGGCACGAGAGTGCCGGCGAGTCCGCGAAAACCACCGCGTTTGAATTGCGTCCCGGCGCATTGCAGCAGCGTGATCCATCGGAATTCGTTGAAAAGATCGCGGTAGTGAGATCCTTGCGTGGCCAAATATCCCGCAAGATTCTCGTCGGCGCCCTGACCGTCCAGGAGGACCGTAACGCCAGCTTCTTTCGCCATCCGCATGACGCACCATTGCGCGTAAATGCTGGGACCGACGAAAGGGTGTTCCTGGTGCCAGATAAAAGTGCTCAACTCCTCGATCATTCGACGAGGATCTGGGAAGGTTGCGTAGTTGGACGTGGAGAATTTGGCAGAAACCGATTGGATGTACTCGCCCTCGTCAATCGCCGGATCGTTGAACCGCGCAGAGAAGGTGGCCTGCTGCTTGCCGGCAAGCTGTCTGGCAACAAGAGAAACGATCGAGGACGAATCCAAGCCGCCGGACAGGCAAGAACCAACTGGTACGTCAGATCGCAAACGAAGCGCTACGCTGTGCTGAAGGAGAGCGTGAAAATGTTCAGAGTAGGATCGATCATTCGAATAGCGGATTTCGGCTGCAGGATCGAGATCCCAATAGCGCCAGACCTTGAAGGCATCCCGGCTCGGAGAATACAGCAAGCCGTATCCAGGTGCGAGGGCGTAGATCTCCTTGAAAAAGGTTTCGTCGGCTGCGTCTGTTTCACGATAGGCAAGGAACCGATAGATCGCAGCGAGGTTCGGTTCCGGTGCGAGCAAGCCCGAGGCCAGGAGGGCTTTGATTTCCGATCCAAAGAGGAAAGTGGAGGGGCGGTGAACGTAGTAGAAGGGCTTCTCGCCGAAGCGGTCTCGCGCGGCAAATAAACATTGTTTTTTGCTGTCCCAGATGGCAAACGCGAACATGCCGTTGAGCTGATGCAGAAAATCCGGGCCCCAATTGGCGTAGGCAGCCAGCAGAACTTCGGTGTCCGAGTTGGACTGGAAGGAATATGTTCTTTCGAGATCTTTGCGTAGTTCTCTGTAATTATAGATTTCGCCATTAAAGGCAATCGTGAGAGTTTTGGTGGGATCCTGCATGGGTTGGTGGCCATGCGGCGAAAGATCCAGAATGGCGAGGCGGCGGCTGCCGAGAGTGACACCGTCCCGGGGTGAGACCCAAAGACCGGCGTCGTCCGGGCCGCGATGGGCCAAGCTGTCGCGCATACGAATCGATGTGTTCACGGGCAAGCAAGATCCACCGCGAACCGAGCCAATGATTCCGCACATGTTGCCCTCCTTTCCGCCGCTGCCCCGCAGGAATAAGGACTCGAATTCCGCAAACTATCGCGGGCCGTTATGGAAGAAGGCGATTCAAATGACGCATTCGCATACGGCTGAGTTTTGAAACGAAACCACGGATGCCGCCATTGTGAATCGCTGCGTGAAAATCGCGAAGCTGCCTCTCCAGCATATTCTTGCGAATATCACGATAAAATTTCTGGCGATACGTGCCTTCAGCGATTTCCTGCGACAACTGGAGAAACCTTGTGAGAATTGTTTGCGCTCCGGCCGCCCCAGGAATCTGTCCCCAGCCGGATTGCTCCAGGTAAACGGGTAAGACCTCCGCTCCTACAATCTCACCCGCCGCGTCCAGATCAAAAGCCGCAACCAGCCCCTCGCGCTCCAGTTCGGAGTAGAGAACGCCGGAGGAGATGCTGCCCAACCCATAAAAGCAGAACGCGGGACGAGCGTAACGACAAGGAAGGCATTTGTATCCGCTGATGCGATGCGAGTGGCACGCCGTAACAATGTCGAAGCCGATTCTGGCGAGGTCGTCCATCAGGGACACATCGTCCGGATCAGGGCGATTGGTATGCTCCATACCGGCGTGGAGGTAGGCGACGGCAACGCATGCGCCTTGCGCTCGAAGCTCGTGGATCGCGGCTTCACCACGCTTGCGAGTTGCAGGCTCGATTCCAGACTTCTTGCGGGTGGCAAGATCCGCGAGATGGCGCGCGGCGGACCAAAAACCAATGCGCAGCCCCGCGGCGGTTTCCGCTACGTGGATGTCCGGAATTTCCGATAGGGTTCGCCCCGTGCCAAGAGGTATCAGGTTTCTATGCAAAATCTTTCTTTTCGTTTGGGCAACGCACTCTTCTCCATAGTCGAAGATGTGGTTGTTGGCCAACCCGATTAGGGTTGCACCCAAGGCCAGGGGGAATTCCAGCACATCGGAAGGGGCTGAAAACGAATCTCCCAAGCCAGGCTTGGGGCGCGGCTGGTGCGCCTCGGTGTCAATGCAGCATTCCAAGTTGAGAATTGCAGTGTCAACACCAGCGAAATGGCTTGCCAAGCCCTTGGCGATGTCGCCCCAGGTTCTTCCTTCGGGCAGTCGCAAGCCCGATGCTGGCAAGAAATCGCCCGCGATGGCAAGGCGGCTGTGGGGAACGGCATCTTTTTTGCGGAAGAGAATCATTTCTCTCTATCGGTTGTGTCCGATTGTGAATTAGCGAAGGGATCCGAGACGCACTGCTGTTAGGAACAAAGAACCGAACGTGAGGACAATCGCTGCAAGGGCGATAGTAGGATTCAAATAGCTGCAGACCCAGCCGAGAAGCACCAGGGCCGCTGTGGCCAAGTAGGAGCCGAACGCGATTGGGCGGGCTGACCAACCTTGTTCGTGCAGAAGATCATACAAATGCTGGCGATCTCCCTGGAAGGGCGACGCGCGTTTGCGAAGTCGGCGGAACACTGCCAGAAAGAGATCGAGAATCGGCAGGCCGGCGAAAACTATGGGCAACAGCAGATGAGTCCCGATGCCATGATGAACCCGATAAAAGTCCAGACCAAGAAACGCCAAGAGGAAACCAAGTACCGTGCTTCCGGAATCGCCCATGAAAATCTTTGCGGGCGGAAAATTGAACAGCAGGAATCCAAGGCATGTTCCCAAAAGGCTCCAGGAAACCGCCGCACCCACCGAAGAAGCGCGAGCAGAATACAAAAGTGCATAGCCCAAGCTCGCCACTCCAACAACGCCCGCCGCGAGGCCATCCGCGCCATCGAAGAAGTTGAACGCATTCACGAACAGCATGACAAAAGCACAAGTCAGAAAGACGTCGACAAACCTGTTGCTGAAAGTGGTGAGAACCCACGGGGTTTGGGAAACAAGCAAGCCAGCGAGGAATTGCGCAGCCAACCGGATGCCGGGATGCAGATCCCGAAGGTCGTCCATCAGACCGGTTGCCCAAATCAGGAGCAGGGCTACGAAGACCAGTAGAGCGGGGGAAAACAGTCCAGTGCCCCCTATAGAAACACCGACGATAACCGCGCTGCCCATGGCCACTCCTCCAAGATGCGGAGTGGGCCGGAGGTGAGGCTTGAGATTGCCAGGCAGGTCGCAAAGTCCCCATCGAGTCGCAAAATGCAAAACGCCAGGCAGGAGCAAAGCACAAACCGTGAACGCTACGGCGCCGTTGAACCAGCCGTGAAAATGTAAGGGCATTTGAGCGAGGTCCATGCAGTTGTCCGATCGCAAGAATCTGAAAACTATTCAGGCAGAGTGGTTGCTGAAACGCAGAGGAAATCGACTATCGCACCGGTTTCCATCGGCCGGCGGGCTGCAACGTCAAGCACTGCACCGTACCGATGAGGGCGGCAAGGTTCACCACACAAAACGATGCGGCGGCAGAGAGCGGAAAGCGAACTCGGTTTCCTCCGAAGAGCAAAGCCAGGGCAGCAACCCCATAAAACGCAATTTGGGCGAAGAGCGCGATTCCGTAGAATACGTGTCCGGCCAGAAAAATGTTGCTGACAAGCACTCCTATCAGGAAGTACGGAATGGCCCAGCGCAGCAGCTTGTGTGACAGGAGACCAACCGCCACCAGCCCAACTTGAAAAGGATTCAAACATGCTGGGTTGCTCAGCAGTCCCCGCAAATCCTTGCTGACGATGCGAGCCTTCATGCGAAATAAGGAACGCGGTTGGTTCTGCGAGAGGTCGGTCTCCGCGGAGCAACGGGTCTCCAAGACGTTGAGGTAGCCAGCTGCCGCAACCTGCAGGGGCAAGACAAAGTCATCGCCAACGTTAGGATCCAGCGGACTCCACAGCTCGCGTCGCATGGCAAACAAGGAGCCACTGGCCATTGCGAGTAGACCACGCTCGCTCTCTTCATTACGCAACCATTGCTCGTATCTCCAATAGAGACCCTCTCCTTCTACAACCGCTGTCTCATTTCGGTTCGCTATCGAAGCGCAATTCGTGACCAAGCCCACGCGCGGGTCGGCGAAATGCTGGACAAGAACTCGGAGCGCATTTGCGGGCAGAAAGCAATCCGCGTCAGAAAAAACGAGAATCTCGTTTTGCGAATGTTCGACCAGCTTGTTTTGAATGGCGCTTTTGCCAACGGGGCGTTCGGAATTTATGAGTTGCACGCTTGGGAGGTTCATGCCTGCGACGATCTCGGCCGTCGCGTCACTCGAACCGTCATTGCCCACAAGGATTTCTAGCTTTTTTCTCGCGTAATCCTGAGACAGCAAGTTGAGCAATTTTGCGCGAATCGCCTTTTCCTCGTTGTGTGCGGGGATCAGCACGCTCAAAAACGGCTGAATGTCCCCCCGAAAAGGCATTTTCCGCTTTCCAAGGAGGCCGGAAGCGAGTAGCGCTGGATACCCCAGATACACATAAAAGACCAAAAATGCACAGATCCAAAAAACGATTAGCATGGATACGGCTCCGTTTAAATGCCATTCGGAGGGAAAGTATCGGAACTCCGCTCTGCCGGTCTCGCGGATGCCGAGCTAGCTGCCCCCGAATTCCTCCAAGCAACTTGGTCCTTCATCGCTGCAGGCTGAATGATCAAGGGAATCTTTCCTCCAGGCCGCACGATGGGATTGTCAGCCAGCATGGCGGATACGGCCACGCTCTTCCCGAGAATGTTCTCGAGGTTTCTCCGAATGATCATAATGTCTTCCGAAGCCAGCGGGTGGCTTGCAACGCCTCGAACAAGCACTTGGCCGGGTTGCTCGTGGATGATTTGGCAGAACCTCAAGGTTTTTGCACCCTTGAGAGCCTGGTTGAGCGCGCGCGGAGAAAAGATGCGGCCATCGGGACATCGCAGCAGATCGCTGTCGCGAGTAATTGTGGGAACCACGCATGGGAAAGCGCGGCCGCACTTACAGGGCGGATTTACATCCCAACAGCCTCGGTCTCCGATGCGATAGCGGATGAGCGGCATCGACTCGTTGACGAATCCTGTCCACACCAGAAAACCCTCGCGCCCCGGTTCAACCGGCCGGTCGTTTTCATCCAGGATTTCGAGGAAGGCATAGTCTGGGCAAACGTGAAGGCGTGCATGCTCGCATTCATGAATGAGCCCGCAAAGCTCCGTGTTGCCGTATAGGTCGAAGACACGCGCGACAAAGGCGCGCTCAATCAATTCGCGCAAAGCGGGATAAAGAGGCTCGCCATCCGTGAAGATGACGCGCATCGGAATAGTTTGCCCCGTTTTCAGAATGAAATCGGCCAATATGGCTAGAACCGAAGGGAAGCCTTCGAGGACCTTGCCGCCATGCGTCTTCAAAAAACCGATGTAGTACGGAGCATTCGAATCAGACAAATGAAAAATGCTCGCGAGAGTTTGCTGCTCAAAAATATTGTGCGTCCAAAACGGAGGAACGCGGCGGTCTGGTGGAACCACACGGCTTCCGAAAAAAGTGACCCTGGGCGATCGCGGCTTCACCCCGGCCCAGGCCCAACGCCGCATGTGAAAGGCCCAATTGCGGCGCGCGACTTCCTCTGAGTAACTTACCTGCAGACTCGCACCGGTCGTTCCCGTGGTCGACACGCGCATGCAATTTGCGCCTCGCGCTGCAGTCGAAACCAAACGGCACGAATTCGCGCGAACGTCTTCCCGAGTTAGTACCGGATAGTTTTGCAGGTCTTCGGGGACCTTCAATTGCAAAGCGGGATAGCCGGAATAGTAAGGAACCGTGGCGCGAGCATGAGTTATGATCCGGTGAAGCTCAGAACGTTGAAATTGGGCGATATCGTCGGCGTTCCAGCTTTCGTGCGAACGCAATTCACTCAAATATCTTCCCGCACTGTCAGAATAGCGATTCTTGGCAAGTAGGAAGCCGCGGGCGCTGGTCAGCAGGTTTTGCAAGCGATACGGCAGGGCGTGGTACGCCCTGTACAGCGGCGTGGCATTGGCTCTCAAAACAGATTCCAGCATTTTTCCCTCCGAGAGATTCCGCGAAAAAAGTGCTTCAGGTGCGTGCCGATTCTTCACTTGAGCGCGGAACTGGCGCCACCACCGCGCGAGCGATCGACTTGCGGCTTCTACCGCTAGATTTAGGCAATTTGGGAGGGGCGCTTTGAACCGCCATTGGCTGTGGCTTCACGGAAGGTAGGAAGCGGACCTTCGATTTGCCGCCGTTCCAGCGGATGTCTGGAATCAGCGCGTTTTGCTTTTCCAGAATGCGCTGTCGGTAGGGAGCGAGATCTTCCAACATCAGCTTGATTTCCGTCTCAATCGGCCGGGTCGGCTTGTAGCCGAGGTCAAACAGCCGTTGGTGATCCGCCTTGTAGTAATGCTCTTCCGATTCGTAACGCGGGTTTTGCAGATGCTGCACACCGACCCGGAGGCCGATGTCGGAGGCAACGGTTTGAACTGTCAAAGCGAGATGCGAAACGTCGAATAACTCCTGGAATTGATTAAATACCCGGTATTCTCCTTCTCGCGCGGGGTTTTCAAGTGCCAGCGTGAGGCACTGCATGGAGTCTCGAAGCGGCAGAAATCCCCGGCGTTGCTTGCCTTTGCCGAACGGCGTCAGAGGATGGCCAATCACTGCCTGGCAGCAGAAGCGATTGATGACAGTTCCAAAAGCTTGATCGAAGTCGACGCGCGTTGCGAGACGAGCGTCACCTTCCATGCCTTCGATGCGCGTACCGAAGACCACTCCTTGCATGATGTCGCTCGCCCGTAGTCCCCAAATCTTGCAAGCGAACATGATGTTGTTTGAACCATGCACCTTTGACCAGTGGTACCAAGATCCCGCAAGCCGCGGAAATGGCAGCTTCGCCCGGCGTCCCCGGAACTCAACTTCAAAAAACCCTTCAGGAATATCAACATCAGGAGTCCCGTATTCGCCCATGGTGCCGAGCTTCACTAAATGGGCTTGTGGGCAAACGTCACGCATCGCATAAAGCAGATTGAACGTTGTCGTGATGTTGTTCGTCTGCACAAAAACGGAGTGCTGCACATCCATCATCGAGTAAGGGGCAGATGGGCATTCCCCAAAATGGACGATGCCTTCGGGTTGGAACTCTCGAAAAATGTTCTCAACGAACTGGTAGTCGCGAAGATCGCCTGGCCAGAATTTCAGCTCCGTGCCGTAGTGCTCGCGGAAGGCCGCGAGCCGTTCTTCGATCGGCACGATCGGAATGGCGCTGCAGGAACCCATTTCATCTACCCAGCTACGACGGAAAAGAAAGTCTGCACCTGCCACAATGTGCCCACGTTTGACGAGATGCTGTGCCAATGACCAGCCAAGATAACCGTCTACACCTGCGATAAAGATGCGCATTCCCCCACCTCGCTTCAAGAGATTTGGAACTGTACGAAACCTGGAAGACCTTTCCTCTGCAGCAACGAGCTGGTGATCTATTCGGTACTTGGATTACGACTGAGAGAATCAAAATCGAAGAATCGGCAAGACAGGTGCTCAGATTACAGCGCGCCGAAGTTAATCAAGTCGATGCCCGCTCGGCGAACCGCTTCAAACAGCCGGCGCTGCGTTAAAATCACCGCCTCAACCTGGCGCTGATCCGAAAGGGGATCGGCTTCCGAGAATCCCGTCTGCCGAAAGCCCGGGTGGCACCAGATTTCGTAGGTCCCGGGCGGCATATTTGCCATCGCAAAGCACCACGCGCTTGCAAGCTCCGAAAGCTTCCCACGGAATTTGGGGTGAAGTGCGACACCAGCGTCTGGAAGCGTCAGTTCGTGGAAAAGGAAGCGTTGCAAAAAGTCGTTGTAGCTGTTGACGGCAAGCCGTCTGTACAGATGTCCGGCATGAGCTCCAACGAGTCCGCCGTCCTGAGGCCATGTTTTCTTCTTCGCTGCCCTCGCTCGAACGATTCCACGAGAACGGATGGCGCGGCTGAAAACAAGTGCTGCGGCCGGATAGATGTGAAAGCGATGATGCGAATCCGCATGAGACGGCGTCAGACCGTGGGAAGACATCCGGTCGATCTGCGCGCAGAATTCAGCTTCGATTTCGCTCGGCGAGACTTGAAAGCGAACCAGCCGCTTGGCCATTTGCGCAGGCGATAGAAAATTACCGTCGCTGCCAACAAGCGACGGAATCGCCCGCGGAAGTAACACGGGCTTGCCTTGGCAGAGATTCAGATGGATTCCGACATCGAGGCTGGGAACGCCTTGTAATTTCCCTACCGCATACTCGGTAGCTGGCTGGTTGACCATCAGCGACGCGCTCGTAACGATGCCCTCAAGATGAGCCTTGAGAATCCCGTCCGTGATACCACGGCTCAGACCCAAGTCGTCGGCGTTCACAATGAGTCTCTTGGAATGAGAGCTTTCGGCGCCTCGCTTCGTTGCAGCGGCCTCCCGAAGGTTCCTCGCACCCGTTCCCGCTGTCGCTAACACGCCAGGATCCTTTCATAGAAGCGGACTAACTTACTTATCTCTACATCTGCGTTATATCTCTCCAGTACAACGCGCCTGGCGCGGCAGCCGAATTCGTTTAGGAGTTCTGGCGAGGACAAGAAGTACTGAATGGCATTCGCAAGCGCATGAGGATCGCCGGGCTTCACGAGCAGACCCAGCTCGCGAGCCCCAAAGAACGGGCGAATCGGAGGGAGATCCGTAGCAACGACCGGCAAACCGCACGCCCATGACTCAAAGACCTTTACCGGAATGTTGTTCATGAATTTTGGGATCTTTTGTAAAGGGCAGACCGCAATGCGCGCGCGGCTAAGGGTCGCCGCCATCCGGTCGTGTGAGATGACGCCCCGTAGCGTGACGAGATGCTCGATGCCGAGAGTTCGCAAGGTGTTTCTAATTGCTTTCTCTGCTTGTTGATTGTCGGTGTAGCCGAAGATAAGAAGACGAGCCGGGATGCCACGCTGTAGCAACAGGCGCACTGCTTCGAAGAGCACAAAAGTACCAGCGCGTTCCGAAAGACCTCCTCGATAGACCAGGTCGTAGAATCTCGAGGCCGACCTCGGCTGGGGAAAGTACTCAAGATTCGGGAAGTTATAAAAGACAAGTTTTTTGCTCTTGCCCAGCCTCGCCAGCGGACGGAGAGAACCAGGGTCGGCCGTAATGACTCCATCGAGAAAGCGGGCGGCAGTGCGCTCCGCCACGGCGACGAGCCTGCTCATCGGGGCGCGCAGCGTCTTCGGCAAATAGGTCTTTGTCAACATCATCGAGGGGAAGTCTTCTCGTGTGTCGTACACCACGCATTTTCTGAAAAACAGCTTAAGCGCAAGCGCTACTGGGATTAATTCCGGGTTATGTACGTGATACAAAGCCGCTCTTTGTTTCAGAGCCTGAAAGAAGATCCGAACGGCTGTCACGATTCGACGTATCCGGCTGCGACTCTTTGGGATGGGAATGAATTCGACGTTGTGGACTAGACCTTCCTGCGAATGTGGGCCGATGATTGCCGGGCGCAATCCATAGCGCAGGGTTGGCAGCGATTCGCGAGAGAACGCACGCTCGTCGCCTAAGCGCTCGACAGGACTCAAATGGCATACTTTCGCACCCTGCAACTGTTGCCGCGGTCCTCTCTGACTCCGTGAGGAATCCGCGGAGAAAGATGTGGAAGCAGGCATCTCGAGTGCGTCGACTTGCAGCTTGCTGGCGCTCATGAAACGGTCTGTTCTTTCACAAATTGTGGATGGCCTTGACGAGGGCGCATGGCTTGAGCTGTCGAATGCGCCGTTGCGACAGGAGACAAAGGAATCACTTCCCCGACGATCTCCACTTTCCTTGAGGTCATTTGCAGACGCCTCAAAAGAAAGGGCAGTCCGAGGACAAACCACATGAGTCGCAGGTCGTTGATATCGCCTGACTGCATTGCATCCAAGAAGACATAGATGAGCAATAGAAAAACGGTCGGAACGAGCGGGTTCGCGCGGAGCCGCGCGTCGCTCAATTGCTTAACAATTTCGCGGAAGGAACAGAAAGCCAGCGCCACAAAGGCAAATGCGGCGAACATACCCAACTCTGATCCCAGTTCCAGAAACAAGTTATGAGGATAGTTGTAGGTAAGGGGATTGGGGGAGAGGAAGCGAAAACCGTCGACTCCGACGCCGAGTACGGGGTGATTCGAAAACATCCTTACACCCAGCCACATAAGATCATTTCTGGTGCCCATCGCCTCTGCGGGATGAACGAGCGAGTGCAAATACTCAAAAGACGCCTGTGGTATCCATAGCAAGGGCAAAGCCAAGAGAGTCAGCCCGCCGGCGATGAGGATGTCGCTGAAGAGTTTCCGGCAAAGCAAGGTCCCCAGGGCGAGGCAAACAACCGTGGAGACGTTCGCGAATCGTCCGCCGGAGCCAATCAGCGCAACTGCGAGTACACCGAGGGCGGGATAGAACAGCAATCGCGTCACGAGGCGCCAGCGCGGAAACAACATCGCCCAAATGATGATGATCGAGACTGAGGAAGCGGCTCCGAGTTCGGTGTTGAGTCCGCTTGGAGAAACCAGGCGCTCTTCTCCGCCAAGCATAGAAAGAGAGTTGATCGCTAGAACCAATCCACCGATCATGACGGCCACGAAGAAGTTTCTGATTTTCGAGTCGTCGTCGAAAAGCACGAACGGCGCGAGGATTCCGATGCTCGTCAAGCAGACAAATCGAAGGGTCTTGTCCAATCCCGCGGCCAGATCGGGTGTGTACGCCAAACTAAGCGCCATCATTGCGAGCAGAGGCAGGTAGAAGAAGTACTCGCCAGGCAGATACAGAGTCTGTCCTTTGATGAATAAGCGATATACGGTGCCGGCGACCACAATCGCTCCCACCAGCAGTGTCAGGTCCACAGGAACAGACGCAAACCTCGGGTCCCCCTTGACTAAGCCGACCAGGAAAAAAAGAGCCAAGGCTATCTCCGCATAGCGCACGAGACACAGGCAGGCGAGGAGCCCGACGGCGGCAAAGCAGATTGGCTTGAGTAAGCCAACCCTAGCCGTCATCTGCAGCGTCTGCACTTCCACGCGATGGGATGCTGCGGAGAGAAACACGCACGCGAAACCCAAGGAAAAAAGCACAACAACCACGAGCGCCCATAAAGCAAGACGCTTCGGAACGAATGGTCCTGCAAAGCCATAGTTAAGGTTCAAGGACTTCATAGCTATCTTTGTTTCTGAATCTGGAAACTCGAAACCATTTTTGCCCGGACGTCCTAGTGATGATGCTTATGACTCAAAGCATTCCCGGAGAGTCTGTCCGAGACAGAGAACCCTGTTCCTGAAGAGCACGACTAGAACCACGAGGTAAACAACAAGGGCCGCAAGGCCTCTAAAAATCGGATTGATATCCCCAGGCAGCCCAAGCGCGCACAGCACCATGAAGGCAGCTGCGACAAGACTCGGAGTGATCCCCGGCCAGTGAATCTTCAAGCCAATTCGCGAGGCTATCCAAAGGTATTGCAGGATCAATGTTCCGTCGGAGACGACCAGGGCCACTGCGACTCCATTCGCGCCCCAGATGTAGCCCAACAGCGAACTCAACGTGGTCAGTAGAATCAGACAGCGCCAAAGGGCAAGCTGGCGCTCCTTGACACGGTCTACGGCCACCAGAAAGCCGTGACCCAGGAATCCATCCAGTACAGCCAGCACGGAGCGAAGGGCAACGATTCGAAGGACGGGAACGCTCGGAAGATATTGGCTCCCGAGAGCGCTGCAGACTGGCCTTGAGAAGGCAGCCAATGAAATCCAAATCGGAATCGACGCGAAAAGTATGACGTCCAGCAAGCGCTGGCGAAGATTTAGCAGGTCTTCGATACGACCTGTCTCGTAGAGGCGAGTCCACACGGGAAGTAGCGCCCCGCTTACAGCGTAGCTCCACTGCGGAATCACATCAGAAATGGTGTAGGCGGCGGCAAACCATCCGACGGAAGCTTTCGCGGCGATGAAGCCAAGGCACACAATAGGGGCCTTGCCGTACGCGACTTGTGTCAAGTTGTTGGCAAAGAACGGCCAAGCCTGCCCTGCCACACGCCGGCAGCTTCTCCATGACCAGTCTTCAGAAGCTGGCCAATAGGAACGGAGCTGCCATAGGCGCAAACACAAAACAACGAGGGATTTGAAGCTCAGCCCCACGAGCAACGCGAGCGGGGACAGATGCTGCCAAATCGTGAGCGCGGTTAGTCCGATCAGTCCCGCCGCTCCGAGAATCGAGCCGGGAAGAATGTCCCGCGAACGGAGGTCGGCGGTCAGAATGCTCGAGCAAAGGCTAGAAGTTCCTTCCAGATTGCATAGTATGAATCCGGCTGTGAGGCACGCTAGTTGAACTTGCGCCAGGCGTGACGCGACCAACAGGACGGCAATCGTTGGCAACGCCGCCGCCACAGTCGAAAGCAAGCTGAGCGCGAGGATGGGACGTACCTCTTCTCGCGTGGCAGCGACGGCACGCGCCGCGTAACGCGTCAACCCAAGATCGATAACAGCATTGGCCAGCCATCCGACGGCGAGTGCCATGCTGTAAATTCCGAATGAATTGGGACCGAAATAGCGGATTAAGAACAGCCCAGCCAGCATCGTCCCCAACCGCAGTGCACCTAAATCGATCCACAACCACAGAGTGTTTCTGCCAAAGATGCGGAGAATCCCGGAGGTCTCCGCGGGAAGCTCGATAGCATGAGAGGAAAGCAGCGTTTCTGGCTTGGTTAGTTCCGACAAGGAATTGACTCCGGCTCGATTCTGTTCAGCGTCTGACGACAACGCGAATCAAAAGTGAATTTCGACGAAGTTCAAACAACGGTCAAATAAAGCGACTACCGTAATGGCTAGGATTTGCTCAGCAGCACGTTGTCCAAGGCGAGATATTTGAGTCCGGAAATATCAAATACGCGGAGTGCATCGAACGGAGTGCACACAACGGGCTCTCCATGCAGATTGAACGATGTATTGAGTATGATTCCTTCGCTGGTCAATTCTTCAAAATACTTAATGAGCCGATAGTATTCAGGATTGGTCGCTTCGGACACCTCTTGTGGCCTGCCTGTGTAATCCTGAGGATGCACGGCGGCTAGCATCGCTGGTCTTTTTTCCTCTCGTGTGTCGAACGTCATGATCATATGCGGCGCGGGCATCGGTTTCGGTTTGAAGAAATAATCCTCGCTGCGCTCTTGCAGAACGGAGGGCGCGAACGGCATCCAGAAATCACGGCATTTGATCGCCTCGTTGATGGTCCGCACGGAATCCGTGTGGGACGCATTCGCCAAGATCGAGCGATTGCCCAATGCTCGCGCACCGAACTCGCATCTTCCTTTGAATCGGGCCACGATCTCGCCTTCACAGAGTAGTTCGGCGACCTTTCTTTCGATGTCCAACTCTTCGCGGATCTCAGTCGGGTTCGTAAAATTGTAGCCACGGATCGCTTCGTCCACCTGTTGCCGCGGATAGCTTGTGCCAAGATAGAGATCGGCTAACGGTTTGGGATTCTCTTTGAACAACTGCTGATAGAGGAGCCAAGCTGCGCCGATAGCGTTCGTTTCATCGCCGCACGACGGAAACACGAACAGCTCTTCCACTTCGGGAAGCTCCAGGATTCTCTTGTTGGCCTTCACGTTCATGAATACGCCACCGCTGAGCGCGACCCGGGAGATTCCCGTCTCCTGAATGCAGTTCCTGACCCAACGGCTGAGGAATTGCTCCATGAAAAGCTGCGCACCCGCCGCCACATGATCAAATCGCCTTCGGCGAATCATCCGGCCAAGATAGTCAGATGCAAACTGCATCGGGGGACTGCCATTCCTGCGCCGCCAAACCATGGGATTTCGCGGATCGAACTCAAACAGTTGTGCGAATTCGGACGCCATCCTTTGCGCTTCTGCTGCATTCTCCGCATAGGAAGCCAAACCCATTACTTTGTACTCATGCTCGAGGGGAACCATACCTAGAAGGAAAGTGATCTTCCCAAAGTAGGCTCCGATGGAGTGGCTCTCCTCCGTGCGCGCGATGGTTCGAATCGTCCCGTTGTTTCCGATGTTGACGGTGGCACAGACCGAGTCGCCTGCCCCGTCGCACGTGAGCACGAGAATGTCTTGGTCCATTCTGCCCCAGCCGAAATAGGCTGCAGCCGCATGACAAAGATGATGGTCGAAACCCGTCGTTTGAGCGGCAATGCCTTCGGGATTCACAATGTCCGTAACTTCTTTCTGAAGTCTCGAGAGTTTGAGGCGGTTGATGGAGTCGGAGACGAGCGCGCTTTTCCGCGCCAGCCGCTTAACGCGGCCAATCGGTCCACAGTATGTGTTTCCGTAGCTCTTAAGGATTGCGTCCCGTTGCCAGTGGCACGCGGTCAGGTTCTTGCCGCCAAACGCAACTGGAACCGTGTAGGGCTTCGAGTCCATGTGCCCGAGATCGCGGACGATCGTGGCTAGCGTGTGCTCGGGAAGGCCTCCCTGGTTCTTGGTGCGAGTTAGCCGCTCTTCCTGCAACGCAAAAGACAGTTCACCGTCCCTCACTACGGCTGCGGCCGCGTTATGTCCATTGTGAACGCCGATGACGGTTTTAGGATTCATGCACTCCTCGAATTGTGGTCTCTGATTCGGCTGCCAGTTTCATTTCACGACAAGTCTGCGCCACCGAAGCGCCGACCAAACCATTTGCTGAAGTTACGCCGACACTTCCCGCGCTTGTGCAGTCGCCGGCACCACGTGACCGTAGAGCCGCGATTCCTCCGCGAGGATTCGCAGCAAGGCCTCACTGACATACGCGATTTCCTTGTTGCTCATCGAAGGAAAGAAGGGAAGTGCGAGGCACCGGGCGGATGCGTCTTCCGTGCATTCGAGGGAGTCGAAAAACACCTGCGCGCTGTCCGCTAGGTATGGCTGCTTGTGGATGGCTGGAAAATAAATCTGGCTGTCGATGCCTTGCTCGCGAAGTCTTCGAATCGTTCGATCGCGAAGCGCCTGCGGATTCGTCACTTGCAGTTGAACGACGTAGACAAACCAGCTTCGCGTGAGGCTGGCAAACCGCCCCGGCAGACGGAGATACGGCACGTCGGAAAGCGCGCGGCTATAAACGGCCGCAACACGCTCGCGGTCGCGCAACAACTGTTCGAGCCTTTCCAATTGAGCCAATCCGAGAGCGCAATGCAGTTCGCTCAATCGGTAGTTGTAGCCCAGCTTGTCGTGACGGAGCCACAACGCCTGGTCGTCGCGGCCTTGGTTACGGAGGCTTCGGCACAGTTTGGCGATGCGTTCATCATCGGTGACAATCATTCCCCCTTCACCCGTGGTCATCTGTTTGTTCGGATAGAACGCAAAGACAGCTGCGTCGCCGAATGTTCCAACTCGCTGGCCTCCGCAGGCGGCACCAAGCGCTTCACACGCGTCTTCCAGAACCTTCAGCCCAAATTCCCGAGCGAGTTCCAGTATCGGTTCCATGTAGCAGGGAAGTCCAAAAACATGAACCGGCAGGATCGCTTTGACAATACGCCCGGTCACTTTGTTGCGAACCGTTTTGCGCTGCGTGTCAACCGTACAGCATTCACCAAGGAAACGCCGAATTTGCCTGGGGTCGAGGTTCAGGGTTTCTCGATCAATGTCGAGAAACACAGGGCATGCGCCCTCATACAAAATACAGTTCGCTGAGGCCACGAAGCTGAACGGAGTTGTGATGACCTCGTCCCCGGGCCCGATGCCTAGAGCACGGATGCAGAGGTGCAGGGCGGACGTGCCGCTGTTTGTGGCTATGGCAAATCGTGTCCCGAGGTAGGCGGCGAATTGCTGTTCGAAATTTACGAGTTTTGGCCCCAGGCTCAATCGATTAGAGCGCAAGACCTCGACAACTTGTTCGATTTCCCGCTCACCCACATCGGGTTTCGATAGCGGTATGTTCATCGTGACCTCCACGGAAGACGGTAGGAGGACCGGGCATCGGAAGATTGTCGGTTTGCCGGCACTGGCTGGCCGCAAAGGACGGAAAGAACTGGCGGAGCAGGGCATGCAACTTTCCGTCATCGCCGGCCTGCAATCCTCGGTCGAGCTCGTCGATCAAGCGAAGAACATCGGATGATCGAGAATCCTTCTGCTCGATTACAAGAATTCCCTTGTGAGCTGTTGGAGCAGGCCGCTCCCAAGATGACCATAGCTCTTCTGTTACTTTCTCGCCGCCGCGCAGTCCAACGAAATGAATGGGAAGCTCTTTTCCGGGTGCAAAGCCAGCCAGAAGACTCATGCTTTTCGCCAGCTCGTAAATATTGATGGGATCACCCATCTCGAGAACGAAAGTCTCTCCGCCACGGCCTTGCCCGGCTGCCCGCAGGATGAGGTGAACGGCCTCGGGAATGGACATAAAAAATCGCGTCGCGCGAGGATCGGTCACATGCAAGGGTTCGCCCTTTTGCAGGTGATCCCAAAACAGGCGCAATACGCTTCCGGTACTTCCCGCTACGTTTCCGAAGCGCACATTCATGAACCGCGTCGCGCGCTTTTGGGACAGATTTTGAATGCAAAGTTCTGTCAGCTTCTTGGAGAGCCCCATGTAGTTTTCGGGATTGACGGCCTTATCGGTCGAGATGTTTACGAACTTTTCCGAACCGTACTCCAAAGCAGTCAGAGCGACGTTGCGCGTTCCCAACACATTGTTTCGGATCGCCTCGGCGGGGTGTAATTCCAGTAGTCCAACGTGCTTGTACGCAGCGGCGTGAAAGACCAGAGAAGGCCGGTGTTCCTGAAACACTTTGTCGAGCGAATCCCGCAAGGTCACGTCAACCAAACATGGCGACACCGGAAGCCCGGGGAAGCTTTCGCGCAACTCTCGATCGATATAGAAAAGGCTGTTTTCCGTCTTGTCGAGAAGCAGGAGTTTTCTTGGCGCGGCCGCCGCAATTTGCCTCGATAGCTCTGAACCGATACTCCCGCCGGCTCCGGTAATCATCACGACCCGGCCCGCAACGACCTCGGCAACCTCCGCAGGGTCAGAAACCAATTCCTCGCGATGGAGCAGGTCTTCGATCCGCAGACTGCGCAGATTGCGTTGCGACACTTTTCCGTCGGCCAGTGCGGCGAGAGTTGGGAGAGTCCTCACGGGCAGGCCGGATCGGCAGCAGATGGTGAACAGCCGGCTCATTTCGGAGCGCGTGGCACTCGGGATGCAAATCAGGACTTCATCAATCAACTTCGATCTGGCCGCTTCCGCTAAGCAGTCCGTACTGCCGACTACAGGTATCCCGCAAATGGTGGTTCCATGAGTTCGCGGATTGTCGTCAAAAATGGCCGTCGGCCGGCTCCTTGAATTTGGATCCGAGGCGAGTTCTTTCACTAGCGTCATCCCGGCATCGCCAGCACCGACAACGGCCACGCGCTTGCCACCTCTCTGCCAGAGCGTCTGCTGCGAACGGTAGATCGGCACTGCAAAATGCAGTCCGCCGAGGAGGAGCTGACAAAGCGCCCAATCCAGGACGAAGAGAGCAACTGGCTGCGTTTCGGCGGTTATGCCCAGCTGGCGAACAAACAGAAACAGCAGGGCGCTGCTGAACGAAACAGCTTTTACAATTCCGAGCAGTTCGTGACTACCCGCGTATCGGAGCGAGCCTTTGTACGGCCCTACCAGATACAAAAGCATCCCTCGCACCGCGAACAACAAGGGCAGCACGGGCGACCACAAAAGGGTTTCCTGTGATTTCCCCTTGTAGATCACCAGGACCGCGAGCAGATAGGAAAGGCCGGAAAGCAGAACCTCGGCCAGCAATACTATGTCCCGCGATCTAATTGGCTCTTTCATCCAAGTGGTGGACGACGGCTGCAGACTCAAGACTCCCGCCGGAGCAGCCTTTGCGGTGAAGGTTGAAGAATCGTTTTCAATCGGAGAAGCGTTGAGACTTTTCATCGGATTAGCCTGTCGAGAACCAGGGGAAGAGCTGATTCGACTCGACTGAGCACCACGCCGAGCAGCGGCAGGTGCGCCCGGTCGAGCTTCTGTTGAGCTTCGAATACAGAGTTTGCCCCGTTGGCGGTCAACTCCGCGACGAGAACCACGCCGTCAACTGAGCGGGCGGCTGCGATTGCGTTTGAATCGGCAGCGATTGGCGGCGCGTCAACCAGAAGATAGTCAAATTCAGTTTTCAGCTGCAGCAGCGTGCTTTCCGCCGCCGTTGCGTTCGTCCGCTGTTGCCAGCGCTTAGCCGCTTGGCCTGCTGTCACGACCCATAGATTGCTGCCTTTTATCTGCTCAGCTGAGTCTCTGACGGACAATGATCCGAGACCACCGTGGGAAGGGCTGAGTTTTGTGGTGCCTGGAAAGTGCTGGTGCAATGCAGGAGATTGAAAATTCATGTCGACTGCACAAACCGTGCCCTCGATCGATTCCGCCAGCACGCGTGCCGTCTGGGCACAAGTCCAGGTGCTGGCAACCTTCTTGGTGCTCGGCGTGAACAGGACGCTCCGAATTTGTGAACTCCTCGTATCCAGAAAGAGTCGCTGAACCAGTCTTGAAATCCGGTCATTTCCAGGAGGTCGGCGCTTTACGCGCTTCCGGTTCACCTCGGCAACTCGCGCTTCCGCCGGCAGGCCTTGAAAAAACTCCTGGCTCCAGTCGGCTGCACGTAGCAACTCGAAATTTCTACTCATGTCGTTGTTTTTCCTGTGCTTCTAAAACGGCTTCGGCATTTCATCACGACGAATGATGGAGAGGGGCCTCGGACTCATCTGCCGACAATTGGCCGAAGACCGGCACTCCTAAATAATTCTCGAGCCGTTGCGGAGTCCGCACCAGAGGATCGAGTCTATCCTGGACGAAAACAACGCTGAGGCTTGAGAAGCAGGCAAACAACCAGCCGATCACCAATGTGAGCGGCACAGGGTTGGTTGGAACAAAAGGAATTGTTGCGGGCTGAACAATCGAAACATTCAGGATGCGGTTTTTGTCGAAGGTATCGGAGATGTGTGCCTCCTCGCGCTTGTTAAGGTAGAGGAGGTAGTTCGCTTCGGCGGTCTTCTCGTCGCGCAGGAGCGCTTCCTGCTGTAGTAGCTTTTGATCGCGATCGACGAGAGTCTGCCGATAGTCTTTGTCCACCCGAACCGCAGATTGCGCTTTGGCCTGAAGTGACGCAAGTTCGGAGCGCGCCTTAGCCAGCTCTTGATGCAGAAACTCATAGGTCGGATTCTGGTCGGTGACCTCTTCGCGCAGGGGCGCCTTCTCCTGCGCCTCAATCGCTGCTTTGACTTGCGAAATCTGCGTTTCTACTTCCTGCACCATGCGGTCAGTCGGCGCGTATTTGTTGGTCAAATCCACTTTCTGCTGCTCCAGGCTGACGAGGGAAGATTTGAGTTGCTGCATGAGAGCTCCGTTGTCCGAGGTATGCAGCTGCGTAGTGATCCTCGGCGGCGTCTTGGCTAGCAGCGCCTCCAGAGCCCGTATATGTTCCGCCGTAGCGGGGATGGCCGCCTGGGTCTCGCGCATGTCCAGTTCGAACTCTGCCAGCTTGGGCACAGAAGAATCCTTTTCCGACTGCGAGGTCACGAGCCCGGATTCGCGATTAAAAGTTGCCAGCCGGGTTTCCGCCTCCTCCATGGTCTTCCGGTATTGCTCGGCCTCACGGTCGAACACATCCGTTTCGTTGCTGGGCCTATGCACTTCTGCGTGCTTTGCAAGATAAAGATCCCCTAAGGTATTCAGCACGCGGGCTGCAAGCTGCGGGTCGGAAGCCGAATACGCTATGGAAATGACAAACGACTTTTTGACCGGCTCGATGCGCAGATCGTTCTCAAGACGAGCGGCTGCTTTCGCAATGCGTGTACTTTCATCTTCCGCGGGCTTCGGAGGAAGGAAATGTCCCAGAACCTCCTCAACAATGGACACATGCGTTTTGTTTTGCAGCCCGCAGGTCACTACGAGTTTTTCCAGGAGGTCTTGGCTTCGAAGAATGGCGACTTCGGAATTGATATCTTCCTCCGTGAGGCTTGGCAGATTTTGCTCCATCGCCGCCGTTTGCTGCGCGGTGACCAGAGGGTCAGCCCTCTCGCGATGAACCATGATCTTTAGTTCCGACTCATAGCGCTTCGGCATCACCATGGCTGCCACGACCGCTCCTATAAAAACCGTGGCAAAACAAAGAGCAAACGTTCTTTTTCGCCGAAAGCCGATTTCAACAAACTCACGCAGCGTGATGCCGGAAGGCGTCTTCGCGTTTCTTTCCACGAGAACGATTTGGCGCTCGTTCATTCTCTCTTCTCCTCCCGCGGGGCTTTACATGGGAATCGGGGTGAAGTACGTGCCTAACGAACTGCGCGGCAGGAATCTGTCTATCGCTCCCATCGCCGTCTTCGGAACGTAGAGCATGTCACCCGGCTCGAGCATCACGTCCTCGCGTGGGTCTTTCTTTTTCAACACGTCTTTCAGATTTAGGACCTTTACTTCGACTGTATCGTCTGTATAGCGCCGGAATAGCAGCACTTGCTTGCTCTTCGCGAAATCCACAAAGCCGCCGGCAATCTGTATCGCCTGGGTTGCAGAGGTCTGCCCGCGCAGGTCATACTTGCCGGGCTTTCCGACTTGGCCACCGGCCACAAAATAAGGCTTCTCGAAGTCCCGCAATATCACGCTAATCTCAGGTTGATTCAACACGTCCCCATAAGCCTTTTTCAGCGCCGCGATGGTCTCAGGTATCGTCAAACCTTGGATACGCAGGTCGTTTACGAGGCCTTTCAGTTGTACATATCCGTCTGGTTGAACGGTAACTTCCTGATCGAATTCCGGTGTAAGCCGGAAGGACAGGTCGAGAATGTCGTCCGACTGAATCCGGTATCGCGGATTCCTGGGGCGCAGAACCGGCCGGGTCGGATCGGTCGCGTTAGCCGGCGCAGGATTGCTTAGCGTTGCTGCCGCGGCCGGAGATTGTTGCTGTGCCTGCCAGTGGCCCGCTATAGCTTCCGGAAGCGACGCTCCAATAACCATTAACAACGCAATCCGTCCCAGTTTTTGTCTCATAGGACTAGCCTCAAAACCGCGATCCCGAGTGGCTGGCGTAAGCTGAACTGCCTCTCCATGGATATCGGGGCGAAAGATTTGGCAGCACGACAGGCTGTCCGGGTACGAGCGTGGGAACAGCCTCCCTGATCTGCGGGTTGTGTGCTCGCAATTCAGCCACAATCGTCGGATTCAACGCTCCGTAGTAGTCGAATGCCAGGCTAATGAAATTTTCTCCCCCGCGAGCGTAAATTACGCGAGAAGGAGCCTCTGTTGCTCTTCGTTCCAGCTCATGCGACCGACCGTTCTGCCTGGCGGCGCCCGTATTTGATCGGGCAGAGGGCTTGACGGAGGCGTAACGAGGAGGCACGGAAGAAGGTTCCGGGTTTTCCTGCGCCACCAGGTCCATCGGCGGTTTAGGCGGCTGCAGTGACGGAGGATTCGCCTCGGGCGGAACTGGCAAATGTACGTTGTCTCCCGTTAGCGTGCCGACGATCGCCTCACCCGCGCTAACCCGAAGAGCTCCCAGCACGTCGAGCCTCGAGTTGGTCTCAAGAAGGATGAGAAGAATCGGAACGACAACAAAGGCAAGCACGCCGAGTCGGCCCCACCAATAGCCCAAAGTTGGTCGCGGATCGGGCTCTGAAAACGAAATCGGCAGATCGAAAGGCACTTGTGGCATGGAAACGGAAGGGCGTAGGGTCCCCTTCGCGTCCGGAGGGTCGAACTCGTAGTCGAGCAGCGCCTCCCGAACAATCGCTGGTCCAATCTCCGGACACGCTTCCACGAATCCCAGAGAGAGACATGAGAAACACAGATTGTTAATATTCCGCGGAATGCCTTGGCTTGCCTCAGCAATCAACGCCCGAGCCTCCGAAACGAAAAGATCTTCATTCTTGCAACCGGCGACGCGAGCGCGGTGCTGGATATAGTCAGAGACCTCCAAAGGCGCGAGTGGTTCGAGTCGCGCAAGTGTCGACACGCGTTGTCGCAGCTGAAGTAGTTCTGGTCGAGCGAGTTTGTCGGACAACGCCGTCTGGCCCGCCAGGACAATGTGCATAAGCTTAGACGCCGGCGTTTCAAAGTTGGATAAGAGGCGCACGGATTCCAGCACCTCGTCGTCCAAATCCTGCGCCTCGTCGATAACCCACACAAACTGTTTGCCCGCGTGCAGAGCCTCCAGCAATACCGAGTTCAGCTTGTCATGCAATTGCGGCACATCTTGTGCCAGCGTCTCGATTCCGAGGTCGAGCAAGAGGCTCTGAAGAAGCTCTTTCGTGTCGCCGTCCGGCCGGAACAGGAAAGCGGTTCGCGCATAAGGCTTAAGTTTGTCGAGCAGGTAAAAAAGTAATGACGTCTTGCCCATTCCTGGGGCAGCGACCAGCGCCGAAAAACCGCGCTTCGTTTCAATCCCATACACCAAGGAGGCCAATGCCTCGCGATGCGATGTCGTTAAGTAGAGGAATCGAGGATCCGGAGTAACTCCGAATGGCTGCTCGCGAAGCCCATAAAATCCCAGGAACTTGGCCTGCCCGCTTATTTTGTCGGTGTATTCAATCGTGGGCATACTTGCCGTCCAAACTGGAAAAAAGTCAGTCAATCCCCGCCAGCGGTAGCAGATTGGGCGGCGATGTCAGAGCATGGACGTGCGTTCCTCGTGTCGCGTCGGTTGGTTCGACGCACGCGCCATCAATCTCCACGGCGGCAGCGCGTCCCAGTAGGTCCACCGAGACAATGAGTCGAGCGCGCTTTTCTTTACGAATCAGGATTCCTTCGATTCCAGCAAGTGGACCGCCGACTACACGGACACGATCGCCGTCCTTCAGGTAGGCATGCGGCTCGACCTGCTGCGGGCCGGCAACTACTTTTCGAATCGCCTCGATCTCGTGCGTCGGAATCGTTGCTGGTGCACCTCCCGTGCAAACCACCGAACATACACCCGCTGTCATCACGACCTGCATGCCCCCCGCGCCGACATTTGCTGCAAACAGATATCCAGGGAAAAGCGGCTCGCATATTTCCTTTTTGCGGTCTTTCCACCTGTGAATTCTCGCGAAAGTCGGCAAAAACGTTTCAAATCCCTTGCTCGCCAGAAGCTCGCTCGCGAGTCGTTCGTGCTGGTACCTTGTGTGCACTGCGCACCACACCGTTTGCTCTCGGTGGCTCATTTCATTCCTCGCATCGTGTGATTTTCCGTTTGCATATAGCTCTGCCATTTGACTCACATTGCCTGCCCGCCCTCACTGTGAGCCGCTCTATTTGATTCGATGACCTGCAACACAAAGCTCAAGGAGATGCCCTTGAGCTTTCGCTCCTACATCCTGCAAATCGCTTTCCGTTTCAGTTGACTCGCCAGGCCACTCTCCGCTCGCTTGAGCCTTTGCGTCCCGTCGCGTCGTCATCGCCACCAGGAAATCCCATTCGTTTGTGAACGGCGAATCCAATATCAACACCCAGTTCAACGTTCTGCTCGAGGCGCACGACTTTCGCTTGCATGGTCATGCGCATCGCTCGCACGGCGGGCAGCGAGCGAGCCCGAGGTATCCGGAAAAACAAGTCGACTATGTCGTCTTCGGCCGGACACTGGCTCGCTTGAACGAACGCTCCTGCTTCGCTGACATTCCTCGTCAATCCCTTGCTGCCGTGGCTGGTTCCGCCGTTGTCCTTCCATCGATATGCGACGGAGATACGCAGCGGGTAGCGCACCTGAGCTCTTCTGCTTGGGAACCCTCGGCTTATTTTGCCTAGCCACTCTTTTCGCGTTTGCATTCCAGCGCCCTTCTTCACAATCCATGCATGCTTCAACCGCTATCCTAAGCGCCGCGGCGAATTTCGCACAAGAAGCCGAATGTACTCAGTTTGTGGATGCAGCTGTTTTCAGGTCACTGATTGACACACTAGGGTTGCAAGGGTGGAGACTTCTGACCTGGACCTGCCCCCGGGAGCCGCGAAGAAATGTCTCTTCTCTTCGTGCCTGGACCTACCGAAAGTTGCCGGCCGCCGAAGGGACAAATGTCCACAAAGGAGAGGTACAAAATGCCAAGATTGGCATGGTCCTTGCATTTGTAATCGGCCGAGGGCGATATGAGTTTGTATGCATGTCCTCAAAACAGGGGATTTAGAGTGTCCGTCGCAGGACTTTTTTTCATGGACCGGTTCATTTCGACATGCGCTTGGTTGGCGTGCGTCGGTCACATCCGTCACAGGGAGCTTAGGGTTACTCTTTCGGATTCTATTCCAGATGCATCACAATTAGAGGGAATTGTGCGTCTTTATCTCCGGCGTGCTCGCCCTCTTGGTGAGGCTCGCCGCGACTCTAGCCACTTCTTCGCGCCGTGCTTCCAAATCCGCGCGTGATTCTTGTCGCGGCTACAAAGCCAGCCCATTCCCAGCCACATCCTAATGCCTGAGGTGCGCCGTATGCAAAGAGCGCTCGAACACGAATACTTGATTTCGCTTTTGATTGCGGAACATTCACGGATGGGTTGTCAGCTCATGGAAACCGCGCTTCGCCGTTGCCGGCATATCGAGGTGGTCGGCTCGGTCGTCGAGTCGACCGAATTTCAAGAAGCCTACAAATCAACCAACCCCGATGTTTGCGTCATTAGCAGCGGACTGAAGGATGGCGCTGCCGCCGGTTTCAAGGCCCTACGGGAGTTGCGAGAGGTATCCACGTCATTCAACGCAGTTGTGCTCTTGGAGTCCGCCGACCGCAACCTCGTCGTGGAGGCATTTCGCAGTGGTGCACGCGGCATCTTCTCTCGCGATGATCCGTTCGAAGTGCTCCCAAAATGCATTCAGCGCGTTTTTGAAGGCCAGGTATGGGCGAACAGCCAACAGCTCAAATTCATCATCGAGTCCGTTTCTGAGAACCCGCCTCCAGTGATCACCGACGCACGCGGAGGGGCTCTTCTGACTAGCAGGGAGCTGAGTCTCGTCCAGCTGGTCGCCGAAGGCCGGACGAATCGCGACATCTCTCGCGAGCTTCACCTCAAGGAGCACACGGTACGGAATTACCTGTTTCGGATCTTCAACAAGTTAGGTGTCTCCACCCGCCTCGAACTGGCCGTCTATGCCCTCAATCAGAGAAATGGCGGTGGAAACAGCCTTCAGCCCACTGAGTAAGGATAGAGGCCGCTAGAAGGTAAATTCTGCTCGATCAGGTCTACTTCGACGCCGCGCGTTCCTCCCGGCGAAGCTAGAGACGTGCGCGACGGGAATAATCGTACGTCGGAGGGAAGAGATTTCACGGACCAGTACCACACTTATCATATGCTGACAAATAAGCCCCGAGGCGTAAGTGCAGTGTGTTGTAGAAGATATGGGATTGCAGCGCAAACTGCTCCGTTGGCTTGAATTTTGCAACCCGACAGACACCAGCGCAAAAACTGAGGAGGGTACGGTAATGAGGAAAGAACTACGAATTGGCCTGACTTGTTTGTCCAGCTTTGCTCTGGCGGCGGCACTTTGGGCATTTAGCCCAGCGAGCAACGCTCAGACTCCGACCGCCGCTCAAACTGCCCAAACGCCCGCCGCGCAATCCGTGTCGGGGAAAATCGCTTCCGTCGAAAAGAGCTCCTTCACACTGACGGTTGCGTCTGAACAAATTGCGACTGCGCCGGAGCAAAGCGCATCGCAATCATCCGCAAAGACCATGACCTTTCAGGTCGATTCCAACACCGCTGTTGACGGGAAACTGAAGGTGGGAGCCAAGGCAGATGTGACCTATCGGCAGGATGGCGGCAACAACATCGCCATCAGTGTCCGAGTTTCTTAGCGCGATACCACCGTTCCGCGACCGCAGGCTCTCCGGGCACCTTGCAGCGTTCGGAGAGCCACTTTTTTGTCGACTGTTTCCGCAGGCAATCCACGCTGAGTCGGCTCCGGAGCCGCTGACCGCCTGGTGTCCGGCCAGGAGGTCCACGGTTCAAATCGAATCGCTGCGACTACGTATTTCCCTTTCTCTCATAGATTTACATTGCCATTCCGTGATGTTCGGCAGTACGTGGAAATTGTCCAACTTGTCCAACCCTTGTCTAACGACTACACCAACGGACAACGGTCTATGAAACCGGGATTATTAAGACTGCTGGGAATTTCGCCTAACAAAAGACCTCCCGGCCTGGTTTATCATCAACGTGCGCAGAGCAATGAGTTCTCGCTCAGGGCAGCGACCATGGCGAATTTTTTCCACCTTTGCGCCGCTGCGGATGCCGCTTAGCGAGGAAGCTCTTTTGAAGAAAATCACTGTTGCAAACTACCGACAAGATCCGTGCTACGCCCCGGTTGTGAGAGCGGTTGAGGGTCTTCTTCGAGAAAAGGGATTCGTTGCTCCGCTGGAACTCTTTATCCGGATGAACCTGCTTTCCCCGGAATCGGCCGAGGATTGGAGACGTGGCCAAATCTCCTATCTCGAGAGGGTCATACGCTGCAATCTAAGCAAGGCCAGCCGAATCTTACGTATTTTGCGGATGCATGCGCACGATTTGGATCTCAAACCCTCACTCACCGTCTATAAACGATGGACCAAGGGCTCTCGTCCTCTCCTACGGTTTTCTAAGACCGGCGACCACAATATTGAAGAGGCTTATGCTCGTCACTTTGTGTCTCCGCGTAAAGAGGGCTGTCCATTTGAAGCAGGACCGATCGATGTTTGGAATTCTGCGGAGATCTCTGAAACATTGGGAGCCAGCAAGCGACGAGAAATTCAGGAAGGCTAAGTCCAGAGGTCGGGGCCCTGTCCGTTAATTGCAAGTGTCGAATACACCAAGATCTCAATTTGGAGGGCACGAATAAGTGCAAGCAGGCCGTTTGCCGACCCACGGATGCCATTGCTCAAACGCCGCCGCAGCTCGAAGAACGGTCGCATCCGCGAAGCGCCGGCCCACGATTTGTAATCCCACTGGCAGTCCTTCGCGAGTGAACCCACAAGGGACCGACGCAGCGGGTTGACCTGTCATGTTCCACGGGTAGGTGAATGGCAGCCACTCCGGAAACGGAGGCAAGGCACCGGCGGTGTCCACAATTCCTTCGGGAGCCCCAAGTCCCGCAGCAAACGGGGACACCGGCAGCGTCGGAGTGAGAAGCAGATCGAATTGATCGAAGAACTTCCTCGTAGTATTCCAAAGTACCGCGCGCTTCGCGAGTGCCTCCCCATAGTCGGCCGGACCGAACCGTTCAACGCCCCGAATTAGCGCCACCAAGTCCGGATCCATTCGAGATTCCCATTCTGGTAGCAACGCTTGCAACCGTAAGGCATAACTCATGGTCCAAAGTACGGCGAATGAGCCCTGTGGGCTCTCGAAGCCTGGATCGGCTGCGTCGACCTGGCATCCGAGTTCACCCTCAAACGACCTTGCTGCAGCGTCGGTGATCCTGGCGACCTCAGGGTCCACCTTTGCGTAACCGAGCGTCGGGCTCCATGCCACGCGAAGCCCACGTATCCCCCCCTCGCAACTGGCGAGATAGTTTTCGGGATCAGCAGGAAGCGATAGGAGATCTCTCTCGTCCGGTCCAGCGATGACGTTTAACAGCAGGGCCGCGTCGCGCACTGTCCGCGTCATTGGTCCAACATGGGATAGGAAAGGAACGGGGTTGGCGGGATACGCCGCAACCCGGCCGTAAGAGGGCTTCAGACCGAAGATTCCGTTGAAGGAGGAAGGGATGCGAATTGAGCCGGCGCCGTCGGTACCGAGCGCAAGCGGTCCGAGTCCAGCCGCGACCGCAGAACCTGCTCCTCCTGAAGAACCGCCCGAAGTCTTGCTCAGATCCCAAGGATTTCGAGTTATGCCACCGAGCGGGCTGTCCGTGACTGCCTTGAAACCGAATTCCGGAGTCGTGGTCTTTCCAATCAGTATCGCACCTGCTGCAATGAGCTTCGGCACGGCGGGAGCATCTTCGTCGGGCACATGATTCTCTCGGATGCGGGAGCCGAACGAGGTGCGAATACCGCGAGTGAGAAGCAAATCTTTGATCGAAACTGGCAGTCCGTGCAGCGCACCCAGGGGCTCGCCTCGCATTACGGAGGCTTCCGCTTCCTTTGCGGCGAGGAGAGCTTGCTCTTCTGTGAGCGTGCAGAACGCGTTGGTTTTTGGATTGACCTCATTGATGCGCGCAAAGACAGCCTGGGTAATCTCTACAGGCGACAATTCCTTCGAACGGATCGCCGCGGCCAGCGCGATGGCCGGCAAAAAATCGAGTTCATGGCCTGCCATGTTCATAGTAGATCCTGCCCGGAACACCGCCGAAGAGCAGACGAGCTGAAACAGAGAGAAGGAGCTTAACCACTAATGAGATTCTCCGTCCAGCCGCACATGTCTTCGACTTGCTAGGGTACGTCGAGGTTAGCGAGCGCCTTGCCACTCATGATTTCTCGAGTGGCTAACGAGATCTGTTTCGGGACTTTAGACGGAGGTCGATGTCGTCTAAAACCGAGTGGACTTCTGCCAAAGTGTCGACGACGTAGTGCGCTCCGGCGTTCTGCAATTCAGCGCGCGCCTTAGCCAAACGAGATTCCCTCTGGGTTTCGGGCAGCGCGCGAAAGTCCTCAAGGGAAAGCCCAATCATGTTTCCTGTTCCGGCGACTCCGATGGACCAAGTTCCCGCATTTAAGCCTTCGTGGATGTCCGCGGGTGTGTCTCCGATTTTGGCGATAGCCGCCAATGGATATACCTGCAACCTCACCGCGTTCTCGTAAATCATAAATGGATGCGGCCGGCCGGCACCCACTTCTTCCGGTGACACGCTGCAATCGGGGCGGTAGCCCTCTTTCGCGCTTTCCTCCACCAAGAGATCTAACATCGCTCGCGTATATCCGGTCGTAGAACCGATTTTCAGACCTCGCTGGCGAAAACAGCGCACGGCTTCGACGACGCCGGGAATTAGGGTCGACAACTCCGCCAGGCAGGAGAACTGGAGCGGAATGAACTGCTGATAGAGTTCGTCGACATCCGCTTCGCTCGGAACGCGTCCCCGAAGTTCCTGCCATACGTCGCGAACCCTGGGAAGAGACAGAATTCCACGGATGTGATCCTTCTTGGGCAGACCCATGTCACGTCGAGTCTCTGACTCGGTAACTGCAATGCGCACACGAGCAAATACTTGTTGCAGCGTGCGTGCCGGAGCCAGGCTGCCGTAGTCCACCGTTGTCCCGGCCCAATCCAAAACCAAAGCTTTCAAACGGTCAGCATGGATGGTTTCTGGAGGGAGCGCGGAGTTCAGAAGTTTCAAGCTGGCACGCCCATCTCGCCAAAAGTTTGTTCGGCAAGTCCGAAAGACATGGTCATGCCTATGCCGCTCGTGACCGTGACTACGCGTACGCCATCTGCTGGAGTAAGCCTGAGATAAGGCTGCTCCGGATGCTTGGCATATACTCCATGCCATTGCTCCGCAATCTCCAAAGTTGGGACGCGCAAGTACGTTTTCGCGTAATCCAGAATCAAGCGATTCACCGCGGGGTGGTCGAAGATGTTCACCGCGAGTCCGTACTCGTGACTGTCGCCGATAGTTAACTCATGCAAAGCAGTTTGCGAAACCATGACGTGAATGCCCCACTTTTCGAGTTCTGGAGTTTCCCTGGCGATACGATCCTTCAGAGCCTGAAGAGTGGTACACACTTGAAAGGTTGGATAGTGCTTGAATGTCAGGCCAAAGGCGAGCGAAGGGCCCAGTCGCCATTGTTGCGGCTGGGGCACCGTACGCATCATCTGTAACTTGCAACGCGTCAAACCGCTGTCGCGGAAGCATTCCGGAAACAGAGTCTGGAAGTCATCGCCGCCCGCGACTATGATTGTGTCCGCTTCACAACGCTGATCTGCCGTATACAGGGCCGAACTCTCGACTCGTTGTACTGCGGAATTGAAATAGAACTGCACTCCGTATCGTTCCGATAGAAACTGCGGAAGACTGCGGATGATTTGCCGCGGATCTACGGTCATCTCCGTTGGGCTCCAGAGTGCTCCGAGGAGACCTTCGGAACGGATAGCGCGACTTCGGGCCAGAGTCTCGGACGGTGTTAGCCAAGCACACTCGTACCCGAGCGACGCGGCCTTCTCGCTAAACTCTTTCCCCACCGCCGCTTCATCTTCTCGATAAGTTGCGTGCAACGAACCCGTCTGTAGATAAGGTAGCTTCGCCTGCTGTAGAACTTCGAGCCAAATCTCCCGGCTTCGCAGGGCGATCTCATGCAATCGGCCCGCGGGTTGGCCGATCGGCCAAACCATGCCGAAGTTCCGGAGGGAGGCGCCCTGCGCAGCTGGATTGCGTTCGAAGACTACGACGGTTCGCCCGGAACGAGCGGCCAAGTACGCATGTGCCAGCCCCACAATTCCGGCGCCAACAACTGCCACATCCGCCTTCTTGGTGAGGATTACTCCCATATTTCCATCCGAGTTCTAGTCAATCGGAATGCCACTCCTGGTGGAGCACCGAGCGGTGCCGCCCATACTCGCAATCGTGATCAACACGCGGCTTCAGGTCCGAAAGCGTGAGAGCGCCGTGATTTGACTAGGCCCTGGAGCTTTTGCTGACCAGCGGCAAAGAAGTAGGTGATTGCTACCAGAAGGCCACCCAAAACGACAGCCCTTGCATCTCGCACGAGGTCGCTAGTCTCCAGAAACAGTAGAGATTCTACGCTTCCCATGTCCTAACTTGAATTGGTTCTGAGGAAACTCTCAAAAAAGAGCCCACCTAACTCCCGGTAAGCGCGTCGCGGAACATTCGCGGCGCCTATCGACGTTTCCCGGTCTTGTGCAGACCCTTCAACAATTCATCGACCGTGACATTTAGCCCTTGCGCTACCTTCATCAAAGTGTCGAGGCGCGGCCACCGTTTTCCGGTTTCAACAAAACCCATTCCAGTGCGGCTCAGTCCAGCACGATGCGCTAGCTCTTCTTGACTAATGGCCTTCTGCTTGCGCAGTTCTTTGATTCGGATTGCGAGGGCGCGTAACGTCCTGTTTGGTTGCATTGTGCCGAGTGTGAAGTCAGCGCATCACTCCGTCCACCGACAGTTGTATGCCACACAATAAAAGGCATGGTTGTGCTATGATCGGAATCAGCGGGACGCGCTCGTGCTTGTAACACGGACGCGCCCCTGACCACCGTGCTCGCGTAGACGAGGCATCGATGGCTGAGACGCATTCTACATTGCGGTCAGCGTGTCCCGCATACGACCTCCTGCGAGAGGGCCACGCTGATGCCTCAATTTCCTGCGCCGCTTCCACCCGGAGAGATTCCACCACTGACCTGCTTCCAGCAGTTCATTCTTTGTGTGGCTCTGGTCACAATATCGACCGCTTTGCTTTCTTTTCTCCTGCCACGCCCGCTCTTCTGCAAGCTGTTCAAGATCGCTTTTCCGTTCATGCCCGAGGGGATCGGAGACGACGATGCCAAAGATTAGCCCGAAGGAACGCAAGAAGCTCGACCGCTTCCACGAACTACACAAGGCAAAATTGCGAAGGAAGTATCCCGAAATCCACGGCAAGAAGCTCGACTACATCACGCAGAGGTTTGAGGACAATGATGGCGGCGGATGGCTGTACATCAATCTCTATTTCACGGACGGGACGAACTTCTCGATGGTCTTCAGCATGAACAATCCCGCCATCGTTCCCCGCTGCATCGAGTATGGCGATATGAGTACGGGAGACTACGAAAACATCCGCACATATTACTACCGGGAAGAAAAGCGATGACCGCGCGTCATTCGCATTGGTTAAAGACGTTGCCCAGATGCTTCGGAGGAGAAACTTGGCGCACCGCCTCGCGAAGCCATGTGTGCCGCGCGTCCGTAGTGAGCCTCGGGTGCCAGACCATCAAGAAATGAAACGGGCGCAACTCCTGTGGCGCTTTCACGAGCCGCAAGCTGGAATTCCTTTCCACCATTTGCCTCATGCCGTTGGTCAGTGTGAGGACAAGTTCCGTGCCAGGAAGGCAACTAAGAGCCGCGCCAAAATAAGGCATGCGGAAAGAAGAGCGGCGCTTTCGGCCCAACGCAGCAAGCTGCTTGTCCGGGATGTTCTGCATGCTTGGAAGAGTCGTGACAGTAAGGTGCTCCGCAGACAGGTACTGCTTCAGCGTCAGGCGATCGCCAAACTTGCTCTCGCGGGCAACAGCGCAGATCCAGTCCTCGCGGTAAAGTTTCTCCGAACTGAAGTGAGAGGGCAGCAAGCCCTCGTCAATGTGGAAAATGAGATCAAGCTTTCCACTCTCCAGCATGGCCACAGCTTCGGCCTGCCACGGCAGGAAATCAAAGTTCACCTTATAATTTTCGATCGTATAGCGGCGGCATAAGTGCGGTAGCAGCGCCATGCAAACATTGTCGGGGCCAGAAATGCGGAAATTGCTCCGCTCCCTTTTCGGATCGAAGACGCTCGGCACAACAAGGCCTTCTATTTTGGGAAGGAGCTGTTCAAGTTCCTGGAGAATCTTGCGCCCACGCAACGTGAGCTCAAACCCTGAAGATGAGCGAATCACCAGTTCGTCCTGAAACATGGAACGCGCGCGCTGAAGGGCGCGGCTGACAGCCGGTTGACTGAGCAATAGCCGGGCAGACGCTTTGGTGGCGCTTTTTTCCTCGGCGATCACCGCAAAGATGATCAAGAGGTTCAAATCGACTTGTCGCAGTTTCTCTAGACGCATATAGGCTATGACTACTATGCATGAGTCGTATGCTGAATGAAAATCGTCTATTGGAGTGTGGCAACAGTTGTAGGCCACAGAAACAGGAGAACGCGATGACACAAAAGCAACAGATTGAGAACCACTGGAGGCTTTCCGGGAAACGAATTGTAGTGCTCGGCGGGTCGTCGGGCATCGGGTTAGCAGTGGCACAGCAGGCTGTGGCTCAAGGGGCAACGGCAATCATTGCGTCTAGCAATGCGGATCGGGTTAAACAAGCGGTCGCAACGCTCGACGGAAAAGCGGAAGGGCACACGCTTGATCTCTCGAACGAGCGAGACATTCAAAATTTCTTTCAGAAGAACGGTGATTTCGATCACTTGGTCTTCACTGCCGGCGACACGCTGCAATTGAATGAGCTTGCGGCGACGGACCTTACCAAGGCCCGGCATGCTTTTGAGTTGCGCTATTGGGCTGCCCTGGCTGCGGTCAAGTACGCTAGCCCGCATATCTCCAAGGACGGCTCGATCGTGCTCACAACCGGAGTCGCAGGCCAGCGCCCACACAAGGGATGGACAGTGGCCGCCAGCGTCTGCGGAACTATCGAAGCCTTGACGCGTGCCCTGGCGGTCGAGTTAGCGCCCATTCGCGTCAACGCGGTATGTCCAGGCGTCGTGCGGACGAACCTCTGGCAAAGCATGAATGCAGACGCAAGGGAGCGTCTGTACGAAAACGTTGGCAAGAGTCTGCTCGTGGGCCGCGTCGGCGAGGCCTGCGAGATTGCGCGCGCCTATCTTTTCCTCATGCAAGAGGGATACAGCACAGGGCAGAACGTGGTGTTAGACGGCGGAGCGGTACTCGTTTAGGCGCCGCCAGCGCCCAGATTGGCGTTGCCATCGCCAACCGGCTCCCGAACTTTTCACTGACTGCGGATGCCGGCAGCATGGCAGTCATCTTTAGCAAGCTATTCACAGGAGGCACCGGCTTTTGGGATGTCGGTGCGAACATCACGCAGCCCATCTTTGACGGCCGCACGATTCTGCACCGGGAGCGCGCCGCGGAAGCCGCCTATACACGGCCTCCGAACAATATCGCAGCACGGTCTTGACTGCGATTCAAAATGTCGCCGACACGCTGAATGCACTCCAACAAGATGCCGACGCCCTAAAGGCTGCCGCCGCCGCAAAAGATGCCGCTACCGTAACGCTCGATTTGGCCCGGAAGCAGTTTCAGGCTGTGTACTTATTGCGGTCGATAGCATCGTATTTCCAATCTATCGTTAGTAGAATTTCTAGAGTTTCGCATCCAGGTTCATCATCGCAGTAACGGGAGCGAGTTGGGAGATCGTTGGGGAACGCGAATAGCAAGTGTGTGTAGGACTTGGAAAAGCATTTGAACTACAACCACACGCGTGGCTCTGGATATGAGATGCCGCAAGAAGCCAGGTACGGAAAGGTCCGAAGTCTCATTTTGTCCTAACGGTCTTTTGATTTAGCACTGGGGCTGCTGGATGATTTACTTAGGCTCATCAAGAAGGATTACCTATACTAAAACTTTAAAATAAACATGCGGCCGCTTCTTGTTCAACTCGTGGTCCAAATTCTCTTCGTTCAAATCGTGTGCCTTTCCGCGCCGCGCTTTGCCGTCGCGCAGACCTTGCCGTCGGCTGAAATGCCTACTCAATCGCTTGCGCAAAACACGCAGCCCGAGCAGACCGGCGCGCAATCGAGCACCCCACCGGCGCCCACTTCGAATGCAGACCAATCGACAGCGGCCGATCCCAACCCCAGCGATCCCGTAACGCTGTTTGCCCATTCAGAGACCAGCCGCTATTGGATCTCTGGTCAAGCAAACGTCGTTTTGCAGTGGCATCCTTCATTCCCGGCTCAATACAGCGGACCAAACAGCCTGTCCGCACCGGCCCAGAGCGCCACTACACACATTCTCACGCTTTATACTGGCTACGAACTCTCGCATACAACGGAAGTGTTCGCCGACGTGGAGTACTCGACAGGTGGCGGTATCGGGAGCGCGTTCGGCCTCGCTGGCTACACCAACTTGGATTCTGTGCGGACCGTACAAGGTATACCTCTTGCCGAAACACCCTATCTTGCGCGGCTCATCTTGCGGCAGATTATCCCGCTCACTGATGAGCGCGTCAAAGCGGACCGCGACGAGCTTCATCTCGCCACATCTCTGCCGGCGCGGCGAATCGAGTTTCGCGCCGGAAAATTCGACTTGGCCGATTTCTTCGACCTGAATTCCTTCGGCTCCGACAGCCATCTGCAATTTCTCAATTGGACGGTGGACAACAACGGCGCGTACGACTACGCGGCGAATACGCGGGGCTACACCGACGGGGTGATCCTCGAATATGACGATCATTGGTGGACGGCGCGGTTCGCCGAAGTGCTGGAGCCGAAAGAGGCGAATGGAGACAAGCTGGATGCGAATATCGCGCGTGCGCGATCGGAAAACTTCGAGCTCGAAGCCCGCGGTAAACTGATCGCGCATCGGGCGGGGGTGGTGCGCCTGTTGACCTATCTCAACCACGCCGATATGGGGAACTACGACGAAGCGATTGCCGAGTTCCTCGGCCATGAATCCCCGACGCTCGACACGCCCGACATTATCGCCACGCGGCGCCAGGGACGCCATAAATATGGCTTTGGGCTGAATTTCGAGCAGGAAATCACATCACAGGTGAGCGTCTTTGGCCGCTTGGGCTGGAGCGACGGCCACAATGAGTCCTTCGCGTACACAGAAGACGACCGCACTCTCGAATTCGGCGGCTTTGTGACGGGCAGCTCATGGCATCGGCGCAACGATCGCGCCGGGGTGGCTTTCGTTGCCAACGGGATTTCAGCCGCGCATCAGCGGTATCTTGCTCTTGGCGGTGTCGGCTTCCTGCTTGGCGACGGAGCCCTTACCTACGGCCCTGAAAAAATCTTCGAGAGCTTCTATACTGCGCACCTCTGGCGCGGCTTCTTTGCTTCCTTCGACCTTCAGCACATCAACAATCCAGGTTACAACCAGGCGCGCGGCCCGGTCACAGTCCCTGGCGTGCGTCTTCACCTAGAGTTTTGATGATCCGATTAGCTCTGTTAACCCGATCAAGATTAGGCCCATGGGTGAACGACGTGAGACAAAAGGCCCTAGTGGGCCCAGCCCCATACTCATCTAAGGAACATCGAGAAAGGCAAACGGAATCAGACAACCCCGGTGCTCAGCGCACGGAAGTTCGAGCCGCGACCCCGGCTTAGATATTCATCCCTGCGGTGTCGCCTCCTCGCGCAGTCAATTCACTTCGCTAACGTGTATCAATTATGGCCCATCCGGCATCACATGGACTGGAATCCGACTGATCTGGTGGTGTCCCACTGTGAACAGCGATTTGGAGGTCCTCGCAGCGCCGGCTCTTGCCATGCGGTACGAAACGCTCGTACGCATGTCCCGAGCTATCGGAGCGCACCGCGACCCCAAAGAACTTTTTGGCATCCTGATGGACGAGCTGCATGGGGTAGTGCAGTTCGACTTCGTCGGTGTGTCACTTCGTGACCAGGACTCCATTACGTTTCAAAATTATTTCATCGACATGGCGAGTCGATCAGAGTTGGTTCCCGAAGAGAAGCTAGCGCCCGAGGAGACGCTCACTCAATGGGTTTACGACCGGCAAGAACATCTGCTGAGGTCGACGAACGAAATGGAGCCGTGCTGTCGCCGGCTGCAAGCGATCTTGAAAAGGCTCTCTATCCGCTCAATCTGCGCACTGCCATTGACGACAGCGCACCGCAAGCTGGGAGCAATCACTTTCGGTAGCAAGCAGGTAGACACCTACTCGCCAAACGAAGTCCAATTCGTATCCGAAGTGGCGGGTTATATTGCGCTGGCGTTCGATGACGCGTTGAATTTAGCAGCGTTGCGACGGGCGTCTGAGGAACTGCAGAGTAAGAACGACCGGCTCCGGCTGCTACTCGACGTCACAAATCAGGTTGTTTCAAATTTGGAGCTTCGTGATCTGCTGCATTCCATCTCGCAGGACGTCCGGCGCGTGATGCAGTGCGACTATGCCGGCTTGTCGCTCCCCGATACGGAAAACAAGCAGCTGCGGCTTTACGCGCTTGACTTTCCGGAGGGCAAAGGATTCTTCCACGAAGAGTTGGTCTATTCGATCGAGGGATCGCCCTCCGGTACGGCATTTCGAACGATGAAGCCTCTGACGCTCCAAAGCCCCTTCGCCGGTTGGCTCGATTCCCCAATCGCTCAGATCGCAGTGCGGGAAGGTCTGAAGTCTGTCTGCTGTTTACCGTTGATCAGCCGGAATCGTGCGATCGGCGTCTTGGTTCTCGGTCGGCTCCGAGACGATGCCTTCAGCCAGGCTGATATCAGTTTCCTTAGCCAGGTTGCAAACCAGCTGGCTCTCGCCGTCGAGAATGCGCTTGCCTACCGCGAGATTCGGGAACTGAAAGAGCAACTTTCGAAGGAAAAACTCTATTTGGAAGATGAAATTCGCACGGAAATGAATTTTACGCAGATCATCGGAAATAGCGCTTCACTGCGCAGAGTACTCAAACGAGTGGGAACTGTAGCGCCAACGGATTCAACCGTGCTGATTTATGGAGAGACGGGCACGGGAAAAGAACTGATTGCGCGAGCCATTCATGATTTGAGCCCCCGTAGCTCGAAGCCGTTCGTCAAGCTCAACTGTGCGGCCATTCCGACGGGCTTACTGGAAAGCGAGCTGTTCGGACATGAGAAAGGCGCATTTACAGGAGCGATTGCGCAACGCATTGGGCGCTTCGAAGTGGCGGATGGGGGCACGATTTTCCTGGATGAAATAGGGGAAATTCCTCTCGAACTACAGACCAAACTGCTCCGCGTACTGCAAGAGAGGGAGTTCGAACGGCTGGGAAGCTCGCGCACTCTTTGCACTGATGCACGTCTGATTGCTGCGACGAACCGCGATCTAGAAGCGATGGTGAGCGAGCAGAAGTTCCGACCCGATCTCTTCTTTCGCCTGAATGTTTTTCCAGTCCATGTTCCGCCGTTGCGAGAACGCCAGGGGGATATTCCGCTCCTCGTGCGCCAGTTCACCCAGCAGTTTTCCAGACGTATGAAAAAGGTCATGGAAACGATACCCTCAGCGACGATAGATGCCCTGTGCCGATATCACTGGCCCGGGAACATACGAGAACTTCAGAATGTGATCGAACGTGCCGTAATCATCTCGACGCCTCCCGTGCTGAGTGTCGATGTGAGTGATCTTAGATTTCCCAAAGACCGCAGTACCGTAGAACAATCCGCCTCGCCGAAACCGACAAATGGCGCGCTTCATGACGTTTTGAAGGAAACCGAACGCGGGCACATCCTCGAAGCCCTTCAGCACTGCAATTGGGTTGTGGCCGGTCCCAATGGCGCAGCGGCACGTCTTGGAATGAAGCGATCCACGCTCCAAAAGCGAATGCATAAGCTCGGAATTGCGCGCGGCTCCGCGTAGTCGTCTCGCCGGTCTTTCTTTCAAAATCTGTCCGAAATGGTTCCCGCCGGGGCTCTCTTTCTCGGTGCTCCGAAAAGGGCAGCCGGCCACGCCGGTGGCAGTGCCACGGTGGCAGGTGAACTGAAGAGTTCGCTCTCGGCTGGCCATCCCACTACAAATCAATAAGTTCCACAACCTCGGGAACCCTGCGGGCTTTGGCACGCGCAATGCACTCCTCCTAAGCGTGAGGCGTTTCCCATGAGTGGAATGCGAAGCCTGAACGGAGCATCGGATTCTCAATCGGCGCTCCCGGGAAACCGCCCCCGTTCTTCCGTCCTCGAAATCGATTCCTGGATGTCGAGCGAAGTTCGAGCGATCTCACCGCTCGTGGACCGCTTGATGAGACAGATTGAAGGATCGCAATGTGTTCCGGGAGAAGAGTTCAATATCGAGTTGGCTCTCCGGGAAGCGCTGGAAAACGCCGTCGTGCACGGTAATCAGGAAGATCCAAAAACAAAAGTACACATCCGCTGCCGCTGCCAACCCGGCAAGGAAATATCCATCGTCGTGACGGATCAGGGAAAAGGATTCGATTTCGAAAAGATAGTGGGCAAAGGCGTCATGTCGGACCCTGCTGCCGAACACGGACGCGGCATCCAGCTGATGAAGGCGTATATGGACGACGTGCATTTTGAGCGACGCGGGTCGGAGGTCCATCTGCGCAAGCGTTCGCGAGCTAGCTTCCCTTCGTAGGAGTCAAGGTTCGGGAGCTCGTAAATGAGGCGGCAAACCGGTTGGTGGTCAAGGGAAGACCGCCGGTCGAAAAATCGCGAGTTATGGGAATGCTACGAATCACGATCGCCGAGACACTGACCGAACAAAGGTGGACGCTTGAAGGCCGACTCGTTCAGCCGTGGATTTCGGAACTGAAAACCAACTGGGCGAGGACAGAAACCGCCCGCGGGGAACGCAAGTGCGTGGTGGACCTTACAGGCGTGACTTTCATCGACAAAAGCGGGGAGAAGGCGCTGGCCGAGTTGTCCAAAGGAGGCGCGGAACTCCTCGCGACAGGTTGTTACACGCGGCACGTCGTGCACAACATCGAGAGGAAAAAATCAAATCGTCAACTGCGAGAAAGGGGTACGTCGTGAATAAAGAAGAACTGAACCGGTTATTGCAAACGATTGAGGACGCTGAGACCGCGGAGCGTTTCGTGTTGGCGCAGTACGAGCGAAGGAGAATTTCCTCTCAGCTAATGGCGGACGTAGGCCGGGAATGGAGTTGGATCAGCCGAAATGCGAATCAAGTCTTGACTTTGAGGACCCGTCGCTCAACCGAATACGCGACGAGGGAATTGCCGATTGCTTTTGCTTGATAGGAGCAGCCCCATGTCCGCGCAAAATGTGGAGAACTACAACAGGAAAGAAACGGGCGGGCCGGCCAGGCGACGCGCGATTGTAAGAGAGGAATACGCGTCTCTGGCCGCTGCAAAACGTGGTGATTCGGCCGCTTTCGAAGTCCTTTGCAAACAATCCACAAACACGGTCTTTCGCGTAGCCCGGCGAATTATGCGGAACGACGAGGATGCAGAAGATGTCGTGCAGGAGTCCTTTCAACGGGCCTTTATTCATCTCAACGGCTTCAAAGGTGATTCCCGGTTTTCGACCTGGCTGTCCCGTATTGCTATCAATGCGGCCCTGATGAAACTGCGCAAGAAGCACCGCCTGTGGGAGGTGTCTATGGATGAATCGGGCGAACCCGAACAGCTGTCTTCCCGCCTTGACGTCGAAGAGCAAGGCCCGAATCCCGAGCAACTCTATGCACAAAAGGAACAGCAACGGATCCTCTCTGAGGCGATGAATGAGTTAACGCCAGGAATGCGAAAAGCATTCGAGTTGCGTGAGCTTGACGAGCGGTCGACCGAGGAGACGGCCCGAATGATGGGAATTTCCGTTGGCGCGGTTAAGGCTCGACTGTTTCACGGGAGAAGGAAATTGCGCGAGAGATTGAAGGGCCATGTCGGATCAGCTTGGACATATGGAAGGGACGCCTCGCAAGCGATCGGTGACACCAGACTTGTCACACAAGGCAGGGCCGCCTGCAATGCGTGCGACTAGAGCGGGCCGAAGGGAGGCCTTCATGGAGACATTTTTACTTCTCGCGGTATTGGCGATTTTGGGATTTCTATGTTTCACCGGGCCGGGGGGTTTTATCGGCCCGCGGCAACGTCACTGAGCGGTCAATTCGCGACTGCCGTCTAAGGAGTTCTAGTTATGTGGATTGTTCGAGTCGCTCTGGACCGACCCTATACCTTCATCGTTCTGGCCGTGCTCATTTTGGTTCTGAGCCCCATCATGATCTTGCGCACTCCGACCGATATTTTCCCGAACATCGATATCCCGGTGATCGCGGTGGCATGGCAGTACACCGGCATGAATCCCGAAGAATTGGAAGGGCGGCTCACGAGCGGATATGAACGAATACTGACAACTACGGTCGACAACATCGAACACATCGAATCGACCACGGTAAATGGTCAAGCCATCGTCAGGATTTACCTGCAGCACGGCGCGAGTTTAGACACCGCCAATGCCCAGGTGACGGCCATATCCCAAACCGCCATTCGACAGTTGCCTCCGGGCACCCTGCCTCCCTTGATCATCAACTACAGCGCTTCGAGTGTGCCCATTCTGCAGCTCGGACTTTCTGGAAAGGGACTCTCAGAGCAGCAGTTGAACGACCTCGGACAGAATTTCCTGAGGCCACAACTGGTGACCGTTCCTGGAGCCGTCATTCCCTACTTGTACGGCGGCAAACAACGTCAGGTCATGATCGATCTGAATCAAGGGTTGATGCAGTCGAAAGGCCTTTCGCCACAAGATGTTCTCACGGCTGTACAACTGCAAAATTTGATCTTGCCGTCCGGGACGGCCAAGATGGGTCAATTCGAATACGACGTCCGGCTGAACGCCAGCACCAGGACCGTCCCCGAGCTGAATGACCTCCCGGTCAAGGTCGTTGGCAATTCCACGATCTATCTTCGTGATGTAGCGAACGTGCGCGATGCTTTTGCGCCGCAGACCAACATCGTACGCCAGGACGGTCGTCGCGGCGCCCTGGTGTCCGTCCTCAAGGCTGGCAATGCTTCGACACTCGACGTCGTGAAAGGCATTCGCGACCTTCTACCGCGTGTCGCGCAGACGCTTCCGCCGGAACTCAAGATTTTGCCTTTGGCCGACCAATCCATTTTCGTCCGAGGCTCTGTCGACGGTGTCATCCGCGAGGCCGTTATCGCCGCGTGTCTCACCGGGTTGATGATTCTTCTGTTCCTAGGAAGCTGGCGCAGCACCTTGATCATTGCGATTTCCATTCCCTTATCCATCCTGACGTCCGTCATGATCCTTAGCTTCCTGGGCGAAACCATCAACATCATGACACTCGGAGGATTGGCCCTCGCCGTCGGAATCCTCGTGGACGACGCGACGGTTACTATCGAAAACATCGAGCGATATTTCGAAGAAGGGCATGCGCAGCGCGACGCCATCTTGGAAGGCGCGGCGCAAATCGCCGTGCCCGCCCTGGTGTCGACGTTCTGTATCTGCATCGTGTTCTTGCCGATGTTCCTTTTGAGCGGCGTAGCCAGATATCTCTTTGTGCCCCTTGCCGAAGCGGTGGTATTCGCCATGCTCGCGTCGTACCTCCTTTCCCGCACACTTGTGCCAACGCTAGCGATGTACTTGTTGAAAGCAAAACAGGGCGACCGCGCCGGCTCGCGGAATCCCCTCGTGCGGTTCCAGCGAGCGTTCGAGCGTAGATTCGAGGGCCTTCGGAAGGCCTACCATTCCCTACTCACAACACTTATTCACTGGCGGGCCCTTTTCATCCCCGCCTTTCTTCTGGCCTGTCTTGCGGCGTTTCTCCTCGTGCCGTGGCTCGGTCAGGATTTCTTTCCGAACACGGACAGCGGTCAATTCATCCTGCATCTCCGCGCCAAGAGCGGCACGCGAATCGAAGAGACCGCGAAGCTGTGCGATCTCGTTGAGGGCACCATACGCGGCGAGGTCCCCGATCGCGAGGTGGACAACATCCTGGACAATGTTGGGCTTCCTTACAGCACCATCAATTTCATGCACAGCACATCGGGGCTCATCGGAGCGGGCGACGCCGACATTCTGGTGTCCCTCAAACAGGATCACCACGCCACGGCAGATTATGTTCAGCGCCTGAGAGAGAGACTGCCCCGTGAATACCCTGGCACGACCTTTTACTTCCTGCCCTCGGACATCGTCACTCAGGTGTTGGACTTTGGTTTGCCTGCGCCCATCGATATCCAAGTCGAGGGAACCGATATCGAAGGCAATCGCGAAGTCGCCGCCCGCATGCTGCAAGAAGTCGAGCGCGTTCCGGGCATCGCCGATGCGCGCATACAGCAAGCGTTTGATTACCCTGAGTTCGATGTGGCTGTGGACCGTACCAAGGCGGCCCAGGGCGGCTACACTCAGCGCGATGTAGCCAATAGCCTGTTGAACTCGCTCAGCGGCAGCTTCCAGATCACGCCGATGTTCTTTCTGAATTACACGAACGGCGTCAGCTACAACCTAGTGACCCAGACTCCGCAATATTCGATTCAATCCCTGGAAGACCTTCAGAACACCCCGCTCAGTGCGGGGACGGCCGCGCGCCCTGAAATTCTCGCGGACGTCGCTTCCATCAAACGGGCGAACGAGATGGAAGTGATCTCGCATTACAACATCCGCCGTGTGGTCGATATTTACGCCGCTGTCCAGGGCCGCGATTTGGGAGCGGTGGGCCGCGAGGTTACACGCGTTGTAGATGCCAACCGAAAGTCCTTGCCGCGCGGCAGCTTCATCACTGTGCGGGGCCAACTGCAAACGATGCGCACCTCGTACCTCGGGTTGCTGGGCGGACTCGTCTTCTCCGTCGTTCTCGTCTACCTCCTGATCGTGGTGAACTTTCAGTCCTGGCTCGATCCTTTCATCATCATCACGGCACTTCCTGCCGCGCTTGCTGGCATCGTCGGTTTCTTATTCCTCACGCACACAACCCTCAGCGTTCCTGCCTTGATGGGCGCCATTATGTGCATGGGCGTCGGAACGGCGAACAGCATTCTCGTCGTATCTTTCGCGAAAGAGCGGCTCCTGCATCACGGAGATCCGGTTGAAGCGGCCATCGAAGCCGGCTTCACCCGGTTTCGCCCCGTGCTCATGACCGCGCTGGCCATGATCATCGGCATGATTCCTATGGCGCTCGGGCTGGGCGAGGGAGGTGAGCAGAATGCCCCGCTGGGCCGCGCCGTCATTGGCGGCCTGTTGTGCGCCACCGTGGCTACGCTGATCTTCGTCCCCGCGGTCTTCAGCCTGTTACACCGGCGACGTGACCTTTCGGCGGTCCAACAACCGGCGGCGGGCAATGCCGAATCAATTCAAGCCTGAGCTAAAGGAAAAACGAATGACTCGAGCGGGGGAAATGTGACAAGCAATCCAGAAACAGAAACAATCGAACCGCAGACCATGCAACCGGGTCCTGACGGGTTCCACTCTCGCCCCGGAAGCCGGCGCCGAACTGCAATCCTTGTCGCGGCAGCCGCGCTTGCCGCGCTTGCTCTTCTGATCTACTCCGGCATCCATTCGCGCGCGGTGGCCGAATCGCGGCTGACGCAACAAACGCAAGAAGCCGCTGTTCCGACTGTCGCCGTCGTCTTTCCGCAGGAAGGCGCTCCCACACAGGAAATCGTCCTGCCCGGCAATACGCAGGCGTTCAGCGACGCACCGATCTATGCGCGAACCAGTGGCTACCTCAAGCGTTGGTATTTTGATATCGGCGCGCACGTGCAGAAAGGCCAGTTGCTTGCGGAGATCGAAACTCCCGAAGTCGACCAGCAACTGCTGCAGGCTCGAGCGGACCTCGATACCGCGCAGGCCAACCTGAACATCGCCAAAATCACCGCGACCCGCTGGCAAGACCTGGTGAGCACGGGCTCCGTGTCCCAGCAGGAAACCGACCAGGCGGTCAGCAATCTCAGCGCGGTGAAAGCAGCGGCCGAGTCCAGCGCCGCCAACGTGCGGCGGCTTGAACAGCTGCAATCGTTCGAAAAGATCTATGCCCCCTTTGACGGCATCATCACCGCCCGGAATACCGACATCGGTGCACTCATCGATGCAGGAGCCAGCACACAACCGAGAGAGCTCTTTCATATGGCCGCTATTCGTAAGCTCCGGCTGTACGTCTCGGTTCCCGAGGTGTACTCCCGTGCCGCACGCTCCGGTGCCCCAGCCACCTTGACCCTCGATGAATTCCCCGGCCAAACCTTCCACGGCACTCTCGTCCGCAACGCCAACTCCATTGACATCGCTTCACGTACGCTGCTGGTCGAAGTCGATGTCGATAACCCGACTGGCCAGCTCCTGCCGGGCGCTTACGTCTTTGTGCACCTCAAGCTGCCTGACCAAACGCGCTCGGTAACCATTCCGTCGAATACTTTGATTTTCCGCAAAGAGGGCTTGCAGGTCGGACTGGTTCGCAATGGCAAGGCCGAGTTGGTTGCGGTCAAGATCAGCCGCGACTACGGCAATAACGTAGAAATCGTTTCGGGCCTACAACCAACGGACGCTGTCATTGTCGACCCATCGGACTCTCTGGTCGCCGGCATGCCCGTGCGACTGAGCAGCAAACCAGCAGGCGGGTCCGGACGATGAACTACGCGTTGACCGCGGTCCGTTTCATCCTCACCGGCATTGTTGCGCTGCTTCTGGTGCTGCTGCTCGCGGGTTGCACCGTCGGTCCCAAATACGTGAGGCCTGCGGTGCCTACAACGCCCACTTACAAGGAAGAAACACCAACTTCCTTCAAGGAATCAGATCAGTGGCAGCCCGCGCATCCGGGCGACCAGGCGAGCCGCGGAAATTGGTGGGAGATTTTTGGCGATCCGGAACTCAACAAGCTCGAAGAGCAGATCGCCGGTTCCAACCAGAACCTGAAAGTAGCGGAAGCGCGCTTCCGCGAAGCTCGCGCGGCGATTCGGTTCAACCGGGCCGCGCAGTTTCCGACCATCTCCACTTCGCCGAGCGCCAACTATGTTAAGAGTTCAGACTTTTCCCAGAGCTTTCCGTCCAAGATACAAGAGGCCAGCACTGGCAATTTCGTGCTGCCGTTTGACCTTTCCTACGAATTGGACCTTTGGGGCCGCGTACGGCGTAGCGTCGCTGCCGCGCGGGAAGAAGCGCAGGCCAGCGCTGCCGATTATGAGACCGCAAAGCTCAGCCTCGAGGCGGAACTAGCTTTGGACTATTTCGAATTGCGTAGCGCCGACGCTCAGAAGCAGCTCCTCGACGATACCGTAAAAGCCTATACCGATAACCTGCAACTCACGCTCAGTCGCTTCAAGGGGGGCGTAGCCCCGAAGGCTGATGTTGCGCAAGCGCAAACCCAGCTTGATACGACTCGCGTGCAGGATACGGATGTCAGTGTGCAGCGAGCGCAATTCGAGCACGCCATCGCGATTCTGATCGGAAAGCCGCCTGCGGACTTCAGCCTCGTAGCCGCGCCGTTCGACTACCAGCCTCCCAGCATTCCGATTGGACTCCCTTCTGAACTATTGCAGCGGCGCCCGGACATCGCCGCTGCGGAGCGCCGAGTGGCGGAGGCCAATCAGCAGATCGGCATCGCCCGCGCGGCGTATTTTCCCACCGTGACGCTCGGGGGAGTGGCAGGATTCGCCGGCACTCAGGGTTCGAACTGGTTTACCTGGCCGAGCGGCTTCTGGGCCGTCGGTCCTGCTCTGGCGCAGACCCTTTTCGACGCGGGGCGCCGTCGCGCCACGTCCGAATCGGCGCGCGCGAACTACGATGGCACCGTCGCAACTTATCGTCAGACTTCGCTGACAGCGTTCCAGGAAGTCGAGGACAACGTCGCCGCCTTGCGCATTCTCGAGAACGAAACGCAACAGCAACAGCAGGCCGTTCTGTCATCCGAGGAATCTCTTCAACTTTTCACGAACCGATATAAAGGCGGGGTGGACACCTATCTCCAGGTCATCACCGCCCAGACGATCGAGCTCGCCAACGAACGAAATGCCATTGATATACTGAGGCGTCGGTTGGACGCTAGCGTGCTCCTCATCAAGGCACTCGGAGGAGGTTGGAACGCGTCCAATCTTCCTACCTTCGGTGCGTCCTCCGTTCGGGACTATTGAACATCCGGGGGAGCAATGATCCGGACATCGACGTTGGCCCAAGTGGACAGTCGCATCTTTGAAGAGCTACTTTCGCGATTTGATTCTCTTGGCGATGAGCAGATGCTTACGGTCGGTGTTACGCCCGACTGGTCGGCCAAGGATTTACTGGCGCACCTGGCCTACTGGGAACGAGCGGCGGCGGAGCAGGTGCGGGCGCTAGACGCCGGAACGTGGTCACCTAAGAAACGGACTCAAGAGCAAGTCTTGCGCATCAATCGGGAAGTTGCGAAGGCGAACCGAGCGACCCCGCGCCATCTTCTTCGCGAAGAATTCAGCCTGGCGCACAGCGAAATCGTGTCGGCGCTGCGAGTCGGACCAGACGAGATGGAGGAAACATCTCCACTCGCGAGGATCGTTAGTTCGCAATGTGTCCGTCACAGGGGCCATCATCTGGCGCAACTTCGTGCCTGGATAGGGCGTCTCGAAGGATCTTTGTGAACGGAAAGTCGAGAGGCTGTTGAACCTAGTGAAGGAGAAATCGCACGCCATATCAAGTTTTTGGGAGGCGCACCGGGCTGCGCGTATCTGAATTGGCGGTAGGAACCCCAGTATCGTGGTCGAACGAAGCTTTGAGAGAGGCCAATGACGGGTGCGCAAACCGAGTTAAGTTGGTCGCCGAACCGTTCTGCCAGGATGCATTCCGAGTTTTATTGGGTCTTCCTTGAGGAGGCACGAGCAACCAACTCGTCCAATCTCGAAAGCAGGAGCTTTAGGACGGGAGACTGGTTCGTCTTTTTGTAGCCGAGAACCAGATCGACAGTTGGCGTCTCTCCTTTGAGAGGACGACTCGTTACCGACGAAGGGAGAAAGTTCTGTGCGTACGCAGGTAACAGCCCTACCCCGCCTGTCGACGCTATTAACGCCATCCCCATGGCGAGATGGTCCGCCTCGTGAGCTGGCGTAATACTCAATCCGGAGCCCTTCAGGTAGTTGTCGATGACCACGCGCAGTACGGGAGCCGTTTTCGACACGGTCACGAATGTCTCGCCCACTAGTTCCCTCGGACTGATGGCTTTGAGCGCAGCGAGACGGTGGTCACTAGGCAAGATCACCACCAAGGGCTCCTTGACGAGAAGGCGAAACGCCAACTCTGCTGCTCCTCGTTCCCGTCGAAGAAAGGCCGCATCGATTTTTCCTTTCAACAGGCCATCCGCAAGCAGAGGTGAGTATTGACTCGATATCATCACGTCGATGTTCGGCAGTTCGTGGCGCAAGATCTGCATGACTTCGGGCATCCAAATTAATTCATGTCCGGTCAGAAAGCCCATCGAGAAGCATGGTTTCGCTGGATGAGCGGCCCGGCGAGCAGCTTCGGTTGCCGCTTCAACCTGCGATAGCACCGAGCGTGCGTGATCGAGAAAGGCTCGACCTGCCGGTGTCAATTCGATGCCGCGTGCGCGGCGCGACAGGAGTTGCGCGCCTACCTCGCCCTCAAGATCTCGAATCTGCCGACTCAACGAAGGTTGAGACGTGTGCAACTTTCGCTGTGCCGCCACCGTCAGACTTCCGGCCTCGGCGACCGCGACGAAATATCGCAGGTGTCGTAGTTCCATTTTTCACTCCCATGCCTCTGAGGCATAGATGCCAGCTTAACAAAGTATGCTCAAACAGCGCTACCAATGCCTGTCTTCTCCATCCAATGGAGTGTTCTGAGCTGTCCCGAGAGCAGTCTTTGGCGGACGTTCAGTCATGCCTGACCTGCATGGGCACCAGACCAAGGAGGCAGTTGTTATGAGTTCACCCGTTGTTTTAATTACCGGAGCCCTGACAGGCATCGGTCGGGCCACGGCGTTGGCTTTCGCGAAGGAAGGAGCGCGGGTCGTTGTTTCCGGACGTCACGAGGAGAACGGCCAGAAGCTTGCCACCGAACTTCAGAAACTCGGCACTGAAGCCGAATTTCTTCGTACGGATGTGCGGCATGAAGAGGAAGTCAAAAACCTCATCGACAAGATCATCGCTCGTTTCGGCCGTCTCGACATTGCCGTCAATAATGCGGGCACGGTGGGCAATCCCGAGTCCACTGCAGATGCAAACACCGAGAACTATAGAGCCATCTTCGACACAAACGTACTTGGTGTGCTTCTGAGCATGAAGTACGAGATTCGGGCAATGCTTCGGCAAGGCAAAGGCAGCATCGTGAACATCTCGTCTGCGTACGGTAAAGTCGGTGGCCCGAGCGCAGCCGCGTATGTCGGCAGCAAGCACGCTGTGGAAGGCATTACGAAGTCGGCGGCGATCGAACTCGCTGGCACAGGCATTCGGGTCAATATTGTTGGCCCTGGCCCGGTGGAAACCAGAATGTTCAACCACTTTGCACAAACAAAGGAAAACAAAGCCAATTTCCTCGACGCACAGGTTCCTAACAAGCGCATCGGCACTCCCGAAGAAATTGCAAACGCTATCGCATTCATTGCCTCTGACAAGGCGTCCTACATCATCGGCGCGTCCCTGGCGGTGGACGGCGGAATGACCGCGGACTAATTCTGGGGCCGGGCGCGAACTCGCGCCCTCTTGGAATATAGGACCTGAAGCAAATCGGCACGCCCCACGAGGTCGGGGTCGTGATGGCTCTTTTGAGCGCACCAAACAATGACAGAAGAACGCTGTTTCATGAGAATTGGGAGGGTCGCTAAATGGCTTCGCTGCAAGGCAAAACTGCGCTGGTGACGGGCGCGTCGCGGGGAATTGGTCGCGCCACGGCATCAGCCCTCGCGGAGGCGGGGGCGCACGTTCTTGTTCACTACGGCCGCTCAGCGCAGGATGCGGAATCGCTCGTCGCCGGCATCCACGAAAAAGGGGGACGCGCGAGTGCGATCAAGATGGACTTGGCAACTCCAGAAGGAGCAACACTGCTGGCAAGGGAAGTTCGCTCGATCGTTGGGGAACGACTGGACGTGCTTGTGGCTAACGCCGGAGTCAGCAAGAGCGCAACCATCAAGGACCATACAATAAAGGACTTTGACAATCTATTTGCGACGAATGTACGAAGTCCATTTTTCCTGGTGCAGCAACTCTTGCCCGTGCTCGGTGAAGGTTCGAACATCATTGTGATCTCTTCGCTCGGGGCGCACGCCGTAGTTGGGAAGCCTGGTTTGGACAACCCTTCGATCCTTGCCTATGCCTCGACCAAGGGAGCATTAGAGACTCTGGTCAAAAACTGGGCTGCCATCCTGGGGCCTCGGGGAATTCGCGTAAATGCAGTCGCTCCAGGCGCAATCGACACTGACATGTCGAATTTCACGAAGACCGAGGCGGGTCGGGAGGCGACGCTTGGAATGCAAGCCCTGAAGAGAATCGGCAAGCCGGAGGATGTTGCCGACGTCGTCGCGTTCCTGGCGTCAGACGCAGCACGCTGGATAACGGGAGCGAGTATCCCGGTCGACGGTGGGTCGAAGCTCTAAGGAACTGCGTCTTGCCCGCGTCTGATGGAATTGAGCACGACGCCCTTTCTGATCGGACATCGCGAAACACGGTACGGTTGTTTTGTGCTAGTTGGGTCTCGAGAGTGGTTTGGAACAAGTCGCGCGCTCTAAGGCTGGTCTGGAGTGCCATTACGCAGACTCGGCGTGACCTTCCTGATAAAGAGTTCTTGAAAGATGCCGGCTACCGCCGTTTCACCTAGCCGGATCAGTGCCGTCGAAACCACTAACCTGGCCCCACTCCTGCTCCCCGGCGGGGCGTAAAGATTTGCAAGGCCGCCCGCCGCGAAGGCTCCGCCTATGTTCGAGTAATTTGGTTCGAGTTTGCCGTTATCGCCTCTGCATACGACGGAACTTGCTAGAGCATGCAAAATCCGCGACTTCTTACTGCCCGTTCCTTGATAGAAGTAACGCGGATCTTGTTTTAGAAGCGACGGCAGTACGGCTCCTCCGATAAAGGTACCGCCAAAAACGTCGCCGTAGGATGCCCCATAGCGCTTGGCATACCCTTGCGCCCCCTGCCCATATCCGCGCCACTGATTGCCCGCCTGCTCAGCTCCCGCCACGGCGCCAATCGCCAATAGCGTGAATGGATCCACAGACGACTTCCAGGCGAGCCGGAACTTTAGTTTGGGCGTGAGGGGAACTGGATGAGGGTCGTAGGTGACGTAGAAATTTGGAATCAGCCCGAAGATGCGCTGCTTCTCCTCCGCTTGCACCTCGTCCTCCGCCTTCTCCACGGGCGTCACGCCTACGCGCACTTCGGTGACTTGCGTCGCAACGATCAAGACCACATCCGGCACGGTCAACGACTGCCCCGCGCTCAACGTTTCGTAGATAGCCTGCCCGGTCAAACCCTCGGAACTGAAGGTTAGTTGTAAAAGACCTGGTGCGAGGCTTGCAAAAAAGAATAGACCATTATCGTCGGTCTCGGTCTGTAATTCCTGCGCTTGATCTTCGCGGGAAAGCGCCACGCGTGCTCCGCTGATCGCAGCACCCGATTGATCTACGACTTTTCCGCGAATAGTCCCGAGAGTTTGCGGCCCGCTCTGCTGTGCGCTGGCTGAGTCATCGGCCTGAGTTGGCGCGCTCGACGGGTTCGCAGGGCTTTGCGCCGCCGGCTCCTGTTGCGACCTCACAGCCGCTGGCAGCGCGAGCCCAAGAAAAGCAAGAATGCATAGTCCGATCACCAAAGGTCGCCCTAAGCCGAGGCTCTGGCGATTCTTCTTGCAGCCGACACTCACCGCTTCTAGCCCCTTTCGTTGAACGCCATCTGACTCGCAGACGTCAACCGTTGACGCGCTCCATTACTCAAAACTGCCGGTCACACCCTGAAAACCGTGGCTGGCCTGCTTCAGCAGCCACTTCATCACTCTCGCGATGTCGTAGCAGTACGCCACGTTGTAGCCGAGCGTCGAGAAGCAGTTTGGCTCGCAGCCCTTTTTCATTTCGGCCAGTTGTTTCAAGTCAAATTTCTGGTTTTCAACCGTGCCCCAATCGAATTTCGCGTTGTACATCGGAAAGCAAGGCGCGAGCGAACGATCGGTGCGGATGATCAGCCAGTTCTGGCCGGCGCGGCAGCCCCAGTGCTCGCCCACACCGCGCATGAAACCCTTCATGTTCTGCAGCCGCGGAATGGAGTCCACCATCTTGTAGCCCTGGCGCTGCTTGTCGATCAGCCAGTCGAGCAAGTCATCGACCATCGGAAAATCCTGCGGCCGGATGTATGTGTCGTTTTCGTGGAGGTGCTTGAAGTGCGATTGCTCCATCATCGGCGCTTCGTTTATGTGGAAGGTGATGGATATTCCGTTGGCGTGCGCGATTTCCACGAGTTGCTTCACTTCCTCGATGTTAGTGCGGCAAATGTTTGTGTTGAAGAAGACGGTGTAGCCGTAGCGGTACTGGCGTCGCACGAGATAGTCAAAATTCTCAGCGACGTGCTCGAACGCTTTCGGCAAGCCCGGCTTTTCCTTTATGGTATCCACCGCGAAATTGACCGTCGCGATCCCCGCATCCGCGAGGCGATCGGTGACTTCCGGGCGCAGCAAACGCGCATTCGTCGCCAGGTAGACCCAGAAATCTTTCTTCGCGGCGTAGTAGATGACCTTGTGCACGAAGTCCGGCCGGAGCAAGGGCTCACCGCCCGTCGGCGCCAGCACACGGCAAGGCGTCCCTTCGAGCCAGTCGATCGCTCGCCGCGCCGTGTCTTCGGTCATGCCCTTTACACGATTGTCGTAAGACCAGCAGTAGTGGCAATCGAGATTGCATTTCCACTCTGTGAACAGGTACGCGATGATGGGCTGAAAGTCCCCTGGCAAAACACGCGATTTGAAATACGGCACCATCCACCCGCGCATCGTCTGGAGAATGCGCGAAACAGGCCAGTGCCGCTTTCCTGTGTTCACAACGTTCTGGTGCGCCGCGATGTCCTGCATGTCCAGTTCGTGAAACAACTCCGGCTGCTGCGGAAACACAGGATCTGGCAGCGCCGCCGGCTCGCTGGTCACGTTCGGCAGCGGCTGCCTCGCAGGCTCCTGAAGAAGATTGTGCAGCGGGACGTCCAGTCGGAATGGCTGTGCAGGAACCGTTGGAAGAGACTGCTCGACCGTGGGCATCGGAAACACCTCTAGCGTCTGAAGTTTTTCCCGTGAACCAGGCGCCGCCGGAACGCGGGTGAGTCACCAAACGTCGACCATGACTCGTTCAGACCTTCGCACCCCAACTACTATGGCCTGGAACGAACGACAGCGAACCCTGGTCACATCCGATTAGATTTTGGAAGCAGCGGGGGAGATACATTGAAAATCAAAAAAAGTTTAGTCGGCCCTCACAATTTCGTGTGTCGGAGTCGGAGCGCGGCGCATCAATCTTCCGGGAAGCCCAGCGTTAGCGGTGGCGTGTGCCCCGCGGCAGTACGTCGAAGTATCCATGCGCATAAGCCTGCGCGGCATCGCGGAATTTGAGTCTATGGTGCAGTGGTTACAGTTCAAATTGTGGATGAAGCTGGCATTCGCAAGCTTCGGTGGGTTGGGGATTTTCTTTTCCGCTTTTGTGGATTCGTCTTTCGTCCCGCTTCCGCTGGTTTCGGATTTGCTTCTCATGGAGCTCTCTAGCCGCCATCCCGTCCGTATGCCGTATTACGCGGCGATGGCTGCTCTCGGTTCGCTCGGCGGATGCATCTGGATTTACTGGCTGGCGCGCAAGGGCGGGCAGAACTACTACCGCAAGACGCAGGGCCGCGCCCCGGGTCGGATTCGAACACTGATCCAAGAGCATCCCATGGCGAGCGTATTCTTTCCCGCGGTGGCGCCGTTTCCCGTTCCATTTAAACCCTTCGTGATTGCGCAAGGCGTGTTTCAAGTGCCCTTCGGCATCTTTGTGGTTGGCACGCTTAGTGGCCGCGGGCTTTTGTTTTTCTTTGAAGGCTTCCTCGGCGCACGGTACGGCGAGGCGGCAAAGCAATTTCTACTTACCCAGAAACTGCCGTCGCTGATCGTGGTTTTCGCGCTCGTCCTGATTTTCCTGATAGTCCGCCGTATGTCGATTCTACGGAGGGCGCAACAACCTCAGGCGGAATGAAGTTCTCGCACGCGAAGTTCCAGTTCGCGCGTAATGTGCACGGGGTCCTCATCCATTGAAAAGCGAACCGGCTCGCCGATAGTCACCTGGACATGACCGGGTCGCGTCGCGAAGCGTTCTTCCAGCTTCAAATCGTACAAGCCAGAGAGATACATCGGTACGACCGGAACGTTCAGCTGCTTTGCGAGCAGCCCGATTCCGGTGCGGAACGGGACCATCCGGCCGTCGACAGTGGTTTGCCCCTCCGGGAAAACGAGAATGTTCCAGCCGCAATCAGCGAGACTCCCGGCGAAGCCGAAACTTTTCATAAATCCTGATTTTTGCGGCAGAGGGAACACGTTGAAAAGAGCCGTCGCCAGGTAGTAGCGAACGCGTTCAAGCATTCGCTCCCGAAGGCTTAGACTTTTCGCCGGCCGCCGCATTCTCAGAAGTCGTTCGCCGCCCATCGCTGTCGCAAGCCGATTTCGCAGCCGAGCCGGCAGCGCGGGCAGAATCCACGCGATGTCAAGATAGGTGACGTGGTTGGAGACAACCAGCACCGGCCCACGAAGCCCGCGCAGGTTTTCCCGACCGCGCACGCGTGGTGCAGCCAGCAGATACGTCGCCGGCCACGCCAGCGCATAGTAAATCGCCAGCCGCGCCGCCGTGATCAGCCGCGATTGCGGCCAGGTCGGGAAAACGTGCTGAATAGCGGGCGCCGGGTCAGCCGAAATCAGTTTCTCGATCTGCTGAATCGTGGTGGCGTCTTGAAATTGCGCTTCGCTTAAGTCGACCTGGTATCGCTGTTCGAGAACGCTCATCAATTCGACCCGATCGAGCGAAGTCAGCTGCAAGTCGCTTTCGAGATTTGCGCCACTGCCGTTCGAACGATCAGGAGTAGTGCTTCCCGTAATGCGCGAGATGATTCCCGCCAGCAAATCGGAACTCCCGGCAGACTGAGTAGCTGCGTTGCCGGCGTTCTGGACAAACTCACGAATCCGAGGAAGCACCGGCTTCTGCGTGGGCGTCCTGGGAAAATCCGCCTCCGGCCACACCAACCAGTGGCGGATCTTTTGATATTCGGCGAGCGTTTGATTCGCGGCGTCCACCGCGAGAGCCGGCCCGGTTTTGGCAGACCTGCTCATCAACAACACCGCGTAAGGTTCCTCGTTGGCATCGCGTTCCAGCCCCAGTACTACGCAATCGCGGACGTTCGGCTGCGCCCGCAGCGCTTTTTCGAGGTCTTCCGGATAGACATTCATACCTGCCGAGGTCACGATGACATTTTTTCGCCGGCCCTTGAAATACAGCCGGCCACTCTCGTCCTTCTCCGCTATGTCGCCCGTTCGGAACCATCCGTCCGTCTCGGATAACGCGCGTACCTCGCCGTTTTGGCGATACGCCGACGCGACATTTTCTCCGCGCACGAGAATCTCGCCGTTCTCGTCAACGCGCACTTCCATCCCCGGAAACACTTTGCCGATCGAGCGTTTCGCGGACCGAAACGGGTGGTTCACGCTGATCAGCGAAGTCGTTTCCGTCATGCCATAACCCTGAATTACGGCATACCCGAGACGATTCCAGAACGCTTCCGCCTGTTCCGGCAACGCCGCCCCACCGCAGATGAACGCCCAAAACTTCCACCCGAAGCGACTGTGTATGTGACGGAATCGCCACCAGCGCTGCAAAAAATGTTCCCGCTCCGCAAGCGCAAAGTTCTTTCGTAAGCTGGCAGACTTTCCGTCTCGCTCCTCCCGTCGTTCGATTTCGCGCTGAAGGGACTCGATGAATCGGGGCACGGCCACGACGACGGAGACGCGCTCGCGACGGATGGTCTCCGGCAACTCCGCCGCGCTCATGGAATCCATGAAGACCACCGTGCCGCCAAGCAGTGGCGGAATAAATACGCCGAGCATCTGGCCGAAAACATGGCTAAGCGGGAGAAGGTTTAGAAAGCGAATGGGATGAAAGATCTTTTCATACCGCAGATATTTTTGAATCTCCCGCTCCATCGGCTCGATATTGGCCAGGACGTTTCCGTGAGAAATCACGACTCCGCGGGGCTCGGCGGTAGTACCGGATGTAAAGATAATCTCCAGCGTGTCCTGACGCGCGAGCCGTGGGGATGGATACGCGGAGGAGTCGCGCTGGGCGACAATCCCGCAAAGAGACTCGAACGCGATGGACGGAATATTTCCACATACGTGGTGCCCGCCAGCGTGGAAGATGAGCGATGCGTTCACCTCCTTCGCTATGCGGCCCCCGAATTCCGCCGACGACGCCTGGTCAATCGGCACAACCACCGCGCCACAGAGCAAACATCCGAAGAACGCGACTACCCACTCCGCCGAATTCTCGCCCCAGAGGAGAACCGCATCACCCTTTTGGATGCCGCGAGCATCGAGCTCCCGGGCGAGACGGTTTGCCTCCGCGGCTATTCGCGCATGTGTCCAGCTTTCCGTTCGATAGCCGCGCTTCTGACGCACGGCAATTTCCTCGCCGTGCGCCGCGAATTTCTCGACGAAATTAAGTAGTGACTCCACGAGCCCCTTGGACATCTATTTCATTGGCGCCGGGACACACCTCTGCCCACGGCGCTACCTGTAGTTAGATTGCGTAAGCCGCGCTCGGGATATATGGAAAAAGTGGTGATCATTGGCGCCGGAATTTCGGGCCTCGCGGTTGCTCATCGCCTGAAGCGCCTCGGAATCTCCAGCCTCGTGCTTGAAGCGAACTCACGTCCGGGCGGCGTCATCGCCACGACGCGGCGGAAGGGCTTCCTGTTCGAAACCGGGCCACAGTTCCCGCGATTTCCTGTCCCACTCTGGCGGCTTGTCCGCGAACTGAATCTCGACGGCGAATTCGTCGCGGGCAACTCCGCGGCGAACCGCTACATCTTCCGGCACGGACAGCTGCATCCCGCGCCCTTTTCGCCGATGGGCGTCATCAAGACGCGCTTGGTCGGTCTCTCGTCGAAGCTCCGCATTCTCGCCGACCCATTCGGCTATTCGCATCCCCCGAACCGTGAAGAAAGCCTCGCGGAGTTCATTGAGCGGAAATTCGACCGCGAAATTCTCGACAATCTGGTCGATCCGTTTATCTCCACCGTGTTTCTTGGCGACGCCAGCAAGATGGGCATGGAAAGTGCCTTCCCGGCATTAGTCGAATGGGAGCGCTGCAAGGGCAGCCTTCTACGCGGCGCACTTAGCGCCCGGAAAGCGCGGAGAAATCCCTCGGCGCCAATCGCAGCTGCACCGCGATCTACCGTTCACGCAGCCACGCGCTTTGCCACCAACGGAAATGAGAACAAGTTACACGTCACCGAAGCCCTGCCTGCGCTTGGCTCCTTCAAATCTGGTATGGCCACTCTTCCGGAGCGTCTCGCGGACGAGTTGGGAACGGCGGTCAGATACAACATTGCGGTGTCTTCGATTGCGCCAACGCATCACGGCGATGCGAGCGCAACTTCAAATTGGCAAATCTACCTCTCAGACGGCGAGTCGATCTCCACGGAGCACGTTGTACTAGCCGTTCCGGCGCACGTTGCGTCGATCCTCCTGACACCAGGCGCGCCGCAGATCGCCTCCCTGCTGGGCGGCATTGAATACGCGCCCATCTGTGTGGTGTCCTCAGCCTACGAACGCTCTGCGGTTGCAAACACCCTGGACGGCTTTGGCTTCCTGGTGCCGCGGCGCGAAGGATTGCAAACCATCTGCACGTTCTGGAACTCGTCTCTTTTTTCTGGCCGCGCGCCAGAGGGAAATGTCGTGATCACCACGTTCGCCGGGCGCGAAGGTTTCAGCGGTGTCGGTGACCTGGCTGGAGACGCTTGCGTTCGGGCAGTCGACCGAGAAAACTCGCGCGTTCTCGGAATTCGCGGCGCGCCGCTCGACCGCGAGGTCTGGAAGGACCCTCGAGCGCTCCCGCAATACAACGTCGGACATGCCCTTCGCGTGAGGGAGATTTCCGCCACTCTACGCTCGCTTCCAAATCTGCACCTCGCCGGAAACTATCTCTCCGGCCGTTCGATAGGCGAATGCGTCGACGTTGCCAACCGTGTGGCAGAAAATCTGCATAGCCAACTGCAAGTTCCAGTCATCTAATTTGACGAAGACTGGCCGCGAGGAGTCGCCGCTTTGCTTTACATTGTGGGTTGGATGTGCGGAATCGCCGTGATTTGCGGCGTGGCAGGTTGGCTCTACCAGACGCTCGGCACCCGCCGCGACCGTAAGCGTTTTCCTCCGCCCGGCCGCCTGGTCGATATCGGAACGCACCGGCTGCACCTTTTCGAATCAGGCCGGCGTGGCCCCACAGTCGTGTTGGAAGCCGGTCTGATGTCTACGGTGCTCAGCTGGACGGAGCTTCAGCGACAGCTGTCGCAATCGTTTCGCGTTGTGAGCTACGACCGCGCTGGCCTCGGTTGGAGCGACGCGGGCCCTATGCCCCGTACGTCTGACCGCATCGTGGACGAATTGCACGATTTGCTTCGCCGCGCGGAAGTCCCTCCTCCATATATCCTTGTGGGACACTCTTTCGGCGGCTTGACCATGCCACTCTTCGCCGTTCGCTACGCGCAAGAAACGGCGGGTGTCATACTTGTGGATCCCGTTGCGTCGGCGGAATGGAATCCGCCCTCCGAACACGATCGCAAACTCACCCGGATTGGCGCCGCCGTATGCCGGCGCGCGGCATTCCTTTCGCGTATCGGTCTCACTCGGCTAGTCGCATTCCTTCTGTCTACACGCTTGAAAAACGTTGCGGCATCCCTCGTTCGCCTTATCAGCCGGGGCGCTCCGGGCGAGTCCGGAACGGTCTCGAGTCCGTGGTTCTCGGCGCTTCCTTCCCAAGAACGGGAAATGGCCGCGATTTTCTGGATTCAGGACAAATTTGCGGTGACCATTGCCAGCCAACTGGAAAGTCTTCCGGCCAGCGCCGCTAAGCTCGCGAAGTTCACCAGCATTTGCGATAAGCCGGTGATCATCCTCTCAGCGAGGACGTCCCCGGAACACCGACGGAAGGAACACGCGGCGATGGCCGATCGGCTTCGGCGTGGCGAGTTCACCTCGGCGGAGAGCAGCGGCCACTGGATTATGCAGGACCAGCCGGAACTGGTCACGCAGGCCATCCAACGAGTTGTCGACGCCGCATTCCGAGTGGAAGACTCGCACGTGGTTACCGGCGCGAAGTTCATTTCCGAAGAACTCGCCCAGCCAAAATAGGCAGAAGCCGCACCCACCTGGCACGGCCGTTTGCTCACGGAGCGAAAAGCCAGTACCTCACAAACGCCCACAAAAGCGGTCCCGCTGTAGCGATGGTAATGGCGAACCCCGTGATTACGTGCATCCCAGAAAGATTCAACGCCTCGGCCGCGATAGGTCTCTCGACGGCAGCATTCGGCCGCACCGCAATTCGCGCCAGCTTCCTTCGTTCTTTGCTCATATTTGCCTGTCTTACGTCATCTTCCGATACACTCCGTTTGATTCTCGATCCCGGCAATAAGTCTCAAGAAATTTCACCGACCAATTCTCGCCAATCAAAAAGTCTCTCGTACTCCAGAAATCCACGCACAAATCTGTATCCTTTCCTTCGTGAACGAACTCAAATCACTGATGAGTGAGCTGCCTGCGTTGCGGGTTATCTCACTTTGCGTCGACGTCGGACGAAATGGATGGCGAGGCCATGACTACTCGATTCGCGTACTCGTCTAGATGGGGCTTTCTCGCCTGCCTGCTCGGAATTGCTCCAGCAGCATTTGCGCAAGGCAACAGTTTTGTCAGCCGGCCTGAGGCAAACACGCCCCCTCGTTTCCTCACCGCTCCGAGCGCGACTCTTACGAGCGACGATGTCATCGCCAGAATGCTCGAACGCAATCGTTCTAGAAGTTCGCAGCTCCAGCGCTACTCCGAGGTACGCACTTACGAAATCAGAAACTCGGAGGGCAAGCTCGCTGCTCAGGCGGTCGTACGCGTAAACTACGAGGCGCCCGACAGGAAGGACTTCAGCAAGACGTCTGAGCAAGGCTCGCTGATCGTCCGTCACCTGGTTTTCGATCGCCTGATGCAAGGCGAGGGCGAGACAACGTCCGGGCGTGAGCATCACGACAGCGAGATCACCGCGGAGAATTACGCATTTGGACTCGCTGGCGAAGAGAGTCTTGGGCCGTACCGCTGCTTCGTTCTCGAAGTAACTCCCAAGCGCAAAGACAAGTATCTCTTCGAAGGAAAAATCTGGGTGGACGCCGACGACTTCGCGATCGTGAAGATGGCCGGCCGTCCCGCAAAGAAACCGTCTTTCTGGATCAACGATGCCGAATTCGTCCGGCAATTTCAGAAGATTGACGGCTTCTGGCTTCCCTATCGTGACGAAACTTCCATCGAAGTCAAAAAATACGGGCGCAAGACCTTCACCGTCGACCATGAACGGTACATCATAAATTCGACTACTCCTGTGGAAACGAAAACCAGCGGGACCGCCGACCCCGACTAGCAAGTTCGGGGCGTATTTCGCTCTGTACCGATCTCCCGCCAAAGCCCTACACTACATTTCTCATTCCTCGCGCGAAGAGAATTTTCAACCCATGTGTCAGGCGGCTCACACTTAAGAATCCAACAACTCTATTTTGCGGACGGCTGAGAGGAAACTTGCAGGGTCAGGGACTCCGCGACAATTTGATCCAGCTTGCGCCGGACAGCGCCGGATTCCTGTGCGAGGCGGGCTTCGCTTTCCTTGCGTGCTTCTGATATCACGATGAGTTCGTCGCCGGGCGCGTTCTGCAATGCATTTTCGGCGTGTAGCAGGCAGGCGAATACGTAGCGCTCGGGCTGCTGCTGTCTCCGCAAGAATTGGGCGTAGTTGAACCAGTCGGAGGCAGCACTGCGGGGGTCGGAGAGCGCTGCATCGAGCTGCAGGGATCGCTGGTAGGACCGCGCTGCGCCGCGAACCTCACTTTCCTTCTCCTGCAAGTCGGCGAGATGAACGAGCGCCAGACTTTCCAGCGTCTTCTCGCCAACCTTTTCTGCAAAGCCGGCCGCCGCGTTGTAACCTTTGGATGCGTCGTCCGTGTGATGGATGGCGGCATCGGCATCGGCAACTTTTATGAGCGCCGCGAGCAGCGGACCTGTATCGGCGGGATTTTTTGTGTGGCGTGCGGCGACGATTTCTAGATACATGCGATAGTGCCGGGCCGCGGCCTGCAGTGCGCCTTGCTGATCGAGCGCTTGCGCGAGATAAAGCTGTGCGTTGGCTTGTCCGGGGTCTACATCTATCGCGCGTTGCCAGTTGTCGACCGCCTCCTCTTCGCGTCCGAGCCGATGGGCGAGCATTCCATAATCCACCAGCGCGTTGGCGTTGCGCGGCCAGCGCGTGATAATTTTTTGAAACTGCGCATAAGCGTCGGCGTTGCGCCCCGCCTCAATCAAGCCCCGGCCATAGGATTCTTGAAGCGCAAGACTTGCGGGATTGAGCGTGGCGGCACGTTGCATGGAAGCGAGCGCGGCGTCGCGCTGTCCGTCGCGCTGTTCGGCGCGTGCGAGGCGCGCTTGCACGGAGCTGTCGTCAGGATTCAGCTCCGCGGCGCGCTGAAGCGCGGGCAGGACGCTCGCTTCGCTGGACCACCAAAAGTGCAGCTGGTCCATGCCGGCCCAGAGGAAGAGCAACGCAACCACCGCGATTCGCAGAGCGCGAGCGGCTGCCGCACGTCCTGTTAGCCAGCCGGTGACTGCCGCAAAACTGCTTTGCTTCTCTGGGACGGGATTCAAAGGTTTTTGCTGGCCATCCAAAAGCAAGGACGCGATCCGCGAATCGCGCAATTTCCAGATGGCGCCGTCGAGAATAAAGTGATGGATATTTACGAGGGCTGTAAACGTAAGAAAACTTGCGGCAAAATCCGCGTGAAAGATGCGGCTGACGATCCAAGGCCCGGGAATGAAAAGCGCGATCCCGCCCGCGATCAACGTCACAAGATAACGAGAAAACGACCAATGGGAATCGCCAGCTGCGCGAGCTTCTTTTTTCTGGTAATAGCTCGTGATCCACAGATATTGCGTCGAGTGCAGGACGGCGAGCAGGCCGCTGCTATAGCGCGTCTGCGGAATTTCGTGGCCGCTGACGAGCTCGATCACCGCGGGCAGCAAAAACCAGAGGAATTGCGTGACCGTTAGCGTAAGCACTGGAAGAATCGTGCGGAGGCTGCTTCTGCGCGCCAGCGACGCCAACGCCCATCCGCTGGCGCCAAGAAAAAACAGCGCCAGAGCCGCCCGCGCAGGCAGTGTGAATTTCGCCGCGAGCCCCAGGGACAGAATCAGCGCGTCGCCGGACGTGCCGGTGTGGAAACTCAGCATCAACAAAATGTAAGAGGCCACAAACGAAAGGCGAAGCGCGCGGCGTTCCGTTTCCGTGGGCGAGACACCTGCGCGCCGCGCGAACATCATCAGCAAGCCGAAGTTTTGCCCGGTGTAGTGCCACGGGCTCCAGCAGATGTAGAGCGTGAAAATCCATGGAAGCAGTGCATACCACAGGTGCGTAATAACTCCAGCCAGGCCGAGCAGCAGCGCCACATGCACCGTATATATCCGGTATTTCTCGAACTCGTCGCGCGTGTGGTACGCGCGGTAAACCGTCGCCATGAAGTGCGGATAATTCGAGAGCAACGCGAGAAAATAAAACGCCACGCTCCAGCCGCGCGCGTAGGAATTCGCAAAATAAAATCCGGCGAGCAGAAGCGGAGCAGACCACGCGCCGCAACCGACTGTCAGATCAATCCACGGACGGTAAATCCAGGGACTCGGCGGGCGCGAGGGCGCAAAAGACTGAGCGGCGCCAGGCTCTGGAGGCGCCATGGTGATTGTTCCCATGCCATTCGAGAGTAACGCAGCCGCGGCGCACCAGGGCGCCGCGGAATACCCGTGCATGCGGAATTGGTTACTTGTACTTGCGAACGGGCCCCGGGAAAGAGTGCTTTAGAAAACGCCAAGGAAGCGCAGTAGCAATCCCGCCAAGGCTCCGCCGAGCATGGGGCCGATGACTGGGACAGGCGAGTAGCCCCAATCGGAATTCCCCTTTCCGGCGATCGGCAGGATGGCGTGCGCGAGGCGCGGGCCCAGATCGCGCGCCGGATTGATGGCGTAACCTGTCGTGCCTCCGAGGGATAGACCGACGCCCCACACAAGGCTGCCCACAAGATAAGGTCCCAATCCGGCAGCGGGTCCCGTTAGAGAGACTTTCTTCGAAAAAATCGCGCCAATGACGAAGACGAGCACAAACGTAGCGCAAATTTCACTGAATAAATTTGCGGCAAAGTTACGGATGGCTGGCGCTGTACAAAAACAGGCCAGCTTCGCAGCGGCATCCGGCGTTTCCTTCCAATGCGGCAAATAGTGGAGCCAGACAAGAGCGGCCCCCACGAAAGCGCCAAGGAGTTGCGCGGTAAGATACGGCGCGAGCTTCCCGAAGCTCGCGTCACGCACCGCGAAGCCCACCGTGACTACGGGATTCAGGTGTGCGTCATTGCTTCCACACGCAATCGACACGAAGACGCCAGCCATGACTGCAAACGCCCACCCGGCCGTGATGACGATCCATCCGCTGGCTTCGGCCTTCGATCGCTTCAGCAGCACTCCGGCGACAACGCCATTGCCAAGCAGCACAATGATCATCGTGCCGAGAAATTCGCCGAGAAAGGGTGAGGTCATTCAGCAATCTCCTTTGAATGAAGCAGCTTCACGGCAATACAGCGCTTTGTGAATCAAGAATCGGCCCAATCAAACGACCTCGTGACGGCTTTCTTCCATTGTTTGTACATCGCCTCGCGTTCTTCTTCCGCGAAATGTGGCGTCCACGTCTGGTCCACGGCCCAATTTGCGCGCAGTTCGTCCAAGCCAGAAAAAAATCCCACCGCGTGGCCCGCGGCGTATGCTGCCCCGAGAGCAGTCGTCTCCTGAATGACAGGCCGCACGACTTCGCGGTTCAAAATGTCCGCTTGAAACTGCATCAGGAGTTCGTTCACGACCATTCCGCCGTCTACGCGCAGCGACGACAGCGCGATGCGCGAGTCTTTTTCCATCGCTTCCACCACTTCGCGCGTCTGAAACGCCGTCGCTTCCAGAACCGCTCTCGCCAGATGGCCTTTGTTGACATATCGCGTCAACCCGGCAATGACGCCGCGCGCGTTTTCTTTCCAATAAGGCGCATACAGTCCGGAGAACGCGGGAACAAAGTAGATGCCGCCGTTGTCTTTCACCGTTCGTGCCAGCGTTTCGATGTCCGCGCTTTTCTCGATCATCGCGAGATTGTCGCGAAGCCACTGTACGAGCGCTCCGGAAATGGCCACGCCGCCCTCCAAGGCGTAACACGCCGGAGCGCTGCCCATTTTGTAAGCGACGGTGGTTAGCAAGCCGAAATTCGAAGGAACGGCGCGTTCGCCCGTGTTCATCAGCAGAAAACAGCCAGTTCCGTACGTGTTTTTCACTTCGCCGGGACGGAAACAAGCTTGCCCGACCAGCGCAGCCTGTTGATCGCCAAGAATGCCGGCGACTTCCACGCCGGCGATAGCTGGAAGCGTTGCAACGCCGTAGACTTCGCTGCTCGAACGCACTTGCGGCAGCATGGCGCGGGGAATTTCGAACGCCGCAAGCAACTCCTTGTCCCAATCCAGTGTTTTCAGATTGAGCAGCTGCGTGCGGCTCGCGTTGGTCACGTCGGTGACGTGCGTGCCTCCCTCTGGACCGCCAGTGAGATTCCACACGAGAAACGTGTCGATATTTCCAAAGAGCAGCTCCCCAGCGACTGCTCTTTCTTTTACTCCTGGAATATGGTTCAGCAGCCAGCGCAGCTTCAGGCTGCTGAAATACGTACTCAGCGGCAATCCGGTTTGCGCGCGAAACCGGTCCTGGCCTCCGCTCTTCGCAAAATGTCCAACGTCATCCGCGACGCGCGTGTCTTGCCAAACGATGGCGTTGGCGATGGGCCGGCCCGTGCTGCGTTCCCATACAACAGTAGTTTCGCGCTGATTAGTTATGCCGATGGCCGCCAAATCCGAAGCACGCAGTCCTCGTTGTTCGAGGGCTTCGCCGATCACCTCTTCCGTACGGCGCATGATCTCCAGCGCGTCGTGCTCCACCCAGCCCGGCCGCGGAAATATCTGCTCGTGCTCCTTTTGCGCTACGGCAACCACGCGGGCCGCCTTATCAAACACCATGAAGCGCGTACTAGTTGTGCCCTGATCGATGGCCCCGACGTAATTTTTCAAGGGATTCGGCCCTTTCCGGCCGGGACGCATTCTACGACGGATTTTGGCGATTTCTAGATGTTCTTAAAGGCAACCGAAAGATGTACGCGCTTTGGCTCCAGACTGCATCTAATACTATGGGATGACAGAAAGGAAGTTAGTCTTATGAACAGGAACCTTTTTCGAAGTGGGGCTTTGCTGCTCGGGGCCATTGTCGGGTTTGCGTCTTTGACGCTCGCGGCCAAGAACAAGACCGATGCAGCCGGCCCGAGTGCAGTTGTGATGACCATCACGGCGACCGCCAAGAAAGATGCCCAGCCGCCGGCACTTACCAGGAACGACCTCACGCTCTTTCAAGGAAAAGAGCGCGTGCAGGTGGCCGACATGAAACGCGGAGACACGCTCCGCCTCGCCGTGCTGATCGATGATTCGCTCCGAAGCAGCGTTGCCAGCCAGTGGAACGATTTGCGAGCGTTTCTCATGGCTCAGCCGAACACTACGTCTATCGCCGTGGCCTACTCCAGGAATGGCTCGGTGACGGTGGCGCAGGATTTCACCACTGACCACGCACTGGCTGCGAAAGCGGTGCGCATGCCGTTGGGCAACCTCAGCGTTGCCACGAGTCCGTATCTAGCGCTTCAGGATTGGATAAAGCGCTGGCCTGATGGAAGCGAACGCAGCTCCATTCTTCTGTTTTCCTCGGGCATCGATTACTTCCGCGGTGGGCCTGCATCTGTCGACCCCGATCTTGATGCCACGATCGAGCACGCGCAAAAGAAGAACATCAATATATGGTCGATCTATGTTCCCGATGGCGGGCGCCGCGGCCGCGGATCGTTTGCCGGATTTAACTGGCAATCGAACCTCAGCCGCATCTCGGTAGAGACGGGAGGCCAGGCCTACTTCCTCGGGCTCGGCATGCCCGTGAACTTGAAGCCGTACTTCGACGAAATCGAGCGGAACTTGAATAACCAATACCTGCTCGCCTTCGCTGGCAATGGCGGTCAAAAAGGGAAGTTCGAACGCGTGAAAGTGACCACCGAAGTTGCCAACGTGCAGTTCCTTACGCCGTCGGAAGTGTTCCTGCCGGCCGTGCAGTAAGATAAGCCACGGCGGAAAATCCAAATCGAGCGGGGCGCGTGCCGCAAGGTGCGCGCCTTTTGCTTTTTCGGATAGCCCTTGTCTGTTTTCTTCCGCTCAGGCTAAACTAGCGCCCGTTGACGCCGGCCCGTTCAGTGAGGATTATTCGGCCTATTGAATCGGTTTAAATGCCACGGCGAGTTTCGCGGTGTGACGGGGGCTCACGATGTTTTCTCACGGCAAGCAGGAAAATGTCCTTTCGCGATCCGTAGCCCGGATGGCCTGGGAATTCAGAAGCTCTTTTGCTGCAACAAGTTTTGTCGTAGCGCTGCTTGCGGCCGTAACGATTGTGGCGCCAGCTTCACGCGCCGATGGCGACATTACGCTGCGCGAAGGATGGGCGGTACAATCCTCCGCAAAAGTGAACGCCGGCGGGGAAGCGGTTTCCGCCGCTGGATTCGATGCGTCGGGTTGGTACAAGACTTCCGCTCCGAACACGGTTTTCGCTGTGCTCGTTGAAAACGGCGTATACAAAGATCCGTTCTTCGGCTTAAACCTGCGCTCCGTTCCTGGCGTTTCCTATGCGATTGGGTCGGAGTTCGCCAACCAGGAAATGCCGGAGAATAGTCCGTACGCTGTCCCCTGGTGGTACCGCAAGGTGTTCGAAGTCCCGGCGCAATTCAATGGAAAAACGGTCTGGCTCGCTTTTCGTGGAATCAACTATCGCGCGGATATCTGGATCAACGGGAAAAAAGTCGCCGGCTCGGACAGAGTGGTTGGCGCGTTTCGCCGGTATGAGTTTGACGTCACGCAGTTCGTCGAAGCAGGCACAAAGAATGTGGTCGCCGTGGAAGTCTCCGCGCCGCATGCCAACGAGCTTGGCATCACCTGGGTGGATTGGAATCCCACGCCGCCCGATAAAGACATGGGCCTCTGGCAGGAAGTGGTTCTTTCCGCGAGCGGCCCCGTTGCCGTGCGGCACGCGGCGGTCGAAACGAAACTGGATCTCCCGGCAAGGGACAAAGCTCACCTGACCGTGCGCGCCGAACTTCAGAATACCTCGAGCGCAGCCCTAAAAGGAACCTTGCGCGGACAAATTACCGGCGCCGGCGCCCCGATTGAGTTCTCGCAGAGCGTCGAACTGGTAGCAGGTGAGCGCCGCGCGATCGCAATAACGCCCGATTCCGCGGCATCGCTGAACGTTCAGAATCCCCGCCTCTGGTGGCCCTATCAGATGGGCGAGCCGTATCTCCACAAGCTCACGCTCGAGTTTCGTCCCGAGAAAGGCCCCGCATCCGACAAGCAAACCATTGCCTTCGGCATGGTGCAAACGGACTCGGAGCTGACTCCGGAAGGCTACCGCCTCTTCAAAGTGAACGGCAAACCCGTGCTCGTACGCGGTGGCGGCTGGGCGCCGGACATGATGCTGCGCATCAACCAGTCGCGCCGCGAAGCCGAATTCCGCTACGTGAAAGAGATGGGCCTCAATACCATCCGCCTCGAAGGCAAGCTCGAAGATGAATCCTTCCTGGAGCGCGCCGACCGCGACGGCATTCTCGTCATGGCCGGCTGGTGCTGCTGCGACGCCTGGGAAAAGTGGAACAAATGGGGTGACGAAAATCGCCACGTTTCCGTCGATTCCCTCCGCGATCAAATCCTTCGCCTTCGCGCGCACCCCAGCATTCTCGTCTGGCTGAACGGCAGCGACAATCCGCCACCTCCGGAACGCGAACGCGCTTACCTCGAAGTGGAAAAAGAAAATAACTGGCCTAAGCCCGTCATTTCTTCGGCGACGGAAAAGAAAACTGAACCGACCGGCGCCAGCGGCGTGAAAATGTCCGGCCCGTACGAATACGTATCGTCGAACTACTGGCTGCTGGACACCAAGCACGGCGGCGCTTACGGTTTCAACAGCGAGACCAGCCCGGGCCCCGCCGTTCCGCCTCTCGAAGAATTGAAATCCATGTTTCCGCCGGGCAAACTCTGGCCCATTAACGAAGTTTGGGATTTTCATGCCGGCGGCGGTGAATTCAAAAATATCAAAGTCTTCACCAACGCGATTGAGAAGCGCTACGGCCCCCTGAAGGACGTCTCCGACCTGGCTTGGAAATCTCAGGCCATGACGTATGAAGGCGAGCGCGCCATGTTCGAAGCCTATGGCCGCAACAAATACAAATCGACGGGAATCATTCAGTGGATGCTCAACAACGCGTGGCCCGGCCTAATCTGGCATTTGTATGATTACGATCTACGCCCCGCCGGCGGTTATTTCGGTTCAAAGAAAGCTCTCGAACTCGTTCACGTGCAGTTCTCGTATGACGACCGCACCGTCGCCATCGTCAATGGAAAGCAAGAAGCCCTCCAGGGCTTAAAAGTGGTCGCCAAGATTTACGACACGTCCATGAAGGAGCGTTTTACTCATGAGGAAGTCTCCGACGTCGCCGCCGACGCCGTGAACAAGTCCTTCACGGTTGCCGAGCCCGAAGGCATCAGTGCCGCCTATTTCCTGAATCTTCAACTCTTTTCTTCATCCGGCGAATTGCTTAGCCGCAATTTCTACTGGCTCTCCAAAAAGCCCGACGTCCCCAATTTCAGCAAGTCGGAGTGGTATTACACTCCGCTAACCGAATACGCCGATTTTCTCGCCCTCCAGGATCTTCCCAAAGCCACGGTCAGCGCCTCGATGACCGTCTCCGATGCAGGCCAAGAAACCGCCGCGCATGTCACCGTCGAAAACGCCGGCTCCGGCCTGGCCTTCCTTGTTCGCCTGCGCGTGCTAAAAGGCAAAGACGGGCCGGAAGTCCTGCCGGTCTTCTTCGATGACAACTACATCTCATTGCTGCCCGGCGAGAAACGCGAAGTCACAGTGCACGTCAGGAAGGCCGACCTAGGAACCGCCAAACCCGTCCTTGCCGTAGACGGCTTCAACGTCGCCCCCGTGCAGCTTCCGTAGCCGCGTCCGGAAGTTGGGCGCGATTTTCGACACTGGCTCACTTTCCGATAACTGCACTGATGCTCATCGTATATTGAGAAGGCCGGCAGATGGTCAGTCAGCGCTTGAGTGCGCCACGTCGCGCGTCGAGTCTCGAATTACCAGCTCCGGGTTCATCTTCTGCCGCACGGTATTCCACTCGCGCTTCTCGAGCCCCGCTTTGATGCTTTCCATCACGATGTTGACGGCATTCGTTCCCATGGCTTCCAGCGGCTGGCGCACGGTTGTCAGTGACGGCGCGCTCAGAGCGGCCATCGCCACATCATCAAAACCTGTCACCGAACAGTGTTCCGGCACTTTCACTCCCGCTTTTGTCAGCGCGCGGATCGCGCCAAGCGCCGTCAAGTCGTCAAAAGCCATTAGCGCCGTAAACTTTTTCTTCTTTTGCAGCAGCTCCTCGGTCAGCCGGTGGCCGCCCTCGAACCCGGAGTTGGGATCGAACGAATCCGGCAGTTGCAGCACTAGCCCCGGATCGATCTCGAGGCCCGCCGAGTGTGCAAACTTTTGCACGCCGCGCCATCGCGGTGCGCTGTCGATGAGCATCTTCGGCCCGCGGATGAAAGCAATCTTGCGATGACCGAGCTGGTGCAGGTGTTCGAGCGCCATGCGCCCGCCAGTTTCGTTGTCAACCATCACGGAGCTAACCGTATCTCCCGGCAGCTCCCACCCAATCGTCGCCGCCGGAATATTTCGTTTGCTCAAGTCTGCCAACACATGGATGTCCACGACCAGCCAGTTGGCCACCACAATCAGAGCTTCCACGTGGTGCTCCAGCAGCATTTCCAGGTAACGCTCGAAACGATTCCGTTGGTTATGCGCGTCGGCAAAAATCGGCACGTACGACGATTGATAGAGCGCGTTTTCAATCCCGCGCATCACCGGCGTGCAGAATGGGTCGGTGATGTCGAAGAAAACCAGTCCCACCGTGTGGCTCCGCTTGCTGCGTAGAAACCGCGCCATCGCGTTCGGCCGGTAACCGAGTTTCTTGGCGGCTTCCTCGATTCGTTTCTTCGTGGCGGGGGCGATGTAGCGCGCCAGCGGAGCGTTATTCAATACGATCGAAACGGTTGCGGGAGAGAAGCCGCTGTCTTCCGCGACGTCTCGCATCGTCACCATCTGATTCTTGCCGCTTGCGCGCTTCAAGGGTAGGCCTCTAGGATTGCCATCATTCTGCCAGAGTTCGTCCATTTTCGATAAGAGAACGGCGCAGAGGCGCCTAGCCTATTCGGCAGGAACGTCAAACGACAACGGCTTGCGAAACCATTCTGTTTTCCAGATGCCAAAAGCGATTCCCGCCGCCATCCAAATGGTTCCTACGACTTTTGCCGGCACGCTGAGGTTCCACCATAAGCCCAGGCAAACGAAGAACCCAACCACCGGCAGCATGAAGTTCGTGAGCTTCTTTTCCGGTTGCTTCACGAAATAGTGGACGAAGGCCGAGGCATTTACGCCCATGAAGGCGATTAGGGCGCCATAATTCAGCAGCTCGATTCCTTTTTCGAAGGTCAGGAAAAAAGATCCCACTAGCACGATCACGCCGATGAACACCACGTTATTTCGCGGAACCTGATGCTTCGGGTCTATTTTTCCAAAAAATGATTTCGGCAGCGCATTGCTTTTTCCCATGCCATAGAGCAGCCGCGCCGCGCCAATCTGTGCCCCCATACCCGAACCGAAATTGGCGACCAGAAGTGTCGCGCCAAGAATTGTAAACAAGGGCGCCCATGTCCGCGCCGCCGCATAAACATACGCGGTATCCTGATTCGGAAACGGCTGCGATGCCGGCCACACCAATTGCGCCACATACACTTCGGACGCCGAAAGAATGCCGACGGCCAAGCACGTGAGAACCGTGGCCAGCATGATATTTCGCCGCGGATTCTCGGCTTCTTCCGAAAGCGTCGAAATACCGTCGAATCCGATGTAGGTGAGCACCGCGAGCGATGTACAACCAAACAGATCGCTAAACGTAAACGTCTCTGGATCGTAGAAAGGCCGCGTAAAAAATCCCGGCTCGCTATGCGGATGCCCGAAAATATATCGAATTGTCGTCACAAAAACGATCACCACAACGCCGCTCATCAGCGCCGCCAGTGTGGCGTTGACACGCGCTGACGTTTTGATTCCCTGCATATTCAGCAGCGTGAAAACCACCGCGAAAAATATCTTCCATCCCCATACGGGCAAACCCGGCGCAAATTCGTGCGCTTGCCCCGCGCACCAAATCGTGCAGATCAGCGGGTTCACGATGTAGTCCATCACCATGCTCCAACCGGTGACGTATCCCGCCGCTGGATGAATCTCCCGCGCCACATACGTAAACGCCGATCCCGCACTGGGATAAACCCGCGCCATTCGTCCGTAACTCACTGCCGTGCACAGCATCGCCACCATGGCGATAAGAATGGCCGTGACCACATGCCCGTGGCCCCGATCGCTCAGGGCCCCAAACGCGGACATGGGTGCAACCGGCTGTAGCACAATGATGCCGTAAAGAAGCAAATCCCAGAGTGTGAGGGTTCGCCGCAGTTGCGGCCCGCTGTTGGCGCTGGCGTCGTTGCTCAAGCACCTCTCCTTTTCGCGGCCGCTCCATTTTTCGCACCGAGCACTACCGCGCGCGTCAGGTTTTTCGGCACATCCGGGTTCAGTCCCTTGCGCAAGCCAACCGCGAGGCCCAGAAGCTGCGCCGGAATAGACGTCACTGCCAGCCGCGCAAACTCCGGTTCATGCAATCCCAGCTCGATCAGCAAATCGCTGTTGTGTTGCAAGCCCGGTGTCGCGCGGTTGGCGACAACCAGAGTCGCCGCTCCCAATTTTTTCAGTTCGCCAATGAGCGAGCTTTCTTCTTCGGCCGCGGCATCAGAGAGTAGAAACGTAATCAGCGTATCCTTACTGGCAATCGATTTGGGCCCGTGGCGAAATTCCAGCGTGTGATAGGCCTGCGCGTAGGAAGAAGACATCTCCGTCAGTTTCAGAGCGGCCTCCTGCGCCAGCCAGTAATGCGCGCGTTGCCCCAGAAACACATAATCCGCGAATTGTCTCTTGGCCCCGAACGCCCGAATCTTATCAGCATTCGCCGCGAGCCAGGCCGCTGTCCTTTTCGGGATTCCCTCCAGCGCGGATACCAGCCCGGCGTCGCCCGCGAATTTTGCTCCGAGCCTTTCAAACAGCAGCAGGATCGACGTGAACGACCGCGTCATCACCATGCTTTTCTCGTCCGCCCACGGCAGCTTCAGCGTCTGTGTGCACAAATTTTCAAGGACGCTATTCTCGTTGCACGTCACGCCGATCGTTCTCGCCGCCGCGTTCGCCTTCAACCATTCCGCCGCGCGCAAAACCTCCGTGGTCTTCCCCGAACGCGATATGAGCACCACCTGGTGCGCCCCCGTCCGCTCGATCACCTCGCGCGGTGCGAAAAGCAGCTCCGACGCTGGCACTGCAGTGCACGCCGTCTGAAAAAGTTTTGCCCACTGCGCCGCAATCGTCCGCGAAAGGTAGTAGCTCGACCCGCAAGCGACAAACAGCCACGGCTCGCTGGCGGAAAAGCTTTCGAAAATATCCGGCAGCTTGCTGTTCCGCTCGAATTGCCGCACCGTTTCCAGCCAGGTCGCCGGTTGCGACAGAATTTCTAGTATCGTCTGCTGCCCTGGCGCTTGCGATGCAGCCCATCTGCCGCTTGCAGCCCTTGCGTTTTTTTTCAACACCCTTCGCTCGTCTTTTTTCACGCGTCGCCCAAATTCCTTTCGTTCGTTCGGCTCTCGCCCGCAGGCGGCCAACCGTTTTCAGAAGGGAATTGCGGCCATCGCGCGCGCCTTGCTGGAATCATTGAATCGTTTCAATAAAGGCATTTTCTAGTAAGACGTTTCCTCGCGCAAGCACAAACTTCGCACTGTTCTTCGCTCGCGCCCGCGAAGCACTCTCGTTTCGCGCACGTTTGCGGATTTCACCTGTCCCAAAGGCCAGTAGGAATATTTTCCACAGTCAGTACCTCTTGGTTAAAGTTCCCTTACTTTATCCCTAACGCCAGCCTTGCGCCCGTAGTCTAATTAAGTAGCACCTCGCCCCAGTCGAGGGCCATCAGTATGGGCGGGGAAATCGGCATGCTCGATCGCAGTCCCACCAAAGTCGTCCTTTGGCACGTGCTGGGTTTTCTGCTCACGTTTTTTGTGGCCTACTGGCTGCGCCCTATCTCTCTCGAACCCGATCCCGTTCTTCAAGGGTATTTACAGGTCATCACCGCTCTGCTGGCTTTCGTTTTCGCCGCGCTGACGCTCGTACGCTTCCAGGGCACCCAGGATCGTATCTCCCTGATTCTCGGCGGCGGCTATCTTCTCTCCGGCGCGGTACTGTCGGCTTCCGGCGTTCTCTTTTTTCAATTCATGCAGGATTCTCCGGTGCGCGCCACTTGGGCGCCTGTGGCCTGGTGGCTCAGCCGCATGCTTTTGGCGCTTCTGCTCCTTGTCGCGCTCCTGGTCGAGCGTTTCATCCCTCGTTCGCGCCACACCAAAGCGGAAATCACCGGCGCCTTGCTGTCTGTGATCGCTTTCACATATTTAATCGCCGCGGCTCTGCGCCGCCTTCCGCCGGAAGTGTCCCGCCATCCGGTTGCTTTCGTGCCCAGTCCTGAGCAGCTTTTGCCCGGCGTGATTTTTCTCGCGGCCGTCATTTGGTATCGCCGCCGCCTTGACTCCGAGGACTCGGCGTTCGACCGCACCATCTACGCCGCGGCTTGGATGAATTGCGCCGCTCAGATCGCCGCTTGCCAGTCGGAGCGCCTTCTCGACGCGCCCTTCGTGCTCGCCCAGGTTCTCACCGTAAGCAGCTACGCGCTCGCGCTCGGCGGCGCGCTGCTCGATAATGCACGCCTCTTTGAACAGGTCCGTCATCTAGCCGTCAGCGATCCGCTTACCGGGCTTGCCAACTACCGCCGTCTCCTTGACGTCCTCGAAAACGAGACGGAGCGCACCAACCGCACCGGCAGGCCCTTCGCCGTTCTGCTTCTCGATCTCGATGGCTTGAAAAAAATCAACGACCGCTTCGGCCACTTGGTCGGCAGTCGCTCGCTCTGCCGCCTGGCCGCCATTTTGCGCATTCATTGTCGCGCTATCGATACCGCCGCGCGCTACGGGGGCGATGAGTTTGCTCTTGTGCTGCCCGAATCCGAAGACGCGGAAGCGCAGCGCGTTGCCAACCGCATTCGCGTGGTCATGTCCGAGGACGAGGAACAGCCCCGGCTCTCCGCCAGCATCGGCATCTCGATTTATCGGGGAGATGGAGAGAGGATCGAAAAACTTCTTTCCGAAGCGGACCAGGATCTCTACGCGGAAAAAGCCCGGCGTGTTAAGCGCGGCATCGCCGCCTTTCACGCCCGCCGCCGCACACCAAAGATCTGATTCGCGCATGCCTTCGCTCGGTCGTTCTTGCGCTCAATATACTGCCCGGTGCTGCGCTGTTTCCTTCGTGGCCAGCGAGTATCTTGGTTCAGGCGCAGCCTTGTCCAATATTTGTCGCGAAACGTATTCGCCGACCGCCGGCCCGTGCTTGAAACCGTGCCCTGATCCGCCGCCAACAAACCACACGTTCTCCATCTCTGGATGCCGGTCAATCAAAAAGTCTCCGTTCGACGTATTTTCATACTGGCACACACGCGTCTCGACTACCGGAGCATTTCGCATTGCCGGAAAACGGCTGGCCACATATTTCCGCACCACTTCCGCTTCCGCAGCCGTAGGCAGGCGCGACTGCGTGTCGGGATCGACGCGCTCTCCATGATGATCGAGCGCAATCTTCAGCCCGCGGCCTTCAATGTCGGGCATCCCGTAATACTCATCTTCCTGAAAAAGCCATGTCGGCAAAGCTGGTGGCGCGAATCGCTCATCTCCAGCGGGCACGCCGAAAAAGAAAACCTCCTGCCGGCTAGGAAAGATGCGGTGCCCAAGAATTTCGGGGAAAACTTTGCCAAGCCACGAGCCGCACGCAAAAACAAACTGCCCCGCCGAAATAGTTTCTCCGTTGCTGCATTTTATGTCGTTCAACCTCCCGGTGCCCTTTGGCGTCTCGATCAAAGCAATCCGAAAATCAACGCTTGTTTTGATGGCGTCTTCGACAACCGCCACAACCGCGCGCCGTGCCAGCAGCACTCCGCTCTTCGGCTCCAAAAACCCGCGCGTCACACGTTCGAACGAAACCTGCGGGTAACGCCGTTCCAGCGCTGCTTTGTCCATCTCTTCAAACGGAACTTCGCAGCGTTTCAGCGTCGCCATCGTCTGCCGTACGCGCGAATCATCCTCGCCCGCCAGCCAAAGCACTCCCGTCTCATGAAACAGCGGTTGTCCCGTCGCAGAAAAAAAACTCTTCCACTGTGCCAACGATCTTTCGGACGAACGCGTATAAATTTCGTCCGTGCCATAACCCATTCGAATGATGCGCGTCTCGCCGCCCGAACTGGCTCGCGCGTTCGACGGACCATACGCATCGAGCAGCACCACGCGCTGCCCGCGCCGCGCCAAATGCCACGCGCTCCACGCCCCAAAAACTCCCGCCCCAATAATCGCCGTATCGTACGTTTTCGCAGTAGCCATCGCCGCAGCATCCTATCGCATTTGTGTTCGGTAGCACAGGCACACCTGCCTGTTCGGCTTTTAGATTCCAGTCGATCTATCTCAACGGTGAATTCGTAGAATCAAAGGGAATTCGCACAGGGAGGACAAAATAAGAGAGGCGCCCGGTAACCTCACAAGCGCCTCTCTTTACTGCTTCAACGTAAACCGTACCTCACAGGATCACCTCCTTCTCGGCGGGAACGCCGATGTCGACAAGAATGTCGAGTGGTCCGAGTATAGCGCGAGATCGGGGAGATGTCAGAACAGGAGTTTTCTCAACCTCTGGGTTGGACAGGCGAAAGTCAGTTACCGATAACTTTTATCAGGAAGTAGCGTAGCCCTCTCTACGTGCATAAAATGCGCATCTCGCGGAACTGGCGCGCGGCGAATTGCTGCCCACCTCACCTGGCCTAGTCTTCCAGGGTTGGCAACGTCTGCAGGATTTGAGAAGCCTTGGGTTGATTGAGTGCCAGATCGTCTCTGCGAATTTTTCCGTCTCGGAAGACAATGACGCGTTTTGCGAACTGCGCTATGTCTTGTTCGTGGGTAACCAGAACAATCGTCAGCCCTTTCTCGTTTAGGTTTTGAAGAATCTCCATAATCTCAACCGAGGTACGGCTATCTAAGTTTCCCGTAGGCTCGTCGGCCAGCAGGATCGCTGGGCGATTTACCAAAGCGCGCGCAACGGCTACCCGCTGTTGCTGGCCCCCGGACATCTGCGAAGGAAAGTGCTGAGCGCGGTCGGTTAGTCCGACCATCGCGAGTGCCTCCAGAGCACGTTTTCCCCGCTCGGCTTTATCAATCTTTGTGTATAGCGTGGGCAGTTCCGTGTTTTCGAGGGCGGTGGTGCGTGGGAGCAAATTAAAGCCCTGGAAAACGAAACCAATTTTCTGATTCCGAATTAGAGCTAGAGCCTTCTTGTCATGCTTGGATACGTCAATTCCTTCAAGCAGGTAGCGTCCCGAGCTAGGGCGATCAAGACAACCAAGCATGTTCATGAAAGTCGACTTGCCACTGCCACTCGCTCCCATGATTGCCACGAACTCGCCGCGCTCAATTTCAAGACTGACGCCGCGAAGAGCGTGGACGCGTGTTTCCCCCAGTTCATAGTATTTGTGCACCTCTTCGACGCGCAGAACCGCGCCCACCGCCGCGCTGCTTGACGTCGCTTCGGCTTGATTGACTGTCGGAATTGATTCCATGGATTTGTTTCGAGTGGCTGCCCGTTACCGCCGCAGCCCGCCCAATACCTGAGATTTGGCTGCTACCGATCTAATAATGACGTCGTCCCCTTGCTGGAGCTGCCCTTTTAGAACCGTGGTTACTTCCGTATACGCATGATCCGTGATTCCAATAGAAACCTTAACTGGTTCCATTGTGTTATCGGGATGGAGCTTCCAAACAACGGCAGTATCTGGCTTTGGTGCCCGGGGCGCATTTTGAGTTGCTGTAGGAGCTTGCACCCCATTGGCGGCTCCGATCGGTTCATCAGCCGCCGGTCTTTCTTGGCCCCCTTCGATCCCGTACTTTTTATAAATTGCGAGAATCTCTTCCGGTGTCATCGGCGGTTTGTACCGCAAGGCCGTGTTAGGCAGCTCCAAAGCATTCTCGACAGTCGCCACGGGAATGGTCACGTATGCCGTCATCCCTGGGAATAGCTTCAACTCCGGGTTTGCGAATTCAATGATCGTGTCGTAGGTGACTACGCTTTGAACGGTAGTTGCGTTCATCCGCACCTGGCTTACAACGCCGTGAAAGGTGTCCTTCGGGTAGGCGTCCACCTTGAACGTTACTGGTTTTCCGATCTTGATGTTGCCGACATCTGATTCGTCAGTCTTGGCATAGACCCACATTTTCTTCAGGTCTTGCGCGATCGTAAAAATCGTTGGCGCTTGCAACGAAGCCGCGACAGTTTGTCCCACGTCCACATTACGTGCTACGACGGTGCCGTCGATGGGAGATCGAATCACCGTATAATCCAGATTTGTTTGTGCCACTGCTACAGCAGCCTCCTTTTGACTGACCTGCGCTTCGGCCTGCGTGACATTGGCCGCCGCTGCTCCCACGGAAGCATTAGCCGAGTCATAGTTGGATTTGGCGAGATCCAGCTGCTGCTGGCTCATAACGCCGTCCTTGGTCAAACGAACCGCGCGATCGTAGTCTGCCTTGGTCTGCACCAATCCCGCCTTCGCTTTTTCGAGGTTGGCGCGTGAGGCCACAAGGTTGGCTTTGGCGTTTTCCAAATCCGCAGCGGCTTGCAGTAGCGCGCCTTTGAACAGAGCGGGGTCGATGAGCGCGACCACGTCACCTTTGTGAACCCGGGAATTGAAATCCGCATTCAGTTTGGCAATCGTCCCGGAAACCTGCGATCCCACCTGGACGGTGATGACTGCGTTGATTGTTCCAGTCGCTTCCACGACATCGTCGATCTCACCGCGTTCCACTCTCGCAGTGAAGTGCTGTGCTTGTGCGTTGCGATTCAGTCCGAATGCGACGGCCAGCACAACAACTACCACAACGCCCGCTAAGATCAGCCACCGACTTCTAATCTTCATGTTCCATCCCTGGAATCAAGACTCGCAGATGCTTCACTCGTAACGTAGTGCTTCTATGGGATCCAGCCGAGAAGCCTTTCGTGCCGGGTAGTAGCCAAAAAACACACCGACGGCAACCGAAAATACGGCGGCAACCGAAATTGCCTCAAAGGACATTTCGATGGGCCAATGAAGCGTCTGACCAACCATATAGGATCCGATAATCCCAAAGACGACCCCCGCGGCCCCTCCAACCAGGCTAAGCATGATTGACTCACCGAGAAACTGGAGCTGAATCGCTTCTTCGGTGGCTCCAACCGCTACTCGCACACCGATCTCACGGGTACGCTCCGTGACGGAAACAAGCATCACATTCATGATGCCGATTCCTCCGACAATTAGTGAGACCGACGCAATGGCGATCAGCAGGATGGTGAGAGTCTTGCTGGCGTCGAGCTGTGCCTGGATGATGTCCTCTGGATTGCGAATGTTGAAGTCATCTTCTTCCTCAGGACGCAGATGATGGCGATCCCGCAGCACCGCGGTTGCTTCCTGTCCGGCTATCTTGACGGCGTCTTGTGACACCGCCGAGCACAGGATGTCATCGAGCCAGGTGATTCCTTTGATCTTCTTCTGAGCCGTAGTGTACGGCAGGATGATCGTATCGTCCTGGTCTTGACCGGAAAGCGAGAGTCCTTTTGGATGGAGCGTAGCTACGACCTTACAGGGGAGACCATTCACGCGGATTACCTTTCCGACCGCGTCCTCGACACCGAAAAGCTGATCCCGCACTGTACGGCCAATTACGCATACATCTGCGGCTCGATCCACATCCTCCTGCGAGAATATAGCCCCCTGGTCTACATCCCAGCGCTTTATCTCGAAATATTCGGGTGAAACGCCCCGATAGGACGTATGCCAGTTCTGATTGCCAAAGATCACCTGAACCGGATCGTCGACGTTCGGCGATACGCTCTTGATGAGTGAAATCTGGTTCTTAATGGCAACCGCATCGGCCATGACCAGTGTCTTTGTGTCGTGCGTGCCTGTGCGCACCCCGTTGACCGCACGACCCCCTGCTTCAATCCATACAAAATTATCTCCTAGATTGTTCAGCTGCTGCTCGACCCGGACCTGTCCAGCTTTCCCGATGGCCACGACGCAAATGACCGCAGCGATACCAATGGTGATTCCCAGAACGGTCAAGATGCTGCGCATCTTGTTTCTGAGGAGCGCCACCAGGGCGGATTGAAATAGAGCCGCGTAATTCACAAATTCTCCTTGCACTACTCGTTCAATCCATACGCCAAGGCGAACGTTCAGGCCACTGTCGCAAGGCATCGGTGGCCCAAGCGGTCGTCTTGTCCGCATGGCATCCCGTGCAGGGATTCGGGATTTTGTATTTGTCGGTCATCGCTGGCGTTATGAATCGAAATGTATGCGATCGTACCTTCACTTCGGCGATCGTCGTCTCGATTTTCGGCATATGACAAGCGGTGCATTGGCTTCCTGAGGACCCTTTTTTGTGATGGGTATGCTCTTCGATGGTAGCAGTGCGTGGACCGTCCAGTGAAAGCGGGCCATGGCAATCCATGCAGAGCTGGTCGGCTGGTTTGCGTAACTGCGCATAGTTGTCTGTGCCGTGTACGTCATGGCAACTGAAGCAGGTCACACCGCGACGATACATTACGCTTTGAACGAAATCATTTCCTTGCATTCGGTTCTTGTGTGCAGTGCCGTCCGGAAAATGCGTGAAAGTAAGCTGCCCCAAGGTGCTCTCTTCGAGGTGCCAGTAGTCTTGCAGTTTTGAGCCCACCTGGAATCCGACAGGCCAATCGTAATATTTTCCTTCGATGGGACTCGTAAGAGGACGGCCTTGCGAATGGCACTGGATGCATGTATCGCTGGCTTGAACGTAATCCATTCGTGCGGGATTCAGAATATTTCCACGCGACGGATGTTCGACGTGCTCGCTTCCAGGACCGTGACACTTTTCGCAGCCGACATTCCACTCGGCGACCTGCTTGGTGTGGACGTTGTAATCAACCGAGTGGCAACCGTCGCAAGTCGGACCGGTTGGACGTTTCCTATTGTCAGGAAGATAGAACGGCTCCCACCAATCGGTTCCATGGGCCACGAAGTAAGGACGCCAAACGTGATTCGTGATGTCCCATTGTGCTGGCTCGGGAAAATAGTCGTCGCCAATCTTTGTGAAATAACGCTGCTTCCAGATGCTCCCGTAAACGAACGCTACTTGGTCTTTCGTGAATTTCGCAATGGTATTGGTCGCAAGATCAGGAATAATGGCCTCGGGATGCTCCCGAGGGTCTCGGACAACATTCGCCATCGGCGTTCTCTTCCAGTGCTCGTAGATTTCTTGGTGGCATTTCTTGCAGGATTGCGAACCGACGAAGTGCGCCGTATTCGTGGTGGATGCTTGTTGCCTCTGCTCTTCAGTGGTTGGCTGGCGAAGGTTACGTATGAAGAGAACGAGCTTCCAGCTATCATCACTTTGCTCATCGTGCGGCCTTGCCCAACCCGGCATTCCTGTAAGCCGCACGCCACTGCGAATGATGTAGCGAAGTTGACCGTCCGTAAGACTTTGTGTCAACGGCAATCGCAAATCGGGGACTTTGGGATATAGGTTGCGGCCAACGTCCGTTTCCCCAACACCGTCCAGCCCGTGACATACGGCACAGCGCGCCGTGAAAATGTCTCTCGCCTCGCTCAAGAGCTTAGGCGTGGGTTTCCAAGGATTTTGTTCAAGCCGTGCCTTTGTTGGGATGGAGAAATTTCTTGCCGCTCGCGCAATGAGCTTTTCGACAGCGGATGGTTCTGCGGCGGCACTGAATCCTCGGCTGATGGAAACTCCAGCATAAGCAATCGCCGCTAAAATTGCGGCGCCAAGCAGAATCCAAATCCACGCCATTCGATTCATGCTTGTCCTTATACCTTAAACTTCCGCCCGTCGTGAGTGTCCTTCATTCAACCTAAACGTCCGATTAAAAGCGAAAACATCCAAGTCCTTTTCATCTCGTCTGATTAGGCGTGCGTTGCCGGAAACGGACCCCCTACAATCTCTACTACCGTCTATAGTTTCCGTCGTGACTGGTGATACCATGCAGCGTCCTGTTCGTTGATCGCCGGAGGTTTGCGTGAAATCGTTTCGCCAGCCAGTCTTTTGCGTTCTCTTTGTCTCGATTCTCATCTTTTCCGCTTCTCTTGTCTCGCAGGCTCAGCAAGTCGATCCCAAAACCTACGACGGCATGAAGTGGCGACTCATCGGCCCATTTCGCGGCGGCCGCGTTATCACCGTCGCTGGCGTTCCCAGCCAGCCGTACACCTATTATTTCGGCGCGGTCAGCGGCGGTGTCTGGAAAACCACCGATGGCGGCATCTCTTGGGACCCTCTCTTTGATAAGCAAACCACCTCCTCTATCGGCGCTATCGCGGTGGCCGACTCCGATCCCAACGTAATCTACGCAGGTTCTGGCGAAGCTTGCATCCGCGGAAACATCTCTTTTGGGGATGGCGTTTACAAATCGACGGATGCTGGAAAAATTTGGACAAACGTGGGCCTCAAAGACACACGCCACATCGGCGCAGTAATCATCCATCCGACAAATCCCGACATTGTATTCGTCGCAGCGCTAGGCCACGCCTACGGCCCCAACCCGGACCGCGGCATCTACCGCACGCGCGACGGCGGCAAAACGTGGGAAAAAGTTCTCTACCTCGATGATCGCACCGGCGGCGTCGATATCGTTTTCGATCCCCACAATCCCCACGTGCTTTTCGCCGCAATGTGGGAAGGCTGGCGCACGCCGTGGACCCTCAACAGCGGCGGCGCGAAAGACGGCCTCTATCGTTCGGGCGATGACGGCACAACCTGGAAGCGCATCGAAGGCAACGGCATGCCCGAGGGCACGCTCGGGCGCATTAGTGTCGCGGTTTCCGGCGCCGATTCTAACGTCGTTTACGCGCTCATCGAAGCCAAAAAAGGCGGCCTCTACCGCAGCGACGATGGCGGCGTAAAGTGGTCGCTCATCACCGACGACCACCGCTTCACCCAGCGCGCCTGGTATTTCACGCACGTCTGGGCCGATCCCAAAAATGTCAACGGCGTTTACATCGCCAACACCGGCCTCTACGGTTCTACCGATGGCGGCAAATCCTTCGAACGCATCAACGCGCCTCACGGCGATCATCACGCACTGTGGATCGATCCCAACAACACCAATCGCATGATCAACGGCAACGACGGCGGCGCCACCATCAGCGTCGACGGTGGAAAAAATTGGACTACCCAGGATAACCAACCAACCGCGCAGTTCTACCACGTCGCCGCCGACAACGATTTTCAATATCGCGTCTACGGCTCACAGCAAGACAACTCTTCCATCGGCATTCGCACGCGCAGCGACCACGGCGCGATTCTCTCAGGCGATTGGGACGCCGTCGGCGGCGGCGAAAGCGGCTACATCGTTCCCGACCCGCGCGATTCGAACATCGTCTACGCCGACGACGAAGGCCCCATCTTCACGCGCTTCGATCGACGCACCAGCCAAGCGCAAAGCATCGAGGAATGGCCCGAAGATCCCAACGGCTACGCCGCCGCCCTCCAAAAATACCGCTATACCTGGACGATGCCCATCGTGATTTCCTCGCACAATCCCGATGTCATCTACCACACCGCGCAGTACGTCTTCCGCTCGACGGATGCCGGTCGCACCTGGGCCACCATCAGCAGCGACCTCACTCGCAACGACAAATCCAAGCAACAAGATTCCGGCGGCCCGCTCACCAAAGATCAGTACACCGTCGAATATTACGACGTGATTTTCAGTCTCGCGGAATCGCCCAAACAGGAAGGCGAACTTTGGGCCGGCACCGATGACGGCCTAGTCCAATTGACGCGCGATGGCGGAAAAAATTGGGAAAAAGTCACGCCTAAGGATGTGCCCGAATGGGCGATGATTAGCCTCATCGAGCCATCTCCGTTCGATGCCGCTACCGCCTACATCGCCGTCGATGGCCACAAGCTCGACAATTTCAAGCCCTATATTTTCAAGACGAGCGATTACGGCAAAACGTGGACAAAGACGGTGACGGGCCTGCCAGACAATATTTATGTCCACGCGGTCCGCGAAGATCCCAAACGCAAAGGCCTGCTCTACGCCGGCACCGAAACCGGCATCTATGTTTCCTTCAATGATGGTGCTAACTGGCAGCCTCTGCAGCTCAATCTGCCGGTGACGCCGGTCCACGACATGATCATTCACGATGACGCTCTCGTCGTTGCGACGCACGGCCGTTCCTTCTGGGTCCTTGACGACCTCAGCCCCCTCCGGCAAGCCGCCGCGACCATTGCCGCCGAAGACGCGCATCTCTTCACTCCCAACACCGCCTTTCGCACGCGTGAAGGCCACATGAATCCGCGCCGCTATCCCATTGGCGAAAATCCGCAATCCGGCGCAATTCTTTATTACTACCTGAAAGACGCCCCCAAAGATCCCGCCAAGCTCGAACTTCTGGACGCCAGTGGCAAAGTCATCCGCTCTTACTCCAGCGAAGAAAAGAAAACCGACACCGGCCCCGATGAAGGCGAACGCGATCTTCCCGTCGAACACATTCCCGTTAAACCCGGCCTCAATCTTTTCATTTGGGATCTGCGCTATGAACAACCAACAAAGGTTCCCGGCCTGATTTACGATGCGGGCGAGCCGGCTGGCCCGCTAGCTCTCGCGGGAAAATATCAAGCGCGTCTAACCGTGGCTGGAAAATCCCAGACCGCCCAATTCGAGGTGAAGATGGATCCTCGAGTCCAAACGTCAGCGGACGATCTGCAGAAACAATTCGATCTAATGCAAAAAATGAGCCAGCGCCAAGATCAAATGAACAAAACGGTAATTGCCATTCGCGATTTGCGCACGCAGTTACAAGCGCTGGAAAAGCGCATCGGTGCAAGCGACGAATCCAAGCCTCTGGTTGCCGCATCCACCGATCTCCGCAAGAAAATCAGCGCGATTGAAGAGGAATTGGTGCAGGTAAATTCCAAATCCAGCGAAGACCAAGCCAACTACCCCACAATGCTCAACAGCAAACTCGGCCACTTGCAATCCCTAGTCGACAGCGCCGACGCCGCTCCCACCGCCGCAGAATCCGCCGTTTTCACCGACCTCGATCAACGCCTCGAAGCTCAGCTAACGAAATGGCGCGAGATCCTTTCGAAGGATCTGCCGGCGCTCAACGATGCGATGCGCAAAAACAACGTCCCGCTGGTCGCGCCTTCACCAGGTGCCGTGCATTAAAGCCAACGCCCGGATATTTGGCTTATTTGTAATGCGCCAGGAATAGGATTTGTCCGGAAGTCTTTGAAATCTTGACCTCAGCTGTGCCGCCCGCACACTGCGGCGTGCCACAATGCAGGGTGCCTCCAACCGTCCAGACATCGCCGTCCAGTTTTGCTTTGAACGGGCGCTCGGACGCAATCTTCTTTTCTCCGTAGACAGGAATCAGCACCGCTTCAGCGATTTTCGCTGCCGTTTCCGCATTAGGCACAAATCCGGCGCGAGGTCCGACAGACAGTTCATCTTCGGCCTGAGGATACGCAGTTGCAACTGTGGCCGTCAGGAGCAACGCTGCGAGGAGCGTATTTTCCATAGTCCTCACCATCCGCGAATGAAGCTCGTAGCAACAACTCACTACTGAAACGCCGCGCCAATCCTTTTCCCCCAATGCGCCAGCGCCTTCAACGACTTCGTATCTGTGGGATCCAGATGCAAAGGCGTCACCGACACGTCCCCATCAAAAATCGCCGCATAATCCGTATCCGGCTCGATGTCCTTGTCCAGCTTCTGTTCGTACAACCAAAAATAGGTTCGTCCGCGCGGATCTTTGCCTTCCCACAACTGATTCCGCGTAATTTTCTTTGACTGCCGCGTGAACTTCACGCCGCCACTCCACGGCTCCGGGACATTCACATTAAGCAGCACTTGGTCCGGCAATCCTTCCTTTAAGATTAGTTCCGCCGCTGCTCGTGCCACCCGCGCCGCCGGCTCAAAGTTCACCTTCTCGCCCCTTGAACACAACGACATCGCTACCGCCGGCATATGATGCAAAGCCGCCTCCCGCGCCGCTCCGACGGTCCCCGAGTAATACGCGTTCTCTCCCAAATTCGCCCCGTGATTAATTCCCGAAACCACCAAATCCACTTTCTCCGTCAGCAATTTGTGCAGCGCCACAATCACGCAATCTGCCGGCGTCCCATCGACCGCCCACTCCCGCTCCGCAACGGCGTGGCAAATAATCGGCTGCCGCAAAGTCAGAGACTGCGCCTTCCCGCTCTGCTCGTTGCTGGGCGCCACGATGCTCACGTCGGCAAATCCCCTAAACGCCGCCGCCAGCACGCGCAACCCTTCCGCGTGAATCCCATCGTCATTGGTCAAAAGTATGTGAGGCATGAATCGTTTTGGCAGGACCCGGAGAGAAATGGTCGGGACGACTGGATTTGAACCAGCGACCTCACCCACCCCAAGGGTGCGCGATACCAGGCTTCGCTACGTCCCGACCGAAAGCAATGCGAAGTGGGCTTTACAGCTTTATCAGGCTATCACTTGCGTTCAAGAAGCGTCAAGAAAGCGCGCAAAGTGTCGCGCAGGTCTAACAACATCTTCCTGCTCAGAAGCTGCGCCGTTCCCTCAGCAGCCGCACTGCTGGTCGGACCGCCGCCAGCACTAGCGACGCCCGAGCCCTCGCCGTCTTCATTCTGCTCGCGCAAATGTCTCCGCGCACCCGCAATCGTAAATCCCTCGTCATACAGCAGCCGCTTAATCCGCAGGACCATCTCCACATCTTCCTGACGGTAAAGCCGGTGCCCGCTCGGACTCTTCACCGGCTCCAGCATGGGAAACTCCGTCTCCCAATACCGCAAAACAAACGGCTTCAAAGCCGTCAGCCGGCTAACCTCGCCGATCCGATAAAAATCCTTATCAATGGTTGTCTGCGTCGCGGTCGCGGTGCTCGGCATATCCAATTCCAATCAGAGGGGGACGCCGCTATCCTAGCAGTTTGTAGCGAAATCCTGTAGGGGAAGGGCTTGCTCCTCCCGATGTTTTGCGACAAGTCCCGCCCGCGTAAGCCGAAACTCTCTCTCGCTCTAAGTTCATTCCTCGTCCTTGTTCTTCCGCGGTCGCGGCTCGCGTTTCCGCAAACGCTGCACAAAGCGTACCGGCGCCCCAAGAAACTCATACTTCGAGCGCAGCTGATTCTCCAGAAAGCGCTCGTAGCTGAAGTGCATCGGCTCTTTCTGATTCGTAAAAAGCAAAAACGTCGGCGGGGCCGTCTTCGCCTGCGTAATGTAATAAATCCGCACCGGCCGCGCTTTGGGCGTAGTTCCGCGCTGCAAATCCACGTCTTCTTTCAACCACCGGTTCAATTCCGGCGTGGCAATATGTCTCCGCCGTGCCGCCGCCACTTGATCGATCAAGGGAAAAAGCTTCCCTGCGCGTTCACCAGTCTTTGCCGAAAGAAAAACAATCGGTGCATAGCTCAAGAACTTCAGCTTTCCTCGAATCATTTTCTCGTAATCGAAGGCAAGCCTCTCCGGATTGAAATCCTCCGGCCGATGCCGCTCCCCGGCAGGCCGCTTGGACTTGCCCTTCGCGCTGTCCGCATCGCGTGAAGCAGCATTCCGCGCCGCAATCACCGCCAAATCCCATTTGTTAATCACGATGATGACCGATCGACCGGATTCTTCCGCGTAGCTGGCAATCTGCGCGTCGCCCTGCGTCACTCCCTGCTCACCATCCACCACCAGCAGCGCCACGTCGCACCGCTCCAACCCGCGCCGCGCCATCACCACGCTCAATTTTTCCGCCACCAGAGTCGTCTTGGCCTTGCGCCGAATCCCCGCCGTATCCACAAACCGGTACGTCTTCCCCTCGCGCGAAACCTCCGTGTCCACGTTGTCCATCGTTGTTCCCGGAATCGGCGACACAATCGACCGCTCTTCTCCCGCCATCCGGTTCAGCAAAGTAGACTTGCCAACATTCGGCCGCCCAATGATCGCTACTTCGACGGCATCCTCTTTCGCCACTTCCTCTTCGGACTCAACGGCATCCACCTCTGCCAGCGCCGCGTCCAGCAAATCATCCACGCCCGTCCCATGCTCCGCCGCAATCGGAAACACCGGCGCGCCCAGCGAATGAAACACCGCAGCATTCACTTCCTGCGAAACCGCATCCACCTTGTTCACCGCCACCACAAACGGCTTGCCAGTCGTCCGCAACAGCCGTGCGAGCTCTTGATCCAAGGGCGTGACGCCTGCCTGGCTGTCCACCACCAAAACCAGCAGGGCCGCTTTCTTAATCGCCACGTGCGCTTGCCGCAAGATTTCCGTAGGGATCAACGCCTTGTCGTCGGGAACAATTCCACCCGTGTCCACAATTTCGAGCGCTTTCCCGCGCCATTCCGCCTTCCCATAAATCCGGTCACGCGTAATCCCCGGCTCGTTCGTCACAATCGAGCGCCGCGTCCCCGTCAGCCGGTTAAAAAGCGTGGATTTGCCCACATTGGGACGCCCCAAAATCACCAGCGATGGAAGTATTTGCGTCATGTTGTGAAAGCGGCGGGCGGACAATCGAGAACCGCAACAGCGCTGCAACCTTCCACTCTACCGCATCCAGCCCGTTTCCGCTCGATTCTGCCTATCCCTGCACTCGTCCGTCTGCCACCAATCCTTCTGAACGAGCGCCGCAAATGCAGCGGCCCAGCCGCCTTCCCCACAAAAAAGAAGCGTCCCGGTTCACACCGGGACGCTTCGGTGAATTGTTTGTCGAGCCGTCGCGGAAGATTCTTTCTAGAAAATGATCTTCGCCACAAGCTGCGCGTTTCGAGGTTCGCCAGGCCCGATGCCAGGAGCGCCGTTGAAATCGCCGATGGTATCGGTCACGAAGCCACCGGGGCCCACGGACCCTGCGCCAGAGGCGAGGTTAATCCGGTTGAACATATTAAAGATTTCGCCGCGCAACTGCAGCCTGAGGCGTTCCCTGATCTGGAAGTTTTTGAAGATGGAGAAATCCACATCCGCGAAGCCGGGGCCGTAATACTTGTTTCGCGAAAGGTCCCCGAGCGGATCGGTTGGCCCCGTGCAGCCGGTTGCGCCAGGCACGCAGAAGACGGCCGGGTTAACCCACTGTTCGCCTCCATTGGCTTGCGAGAACGTATGGGAGACTCCAGCGAATGGATTTCCCGTGATGTCCAGACCAGGACGGTTCGTGTTGCCGGTGATATTGAACGGCTGCCCTCCGTGGAACACCAAGAGGCTGCTAAGCTGCCAGTCATTGAGAATGTACCTGGTCCAGTTTGTTGCAGCAGCGACTTTCGGCACGTCGTAGACGAAGCTCGCCGTGAAGCTGTTTCGCGTATCGTAATCGCCGCTCCCGTATTCCGCCTTCAGATTCGTGCTGTCCAGAGGAATAACCCCGCGGTATTCGCTCACCGTATCCAATTCATGCCCCCACGTGTAGGACATTTGCGAAGTCAGTCCATGCCACGATCGGAGCTTGAATGTGGTTTGTAGGGAATTGTAGTTGGAGTCGCCAACGCTATTCAGCTGGTTGATATCCCCGAAGTTTGGATATTCCGAAAAGAACGGACGCGACGCCTGCAATTGCGCCGGCGTCAGAAGCGAGTTGGCAGCATCCACGAGCGGGATCTGGTTGATGTTTTGCATCACCGATAGCTTGTGCGCCGAGCTTCCCACATAGCCGATCTGGAAAATTCCAGCGTTACCGAGGCTCTTCTCGATCTGCAGGTTGTAGTTGAAAATATAAGGAGCCCGGAAATTCTGGCCCACGGAATAGATTCCGTAAATGTTGGCTCCGCATCCATTTCCCGTCGGGCAAGTGGTCACGCCAGGATAAATCGAGTTCGTTGCATTGGGGGTAACCCCGTCCGGACAGGTCGACTGTTGCACCGCATTCCAGTTATACCCGCCGGCCGCGTCGAATCCGCAAATCGGTTGAGTGTAGAGAGAAACCGGCTTGGGTCCGGCAGGATTGTCCTCAAGACCATCGGCGGCGCTGTTCGGCGGACGATAATCCAAAAATGGGTTCATGTTGATCTGGTCGTAGAACACACCGATGCCGCCGCGAACAACGAGGTCAGCTTTCGCCGTGGGTTGATACGCGAATCCAAATCGGGGCGCAAAGTTATTCTTGTCAGGAGGAAAAATGGAGTTGATGCCGTTCCCTTGGACAACAAGGCCCTTTCCAGGAATGAAAACCGCCAGGTCCTTGCTGTCGTTATGCAAAGGTCCGAAATATTCCCAGCGGAGACCCAAGTTGACGTTGAGCTTGCGTGTCACTTGCCATTGATCGCTGCCGAAAAAACTGAGGCCGTTTACCGTCACTGTGCGTTCCGCGTTACCCACTGTCAAGCTCGAACTGGAAACGTCGCCGGCAAGGAAATCCGCCAAAGCTAGTGTGTTGAGGCATTGTTGCGTCGGATCATTTGCGGGCAGGCACGTGCCAGCCCATGGCCCCTGGGTTCCGTCAAATACAAATTGCCCGAGCGAGTGACGGTAATAGAACTCATTCACGTGTCCCTGGCGCATTTCGCCGCCGAACCGGAATTGATGCTTTCCTCGGTTGTAGGAAACGATGTCCGCCAGCATTCCCGTGATGTCATTGCGCCCTTCCGGAGGCGTGATGCCAACTTGTTCAAATCCGCCTCCGCTCGGCGGAACAATCGCTATGTTTGGCGCTCCAAGAATGGGTTTGCCGTTAATCAGCGCGTCCGGACTTTGGTCCAAGCCCATTGCGACGGTATCGAAGCTTGAGTTCGCATCGCGGAACGTTTGATTGAAATAGTTCACTCCAAAAAGAATCTGGTTCGTCAGGGTGGGTGTGTAGGCCGAGTTGAGCACCAGCGTGTAGTTTTGCACGTGAATGGGCGCCTTCTCGAAGTAGTACGGCAGGTTCGAACTGGCAACCGCGAGCGCCGTGCTGGTGCCGAGCGGCGCTGTCTGGCTGCCCTGCCCATTAAACATGCGCGCCGAAAGATGGTGCTTCTCATTGAAGTTGTAATCCAGTTTCACCACACCGTTATAGCTGTAACCCGTTGATGGCGACGAGCTGAAGAAATTGCTTACAGTACCAGGCAGATTGAGAATCGAGGCTGTACCGGAGGTAGGCCATAGCCCCGGTGCAGTGCCGGGGTTGGGGCAAGTCGCGCACAGCGCCCCAAGCATATTCTCCGAAATCGTGCTGGGTGCCACGTGGTAGGTGTTCAGCAGCGCCAGAGCATCGTTCACCCAGGCCGTCGAAGGCTCCGTGGCAATGCCTGAAAGGCCGATGATGTACTGCTGCTTCTCGAAACCGAGGAAGTAAAAGAATTTATTCTTGATGATCGGGCCGCCCACTGTGAACCCATAATTTTCGTTCCGCAGCCTGGGAGGTTTGGTGATGCCCTCGGCCGGATCCGGTGCGTAGAAAGGCGACGGGTCCGAGAAAATTTCATTCCGCCAGTAATAATAGGCGGAGCCGTGAATTTCGTTTCCACCAGCTTTCAGAACAAGGTTGACCGTACCGCCAGCATTGCGTCCTGCCTCTGCGCCAGACTGGGTTTGCGCCGAAAACTCGTCAACCGCGTCAATCGGCATAACCACGCCAGCAATTCCCGAGACGCCGCCCTGGTTTACCGCGGGGATGTTATGCCAGAAATCGTTGTTGTCCACTCCGTCGATCTGCCAGTTCATCTGATTTGGCCGCGTGCCATTCAGCGAACCGTATCCTCCCACCGAGTAACCCGAATAGCCTGGTGCGAGCGCGATCAATTGCGTGAAGTCCCGGCCGTTCAGAGGCACATCCTGTACGATCTCGGAGGAGATCGTCGTGCTCTGGGTCTGCGTTGTGGTATCCAGCGTCAGCGCCGCGGCGGAGACTTCCACCGTGGTGGATTGCTGCTGCATAGAGAGCTTGATCGGCAGCGTATAGATCGTGCCTGCCACCACCTCGACTTTGTCTACCGTAAAGGGAGGGAATCCCGATGCGGTGACCGTCACCTTGTAGAGGCCTAGCTGAATGTCTTGAAAGGAAAATTGTCCGTCACTGGTGGTTACCGTATTGTGGTCGATCCCCGTTGCCGTTTCCGTCGCTTTCACTTGAGCGTTTGGGATCACGGCGCCGGATGGATCCGTCACCGTTCCGTTAATGGCCCCGCGGAATGTCTGTGCCTGGCCTGCCAGCGCAATGAGTGCGAGCACTATGGCTGCCGCTCCTGCACGCCAGAAAGCGGATTTAAATCCCCTGGATACCCACTGTCTTTGCGATTGCATAAAAACACCCCTCCTCGTTGTTCTCAATGTCCCTCGGCACTTTTTTTGTGACCACTCCCGGGTTGGCCATCAACTAACACCTTTCCGTAATACTGTGTCCAACCAATCTTTTCGATTTGACAGGGCAAAAGATTCAATACTGTTAATTGAGAAGTTCCCCTATGGTCTCGCCGATGGGACTCATCACTTTCCGCCACAGTGCCCTCGTTAAACTGCTCGCTTGGCCAGCCAGGCCGAGGGTTTCTAGGGACAAGTCAGGTCCGTACTCCGGACACTAATGCACCTGCCGGCCGGGTGCTCGATCCGTCGCCGGGCGGCTTTCTAGCAAGCCCGGCGGCCGATATTGCTGGCCCCCCTGGCCCTAAGCGCCATTTCTGGTAGAGTGCTGAGCAGAGACGAGATAGCCCCGGGCTGCAATATTGCGATTTGTTAAGATCGTGTAAGTTTTAGGGGCTTCCCTGCGTACTAGTCTATGGAACCGCTGAGACCAGGCCCGATGAGCGTGCCGGGAATGACGGAGACCACGGAGGCAGTTGCCCGGGCTCGCGCAGGGGATGCCGAAGCCTGGGGTGAGCTTTACCGGGACTTTGCCCCGGCTATCTTCCGGTTTTGCAGGAGGGCTCTGCCGACCCGGGAAGATGCCGAAGATGCCACCATGGAGATATTCATGAAGTTGCGGGACAAGCTGAGCCAGTACGACGAGACGCGCTCCTTTTCCGCATGGCTTTACAGGGTAGCTGCCAACCACTGCTGGGACATTCTGCGGCGCCGCAAAATCCGCCAGGACAAAGAGACCGAAGACGTGGAAGATCTGCCGCTGGAGCACCCGGACCCCAGCCAATTGGACAAGCTGATCGAACAGAAGACCAGCGAGGAAGTGCGCCACGCTCTCCAGAAGCTGGGCGCTCGTGCGCGTATGGCGCTGGTCTTGCGCTACTACTCCGATATGAGTTATGACGAAATCGCCGATGCGCTCGGCGTGCGGCGCGCTTTTGTGGGCGTCGTGCTGCTGCGTGCGCGGCATGAACTGCGGCAGGCGCTGGAGGGAAAGAGTGCGCTGGCTGCGGGAGGGACCTCGTGAGCGAACCTGCTAACCCGGTATCGCCGGAAGGACCGGGTGGGACGTTGGACCATCTGGATGAGATAACTTGCCTGCTCTATGCGGAGCGCCAGCTGGACCGCGCCCGCGCACAGGCTGTCTCCGCACACGCGCAGGATTGCGCGGCTTGCCGCACTTTGCTGAAGGCCCTCGAACGGGAGTCGCGGCTGCTTACCCGCGCCATGCTGGAAGAAGACGAACCCTTGCCGTCGCGGCTGGCGGAATTTCAGGAGCGCGCGCGGAAGTCTCACCAATGGATATCGGGACTGATTTTCGGTTTGGCGGCAACCGGCGTTTACGCGCTTTACACGAATTTCGTCGAGCCCTGGCAGCAGCGGCTGGAGCAAGCCGGTTTCGGCGGCACGAGCCTTCTGAGCCTGCTTGTTTTTCAAGGCGCCTTTTGGAAAGGATGGCAATCTGTGATCACACTTCTCGAGGTGCTGGCGATGCTGACCGTGGCGGCGTTTGGCCTGGTGATATTCCGGCGACGCCTGCGGCGCGGCTCGGCATTGGCACTGGTGCTTGCGGGATTCTGTGCGGCGCTCGTTTTGCCTCCGCCGGCTGGCGCTACGGAGTTTCGCAAGGGGACGACCGTCGAGGTGCGACAGGATGAAAACATCAAAGGCGACGTCTACATTTCCGGTGAGCGAATTCGCATCGAGGGCACGGTGGACGGGGATGTCTACGCCGGGGGCAAAGACATTGATATCGATGGGCACGTCACCGGGGACGTGATCAGTGGCTGCCAAGTCATGCGGGTGCGCGGGCGGGTGGACGGCAATGTTCGCGCCGCGGGGAACAACGGGATCATTTCCGGGAGTGTCGGAAGAAGCGTCACTTGGTTTGGCGATTCTGTGACTGTCGATTCGAAAGGAAAAGTTGGTGGAACCGTCTCCATGTTCGGCGGTAATTTGGCGATTGACGGCCAGGTGGGCCGCGACATTCTTTTTTATGGACACGAAGTCGGCGTGAATGGCGAGGTCCAGGGATCCATCTCGGAAAGAGGTGATTCTCTGATCATCGCTTCCACAGGCCAGGTCGGCGGAAGGATTCAGTTCAAGGGCGACCAGCAGGCTAACGTATCTTCCGGGGCGAAACTGGCCTCACCAGTGGAATTTACCCAGAGGGAGCGCAAGTCGGAATACTCAACAGGGCATTACTATGTGTGGCGCGTCATCTGGACGGCGGCCTTCATACTGCTTGGACTCGTATTGTTTTTGCTCCTCCCGAAATTTGCCTCGGAGAGTGTAGCCGCCGGAGAACGCATCGGGGCACCGATTGGGCTGGGTGTGCTGGTTTTCTTTGGAGTGCCGATCGCAGCTGTCCTTGCATGTATTACTGTAGTTGGCATCCCGCTGGGACTGCTCACTCTCGGGCTGTGGTTCTTTGCGATCAATTGCGCGGAGCTTGTGGTTGGTACGGTGATCGGCAATTGGATTTTCGGAAGGACGAGCGACATCTGGGGCCAGATTGGAAGAATGGCGGCGGGCTTCGCGATTGTGCGTATCGTCTACACGCCGATAGCGCCGCTGCATGTGATTGGATTCTTAGTCGCGCTGGGAATATGGCTGTGGGGGATTGGTGCGATCTCCCTGGCGCTCTATAAGCGGCTACAGCCGAAGGTTACTGGCAGCTCCATGGGAGTGCCAGTGGCGGCGGCTTCCTAGCCGCCAAGTACGTCCTGGTAGAGAGTGCGCCAAGGCCAGGCGATTTGGCGGAGCTCGATTTTCCTGACCCGGCGAGCTGAATTTTGAGTCGTTTTGCATTCTCCCTATGCCAACCCCTCCCCCTATTTTTTGTAGCCTCCCTATTTTTCGTAGACGCGGATTCTTGCGGCCTTAAGATCCCCCTTTTGCTCCTAGACTCAGCTTGGGATTTTTTATCTAGGAGGACAGCGCTGCGGGAAAGGGAGCGTTTGGTGAAAAAAACGGGCCGGAGCATCTGAGATGCTCCGGCCCGTTGCCTTTTGCGGAGGCGGGTAAAAGCTTGAACTAATTAGTGTTGGCGAACTTTGGCGGCAAAGAAAACCGGATCCTGCGTGTTCGTATTGTTTTGGAGGTAGAGAGCGCGAATGCCAACTGGCGCTGCGGCCACCAAGCCGCTAGTAGGGAAATCGAGGTTGGTAACGCCGGGCCCCCCTGGCGTGCCGCCGAATGTTTGTACGTCGAAAACGGAAGCTTGCGTGAATCCAAAATATACTGGGAGAGCGGTGATGTTGAATTCAAGGACATTCGTGTTGCTGCCGACTGTGGCGATAAAGCGCGACCAACGCAGTGTAATGGTGTCCACATTGTTGGCAATCGCTGGCGTGGGCGGGGTGGTGCTGTTGTTGGCGGCGGTGAAGGCATTCACGTGGACGGCAACGGACTGGCCCATGTGAATGGCGGTGGTATCGGATCCCACCTGGAAGTTTGTTGTGGGGGTGCCCACGGCCAGGCCCTTCGTGTCGACCCAGAAAGCTGGGCCGCTGCCAGCAGTAGTCAGATTCACAGTCAAGGGAACGCCGATACCGAGGCTGCTGATCAATGAGTTTGAGGCGGCTGGAATGATGTCTGTGATGACGATATCAAATTGCGTCGAAGAGGGTATGGATATGACCGTTCCCTCGACGGTGTCGACTGTGGGGCTAGCCAAGAGGGGCTCGATTTCCTGGATCGTGAAGGTTCCATCGGAATTGAGAACGGCGTCCATGCTTGCGGCTTCCCCTGTGGAGCTGGTGAAACAAGTGGAAAGCGAGGTTGGGGAGTTGTTGCAGAGGGTGTTAGTCGGATCGATGTTGTAATTCGTGCTCGAATTGCTCAAGGCCGTAATCGAGGCGCGATTCAGGCTAGGAGCCGGGGCGATCGTGACCGATGTGCCGCTAATCGTGGCGATCCCGGTGAAATCCTCGATGAGTTCAAGCTGGCCAGTCGTGGTCAGATTTGGATCCCGGGGAAGAGCGAAAGTGGTGACGACAGGGGTGGCGACGGAATTGGTGAAATTAAGGGACAGAGCGGTGCCAGTAAGAGTAATCAAGTTCGACAGATTGACATCGATGCCCAAACCGGTGTTGCTGTTAATGGCTAGCGAGGTGGTGATTGTGGAAGTAAAGGGGCCGGAAAACGAAGCAAAGCAGACAGTACCCGTGAGGCATGTCTGGCTCAAGCCAGTAATCGAAGCGCCTGTACCATTATAAAAGGCAAGTTGAGCACTAAGGAAGGTGACGGCGATGGATGTATAGGTCCCCGTCGGGAGTGTCGCGACCGTGCCCAAAAAGGCAGAATCGGATTGGAGACGGGCCAGGTCAAACGAGTAGCCGGTACCGTTATTAATGTTGAAGGTGGTTGCGGTCCCCGATGAAGGAGTCAAGGTGATGGCAGTAGGCACAACCTTAAAACTCAGAAGTCCAAGGGTCGCGGGAGGAGTGTCGGCGACCATTACAAAGCTCACGTTGGCCGTGGTAGTGCCTCCACCATCGCCACCCCCGCCGTTGCCACTGCCTGGGAACTCGTGATAGCACGAGCATAAGGAGAGACACGCTAGCAGAGTCAAGAAAGGAAAGGCTTTATAAGATTTCATTAGGCACCCCGCGCCGTACAGACTTGGTCCTCACGCCAGGAAACCCATCCCCATTCCGTGGCAACCTTCAATGTAACGCCAGCAGGGGAGGAATGGGGACTGTCCAAAGGTACGGAGGTGCCCAAGTGTTAACCCGCCGAGAGCCGTTTTGGTCCTGTCGCCGCAAGCCAATTATCGGATGGACCGCAAGTCGAAATCGGTCGAGACGTGCTGGCCGTCGGGCGTGTCGATGAGGATGGTCAGGTCCGAGGAATCGATTTTGGAGGGAGTGAACTCCACAACGATTTGCTCTCCATTGGGGGGCAGATACCCCATTATTGCAGCAGGTTCCTGGTAGGGAGAACGCTTGACGGAGAGAGGAACAATCTCCTTTTTGTGCTGAGTGATCTTAAATCTTATGACATTTTGGGGCGCGTTCTGCTGGTAGCAAATCTCCAGATAAACGAGAAATGCAGCAGGCTTGCCGTAGAAATCGGCCACTGCGTCTTGCGCACTGTAGTTGACTGACTTTCCCGCAAATTGTGCTACCTGAAGAAATGGAGTCTCGATCCTCGCTTGTGAGGTACAGGTTCCTTGTTTGAGCTCCGGAATCGAACCCACATACTTCACAAGGAGGTCAGGTTTTAGTCCGCCATTGCGCGCTCCGAGGAAATAGGCGTCGCGGATGGAGTATTCCGTAAGAGGCACGTCGTAGGCGCAGGCGGGAATCGCGAGGGCAAACGAGAGAAGTACAGCGCCGGTTGCGGGCCAAGTTTTGAACATCGCCCTGCTACAGATATAAGACGTTCACGTCCCTGGGACAGTTACTGCAAAATCCGATTCGAAGCATAGCACCTTGCCGCGCGAGTGTGACGGACGAGGGGCAACGAGGGACTGTGTTATCGTTACGCATTCGAGAGTTGTGATGGAAGGGATAAGTGCGCTTGGCGAAACGGGCTGCCAAAACGAAATACGTTCCGGAGAACGATGCGGCCGGGGATGACCTGACGCTGCCGGAGCGGGGAGACGTGCCTTTTGAGGATGATCCGACGGTGGCTCGGGCGGACGCGGAGGAGTTGGAAGACGGAGGGAGGGGCAAGCCCCTCCCCAATGGGGCCGCCCAGGGGAAGAACGCGGCGGAAGAGCACTCGACCGAGAAGCCGTCGATGCGGGATGTGTTCGGGCCGGGGGGATTTTTGGAACGGTGCATGATTGGGGGATACGAACACCGGCGCGGGCAGTTGGAAATGGCGGAGATGGTGCACGACGCGTTCGAAAAGCATCACCACGCGATTTTGGAGGCGGGAACGGGAACGGGGAAGACGCTGGCGTATTTGGTGCCGGCGATTTGCAGCGGGCGGCGCGTGGTGATTTCTACGGCGACGAAATCCCTGCAGGAGCAGCTTTTTCAGAAGGATATTCCGTTTTTGCAGAAGCACTTTGCGCCGAATTTGAAAGTGGCGGTGATGAAGGGGCGGTCGAATTTTTTGTGCGTGGAGAAAGTGAATCAGATGGCGGACCAGGCGCTTTTGAAGGGGATGGACGAACTGGACGCGTTTCAGCAGATCAAGCAATGGGCGAAGTTGACGGAGACGGGGGACCGGGCGGAGCTTACGTTTTTGCCGGATGATTCGGATTTGTGGTCGCGGCTGGACGCGCGGCGGGATACGTGTTCGGGGCAGAAGTGTCCTTCGTTTAATCCTTGTTTTGTGACGGGAATGCACCAGCGGGCGAAGGACGCGGACCTGATTATCGTGAATCATCATTTGTTTTTTGCGGATTTGGCTTTGAAGCAGGACGATTTTGGGAGCATTTTGCCAGAGTACTCCGCGGTTGTGTTTGATGAAGCACATGAGATGGAGGATGTCGCCAGCGACTATTTTGGGCGGCAAATATCGAATTTCCGGTTTGAGGAGTTGGCGAGGGACGCGGACCAGGCTTTGCGGCTTTTGCATTTGGGAACGCCGGGACTTTTGCGGAGGACGCAGCGGATTCGCGAGAGAAGCCGAACGTTTTTTGAGCGGTTTCCGGCGCGGGATGGGCGGTATCCATTTTCGCGGAATGAGCGAGAGGCGTTTTTGGAGCAGAACCGCGAGGCCTACGATGATTTGTCATCCGCGCTGAAGGGATTTGAAACCGAATGCGCGGCGTTGACGCAGAAGCCGGAAGAGATTTTGCGGATCGCGCGAAGGAGCTTCGAGATACGGCAGGAATTGTCGTTTTTGTTCGAGTCGAATGAGAAGAATTTTGTGTACTGGTATGAGCGGCGGAACAAAGGAGTGTTTTTGGCGGCTACGCCGATCGACGTTAGCCAGATTTTGCGGCAAAGACTTTTTGAGCAGTTCGATACGGTCGTTCTGACTTCGGCGACTTTGACGGTAGGGAACCGGTTCGAGTTTATCCGGCACCGGTTGGGGCTGGATCATGCGAAGGAGCGCGGGTTGCCGCCGGAGTTTGATTATCCGGAGCAGGCCATGTTGTATCTGCCGCAGAACATGCCCGATGTGAGACATCCGGCGTATACGGCCAAGGCGGCGGATGAAATTGTAAATTTGCTGGAGACTAGCCAGGGGCGGGCTTTTTGTTTGTTTACGAGCTACTCGCAGATGAATGAACTTTTCGAGCGAGTTAGGGCGCGCGTGCCGTTTCCTTTGCTATTGCAGGGGACTTCCCCGCGGTCGATCTTGCTGGAGAGATTCAAGAACACGCCGGGAGCGGTGCTTTTTGCTACCGCTAGTTTTTGGCAGGGAGTGGATGTTCCGGGGGAGCAGCTTTCCTGCGTGATTGTGGACCGGTTGCCGTTTGCCGTGCCGAGCGATCCGATTGTGGCGGCGCGGGTGGCGGCTTTAGAGGAGGATGGGCGGAATCCGTTTGCGGAATTTCAGGTGCCGCAGGCGGTTTTGGCTTTGAAGCAGGGGTTTGGGCGGTTGATTCGGACGAAGACGGATCGAGGGGTTTTAGCGCTGCTCGATACGAGGATTCAGCGGATGGCGTATGGTAAGATTTTTTTGGAGTCTTTGCCGAAATACAAGATGACTTCGAGTTTGGCGGAGGTTTCTAGGTTTTTGGCGAAGAAAAAGAATTAGGTGAAAGAATTTTACACCGAGGTCGCAGGGGACACAGAGAAGAAGAGGAACATGTTCCAGGTTAGCGTGGAAGAGACATTTTCGGCGGGGCATGCGCTTCGGGGGTACCGGGGGAAGTGCGAGAACGTACATGGGCATAACTATCGCGTGCGCGTGACGCTCGAGGGGCCGGAGTTGGACTCCATTGGCTTGCTCGTGGATTTTACGCGGTTGAAGGCGATTGTTCGGGAGGTTATGGGGCGGTTGGACCACCAGTTTGTGAATGATCTGGAGCCGTTTAAGACCGTCAATCCTTCGGCGGAAAATATGGCGAAGTATTTTTATGATGAGGTGGCGCGCGGGTTGAAGGATTTGCCGCCAGGAGCGAGGATTACGGACGTGATTTTGTGGGAAACGGATACTAGCCGGGCGCAGTATCGGCCGGGGCGTTGAGAAGAGGAAAAGAAGTAAGTAACGAAGCGGAAATGAAAAAAGGTACTCGCGGCTCGCTAGTTTTGAGAGTGGTGAAATTATGAATCGCGGTTTTTTCATTATTTTGGTTCCGGCATTTCTGGTGGCGATTGGGTACATTGTGGTGTTTCGTTATATTGGGATTTCGCCGGCTTATTGGAGGCTGATTCTGCCGGTGGTTTTGTTTGCGGGGGCGATGTGGTGGTTTGGGAGAAGAGGACGCAAGGAAGTAACGAAATAAAGAAGAAGGAATAAGAAAAGGCGGCCGGCCGGCATGTAAGGCGGGCTCGGGCTCGCGGTAGAAGGCAAGGGAGATTGGCGCGGTTGAAAACGGCAGCTGGGCTGCCGCACTCCAAGGTCATGTTTATAACCGAAATATTCAAATCGATTCAGGGTGAGGGGACGCGTGCGGGGTTGCCGTGTATTTTTGTGCGGTTGACGGGATGCAATTTGCGGTGTACCTGGTGCGACACGGCTTACGCGTTTCACGGCGGAAGGAAGATGAGTGTTGAGGATGTGCTGGCGCGCGTGGATGAACTGGCGGGGCGGAGTGGTGGAGTGTCTGGTGCTGCGACAAGCGTGCCGCTGGTGGAATTGACAGGCGGAGAGCCGTTGCTGCAGGAAGAGGTTTATCCGTTGGCCGGGAAGCTGATCGCGGCAGGATTTACGGTGATGATTGAGACTAGCGGGGAGCGCTTTACGGGGCGGCTGCCGGGCGATGTGATCAAGATTGTCGATGTGAAATGTCCGGACTCGGGCGAGGCGAATACGTTTGAGATGCGAAATCTGGAAGCGCTCGGCGCGCAGGATGAAGTGAAGTTCGTGATTATGACGCGGCGGGACTATGAGTTTGCGCGGGAGTTTACGGCGCAGCATCGGCTTGCGGAACGGGTGCGGCAGGTTTTGTTTTCGCCGGTGTTTGATGATCCGGCGGGGAAATGGCAAGGGCTGGAGGCGCGCAAACTGGTGGAGTGGATGCTGGCGGACGGTTTGCCGGTGCGGCTGGGATTGCAGTTGCACAAATTTGTGTGGGATCCGGCGACAAAGGGAGTGTGAGGGAAGGGAAGTATAAGGATAGGAGGCTTGCCTCGACGGAGCACCGGTGGCGGAAAGATTTTCGGGGAGAGCATGAGCATAGAGAAGAGAAAATCGGATGCACGAAAAGCGGTGGTGCTATTGAGCGGCGGGATGGATTCGTGCGTGTGTGCGGCTATAGCGCGGGAGCGGCATGGCGAGGGGAGCATTGCGCTGTTGCATGCGGGTTATGGACAGCGTACGCAGGAGCGCGAGCGGCGGGCGTTTGAGGGGATTGCGGATTTTTATGGTGTGAGCCATGGGCAACGATTGGTTGTGCAGCTCGATCATTTTCGCGCGATTGGCGGGTCGGCACTTACTGACACGAAGATTGTGGTGCCCGAAAATGAATTGGGGGCAGCGGGGGCGCATGGGAGTGCGATCCCGGTGACGTATGTGCCGTTTCGCAACGCGCATTTTCTTGCGGTGGCCGTGAGCTGGGCGGAAGCGATGGGAGCGGGAGCGGTTTACATTGGGGCGGTGGCGGAGGATAGTTCGGGCTATCCGGATTGCAGGGCTGAGTATTACGAGGTGTTTCAGAAGCTGGTGAGAGTGGGAACGCGGCCGGAGACGGATATTAAGATTGAGACGCCAGTGATTACGCTGAAGAAGTACGAGATTATCCGGCGCGGGTTGGAGCTCGGCGCGCCGTTGCAATTGACGTGGTCGTGCTACCAAAATGAAGACAAGGCTTGCGGAGCGTGCGATAGTTGCTTGCTCCGATTGAAGGCGTTCGCGGAGGCGGGAGTGACGGACCCTATACCGTACCGCTTGGCTGTCGGCGCTCGCTCGTAGGGTCTGGGAAAAGGCTGTGGCGACAGACAGGAATGTCTGTCCCACTTGGAAATTAGCTAAGATTGTGTGAATAATACGCCCATCCCGCGAGCTAGGCCGGATAGGGGTTCGGTTTGGCAAAGGAGAACGAAGTATGAGGAAACTTGAGAAGACTTGGGCGAAGGCTGTGCTGATCGCGGCCGCGATAATTGGCGTTCTTGCGCCGGGCGCTAGGGCGCAAGGCGGCGGATCGATCAGCGGCACGATTATCGGCATTGATGGTAAGCCAATGTTCAACCTCACAGTGGAGGCGGTCAGCGAACAGGGTGCGAAATTTGACGCCACGACCGACGCGGGAGGAACGTACACCATTCGCAATCTTCGGCCGGGTGTGTACGTGGTCACGATTACGAAATTTCCCCCACCGAACGATAAGCAACCCGCTGTCAAGATGGGGCAACTGCGCGTGCCGAGCGGCGAAGAAGTGAAAGCAGATATGAATTTCAAGGATGAGATGGCCAAGCAAGGCGCTGCGGCTCAGGAACAGGTCAAGAAGCAGGATGAGGAGAAGCAAAAATTCGAGGGCATGAAGGCGCACTTTGCGGCGGGGGCCGCATTTCTCGATCAGGAGCGAAAGGCGAAGGACGATTTGGCGAAGGCTACTCCGGATCAGCGCGATGCGATGAAACAAAACCTTAAGGATCTGTCCGACAAGGCGTCGGCAGAATTCCAGGCCGCGCAAAAGGCGGCTCCAGAGAAGGACTTGAACCAGCACCTGCTGTGGGCCAAGCTGGGCGAGTCGTATGACATAGCGGGGCGTAATGATGAGGCCGCGCAGGCGTATCAACAGGCCATAAACGCAAAGCCCGACGATCCCGGCTACTATAACAATCTGGGCAACGTTCTGGCGCGTGCGGGAAAGATCGATGAAGCGCGCGCGGCGTACACGAAGAGCGCGGAGCTGGATCCGACGAAAGCAGCGACGGCTTGGCGAAATTTCGGAATCAGCTTGTACAACGCGAACCGCGGGGGTGATGCCATAGAGCCGCTTCAGAAATCCGCGGAGCTGGATCCGAAGAACGCGCAAACCTGGTATCTGCTGGGAGCCTGTCTCGTTTACAGAATGACGGTGAAGAAGGTGGGGGACAAGGACGTACCGGAGTTTGCGCCGGGGACGATTGAGGCTTATCAGAAAGCCGTTGAACTCGACCCCGATGGGCCCTTCGGTAAACAGGCCAAAGAGGGGCTCGAACAATTGCAGCAAATGGCTCCTGGGATCGACATCAAGGTGAACGCGAAGAAAAAGAAGTCCTGAGGGATTTCCTTCGCGATTTGATTTAACGGACCGGCTCCGCTTCGCGGGGCCGGTTTTTTTTGAACGAGGACGGAATTCTTCGTAAACCGCTTGGCAGCTGCGGACGGGCGGGGCAAGGCCAGCCCCTACACGTTTCCCCAATCGCTAGCGGTGCATGAGAGTGCCGGTGGTTTTTGTGCGGCGAAGCGCCCAGGCGAAGACGGCCATGGAAACGGGCAACAGGACGGCAGCGAAGAGAAGCAAAACTAAGAGTGGCCGCCAAACGGCTTGCAGGTCTGCCCCGCCGAGGAGAGCGGCGCGCATGGCGTCGAGCGCATAAGTAACAGGATTTAACCGAGCCACGAGCTGCAACCAATCGGGCAGGATGCTCACGGGGAAGAGCATGCCGCCGGCTACGCTCGAAATGCCGAGCAGAAACCACTTCGCAGGATTACCGCGCTTGAAAAGCAGAACATAGCCCGCGGAGAGAATTCCCAGGCCGGAAAAAGCGAGGAGAGTGGCGAGGAGTACGGCGGCGACGGCCGGCCAGTTGGCATCGCGGAGCGGAAAGCCGAAAAGCAGGGCGCCCCAGGCAATGTAGACGGCGATACGGGTCGTGGTGACGACGAAGGGATAGATCGCCGAGCCGGCCAGAATCAGGGGAAGAGAAGTTTGCGTCACGAGAAGGTGCTCGAGTGTGCCGGTGTCGCGCGCTTCCGCCAGGCTCCGGTCGAAAGTGTCCATGGCGGCATTCAGATAGTCGAGGAAAACGAAGCCGATCAAAGAGAAAGCAAAATAACTTCCGCCTTGCGGGAGAGCGGACTGCAGCTGCGGACTGTCGACGAAGCGCGCGACATAAAAAAACATCGCCGCGCCGAAGAGCGCCTCTAAGGCCTCCAAGACGAAGAGCGTGCGGTATGTACGCGCGACGCAGAGGTCACGCCAGAAGAAGATCCATACCTCGCGCAGGGAACGGATCATTCCGAGCCTTCCTCCGCGGTTAGGTGGGGAGTGCGGCCAGTGAGGCGCATAAAGGCCTCTTCCAAACTTGCGGCGCTGGTGGTTCGCTTGAGGGCGGCCAGGGTGTCGCAAGCGAGAAGGCGGCCGGCGTCGATAATCGCGATGCGATCGGCGAGGAGCTCGACCTCGGGCAAAGTGTGAGAGGCGAAGAGTAAGGAGGTGTCGCCGCTGCGAAGGACTTCGGACTTCAGGAAGCGGCGAAACTCGGAAGCGGCGATAGCGTCCAAACTGCGCGTAGGCTCGTCCAAGAGAAGAACGCGCGGTTCGTGGAGCAGCGCGCGGGCGAGACTAAGGCGCTGCACCGTGCCGGAAGAGAGCGTGCGGACCTGGCGGTCGAGGCCTTCTTCCAGATGGAGTTGCGGCGCGAGATGTGCCATGCGCTGCGAGGCGAGGGCGTTTGAAAGATGATTGAGGCGGCCAAAGAAGCGCAGGTTTTCGCGGCCAGTAAGCCGGGAATAGAAACCGATGTCGCTGCCAGCGTGATAACCGAGCTGCCGGCGAACGGCGCTGGGAGCGAGAACGGCATCGTGCCCCGCGATTTGCACGCGGCCTCCGGTAGGGAGCAGCAGCGTGGCGAGAATGCGGAGGAGCGTGGATTTGCCGGCACCATTTGCACCCAGCAGCGCCACCGCTTCGCCGGGACGCACTTCGAAAGAAATCCCGGCGAGGGCGACGACAGACGGCTTTTCGAAAGGCTGCAGAAAGGCGCGCCAGCCGCTGCGCGCGGGAGGAAAAGACTTCTGGAGACTTACAACATTAATCGCGGCTTCCAGCACGACGAAACTTATAACGTGTCTTTGGTCCCGAGACAATCGGTTAGCGACGCCGGGAGTGCGCAACTAAACGGAGCGGCCCGGGTTACGAACCCCATTCCGGTCCACAAAAACCTTGTCTAGAGGGTAGAAGAGCCATTATGATGCATATGCGGGAGGTCCCAATCGAAAATTCCGGACAGATGGTTGCAGAACATTACCACTCTGGAGCAGAGTGCCAATACGGGATTGAACCTCAGCCCCTCTCTCGTTACCCTCGACTGCGTTTTCAGTCTTTGCAGTTTGGACGTATGTTGAACGGAAAGCCGGTCTCGAGGAAGATTGATTTTTTCCGTGCCACAAGCAACCGTCAACATGTAGAGCGTATGTCAGCCCAGGCCGAGAGGTATCGGCTGCGACTTAACTAGTTCATGTGGGATTTTTGTGCAGACCTGTGGGCGAGGACGAAAATGAAACTGAATAATTTGCGGCGAAGCCGGCTAGCCCAAATTTCAATTAGTGTCGCGATCTTGATTGCGCTGGTGGTGGTGGTGCGTGGAACGAGCGCGCAAAATGGCCCGGTGCATATGGCTACTGACTGGAGCCACCGGCACTTAATCTTCTCGCAGCCTCACTCGCTTATGGATGGGTTCAAGCTTTCGGCTAACCCGAGGTATGTGCAGCAATGGATGCGGCGCAACGCGGAGAAAAAGGGTAAGGGGAATGGCGGGGTGGGGGATCAGCCGCAGACGAATGCAATCCAGCGAGACTGGAACGTCTACCTCGGCAACCTCGGAACTGTGGGAGCAGGGAATTACCCAGCAAAATTCTCATTTGACATAACGGCGGCGAGCTGCATCGCGCCGCAGCCCGACTTCATCGTCTACAACACGAGTCTTGCAGGGTCGGATACAGCTGTTGCCGCCATTGATACCGGAACGTTTTCGGCTACTGCAACTGCGCTCAACTCAATAATCACGATTAATGGCACGCAGGCGCTGGACATGGTCGCGGGTACATCGAATGCGAATGTCCTGCCAGGTCTCGGCACGTTTACTAGAACCGGTAGCGCGGCCGCTCGTGCGGGGAATCTTGCGGCTGCAATCAATCTGGCTGGCAACGGCAGTTTTGCTGGTGTTTCTGCCACGTCCGCCGGCGCGGTCGTAACCATCACCGCGACAACCGCCGGAACCGTAGGCAACAGCATCACGACGACGACCACTGGCACGACCAGTTTTACATGGAGCTTCGCGAACTTCGTGGACGGAGCATCCGGCGTCGCTACCGTCGCGGCCTTCAGTAATCTGTATTCAAGCTGCAGTGGCTCAGTTCCCTCGCCCTATTGGGCTTATAACACAGGGACAGGGGCAAAGGCCGCGACTTCGGTCGTGCTGTCTAATGACGGCCAGCAAGTGGCCTTCGTCCAGAACACAGGTGCGGGAGCGCAGCTGGTTCTTTTGAAGTGGGCCGCGGGAACGAGCAACATCAATAATCCTCAGGATCTAACAGCGTCCCCTACGACTAACGTACCCGCCGCCAGCTATCTCGCTTGCACGGCACCGTGCATGACGACAATTAATTTTGATGGCGGGGCGACGGACACCAACTCTTCGCCATTTTATGACTATACCCCCGGAGACGACACGCTTTATGTGGGCGACGATGCTACTACCCTTCATAAGTTCACCGGGGTCTTCCTCGGAACGCCAACAGAGACAATATCCACGATCGGCAACGTCTGGCCTGCCGTCTTGAATGGGACGGCACACGTGCTTACGAGCCCAGTCTACGACTCGAGCAGTGGCAACGTTTTCGTGGCCGACAATGTCCGAGTTCTCTACCGAGTTGACCATACCGTCGGCCATGGCACTGGGGGCACCGTAGCGAGCGGCAGTTTGGGCAGCAGCGGAATTACTGACTCCCCCACGGTGGATCCTTCGATTGGCAATGTGTATGTCTTTGTAAGAGGTGATAGCGCCGCCGGTGGAGCCAAGCGCGCCGGAGTCTGTCAATTTACAACCACTTTCGCAGCAGGCACGACTTGCAGTGTTACCGGAGGCAACGAAGCTCAAGTCTCGGCCTCTAACGCTACACTCCCCGGAACGCGATTCTTCGCGGGAGATTTCGATAACATCTACTTCAGTTCAGCCAATGGCACGGGAAATCTCTACGTCTGTGGTAACTCCTTGGTGGGCGCTACCACCGCTACTACAGTTTGGCAGATACCAGTTACTGCAGGAGTGCTCGGCACGCCGGTACAAGGGCCGCAAATCGCGACTGCCAATGCGGAATGCTCACCCATGACCGAGTTCATGAACGGAGCCACGGACAGGATCTTTGTGAGCGTCGTGGCCAGCGGCCTGACGACTGCGCCTATAGGATGCCCTACAAATACCGGATGCATCATGTCCTTTGACATTACGAACCCTGCGACCTGGGCGACCACGGCAACTTCTGCGACAGCGCCCGCGGCGGGCGGAACCAGCGGGATCATCATTGATAGCTCAACGGGTACCGTTGGGAGTTCGCAAATCTACTTTACGCCGCTGGCTGTTGGAAATTGCTTAACAGCATCGGGCCAGGGCATAGGTGGCTGTGCCGTTCAGGCGTCACAAGCAGCGATAGAATAGCGAGCACGTGGGGAAAACCTTGAACAACGACAACTCAACCAGGACCAAGACGCCCGAAACGGCGGCTACAACCAAGAAACCGTACCAGGCTCCTTCCTTCCGGTTCGAGGCGGTATTTGAAGTCTCGGCGCTGGCCTGTGGCAAGGTTCACGTGACGCAAGCCCCCTGCCACGGCAGCAGGAAAGCATCCTAGACCTCGGCGCAAGAGTGCCTATGAATAGCTCGGAGAACGGATCGACGACGCTTGGGTGCGAACTGGCTGGAGAGGTTGTCAGCACGTTCGGAGAGGTTCGTCTCCGTGTCTTGGGAACAAGTATGGTGCCCGCTATCCATCCCGGTGATTTGGTTTCTGTTCAGCGCGCCGGCCTATCCGAAATTTCACCAGGGGAAATCGCACTTTACCTGCGAGAGGGGCGTTTGTTCGCGCACCGGGTAGTGGCTCGCGCGGGCAGCCCGGAGCATCCCCTCCTGATCCTGCGCGGCGACCGGCTTCGCCACAACGATCCTCCGGTTTGCGCCTCGGAATTGCTCGGACGGGTCCATTTCATCGAGCGAGGCGAGCGACGACTGCAACCCGCCAGCAGGCTAAGCGTGTGGGAAGGGATGATCCTCCGGCTGCTGCGATTTTCCGATCGGGCGACGTATCTTTATCTGCGGCTTGACGCGGGCCGTCAAAGACTTTTTCCAGGGAGAACAGAGTGCCGGGTGTAAAAGCCGCCAAGCAACGCTCTGACGTCGTGGTCGAGATCGGCGGCCTGCCCATACGTTTGCGCTCCAGCGACCCAGACTTCATCAGTCTCGTTGAAGAGCGGTACACGGGATACACAAGTTCCTCAAGCGAACCCCACTTTGATTTTGATATTGAACTGGCGCCTCCGGATACAGAGTCGGGAGATGAAGAGCTGCGGGTGACATGGAACTCGGGCCGCTGGCTGATGGAGCGCGGAGATTTCCGAGCCGAGTGGAATCCGTCCACGGCGCGCGGGCGCATTGAGCAGACTCTCAATCCATACTCGCTCGATTCCGTGTTGCGAATTGTGCACACGCTTCTACTCGCCAAAAAGGGTGGCTTCCTGGTGCATGCTTCGAGCGCCATACGAAATGGCCGCGCGTTCTTGTTTGCCGGCGTATCCGGGGCAGGGAAGACGACCATGGCAAGACTTGCTCCCCCTGATGCCGCATTGCTTACTGATGAAATTTCCTATGTAACGCAGCAGGATGCCGGGTATTTCGCCGTGGGCACGCCGTTTTTTGGCGAACTGGCGCGGGTGGGAGAAAACCTGCGTGCGCCCATTGCATGCCTGTACCTGCTCGCCAAAGGACCCGAAAACAAGATCGAGCCGATTGGCGGAGCCGAAGCCGTCGGTGCGCTGCTCGGGAATATACTATTCTTCGCGCGGGATCCTAACTTCGTAAAACTTGTTTTCGATGCGGCTCTTGATTTTGTCAGTCATGTGCCCGTCCGCCGGCTGACGTTCGTGCCCGATGCCCGGGTCTGGGAGCTGATCGTATGAGTGGCAAACTCTATGTGGCCCGAAGCACGGCCATTGCCGCACGATCGCTGGGCGATGAAACGATGGTTATGTCCGCAACCGATTCCACCTTGTTCACGTTGAACGAAGTCGCGACGGCCATCTGGAAGGCAGCAGACGGTGCGACTCCGCTCCAGGAGATCGTCGCGAATAAGATTTGCATGGAATATGACGTGGCTCCGGAAGCGGCCTTGAAGGATGCGGAAGAGCTCGTGGCGAAATTGGCGGAACATGGCCTGCTCCTGCTCTCTGACCAGCCGATCCCACGAGCTAAAGTGGTGGCTGCATGAGCGGCGTGCTAGTTGCGGAAATGGCGGGCAAGGCGCTCAAGCTGGGCATCCCACTGAACGTCCAACTGGATCTGACCTATCGCTGTAACGAGCGGTGCGTTCACTGCTATCTGGATCACCACGATCACGGCGAGATGACCACTGCGGAGATTAAGGACCTTCTCGAACAGATGGCGGAGGCCGGCGTCTTCTACCTCACCATCAGCGGCGGCGAAATCCTGATGCGCAGAGATTTCTTCGAGATTCTGGAGTACGCGCGTGAGCTGACGTTTTGCATAAAACTCAAAACCAACGGAATCTTGATTCGCAAGAAAGAAGCAGACCACATCAAAGCCCTGGGCGTGGAATCGGTGCAGATCAGCATTTACTCGCACCTTCCCGAAGTTCATGACGCAATAACGAAGCTGCCCGGCTCGCTTGCGCAATCCATCGAAGCCGTGCGCCGGCTGCGAGCACACGGGATACACGTCGTCATGGCTAACGTGCTGATGACCCGGAACGCCCATGATTACGCGGGAGTGCGGGCGCTGGCTGCTGAACTCGGCGCACAATTCATTCTGGATCCGACGATTACTCCGATGATGGATGGAGACCGATCCATTTTGAGTTTGAACGTCGATGAGAATGCGCTACGGGAGGTTTTTCAGAATGAAGCGCTGGTAGGCGGAAACGTTGAGGAGTTTTGCGCTCCTCCACAGGGGCCGGACGAAGACGCCTTGGACATGCTGCCCTGCAGCGCGGGCCACACGGCCTGCTATGTTTCCCCTTACGGAGACGTTTACCCCTGCGTACAGTTTCCGCTGCCGAGCGGCAACGTGCGGCGCACGAAGTTCGCCGACATCTGGCGCGATTCGCCGCAGCTGAAAGAGGTCCGGTCGATCACGCTGCGTGACATGCCGTCATGCTCCAAGTGTGCGCACGGCGGAACGTGCACGCGCTGCCCGGGATTGGCGTTCCTCGAGGGGAACATGCGCGGACCTTCGACACAGGACTGCGAGAAGTCTTTCGCCAGGACTGGGATTCCGTCCGTCAACCTAATGTCCAAGAAATCCGCCGTGGCGGGATTGGTGCAGATTCAAGGTGCGCCGGCGATGGCGACAGCGGCGTCCGTCTGATTCCTCGAAGCGTACTGCTTTCTCGATCATTCTGGCCATGGTTCCGAACCGGAGTGGCGCACGGCCGTCCTGGGAGAGTTCCTCGCGAAAGTGGCCGATACCTGCCGGCGAACCGAGGCGCGGGATAGCCACGGAGGCCAACTGAGGGAGAAGGCATCAATCGGGGCGGGAAGTTTTGGCGCGGAATGGGCGTTGCTGCTCGAATGTGCGCGAGCGAATCCAGACTCACAGCGTTTGAAAGAGCAACTCCGCGGGCCGGTTAACTGGCCTGTTTTGTTCAAGCTCGCGGAGGAACACTGCGTCCTTGGGCTTCTCGCGACCCGGCTTCGAGGCCGCGGCGAAGCGCCCGCGCCACCCAAGATTTTCGAGGAATTGCGGGAGCGGCAGCGTGCACAGGCGCTCTTTACGCTGCGCTTGACCGCGGAGATGTTTCGGCTTCTTGATCGCTTCGCAGCGGCCGGCGTCGAGGCACTCGTGATTAAAGGCCCGGTGCTTTCCGTTCGTTGCTATGGCGATCCGGGCTTGCGCCATTACGGCGATCTGGATCTGATCGCGCGCGATGCGGATATCTTGCGCTCGACGGAACTGATGCTCAGCCTGGGGTACGAACCGTCTGTCCCGATGGCTGCGATTCAAGCGAAGAAGATTCCCGGCGAGTATGCTTTCCGGCAAACCAGCACGAAACTCCTGGTCGAGTTTCACACGGCGCTCACGTTTCGCTACCATCCCCGGCCGCTTCCCCTGGAAAATCTTTTTGCGCGGCAGGCGCGCGTAAACATCGACTCGCATCTGGTTCCCGCGCTCTCCCCGGAAGATGAACTCGTGCTAATTTGCATTCATGGCGCGAAACATTTCTGGGAGCAGCTGAGCTATATCGCGGATGTGGCCGCTTTTGTGACGGTACAGGAACTCGATTGGGACCGCGTGCAGGCGGCCGCAGAGGAAGTCGGTGGCGAACGCATGCTGCATCTCGGTTTGCGTCTGGCGGCAGAGGTGCTGGGCGCTCCATTGCCGGAGAAAATCGCGGAGCTCGCACGCTCGGACCGGGCGATTGGTCCGCTTGCGGGCCGGATCGTGCAATGGCTTCCCGCCGCGGGCTCCGCGCCGCCCGGAATTTTCGAGCGCGCGATGTTCCGAATGCGTATGCGCGGTGGAATTTTTTCCGCGATAGCTTATCTCTTCCGGCTTTCATTTTCGCCTACCGAGGAAGATTGGGTGGAAGGCGCTGAAAATAAACGGCACTGGTTATTGGATGCGCTGGGACGGCCATTTCGTCTTGCGCGAAAGTACGGGAACGACGGCAAGTCCTGAATCTTGCCCACTCTGATTGAAAAGCCGATCGCAAAATTGCGGTACAAAAAGAGAAAAGCCCGGACGCACTGTCCGGGCTTTTCTTCTTGGAATTTTCTCAAATGTTAGATATTGGTGCGGCGCGAAATGGCACGCGGAGTTCTTGAGGGTGGAGGAGGCATCTCAACAGTAACCGATACTTCGCTCTTGTTGCGCAGGACGCCCAGCTTCACTGTTTTTTCGTCCCGCTTGCCGGCAAGCTTCTCGCGCAGATCGCCGAGCGAGCGGATTCGCTCGCCGTTCAGCGAAGTGATTACGTCGCCGCTCTTTACGCCCGCCTTTTCTGCCGGAGAGCCGGAGTTCACTTCGCGAACGAGCACGCCTTCGCCATCCGGTGCGCCAAAATAGGCGCCAAATTGCCCGCTTAGATCTTCGGCATCAATTCCCAAACGCGGCCGCGAACCGGCCAGCAGGCCATAGGCCCCCATGTCCATATCCGGCATGGGCGCCACTTCCGGCATTTCAATATTGGGGAGCTGGAAGGAAAACGCGCGTGGAGCCGTCTTGAACCACATATTGCCGTGATCTTCCGACTTGCCCAGCGTCACTCCAACGGATTGTGCTTTGCCGTCGCGCCAAACTGTGAATTGCACGGAACGTCCTGCAGGAATTTCGTGAATCATGCGGCGGAACTGCGCGGCGCCTTCGACGCGCTGGCCATTAATCTCGGTGATGACATCGTTGTCTTTCAGACCGGCTTTGGCGGCAGGGCTGTCCGGCACGATGCGTTCGAGCAAGACGCCGCGTTCCGCGGGCAGCTTTAATTCTTTGGCTTTCTCCGAGGTTATTTCCTGGGATTCCACGCCCAGCCAGCTTGCGCCTTCATCGTCGAGGAGCACCATCGCATCGTCGTTGCCCGGCTCTGGTGTCACTTCGATGTGCCGCTGCTGGCCCTGCGCTTCTTGCACAGCGGTTTTCAGGGAAGCCAGGAGAATTCGTTCTTGAATGCGCTCGGCCATTCTTTCCTGCTGGGCCGCGAGCCTTTCCGCAATGCGCGCCTGCACCTCATCCATTTTTTGCTGAATCTGCGCTGCTGCTGCATCCGTCGGCTCCTGCGAACGTGCAGAAGAGCTGGGTAGTGCAATCAGCGCGAGGCCGAGCGCCACGGCGCCGCCACCCATAAACAAATTCCGTTTCGTCATGATTGTTCCGTCCTCCTATTTCTCTTAGACGCGGCTGGCTTCAAACCGTCGACCGCAAGATTACGATTTGGATTCCGCCGTTGACGGTATTCAGCCTGATCGGCGCGCCGCCTTTGCCAAACTTTCCGCGCATTTCGCGGGGACGCTCAGCGGTTTCCTGCGAAAACGGGAGCTCGGAGTAAAAGTTCCCGTTTAACGAGCGCGCTTCCAGGTTCGCCTGGGTATCCTGCGGGACGGCCAGAAGGACGGAGCCATTGGTGGTCTCTGCCGCCATGCCTTTTTCATCCAAGGCACGCGATAACTCGAGGTGCACGTTGCCGTTCGTCGTGTGCGCATGCACGTTTCCGCCGCCTTCGTAAACCTCGATGTTTCCGTTCACCGTGCGCAGCTCTTCAACTGACTCGACACCGGCGATCTTGACTGTGCCATTGACGGTGCCGATATGTTCCACGCGCGCGCCATGCGGAACGCGGATCGTATATTCGACGGCTACTTCCACACCTTCATTTTGCGGGTAACGCGTGATGACAGAAACATCGTTCGGCTTGGCGTCGACTTCAATCGAGACGCGGTCGAGATCCGACTCTTTGTCCTTGGCGATTTTTACCGCATGGATTTCGACGATATCGCGGTCCCATCCTTCTACTTGAACGGGGCCATTGACGTTTTGCAGCTCAAAGGAGCCGCCCGACAGCAGCGGATAGGAATGATTGAAGTCTTTGCTTTTCGCAAAGCCCGGCGCGGCCGAACCCACCGTCAGCGTAAGGATGAACAACACCGCAGAGCGCAAACCAGGACGTAGCATCGCGTAGTACCCCCTTCGAGTACATCTCACGAGCCATGGCTCGTTGCTGCGAATCGACCCCGCAGCCCGGGACCCGAACAAAATTCGCGCGCTATTCCCCCGCGGCCGAACCAGCCGTCAGTGCAGCTCAAAATCAAACGTGACCGTCGAAATGGTTTCGACTCGAGTGCCGTTGATCGAAGCGGGGTTTGCCCGCCACTTCTTCACCGCTTCAATGGCCGCCTCGGCGAGCACTGGCTCGCCCTGCAAAATCTTTTCGACTTCGACGCTCCCGTCCGTTTTCACCTTTACTTGAAGTTTTACGACCCCCTGAATGCGCGCGCGCTTAGCGAGCTCGGGATAGGCCGGGTGCGGCGCGGCGATGAGCCGTTTGAATAAATCGCTGGAGTCCTCGCGCAATCCGCCCAGAAGGGCGATCTCGAGTTTGTCCATCCAGCTTTCGAGCCAGTCGCTGGTTTCTTCTGGCGCAGACGGTTGGTCGGCCTTTGCATCGGATGACGTGACCTTTACCGGCAGGATGTCGGAATCGTGCTTGCGATCGATGCGTTCGCGCTGCTCGCGAATGAGCGAATCGCGCAATCCTGTGTCAGCGTCGAGGAACTGCAGCCGGATTTTGCCCACGGTAGTGCGCAGCTTGAGGACCTCGCCTCCGCCGTTCAGCATACCGGTGGCGCGCACAGGGCCGGCTCCGCGATTTCCAGGCGACTGGATGTTCAAGAGAAGCGCCGGGTCTGCATCGATTCGGCTTAATCCGCCATTTTCAACAAGCGCGTCGATGTTCGCGGCGAGATTTCTCGGCAAAAAAACAATGATGTCTCCAGCTCCGGAGGAGAGCTGCGAAGCGCCCGGAAGGCTCACCTTGCCTCCGGATGAGCCTGCATCGGGATTTATCCAAGCTTGAATCGTGCCGCCCGCGGTGGCTGCCTGCACCGCGCCGGCCACGCGCGTCAAACAAATACTTCCACCGTTGGATTCCACTTCCATCGGGCCGGAAACGGTGATGACGCGAATGCCGCCGCCGCCGGTCTGCGCGCGAACGGAGCCGCGCACTTCGCCGAAGTCGATCTGGCCGCCGCCAGTGCGCACGCTTACGAAGCTTCCGGCTTGTTTCAGCGTGATGTTGCCGCCATCGGTTTCAAGTTGCGCTCGTCCGTTGATCTGGCCTGCGCGGATGTGACCTCCGCCGCTGCGCAGCACTGCGTTTCCGGATATGTTGCCCGCAACAATGTGCCCTCCGACGGTAAACGCATCCACGTTGCCCGCCACGTCCTGTATCTGAATGTGTCCGCCTTCGGTGGAAAGCTTTGCACTCAGCCGGCCATCCGACACGTTGCGAAAGCCATCGAAGCCGATGCGCCCCGTCCGGATGTTGCCGCCCCCGGTGATCAGGCTCGCCGCCCCGCCGATGTCTTGCGTTTCGATGTCGCCGATGCCCGTGTTCACCTCGACGCTGTAGCCTGCCGGAACAGCCACTTCATATTGCAAGTAAAATTGCGCGTTCGCCCCGCTGCGGCCCGCTTGCTGCGGCGCCGCTCCGACAATCTCGATGCCATTCGATGTTGCTTTTACCGCGAGCGAGTAACGATCCAGAAGGCTCTTGGCCAGCGGCGCGCGCGCATCGGTCTCAATATGCGCAGTGTAGCGAACCACTGGCGGCGCATTGGGGGCCAGCACGACGATGTGCACCGACCCGACGTCCGTCGTCAAGCGCAAGGTCAGGCCGTCTCTGGTTTGCAGCGTTCCCGAACGATCCACGGATGCCCGCGGCCCAGGATCAGCGGGAACGGGAGGGTTTACCGGAAGCGCCTCAAAACTGTTTGCGCCGGAAGTCCAGATGGGCAAGAGCGAGAAACAGAAAACAAGCGGAAGCGCGGCGCGGGGAACGCCCCCGAATATAGCGGTCATCGATCTAAAATTCGTAGTTGTGCTCATCTCTTGACGGCGTTTCTTTTCAAATCGCTGAAATTCTCAGTGCACTTCTTGCTGAGCTTCCGGGTGCGCTTCCGTCTGCACATCACGCGTGCCGATCTGCCGCAAAGCCGCGGCGCTCCGTAGCCGGACGTAGCGATTGGGGTCACTGCGTTGAAGTTCCTGGAGAGTGCGCACCACGTGTTCCATGGAAGGATCGAGGGGACGTTCGAAGCCCTCCGGCGCCATAGCGGGTGCAACAGTGCCCGAAGAATCTAGCGCGCCCGGTTCAAGCGAGCGAACCAGCAGGTTGACGGCTTCCACCCGGACTCCCGGATTTGCATCGTGCTCCAGCGCATCAATCAAAGTGTCGCGCACGGCCTGGTCCGCTACGGCCTCGCGCAAGGATTCAAGCGCCTTCATGCGCACCGCAGGGTTCTGATCCTTGCGCGCCGCGAAGAGCAAGGCCCGGCGTACGTCCAAGTCAGCCTGGCGAGCGCGCAGCGCATCCAGGCAATCCATGCGCACCCCAGCGTCGGTTTGGTCGCCGTTCTCGACCACATACGTCAGAACGCGGCGAAAGTCCGGGTCATCCACGCTGCCGGAAAGCACAAGCGGCTCTTCTGTGCGCACGTGAACCTGGAGAGTGCCCGGCGCGCCGTCCGAGGTTGGCGCCAAGCTGACGCCCGCGACGAGCATCTTTGAGAGTTGATCTTCCGTGAAACGCGTTGCGGGCGAAACATTTACTCTTGGGCCGCTCGAATTGGAGTCAAGGCGTGCTGAAATCCAGGGTAGGAGTTGCGTGCCAAGTGCCGCGCCAACCAAAAGGAGAAGGGCGCCATTTAGTACCGGGTGCAGCGCCATCGAGCGCCGTAGCCATGCAAAGGGCTGCCATCGCTTTTGCAACCTAGGAGCGGACAAATCATCAAGAGCTTCAGCAAGTTCGCTGCGGCACTGCGAAAGGAGTATGCCGCCTGTATCGCCGTGCTCCGAGGCTTGCAGCGCCTCCATCAAAGATTCGTGCAGGCCACGCTCCTCGGCAAGCTGTGAGGCGCACACCACACAAGCGGCAAGGTGCTTCTCAATCAGCGCGTTCTCTTGTTCGCTGGTCTCGCCGCAGGAGTAGAAAACCAGAAGCCCCGCAACCTCTTTGCAATGAAGCGGTTGAGGCGCGCTCATCGCAGGCCTCCCAATTGGCTGCGCAGCTTGCGCGTTGCTCGGAAGAGCGAATTCTTCACCGTTTCTTCCGTCGTCCCCAGCGCATCGCCGATGGCGCGCAATTTTAATCCCTGATAATGCTTCAATTCAAAGACGATTCGTTCGCGAGGCGAGAGACGCTCCATCGCTGAAGCGATGCGCGCTTGAATCTCTTTTCCAAAAAGCTGCCGCTCTGGATCGAGCGTCGGCCTATGTTCGCGCTGGCGTTCAAAGAAATCGGTGATGCCTTCTTCATGGTTTCCAGAGTTCGATTCGGGAGCTTGGTCTTCGGGCCGCGCCTGGCGGCGCCGCAGCTGATCGAGGCAAACGTTAGTCACAATGCGGTAAAGCCAAGTGTAAAAGCTGCATTCGAAGCGAAAACGGTGCAGATTGCGGTAGACCTTCAAGAAAGCTTCCTGGTAAACGTCCCGCGCGTCCTCCGGCCGCTTCATCAGATTGAGCGCCAGACGAAGCACATCCCGGTCGTAGCGGTGGACAAGCTCCTCGAAAGCCGCGCGGTTCCCGGCTTGCGCTTCCACCACCAGGGTGCGCTCGTTGAGGTTGGGCAAACAGTCCACCGTAGCCAGGGAGGCGCCGGTGCCACCCGCCAGGCCTGCATTATTAGCCAAAGCTAGAGCCCATCTTGGAAGCGGCATATTTCGCTTTCTCTTCTCGTGCAGCGGTGTTGCGCCTTAATTAACAACACCTTAGGCCAAATCTGCCAGCCAACTGAACTAAGAATGGTACGCGACCACCCAATTTGGACGTGCTAAGACGCCCCTGGGTGAGCATCCACTTCCATTTAGAGAACGAATATCGAAGCCTATTTGTTTCGGATTTCCACAGCAGGCCAGAGGTTGCCCGGCGCTGCTTCCGCCTGAGAGAATTTCCTGGTTTCGACAGCTAGTTTAAGGTTTCAGACCCTGTGTATAGGCTTACGGTGGCGCGACGCGCTTGCCAGAAGAACAGCGGCCATGCAAGCAACAGTCCCATCAAGAGAAGCAGCGCATATCCATTCCTCCGATAAAACGAGTTGGGCTGCTCGAGCAATAGAGTCGCACCTCCCAGCAGCCCGCTGAAGGCGACGACCAGGATGATTCCCAGAATGTTGAAGCGCGTCACCCAGCGCACCGCTGCGACGATGAACCCCAGCAGAATTACCTGCGCAAGAAATTGCTTGGCAAAGTCGGCGCCATTTCCCCAACCACTTCCGGTGAGAGCCAATGCCCCAATCAGGAAGAGCAAGAGCCGCAGCCACGGAGCTTTGATCATTGACGCCACGAAGGCCGCCACAATCGCGAGCAAACCTACATAGAAAAGGCACTGAAGGATTGTTCCGGCAAGAACCGCCCCGCCGGGAAGAACCGCGTCGAGATTGTGGCCAAAGGACGCGCCCATGCTGCGATGCACCGTTGGCCAATGCGCGGAAGCCCAGGCGAGCAAGCGGTTCAGACCGATCGTGGCGGCGCTTCCGCCTAACCCAATCCAGAGAGCGTCGCGGTAATAAAGCGCAGGCAGATTCCCGCCTGCTGGAATGCGCTCTTCACCAAAGGCATGAACGGCGTAATACCAAGCCGTTCCTAGCAGCAGCGCAAGTCCTCCCCAATCGAAGGCCGCGCCCAGCGTGAATCCAATCGCCAGAGTGGCAATCATCGCTTTGAAGGGAATTTCGGTTCGGTAGAGATTCATGGAATTCGCAATGCCGCTCCCGAGCGCAAACGAAAGGACAAATGCGATCAGCCCGGCACCGGCCCAGATAGATATTCGTTTCCACGGAATCGCCCGCGCGCCTTCCGAGCGCAGGTTCTTTAAGAAGAGAATCAGCGCTGTAATGCCGAGTCCGCCGAAAAACAGGATGGGCACACCGTATCCGAGAATTGTGCTGCCGAGCGTGGTCTCGTCGTGTTTGCGAACCCACTCCTCGGGGATTTTGATATACGTGCGGTAATTGGAGGGCTCGTCGCCCAGCACGTCTATCTCGAATCGTGCATGAGCGTGGTTAGCGGAATCCGCTGCGGAAATATTTCCAGCATCGAGTGTCGCATCCTGCTGCCAGGTAAGTTGATAGTCGATGCGGTGCGGCTGCTTTTCCGGGGAGGCCTCCACAAGCGACCAGCCTGCCAAGTCCAGCTTCTTTTCGTCGTGCAAAAATTTCTCGGCTCTGGCAACGGCTTCGTCTTTGGTCAGCGAGGCTCCCGGAGTATTTTCCCCCAGCGTGTGATGCAGGGAGTGGAGAGAACCGTCCGGCTTGAGGATCACGGCGTACTCTTCCGCCTGCCCATCGCGGAAATAGCGCACGCGCCACAATGCTCCAGGAATTAATCCCGAATAGATAGTGTTTAATCCTTCGATTCCGATACGCTCGCGAAGAAACTCGTTGGCGAATGGGTCGGTCACGTTCGCAAGAACTGTCGCATGGTGATAGGAGGCGGGATTGAGGCCGTGTTCCCGAAGGACTTCGCCGGCACGCGCTGTCGCTTCTCGTGCATTGACCGAAACCTTCAAGTAGTCCCCGAGCTGCACAATTTTCAACTTCCAGACAACCGCGCCTCCGAAAAGCAAACATGCCGCCAGAAACAAAATCTTCCCGCCGCTGAGCGCGTCGTATCGCCGCGCTTTTACCGAATCTTCCGATACCGCCGCAGGCAAGCTGAAAGAGACGTCCGAGATGGGCGCTGCCCGGTTGAACAACTCTTCGTCCGTTTCAAAGCTGCCTCGTTTGAGGTACGCGAACGCGCCGTAGGCCATCGGCAGAAACGCCGCCGCGCCGACGAGGACTCCCGAAATCTTCAAGTAAGGACTGCTGGAACGAATCAGCAGGAGCCCTACAAGCGAGGCGTCCACGGTGTAATGCCAGATCAATGTCGCGAGAATCCCCCAGCGAAGCATCACAATCCCCGCCAGGATTCCCATCACTCCGATTTCGATCCCGCGGACATAAGCAGGCTCTTGCGGGTAGTTGCTGTGCAGAAAACTCCATAAAAACGCAGGCAGAATCACCGCGATCCATCGCGAACGCGTTAGCCGGTGGAAAAATGGGATCGCAAACAGGCGAAAAAGAAATTCTTCACTGGTTGCCGCCGTTACTCCGATGGCCACACCGGCGATCCACGGAAAGGCTGTGCTGGCGGAATTTTCATAGTTCAGTTCTTGCGGCGCCCAGGCTCCGATATGCCCGGCGATGATATAGAACGCGGTCAGATAGCCGATGTGTACCGCCGCCAGGGAGACGCCAACGACCGCGGAGGAAAAAAACTCTTTCGTCCGCACTCCTCGCAAAGTAAACGCTTTGGCAAGCCGCAGCCGTCCCGGTTGCGTGGTCCGGTAGAGCGCTTCCGCCGACGGCACGATGGCAGTAACCGTGAGCGCTGCCGTCAGCAGAGCCACCAGGAGCGAGGTTGCGATTTTCGAAGCGAGAAAACTTCCGTAGGCGTCCGTCGTGTCGTAGCTTGCCGCCCAAAGCGGCCAGTCATTCAGGTCCTTGAGAAACAAGAGAACCGCGACGAGCACGCCTGCCTTGATCGCCAGACCCCAGGTCGTTTGGCCTTTGCGCGTGAGAACCATCGCAAGAGCCACTGCGGCTCCGAGCAGGAGAAAGTAGGGAACGATGAAAGCCAAAGTCAGCGTGTCGTTGCTGGACCGCAATCTTTTGTAGCCGCGCTCCCAATCCTCCGGCACTTTCAGAAACTCGCGGCTCCCGTTCACGCGGTCGCCGTCTACGACTGCCTTCAGCTGGTACGGCGCGTCCTTGGCCTTGAATCCATGCTTCTCCCAGGTGAATTCCCAGTCCATCCGGTTGGGCAGTTTGTGGGAACTGGTCTCTTCGGCGAGGAAGTCCCAATCCGCCAGATTCATCCCCAATTTTCCGCTGAGGAAGCTCTCCGCTCGCGCCCGGGCCGCTTCGCGGTCCAACTCAGGACCTGCGCGCTTCTCTTCAATGGCGTGACCGTAGCCGACGATTTGTCCCGCGGGGCTCAACCGCACGCGAAATTCTTCTTCCTGCTTGGGGCGGAAGAAGCGCACTTTCCAATACCAGATATGCAACTCGCTGGACATCAGCTGATTCGCTTGCTGCAGTCCCATCTCGCGCTCGAGGTACGTCTTCGCGTCGTCATCCACATCGAAGACGATCGCGGTTTGGTAGCGGCTGACGTCTTCGCCGAGGCTGCCAACAAATTTCTGTGCGCGCGCGAGGGCTTCCTCGCGCGAAACCTTGAAATCCACGGAAGCTTCAGGAAACGCCTGGAAAAAGTATTTGTGAGCAAACACCACGCTCACGATACCCAGCAGCACCCATAGCAGCAGCGCGCGCTTGTCTGAACTTGTCAGCCGGTCTTCGGCCACCAACGCCTCCTGCACGGTCCGCGAAACAAACTGCCCACTCTATTGATACGCAGCAGCATAGCGCAAGTATCGCCGAATCAGGGTGTTTCCACGGGGCCGAGTGTGTTCTCCGCGGGAATGATATAAAGAAGTGCTAATGACACTGAGCCTTTCCACCGAAGTGCGCATGATCAAAGGCGTCGGCCCACAGCGCGCCGAGCTGCTCGCCAAGCGCGGCATTTATACCTTCGAGGATCTGCTCGCGTACTTGCCGTTCCGCTACGAAGATCGCATCCACTTTTCAAATATCAAAGACATTCAGCCGAACGGCACCTACACGATTCGCGCGAAAGTCATGAGCGGCCAGGCCATACCGAACAAGTTCGCCTACAACGCCATTTATCATTTGCTAGTGCAGGACGCGGCCGGCGGCTTGCTCCCCTGCAAGTTTTTTCACGGTGGTTATCTCGAAGGCCGCCTGAAGCCTGGCCAGCAGCTCATTCTTCACGGCAAAGTCGAGATCGACAAGATGCGCCCCGCACGCCTTGAAATGATCAATCCGCAGCTCGAGATGCTTGGCGACGGCGAGCCCGACTCGACCGAAGTTGGCCGCATCGTTCCCATTTACGAAGCGATTGGCACCTTCGGCTCGCGCGCCATTCGCCGCGCTATGTACGCTGCGGTGCAGCTCATCGATGCCAACATGCTGGATGTCCTTCCGGAAACTCTGCGCGCGCGACTCGGTTATCCTTCGCGCCGCGAGGCCTTGATCCACGTCCACTTTCCTGAGCTCCAAGAATCGCTGGAAGAGCTCAACACTTTTCGTACCCCATCACAGCAGCGCCTCATCTTCGAGGAGTTTTTTCTTTATCAACTAAGCCTTGCGCTCGATCGCAAAACCACACGAAAAGAAAACGCCATCCCCTTCCGCGTGCGCGAGGAAAAGGTGCGCGAAGCCGTCAAACGAATTCTTCCCTTCAAACCGACCGCAGCTCAATTCAATGTCTTGAAGGAAATTGTTGCCGACCTTGAAAAGCCCGTGCCTATGAACCGTTTGCTGCAAGGCGACGTTGGCAGCGGGAAAACCATCGTCGCGTTGCAAGCCGCCGTCATCGCTATCGAAAACGGCTGCCAGGCCGCGCTCATGGCGCCCACAGAAATTCTCGCCGTGCAGCACTATCTTTCGGCTCGCCGCATACTCGCTCCCGGTGCCTATCGTGTCGAGCTGCTCATCAGCGGCCTCAAGTTCGCAGATAAGCAAGCCGCCCTCGAACGCATCCGCTCCGGCGAAGCCCAGCTCGTCATCGGCACGCACGCTCTCATCGAAGACCAAGTCCAATTTGCGCGGCTCGGCTTCGTGGCCATCGACGAGCAGCACCGCTTCGGCGTCCTCCAGCGCAAGCGCCTCATGGACAAAGCCGCCTCTCACGGCCACGCGCCGCACGCCCTCGTCCTCACCGCCACGCCCATCCCGCGTACGCTCTCTCTCACGCTTTACGGCGACCTCGACGTCTCCGTCCTCGACGAACTCCCTCCCGGCCGCACGCCCATTCAAACGCGCCTTACCTCCGAGCCGCATCTCCCCGGTGTCTGGGAATTTCTTCGCAAGGAAGTCGCCGCCGGCCATCAGGCCTACATCGTCTATCCGGTGATCGAAGAATCGAAACTCGAACTAAAAGCCGCGATGGACGAATACAAGCGCCTCTCGAGAGATGTCTTCTCCAATCTGAAACTCGGCCTCCTCCACGGCCGCCTCTCGAGCGAAGAAAAAGACGCCGTCATGGAAAGCTTCCGCAAGAACGAAACGCAAATCCTCGTCGCCACCACGGTCATCGAAGTCGGCGTCGACGTGCACAACGCCACCGCCATGGTCATCGAACACGCCGAACGCTTCGGCCTGGCCCAGCTCCACCAGCTCCGCGGACGCATCGGCCGCGGCGCCGCAAAGTCCCACTGCATCCTAGTTGGCCCCGTCCGCATGACAGAAGAAGCCCGAGCCCGCCTCGAAACATTGGTCCGCACCGCCAACGGCTTCGAAATCGCCGAAACCGATCTCCTCCTCCGCGGACCGGGCGAATTTTTCGGCACGCGCCAATCCGGCGACCTAGGCTTCCACATCGCCAACCCCATTCGCGACAAGGATCTTCTCGAAGTCGCCCGCCGCGAAGCCTTCTCGCTAGCCGAGGACGCCCAGCAATCCACATCGCTCCAGCGCCTCCTCCGCCAACTCCCCGCTGAATGGCAACGCCGCTACCACCTAGCCCGCATTGGCTAACCTTGGAGTGCGGCGGCCGGTCCGCCGCTTTCACCTAGCATTGTTCGGCTAACTAATTCATTCAAAAAGACTTGTTTGCTTTATGAAATCCTAACCGTCGGCTCCTGACTTCCTTACGCGGGTTGCCCTACCATTCTCTCAGAGTCGCAGCCCGCGCCAAGCGACCCAACGGAGAAACGCCGATGTCATCTGGTCCGAAAGGCTGTGAAGAGCCGTTAAGTTTGCAGTGCTGTGTTTGTGGTCACCGAACGGAACTTTTTGATCTACCAGGCAGAACCGGGAAATGCTGCCTCGAATGCAGCGCCGACGTAGCCACATCCATACTACTCACCACAGAGATCGACGCAGCAACACTGGCGGGCCAAGACGCCGGCAACTTGATCGCCGAATTTTCCCAGCTAAGCACGCGCCTACTCGAAAGAGCGCAGTCGGCCTAACGCCCTGAAGCGTTCGCCAAGCCGAAGGCGCGCAGCAATCCCCCGAATGAGCCCGCATTGGCTAAATTCTTACCGCCGAAGGACCTCTGCACTTCCCCGAGCTAGTCAATCGCTCGCCTTCTTTGTTCCTTGACTAAGAGCTAAAAACCGACCACTAATAATTCACTCATGCGCATAATCGCCGGCAAATACCGCAGTCGCATCCTGAAGAGCCTCAAGGGTCTAGCCCTCCGTCCCACCAGCGACCGCCTCCGTGAAACGCTCTTCAACGTTCTCGGCCCCGGCGTTGTAGGCTCCCGCTTCCTCGACGTCTTCGCCGGCACAGGCGCCGTAGGCATCGAAGCCCTCAGCCGCAGCGCCGCTTATGTAACCTTTATCGAAAATCACCCGCCCGCCGCAAAACTCATTCGCCAAAATCTCGACTCCCTCAAAATCACCACCGGCTACACCATCCTCGCCGCCGACGCCCTCAGCGCCCTCCAAAAACTCGCCACCCACCACACTCCGTCCACTCCTCCGTTCGATTTCGTTTTCGTCGATCCCCCCTACGCCGCCCACGTCGACTACGCCCGTACGCTCGAATTTCTCGCCACCGCCAATTTTCTCGCCCCCGACGCGCTCGTCATCTTCGAGCATCACCACAAATTCCAGCTCCCCGAACAATTCAACCAACTGCGCCGCACCCGCGTCCTCAAGCAAGGTGATGCCACCCTTTCGTTTTTTCTTGGCACCTGATTTTTTCGCGTTACGCCCTAACCTGAGCCAGCTTCGACAAGCAAGGACGAGGAAGATGGGCAGTATCAATTGTTGTTGGCGTGGTTGGCGCTGTCCGCGTGTTTCCTCAGGACAGCGAGATACTCCAGCATCTGGCGAACTTCCTTGGCGTGCTCGCCATCCGGCGCAAGCTCAAGGTATTTCTCTAACGCCTCGGCAGCACCCGCGGGCACGGTCACGTTCCCCTTCTCGCCGGGCTGATTCATATGCACGAGCAGGGAGCCTTTGAGGAAATAGGTTTCCGCTTTGCCGGGATCCACCGCAGTCGCTTTGTCGCAAGCGGCAAGGGCGCCCGCGACGTTTTTGGCGTTGTACTGCGCGGCGCAAAGATTGTAGTAAGCCAGCTTGGGATTGGGATCGAGCGCAGCGGCCTTGCTGTAAGCGGCTAGGGCCTCCTTGGTCTTGTGCAGCTCGTTATAGGTGGTACCCTCATTGTTCAGCATGTGTCCGACGCCCGCTTTTTTCCTCTCCAGGGCCGCGGCCGCGTCATCGGGATGCATTGCGGCTGGATCGCTCGCCACCAGGATACCGGTCTCATAGCTGCCGATGGCTTCCTGATACTGGCCGAGATGGGACTGCGCGTCGCCCAAGCCAGAGAAATATTCCCAGTTATCCGGATCCATGCCGGTCAGCTCCTGCAGCGGAGCAAGGGCTTCCTGCCAGTGGCCTTCCAGTAAGGCCGCGTTGGCTTGCAGGATAAGCGCATTCATTTCGGAAGTTTTTTCGTTCTTCGTCTTCATGTCCCGAATCTGCTGCTTGGTGTACTTGGTCCTCGGCGCGGGCGCAGTCGGATCGATTGCGCTGATCGGCGTCGGGTCTGACGCGATGCTCGTTATTTTCGCTTGGCTGACGTCAATCTTCACAATGGCGATAGCCGGCGAGCCGGACGCGTTTATCGTGATTTCCTCGGTGAGAAGTTTTTCGCCGCCGGCGCTGATGACTTCCACATCATAGTCACCGTAGGGCGCTACCTCTATAGCGAACCTGCCCAAGTCATCGGTTTTGATTTTGAAACTTTTCCCCGCATCTATGTTTGCCAGGTTGACTACGACGCCGGCCAGAGGTTTGCTCTCGTCCGTCACGGTACCCTTGACTTGTCCAGTCGCCCACGTTTGGGCGGCCGCGGGCAGAGCGTCGAAAAGCATGAGAAAAACTGCGAGCACGGAAAGAACTGGAGTATTTTTCATGGCCGGCCTGCTGGGGAAAATGGATCCCCCACATAGAGGAAGATGGTTCTGCAACAAAAGATGGGGGGCATGGGGTCACCGCGGTACTAAAGGAAAGTTAAGTAGTAAGCACCAAGTTTGTAACACGATTTTTCGCAATTGCGAAGGGTATTGGTCGAAGCCCGAGCGAAGCGGCAGCCCAAGGGGGCGCTTGACAAATATTATCTACATATGTAGACTTTAGCTAGCGAACATGAAAACTCCGCGCCTGTCCCCGCAAACCCTCCGCGTCCTCGAACGCTTCGTCGAGCGCCCCACCGCCTGGCGCTACGGCTACGAACTCAGCCGCGAAACCGGCCTCAAATCCGGCACCCTTTATCCCATCCTCATGCGCCTCGCTAAATACTCCCTGCTCGAAACCAAGTGGGTCACCACCGAAGACGGTGTCCCCCCGCGCCACACCTACCGCCTCACCCCCAACGGCATCGAACTCGTCCGCTCGACGTTTGCCGCCGAGCATTCCGCCCTGAAAACTCGACGCGTTGCCTTCAGCGGAGGCAAAGCATGATACCCGCCGCTTTACCCCGCAACGCCGCCATCATGCTCCTGCGTTTCGCGATCTGGATCGCCCCCCACGACACCCTCGAGTGGGGCCGCGGAATGTTGAGCGAACTAAATCACGTAGAAGGGAATTGGCCCGCGCTTCTCTGGTCGATCGGCGGCGCCGGCGTTCTAGCCAAACACGCCATCGTCGCTCTAATTCTACCCGGCGCCCATCGACGCACCGTCTCCACCACCAGCGAACTTTTCGACAAGGAAGGTCCCATGCGCAAAAATACTCTAGCCGCCATCGCAATCTGCACCGCGGCTTCTCTCCTTTTTTTCGTGGCCCCGGTCTTCCGCCAAGCCTTTCGGGTATCGCTCGCGCAATGGCATACCGTTTTTCACGTGAAGCAGAACTTCGGCTATCCGAGCCCAGATCCAGAACTAGACGCTCTCGCACAAAAAGCCAGGCAAAATCACGATTCGGAAGCGCTTGCCTTTATCGCGGTTCGCTACCCGAATGCAATCCAAAGGGAGCGCCTCGCCGACGAAGCAGTGCAACTCGATCCGAATCTCACCTGGCTCTATGCGGTTGGTGGCACGGCGTACCTATCGCCTTCCGAGATAGATCGCCGAGTCTCCTTGCTCAAACAATGGGATCCACAGAATGCGCTTCCTCATCTAATGGCCGCTCGGAAAATTGGCGCCACCGTCACGTATAGCAAGGAATTTCCGCTAGGGAAGCTCGAGCAAAACCCACCCTGGGAAAAAGAAATGGACGCCGCGTTTCAATCTCCGAAGCTCGACACCTATATCGACCGCCAAAATCAGTTGGATCACCGGGTCCTCTCTCGCTATCGGCTTGACGACCCGTTTCAGGCCGCCTCTGGTGACGATAGGTATGGCTTTCCCAACTACGGAGTTGGGGAATGCTCCTTATACGCGCAGTCGCTTCTCGAATCCGGCAAATTCCTCGAGTCTCGGGGCGATCGCAAGGCCGCTTTTGAAAAATATTTGGTGGTAGCCCATTTTGGCCAGATGATCAGCATGGATAGTGAATTTACATTTCTCATCAGAAAGGAGATGAAGGAAGCCTACGGCCGGCTCGCGGCGCGTTCTCAAATGGAAGGCAACGGCGAGGCGGCCTCGTTCTACACCTCACTCGCCGATCAGTTCGATAAAGCGGCGGACAGGCAACTCCTGCTCTTGCGCTATAGGACTCAGGGCAATGACGTTTCCCACTGGAACGCCTTCTTGGTACGACTCTCCAGCCTGCTGATGATTTTTTGCGCTGCTTTCTTGCTTCTTTGCATGCTCGGCGTATTGGTGCGGGGCCGCTCGTTCAGGTTTAGTTCGCTTCATCCCAGCCGCCTCACGCTAGCCCTCGGTCTCGGCGCGGCGGTCGCATCGCTGTTCTCAAGCGTCGTTCTTTTTGTGAGCTACTGGCCCTACTCCGAACTCCTTCAGCGTTACCTGAGTAAGGGTGATGATTCTGGGATGTTAGAACTCTCCGCGTTCCTTCGTGACACCCAACACCCCTTGGGCTCGCGATTCAGCCTGGGTACGTGGGTGGTAAGCTCGTCGATGATGGTGTTTTATTTCTGGTTTGCCGTAACAATTTTGTGCGTTCTTGCGTTTGCAATTGCCGTCGTTCGCCACTTCCAAACGCGCCCGCGAGCCAGCGCCCCTGCCTAATGTCGCCGTTCCAAAATCTCGCACCGCAGAGGCCGGGCTTGTTTATCCTGTAAGAGCCCTGCCCGTCTTCGGAACTCACCACTCACTCCGCCCCAGGCATCCCCCGCGCCCCCACCCGAATCCATACCTCCTGGTCCCCAGCCACGCTATACTACGAACCTTAATGTCTCTAGGCCAGGTCAATGGTGGGTACAATCTCTTGGGACAAGGCGGCGCGGCCACTGCTGCGCGCATGGCCCGTGTCCCTGCTTCTCCTCCCGAGCCTACCCTCGTCGAGCCCAAGCTCGAAATCCCCTGGGGCGATTTCCATCAAGGCACCGCAAGCAGCCTCAGAACACTCCTTTCCGGCCCCTACAACGTCAGAAAATTTCTAGCCGGCGACTATTTCCGAGATTGCTGGGTCGAACGCCGCATCCCCAAGCGCGCCGTCCTAGCCGCCGCCCTCTGGCACGTCGTTTTCCTCGTCTCCCCCTTTGCGCTGCTAACCACGACGCTCCGCCACAATACTGCTTTCGACAACACGCAACTCACCTGGTCTGGCCCCATCGAAGATTTCCCGGCACTCGAAATCCGCGCGGCCAAGCCCAAAATCGTCTCGCACAAGGACCCCACCAAGCCGCTCCCGCCGAAAGGCGCCGACGCCTTCCATCCCCGCCAGCGCATTGTCACTGACCCTGTGCATCCGAATCACCCGCGGCAAACGCTCATTCGTCCCAATGCGCCGCAGATAGCGCCCAAAATTCTTCCCGACATGCCCAACATCGTCCAATTGCAAGCCGCCGCCGCCCCGCCCCGCCCGCGCCTCGAGATCAGCGAAAAAGCCCTCGCCAAACTCCACCCTCGTCAGCATCGCGTTGCCGCCTCGCCGATCGCACCCCCGCCCGATGTGCCTCTGCTCGAACAAAAACCCGCGGACCTGACGATCGCCCTTTCGCCAAACGCCCCGGCGCGCCCAAAACTCGAATTGAACGCCGGCTCTGCACCGCGCGTAGCGCCGCGCGCGCAAACCGGCGATTCGCTTCCGGCGCCCGAACTTGGTGCTGCCCAATCTGCTGACGCCAATGGTCCCGCCTCGCTCATCGCGCTTTCCGCAGCGCCTGCAGCTCCAAAGCCGGATGTCCAGCCGCCGCCGGGCAATCTGGCCGCGCGTGTCTCGATCGCGCCGGAAGGTACGAAGCGCGGCGTGCCCGATGGCTCACCCAGTGCTCCCGCAGACCCAGCCGACGTCGCTCGCGCAGCGGCATCGAGCAATGGCGGCGGCAAGAGCCCCGTCGGTATCAGCATCAGCGGTGGAAACCCCCAACCCAAGAACAATATTTCTGGCGCGGGTGGCGCCAAGCTCAGTCTTCCCTCGACGCGCACGCTGATGAATCGTCCAGAGCCCAAGACCGAGGATTCGCCGGAGAGAACCGGCCCCCCAAACTTTCAGATTCTGCCTCCGGGCGCCAAACCAGAACAGGTTTTCGCCGCCAAGCGCGTCTACACGCTCTCCGTGAACATGGCCAATCTCAACAGCGCCAGCGGCAGCTGGATTTTGCATTTCGCTGAACTCGGATCTGCTCCCGGGGGCGCGCCTCTCGCCTCTGCCGAGCTAGCCATGCCCGTGCCAGTAAGAAAAGTCGATCCAAAGTATCCGCCGGATCTCATCGAGCAAAACGTGCAAGGCGAAGTCATCCTCTACGCCATTGTTCACGCCAACGGCGCCGTCGACAGCATCCAGGTTGCGCGGAGCCTTGATCCTCAGCTCGACGCCAACGCCAAATCCGCCTTCGCACAATGGAAATTCCAGCCGGCCTCCAAAGCGGGCACGCCCGTCGACCTCGAAGTGATCGCCCACATCCCCTTCAAAATCCGCGACGACCGCTAGCTTTTCCGTCTGGCTTTTTTTGTTACTTTGCTGGCACGACCGGCAAGTCGATAAAGCTCGCCTCGCCTGCCGCGTGATACACGCGCTGGGTGGCCTTGACGTAGTCTTGCGGCTTCGCAAAGAAAATATTCGGCACGTAAATTTGCGGATTGCGGTCGTAAAGTGGAAACCAGCTCGATTGCACCTGCACCATGATGCGGTGCCCAGGCATAAAAACGTGATTCACCGTAGGCAGAGCGTATTTGTAGGTCAGAGGCGCGTTGGAAGCGATCGGCTTAGGACTAGAGAAGCTTTCGCGGTAGCGCCCGCGAAAAATATCCATCGCAATCGAAAGCTCGTAGCCGCCCATCTCCGGATAGCTCGGCACCTCGTCGGGAAAAACATCGACCAGTTTCACGACCCAGTCGCTGTCCGTGCCGCTCGTGGAAGCAACGAGGTGAACGACGGGAGCTCCGCTTAGACGCAAGGGCTCCGTCAAGACCGGTGTCGCGTAGGTGAGCACGTCCGTCCGGCCTTCAACGAATCGCTGATCCTGAAGCAGCCACGTTCCCCACGCTGTGCCTCGCACCGGGCGCGGAAGATACGGCACCGGCTTCGCCGGATCGGAAACGTATTCGTCGTAAGCCGCCGCGGCTTTCGCGTCTCCGCCGGGAGCCGCGAACGACAGTCCGAATCCTGCGGTCAGATAAAGAGGTTTCGACGCCGTGGCGCAACCCGTTTCGCAAGCCAGCGGCCAGGACTTGAAGCGGTCCCAATGATTTTCCCCGGTGTTATAGATAAAGACTGGCGGCGTATCCGCCTTCGGCGCTCCATCCTTCAAATACTGATCGAAGAACGGCTTCAGCACATCGCGCCGAAATTGCAGCGCCGTATCGCCGTTCCACTTCATCGGGCCAAGCGTCGTCCCGTCGTAATTGACGCCGCTGTGCCGCCACGGGCCCATCACCAGATAATTCATGTTGTTGTTCGTGTCGTGCGGCTCGATCGCTAGGTAAGAATGAATCGCGCCCCACATGTCTTCCTGGTCCCACAAGCCTTGAATCCACATCGTCGGCACTTTCAGGGGCTGCGCTGCCATTGTTTTGTCGAGCGCTTGCTCCGACCAGAAATCGTCATACGCGGGATGCTGTGAAAGCCTGCGCCAGTAAGGCAGCTGATCCAGCCCGGCTGCTTTCGCCATGTCACCCGCCGAGCCGCCGCGCCTAAAATTTTCATATTCGTCGTAGCCCTCGCGCACCATGGGTGAACCGCCGCCGCGTGCCGCTGTTTGCTCCGTGAAGTAGTCGAGGTTTGGCTGACGGAAAGCGCCGTAGTGGAACCAGTCGTCGCCCATCCAGCCGTCCACCATTGGGCTCTCGGGCGCGGCGACTTTCAGCGCTGGATGCGGATTCACGAGCGCCATCACCACCGTGAACCCTTCATAAGAGCTGCCGATCATTCCCACTTTGCCGTTCGACTCCGAAATATTTTTCACCAGCCAGTCGATTGTGTCGTAGGCGTCGGTCGAATGGTCGACCCCGCTCTGATTCAGTGGCCCGATCAGCGGCCTCGTCATCACGTAGTCGCCTTCCGATCCGTATTTTCCGCGTACGTCTTGGAACACACGGATGTAGCCATCGGCTACAAAAACTTCGTCGCCCTGCGGCAAGGTGGCCAGCATGCTAGCGGACGAATTGCGTGCGGCGCGATGTGCCGCGTCGTAAGGTGTGCGCGTCAGAAGTATCGGCGCGTTCTTAGCGCCTTTGGGTATCACGATCACCGTATAGAGCTTCACGCCGTCGCGCATGGGAATCATTTCGGCGCGCTTGACGTAGTCGTAGTTCGATTTCGGTGCGTCGTATTTGGCCGGCACGTCGGACGGAAGAGGCGTTTGTGCGCGGCACGTGGTTGCGAACCCGAGCGCGATCATCGACAAAAACACGCGACGAATCAACACAGAATGACCAGTCATGAATCCCCCGGAGGAATGGCGAGCAGCTCGCGGCCGCCTCTAGCTTTATCAGCGGAGAGTTACTTTAGCAGAGTGCAGGTTTCCTTCGAGTGGGATTTCCTGGATCAAGCCGCCGCTGAAGCGGCGCCAGCTTCCAGCAGCTTCACCAGCGTGTACAGCGCATGATGGACCGGCGTCGGCACGCCGAGTTCCGCGCCGCGTCGCGCGATGTAGCCATTCAGCGAATCGATCTCCGTGCGCCGACCGCGCATTACGTCCTGCGCAGTGGAGGAGTATGCCTGCGCCAGTTGCGTGGCGATCTTGAACGAGCCCGCTAGCGCCACCTGCGGGTCCTCAAATCCCGGCGGATGCACGCCCGCCGCTTTTGCAACCGCCAGCAGTTCGTAGACCGCGGTTTCGACTAGCTTCCGCGCATCAGTGCTTGCCGCAATCTGCCCGTACGTCGCGCGACCAAGCGCCGAAACCGCGTTCAGCGCGCAATTCCAAGTCAGCTTGGTCCACAGTTCGCCTTCGATATTTTCCGCGACTCGGCAGCCCACGCCGGCGCGTCCAAACAGCGCCGCGACCGCTTCGCTCTGCGCATTGCGCGGGCCGACGACGAGATCGCCGCGCCCCGCATGCTTGATGTGGCCCGGCTCGGGAACGGCCGCCGCAACATAAACCACCGCCGACAGCGCCTCAATCCCCGATGCCGCGCGAATCTGCTCGGCATTGTCCACCCCGTTCTGCATGCTCACGACGATGGCCCCAGGGACGACGAGCGGCGCCAGTTCGCGCGACGTCGCGGCATTGTCTATCGTCTTCACGCAAAAAAGAACAATCTCCGCGCCGCGAGCATCGCTCAACTCCTTCGAAGCCTCCACACGTACCGTCTCTTTGAATTGCACCGTATCGAGAAACAAGCCGTTCTTCTTCACCGCTTCGACAAACGCAGCGCGGCCGATCATCACCACCGGAGCCCCGGCTCGCGCCAGCATCCCGCCGAAATAACCACCCACTGCCCCCGCGCCTACAACCGCTACTCGCGGCCAGTTTTTATTTTCCGTCATGCGGTAACCACCGAAATCAAGCGGTCGATGTCGCGCTCCGTATTATAAAGATGCGGCGACACGCGAATGTTTCCTTCGCGCAAGCTCACAATCACATTTTCCGCGCGCAATTTCTGATAGAGCGCCGCCGTTTTTTCCGGCGTTCGCGCCGTGAAGCATCCAAAGGCGCCTCTTCGCGCCGCTTCGAGCGGGCTTGCTGGCACGCAGCGGTCCTTCGGCAATCGCTCGTACATCAGGTCGATCAGAGCGCGATTGTGTTCGGCTACGGTTTCGGGACCCAACTGCACGACGAAGTCCGTGGAAACATCCATCGCCACAAGATTGAAATTGAAATAGCTGGCAGGCTCTGGCGTGTCCCAGCGTTTCGCGGCCGGCGCGGGTTTCGGATTATCGAAATTGAGCGACGCAAAATTGTCCGAGCCGGCTACCGCCATCCAGTAGAAGGGCCCTGGCCGCATGTTTGCGATATGTGCGCTCCTGGCCCAGAAAAATCCCGTGCCAAACGGGCTGAGCAGTCCCTTGTATCCCGCGCACACCACAAAATCCGCGCCCAATGTTTCAACGTCCATCGGCAACGTGCCGCAGCACTGGCTGGCATCCAGCAAAAGCAACGCGCCTTGCGCGTGGCACGCATCGGCAATGCGCGCCGCTTCCAGCAGCGAGCCGTCATCGAAGCGCACCAGGCTCGCCGAGACGAGCCTGGTCCTCGGCGTCATCGCCCGAAGCAAATCATCGGCGGTGATGAACCGCTCGCGCGGGGCAACAATCTCGAGTTTCACGGCTTCGCGTTCTTCCATCGGCTTCCAAACCGTATACTGCAGCGGAAACTCTCCCTTCGCCGTGATGATTTCATCGCCCGGCTTCCACGACATTCCGTATGCAACCGCGGCCACACCCGTCGTTGCGCCGGTGGTGATGGCAATCTCTTCGGGTTTCCCGCCGATCAGCTTCGCGATGGATGCGCGAATCCGGTTTGGGACTTCGAAGAAAGCGGAGTCCGGCTTGTGATGCGGGAATTTCTTCCATTCCTGTGCCGCCTGGAGAGCGCGCAGAGAAACTTTCGGCATGGGCGACTGCCCCGCGAGATTCAAATAGGTGGCATCTTCAAACTCAAACCACTCCTGCCGCCAATCGGTGCGAGCAGCGGCGCTGGTTGTGGCCATGGAGTCTCCTTGTGCTCGTCTAGAAAGGATTAGAATCGCCCAAGGCGCAAAGTTCTCCAACATCCAATTTGGAAACCCACAGAGCCAAGGCGCGCCTTTGGGGTGGGGGAGCTCGGCTGCCGCTTTGCCCCGCGACTCGCAGGGCTCTATATTTGGCCAGGCCCAACAGTTCGAACTAGAAGTGGCCGCGCAGTTCGCGAAATGCCGGCACAATGACGAGTTTTCCGGCGCCGGCCATAACGGGCTCATGCTCCAATTGCCAGGTATGCTGGTGCGGAATGTAAACGGCGTTCAATCCAATTTTCAAGGCAGGGTTGATGTCGCTGCGCGGGCTGTTGCCGATCATCCAGCCCTGCGACTTCACGATCTTGTGTTTGCGCACCAGTTGACCGTACGTTTCCGGATCTTTTTCGCTGACGATCTCGATGAACTCGAAAAAGCCTTGCAGTCCCGAACGCTCGACTTTTGCGGCTTGTTCGGCGGGCTCGCCCTTCGTGAACAAAATCAGCCGGTGACGCTCGGTCAGATAGGCGAGCGTTTCCGGCACGCCATCGAGAATTTTCGGCGGCGTGCGTTCCAGTTCCATGACGCGGCCATGTATCTGCGCCAGCGTTTCGCGGCGAACCATCTGATCCGCGAGTTTCAGATACGTTTCCTCGAGCGAACGGCCGAAGCTGCGCACGCCGTAACCATATTGGCGGATGTTTTTGCGTTCCGTTTCATTCAGGATGTGGCGGATATACGCGCGCGTGTAGCCACACGGCTCGACGAGGGTGATGAAGTCCTCGATCAGCTTTTCAAAAAACACGTTGTTCTCCCACAACGTGTCGTCGGCATCGATCATCAGAGTGTTGCGTCGCATGGGGACCCGTGTTCAGCAACCCTTAGCAAGCGAAAGTTGATGGATCCGTTGTCTTAAAGCAATTTCAGTCTACCAGCCCGAGAGCGTCTTCGGCGATAGCGGCTGCCGCGCCGGGCTTCCCCATGCCTTGTGCCGCATCTCGCATTCTTCTAAGGCGAGCTGGGTTGTCCAGTAACTCCGCGATTTTCCACGCGGCTGCCGGCAGATTGTTGCAGCGAATTGCGGCGCCGGCCTCAAGCAAGTGATCGGCGTTGCGCTCTTCCTGCCCGGGGATTGGTTCGATCAGGGCCATCGGCAGAGCTCGCGCAAGCGCTTCCGACGTGGTGAGGCCGCCTGCCTTGCCTACCAGAAGATCAGCTGCGGCCATGTATTTGTCCATGTCGGTTGTAAAACCCACGGGGACAAGCCGAGGCGCACGGCTCGGGAGTTCGCCCGCATCACGAGAGATTTCGTCCAGGCGCTTGCGAACCTTTTCGGCTTTACCTGCGATAGCCACAATCTGCCACGGATGCTCCAAGGCCAGCAGATCCTTCACAAGTTGTTCGACCGGGCCGATACCGTACCCGCCAGCTGAAATCAAGATCACTGGCGCCGATGGATCGAGACCGAGCGCGCGCCGCGCTTCCCCGCGCCCGAGCGGTTTGGCAAACAAGGGATCGATTGGAATTCCGGTGACGCGCAGCTTTTCGCGCGGCACGCCGATGCGCGCCAAGTACTCCCTAGCTTCGTCGATCGCCAAGTAGTAGCGGTCGACGGTGCGGCAGAGCCACATGGCATGGACGTCGTAGTCGGTGACGACGATGGCGTTGTGCGCGCGTAATTTTCGCTTAGCGATCAGCCAGGCTACGATTTCCGCGGCCAGGAAATGCGTCGCTACGCACAAATCGGGCTGCACGCGCTTAAGCAGGCGAATCATCGGTGTGGTGTTCAAGCGGTCCATGGCGAGCCGGCGCCCGGGATGATGCCAGGGCTGGTCGGTGCGGTCGTAAAGGACGCCCATTAACTCCGGCGCACGTCGCACCATCGAGATATAAGCCTTGTCGTAAACCCGCTGGAAAAGTTTGCTGACGTACTGGATGGTGTCAATGTGCTCGACAGCGCAGTCTCTGCGTGCCGCGAACGCTTTTTCAAGCGCTTCTGCGGCGCGCACGTGCCCCGCGCCGGAGGATGCGGATAAAAGGAGAACGCGCGGTTTTTGTTTCATCCGCGCTGCTCTCCGATTTTGTCACAAAGCATCACGAAGCCTTGCGGCGCCCGGCGGCAATCTTTTCGAGAACTCCCCGCGCCACGCTTTGCAGTTCGCCAAATCGCGTCAGATAGTCCTGAAATTCGTGGTTCAGCGCTTTTGCCTCTTCCGGGCCAAGCTGCGTGCGCAGAATCATATCGCGCAGTCTGACAGGATGCGGCAGAAGCGCGTCTTCCTTCAATTCTTCGAGCGCAATGCTCGCGTCGTAGTGATACATAAATTCCCCCGTGGAGAAACGGGCCTGCAATCCCTCAGACGGAGATTGGCTGGCCAGATTTATTGTACTCGCGAAGAGTTGAGGCGAGCGAGATTTCGCGGAAAATCGAAGAATGCAAAAACTTTACGCGGCGGTCGCGGCCGCGGGCATGAATTCGTAGCGTTCGATCTTCGCGGCGATGCCCATGCGCCCGTTGGACGTAGGCTCGACGCGCACGATTTGTCCGAGGCAGCGGATATTGACGTCATTCGATTGCGTCACTTGTTCGGGCAGAGTGATGACAAACTCAATTTCGCTTCCGATGGGAAATTTGGTTTCCGCAAGGAAATAGAGCCCGCGGTAGCTTACATCGCGAGTTTGCGCCGCGAGTTCGGACCCATGTGGCTCGTGCGGAAGCACACGCAGGGGCAGCGTCATGTTAAAACGCCGGGCTTCGCGGCGGTCTGCTCCGTCGCTCATTGCTCCTCCCACTGGGCTGGAATTTCAACGAAAGCTAACATCGGCAACAGCAAACTGCAACGCGAAAGTCAGGAAATTATGTCCTAGTACGAGGTTTCGGGCCTAGATCGTGTACTTTGAGGTATCTCGTAATTTGAGTAGTACTGTTACTCGCTCGGGCTGCCGCCAAGGCTAAAAAACACTCCGCCGTTCGAAAAGGCATCCATTTTGAAACAGGACGCGCACATTCGATTTGCAGTTCACTATCGCTTAATCGATTAAAGACACGCCCTGTGCGCGTAGAAAAAGACGTCCTGGCGCGCTGCGGATTTCGGTGTTTTTCTGGTGTTGCGGTACACTCGCATTTCTTTTACTCGACTTATGAGCACACGGCACGACTCCCGCAATCTCTTTCTTACCGGCCCTGCCGGGCGATTGGAAGCCATTCTCTGGAGCCCGCGCGAAGGGCCGCCGCCGACGGCCGCGGTCGTTTGCCACCCGCATCCGCTTTTTAGCGGGACGATGCACAACAAAGTGGTGTATCAAGCGGCAAAATCGCTCGACGCGCTGGGACTTTCCGTGTTGCGTTTTAATTTTCGCGGAGCGGGAATGAGCGAAGGGAAGCACGATCGCGGCGTGGGCGAGCGCGACGACGTGCGCGCCGCGCTGGATTTTCTCGCCGCGGAATATCCAAACGTGCCGCTGCTGGTTGCGGGTTTTAGCTTTGGTTGCTGGGTTGGGCTGCGCGTTGGCTGCGAAGACACGCGAGTCACTTCCCTGATTGGATTGGGAGCGCCAGTGAACAATGCGGACTTTTCTTATTTGGCGCATTGTGCAAAGCCGAAGCTGTTTGTGCTCGGCGCGAACGACATTTACGGAGCGCCAGACAAATTAAAGAGCGTCGTTTCCGCTGCGGCCGGGGAGAACCGTGTCGTGATTGTCGACGCCGCCGATCATTTTTTTGCGGGCAAGCTCGATCGAGTCGATCGCGCCATTACCGCGTGGCTTACGGAAGGCAACCCAGAATTATTTCCTGCTACGCCCCCTCGCCACGACTGAAGAGCTGAGTGAATTGATCCACCGTGGCAGGCGCTACGCCAACTAGTTTTGCGTTCGCGTGGACGTGCTCCACGCGAGACATGCCCACCAGAGCTGTCGTGATTCCCGGCGATGACCTGACAAATTGCAGGGCGCGTTCCGCGTCGTTTTCGAGGCCCAGAGCTTGGGCAACAAAAGACGGCAAATTTCGCGCGACTTGGCCTTGCAGCAGCGAAGCGCTGGCGACCAGAGTGATTCCCAATTCGCTGGCGGCTTCCATGACGGTGCGGTCGCGCCCGCCGATGGATTGATTGCCTAGCGTCAGCGCTTCCGTCATTCCGAGATTGAAGGGGAGCTGCACGAAGCGGAAGTGGTGTTTTTCGCCCGCAATGTCCGTAGCGATCTGCGCGAATTCCGCGAGTTGCATGGCGTCGCGCACTCTTGCTTCCTGGCGGAAGCCGTTCCAGGTGGCCATTCCGTAGAGCTGAATTTTGCCGGCGTCGACGGCGGACTCGAGAAAAATAAAAGCGTCGCGAACGCGCTCGAGAAAATCGGGGCGGGAGACTTCAGTGAGTTGCGTCTCGGGATTGTGGAGGTAGTAGACGTCGATGCACTCGAGCTGGAGATTGCGCAGGCTGCGGGCGAGCTGATCTTCCAGGAAGCGCGGGGTCATGCAGTGGCTGCCGGCGACGAGGTCTTTTGGGGTGAAGATGCCGGGCTGGATATATTCGTGAAGAAAATATTCGGTGGGTTCGGCGGGCATCGAGCCGTCGGGAGTTAAGTAGCCGCCTTTGGTGCAGATGACTAGTTCTTCGCGGGAGAAACCTTTCGTGGCGAGTTGCTTGATGGCTGCGCCGATGCTGCGTTCGCTCCGCTGGAAGCGGTAGTTGATCGCGGCGTCGATGAAGTTGATTCCGTTTTCAGCGGCGGCAAAGACGGCGGCGGCGTAGCTGGCGTCCACCTTTGGATCGGGCTGACCTAGGTACGTACCGATGCCGACCGAGGACATGACGAGGCCTTGTGCTTCGCGGAAGTGGCCGTCGGCGGCGCGTCCGGCGAACCGGTTGGCGTAGCGTTTTGTGGCTTCGAGTGTGGCGGATTTGGTCATCAGTACCCTTCTAGATTGTCTAGCACTTCGAGTGGCGCAGCCTGCTGCGCCACTCGAAAGAGGGCACGACGAAATCGTGCCCCGACAAGGTCAACGTCAAAGTCCTTAGGGCGGCGATGGGTTGCCGCTCGCGGCGGGCCCGGTTGATGGCAGTTCCGCGCTCTTCGGATTGAGGAGCCGCGAACAGGCCCTCAGAATCTTACGGTACGGCCAGTCTTTTTCGCGAAAGAAAATCTCGCCGGCGCGCGGGTTGCTGTAAAACCAGCGAGAGATTAGGGCGAGATGCTCGCTGAGTTCTTCGCGAGCGGCGGTTGTGGTTGTGGCGATCGGCCGCTCTGTGCTCTGCGCCATGGCGGCGTTGCCTTCGAGATAGTCCTTGAAAATGTGCTCGGCGGAGCGCGGCTGGCTGGCGATTTCGCCAAAGCGCAGGAAGAACGGCTCAGCAAGGCGTCCGCCGTGGACGCCGAAGACGCCGATGGATTGCTCTTCGGCGGCGCGTTGAAGAATTACGGCGTCGAGATCGGCGATGCGGCGGGCGAGTTCGGGGCGGAAGCGCAGCGCGGCATCGAGTTTCTCGATGCGCTTGTGAAGCTGCGCGGCTCGCTCGAAATCGAGATCGGTGCTGGCGCGTTCGCGGTCGGCTTCGATCGCGGCGCGCAGCGAGGTGCCGTTGGTGTCGAGAAACTGTACAAGGCGCTGAACTTCAGCGTCGTATTCCTCTTTGGTGCAGCCGGCGAAGCAGGGCGCGAGGCACATTTTCATTTCGGAATAGATGCAGCCGGGGAACGCGGGATCGCGGCGAATTTTGATCTGGCAGCGGCGCACTTTGAAGAGGTCGAGGGCCTGCTCGGAAAAAGCGAGCGCGGATTTTCGGGAAGGGAAGGGGCCGTAGTAAGCGCCTGCAGCAGGCGCGCCGGTGTCGTCCACGGCGACGCGACGGGTGACGTAGCAGCGCGGATAGGGGTTGCGCAGGCTGATTTTCAGGACGGCGGGCGGACGCAGGCGCGTGAGCTTGCGATAGCGCTGCGGGAAAAGATGCTTGGCGTGCTGATAGTAAGTAAAGATCTGTTCGAGCGCGGAGCTGGTGAGGCGGTAGCGAATGCAGCCGGCGAGTTCGCGCAGATTGAGGCGCTTGCTCGCGGAATCGGCGGGGCCGAGCAGTCGCTGCAAGCGGCGGTGCAAATTCTGGGTGCGAATCAGGAAGGGTTCGGCGTTTTCGGCGCGCGATTCGATCAGGCAGACGGCGGGTTTGGGCGGCAGGGCGGGGAAGAAATTGTCCTCGGCGCGGGCGGGATCGAAGGCGAGGGAGCAGTCTAGTTCAAGCACGATGACAGGATATAACGGAAGTGGCGAGTGACGAATGGCGATGGAGAAACGGTTTGATAGTCGACAGTTGAAAATTGAATGCCAAACAAATTCTCCGGATCGAAAAGTGGCGCTTGCCAGCGACGCGAAGAAACGAAGGGCCGAAACAGGCTGGCGGAGCGAGGGACGGCGCTAGGAGTCAAGGCTCCAAGGGGCTCCGAGGAGTGTGGCGCGTCTTTCGGCGCTGGTCAGGTGCCGCGCTGCGGGGACGGCGCTACGGTTGATCGGTGGCTTTGCGTTCGGTGGTGTCGGGGTTGGTTTTTGTTTCGCAGGGGGAATCGAAGACCATTGTGGGGCACTTTTCGGCGGTGAAGGCGGGCCATGCGGGGAGGCCCGGGTGGTTGGGATTGCCGGTGCGAGCGAAGTGGATCCAGGCGTCGCTTACCTGGGCGGCAAGGTGGCGCGCTTCGGGGCCGTTGCCGGTCATATTCTCGCAGCGCTCGGTGTTGTCGAAGCAGAAGGCTAGTTCGGCGCAGTGGAAGGCGCGTGGCCTGCGATCCAGCACCGGGGTTTTCCAGGTGAACCAGTAGAGATACGCGGGGGCGGCGGCTTGGGCAGCTTTCCGTTCGCACTGGGTTACGGCGCCCTGACGCACGCTCGAAGCGGCGATTCGGGAAAGAATGTCGAAGGGCTTTTCTTTGGGATGCGCTTGCTGGAAAACTTCGATGATCTGGCTGCTCTTTTCGCCGAACATATCGGTGACGCGTTTTTTTACGTCGTCCATGGTCATGACTTCGTATTCGGGATGATTGATGCCGTTGAGAAATTCATTCAGGACCGTTCCTACGAGCATGGGAACTTGCGCGGAGAGGGCGGGAGCGTCGGGATCGAAAGGATGGCGGGGGAGGACGGTGCCGTCGACGACGGGCGCCCAGACCAGGGTGTCGGCCATTCTGCGGATGTTGGGGAGGCCGGGGCGGGCGTTCTTGCGCTGGACTGCTCCGCCGGCCTCGATCAGTTTTTGGTAGGGCAACTCCTGGAGCTGGCTCACTTCTGAGCCGCTCAAGCCTAGTTCGGCGAGAACGTCGGCGGCGATTTTGCCGGAGCGTTCGACGCTGGAGCCGCGCGTCATGGAGCCACTCTGGACGATGGCGCGATGAAACAGGCCTTTGGCGCTGGGCATGGCCATCAGGGTGCTGACTTTTCCGCCGCCGCCGGATTGGCCGAAAATTGTGACGTTGGCTGGATCGCCGCCAAAATTTCGGATGTTGTCGCGCACCCACTCGAGCGCGGCCACGAGGTCAAGCATTCCGAGATTCCCGGAGCCGGCGTAGGACTCGCCGTAGGCGGAAAGGTTGAGGTGGCCGAGCACGCCGAGACGATGGTTGAGACTTACGAGCACTACGTCGCCGCGACGGCTTAGTCTCTCGCCGTCGTAGGACTTTAGCTCCTGCCCCGAACCGGCCTGGAAACCTCCGCCGTGGAGCCAGACCATCACGGGGCGTTTTTTGTTGTCGTTGGCGGGAGTCCAGATATTTGCGCGGAGGCAATCTTCGCCGGGAATGCCATCGTCCCAGGAAAACATCCATGCTTCTTCGTCGTTGGCCCAGCCGGCGCGCGGCCCCTGCGGACAAACGTAGCTGTATTGCATGGAGCTGCGGACGCCGGTCCACGGAGTTGGCTTCGCTGGCGAGAGGAAGCGCGCTTTTCCGGCGGTGGTCGCGCCGTAAGGAATTCCCTTGAAGGTATAAATTCCGTTGCGCGTGTAGCCACGCACTTTTCCGGCGGTGGTTTCGACGATGGCGTTTTCGTCGTTGGCGACGATGGCAGGCTTGCCTGAGGCTTCGGCTGAACTCTTTTTCAGATCGGCCGCGGCGGGGAGAGGCAAAGGCAGGAAGGCGGCGGAGGCGACGGTTCCGGCGAGAGTGGCGGCTCCGCAGAGTACGCTGCGGCGGGTTAGGGGGCGCTGCGGCGTATCGGGCAAATTTTCGACCTGAATCGGATTATTGTTTTCTGGCACGAAGGATTCTCCTTATGCGTTTGAGGCGGAAGTAACTTACTTCCTTGCCCATCGTCTTGGCAACTGTCGGAATGACACTGTCGGAATGAACGCGCGCGGTTTTCTGGTAGGGCAAACGTGTGACGCGGCTACGGCGCTGGGACTATGCAGTTCGCCTGCAGGAAAAATACACAAGCCACCAACATAGGGGAGAACATGTCAGGGTTTGAGGAGCCAGGAGGAGATGACCAGGCGCTGGATTTCGGAAGTGCCTTCGTAGATTTCGGTGATGCGAGCGTCGCGGTAGTTGCGCTCGACGGGATATTCGCGGGAGTAGCCGTTGCCGCCGTGGATTTGGATGGCTTTGTGGGTGACGCGGGTGGCCATTTCGCTCGAAAAGAGTTTGGCGATGGCGGCGTCCATGCTGAAGCGGGCGCCGGTGTCTTGCTTCCAGGCGGCTTTGCGGACAAGCAGACGGGCGGCGTCGAGGTCGGTGGCCATGTCGGCGAGCATGAACTGAATGGCTTGGAACTGCGCGATGGGATGGCCGAAGGCGAGGCGTTGCTGGGAGTAGGTGCGGGCGGCTTCGAAGGCGCCTTGGGCGATGCCGACGGCTTGCGCGGCGATGCCGATGCGGCCGCCGTCGAGCGTGGAGAGCGCCACTTTGTAACCTTCGCCTTCGTTGCCGATGCGGTTGGCGGCGGGGACCTCGCAGTCGGTGAAAATCAGTTCGCAGCAGGCGGTAGCGCTGATGCCGAGTTTTTTTTCTTCCTTGCCGGTTTTAAAGCCGGGCGTGCCTTTTTCCACGACGAGCGCGGTGATGCCCTTTTCGCCTTTTTCGGGATGTGTATTGACGTAGACGATGGCGGCGTCGGCGGCCCCGCCGTTGGTGATCCAGGCTTTGGTGCCGTTTAGGATGTATTTATCGCCGCGGAGCGTGGCTTTGGTTTGGAGGGCGGCGGCGTTGGACCCGGCTTGCGGTTCGGTGAGGGCGTAGCAGCCGATTTTTTGGCCGCGTGCGAAGGGCTCGAGAAATCTCTTTTTTTGTTCTTCTGTTCCGTAGCGGTGAATCGGATCGCCATAGAGAGAGTTTTGGACCGAGAGAATCACGCCGGTGGACGCGCAGCAGCGGGAAATCTCTTCGATGACCATGGTGTAGGCGATGTGGTCGAAGCCGGCGCCGCCTTCGGATTCGGGGAGCGCGATGCCGGTGAGGCCGAGTTCGGCGGCTTTGGCGAAGAGGGCGCGAGGGAAGCGCCCGGTTTCGTCGAGTTCTTTGGCTAGTGGGCGGACTTCGGATTCGGCGAATTCGCGGACGGTTTTTTGGAGTAACGCTTGCTCTTCGGTGAGATCGAGATTCAAGAATGGCTCCGGTGTCGAGGGCAATTAGTTTAGCGCAGAAAAAGATTTAACGCAGAAGACCCAGAGTTCAGAGCAGGCTCAGAGAAGAGAAGCACCCGCGCGCGTTACGTGGACAGGGCGGATTTGAGGCGTTGATACGTGACGCTGAGTTCTTCGGGGTGCACGCGGGTTTCGGCGGTGACGGTCATGAAATTGGAATCGCCGAACCAGCGTGGGAGAGCGTGAAGATGCAGGTGGCCGACGACGCCCGCGCCGGCGGCGCGGCCCAGGTTCATGCCAAGATTCATCCCATCGGGCTTGTAATCTACCTGGAAGACTTTTTCCATGCGCTGCGCGAGATGCATCATTTCGTCGAGCGTGCCGGGATCGCAGAGGTTCAGTTCGGCGACGTGGGCGTAGGGGACGATCATGACGTGGCCGGAGGTGTAGGGGAAGCGGTTGAGAATGACGAAAATTTTCGTGCCGCGATAAACGATGAGCGTGTTCTCATCGTCCTTGCGAGCGGCGGCCTCGCAAAAAATGCAGTCGGGTTGTTTTCCAGCCGTGACTTGCGCCATGTACTGATAGCGCCAAGGGGTCCAGAGATAGTCCATCGCGAGGCGTCCTCGAGAGCAAAAGTGCGCGCACAGCATAACGCAAAACGGTGGGCGAGTCGCAAGGGCTTCCGCCCCGCGCAAGGGGTGAGCGCTATTCACAAATCTACTTTTGTAAGCGAGAAGGAATTTATTTAAGGGTGCTTCGCCTCGCCGGAAGTTGCTCCCGCCGATGCCGCCGCTTCGGAGCTGTTCACAAAATCCTTGAGCTCTTTGCTGGGCTTGAAGAAAGGAATTTTCTTGGGCGGGACTTCGACTTTTTCGCCGGTTTTGGGATTGCGGCCTACGCGGCCGCGCCGCTGGCGCGTGCGAAAGCTGCCGAAGCCGCGAATCTCGATCTTGTCGCCGCTCTGGAGAGACTCGATGATGCTGTCGAAGATAGTCTCGACGATGGTCTCGGACTCCTTGCGGGGGAGTTCCGTAATGCGCAGGACCTCTTCGATGAGGTCGGCCTTCGTCAGCGTGAGTTGCTTGGTCATCGTGCCTATGCCTCGTTGCAGAGCCAGTGTATCAGCGGCCGCAGGTTCTTGGTGCGTAACGGTTTAGAGGGGCGGAACGCACCCGGTTGCCCCTCTTCCTATCATTAAATTGACCCGCAGGTAAATGAAATTGTGCTGCCCCTATTGCTATGCCGCCGGAGCCCCTGGGAAGCGCAGCGCGGTTCACAGAAAAAGATTGGCGCTTACCGCGCCGAGAGTTTCGACTTGAGCGCATCGCCAATCGTGGCCGTTGAGGAAGACTTCGACGTGGAGCGATATTGCTCGATTTCCTTGCGCTCGATTTGCTTGGCGGCAGCGCGGTAGCTCAAACCGATGCGGCGCGTTTCTGGGCTGATCTTGATGATCTTGAAATCGTATTCCTTGCCCGGCTCGAGCGGGCCGGCGCTCTTCAGGGGACCGGTGCTGGTGCGGTGCATAGGTGAGTGGCCCTCGTCGCGGCGCTTGCGCTCCTCGATTTCGGTGTTGTGACAGAGAGCTTCGATGTTTTCGCCAAGCTCGACGAAAGCGCCGAACGTCGCGATGCGCGAAACTTTGCCTTTGACGATCTGGCCGACTTTGTGCTGCTTGAACCATTCGCCCCAGATGTCGTTGACCTGCTTAATGCCGAGGGAGACGCGGCGATTTTCGGGATCGATCTTCAGAACCTTGGCGGTGACGGGTTCGCCCTTCTTGAAAACCTCGTGGGGATTCTTGATGCGCTCGGTCCAGCTTACGTCGCCGACGTGGACGAGGCCGTCAAAGCCTTCCTCGATCTCCACAAAAGCGCCGAACTCCGCTATGTTGCGGATTTTTCCGGTGACAATGGTCCCCACCGGATACTTATCCGCGACGAGGAGCCAGGGATCGGGCAGGGCTTGTTTGATGCCCAAGGAGACGCGGCGGTCGCTCGGCTTGATGTCCAGGACCACGACGTCGACTTCTTCTCCGACTTTGGCGACTTTCGAGGGATGCTGGGCTTTTTTGGACCAGCTCATTTCGGTGACGTGGACGAGGCCTTCGATGCCTTGTTCGAGCTCGACGAAAACGCCGTAGTCCACTACGCCGACCACTTTGCCTTTGACTTTGCCGCCGGCAGGATATTTTTCAGCGGCGTTGACCCAGGGATCGGGCATCAACTGTTTCAGGCCGAGAGAGACGCGCTGCTTTTCCTTGTCGAACTTCAGGATGATGACGTCGAGTTCTTGTTCCGGTTTCACAACGTCGGAGGGGTGTTTGACGCGGCCCCAGCTGAGGTCGGTGAGGTGGAGCAAGCCGTCGATGCCACCGAGATCGACGAAGGCGCCGTATTCGGTGACGTTCTTTACGTGGCCGTGCACGACCTGGCCTTCGGTAAGCGTCTCCATCAGCTGGGCGCGCTTAGCGTGCAGCTCTTCTTCGAGGATGGCACGGCGGCTGACGACAACATTGCCGCGGCGGCGGTTGAGCTTGGTGACCCGGACCTGGAGCTCGGTGCCGGTCAGATCGTCGAGATTTTGCGTGGGGCGAAGATCAAACTGCGAGCCGGGCAAAAAGGCGCGGACACCGATGTCGACGACGAGGCCGCCTTTGATGCGGTCGACCACTTTACCGGTGATGGTTTCCTTGGCTTTGTAGGCGGCTTCGATTTTTTCCCAAGTGCGGCGGCGGAGAACTTTTTGATAAGAGAGAATCGTGAAGCCGTCTTTGTGCTCGCCGGTGCGCTGGACTTCGATGGTGGCGTTGGGCTCGGGGCGCGGAATGTCCGTTTCGGAAAATTCCGCGGCGGGGATCAGGCCTTCGGTTTTTCCGCCGAGGTCCACAACTACGCCGTGTTCCGTATAGGCGACAACCTTTACTTCGATAATTTCGTTTTGCGAGGCAGCTTCGTGCTGCTCGTCGTACTGCTCCATCAGCTTGCTCATCTCTTCGGAGCCGGCGGCTTCTTCGGCGGCAGCGGTGGCTTCGGCGTCGGCCGGGGATGGAGCGGTAGCTGCTTGGGCCACCGCGGGGGCTGAAGGCGCCGCGGCTGAGGCAGGTTCCTCGGCTGCATCAGCAGCGTGTGCCACAGGCTCGGGGACGCTTTCAGGCGCAGCAGACTCTGGAGCGCTCGCCTGGGCGCTGTTCACTTCCTCCGGGGCGCTGCTTGGCGTTTGCGTTGGTTCTGAATCCGGTGCGGGTGCCGCTGCGGCTGCTGAGGATTGGTTGTCGTGGTCAGGAAACATGGTTGTTGGCCTCCGGGAGATAACTTCTATTCTGTCCAGCCCGGCTATGCCGGGATAACGCAAAACGTCGATAAGATTCCTTGCGAGTGCCCTGACAGGGTTCCTACAAGGAGGTTAACCGCCGAGCGGTCTTTCGGGACAATGCTGCGGGCGTTTCGAGGCGCGCTGCAACCTCAAAAGGATACTCGCCGCGTCCGCATTGTGTCAATGAAACCGGTTTAAGCGAACTGCCCGCGCCCCTAGCTTAGAGATATTTGGCTAGACCGCATGTTTTTTGAGCAGGTTTCGGGCGCGTGCGCGCATGGCGGGTGTGCCGGATTGCACAGCCTCTTCCAGGAGTTGCTTCACGCTGCTGCGCAGGGAAGCGTCGTCTCCGGCAAGGTCCGCGAGCCCTTGAAGAGCGCAGGTCTTGACTATCGAACTGCGATCGTTAAGGTAGCGGTGCAAAGCTGCTACGGCGTGCTCGCGTTCGGGAGCGGTCAGGTGAAGTCGCGGAATCATGGCGGCAAGGTGCCAGCGCAGCTCGATCTGTTCCGCTTCGGTTAGCAGGCCGAGGAGTTCTGCTTTGTGGCGGTCCAACAGCCGCGGCTTCTTTGCGGATACTTTTTCGCTGGCGTCGGCGGCGCGCATCCGCACAACGAGGTTTTCGTCCCAGAGGCACTGGATGAGTTCGCGAAAACGGCGCGGCTCTTTCAGAACGAGGCGGGCTACTTCATCAGAACGACCGATGGAACGGCGGTCCGAGCCTTTGAGCATCGCGGCGATTTTGAGGCGAGACATATTTAGAGTGGATGAAGCTGCGGCCGTAAGCCCGCCCTCGAGACGTGTCAAAGGATGATGTTCAGGGAAAAGAAAATCAATGAAAAGCTCCAAAAGCAGTGGAAGAACTCGTGCAGATTAGAAGCAGAGACGCAGAAATGACCTAGTTGTTCTCGGTGCGCAGGAAATTGCTAGGCAGATGAACGCTCGTATGCATTCTAGGTTCGTCCCGCGTGCGTCTTCTCACGCCGAAAATCGGGGGCAGAAACTTCTACCGTGCGACACATCTCGTACAAACGCGAACGGGTCCGCTCACTGATTCGGTCAGCAAGAGTTTCTCTCCGAGTTACCGCCAACTTTCCATTCGGCAGTCTAGCTTCCTTTTCTTCCGACGAGTCGAGATAGTTAGTCGTGATGATTGTGCAGCGGGGGTGGCTTAGATCGCGGGAGCCCTCAATGTATCGAGTGTTCAGAATATAACCGATCGTGTCTCGAACCCAGTCGGATGGTTTGATGCAACCCAGATCGTCGATGATGAGGACCTCGACGGATAGGATGGGGGCGAGAAGTCGCATTTCAGTCGCTTCAGTTTCCGTGCCATAGCTCTGCTGGATCTCTCGCAAGAGAGATCCATATTCACAAAAGTAGCCGGTGTGGCCACGCCTGACTAATTCCTTCAGAGCAGCTATCGCCAGATGGGTCTTTCCAACACCGGAATTCCCCATGAGCAGAAGTCCGGCCTGGTCACTCGCCGGATAGTCACGAACGAAAGACTGCGCAAAAAGCTTCGCCCTCTTCAGAGAATCGGCCTGCTGCGACGAGTAAGTCTTGCCGTCGGCCAGGTCCGTGCTGTAGCTTTCGAAGTCGCAGTGTTCGTAGCGTTTGGGGATGTGCGCGCGTTCGATGACGCGCTCGGCGCGGTCCTGCATGCCGCAGTCGCAGGCCAGGGCAACCTTGCCGGCGGCTCCGTCCGGGCGTGGGACAAGCTTCCAGCCGGTTCCTTTGCAGAGTTGGCAATTCTCGAGAGCCATGCGCACAGCATACGTTTGTGGGGACGGAACGGCAAGGTGTGGACTGTCGGAATTAGGGGTTCGAGCGGCGTTGGCGGAGCGGATTTTTCTTAACACGGAGTTCACAGCGGACGCTGAAAGTGTCGGGAAAATATAAGGCAGAGGCTCAGAGTTAGCCGAGGATTGGCAGAGAAGAGCGAGCGGGATGGTCGAGACCGAGCTAGGAAGTACGAGAGATGCGCGGGGTGGCGCGGACGATGGCGTGGCGCGGTTCTTTATCTTGCGAACGCATGGATGCTACGCGGGAGAGCTCTTGCTGAACGACAGTGGCGAATTCGGTCATTTGGCGTTCCATCTCGACCATTTTTTCGCGCATGTTCAGGATGATTTCGATGCCGGCGAGGTTGACGCCCATATCGCGCGCGAGAGTCAGGATGACTTCGAGGCGCTCGAGATCGGAGTCGGTATAGAGGCGCGTGTTGCCTTGCGAGCGCGACGGTTTAAGAAGGCCGACGCGTTCGTAGAGGCGTAGCGTTTGCGGATGCAATTTATAGAGTTCGGCTACGGCGCTGATCATGTAGCCTGCTTTGGCTCGTTTTCTTGCTCGCTGTGGCATCTGTTGTTTTCTCTACTTAGAGTGCGATTTTCGCGCCTTTGCCTTCTCGAAGACCGGCACGATATATCGTGCCCCTACAAAGACCGGGGGGCGTGGCACGGCGTCACACTCCCGCTTTCGTGAATAAATCTTTACGCGGATCCTCCGGCGCGATGGTCTCCAGTTCTTTCATCAGGTTGCGCACACGCTCGTCCGTCGGGGGCGGCACGACCACCTGGATTTCGACGTACTGATCGCCACGCGAACCGTTGCGAGCGCTCGGGACGCCTTTTTCCTTCAGGCGCAGCGTCTTGCCGCTATTTGTGGCGGGCGGAATACGCACCAGCGAGCGGCCATCGATCGTGGGGACTTCGACCTTTGCGCCCAGCGTGGCTTCACTCACCGTTACCGGAACTTTGGTGTACAGATCATCGCCGCGGCGCTCGAAGAAGGTATGCGGCTTGACGTCCACGCGCAAATACAAATCGCCTGGAGGTGCGCCCATTGTTCCGGCGTTGCCTTTCCCTGGCACGCGCACGCGCGAGCCGCTGGCTACGCCTGCCGGGATGCGCACGTCGATCGTTTCGGTGCGGCGCACGCGGCCTTCGCCGCTGCACGTGGGGCAGACCTTGCGAATTTTGCCCGTGCCGCCACAGCGCGTGCAGGGCACGTTAAATTTCATTTTTCCGGCGGCTTGCTGAATGGTGCCGGAGCCATGGCAGGTCGGGCAGGTTTGCGCGGAGCCGATCGCGCCGGTGCCGTGGCAGGTGTCGCAGGTATCGAGGCGCGTGATGGTCAGTTTTTTGACGGCGCCGCGAACGGCGTCCCAAAAGTCGATTTCAATTTGATACTCGAGGTCGCCGCCGGGTTCATGCTCGGGTTCTTCGCCGCCGCCGCGGCCGCCACGGAAAAACTGGCTGAAGAGATCGCGGAAACTGGCGTTGCCGGCTTGCGCGCCCGAGCCGCCGCCAAAATCAAAGCCGCCAAAATCAAAATTGACGCCTTCGCCGTCCGGCGGCGGTCCGCCCCCTGGACCGCCGCCGGGAGGAATGTTGTCGCTGTAGAAGCCGTACTGGTCGTACATCTGGCGCTTTTTCGTGTCCGAGAGAACGTCGTAGGCTTCCTGCAACTGCTTAAATTTTTCTTCCGAGGATTTGTCGCCGGGATTGAGGTCGGGGTGGTATTTGCGCGCGAGTTTGCGGAAAGCCGTACGGATGTCCTTCGCGCTGGCCTTCTTCGCGACGCCTAAGAGATCGTAATAGTCTTGTTTGCTTGTCGTTGCCATGTTTGGGATTGTTGCCGCAACAAAAGGTGTAGGGGCACGATATATCGTGCCCCTACGGTTACAGCCCTAGTTAGTTCGGGCGCTTGGTTTCGTCGACGTCTACGTATTCGGCGTCGATGACATCGCCCGGCTTTTTGTCTTGCGGCGTGCTGCTCGAACTAGAGCCTGCACCGCCGCCTGCTCCGGCGCCTGCGCTTGCAGCGCCAGCCTGCTGTGCTCCGGCCGCTTCATTGGCTTTGTAGAGAATCTCGGCGATCTTGTGCAGAGACTTCTCGAGATTCTCAGTCGCGGAGCGCAAGCGAGCCGTGCCGCCTTCGGCGATGGCTTTCTTGGCCTCTTCGATGGCGTCTTCGGCCGTCTTCACGTCCGACTCCGCAATCTTCTCGCGGTTCTCGCGGAGCATCTTTTCCGCCTGGTACATGATGCCGTCGAGCCGGTTGCGCGATTCGACTTCCTCCATGCGGCGGCGATCGTCTTCGGAGTGGGATTCGGCCTCGGTGCGCATCTTCTCGGCTTCTTCCTTTGTCAGACCGCTCGAAGCAGTGATGGTGATCTTCTGCTCCTTGTTGGTGGCCTTGTCCTTCGCGCTGACATTCAAGATGCCGTTGGCGTCGATGTCAAAAGTCACTTCGATTTGCGGTGTGCCGCGCGGCGCCGGCGGAATACCGTCCAGCTTGAATTTGCCAAGCGAACGGTTGTCCGAAGCGAACTTGCGCTCGCCTTGCAGCACCTGGATCTCGACGCCCGGCTGATTGTCCGCAGCCGTCGAATAGGTTTCGACTTTGCGCGTCGGAATCGTGGTGTTGCGCGGGATCTGCACGGTCATCACACCGCCGAGCGTTTCGACGCCGAGAGAAAGCGGCGTCACGTCGAGCAACAGGATGTCCTTTACTTCGCCCCCGAGCACCGCACCTTGAATGGCTGCGCCAACCGCGACGACTTCATCCGGGTTCACGCCCTTGTGCAGCTCTTTTTCGCCGAAAAACGTGCGGACGATCGCTTGCACTTTCGGAATACGCGTCGAGCCGCCGACCATCACGATTTCCTGAATATCGTTTGGCGACATTTTCGCGTCTTCCAGAGCCTGTTTGACCGGCTTCATCGAGCGTTCGAGCAAGTCGTTCATCAATTGCTCGAGGCGCGTGCGGGTCAGCTTTTGCTGCATGTGGATGGGGCCGTGCGGGCCCGCCGTGATGAAGGGCAGGTTGATTTCCGTCTCCATCATCTGCGAAAGCTCGATCTTGGCCTTTTCCGCGGCTTCCTTCAGGCGTTGCAGGGCCATGCGGTCTTTGCCGAGGTCGATGCTGTTCTCTTTCTTGAACTCGTCGATCAACCAGTCCACGATGCGCTGGTCGATGTCGTCGCCGCCGAGGTGCGTATCGCCGTTGGTGGACTTCACTTCGACCACGCCAGCGCCAACTTCCAGCACGGAAATATCGAACGTGCCGCCGCCGAGGTCATACACGGCGATGGTTTCGTCGCTCTTTTTTTCCAAGCCGTAGGCCAACGCAGCCGCTGTGGGCTCGTTGATGATACGCACGACTTCCAGGCCGGCAATTTCGCCTGCCTGCTTGGTCGCCTGGCGCTGCGCGTCGTTAAAATACGCGGGCACGGTAATCACGGCTTTGCCGACTTTTTCGCCGAGAAAATCCTCGGCGGCGGACTTCAGTTTGCCGAGAATCATCGCGGAGATTTGCGGCGGGCTGTACACCTTGCCGAAAATCTCAACGCGTGCATCATCGTGGTCTCCCTTAACGACTTTGTAGGGAATGCGCTTCATCTCTTCGCCAACTTCATCGTAGCGGCGGCCCATAAAGCGCTTGATCGAATACACGGTGTTCTCGGGATTCGTCACCGCCTGCCGTTTCGCTACTTGTCCCACGAGGCGCTCTCCGCCTTTGGTTATGGCGACAACCGAAGGGGTGGTGCGCGCGCCTTCTTGGTTCGGGATTACCACCGGTTCGCCGCCTTGCATGACGGCTACAACCGAGTTGGTGGTGCCCAGATCAATTCCTATAATCTTGCTCATCTCTCGTATTCCTTCCGGAACCCGTCTACAGCACTGGCCGTCCGGAAGGTAAGGGTTCCGGAGCGGGCCGAGGTCAATGGCGTGCTCCTTGGTCCAGTTCGGGGGGCAGTATATAACTTGAGTGCGTCTTTGTCAAGTTTTTCTATTTGAGAGTTAAATGCTTTTATTACAGTATTTTAACTAGCGCTTTCTCGGTCCACTGCCCACTCCACCTTATGCCAGTCCTTGCGGGCCGGTTAGCTAAAAGCGAAGCAACGCCATCGGGGGATTCAGGAGCAGAAAGCTGTGATAATCTGACCGGGAGATTGCATCTCGCCATTCTTAGGCATTTAGGGGAGGGTAGCGTGCGTCGTCGCACTGTGATTACTGTTGCTGTCGTGCTTACCTTGGTCTGTGGGCGCATTTTAGTGAGCCGGGGCATCCACCCCGTTGCCGCAGCGCACTACCTTGCTGAGGCGCATGTCGCTCCTTCGCTAGAGGCAGAGCCCGTAGCTAGGGAGACGGAAGCGAGCCCCCGGTCGCAGCCAGCCGTGTCTGAATCAGTGAATGGCGTGAACGATATCGATCCGCACAAGGCCTTTGGCTCGAAGGGCGCGCCCATCATCATGGAAGTGTTCAGCGATTACCAGTGCCCCGCTTGCAAATCTCTGTTCGAGACCACCAACCGGCAACTCATGGACAATTATGTAACGACAGGGAAAGTGTATTTGGTTCATCGCGATTTCCCGCTGCCGATGCATGCCTATTCGCGCGTTGCGGCGCGCTATGCGCGGGCGGCAGCCGAACTCGGGAAGATTGAGCCGGTCGAGAGAGCGCTGTTTGATAATCAGGAAAAGTGGGAGCAGACGGGCGACGTTGACGGCACACTGGCGGCCGCGCTTTCGTCAGCTGAAATGACCAAGGTCCGTGCGCTGGTCAAAGGCGGAACGCTCGAGCCGCTGATCGAAAAAGACGTCCAGCTCGGACAGATGTACCGTGTTAACCAGACACCGACGACCGTGTTTCACATCAAAGGACAGACGTATCCCTACTCCGGCGCGATGAACTATGAAACCCTGCACCAGTTCTTGGATCAATTGCTGAGCCAGAAGTAAGACATCGCCAGGCAAATCCGGAAAACATCGAGACATGATGCAATCCAGCCCATGGAATCTGCGCCGCGCGGTCATTTGGATTGGCCGCCTGGTTCTCGGCGTCATCTTTCTATACGCGGGCTATTCGAAGATTTTTCTCCCGAACAGCAATCTATGGCCTTTTTTCATCCTGAAATTCTCCATATCCATGAACATCTCGAATTTCGCCACCCAAGTGGGAGCGTTCAAGATGCTGCCCGAATGGGGAGTGCAATTCGTCGCTCACGCGCTGCCTTTCACGGAAATCATTCTCGGACTGCTCGTTCTGATTGGCTGGCGCTTGCGCATCTGGGGGCCGGTGCTCACGCTGATCATGTTCGGCTTCTCCTTCGTCGTTCTGCGCGCGTATCTCCTGCACATGAACATCAATTGCGGCTGCTTTGCGACGCCCCAACCGATCAATCTGCAGAAGGTTTTGGAAGACGCAGCCCTCTCCGGGCTTGCGATGCTGATGACTATCTTCGCCTTTCAGGAAGCGCGTCAGCCGCATCCGTGGTCGGCGCCGCCAAAGGCGTAAACTCGCTTCCGCGGCCCAGGTTGCGTAGACTACGCCCTTGAGCTTTGCCCACCATGAAGACTCTTTCTGAATATCTGGAGCTTGCGGCGGTCGCGCACGGGCATCTGTGCGCCGGGCAAGTGCTGGGCGTGCGGCTGGCGATGCTGGGGCTCGAAGAGCTGGGGATCGAAGATCCGATCGCCGAGCGGAAGCGCATTGTCACCTATGTGGAGATCGACCGCTGCGTGACGGACGCCGTGGCGCTGGTCTCTAATTGCCGGCTCGGGAAGCGGGCGCTCAAATTTCGCGACTGGGGCAAGGTTGCTGCCACCTTCGTTGATCTCCAGACGGGCCGTGCCGTGCGTATCGCCGCGAAGGAGTCCTCGAAACAAGTTGCTCGCGAAATGTTTCCGGAAATGGCAAAGGACGCGGGGCAACAGAAAGCTTACGCGGCGCTCTCAGACGACATTCTTTTTGACAAACAATGGGTAAAAGTCGAGGTGCAACCGGAAGACCTGCCCGGATTCAAAGGTCCTCGCGTGGTATGCGCCGAATGCGGTGAAGGCATCAATTTCAAGCGCGAAGTGGTCGTCGACCGCAGGACGCTCTGCCGCGCCTGCGCAGGTGAACGCTACTACGAGGTGCTTTAGCCAGGACCTCACTACAGAAGTTTTGAGCGGCATTTGATTGGCGCCGAGGTGCGATCTCTTTATTGCCAAGCGTTGAGTGGCTTACCATCGACATCACCAAGCCACTTCCCGCCAAACACGCATTTGCCCCACGGGCCGCTGTCACAACAAGTCCGGTAGGCCAACACCTTAACTTGGGCCGAATTCGGAAATTTCTTACACGGATTTGCTTCCGAAGAGGGATACATCCACTTGCCCCCCCGTTCAACCGTCACCAGTGCTCCGGTGTAGAGTTTCTGGATGGTTTCGTTCTTTTGTGGTCCCCCGGCATATTTCAAGACATCTTTGTTTGTTCGACCATCGATCACTTCACAAGACTGGACAGTTACGGTCGTAAGCCGCCCATCGGATGAGAACGAACAATCGGCCGCCGCCGGGAATGGAACCGCCGCGTTCGAAACAGTGAGTGCAATTAGCAAGGCCGCTCTGGTGAGAGCGTTTCCGATGGTCATCGAGCGACTCCCCTTTCGACGAATCTAGCACCAGAGTTAGAACGACGAGCACGGGATTTCTTGCAAAGCAACGTTGCCCGCTCTCGGTCTGCGGGACCGCTCATTCTGCGATAGAATTGCCTTTCGATGCTGAGCCTGCCACCGATTACATTGCGACTGCGCGGATGGAAATTGATTGACCGCGTGGCGCTCGCGTTTCTGCTGCTATGCGCGATTGCGCTCGGAGCGGCTTGCGGGTTGCTGTTTGTTTACGCCAGCGACCTGCCGGAGATTCGGGCGCTCGAGACGTATCGTCCTACGGTTGTCACCGAGGTCTATGCCGATGACGGGCAGCTCGTCGGCAGCTTTGCGCTGCAGCGACGCATTTTGATGACCTACGAGCAGTGCCCCAAGGTTCTCTACAACGCGGTGACAGCCATTGAGGACCAGCACTTTGAAGAGCATTGGGGCATCGATTTTCCGCGCATCGCGGGAGCCGCATGGCGAAAGATTCTGCATGGTGGCAAGGCGCAAGGCGCCAGCACCATTAGCATGCAACTTGCAGGCAACCTCTTTCTCGACCGCAGTGAAATCAGCTTCCGCAGGAAGATGCAGGAGATTTTGCTGGCGCTGCAAATCGAGCGGCGCTACACAAAACCGCAGATTTTTACCATGTACGCCAACCAGGTCTATCTGGCGCATGGCAACTACGGATTTGCCGCGGCTGCACAATTCTATTTTGGAAAATCCGTCACCGACTTGAAACTGCAGGAAGCCGCGCTGCTCGCCGGAATGATTCGAGGACCGATCTATTCGCCTTTGGCTGACCCGGCGCGCGCGCTGGCGCGGCGCAATCTGGTCATCCATCGCATGGAAGAGGAAGGCAAGATCAGCCCCACCGAAGAAGAAGACGCAAAGAAAACGCCGCTTGGTTTGCATCTGCAATATCCGCGCAACGATCTGGCCCCTTACTTCTTCGAAGAGATTCGCAAGTACCTGGAATCGACCTATGGCACGGAAGCAGTGCACGAGCGTGGCCTGCGCGTTTACACCACGCTGAACATCAAGATGCAGCAAGCCGCCAATCAATCCCTGCGCGATGGTTTACACAGCTACGACCGGCGCCACGGTTGGCGCGGCGAACCTGCCAACATTCTGCGCGACAATCTCGGCAAACTCGACAGCTACGAAGACGACGACTGGCGCCATCCCATTGAAAAAGGCTCTTACGTGACCGGTCTCGTGCTTTCTGTGGACGATAAATACGCCACGATCAAGATCGGCACTTACCGCGCGATTCTGTCCCCACCCGATTTTGTCTGGACCGGCCGCAAGAAGCCCACAGAGCTATTGAAGGTCGGCGACCTCGCCCAGTTTTCGATTCAGGAGCTGCATGAAGCCACGGCGCGCGTGCAGCTCGAGCAACAACCCGCGCCGCAGGCCGCCATTCTGGCGATCGATAATTCGACCGGCGAAATCAAGGCCATGGTTGGCGGGTACAGCTTTGAAGATTCAAAATTTAATCGCGCTACGCAGGCCTACCGTCAAGTGGGCAGCTCGTTTAAGGTCTATCTCTATGCCGACGCCATCGAAAAAGGTTCGTCGCCTTTCGATACCGTTGTGGATACACCGTTCACGGTGATCAGCGGCGGACAGCCCTACTCGCCGCACAACTACGACGAGAAGTACGAAGGCACGATTACCCTGCGGCGCGCTTTGGCTGGTTCGCGCAACGTTCCCGCCGTCAAGCTCGCGGAAAAAGTCGGCATCAATTCCGTCGTGGACATGACGCGGCGATTCGGCATCACCACCTCGCTGCCGCCTTATCTTCCACTTGTGCTGGGCGCGGCGGATATGAAACTGATCGAGCACGTCTCGGCGTTCACAGTTTTCCCGAATGACGGCATCCGCATCGACCCGCACATGATTCGCCGTGTGACGAGTTACGACGGAGCGCTACTGGAAGAAGCGCATCCCGAAGTGCATGACGTCATCTCGCCGGATGTGGCCCGCACGATGACCGCCATGCTCGAAGAGGTCATCCAGTTTGGCACGGGCGTTCAAGCCAAGGCGCTTGGCCGGCCCGCCGCGGGAAAAACCGGCACCACGCAGGACTACACGGACGCCTGGTTCATGGGCTTTACTCCACAGCTCACCTGCGGCGTGTGGGTGGGCTTCGACGACAAACAGATCTCTCTCGGCAAGAAGGAAACCGGCGCCCGCGCCGCGCTTCCGATCTGGCTGGAGTTCATGAAAACCGGGCTCGAAGGCCAGCCGCCGCTAGATTTCGCCAATGTTGTTACGCTCGAGCAGCAAGCGCTGGATCACAAAGTCAACGTAGACACTCCCGACACCGCGCCGGAAACTGACGAACCCGCCGCGCCAAAGGAAAAGCCACCGGTCGTGACACCTCCAACCAAGACGACCGCGGCGCCGGCTGCCACGCCAGGAATCTCTCCCGGCCTTTAGCTTCGGCTCTACCAAAGTTTTGCGTTACCGCCTCTGGCGGAAGGGATCCCACCCGCGATTAGGAAGTGAGACCTCGCGCCCCGACCTTTCGACCAGTAGCAGCCTGCCTTCTTTCGTGATTTTGCCAATGGCAGTGAGCGGGACTCGACCGACGGAGCGCGGAATCCGATTCATTTTCTTTCGTGGCACGGAGAACAGCAACTCGTAGTCGTCGCCTCCATGCAATGCCAAGTGCAAAGAATCCTCGTCTTGACTCTCTATACCCTTGCGCCCTAGAACTGTTGGCAACTTTTCCGCCTGGATGCGCGCTCCTACTCTGTTCGCGGTGCACAGCCTGGGAAGGTCGGTCGAAAGACCGTCGGATAGGTCCATCATCGCCGAGGCCAAGCGCATTTCGGCAAGCCAGCGGCCCAACGCCAGCCGTGGTTCTGGGTAAAGATGCTTCCTTAAAATCGGATCGCGGCTGTCTACTCGCCGCTCGCTCTTTCGGACAAGCTCGAGGCCCAGCTCTGCCTCGCCAAGCCGACCACTCACAAAGAGGACATCGCCTGGACGTGCCGCAGACCGTAGAACTGCCCTGCCAGTTCGCACTTCGCCCACGACGGTCACGTTGATAAGAATGTCCGCCCTCTCGGTCGTATCACCGCCAGCCAGCACGCACCCGAATCGCTTGGCTGCCCGGCACAGTCCCTCGAGAAACTCATCAAGCCACCGGCCCCTGTGCGAGGCGGGTAGAGCCAAACTTAGCAAGAAGCACCGGGCTGTCCCGCCCATGGCGGCCACGTCGCTCAGAGCCCGGGTCAGGCATTTCCATCCCACCGCATCCGGCGGATGCTTGTCTCTAAGGAAGTGCGTGCCCTCCAAGAACCAATCACAGGTAAGGATTTGATCGAATCCAGTCGAACCTTCAAAGAGCGCTGCATCGTCGCCCACACCGAGGCGCACTCTCGAGCTGCGAATTCCCGTCCGAGCAGCGATCGCTTCGATCCGCCCCAAAAGAGCATCTTCTCCGATTGCCTTGAGCTTGGCAGGGAGGCGCTTTGTTTTCTTCATGGCTGGCGTTGAGTATAGCTCTCGGCATGCTTTTCAAGGGGCGAGAGGAAGGAAATAGAGGTCCCAGCCGCACTTACCGAGGAGGCGTCGGCTTCCTGTCCCACCGGACAGGTGGGACTGTTTTTCACACCCTGTTCTTCAAACAGCAAAATACAGGGTTGACGAGTAGCCCTACAAAATTTAGTATGTGCAAGGTCGCGGACCGAGGCTTACGGTTCAGATTTAGATACGTCGAGTTCCGAAGTGGTTCACTTTTACGGGCGCCAGGGTAGATAGCCCGCTTTTGGCAAGTTCGAAGGCCTGAGAGGCCAAGTAAGTGATTACGAGCAAGAACTATACATTTTATATTGCGACGACGCCTGGCAAGCTGCAAAAGCTTGTTATCCCGGCCTACGTGCTTCACAGCCTCGCCGTCCTGGCCCTGATCGGCGCGGTTACTGTGGTTGCCGCAATCGGGTCTTACTCCCGGATGCTTTGGAAGGTCGGCAATTACAACGCACTCCGGCACGATCAGGAAACTCTGAAGAAGCAGTATCAGCAACTCCAGAGCACGGTCAACGATACCAACCAGCGCCTCGATTCTCTCCAGTCTCTGGCCACCGAAGTAGCAATGACTTACGGCGTGCTCCGCTACCACCCTGCCGCCTTCGATAGCACCGACAGCCAAGCTACTCCGGAAGACGCCTTCGACCGCTCCATCGAGCAATACACCTTCTTGAAGAGGAATGCGGCAGTGATTGCCATCTCCTCCAGCGGAATGCAGCTGATGCCCGCGATGAGTTTTGCCGACTCCACGTATACGCCATCGATCTGGCCAGTGATGGGACACATCACGGACAGCTTCGGAGAGCGGCTGGATCCGTTCAACGGTGAAGGCGCGTTTCATACGGGCGTTGACGTGGCTTCCGATTATGGCGCGCCGGTTCACGCAACGGCCGATGGCGTCGTGACCATCGCGGAAAACCACTCCGGCTATGGCCGTCTGGTTGTGATCGACCATGGTTTCGGCATTAGCACTTGGTATGCGCATCTCTCGTCCTTCTCTGCTGTGCCAGGCACCCGTGTTAAGCGCGGCGAAGTCATCGGTTACACGGGCATCAGCGGCCGCTCCACTGGCCCGCACGTGCACTATGAAGTCCGCGTGAACAATGCGCCGGTCAACCCTTGGCGCTACATGAAGGGGAGTACTGTCGGCGACTAGCTTCAGCCGAGTGCTTCCCGAAGTTCCTTTTGCCCCGGTTTCTTCGGGGCATTTTTTATTGCGCCAGGCTAGTTTCGGATGGTGCTTTTGTTCGGCAGGACCTTATTTTGAGGGGCCGGAGACGGGGCGGGTATTGAGGCGCGAGCGGCTTCGAGAAACTGAGGCGTTACATCAAAGATCAGCCGGACGGATTTTGTCTCGCCGCGGTCAATTTGCGAGACATCCGCGCTCTTTAGCATTTCGAGATATGCTTCACGCACGCCTGGCTGAAGCTGCTGGCGCAACTTTTGATCGTGGAGTCCTGCTTCGGCCAGCACCAGCAAGCCGTTAAGCACGTCGGACAACTGACGCGCCGGCGCGTCGGCCGTGCCTTCGCCTTCCAGTATGACGCGCAGGCGGTCGGCTTCCGGCTTTCCCGCGACGGTGATCCACTGGAGCTGGTCGATTAGAGCAGAGAGCTGCGGGGATTCGAGTCCGCCGGGGGCTTTTGCGCCCAATGCCGCGCCTAGAGCGGCGTCTTGGCGCACCACGGCGAAGACCGGCGAGCCGGCCAGCCTGCGGAAACGCTCACGCCATGCTTGTCCGTCCGAGTCTCCGCGCGGAGCGGATAGCGCCGATTCGAGGCTGTTATCGTTTGTCAGTGCGATGCGATTGTTACGCAAGAAGGTGAACGCGATTCGCCGTGCGCTGCCGCTCATGGGCGCCGAGAAGATCTCTCTTCCGCCGCGGCTTTCGCGCGTTCCGGTTTGCGACGCATACGCGGAGATTTTTTTTCGATCGAATCGCCCGTCGGCCACGGCAAAAAGAGTGGTCTCTTGGCCGCGCTTCAGCACCGCGATGCTCACGCGGCTCAGATCGGTTTCATAATTGAATCCCGTGGATTCGAGAAACTGCGCGTAGTCCGGATCGGCCTTTGGTTCGGGCGCCCATTTGTAGAGTTCGGCAAGAAATGGGGATTGCCTTAGCCCATCGAGGTCCAGGAAGAGAACGGCGCTCGCGTCGGCGGGCATCTCGAGAAGAAGTTCGTCGCGCGGGCTGGACCGAGCGCCGCCCCAGCGCCGGTAGCCATAAAGCGCAAGAGCGCCTACTACGATTATGGCTACAATCGCTCGAGCGATGCTTCGCTGCTTCATCTGGTTGACGCTCACGCCTCGCTATTTCGGCATTGGCGATTTCGCACGATACAACGCAAACAGACCGCTCCAAAAAACGGCTACATTCTCGGGATAAAACTTGGCCGATGGCCCTTCCGAGACTCGCCCTGCCGGGGAAGACGGGTTTCATGCTAAACTATAGAGGAATCGAAAGATAGAGCCGCTAGGAGTGCGACACAGGGAAACAGGTTTTCCACAGACTTGGTCCCCGACGTGCTCCAAAATCGAATCACCCCCTTGCAATTCCAGTGCCCGTTCTGCTATTCTTACCCGGTTTGAGCGAGGCTGGCGTAGCTCAGCTGGTAGAGCATCTGATTTGTAATCAGAGGGTCGGGGGTTCAATTCCCTCCGCCAGCTCCACCAGGAATTTGCAGGGGAGTGAGGCGGAGCAAATCCTTGCAGGAAAAATAAACGGGCTGGTGTCTTTTGACACGAGTCCTTTTTGTGTTTTTGTTTTGCGCCGCGAGGATTTGCCTGAAAAAGTTTTGGGGACAAGCAGTTAGCGTCCTTTTTGTTTTCGCGGGACGGGTGGGTGAGTGGCTAAAACCAGCAGACTGTAAATCTGCCGCTCCTTGCGGGCTACGAAGGTTCGAATCCTTCCCCGTCCACCAGTCGCTCGCTGTTCGATTCGGCCGATCCCTTGGGTGATCGTCCGTGATCAGGAAACCGCAGGGCAATCGCACTAAGCGATGTTCGAGCGCGGTCCAATTCGCGGCAAAGGCGCTGCTCAGGAATAGTGCGCCAAGAACGGGTGATTTTGGGCGAACACGGGTTGGGCCTGGGTAGCTCAGTTGGTAGAGCGCGTCCTTGGTAAGGACGAGGTCACCGGTTCAATCCCGGTCCCAGGCTCCAGAATTAGATGGTGGCAGTGGGGGGAAAGTTCAGAGTAAACGGGCGGGGGTAACTCAACGGTAGAGTCTCACTCTTCCAAGGTGATGGTTGCGGGTTCAAATCCCGTCCCCCGCTCCAGATTCAGAAGTAGCGAGTGCCTCCGCAGGATTCGCGCGGAAGAGAAGACTTGACGCAGAGGGCAAAGGAAAATGGCCAAGGAGAAATTCGAGCGCAGCAAGCCGCATTGCAACATCGGGACGATTGGTCACATTGACCATGGCAAGACGACCCTGACGGCGGCGATTACGAAAGTGCTGTCGAAGCACAATCCGAAG